>Ga0209791_1000001_pt1:0-390000 | contig 500117 bp, 444 predicted proteins | sample WorMetTyACAVOLI1_FD_187422 | JGI IMG/M metagenome (GOLD analysis project Ga0209791, IMG submission 187422) | Marine gutless worms symbiont microbial communities from Max Planck institute for Marine Microbiology, Germany - Olavius algarvensis... ... | reverse complement strand
CCAGACAGCACCCTTTGCGGTCTTGCCCATCTTCGCCCCGGAACTGGTGGTAATCAGCGGAAAGGTAATTCCGAATGCGGTGTGCTGGCGCATCCGCCGGATCAATTCCACCCCTGCGACGATATTCCCCCATTGATCGCTGCCACCCATTTGCAGGCGGCATCCATGGCTGTCGTGAAGCTCCAGAAAGTCGTAGGCCTGCAGTACCATATAGTTGAATTCGATAAAGCTCAGCCCTTCATCCGAATCGAGCCGCATTCTATAGCTCTCGGCTTTGATCATCCGGTTGACGGAAAAGTGCCGCCCGATATCCCGGAGAAAGGGGATATATTTCAACGGAACCAGCCAATCGGCATTGTTGACCAGCATGGCCTTTTTATCTCCGAATTCGATGAACCGGGAGAGCTGCCGCTTAAGGCCCTTGGCGTTTTCTTCCACCACGGCCTCGGTCAGCAATTGGCGCATTTCGGTCTTGCCGCTCGGGTCCCCGACAAGCCCGGTGCCGCCCCCGACCAGGGCAATCGGCCGGTGTCCCTCCCGCTGCATGTGGGCCAGAGACATGATGGGAATCAGACTCCCCACATGCAGGCTGGAAGCGGTTGGGTCGAACCCGATGTAGCAGGTCACCGGTCCGTCGTCGAAATGCCCATAAAGCTCTTCGTCATGGGTCATATCTTCGATGAAACCCCGTTCTTTCAGAACGTCAATCACGTTTGCCATACAATAAGTCCTTTGTCGGTGAAGCGGTTCAATACATCTTAATCAGTGCATAAGACACCGGAAATTCGAACCGGCGGTTGGATGCAAGATACAAGATACATGATTCAGGATGCATCCTGGATCTTGTATCCTGGATCCTGGATATTGACAGAATAGAAAGCCGGCCAACCCCATGAATACCATGAAGTCGGCCGGCAAACCTCAAAACCTACTTGTTCGCGTAAGCCACCGATCTCGTCTCTCGGATGACCGTTACCTTGATTTGTCCCGGAAACGTCAGAGAATCTTCTATTTTCTTGACGATATCCCGGCTCATCAACACCGCATCCTCATCGCTGAGTTTGTTGCTTTCAACGATTACCCGCAATTCCCGCCCGGCCTGGATCGCATACGTATTGGCCACTCCGGAGAAGGCGTTGGCAATCCCTTCGAGGTCTTCCAGGCGCTTGATATAATTTTCTAGAAGCTCCTTGCGGGCTCCGGGCCGCGCTCCGGAAAGGCTGTCGGCGGCCTGGACGAGCATTGCGTATACGGAATTTGGCGGGACATCTTCATGATGCGCGGCGACGGCATGCACCACTTTGGGAGATTCACCGAACTTTTTAGCCAGCTTGGAGCCGATTACCGCATGGGGGCCTTCCACCTCGTGGTCGATGGCCTTGCCGATGTCATGGAGCAAGCCCATTCGCCGTGCGAGCTTCAGGTTTAAGTTCAGCTCCGAGGCCATAATGCCGCACAAAAAGCCGACCTCGACCGAATGTTGAAGTACGTTCTGGGCGTAACTGGTTCGAAATTTCAGTCGGCCTAAAAATTGAACCAGGTCGTTGTGGATGCCATGGACACCCAGATCAAACGCGGCCTGTTCTCCGGCTTCCTTGATCGTCTGATCGACTTCCTGTCCCACTTTTTTAACGACGTCTTCAATACGGGCGGGATGGATGCGGCCATCGGCAATCAATCGCATCAGGGAAAGCCGGGCGACTTCCCGGCGCACGGGATTGAAACCTGAAAGGATAACCGCTTCCGGTGTGTCATCAATGATCAAATCGATCCCCGTGGCCGCCTCAAGGGCTCGAATATTACGACCCTCCCGCCCGATAATCCGGCCTTTCATTTCGTCGTTGGGGAGCTGCACCACCGACACCGTCCTCTCGGCCACAAAATCACCCGCATACCTCTGGATGGCGGTAGCCATGATCTTTTTGGCCTTTTTGTCGGCCTGTTCCCGGGTTTCCGTTTCAATGCGCTTGATCAGCTTCGCCCCCTCGTACCGGGCTTCGTTTTCCATGGCCCGCAGCAGTAGTTCCTTGGCCTGATCCGCGGTCATACCGAAAATCTTTTCGAGTTGCGACTTTTGCTCTTCAATCAGGTCGGCATACTTGCGCTCCTCGGTCTCGATTCGGTGTTCCCGCTTCTGCAGCGCTTTCTCTTTTTTGGAAATGTCCCCTTCCCGGCGTTCGAACAGATCTGTCTTCCGGTCCAGATTTTCTTCATTTTGAATCAGTCGGTGTTCCCTTTTCTTGAGTTCCCCTCGCGTATCCCGTGTCTCGACATCGAATTCGCTTTTCATCTTGAAAAGCGTATCCTTTGCTTCGATCTGGGCTTCTTTGATCAGCGTGTCGCTTCGTCGTTTAGCATCTTCAATGATCCGTTTCGACTCGCCTTCGGCCGCCCGGATTTTCTGGGAGGCAATGGTGCTTTTGATGATAAGGGCAAATCCCCCCCCGACGAGAAAACAGAGGATGCCCGTTAATAGAATGTAGCCGTCCATTATTCCGTTCTCCTGCAAACGGTTATGTATGAAAATCCGATATTGAGGCACCGGTTCAGACCAATGCCGCATCATAACGGATAGTTGCACTTCTTCTCGACTGTCGCCCGTGATCCGGTTCAGATTGCCGGAGCCGGCACTAGATCGGGGAGATCCTGATCGCTCCCCATTGTGAGGTGTACCAGAGGAAATAATGTGTGGCGGAGGAATGGAATTCGGAACTTACCGCCCGATCGCCAAGGCGTTTTCGGGGGGTAAGGAGGTCCCTGCCATTGTGCCGTGTCGGTAGGCCTTTGAACCATAATCAAAGGTGGGCGCCGTGTGGTTTCTTTAGGCTTTTCTGGACTAGCAGAACCTGCACACCGAAACCAGGGTCAGCTCCCGTTCTGTAAGGTGTTGGGACAAAGAGCATCTTCCAATCACGAACACGACAGGGGACCTCCTTTTAAATCAATCGGCAGCGGGTTCGAAACCGGCCAGCCGGAAACTTGAGGAAAGGTATCGAGGCAGGACAACGCCTCCCGCCGAGTGGACAGGTTTTCTATACTATGGCAGAGCGGTGTCCAATATCTGCAGTAGCGATGCGGACCGTTTAGATACGCTTTGCAGAAAATCCGAATAATTCCGCTTCGTTTCGAAATGCGCACTGGCGATATTCAGAGCGGCCAAAATCAGTATGGCCTTTTTATTGACACCCGGTTGTGACTGCATCACGTCCACTTCCACTTTGTGGATTTCCCGAGATAGAAAATCTGCCACGGCCTGGGCAGTGTCGACATCCGCCTCGGCCTTAAATGTATACGGCTGTCCAAAAATATCGATACTTACGTACTGCTCCGATAAATTTCGGTTATTACCCTTCCCGGAACCATTCATAGGGGACCGTTATGAAGACGATTCAGTGATATCCTCGAGTCTGGCAAGCAGACTGTCAATTTTTGACCGGATTAACGTCTTCTCCGCCTCTAACCGCTTTTCCTCCTCCACCTTTTGCTGAAGCGTTGCCTCGAGATTCGCCACCTTGTCGGCGAGCTCGATTTTTTGGGTTTCGAGCGTTTTGCAGACCCCGATCAACCGGTCTACCTTCTGCTCAATTTCTTCGAATTGCCCCAAAATTAAGTCATTATCCAATCTTACACCTCTTCGGATCGCTATGGTTATAATCTTTCCCGTCCTTTTAAGTCAAGCCATTTCCAACTCTGGATCCTGGATGCGTGTCCGCCCCTGGCGGGCTGGATTCTCGATGCTGGCATACCCGCTGCCCCGTGGTAGGATCATCTGCCGCCCGTCGATGGGTTGGCCGGTTAGCCGGTTTGCCAGTTTGCCCGTGGGCCCGCTTGTCCTGAGCGAGCGAAGCGAGTCGTAGGGTGGGCCCGTTGGCCCGGGTGCCCGTTGTCCGGTTTACCGGTTTGGCGAAAATAAATGCCTGAAATGTAAAATGCCTAAAATGCCTAAAATTGTGGAATCGCTCGGCTCTGTCATATAAGTTTCAGAATCACGTATCCAGCCCGTAAAGGGGCGGCGTCATTTTGCCATTTGTTCCGCTGCGCGGAACGTCATTCGTTGTCCTTCGACCTCTGTTTTCAGTTTGTGTCCTTAATCTCTGGGCTTTAAACTTTCAGCTTTCAGCTTTCAGCTCATCCAGTATCCAGCATCCAGCATCCAGCCCGCCAGAGGTTTATCCGCCTCAGGTGGACGGGCAAGTATCCAAATCACATTACCTGTCCCTTTGGGACAATCGCTGCGCCATAACCTCCTGGGCCCGGGCGAGTTCGTCCAGGCTGTTGACGCCGGCCACCTCTTTCGGGTCCGGGGCGGTCGAAACGCCCATCACCCGATTCTGATGATAACCGATTCCGACAATATCGGTGAGATAGAATTCACCCTGGGCGTTTTCATTTGTCAGTTTGGGCAGTGCTTCCTCGAGAAATGCGCGTTCAACACAGTAGATACCCGTATTGATGGATGTAATGCGTTTCTGTTCCGGTGTGCCGTCCGCCTCCTCGACAATTCCCGTAAAACGCCCGTCACCATCGACTATAATCCGTCCGTATCCGGTGGGATCCGAAAGATCTACCGCCAGGACGGTCAGGTCTCTGTTTGCACCGGTATGCGCGTCAATCAGGCGGGAGATCGTTTCAGATCGTAACAGCGGCACATCCCCGTAGAGGATGACGATACGCTCAACATGGCCCGGAACCGCCGGCAGAGCGCACCGAACGGCATGTCCCGTGCCGAGTTGCTCCTCCTGGTGAGCAAAAAAGGCACGGGTCTCCTGCTCGACAACATCCTGAACGACATCGGCCTGATGACCGACAACGACCACGACATTTTTTCCGACAATCTTCTTTGCGGCAGCCGTGACATACTGGATCATGGGCCGCCCCGAAATTTCGTGGAGTACCTTGGCCTTGTTCGACCTCATCCGGGTTCCAAGGCCGGCCGCCAGAATAATGGCGGCACAGTTGTCTGGATAGCTACGCATGTGGGTGTATCCGGGTCCTTCCGATGTATCGCAAACGTCAGAATTATCTTCCGATGTTGACGAAAAAACGGGCAGCCCATAATCATGGTCTGCCCGTTTTCCTCACACAACGGGAAGTGGTCTTTCCTCATTCCGGCCTATGATGGGTGTTGCCGGTTAGGAGACCTCTTTGCCGGCTGCTCTTAGCCGGTGAAGAGCGCGCTCCAGGGCCGCACGGGCGCGTGCGTATTCGACCTTGTCCTTCTGAGCGGCCGTTTCCATCCGTTTTTTCGCCCGATCCAGCGCCGCCCGGGCCCGTTCCAGGTCGATGTCCCGCCGACGTTCTGCGGATTCCGCCAGTATGGTGACTTTGTCCGGCAGCGCCTCCGCAAAACCGCCGTTGACAAACACACGATGCTCTTGCCCGCCGGCATCCGTATATCGCACCATGCCGACTTTGAGGGTCGTGAGAAACGGGGTGTGACCGATTAACACGCCGAACTCACCCAGTATTCCGGGGGCCATCACAATCTGGGCGTCCTCGCTAACGACCGCTTTGTCCGGGGTAACGATTTCCACTTTGATATTTCCAGGCATCAGTTATCCTCTTGTATTATTCTACTTCAGCGCGCTTTTTGGCGTCTTCGACAACCTCTTCGATGCCGCCCTTCATATAAAAGGACTGCTCCGGAACGTCATCGTATTTCCCTTCACAGATCTCTTTGAAACTCCGGACCGTGTCCTCGATCTTGACATATTTACCGGATATGCCGGTAAAGGTCTCCGCCACATGGAAGGGTTGTGACAGGAAACGCTGGATCTTCCGGGCACGGGCCACGGTGATTTTGTCCTCATCGGAGAGCTCTTCCATGCCGAGGATGGCGATGATGTCCTGGAGTTCCTTGTATTTCTGCAGCGTCTGCTGGACCGTCCGTGCGGTTTGATAATGCTCATCGCCGATATAGGAAGCATCCAGAATCCGTGAGGTGGAATCAAGGGGATCCACAGCCGGGTAGATGCCCAGCTCTGCGATCTGCCGGGAAAGCACCACGGTGCCGTCCAAATGGGCAAATGTGGTGGCCGGGGCAGGGTCGGTCAAGTCGTCTGCGGGTACGTAAACGCACTGGACGGCGGTAATGGATCCCTTGTCGGTGGACGTAATCCGCTCCTGGAGTTCACCGAGGTCAACAGCCAGGGTCGGCTGGTATCCCACCGCTGATGGCATCCGGCCGAGAAGGGCGGACACCTCGGAGCCGGCCTGGGTAAAACGGAAAATGTTGTCGATGAAGATCAGCACATCCTGCCCTTCTTCGTCACGGTAGTATTCGGCGGCGGTCAAGGCAGAAAGCGCCACCCGGGCCCGGGCACCGGGGGGCTCGGTCATCTGTCCATAGATCAGGGCGGCCTTGGGCAAAACCCCGGAATCCTTCATTTCATGGTACAGGTCGTTGCCCTCGCGGGTCCGCTCACCCACGCCGGCAAACACCGAAATACCACCGTGCTGCATGGCGATATTGTGAACCATTTCCATCATGATAACGGTCTTGCCAACGCCGGCGCCGCCGAACATGCCCATTTTTCCGCCCCGGGGAAAGGGGACCAGCAGGTCAATGACCTTAACGCCGGTTTCGAGAACCCGGACCGTCACGTCCTGCTCGGTGAATTTGGGTGCCTCGCGGTGGATCGGCATCATTTTATCCTGACTGATCGGCCCGAGACCGTCCACAGGGCGTCCGACTACGTTCAAAACTCGACCCAGACCCGCTTCACCTACCGGCATCATGATCGGCTTGCCGGTGTCGGTGACCGCCTGCCCCCGTACCAGACCATCGGTAACATCCATAGCGATAGTCCGCACCACATTGTCACCAAGGTGCTGGGCCACTTCCACAACCAGGTTCTCCGGTGTGTCGTCGATGGCCGGGTTGGTGATTGTCAGGGCGGATAGAATGGTGGGCAGTTTGCCTTGCTCAAACTCCACGTCCACAACAGGCCCCATAACCTGCGTTACTTTTCCAATGTTCTCTCCCATCTATAGACCTCCAAGAATTAGGTATTGGGTATTCGGTATTGGGTATTCGGTCGGCCACGTTGTAGAACACCACTAACGGAACACCAGATACAAAGTTACAGATGATCAGCCCTTCAGCGCCTCCGCACCACCGACGATATCCATCAGTTCCGCGGTAATGGCGGCCTGGCGGGCCTTGTTGTATGCCAGGGTCAGGTTCTCGATCATATCGTTGCACGCCTTGGTGGCGTTGTCCATGGCGGTCATCCGTGCTGCATGCTCGCTGGTCGATGTTTCCAGCAGGGCATTGTAGAGCTGGACATACACGTTTCTCGGCAGCATGTCCCCCAAGAGCTCTTCTGCAGACGGTTCTGCGATGTGTTCGGCCAGGAACGGTTTATCCTCGTCCAGGTCCTCCTCCTCGGTTTCGATGGGCGGAATCGGCAACAGCTGCTTGAGGGTCGGTATCTGCCGGGCCATGCCGCGAAACTCGGATAAGATCAGATGTACCTCGTCGTAGGTCCCGTCGATAAATCCGTCGATCAGAAGGCGCCCCGGATTGGATGCCGCGCTGAAATCAAAGTTGCCGCCCACCACACCGAGGTGTTCAGCACCGATAGGAACGCCGGTATTGCGCGCCCAGTCCCGGCCCTTCTTGCCGAAACAACTGATCGACAGTTCCAGGCCTTTCTCCGCCGTTTTTTTGAGGAAGGATTCGGCCAATCCAGTCAGATTGGCATTGAAGCCGCCGCACAACCCCCGGTCGGACGTCATCAGAACCAGATGGACCCTTTTAACGTCCTCTTTCGGGACCAGAAGCGGACTGGCTTCCTCACCGGATTTTTCAGCCAGGCTCCCGAGCACCTCCGCAAATTTCCCGGCATATGGACGGAACGCATCCATGGCTGTCTGGGCGCCCCGAAGCCTGGATGCCGCCACCATGTTCATGGCCTTGGTGATCTGCTTGGTTTTCTTGACCGCGACGATCTTGAGTTCAACATCCTTGAGTGTTGGCATGTAGTGCTATCCTTTATTCGTTTGTCGAGTATCGGGCAATGGGCATCCTCCAGACTTCCGGTATCCGGCAAGGCATACCGAAGCGCCCAGCACCAATACCAGGCTTACTTGATGGTGTCCTTAAACTCCTCGTCGTAGGCGGTCAGGGCATCCGACATTATTTTGTCCAAATCATCGTCGATGGACTGTTTTTCAACGAGCTGTTCGAAGACCGCGGGATAGTTGTTCTCGATAAACGGATAGAGTCCGGCTTCGTATTTTTGAAGTACGTCCACCGGGTATTTGTCCAGGAAGCCACGGGTGCCGGCGTACAGTACGGTCACCTGCTTCTGCATGGGCAGCGGTTGATACTGAGGCTGTTTTAGAATTTCAACGAGCCGCGCCCCCCGGGTAAGCTGTTTCTGGGTGGCCTTGTCCAGGTCGGACCCGAAGGCCGCAAAGGCTTCCAGCTCGCGGTACTGGGCCAGATCGAGCCGCAGTGTGCCGGCAACCTGTTTCATGGCTTTGACCTGGGCGGCACCCCCCACCCGGGATACCGAGAGGCCGACGTTGATGGCCGGGCGCACACCGGCAAAGAAAAGTGCGGGCTCCAGATAAATCTGCCCATCGGTAATCGAAATCACGTTGGTGGGGATGTAGGCCGAGACGTCACCGGCCTGGGTCTCGATGATCGGCAGAGCGGTCAGGGAACCGGCCCCCAGTTCGTCGTTGAGCTTGGCCGACCGTTCGAGCAGGCGGGAGTGATTGTAGAAAATGTCGCCGGGAAAGGCCTCGCGTCCGGGAGGACGGCGCAGGAGCAGGGACACCTGCCGATAGGCCGCCGCCTGTTTGGAGAGGTCATCGTAGATGATCAGCGCGTGCTGGCCTTTATCCCGGAAGTATTCACCCATGGCGCAACCGGCGTAGGGCGCGACGTACTGCAGGGTCGCCGGGTCGCTGGCGCAGGCCGACACGATGGTCGTGTACTCCATGGCACCATGTTTTTCCAGTATGGCATGGACCTGGGCCACCGTCGATTTTTTCTGTCCGCAGGCGACATAAATGCAGTAGACGTCGGTTTCCTTCTGGGCAATAATTGCGTCGACAGCTACAGCGGTCTTGCCGATCTGACGGTCACCGATGATCAGCTCCCGCTGCCCGCGACCGACCGGCGTCATGGCGTCGATTGCCTTCAGGCCGGTGTAGCAGGGCTCATGCACGCTCTTGCGGGCGATAACCCCCGGCGCCACCATTTCGACACGGCTGAATTCCTGTGAATCGATGGGACCTTTACCATCGAGGGGTTCGCCCACTGCCGAGACAACACGGCCGACAACGGCCTCGCCGACGGGGACCTGGGCGATCTGGCCGGTCCGCTTGACGATGTCACCCTCTTTGATGTGGGTGTCTTCACCCATAATGGCGCAACCCACATTGTCCTCTTCCAGGTTGAGTACCAGCCCGAGGATACCGCCGGGGAATTCCACCAGCTCAAGAGCCATAACCTTTTCCAGGCCATAGACCCTGGCGATGCCATCACCAACGGACAAGACGGTCCCGGTTTCGCTCAATTCAACCTTCTTGTCGTAATCCGTAATCTGCTCTTTGATAATCTGGCTTATTTCTTCAGCTTTTAGTTCCATCAGACACTCTCACCCCTTTTTAAAGATTCTCGCATGCTGATCAGCTGGGTCTTGATGCTCCCATCCAGCACAAGATCCCCTATCCTTGTCACGATCCCGCCGATGAGGCTGGGATCCTGTTCTACCTCAAGGGTCACTTCCTTGCCGATACGTTTGGACAGCGCCACCCTGATTTTTTCCACCGTCTCGCCCGGCAACTCGCCCGCTGACACCAGGCTGGCACGGGCCAGGCCCTGGAGTTCATCAACCATTTTTTCGAAAAAGTCGCTGATCGTGGTTAAGAACCCGATTCTGCCTTTGTCGAAAAGGAGCAACAGGAAGGATGTCATCACCTTTGACAAATTCAGTTTTCCGACAACGGCCTCGAGCACTTGCCGCCGGCCGGCCGCGTTATACAGGGGGTTGGTAATCGCCTGCTTCAGCGCGCTGTCGCCCTCTATCAAACCGGCGATACCGGACAGCTCCTGCCGGTAGGTGTCGGCCTTCCCGTCTTCCTTGCCGATCAACAGAAGCGCTTTGGCATAACGCCGTGCTATCGCAAAATTTTTCACTATGCCACCACCTTCTCTATATATTCATCCACCAGTTTTTCCTGGTCGTCAGGGGTAATTTTTCCCGCAATCATTTCCTCGGCTTTTGCCAGGGCCTGTTCGACGATTTCCTCCTGGATTTTTTCTTTGGCCTTCTTGAACTCGTTGTCAATGTTCCGCTTGGCCTGCTCTTCCAGCTTGAAGGCTGCCGCCTTGGCCTCTTCGATGATCCGGGCTTTGGCTTCTTCGCCCTGCTTGATGTAGTTCTCGACGATGTGCCCTGCTTCCTTGTCGAGCTGGGAGAGTTTCTCGTTGTACTGGGCAAGCTGTTTTTCGGCTTCGGCTTTTTTGGATTCCAGTTCTCTTATCTGCTCCCTGATACCGCTGATACGTGCCCCCAGCGCGTTGGCCACCGGCTTTCGCAGCAGCAGAAAAAGTCCGACAAACAACACGGTAAAGTTCATGACCCGGTAGGTATCGGTAGACGTCCAATGGGACTCTGCCTCTCCCTGACCCCCTTCAGAGGACGCAAACACCGGACCGGTGAACGCCAGCAGAAGCACCGCCATGCAAACGATCATCGGTGTCCGTCGCTTCCGGTTGAGATGCACCTGTAACATTAAATAGCCCTCCCCAATATTTTCTGTCCGATGGCCTTCGCAAAATCATCCACCTGACTTTTCAGCGATGCACGAACCGCCTCGGCATCCTCGGCTACCTTTGCCCTGATTTCGGCCAGCTCTGCCTGAGCCCGCTCGTTGATTTCCCCGATGATCTGCCGTTCCTCTTCGGCAGCCTCTGCAAGCAGCCCATCCTTTTTGGCCAGGCCGTCGGCACGGGCATCTTTGATGCCCTTGGCAAAGGCTTCTTCCTTGTCCTGGGCATCTTTGTGAAACATATCGATACCCTGTTCGAGGCCGGTTATCTTTTCTTTACGATCAATGAGGATTTTTCGGATGGGGCGGTAAAGCAAGATATTCAGGATAAATATTAATATAAGGAAGTTGGCGATCTGAATAAACAACGATCCGTCAACGCTAATCATGGGCGATCCTCCATTCCCGGATTTGTGCAACTCATTGAGTAATCGGGGGAATTTGCTAATTACCAAAAGATAAGCTGCGCGGTCTATACCTCAGGCTCAAAAGTTTGTCAAAGGTTTTTTGGAAAAATTTACGAACCCCTCAGGTCCTCTTGTTATCCCAGAATTACCGGTCGTTTCCGGGGTTCGAAGCGGCGTTACATTCTTGCCCGACATCCGGCAAAGGCCGTTGAAAATGACCCCGGGTTCGATGGATATGACCGGTGCCTCGATGTTTCCATTGATCCGGGATGGGGGGTAGGCCTCGATACAGTGTTTCGCCTCCACCGTGCCTTCCACGACGCCCATGATAACGGCCCGATTCACGGAGATCTCCGCTTTTATGTGCGCGTTCTCCCCGATGATCAGCGTGCCGCTCTTGCTAATGATGCTCCCGTGGATGCCGCCGTCGATCCGGATGGTTCCTTCAAACTCTACGGTGCCCTCCACAACGGCGTCTGTACCGATGAACGTCGTTACCGCCTCTTTCGGCTTCTGCTTTCCCATGTTTCCTCCACGTTATTCAAATAAAAATCGCCGCATGCTGATATTCAGCAATATGCCGATACTGATCATCACCATCATACTCGAAGAGCCGCCGTAGCTGACCAGGGGCAGCGGAACACCCACGACCGGCATCAGGCCCATCACCATGCCGATGTTTACAAACACCTGCCAAAAAAGCATCGCTGAGATGCCCACGGCCAGGAACGTGCCAAACGGGTCCCGGCAGCTGAGGGCAACGTTCAAAATCCATACGATCATCAATAGACACAGGCAAAGGAATATTCCGGAACCGACAAATCCCCACTCTTCGGCGAGCACCGAAAAGATAAAATCGGTGTGCTGTTCGGGAAGAAATGCCAGGGCATTCTGGGTGCCTTTCAGAAAGCCCTTCCCGGTGAGCATCCCGGACCCGATGGCAATTTTGGATTGGATGATATGATACCCCGCACCGAGGGGATCCCGGTCCGGGTTTAGAAACGTGAGGATGCGCTGTTTTTGGTAACCTTTCAGGAAAAACCACACGATAGGCACGCTGATGGTACCGGCGATGATCAGGGAGACCAGGGAGCGGCGCCCGATTTTGGCAAACAGCGTCATGGAACCGGCGATCAGCAGCAGGAGCATGGCTGTTCCCAGATCGGGTTGACGTGCAATCAGGACAAACGGCAGCACCGTCAGCGCCATGGGCGTCATCAGCTGCCGCAGGGTAAGTCCTTTCGGGGTGACGTTGCGGGAGTAATAGCGCGCCAGAACGATGATCAACGCGATTTTAACCAGCTCCGAAGGCTGCAACGACACGATCCCGAAACTCAGCCACCGGCGGGACCCGCCGACATATTTTCCGAAAAACAGTACCGCGATCAGCAGCAAAATACAAAACCCGAAAATGAAAAATGCCCAGCGATCCAGGGTCTTGTAGTTAAAGGTAAAGCAGGCGACCATCACCATCAGGCCGATGCCGAACCAGACAAGCTGTTTGATATAGAGCGCTTTCTGGGGCGCTTCCACGGCTGTGGTCACAGCACTGAATATGGTCAGGATCCCCACGGCACCCAGCAGAAGGGTCAGACCGAGCAGGACCCAGTCAAAATATTGTAGAAGTCTCCGGTCAAACATGGTCTATGATCCGGGGTTCAAGGTTCTTGGTTCAAAGTTCAGGGTTCAGGGTTCAAGGTTCAAGGTTCAAGGTTGAAATTTGTCATTTGAGATTTGGACTTCGGTTTGCCGGTTTGCCGGTTCGCCGGTTTAGCCGGTTCTTCCTGGATACAAGATCCAAGATTCAGGATCCAAGTTATTGTAATAATATAATAGTAGTCAACGTATGGCCTGCGGGGCCTGCATCGTGCATCTTGTTTCCTGAAACCCGACACCTGACACCCGAATCCTGCCCTTCTAAGGCAGACAAGCATCCAGCATCCAGCATCCAGAGGCCCTGCCCTTCCAGCTTCCAGCTTCCAACTTTCAGCTTCGAGCTTGTTTTTCGTTACTCCACGTCCTCGCTGACTGTGGCCAGCTGACGCGCCTCCGCCGGAAGGTTCTTCAGATAGCTTCTGATCATTTCTCGCGCAATCGGGGCGGCGGTGGATGAGCCGTGCTCACCATGTTCAACAATGACCGCAACAGCAATCCTTGGAGCTTCCGAAGGCGCATAGGCGACGAACCAGGCGTGATCTTTGAACTGCTCCTCGATTTCCTCGTCCTCGGCTTCCGGTTCATCGTCCTTGCGCCCGACGATCTGCGCCGTACCGGTTTTCCCGCTCATGTCGACATCCTTTAACCGGGAGCCATATGCAGTGCCGCCCGGGGTATTGACCACCTCCCAAAGCCCCCGGCGAACCAGTTCGAGGGTGTCCGGACTGACCGGCAACCGGCTCACCTCTTTGGGTTGACTGGTTTTAATGACCTCTTCCTGGGCTGTTTCGACCCTCTCGAGGACAAAGGGCTGGTATTGTGCCCCCTGATTGGCGACCGCTGCCACCAGCGTCAGCATTTGAATGGGAGTCACCAGGTTGTAGCCCTGGCCGATCGCAACCGACAGTGTTTCCCCTGCCTGCCAGGGAATCCCGGTGCGCTTCAATTTCCATTCCGCTGTGGGGATCAGCCCCTTGGCTTCATGGTCCATTTTCGAGCCTGTAGAGGATCCCAGTCCGCAGGCTCTGGCGTACCACGCGATGCGATCGACACCGAGTTTTTGACCGACCTGGTAAAAAAATACATCGCACGATTCAGCGATCGCCCGGACAACATCCATATGGCCGTGGCCGCCCTTTTTCCAGCAACGGTACACCCGGTTGCCGAACTTCAGAAAGCCGGGGCAGAAGAATGTGGTGGTCTCATCAATCAGTTCCTCTTCCAGACCAGCAATCGCCGTAACGATTTTATAGGTCGACGCCGGGGGGTATTCCCCCTGGACCGCCTTGTTGGACATCGGTCGTTGAGGATTGGAAATCAGAACATTCCATTGGTCATGGGTCATACCGCTGACAAATGCGTTTTGGTCGAATGACGGGCTGCTGGCCATGGCCAGCAACTGGCCGGTGGTGGGATCCATGGCGATAGCTGCACCGGCCTGAGCTGCCAACAATTCTTCGGCTTTTAACTGAAGCTGCTGGTCAATGGTGAGAAAGATATTTTGACCCGGCTTGGCCCCCACGGTTTTCATCACACGCACCACTTGCCCCTTTGCGCTCACCTCGACCTGACGCCCGCCGCGTCCTCCGCGCAGGGAAGATTCGTACGCCTTCTCAATGCCGAATTTGCCGATGTAATCACCGGCCCGGCAATCATCGTAAAGACCGCAGCTCAGCTCATCCGCATTGATTTCGCCCAAATAGCCGATGAGATGCGCGGCGCTCTGCCGATAGATATATTGGCGTCTCGGTTTGACGTCGATGAAAACTCCGGGCAGATCATAACGTCGCGCCTCGATGGCTGCCAGGACATTACGGCCGATGTCCTGCTTCAGGGGAATCGGTTGGTACGCCGATTGGCGCCGACGGGTCTTGATCTTGGTCATGAGTCCATCCGCCGGAACACCCAGCAAACGGGACAGCTTCCGGATGGTCTCCTCGAGCGGTTTGGCGTCTTTGGGAATAATGCTCACATCGAACGCCGGTCGGTTGTCGACAAGCAACCGGCCGTTTCGATCAAAGATTAACCCCCGGGGAGGATCGATACTCTGCAGACGGATACTGTTGCGTTCCGATAGTTCACGCAGTTCATCGCCATGGAGGACCTGCAAATGGAACAACCGAAAGCCGAGGATGGCAAACGCCGCTACGGCAACCAGCATGACACCGGCTAACCGCTGCTTGTACCAGTCCTGATCTGCTGTCGGTAGGTATTCGCTCATGGATGCTCCGTTGGCCCGTGGGCCCGTTGACCCGTGGGCCCGTTGGCCCGTTAGCCCGTTGGCCCGTTAGTCCGTTGACCCGTTGGCCCGTTGGCCGGTTGGTGACTGTCATTTCCCGCCCGGTGGCGGCGTCATTTGGTCATTTGTTCCGCTCCGCGGAACAGCATTCATGGGTATCATTGCGTTTATCGTTGAGCTTTCAGCTTTGGGCTTTCAACTTTCAGCTTTCATCTCATCCAGCATCCAGCATCCAGTATCCAGGATACTCGGGCGTATTCAATCTTTCAACTTTGAACCTTCAGCTTTCAGCGTTGAGCTCATCCAGCATCCAGCATCCAGCATCCAGTATCCAGCATCCAGAATCCAGCATCCAGAATCAAGCATCCAGAATCAAGCATCCAGAATCAAGCATCCAGAACCTACTTCGATTTACCCAGGGTCGGGTAGCCGTTTTTTTCAGCCATCCGGTCCATCCACCACTTTTCGAAATGTTCATGTATCCATCGGAACGCCATCAAAAACAGAGGACCGATAACCAGTGCCCAGCAAAACTGGATAAACAGGCCACGGGTAAATCCCTCGGGCAGAGGCAGATCGGAGCCGCCGGCCACCGCCGTGGCCAGTGACAGGAAATTCTGAATCAAAATGCCGGCAGCGGTAACAAAATACAGCAGCAGGCTTCCCCGAACATCCAAAAACGTCATCAGCCATTTGATTCCGGCAAAAATCCAAAGGTAGCTTGTGATATACAATCCAAAGGGCGCCGCTGAAAAATTGTCCATGGCGAACCCGAGGCAGAACACCACAGGAAGCCCTTCCCGTGCCGGGCGGTACAGACCAAGGTATATGGTGATCGAGACGAGAAGATCGTACATCCATCGAAAAAAAGGCATCTGGGGTTGCACGGCCGTCTGCCACACCAGGATCCCAAGACTAATTATGGCGTAAAACAGATAGGTCATTGCTCTTTGGAAAAATTGACCACGGATGGATTCATAATCACCAGAACTTCTTCAAGTTTTTCAAAATCCGCGTAGGGCGCTACCATAACTTCCTGGAAGATCCCCGCACTCCGCTTAACGACACCGGACACCTCCCCGACTCGAAGCCCTTTCGGAAAAACGCCATCCAGCCCGGAGGAAACAACGGTGTCGCCGATCTTCACATCCTCTTTCCGGAGCACGTAGCGGAACAGGCAGTTCTGCTCTTCGCCACCGCTGACGATCCCGCGGGCCCGGGTCCTTTGGACCAGGGCGTCCATTGAGCTGTTCTGATCAATAATCAACAAGACTTTTGCGTATCGGTGCGCCACATCGGTGACCTGACCGGCCACGCCTTCGGACACAACAACGGGAAGGCCCTTGCGGATGCCATGCTGGTATCCCTTGTCTATCATAATGCTTCTGAACCAGGGGGACGGGTCCATTCCGACGACTTCCGCCGGCAGCACCTTTCGGGCCACTCCTTCTTTGAAATTGAGCAGACTGCGAAGGCGGGTATTGGTCAGTTCAACTTCTTTCAGGGCATGGTTTTTTTCCAAAGTGAGGCGCAGCTGCTGCTGCAACTCCTGGTTTTTTTTGGATACGTTGACCAGATTGAAATAGTGGCCCCAGATGCTTCGGAAAAAATGGATCGTGTGGGTAACGCCGCTCTGAAACGGCGAAATGAGGGTCAGAACAATACGCCCGGGTCCGAACGATGAATGCCGGGTGCTGGTTACGGACAGAAATACGAGGTTGACGGCGATCACCAGGATCACGCCAACGATCAACACCGACCTTCGGGAAAACATGAAATTAGGTGATGATAACCTGTTTAAGGATTTCGATACTGTCGAGGGTAGCCCCCGACCCGAGAACGACCGTTGACAATGGGTCTTCCGTCACGGTGATGGGGAGGCCGCATTCCTCCCGGAGTAGCTTGTCCAAGTTCTTCAATAATGCACCGCCGCCGGTCAGCACGATCCCACGATCCACAATGTCTGCCGCAAGTTCCGGTGGCGTCTGCTCAAGGGCGATTTTTGCCGTCTCCACAATGGCATCGATCTGTTCGGAAATGGCGACACGGATTTCTTCAGAGTCGATGGCGAGAATTTTGGGGATGCCGGAGACCAGATCCCTGCCCTTGACTTCAATCGTTTCCAGGTGCTCCGGGTCGGGATAGGCATTTCCAATGGTCGTCTTGATGATCTCGGCGGTTCTCTCGCCAATCAACAGGTTGTACTTTCGCTTGATGTATTGAATGATGGCCTGATCCATTTTGTCCCCAGCCACCCGCATGGATCGGCTGTAAACTATACCCGCCAGGGAAATAACGGCCACCTCGGTGGTGCCCCCGCCGATGTCGACGACCATGTTGCACGTCGGTTCGGTGATCGGCAGTCCGGCGCCGATGGCGGCAGCCATGGGCTCTTCGATCAGAAACACCTCCCGGGCACCGGCAGATTCGGCGGATTCTCTGACGGCGCGCTTTTCCACCTGGGTGATACCCGATGGAACGGCGATGATAATCCGAGGTCGCACAAAGGAACGTCGATTGTGCACCTTCTGGATGAAATGCCGGAGCATGGCTTCGGTCACCTCAAAATCGGCGATGACGCCGTCCCGCATGGGCCGAATGGCGATGATGTTTCCCGGTGTGCGGCCGAGCATGTTCTTTGCCTCCAGCCCCACCGCCAGCACGCGGTTCTTCATCCGATTATCGGTACGAACGGCGACAACGGACGGCTCGCTGAGGACGATTCCCTTCCCTTTGACGTATACCAGAGTATTGGCCGTACCCAAATCGATGGCCAGATCCGAAGAAAAGAGCCCCAAGACAGCGTCGGTAATCAGATTCATTTTTCCTCACAAAAAAAACCGTTAACCGGTTTTGAGAATTCAGGCCTTGAAGTGAATATAATTAGCAACAATTAACGATAAAAACAAGTAAAATTATGACGGGTATCAGGTATTTGGCATTCTATCTCAACTTCCGCTTCCGTGTACCCCGAAACATGCATCGGATACCCCGTACCGATGATCCAGTACCCGTGCTTACAGCAGGGCCGCCATGACCGCATCATGGATCCGGGGTCGAAACTCGCGGATCCCCAGGTTTTCCCGGGTCGGATGGATCCTGTTTGTGAGCAATATCACAATAATCTTCCGTGTCAGATCCATCCAGAACGAAGTTCCGGTGAAGCCGAGATGCCCCACGGTATGAGGCGAGAAATACCGACCACAGCTCGGCCCATCCATCGACGGGGTATCGAACCCCATGGCGCGGATACCGGGTGTGTCTGTTGAAAGAAAATTCCGGACCAAGCCCGGTGAGAATACAGATTGACGGAAATGGCCGTGCCACGTGCGAAGTAGTTCTGTCAGAAGAAGATAAACACCGGCGATATCGCCGAAGAGCCCGGCATGCCCGGCGACGCCCCCGATGATCCAGGCATTGTCATCGTGAACTTCGCCCTGAAGAATTCTTCTCCGCCACGGGCAGTCTTCGGTGGCTGCAAAATAGATACCGGCAGATGTCGTTTCGGGGCCGGCGAAAAAAAGTTTTTTTATTCCAAGCGGCTCGAAAATTGTCTTCTCGGCCAATCGGTCAAGGCAAGTTCCGGAAACGGTTTCGATGACCTGTTGAAGCATTAGAAACCCCGGATCACTGTACCGGGTCTCTGCACCGATTCCCGATTCGAGGGGTTCGGTCGCCAGCAGACCCCACAGGCGATGCTTTCTCTCTTTTCCCGGAACGTCGCGCAGGGTTTCGAAATAGGGCCGATACTCCGGCAGGCCCGATGTGTGCCGAAGAAGATGTTCGATATGGATGGCCCCTTTCCCCGAGGTTTTCAGTTCGGGCAAAAAATGACCGATCGGATCATCCGGTTTGAGACGCCCGTTTTGGATAAGATGGATCACCGCCAGAGTTGTGCACAGCGGCTTTGTCAGTGAGGCCAGGTCGAAAACAGTTTCATGGGTCACCGGTTCACCGCTAACCGCGTTGGCCGTGCCGTAGGCTCCCTGAAAATGGATCCTGCCTTCCCGGGACGCCAACAGTACTCCGCCCGGGAAAACACCGTCCACCACTGCTTGGCGCATCATTTGGTCGACATGTTTCATATTTTGCATCAACCGCACACCTGCAATATATTATCGCAGAGACGCAGAGTTCGCAGAGGTTTCGATTCTATTGTCTTTGCCGCTGAGACGCCGGCAAAGACAATGATCCATCGCTCAGATGGATTCAATCCTTCCGGTTCGTCTTTGCCGCCAACCTAAACGCCAGAGTTCCTCTCCACGTCTCCTTCCCTGCTGACGGGAAGCCTTTTTCACTGCCGCCCTCTTAGCGGCGATGAAAAATTTATTCTTCTCTGCGTCCTCTGCGTCTCGAGTCCCGCCTCGCGGGACGGGCGGTAAACAGCCCCTAAACTGATGTTGCGGCTTCATGGTACCGGAGTTCCATGGCGTCCGTATCCAGGGTCGCTTCGAGGCCGATGGGAAGTGACCGGTTTTCTTCTCCGTGGCCTGCCGGAAGACCGGCCAGAATCGGCACCCCGGAGTCCTGAAAAATTTCTGAGACGATCCGATGGATCTCTTCCGGATCGCCGCAATCGACAAAGGAGCCAAGCACCACCCCGGTTACCCCGTGAAAGCACCCGGTGATCTTCATCTGAATCAGCATCCGGTCGATGCGATAGGGCGCCTCTCCCACGTCTTCCAGAAAAAGAATATTCTTTCCGAAACCGGGGGTAAACGGGGTGCCCACGAGATGACACAGGGCTGTCAGATTGCCGCCGGCGACCACGCCAACGGCCCGACCGGGCGTCAGTGCGATCCCCTCCGGTGCCGCTAACACAACCGGATGGTCCCCGGAAATCACATCCTGCAAGGACTCCCGCCCCACATCACCGCTTTTGCCCAGTGCCGTGATCATGGGGCCATGAACGGTCACCAATCCGCATCGGGCATACAGGGTGTTCAGCAATACCGAAATGTCGCTAAATCCGATGAAGACCTTGGGCGCCTGCCGCAGCCGCTCAAAATCGAGCAGGGACAGAATCCGAACCGACCCGTATCCCCCCCGGGCGCAGATAATCCCCCGAAGTTTTGGATCAGCGAAAAAACGCTGTACGAGGTGCGCCCTGTGGCTGTCGCTGCCGGCTAAAAATCCGCTTCTTTCAAACAGCTCCTCGGGCACCGCTGTCCGAAATCCCATCGACTCGATGGATTTGATGCCCCGTTCAAACTCATCCATGTCGAATGGAGACGCCGGAGCCACCACGCCAATCGTGTCCCCGTGTTTCAATCGGGGGGGTTTGATGATGTTCTTTGGGATCATATCTGCCGCCAGGAAAGCTATTGCTCAACATCAAAGCTACCTGTCATTTTACCCGTTTTTCCGTGAAATTGAAATGGTTTCGATAGATTAGGTGACCACGTCGGGAAACCGCTTGACAAGGTAGAGCAAACCGTTTAGTGAATCAAGTTCGTGTCGGGGCGTAGCGCAGTCTGGTAGCGCACTTGAATGGGGTTCAAGGGGTCGGAGGTTCAAATCCTCTCGCCCCGACCAAAGCAGGTTCTTCGCAGGCATCTGCTCAGCAGGTGCCTGTTTTGTTTTTACCTGGACGCCGGACCGGCGGGTTCGATCCGGGGCGCCTTTCAGACAGGTGCTATAGCGATTTTCAGAATTCCGTTCCGAAACCTGATTCAAGGTCCAGGGTGTGGACCCTACCTTGAATCGGAAGAGATTTATGGCAACTGCTATATTAGGTACTCACGGGCAACACCGGTCTAGGATGCATTCCAGGCGACAAGCTTATTCGGGTCGTCGTCCGTGGCGCCTCCCTGCGGTAAAGACCGGATGCGTGATCCCACCAGTTCCAGGATCGACGGCCAGTCGACCTTGCGAACCTTACCCGTCACAACGGTGAAATTGCTCATCTCCCAGGATAAAAAGGGCTGGGGATCCAACCGGCCGCAGATGTACTGGACTTCATAGTGAAGGTGCGGGCCGTTACTGAGGCCGCTGTTGCCTGACCGGGCCACCTGCTGCCCCTTCCGAACCACCTGTCCCGGCCGAACCAGAATTTCATTTAGATGGCCGTATACACTGCTGAACCCGTAGTGGTGGCGGACGACCAGCAGGATGCCGAGGCCGCTCTTTTTATGCGCACCGGCATATTCGACAACGCCATCCGCCGTCGCCACAACGGGCGTCCCCATATCGGCTCTGAGGTCTATTCCGCCGTGTTTTTCGACCGACCCTGTAATCGGATGCATCCGGCGGCCAAAACCGCTGGTGATCCCTCTGAAGGATACCGGATAACCGTTGGGAATACAGGTCAGGATGTGATGTCTGACCGCGGCGTTTTCAGCCGCGGCCGCCAGCTTCTGGTGCAGGCTGAGAGGGTCGCCGGCTTTCGTGTTCAGCATCCCCTCGATCCGATCGATCCGATCCTTTAAGGTGATAAACTCCCTTTCGCGCATCTGAAGATAGGCGGATGCTTTGAGCAGGCGGCCGGAAGCACTGGCATTGGACGGACCGCCGTCCCGGGTAACACGCTCCATGGTGTCCAGTGTCTCACGGATCCGGATCAGTTCCCCCTTGTAGCTCCGGGATAATGCCATGTGCCGGCCCATCTCACCGCCCATGGTCGCTATGGTTTCAGCCATGCTCCTGCGGCTGTGATGGAGGTATCCTAACCCGGCACCGAGCAGCGGTACGGACAACAGCATGACGATGATCAGTAGTCGCGCGCTGCGATAGGCCGCCCGGTGGATGTCGAAATGCCTGGAGCCGGACATCGTTGTAATGGACACGATAATTCGATTTTTCATGGTCTCCATTCCAAAAAAATAACATTCCACAGAAAATTCCAGAATCCTCTTCTGAATATCCAGAAGCACAAACCATGCCTTTTCGCGGGACCGCCGGCAAACAATATTAACCGACTGATACCCGTACCGATTTGTTCCTGTCGCCGTCTTCGGTGGCTTCGGCAACAGACGGCTTTCCTGAAAATTGTGTCATCGAAGGGAGAAAAATGTCACCCCCATAACATCGTGTAACGATGTTATGAAACGCGACGATGTCGTTCACGCTAAGGCGGGCAAGATGTTGAATTTCGAAACAATCTATAGCATTTGTAAAACACATTCGGGACTCGACATCAGGGTGTCACTAAAAAGCCTGCTTCGGGAATAGCTGAAGCAGGCTTTCTGTGTTCGTATGATGTAAAACATGGCAGGCCAGGAGGGACTCGAACCCCCATCACCCGGATTTGGAGTCCGGTGCTCTACCATTCGAGCTACTGGCCTGCAACAGCGAAGAGCCTGGATGCGGCAGGTGGTATTGATACACCCATATCTATGGGATTACAATGAAAACCTGCCACCCCGTTAAAACACGCCGTATCATGCACACCGGGGGCCGTTCCCGTCTGTTCCAACATCACCGATTGTCGCATGAGGCCGTTATCCCGAACATTTCATGAAATTTTTTCAGAAAGTGATTGAAAAGCAAATATATCATTCATTTATCTGAAAGTCTCCGTTTGATGAAATATCCGGGTTATTCCTCGATGACTATGGCATCGGCACCGCATTCGTCTGCCGCCCGACGCACAATGTCATGATACTTCTCGGGAATTTCGTCGAATCGCACCGTGGAACGGAGAGTGTCCTCGTCAAACTCGAATACCTCGGGGCAAAGATCATTGCAGTTACGGTCTCCCATACAGTTTTCGGTAATGGTCACTTTCATAACATCCTCCTCTGGTGTTCATCTATGTACCTGGGTCATTTCACTCAACCCACCGCATCCGTGTCCCCAACTTTGAAGCTTTTTAGCACTTCACTGGACTCCTTGACCTCGTGAATCTGTGAAACCTTCCGAATCACCTCCACACAGGTGGGATTTTAAGCGTGTACGTATTCAAAAACGGCATCTATTCGGGAGATGATCCATCTTTTCAAACTCCGACCTTTTCAATAAGCGTTTTTAATGACGGGATCAAGCGCTCCGGAAATAAAATGCCCCTTCAAAATTACCCGGCACCCCTCGATCTCGTGCAACGCAACAGCGAGCGCACTTCCCACGGCTTGCTGCGGGGCCTTCAATTCGGTGACGATGGATTATTGAGATCGGTTGTCATTGTTGGATCGGGCGCCGGGGCCGGCATGGTTGATCTGGGTTTCCGCTGCAATCTTAAAAACGGACGAAAATTCCATCACGGCCCGCTGCTGATCGTCGAAAATTGTGGCTCGGCCGTAAATACTTCGCCCTTCGCGGCGTTCCACGGAGGCATGGGCGGTGACGGTGCCGTGTCGGACCGGATGGAGAAATCGCGTCTCAAGGCAAATGGTGGCAAAGTGGGTTTCCGGGGGGATCAGGCTTTTTATCGCCATCACCACGGCCGTATCGGCCAGGCTGACCAGGGCGCCCCCATGCATCAGGCCGGCACCCTGCGCATATTCCATGAAAAAGGGCATCGAAAGAATCGCATGCCCCTCCGCGGCTTTCTGAATGTCCATGTTCAGAAGCCGCTCGAATGGCGCGCAACAGATCCAATCGTCCATTACAACCCGGTGGGGACCTGTCAAAACGGGTCTATCAATCATGAGCTGTTCCTCGTCAACGGCAACGGTTCGATGAAGGGTCTGTGTCTTTCAACACCTGAAGCAGGATCCGATCCGGCCGGAGTCTGCACATCCCGGTGTGCATCAAGTGCCCATCGGCCTGTGCAACCAGCGGTCTGCAACCTCCCGGCACCGAACGGATAGTGATCCGCCCGCGTCCAAAATCAAAAGATCCAAAAATGACAACAATTACGATTGAATTCAAATTTTTAGGGTTTTGCCGGGGTTTTCCATTTCCTGGCCGGCCAATCCTTTTCGGATTTCGGAACGGGTTTTGCAAAACGTGTATCGCAGTTGTCATCGGTATGTTCCGAAATGCGGCTACGCCGCTCAGTTTTTATAAAGGTTTACCCGCCGTTATTGCGGCGGGCGGATAGTTCTATCCCTGCCTCCCGGAGAGCGGGATTTACACTTCGCTCCAATCTGGCTCTTATTCTTTTCTGGTTTTATACCGCGCTGACAGCAGCGGGGAACCATCCAATTCAACTCTTTCACGTGATCCTCGGAGGTTGTGATGACATGGCCTGCGAATGGTCTGACAAAGATCGAACTGCTTGTATGCATGGGTGTCATTGGGCTGCTGACCGTCATCGGCGCGGCCGGATGGCGCCAGGTGCTTCCCACCTACCGGCTCGATGTCTGTATTCGTGGCTTGTGCACGGCCACGCAGATCGCACGCATCCGATCGATACGGGACAACACGGTCGTGACGGTCACGCTGGATGCGCGAAAACGCCGGTATGAAGCATTTGTCGACGATGGGTCCGGTGCCGGAGCCACGGCAAAAAACGGCATCCGGGAATCGATGGAACGTCTTATCGTCAGCCGCGCCCTGCCCGCCGGGATTGAGGTGCATCGGGTCACCTTTCCGGCAAAACGGCTGCGTTTCAATTCACGGGGCATGCCCCAGGGAGGGGGCTCGTTTTACCTGAAAAACGCTCGTGATCAGTACAAAGGCATCTCGGTGGGTTTCAGCGGCTCCATTACCATCAAAACCAGCACCAATGGGGGGCGGACCTGGAAAAAACTCTAAACATGCTGTCAAGGGACGATTCAGTTCTGGAATGCCGGCTGACGTTTTGTGATGGATTATTTCGAAACCCAGGCGTAGGCCTCATCCACGGAACGGAAGACGCTGGTCTGAAAAGGAAGATGTTCAGTCTCCTTTATCATCTCATACACCCGGGACAGACCAAACGTCAGATCTTCGGTAGCGACAACAGCCGTCTTTCCCCCCATGCGAATTTCGCCATGGAGTACCGATAACTGAACGATCCTCTCAATATCGGTCCCTGTGATTTGGCTCACATCGGCGCTGGAAAAATCCCACAGTACATGCAACGTCACCTTGCCGCGATAAAAATTGTCCACCGCCTGAACCACGTCATCGGCCAGAATAACCCCCTCTGCGGTGAACACCGTCAGATCACGTTCGCCATCATGATATGTTTTAATGCGTCCCAACCGGCTCTCCCAAAGTAAAATCGTGCAACGATGTTATGAAACACGACTATGTCGCTCAACGTGCGAATAGACGATCTGCCTATTTCAGCGCACTGAAATCCACCCCCCGCACCTTGCCGCGGGCTTCCATCCATTTGTCCTGCGTCTCCGGAGGAGCCTCCAGTTCTTCCTGGGGTTTCCGCACCAGCCGGATGGCCTCCTCCGGACAGGTGGACACACAGAGCCCGCATCCGATACACCGGTGCCGCAACACCCGATAGGTATCGTCGCCGGCGTCGATGGCGTCCACCTGACATCGCTCGTCCGCACAGACTCCGCAACCGGAGCAGGCATCCGCATCGATCTCGGCATAGAAGCTGGCATTGACGTGTTCAGCGGTGCCCGATGCCTTCAGAGTATCGAGCACCGGGCAGCAACAGCCGCAGCAATTGCATATAAACATATGATCGCTTTGCACATTGGATGTCAGATGCACCAACCCGTGTTCTTCGGCCAGCCGCAGTGTATCGTAAGCTTCCTCCCGGGTGATCGGGCGCCCCCACGGGTGGTTATCGAAAACCCCGGGCACCCGGCTCAACCCCATGCAGATCTCTTTGGGTTTGTCGCATCCCTGCCCCAGCAATTGTTTCCCTTTGTTACAGATGCATTCGTTGACGGCAAATGATGTTGCCGAATCGATGATCGCCGAGACCTGCTGAAAAGAGAGTGATTGCTGCCGGGCGTCGATGTGTTTTTCAACCGGCACCACCTGCATGAGCTTTGGTTTGTGAGAGATCAACTGCGCTTTAAAAAAGGCTTCGTACGCGTTACACAACTCGGCAAATTCCCGGTCCATGCGCGCCACCTGGAATTCATATATTCCAACTATCCATGGGATCATCTTGAAGACCCGGATGCCCATCACTTCGGCCCCGAGAATTTCTCCCCGATGCCACATGGCGGTGAGCCTCGGCGATAGTTCCTCTTTCGGTCTGCCGGTGCGTCTGGCGATCTGATCGGCGGTTTCAAAATGGAGTTTCAGATCGCAAAACAGGTCTGCCTCTTCCGGAGTAAACACTTTTTTGAGGATTCGAAGCTCAATCCCGCTGTCGGTTGCCGGAAATCCGTTCGGCAGCGTGTCCAGTACTTTCTGGAGCCTTCGGTATACGTCGTCGGTCATCGCAGTCCTTTTGCTGTGCTATGCTCAAGCCGGTATCGGCACCGAATGATGCCGTTCACCCACGGATCCGTGTAGACACCCGATCTATCGGTTTTGCTAACGTTTCTTCCGATTCACGAGGGTCGGTCCGGTTCCGGACATTCGGTGCGATCTCCGGAATTGAAACCACGTTTAGTGTCCCTCCATAACTTCCTTCACCTTGGCCGAAAGGGAAGCCAGACTGAACGGCTTCTGCAGGAATCCTCGACACCCGATATCCATAATCTCATTGACCTGCTCGTTCATGCTGTAACCGCTGGAGAGAATGACCTTGATCTCCGGATTTTCCCCTTTGATCGCAGCGAATACTTCCTTACCGGACATCCCGGGCATGATCATATCCAGAATCACCAGATCGATACGATGTCGTTTAGACGTGTACAGTTCAATGGCTTCCGAGCCGTCTCCGGCGACGATGACAGCGTATCCGAGTCGCTCGAGCATTTTCCGGCCCACCTCCAATACCATCTGTTCGTCATCCACAAGTAGAACGGTTCCGGCACCCGGTACGGGCGTTTCAAGGCGTTCTTTCGGGAGGGGCAGTTGCCGTTGGGAAGACGGCAAGAAAATGCTGAAGGTGCTGCCGCGGCCGACGTCACTGTCGACGGTGATGAATCCGCCGTGGTTTCGAACAATTCCGTAAGCGGATGCCAACCCCAAGCCGGTACCCCTTCCCATCTCGCGCGTTGTAAAGAATGGTTCGAAAATACGCTGCCGAATGGACTCGTCCATCCCGACCCCGCTGTCGGTAACCGTAATCTTCACGTAGGGGCCCGGGGCGATGTCGATGGGACTTGCTATTTCAGACTCCAGGTGGATTTTTTCGGTCTCCACGAAGATGTCTCCCCCGCCCGGCATGGCATGCCAGGCGTTGATAAAAATGTTGAGCAGGACTTGCCGCACCTGGCCGTGATCTCCCTCCACGGCGCCGGTGTCGGGTGCGTACTTTTCATGGATGGCGATTTCTTTCCGTGTGCGATTGAACAGGTGGACCTGATTTTGAACCAGGTGTTTAATGTCCAGAGTCTGGACCTGATATTTGCCGCCCCGTGCAAATCCGAGAAGCTGCTGGGTTAGATCGACCGCTTTTTTGATGTGTGTCTCGATCCCTTTCAGATGCTCACCATAGGGGTGGTTTTCGTCGGTCTCTGTCATCATAAGAGATGTCCGGCCCTGTATACCCATAAGCAGATTGTTGAAATCATGAGCGATTCCTCCGGCCAGGGTACCGATGGCCTCCATTTTCTGGGCCTGAAACAGCTGGTCTTCAAGCTTCCGTATGGGCGTGATATCCCGGCCGCTGACAACAACGCCGGAAACCGAGCTGTCTTCGTCAAAGCAAGGGTAGTAGGCCACATCCAGAAAACGTCGACCCAGTGACGGCAGGTCGTACCACCCTTTAACTTTGACCTCTTCCCCCTCAAGGCACTGGTCGATTCTTGCCCGAATCGTGCTTTCGAAGAGTTCCTCGCCGAACACGGCAGCCGCATGCTGGCCGATGATCGCCTCCTGGGCGATGGAAAATATCCTCAGGTAGGCATTGTTCGCCGCCTGATAGGAATAGTCCCGGTCAATGAGGGCAATGAAATCCTGGGATGACAACACCATCTGCTCATATCGCCGAAGGCGCTCTTCCGCCGCTTTCCGCTGGGTGACATCTTCAGCAATGCCGGTGATGTAGCGAATGTTCCCATTTTCATCACGAACCGTGTAACCCCGGTCGGAGATCCAACGGATTTCGCCGTCGGGTCGCTGAATCCGGTACTCCCGGGGCGTCCCCCCGCCAGTGGTGAGGATGGATTCAAAAGATTCCGTGGCAAACTCAAGGTCGGCCGGATGGATGCTATCGGCCCATTCATCGTAATTGCTGTAAAGATCGGAAACGGAACGGCCCCACACGGTCTCATAGGCCGGGCTCACATAGATCACCCGTCGTTCAATCCAGTCAAAGAGCCAGAAAACATCGTTGATGTTTTCCGCCATGGCCCGGAAGCGCTCTTCGCTCTCCCGGAGGGCCTTCTCGGCCCTCATGCGGTCTGTGATGTCCTGGGCAAACTCGACCATGCCGGTGACTTCTTCGTCCTCGTTGAACACCGGATAGCCGCGGAGCAGCCAGTCCCTGCCGTCGGGGGATTGGATGATCGCCTCCTGGGGTGTTTGCGTGTCCCTGGCCTTCAGGAGCGGACACGCCTGACACGGACTGTCATCATTGTGCCAGATCTCGTAGCAGAAGCGGCCGATCAAACTTTCCTTGGTGACGCCGAATGTGTCGGCGGCGGCCTGGTTGAGCCATCTCACCCGCAAGTCCGGGTCCGAATATATCAGCATTTCAAACGTGGCATCCAAGATGAAAGATTTATCATGTTCGGCACTTCGGGCTTCTTCCTGGGAGCGGATGGTCTGGCTGACGTCGGTCAGAAATACTGCGATCAGGCCGGATGAGAGGCGGTGGATCGTGGACTCAAACCATCCGATAATATCCCCGGAGCTGTGATAGGAGGGCAAGATCGTTTCGGGCATACCGGACCGCTGAACCCGCTGAAACACATCGAAAAGCCGAACCGATGAGAGCCCCGGCAACGCGTTTCGAATACCGAGGCCGACCACTGCGCCGTCTTCGGACCGGGCGATCCGCTGGCCAATGGTATTGGCCGCCCGTATCGGGAAATCTTTCTTTTTGGGCATCGGATCACACACCAGGATACCCACGTTCATCATCTCAAAAAGCTCTCGATAGAAGTCGGCTCTTTGAGCAGCCTCTTCGGTGGCATCGTGGCTGTCGGCAACCTTCCGCTCCAGTTGCCTCAGCTGTCGTGTCAGGTGCTCTGTTTCCTTTCTTTCCGACATGGTGCGTCCCCGGAAGATAAGAAACACCCTCACTCGGTGTGGGTGCCTTCGTGAGTCCGTTTTACTGTCAAGAAGAAATCAGCCGATGATGGGATGACTCACGGCGTGAGCCGAAGGTCGATGGTCATTTCATTTCAACCCGTATCGCGACATCGTCTGCCGTACGCATGCCAGTTTACGCAGGAAACAATATCGAGTCAACAACCTCCGGGATCCAAAAAAATTCTCAAACCCGCTTCCAGCCGGTCATGGGTTCTGCTATGAGCGATGGCCCATGGGGCACCGTCATTCTTCTGCCCGAACAGAATTTTAACAATTTTACAATATCGAATTCATCATTACCATGGTATAAAGCGATCGTCACGAGAAGAAAGGGTGCATTGCTTAACCCGAAACCGGGAGGCTTAAATGGATATTATTTTTCGATGTGACAATACGGAGTGCGGGAAGACAGCGTCCGAGCCATTCGCCCTGAGAATTAAAAGCGAAGCGTGGATGGATGCACAAAACATTGCCACGGTCTTTTGTCCGAATTGCAAGTCGACTCTGTGTCCTCAGACAGAGGACACAAACGGCACCGACCACCCCGGAGCAGCCTGATTCTGATCCCGCCTTCCACCGCCGGGCGCTGATGTCGCCCGGCGGTCATAACCGACCCGTCCGCATTTCCGGAATCTGCTTATCTTGAAAGCTTCAGCCGGCCTATGTTCACCACGAAGGTCACGAAGAAATACCGCTGTAAAAAGGTTTTGTCACCTTCGTGGTCTTCGTGGTGCGACAAATCCGTACCGGACTGACTTGTCTTTCCGGATATCCACATTCCGGAGATGTCTTTATTATGACCATAAAATCGTGTAACGATTTTAGTATGGTTGACATGCACCAACGGCTTACGGAATATCTGAACCGACCGATTCGGATCGGCAACCGCCGCATCGATAAGCGGCTCATCATGGCGCCCATGACGTTTCTCGGCCATGTGGCCCTGAGGCGGGTGATCGGAGAGTTTGGCGGATTCGGGCTACTATGGACCGAGATGTGCAATGCCAAGCGGGTACCGACCGAAAACCGAACGGTTTCCCCGTATTTCTGCTGGCAGGATACAGAGCTGCCCTACCTGGTGTGCCAGATATTTGGCGCAGATCCGGAGCATATGGCCGCTGCCGCTCAACGGATTGAGGCGGAAGGCTTCTTCGGCGTGGACGTCAATTTCGGGTGTTCGGTCAAAACAATCTGCAGTCAAAACTGTGGCGCCGCCCTGCTCAGAGATCCAAACCTGGCAGAGACCATCGTGGCAGCGATTCGAAAAGCCGTGTCGATACCCGTCTGGGTCAAATTCAGAACCGGATGGCAGGACGACCCGTCGTATGCTGTCGACCTGGCCCGTCGGTTCGAGGCAGCCGGCGCCGACGCGCTGATATTTCATCCCCGGGTATCTCCGGACCGCCGCTCGCGGCCCCCCACATGGGCTTACATCGGCATGGTAAAGGAGTCGGTCTCCATTCCGGTCTTCGGAAACGGAAATGTGTTCGACGAGCGCGACTGCTTACATATGCTGGACAGCACCGGCTGCGACGGCGTGGCTCTCGGGCGGCTCGCCGTGGCCCGGCCCTGGGTGTTTGCGGCATGGACAACGGGTCTGCCGGTTACCCCGGATCTGTATCTGACCACCATCCGTCGCGTGGCCGGCTTTCTCAGGGAGCATTTTGGAGAGGACCGGGCGCTGAGCCGGTTCCGAAAGTTGAGCCTCTACTATTCGGCAAACTTTCGCTACGGCCATACGCTCTATTCATCGATTATGGGGGCCGGGCACATGGCGGCGGCAGAAGACGCGCTGCAGCGTTTTTTCGAATCGCCGCCGGAGCTGAACCGGCGTCCCAACATGAACTTCTTCAATTAGTATCAACATTGGCTTGCCGCCAATGTTAGTACTGGGGGATCTTGCGCACCACCTTGCCCGCCGAAGGGTGGTTAAAGACCAGTTCCCGGGGACCGGTAATGGCGTCAAAGGAGATACGGCCTTCCACCTGTCCCCCTGCGATGAGATCGGTCACCATGTCGCGGCACCGATAGCAGTCATACGAACGTCCCGCTTCATCCAGCAGCACAAAATGATTTGGACGGATCTGGATCAGGTCTGTCCCTGTATTTTTCAGCCAGACATAAAATTTTCCGCCGCCGAGGATCTTCATGGCCAGCAATATCTGCTCGTTGCCCTGGAACGCTTTGAGGTCCCGGTTCTGAAGCTTACGGATTTCCTCCCGATACAGGCGCAGCGCTTCCCGCTTTCCCTTTTCTTTTTGGAACCTCTCTTCATACAGGGCGACTTTCTGCCGGTAGCGGGAGTTTTCAGGATCCAGCTTGAGCAGGTACTTGTACACGCGCATGTTATCCAGCGTATGTTCCGCCGGAATTTGCCGGACGAAGCGATCCAGCCGGGCGATCTCCTTTCGGGTGTCATCGTCCAACCGGGGTTTTTCGGGTTCCGGAGCTGGGGCGGGGGCCGGGGCCGGAGCCGGGGTCGGGGTGCGCGGCTTTGCTTTTTGGGCTTCTTTCGGCACAGGCTGGACGGCCATTTGGCCGATGCCGACAACGCGACCGTTGTCAAAGACGACCGGCGTGCAGCTTTCCCGATCCTTTACACAGTTCGAGGCTCTGGACGTGGGATAGTAATAGATGAGATTTCCGGCACCGTGGGGGGCGATAAGGCCGGGTTTGCCGACCAGTTCGATCACCTCTTCTTCCGTGAGATCGGTCTTGATCTTTTTCCAGTTGTCCGTTTTTGTCCCCGTTAAGCCCGCGATGCATCCGAGGCCGGTGGCGGCAAACACGATCAGCACCCCCCAGACCAGGAGTGCCGACAGAGAGGGTTTTGGGAGACCCGAAGAAACCGAAATAAAAAATCCTCTGATCATAGGGTTCATTGTTCCAAGTGTCTTTACCGGTCCAGCCGGATACCTGGGCGATGACAACGACAAATAGCGGTTCAGCCCTGACCGGCATCGCGGGGTTTGTAATAAACCCCCGCCCCCATGTCAACGCTGAAGGGCGCTGATCGCCTCTTGCAAAAACCAGGAAATGGGATAAGCTGATGACCTGCCTATATACAGCAATCGCCGCAGGTCATTCCGCCCCACATTCCCGGCAGGCGGATCACCTCCACCTATATGTTTTCGGAGCGAAGCAGATGCCGACGCCCGATTCCGATCCGGCTATATTAGCACAAAATTTGTCGCGGATATATACCATGGGGGAAACCCGGGTCGTCGGTATCGCCGGGATCGAACTGGAGGTGACGGCCGGGGAACTGGTCGTTTTAAAAGGAAACTCCGGTTCCGGAAAGAGCACCCTCCTGTCACTGATCGCCGGCCTGGACCGCGCCACTGCGGGGACATTATACGTGGCCGGTTACGATATGGGCAGCGCCGACGGTGCGGAACTGACCCGGTTTCGCCGGGAAGTGGTCGGCATGGTGTTTCAGGCGTTCAATCTGCTACCCACCCTCTCGGTCGAAGAAAATGTCTGCCTGCCGGCGCTTCTGGCCGGTGGTAATGGCCGGGATATCCGGAAGCGGGCTCTGGAACTACTGGACTGGCTCGATCTGGAGCACCGGCGTCAACACGTTCCCGCCCAGCTCTCCGGAGGCGAAATGCAGCGCACCGCCATTGCCCGGGCCCTGATCAACGACCCTGCCGTGATTCTGGCCGATGAACCCACAGGTAACCTGGACAGCCGGAACGGGCAGATCGTCATGGAACTGCTCGCCGAGCTAAACCGCCGCTGGGCCTGCACGGTGATTATCGCAACCCACAGCATACTGGCAGACCCCTTTGCCACCCGGACAATCTGTCTGAAAGACGGCAGCATAAAAAGCTGACCATGAGACGTCTGTCATTTTTCCTCCGTTTGTTTTTCTGGTTCAGCCTCCGGTTTGCCGGCAAGCATCTCGGACGCACCATGACGTGGTCCTGGGTATTGCCCTGGGCGCCGCGGTCTTTACCAGCGTCCGGTTGTCCATACATGCGTCACTGGACGCGTTTTCACGCAGTATGGACCTGATCGCCGGACATACCGACCGATCGCTGATCAAACCTGGCGGTCGCCTTCCGGAAACCCTGGTGGCGGAACTGCTTCGCAATCCGGCCGTAGCAGGGGCGTCTCCGGTACTTATGGCATACGTGCACATGGGGGGCCAACGGGCAAATCCATTTCTGCTGATCGGATTCGACCCGTTGCTGGATCGTTCGTTTCGGAATTGGCGGCCGGCACCGGGATCCCCGAACGACAACAAGATGTGGGCCGAGCTGATGAGAGAGCCCTTTACCCTTGCGCTCGGCGCCCAGCTCGCCGCAAAACACCGTGTAACCCCAGGGGATACCGTAATTCTGGGGCATTCCCGACAGCAGGCACCCTTCCGCTGTGTCGGCATTCTCGATGCCGAGGGCATCGGGATGGTGGAAGGGGGCCGGATCGGCGTGACAGACATCGCCACGTTTCAGGAATTCACCGGCAATTTCGGACAGGTCGATCGCATCGACCTTCGGATGGCGGTCGGCGCCGGTGATGGAAGCGATGAAACCCTTCAGGCAGAGCTCCCGGAAGGTGTGGTTTTGGCCCGGCCCGAGGAAGAGCGGGAAAGCGGGATGCAGATGATCCGGGCGTATCAACTGAATCTGTCGATCTTGAGTTTTGTGTCACTCTTTGTCGGGATGTTTCTCGTTTACAGCCTCATCGCTCTGAACGCTGCGAATCGCCGCTCCGAGCTGGCGATCCTCCATGCCAACGGGGCATCCGCCCGCCAGCTGTTTCTGTTGTTTCTCCTGGAAGGCGCCATGCTGGGTGTGGGCGGCTGGCTGCTATCGGTGCCGGTAGGTTCGGTGATCGTGCGATACATGATTCAAGGGGTCAGTGAGACCATCTCCACCCTGTTTGTCAGGGTTCATGTGGATCGGCTCACGCTGAGCGGCTGGGAGATCGCCCTTTCCTTTGCCGTCACGTTGGCCATCTCCCTGGCCGCGGCCGCCCAGCCGGCCCATGCCGCCATGAAGATCTCGCCAAAGGAGGTGATGGCGGAGAACCCGGAAATCGAACGGACACAGAGCGCCGCCGGCCGACTCGGGGCCATGGGGCTGGTTGCCGTGGCTCTGGTGTTTCCCCTGGCGGCCATCCCGGGGCCACCCGGTCTGCCCCTGCCCGGATACCTGGCGACATTTCTGCTGTTTACCGGATTTTCCCTGCTGTCCCCGTGGTGCCTGCAACTCATGGGCCGTCGTCTCGCGAACCCCCTTCGTCGGATCGGCGGGGAACCGGCGTTTCTGGCCGGACGATACCTCAGCACCAGCGGCATGCGAACGGCGATTTCCGTCGGAGCACTGATCACAGCCAGCGCTCTGTTCTGTGCCCTGGTCGTCATGATCCACAGTTTTCGAAATACAGTGGAACTGTGGGCCCATCAAACGGTCAGCGGCGATGTGTTCGTGACCCCGAAAATGGCGGCCATCAACCAGTACCGGGATCCCATACCCTTCGATCTGATGCAGGCGATACAGCAGCTGGATGCGCCCGCGGACCTGCTGCCCTACCATCGGATCTACCTGCGCCACCGGGACGTCATGTTCCAGTTTGAAACCGTCGATCTTGAATCCTTCCGGAAGCATGGTGGGTTCCTATGGGTCAAGGGAGAGCCGGAGTCCGCGGCACCGGCATTCAATCGCGGCGAGGGTGTCCTGGTCAGTGAAGTGTTTGCCAATTTGACGGGGCTTGAAATGGGAAACACATTTCGGACCCGCATCGGTGAACAGGCACTGAACCTGACGGTACTGGGTATCGTCAGGGACTACCGCACCCGGGGCGGCGTGGTTTTTTACGCCTTGGCGCCCTTTAACGCCATGTTCGGAAATCCCGAATGGGGCGGTGTACGCCTCCATCTGGACAGGTCGGTGAGGGATCCCGATCGGGCGCTGACGGCACTTGTGTCAGATCTGGTGGCGCTGTCCGACGGGCGCCTGGATATCACCAGCGGGAGACATTTGCGGCGTGCGATATTGCGGATTTTCGATGAAACCTTTGCGGTAACCTCGATCCTGCTGCTCATTGCACTTGCAGTGGCGGCCCTGGGCATCGCATCCACCCTGTCCGTACTGGTTCTGGAGCATCGCCGGCAGTTTAACACCATGATCGCGGTCGGCGCCAGCCGTGGTCAAATCCGGCGCCTGGTTTTCTGGGAAGCCATGCTCATGGTGACCGCCGGAGAGGGCGCCGGCGTGCTGTGCGGGTTTGTGCTGTCGTACCTGCTGATCTTTGTGATCAATGCCCAGTCTTTCGGGTGGACGTTTCAGTACCGGGTCGACTGGGGAGCCGTGGGGTTGTCCGTGCCGCTGATCATCGGTGCGGCGCTTTTTTCAGCGCTTCCTGCGACGCGGCTGATCTTTCGCATCCCCCCGGCTGTGTTGCTCAGGGAACGCTAATCTGATCATGGCATGAAGTCTTTTCAGCCGAGGGACTGAAAAACGATAACATCGGGTTGATGCAAACGCTGTAAAAGTAGGCCAGAATTGAACCATGTGCGGTGGAATGACTGATGAACCAGCTGAAAATACTTCACCCTCCGCTTGGTGCCATGATCAGATGAGCCCGATCATGGCATAAACCGTTTCTAGGAAAAAAGATGAATAAACAAGTGGCCATATGGATCCGGGTCGTCTTTGTGGCCTCCGCCCTGGTGCTGCGGGCAGGCGGGTTTTCCGGCATCGCCGAGGATTATGCCAGGGTTACCGGGCCGTGTCAGCTGCGGCTTCCCGAAGACCACGGCGACCATCCCCGGCACCGCACCGAATGGTGGTATTATACCGGAAACGTGACCGCCCCGGACGGCAGGCGCTTTGGTTACCAGTTCACCATTTTCCGGATTCGCCTGGCACCCCCTGAAAAGGAGGCCTCCTGGCCGGATCCGTCTTCGGAGTGGCGCACATCCCAGCTTTTTATCGGTCATGCGGCGGTTTCAGATGTGAACCGAAAACGCCACCTCCAGGATCAGATCATGGCACGCGGGGCGCTCGGCCTGGCCGGTGTCGCAACAGCCGAAACGGGGGTGACCGTATTTCTGAAGCGGTGGCAGGCGGTCATCGGCCATGACCGGCACCGTATCCGGGCCGATAGCGACATCTTTTCACTGGACTTGAATCTCGAGCCGGTCAAGGCTCCGGTGTTTCACGGAGAAGCCGGGTACAGCCGTAAAGGGTCGTCTCCCGAACAGGCAAGCTGTTACTATTCCCTGACGCGCCTTCGCACCGACGGCGTCATCAACGTACAGGGGACGCCCTATACCGTTGAAGGCCTGAGCTGGATGGATCATGAATACAGCACCGCGCCACTGGAGCCCGGCATCACCGGCTGGGATTGGTTCAGTCTGCAGCTCTCCGACAATACAGAATTGATGTTTTTCATATTACGGCGGGAACAGGGTGGTGCCCACCCGGCGTCCAGCGGCACCTTTGTGGATCCCTCAGGAACGGCCCATCACATTGCCGTCGAGGCGATGTCGGCGGAGATCAAGGACACCTGGCAAAGTCCGGGCACTCAGGCCGTCTACCCCGTTGCGTGGAACCTCGATATCCCGACAAAGCAGTTGCGGTTGCGGGTCAGCGCCAATCTGGAAGATCAGGAAATGAGAACGTCCCAAACCAGCGGTGTCGACTATTGGGAAGGGAGTGTATCGGTCACTGGAACCGCCGGCGGCCGGCCGGTCGTCGGCGCTGGGTATGTTGAGTTAACCGGCTACGGAAAGGCTTTTGACGCACCCATGTAGCCCCGTGAAGGGTTTCCGGGGATTTCTCTTAAAGACGTTGCCGTAACTATGTTCCGTTTGAACATGGCGAGATTCTGTCAAAAGGGCACCGTATTGTGGGATTCCGGATGTGGTCATGTTCGGTATCGGGATCGCTATCGGTATCGGAATCGAGACAGCATGACCAACGTCGAAGTCGATATCGATTCCGAATCCGGTTCCGATGATTTCGCAATGTTCCGACGCGAAAACAATCCACAACTCGGAACATATTTTTGGCTCCCGTTTTAAGACCCGGCTTCGGGCAATGGCTCAAGTTACCGGCACCCGCTGCGAATGGCGTCTTTGATCCGCTGACGCACCTCATCCGACAGCCCATCGGTGTCAATGCCGTCAGGATTTCCGTTCTCCCAGCACCCGGCGGCCCGCAAGAGGTCGAGTTGCCGTCGAAAGTTCGAACAATGCCCGCACATCACCAGATGCATCCAGATCCAGACCCGTCGATGTATCGGGGGAGGGTTGTCCATCGCTTCGGAAACGATTTCCGTGATCCGTTGGCAGTTCGTCATCCAGCTAAACATTCAGTTTACTCCGAAGCCGCTTCATCGATCCAGTTGATCTCCAGGCAGCCCCGCAGCGCCATTCGAGCCCTGTAGAGCATCACCCAACTGTTGGTCGCCGTGATATCGAGAACCTTACAGATTTCCCTGGTGTCCAGGCCGTCGATTTCCCGAAGGATGAAGGCTTTGCCCAAGCGCTCGGGCAGTTTTGCCAGGCATTTGTAAAAGATGTCCATAAATTCTTTTTGTTCGTAGAGCTTGGTGGGATTTACTTCCCACTTGTTGGGTACCATTTTCCATGCACCATGTTCCTCGAAGAGACGATCGATATTCTCCCGCTGAAGGATCGCGTCGTCGGTGGGTCGTTCCCGTTTGGATTTTCGGAAGTGATCTATGATCTTGTGCTTCAGGATTCCGGCCAGCCAGCTTTTTGGAGTAGATCTGCCTTTGAACGACGCTCGGGCCTGGAGCGCGGCCAGAAGTGTTTCCTGGACGATATCTTCGGCGACGGTCGGATCCTTCGTGCGGGATAGGGCGAAACGATAGAGGTAGTCCCCGTAGAGGTCGACCCAGACTTCGGGGTCTTCCAGTGCCGGTTTGGGATCATTCGTCATACCAATACCCATGTCATCGGTTCGGTCCCGCTTATATCAGATTGTTTCCGGATTAGGAAATCGAAACATCCGCCGGTTTATCCCGGAGACGTCCCTAGCAGTGGTTTCAGATCGGCCAGCATCTGCGCATCGACAACCGATAGCCTCATGGCGGCTTCCGGCGACAGCAAGGCGAAAACGCCCTCGGCTCGGGCACACAGCACATCGTCATCCGCCCGATACAGCCGGCCTTCCATCACCGCTTCCCGAGGGCCGCGAACTTCGTAAACGCTTCCTTCCGCCCGCAGCGATTTACCGATAGGCACCGGCTTTTTAAATTCGATCGCCATCGAGCGTGTCAGGATCACCCGCTTGAGAAGGTAGATGGCACCCCAACTCATCACTTCATCGAGTATGGCAGCGATAACCCCGCCATGGGCCAGATGACGCCACCCGCACATGTGCTCCGGAACGGTCACCCAGGACACGAGTCGGCCGGCGTCGGCGTGAAAGCGCATTTTTAGACCGGTTGGGTTCACTGGACTGCAGGCGAAGCATTTCTGATTTTCCAGCGCGGGCAGTTCCCGAAACCCACTGTTGTTCGAAGTGTTCATCGGTGATCCCCGGAATTGACGGTATGCCGCGTCATGCTTCTTCGAATCGATGATCGCCCGTGGGAGCCCCGCCAATCGAAGGTTTTTATTTCCGAAGCGCAAATCCGTTTTATCGGCTCAGCGACAACCGCACAGAAAAACCGTGCCTCTGTATGCACGGCAAGGGTGTTCACATCAGAAAAAGGTGTCGACAACACAGACGGAACTCTTCCTGAATAAGTTCCGTCGATAGTGTTTCCGGTGGGTTCGGGCTATCGCAGGAGACGCTTTACCGGATCTAAATTCAGGCTGGATCCATCGACCCGCCAGTCGCCGGAACTCGTCTGGCTGCCGCGTAAAATACCCTTTCGGAGCCACTCTTTGACACCAAACGGGGTCAGAAACGTCATCTTGCTGAACTCATCGACAGAGTAGCTCGATTGGGAATCAGAAGTCGGCGGCGTGGATGGTGCTGCAACCGGCTTTGGTGTGGACGGAATTTTGGGAGCGGATTTTTCCGGAGCAGATTTCTTCGGAACGGATGCGCCGGCGCGGATCATCCATTTTCCGCCCTTTTTCACTCCTTTGATCTTACCGCTGCGGAGTTGCTTGGTCACCGTTGAAACGGTCAACCCCATTTTTTCGGCGTATTCCTTCGTGGTCAAGTATTCGCCCGGTTTGGCCATCTGCAGATTTCCTTTCGTTTCGTTGAAGTTGGCCGATTGGTTTCCGGCAGTTTAGAATAAATACTTTGCGTTGTCAAAAATCGCCGCGGGATCTCACCCCCGGGATTATAGGGCAGTTGCCGCAGGAGCGACATCGTCGCGTTTCATAAAATCGTCGGACGATTTTATTCCATGATGTCCAGGTATTTCTCCAGCACAGATCGATCCATCAGCCCGGTCCGTATGCGGATGCCAATAAATCCACCGTTGAGATATACACGGATGGGTGCGCGATCTCGAATGAGCATCAATTCCACAGCTTCCTGGGAACCGCGTTCCTGGGAGAGCCGGACCAGTTCCGCCGGCCGTGTCACGCGCTGTCCATCGTAGTAGAGAATCAGGTCCCCTTCCTGGAGATTGGCGAAGTCCGCCTGGGAACCTTCGATCACATCGACAATACGGAGTCCGTCCGCAAAGGGCTTCTCAGCGGTTTCCGATGGGATATCTGTGGTTTCGGGTCGGGCTGCATCCGGAATCGTCGATACCGGAAGGACCGTCACCTGAATCAACAGATCGTTTCGATATTCCAGGGCGTAATTCGTTACGTCCAGAATTTGCAGGAGGCTGCGGAGGATATCTTGTCGGTTCCCGGTCTGCGAGAAAAGCACCGGGCGGTCCGGTTCGGCCTGAAGCCCGTCGACGCGGATACCACATTCCTGTTGGATATCATCGAGGACGGCTGCGATCGGTGTCCCTTGGGCGTTGATGCGCATCAAATCGCCATCACAGACGACGATCGATTCGGTCGCCGCGGGAACGGCGGACGCCGGAAAGATCCCGACCAGCCCAAGAGTGATCACCAGAAGACGGATGTTGATGAAAGGTATCGATGCCATGGATCCATGGACGGTGCGTTTGAATTGAACGAAACCGTGAGCCGACAGGTTGCTTATGGGCCCGGGCGGCCACCCTCCGTGTATGGCGCCGCCATCGTCCGGACGGGAAAGGTCCGGCCAGGGCTCTTAACCCGAACATTGCATCGCAGCTCGATGCGTCAGTATTCACTTTAAGGCGCCGATATTGGTTCGTTTAAAACATTTGCTGTAAAGAGTTCATGCAATGTGCGGGTTAAGGTTTGCCGACATTGGGCACAACACCCTTGGGCAACGGATCGGGAATCCGTTTTTCCATGGGCAGCCGGGAGGTTTCCCACACGGCCCATCCTCCGCTGAGAACGGAAACATTCTCGAATCCGGCGGCGCTCAGCCTCTCGGCGGCCCGGAGGCTGTCTTCTTCTCCGGGGCTGGAGCAGTAGAGAACGATCTCGGTCCCTTTCGGGTAGCTGTCCATCCAGGACTCCACATCGGCGGGGTCCTCCCGCCGAGCCCGGCGGATTTTCAGGGAGCTGCCCGCCCAATTGGATCTCATATCGATAACGATGATCTGAGGATCATCCAGACGGGAGGTCAATTCGTCTTTGGTGACACGACGGAAAGCCATGGGGACGCCTCCGGTCTATGAGGTTATCGACAGGGTTGTGAATGGGTGTTTGGTGCTTGGTGTTTCGTGTTTGGTGTTTGGTGTTTGGGGTTTTGTGTCTGGTTTGCCGGCCGGTCCGCTTGTCCTGAGCGCAGTCGAAGGGTTGACCGGTTTGCCGGTTTAGGCGGTTTGCCGGTTTGGCCGGTTGGCCCGTTAGCCCGTCTGCCCGTTGGCCCGCTTGTCCTGAGCGCAGTCGAAGGGTTTCCCGGTTTGGCCGGTTTTGCCGGTTTGCCCGCGTGCCGGGCGTAGCCCGGTGTGTCCTCATGCCTTAGCTGTCCTCTGACATCCGACATCCGACATCTGACATCAGTCCTCTGTCCTCTGCCTTCTGTCTTCTGTCCTGCGTTTTCCGACCTCCGACCTCTGACCTCCACCCCGCCAACGGCGGGCAAGCCCTGCGCCCTGGACCGTAAACCTTGCGCCTTGCGCCGTGCTCCTTTACGTAATCATTCAGTTTGACGTTTTCAACGCTCAGCTTTTTTTATCGTTTCGCGCAGCTCTCTGCTTTTTGGCGAATTTGGCTGCCGCCAGGCCGGCGACGCACCCTTCACCGACAGCTTTAGCCATCTGCCACGGGGGGCCGCAAATATCACCGGCCGCGTAAACTCCGGGGACATTGGTCTGTTGCGTTTTGTCAGTAACGATATACTTGAATTGCTCCGGGTCCAGGGCGACCCCGAGGGATCCGGCCAATTCAACGGCCCCCTTGGCGCCGGTTTCGATAAATACTCCGTTGACTTTCAGCTCCTTGCCGTCATCGAGTTCAAGGCCCTCGACCATGTTCTGGCCCGTGATCCGTGTCACAGATCGCCCGCTGTGAAGGATCACGTCCGATTCCTGCACCTGGAAGGCCAGGCGATCCGAGACATCCAGTTTTTTGGCGACCAGATGAACCTCCCTGGCATAAAACAGCAGGGTCAAAGCACCGGCGACGGCAGCGGACTCATTGCCCACCACGGCTACGGTTTCTCCCTTGAAAAAGTTGGCGTCACAATCGACGCAGTAGCTTACCCCTTTTCCGAGAAAGTCTTTTTCACCGGGAACCCCGATACGGTTCCTGGATATTCCCATGGCCAGAATCAGCGTGTGGGTAGTGATCCGGCGCTCGCTTTCGGTAGCGACAACAAAGCCCGGATCCACCGGCAGGATCTCCACGACGTCCTCATGAAGAATTTCCGCACCGGCATCTTTGGCCTGCTGAACACCGTCCTGAAGCAGCCGTTCCCCCGATATCTTTCCCAGACAACAATAGTTTTCCACATGAGCCCGATACAGGCTGGACTTGGTTTCCCGCCCCATGACCACAACCGACGCCTTTGCCCTGGCCGCATGGATGGCCGCCTGGAGTCCGCCCGGTCCGGTTCCGAGAATCACTACATCTGCGGATATGTCGGTCATCGGATATCTCCTCTAATCGCTGGTTGGACCGACCGGCACACCGGGAGCGGGTCACCGATCAGCAGTCGTCAGACGGAACCGTGCGGGGCAGGGTTCGCGTCAGTCTTTGTCCATTTCGGATGGTTCATCTTCCGGATCATCGGTATCCCGTACGGCCAATACCATTTGCCACCCCAGCCCAATGAACACGGCGGCACTGATCAAGATGATCAAATTGGATGAAAAAAAGGTAAGGATGAAATAAAATGGATCGTTTAAGTGGTACGCAGAAACGAGAAGTTGAATGCCGAATAGAAAGAAACCGATTCCGGCCAGAAAAAGGGCGATGGTGCGGATCCACCACGTCTTTTCCGGCGTGAAAACGGAGTTCACATCAACTGCCGTTGACCTTTTCTCTGAGTTTCCCGGAGCACTTGAACGTGACCACTTTGCGTGGATTAAGCATCAGATCCTCGCCGGTGGCAGGATTGCGCCCACGTCGTTCTTTTTTGTTTTTTACACAGAACTTCCCAAAACCGCTGATCAAGACGTCATCTCCGGTTTCCAGAGTCCGTTTGATGATTTCGAGAATCGTCTCAATGATTTCGGCCGAGCGGCTCTTTGAGAAATGCAGTTCCTCCTGAACACTGGCTACGATCTGCGCTTTCGTCAGTGCCATCTTCCAACACCCCTCTTCTGTTTGCTTACGTCAATTCTCCATTCATGGTTTTTTCTCATTAAATCATCTATTTGTCAAGAAATAGGTGAAGTTACTCGAGAAAATTAGCAATTACTCGCCTGCAGGGGTATGCACCATCCGGATTCAGGGACGCAAAGCGTGGGCTGAAAGGCATTTGTCGTGCACCGGGATGCGGCAACGACGGCGCCTTGACAGGCCACCACCCCGCCGGGAGCCTTTCCCGGTGACGGAGGACGTCCGCTGATCGTGCGCCGGGCGATGTGGGTCGGGGCGGGAAAAAGGGTCTTGGCGCCACTATCGGAAATCGCGAGCTCCGAAGCACCATGTCCCTCTCCGGACCTCAGGATGAGGACGGCACCCGGTCCGGATTGACACCAATACGAAAAACACAGCCGCCAGGTGCGCACCGATAATCATCGGACCGGATCGGTTTTCAAGGGGGTGGCTGTCCGGAAAGCCCCGTATGCGCCCCACGGATCCCAAACCAATAACGGGAAAAATGGAATTGAAGCCTTGACGATTTCCATTTTGACAATTGACTCGTTGGGGGATATGCCTACATTTAAGATCGTTAGATTTCTGCGGCGTGTTGGTGCAAAGCGGAAATCCCGCTCGGCCGGGCGGCAGGGACAGAATTTTGCGAACGATGAACAAAAATAAGAAAGATGACCCTCTAAACCGTTTATGGAAGCCCACGTCCAGATCAAATTGTTTGCGAACCTGAAGAAGTTTCTGCCGGAAACAGCAGACCGATATCCGATTGCGCCGGGAATTTCGGTGAAGGATCTGCTGATCCAGATGCAGGTACCCCTGGAAGAGTCGAAGCTTATTTTCGTCAACGGCGTAAAAAGCGCTCCGGAGGCGTTGCTCAGGGGCGGCGAGCGTATCGGGGTGTTTCCTCCTGTCGGCGGCGGCTGACACCGACTATTGCATATTCGGGATGTGGTATTCGGACGAGTCGAAGCGGCTTACGAGGTCACTGCCCGGTGCCGAATACCCAATACCGAATGTCTAATCACGGGATCCTCTTGGACTGAGCCAGAAGAAGCGACAAACGACGATTCTGTAAACAACTCCCCCCTTGATTGTAATGACCCTACCATCACTTCTTATCGACGAGATCGCAAACAGGGCCGTTGACCGGAAACTTCCGGACGGTTCCCCCTATCGCAGCCTGTCTCTGATGGATAGCCTGCAATTGGCCCGCCGGTACGATCTGATGGGGTGGGAGGTCGAAATTGGGGCCCTTGAAAACGGGGTGGTACCGGAACGGTACGCCCGGAATTTACACATGATGTCTCCGGAAGACCAGGTGCAGCTGCTGCAATCCCGTGTCAGCGTCATCGGTCTCGGGGGGCTGGGAGGAGCTGTGACCGAGATTCTGGCGCGTATCGGTATCGGCCGTTTATCTCTGTTCGACGCGGACCACTTCGAAGACAGCAATCTCAATCGGCAGTTTCTCAGTAATCTGGACGAGGTCGGCAGTCCCAAAGCAGAAGCAGCAGCAGCACGGGTGGGTCGCATCAATCCGTCGGTGGAGGTCCACGCCGCCAAGGTTCTTGTGGGCAGAGAGAATGCCGAAGCGTTATTGAGAAATAGCGACGGCATCGTCGACTGCCTCGACAACATCCAAACCCGATTTGTCATTGAAGACGCCGCCCGCAGGCTCGGTTGCCCCCTGGTGTCCGCGGCGGTTGCCGGAGCCTCCGGGCACCTGACAACGGTGTTTCCTTCAGACCCGGGGCTTGTGTCTGTATTCGGGCCTCGGGATGCCGCGGCGGAAAAAGGGTCCGAAGCCTCGCTGGGGTGTCTGCCCCAGGCGGTCACCTTCCTGGCGACTCTGGAATGCTCCGAAATCATAAAGATCCTCCTCGGGCGCGGCGCCCTGCTACGCGGTAAATTGCTTACCGCCGATCTCATGGACAACACCTTCGAGATTCTCAGACTTCAATGAAATTCGATTGATTTCAGACCCTTTTTCAGATACTTGACAAGGAAACGGCCGGGGCTTCAGGCCGAACATGTGGTTGTCCGGGTGAGAAGCGTCACGATCGGTTTACAACAGGAGTCCGATGGGTTCAGGGAGCGGAATGATACTGATCATCGCATCGGCTGCTGCAGTCGGCATTCTGCTGTTTGTTTTGTTGATGTATCGGTATGTGCGCCGTGGTTCGCCCCGTGCGGCGGTGCTATCGAGCCTCCTTTTCGGAGCGGCGCTGTCGGGGGTGGCCGGGTTTACGGTCATTCAGTATGACCAAATAGGTGCGGGCCTGGGGCAGCAGCTGATTTTCGAATCCTACGGCATGCTGCTCGACTTACTGGTCATCGGCGTCTTTCTGGTGGCGCTGTTCGAGTGGCGGATGCGGCGACGGGACATCGAGCGCTACCATGACGAGATCGACGATCTGAGGGGGTGGCGCTCCCCCCTGGCTTCTCATCGGATCCGGGGCAGCATATTGCGGCTGAATCGTCGGCAGGTAAGCCGAATCGATTTGACCCGTTGCTACCTGCGAAATATGAATTTGAGTTCAATGGATCTCTCGGGCGCCAGGATCGTCGGCACAGACTTTCAGAACGCTTACCTGTCTCGGACCATGTTCCGGGAGGCGGACCTCCAGGGTGCCGATCTTCGGCACGCATTTTTATGGCGGGCGGATCTTCGAAAGGCCACACTCTGGTCGGCAAACATGAAAGACGCGACACTTGAAGGGGCGGATCTTTCCCGAGCACTGTTAAAAGACGCCGACTTGACGCAAACCCGTGGACTGACCCTGGACCAGCTCGCCAAAGTCCGGACACTGCATCACGCAAAGCTGGACCCGGAATTGGCAGCCGCCGTTGCCGCCCATCACCCAGAGCTGCTGGAGGAGCCGGAAGGGTCATGAACTTCGCAGGATCGATGGCTTGCCGGATCGCCTTCCAGCTTGCCGGAAGGTCGCTCACGTCTTGCTGAAAGAAACCATGTTTTTCAAAAAGGCAAAGAAAACGAAATCCCCGCCCACCCGACGTCTGGAGGACAATCTCACGTCCCAGGAGACGTTTGTTTCAGAAGAGACCCGAATCACCGGAAGTATTCAGGGGGATGGGGGCATCGTCATTTCCGGGCATGTGGACGGCGATGTCTTGGCGAAGGGAATTATTTTTCTCGAACCGGAAGGCGTAATTGACGGACAGGCCGTTGCCGGGGGGGTTATCGTCGCCGGCGAGATGAACGGTAACATCGCCTCGGGGGGGCGTGTGGAAGTTCGCGCATCCGGCCGTGTGACCGGCGATATCGAATGTGCCCGGATCGCCATCGAGGAAGGCGGCACGGTGAAAGGGAAAATTCGGATGCCCCGATCAAGCGGCCAGCCGTACTTTTTCAACGAAAAGAGAGATAACCGGGAGAGTCCTGAATAAAATCGTGCAACGATTTTATTTAGATTCTGTCCAGCAACACCCCGAGCCGCTCTGCTTCCTTCCGCGCGAACGCACTTTTCACATCCACCACGATAGCCGGGCTGCCGGAAACAAGCCGAGCGATACCCCCTAACCCCAGATCCCGATAGGTGCCGTGCATCACGGCGACAATGACGACGTCTACGCCGGAGAGGTCGTCCATCTCAACGAGATCGACATCATAATATTTTCGAGCTTCGTCTGGATCCGCAAAAGGATCGTTTACCAGGACTTCCAGCCCATATTCTTCCAGCTCCCGGATGATGTCGACAACCCTCGTGTTTCGCAGGTCCGGAACGTTTTCCTTGAAAGTGACGCCGAGCACCGCCGCACGGGCGGCGCGGACCTGTTTTCCCGCCTTGATCAACAGTTTTATGGCCCGCTCGGCGATGTACTTTCCCATCCCGTCATTGATCCGCCTGCCGGCGAGAATCATTTCCGGATGATACCCGAGAGCCTCTGCCTTGAACGTTAAATAATAGGGATCCACACCGATACAGTGACCGCCCACCAATCCCGGACGAAACGGCAGGAAATTCCACTTGGTTCCGGCGGCGTTCAGCACCTCCTGGGTGTCGATACCCAGTTTATCGAAAATCATGGCAAGTTCGTTCATGAGCGCAATGTTCAGGTCGCGCTGGGTATTTTCAATCACCTTTGCCGCCTCGGCGACTTTGATGGAGGTAACCGGGTAGATACCGGCCGGGACAACGGCACCGTAGACACGTGTCAGAAGGTCGGTGGTCCCGTCATCGGAGCCGGACACAACCTTGACGATCTTGTCCAGCGTGTGCTCGGTGTCTCCGGGGTTGATCCGTTCCGGAGAATACCCGACGGTGAAATCCCTCCCCAAAGTCAGCCCGGAGGTCTCCTCGAGGATGGGGACGCAGACGTCTTCGGTGACACCCGGGTATACTGTCGATTCATAGACGACACAGGCACCTTTTTGCAGGTATGTTCCGGCAGCCTCCGATGCGCTGCATACCGGCCGGAGATCAGGGATACGGTGACCGTCGATTGGGGTGGGTACCGCAACGATAATGAGTCTGCACCGGGCAAGAACATCCGGCTCGCTGGAAAATTCCATATCGGCATTGGCCAATTCCTCATCGGAGACTTCCAATGTCCGGTCCTTTCCGGATGTCAGCTCATGGATCCGTTCCAGGCTGCGGTCGTATCCGACAACAGAAAAAAATCGCGACAGATGAACCGCCAGGGGAAGGCCGACATAGCCCAGCCCGATGACGGCGATCTTGTCTTTTCCCGAGCGCAATGCTTCATAACTCAACATATAATTTGCTCCTCCTATGATGTTATCCCTGAGAATATAGCATGAAAGGTCCAAGTTAACGTGAACATTTCACCAGTCTGAACAGATTTCATAAAAAGTTTAGGTTATTGATTTCCGATAAAAAAAGGCCGAAAGGACGTTTCCTCTCTTGTTAACGCTGTCGCGATGGTAGATAATAAACGCTCTTTGTCTTTCGGGAGATGCCCCTCCAAGTTGAGGTAATTGGTATAATGATCACTGGTCAACGTCGTTGAAATCTTCAGATGTGTCAGCAGAAGGGCTGTTTCCTTAAGCACGTCATGGGGTCCAAGCATCCGAAATCGTCTGTTCCGCACGTCTTCCAGCAACGGCGTCCCGACTTTAGGTACAAACGTACGCAACCGGGTAAAATCCGGGGCGATGGCATTTAATACTCGTGCCGTTTCGCGCGCGTGGGATTCGGAATGCTTTTGTCCCCCGATACCCAGGATGACGTAAAGACTCAACTCAATGCCGGCCGCCTTTACCCAATGCCCCGCATCGATCTGCTGGTTACTGTCGGTACCCTTGGCGATCCGGCGTAAAATCCGGTCATCGCCTGACTCCAAACCGACATGAATTCTCGTCAGACCGGTTTCGACAAGCCGTTTGAGTCCCTCCAGCCTTTTACGGTGGATGAACGGTGAAGAGCCGTAAACGGTAATCCGCTCTAAATTTGGAAAAATGCGGTGAGCGGTCCGGCAAACGGTACATAAGGCTTCTGTCGGCATGGCAATAGTGTTGCCCGCCGGAAGGAAAAGGGTCCGGACATCCGGTCCGTGTATTTCCCTTGCCTGCCTGAGGTCAGCCTCGATGTCGGTCAGGTCTCTGACTCGGAACCGGGGACCGCCCCTATACACCATACAAAACGTGCAGCGATTATGGGGGCACCCGATAGTGGCCTGTATCAGCAGGGAGTCCGCCTCACTCGGTGGACGGTATATGGGCCCTTCATATCGCATATCACAGGCGCAATTGGCAAAAGGATTATGGTTTGGTAGATTTTCCCGATACAGCCATCTCGGTGTGTGGGTGCCGGTTGGAATTCACCGCTCTGGCTGCACCCAAGAATCCCATGATATCTTAGGTTTAGAGACAAATTGGTATCACAAAACCTGAGAATAATAAAATGTGAACGTTATGCCCATGATACACACCCACTGGTATGTCATCACCGGTGCGCCCTGTTCAGGGAAGACCTCGGTCATCCTTGAATTGGAACAGCGCGGCTTTTCCGTGGTCCATGAGGCCGCCCGGGCCCACATCGATGAGCAGAGGGTCCTCGGCCTTACCCCCGACAAGATAAAGTCCGATATCTCGTCTTTTGAGCACCAGATTCTGTCCCGCAAGGTGGATGCGGAAATCGGTTTGTCTCCAGACGAGACGGTGTTCCTCGACCGAGGCATACCGGACAGTGTGGCTTATTTTACCATTGAGGGATTGGACGATACCGCGCCCATGAGAGAAAGTCGGCGGTATCGTTACCGGGCGGTGTTTCTCTTTGAGCGACTCACATTCGAAACGGATGCGGTGCGTAGCGAAGATGACCACAAAGCCGCCCGATTGGAGGCCCTTCTAAAAGAAGCGTATAGACATTTAGGTTATACGCTGATCCAAATTCCGGTGGTACCCATCGAAAAACGGGTCGAATTGGTGCTCTCATATCTAGACGGCTAAACAAAGCCTCTGAGACAGAATCGCGATGGTAGGATGCAGGAGACGGTTAGATGGAGAGTTGGAGAGATGGAGTAATGGTGAGCTGGAGGCATGCCATAGTTTTACAATACTCCAGTACTCCAGTACTCCAGGTATCCCTAATTTAGCCAAACGCAGGAGCGGGTCAGAGCCCCGCCGACTTCAGCAGCGCCGTTATTTCTTTCTTCGTTAGATATCGCCATTGGCCCTCCGCCAGTCTTCCCAACAGTAAATTGCCGACGCGCAGGCGTCTGAGATGTGCGACATGATGTCCCACGGCCTTCACCATCCGACGAATCTGGCGATTCCGGCCTTCTTTCAGAGTTATTCGAAACCGTCGGGGGCCCATGCGACGAACTTCGGCTGGCCGGGTTTTTCGCCCCTTGAGGTGGATCCCTTCGGCCATGCGCCTCAAGGCCTTGTCCGAGATCGGTTTGTTTACGACAACGTCGTACTCTTTTTCATGATCAAAGGATGGATGGGAGAGACGGTGATGAAGTCGACCGTCGTTGGTCAAAAGTAACAGTCCGGTAGAATTTTTATCCAGTCGACCGACAGGATACAGGCGCTCCGAAATATCCACAAGATCCAGAACAATTTGATCCCCGGGTTGCCGGCAACTGGTGACGTATCCGGCAGGCTTGTTTAGAATCACGTAGCGCAGTTCCACATCCGCCCGCACTATATTTTCATCGACCATGACCACGTCGATTTCCGGATCTATCTTGGTGCCCAGGACCTTAACCACCTCACCGTTAACGCGGACCCTCCCCTCTTGAATAAGTGCTTCCCCCTTTCTCCGGGAACAAACGCCTGCTAAGGAGAGAAATTTTTGAAGGCGGACGGTATCTGGTGTTTGGTGTTTGGTGTTTGGTTCATGGATCTCCGTGGGCCCGTGGGCCCAAAATAAATGCCTGAAATGTAAAATGCCTAAAATTGTGGAATCGCTCGGCTCTGTCATATAGGTTTCAGAATCACGTATCCAGCCCGTAAAGGGGCGGCGAGCATAGAGTATCCAGTATCCAGAATCCAGTATCCAGCATCCAGGGTAATCGGTTGGCCGGTTTGTCCCGCCCAGGCGGGATTGGCCAGCAGTACATGTCATTTGCCGCCTGCTTGTGGTGAGCATGTCGAATCCGGCGGCGGCGTCATTCGGTCATCATTTCCACTGTGGGAAACGTCATTTGTCCGTATCATTGTTTTTATCTTTCAGCTTTCAGCCCGCCAAAGGCGGGCAAGCTTTGAGCTTTTAGCTCATCCAGCATCCAGTAACAAGCATCCAGCATCCAGTTACAAGCATCCAGCATCCAGAATCGAGGATCCGGTATCAAGGCCCGGATCACGTCCGATAATCGGCGTTGATTTTCACATACTCCACGGACAGATCACTGGTGATCACAGAGGCGGTAGAGTTTCCCTGATTCAGGTCGATGACAACGGAAAATTCCGGCTTTCGAAGAACTTCTGTGGCTGCCAACTCGACATCCTTGCCGCATCCGACCCCGCTTTTTACCATCTGAACATCGCCGAAATAGACATCGATCCGATCAGGATCAACCGGGACTCCGGCGCGGCCGACCGCCCCCAAAATTCGCCCCCAGTTGGCGTCCTCTCCAAAAAAGGCGGTTTTGACGAGGCTGGAATGCGCCACAGTATCTGCAACGGCCCGAGCGACCTGCGGGGAGTCGGCCCCTTCAACGACGACATCCACTAATTTGGTGACCCCTTCACCGTCTTTGACAACCTCGCGGGCAAGCTGGACCATCAACTCCGCCAGGACTCTCTGGAATCGCTCGGCGTGATCTGCAGTGTCGACGGAAATACCGGAAAGCCCGTTTGCCATGAGGAGCACCGTGTCGTTCGTGCTGGTGTCCCCATCTATGGTGATCCGGTTAAAGGACTGTTCGGTCGCTGACGACAGCAATTCCTGCAACCGACCTGCCGAGGCCTGAATGTCGCTGCAGATAAAGCAGAGCATGGTGGCCATGTCCGGTCGGATCATACCAGCCCCTTTCACGATACCGATCAGGGCGACCGGTCGACCGCCGATCAATTCTTCCTTGTAGACCGTCTTGGGCACGGTATCTGTGGTCATAATGGCCTTGGCAAACGCCCGGACTTGGGTTGTGCCAAGTGCATCGACCACCTTGGGGATGGCCGAGGTGATGGTTTCCATCGGCATCGGTTCTCCGATGACACCCGTGGAAGCCACCAAGGTCTTGTCCTCCGGAATACCAAGGGCCTCGGCTGTCAGTTTTGCCATGGATTCAGCATCCTTAAATCCCTGCTCTCCGGTGCAGCAATTGGCGTTACCACTATTGGCGATCACCGCGAGGCACTCACCGGCTTGGATCCTCTCCTGGTCCAATAGCACCGGGGCCGCCTTCACCCGGTTTCGTGTGAACACCGCGGCAACAGAAGCCGGTGTTTCCGATACAATCAGTCCGAGATCCTCTTTTCCGTTCTTTTTAATCCCCGCGGCAATACCTGAAAAACGGAAACCCGGGCATCCTGGCTCTGTCATCGGCATCTTCCTTATCGTGTCATTGTAGGCTTTGGATAATATCCAGAATTTATAGTAGCTTTGTTCTTCTAATTACGCAACGATCGGGGTGGGCCACGGCATTGCTAAATCTGTTGACGGGATATTCCGGGTGCTGGTAAACACCCTGAACTGCATATCCGCTGTTGAGCGTTCAACGAATCATTGTGAGCGACAGGGTCGCGTTTCATAACATCGTCACACAATTTTATTATGGATATTCTAAACTATCATATGGCATCAAACCCGATTCCGTGCCCTGAGTGCCAACATTCAATGGCTCTCAGACGCACCTGACGGCGGGTGTTTCTTCACTGCAGGTCCTGCAGCAGCGATTACCCTCTGGAACAGTTTGCCGAGGCCATCGATGATGGAATGGAAGAAACCCTGGCCAGCATTCCGTGTAACCGATTGTGATGATACTTGAAGGCCTTTTCCCTGTCTTTGCGCTGCTGCTTCTCGGCCATTTGCTCAGACGATTCGGGCTGACCAGCGAGAGTTTTCTGAAAGCATCCGATCGCCTGGTCTATTTTATATTCTTTCCGGCCCTTCTCTTCTGGAAAATCGGCGGCGCCAGCCCTCCGACAACCGAAACATGGAACCTTTGCGGTGCCGCGTTTATCGCCGTGTTCGTTATTTACGGGGCCAGTACCCTGTTTATCGTGCTATTTAAGGTGCCGCGATTCAAGGCCGGCTCCTTTTCCCAAAGCTGCTACCGATTCAATACCTATATCGGTATGGCGGTGATCGTCACGGCCGTCGGTGAAGCGGGTATCAAGCATTTCGGCATCCTCATCGGGCTGATCATCCCGGTGGTCAATGTAATGGCGGTGTCTACGCTCATCTGGTTCTCCGATCATAGCTACTCGATGATTCGCCGCATGAAGTTCACAGCCATCGCGGTGATTTCCAATCCGCTTATCATCGCCTGCGTCGCGGGGATGTTGTATTCCCAATTTGCCTCGGGGTTTCCCGGATTTATCGATAATACCCTCGGGCTCTTTTCCTATGTCACCCTCCCTCTTGCACTGCTGTCCATCGGCGGGGAACTGACGTTTAAACGTCTCAGGGGTAATTTTAATCTTTCTTTAGCTGCATCCGTGTTCAAGCTCTTGATCTATCCCGCGATGGGTTACTTGTTTCTCTCCTGGTTTCACGTGACAGGGGTCCCTTTCAAGACAGGAATGATTTTCTTCGCCCTTCCCACGTCACCTGCCATCTATGTCCTGTCTTCCCAATTGTCGAGCGACACGGCTTTGGCATCGGCCGCCATTGTCCTTTCAACCATTCTATCGTTCATCTCGCTCTCGTTTGTCCTGACGATATAATTGCGTTAAGTTGAAAGGCCAAAGCTCAAAGTTGAAGGCTGAAGGCGCAAGGCGCAGGGCGCAAGGCTGAAGGTTCAGGGCTTGCCCGCCGTTGGCGGGTTGGAGGTCGGAGGTCGGAGGTCTGAAAACGCAGGACAGAAGGCAGAGGTCAAAGGCAGAGGACAGAAGGCAGAGGACAGAGGACTGATGTCAGATGTCGGATGTCCGGTGTCAGAGGACAGGTGTCGGGTTTCAGGGATAAAAGGATCTCACAGAGCTCGCAGAGTTCTCAGAGAAAAAAATAGTACTAAGCTAAAGAACAAAGCTCACAGCTTGGTAAGACCGGCGAACGGGCTAACCGGCCAAACCGGCAAACGGGCAGACGGGCAGGCGGGCCAACGGGCACACGGGATAACGGGTTCATCGCTCCCAAACATGAAACACAAAAACACCGGACACGCAAAGTGACACAATGGACCGAACCTTCAAACTGACCATCGAATATGACGGTACGGATTTCTGTGGGTGGCAGCGCCAGAAAGAAGACCGCACCGTTCAAGAAACCATTGAAACGGCCATCGAGACCATCATGGGTGAACCGGTGTCTGTGGCCGGCAGCGGCCGGACCGATTCGGGTGTCCACGCGCTGGGGCAAACAGCCAGTTTCTCCTGTGATACCCGTCTCGACACGGAAACACTGCAAAAGGGACTCAACAGCCTGCTCCCGGACGATGTGGTGATCATCGGCTGTCGGCAGGTGGGTGCCGCGTTCCATGCAAGATACAGCGCCCGGAGTAAACTGTACCGATATCGCATCCTCAACCGCCGGGTTCCCGAGGCAATCGGGCGACACTATGCATGGCACATCAAACGCCCGTTATCTGTGGACAAGATGTCGGCAGCCGCCGCGTTTCTGGGAGGCACCCGGGATTTCAAGGCGTTCGAAGGGTCCGGCAGTCCCCGGGTCCACACCACCCGCACGATTCTCCGTGCCGAGTGGAAAAGCGAGGGGGACGGCTATCTGATATTCGAAGTCGAAGCGGACGGTTTTCTCCGCTTCATGGTGCGCAATATTGTGGGCACCCTGGTTGAGGTGGGATCCGGCAAGCGGGCCCCGGAGGATATACAGAAGATTCTTCACTCCAGGGACAGGTCCCGGGGGGGGGCCACCGCTCCGGCCCACGGTCTGGCCCTGGTGGAGGTGCGATATGATTGACCGTACATCCGGATTTGAAAAGGAGGCACTCAAATGAAATATCGTCATCTTGGAACTTCCGGCCTACTGATGTCACGGGTTACACTGGGAACGATGACTTTCGGTGCCCCGGATTGGGGATGCGATGAAAAAGCACCCCGGGCCCTTATTAGAATATGATGAAATAAAGAATATCGCTTATATTAAAATGACCGGCAAGGTAGACTCAAAAGATATTCTGGACGCGCTTGATCGTGCAGTTTCTTCGGAAAAATACAAAAGCGGTATGGGCAGGCTTTGGGATTTTACGGAAATAGATCTAACGTCGCTGGCATCTGAGGTTATTGCTGAGATGGCACAATACTCTCTACAATTTCCACCGGGTGTCAGAGATGTCAAAGTAGCCTTTGCTGTAACAAAACCTCTGGAATATGGCTTGACCCGCATGTTTCAAGCTTACTCAGATGTGTACGCTGCATCACACGTCATGGTTTTTGACACTGTACATAAAGCGGAAGCGTGGATGAGGGAAGATAAAGACACATGAATGCATCTGGAGCAACTGTCAGAATTCCGTTCCGATTTGTGGATTGTTGACGCGATTGAAAGTTGCCAGGTCATCGGTATTGGAATCGGTATCGACTTCGAAGTTGGCCATTCTGTCTCGATTCCGATACCGATACCGAACATGTCCATATCCGGACTCCCCCGAAACGGTATCCGTTTACAAAAACGAACTATGTTCAAAGGGAACATAGTTATGGCAACGGCTATAACGCATCGCTGAACCGGCCCGAGAATAGTGTCCCGATTTACGCACAGCGACTGATAAGGAAGCCGAAAAGACGTCCTCCTTCAGGATTACCCCAGATGTTCGAGCAGAATCCGCAGCATGCGTCGCAGGGGTTCGGCAGCCCCCCACAGGAGTTGATCCCCTACTGAAAATGCGGTCACGTACTCCGGACCGATGTTCAGTTTCCGGATCCGACCCACCGGAACCGCCAGGGTGCCGGTCACGTTGGCCGGTGTCAGCTCCCGCAGGGTGACTTCTTTTTCATTGGGGACGACCGTTACCCAGTCGTTGTGCGAGGCAAGGATCGCCTCGATCTCGTCCACCGGAAGATCTTGTGTTATTTTGATCGTAAACGCCTGGCTGTGGCATCGCATGGCGCCGATACGGACGCACTGGCCGTCTATGGGAACCGGATTTGTCTGACGTCCGAGAATTTTATTGGTCTCCGCATACCCCTTCCACTCCTCCCGGGTCTGACCGCTGGCCATGGGGCGATCGATCCATGGGATCAAGCTGGCGGCCAGGGGTGCACCGAAATGCTCTGCGGGGAAGCTATCCGAGCGGATGCTTCGGGCGACCTGCCGATCCAGAGCGTGTATCGCGGTTGCCGGATCGGCTAAAAGCCAGGCCACCTCTGTCCCGATGGTCTGCATCTGGGCCACCAGTTCGCGCATGTTTTTGGCACCGGCGCCGGAAGCAGACTGGTAGGTCATGGATGTCATCCACTCGATGAGATTCTTTTCGAACAGTCCGCCCAGGGCCATTAGCATCAGGGAAACCGTACAGTTGCCGCCGATATAATCTTTGACACCGTTTACCAGAGCGGTATCGATGACAGAGCGATTCACCGGGTCGAGAATGATGACGCTGTTGTTTTCCATCCGCAGAGTAGATGCGGCATCGATCCAGAATCCCTGCCAACCGTTTTTTCGCAATTGGGGATGACATTCCTGGGTGTATCCGCCGCCCTGGCAGGATACGATGATGTCCAGTTCGGCCAGACGCTTCAGGTCCAATGCATCTTCCACCGGCGGAACCTCACGGCCGATGTCCGGTCCTTCCCGTCCAACTTGAGAGGTCGAAAAAAAGAACGGATCACATCCGTTAAAATCATTTTCCGCCAGCATCCGATCCATCAGAACCGAGCCGACCATCCCCCGCCACCCAATAAATCCGACGTTCATGGTGTTCACCTGCCCGTTTTGGTCACGTTCTGTATCAGAATATCGTGCCTCTTTGGTTCGGGTGCAACATTTTCCGGATTAGCCGCTGCGCAGCACCTCGGGCACCTCCCTCTCTTCGGTGCCCTGCGGCCCGGCCGGCCCTTTCAACTCTCGAATCTTGTCGTTGTAAAAGGCGATCACTTCCCGACGATTCAGCATGCCGATCAGGATGCCATGATCCTCCTCGCGAACCACCGGCAGGCTGTCGATATTCTTCTGGGTAAATTTCTGGAACACCGAATTCAGGTCGTCCTCAGGTGTGGTCACAATGATGTCCGAGGTGCAGATGTCCTTCATAACGACCAGGTGCTCGATCTCCGGAGAAAACAGCACCCCCCGGATATCGGTGCTGGAAAATATTCCGGACAGCCGACCGTCGCTGTTCATCACCGGGAAGTAGTGCTGCTTTGTCTGGGCAAAGTATGTCTTGAACTCCCGAAAGGGCATGCTCTCGGGAATCAACTTGACCCGCTGGACCCGCTGCATGAGATCCTTCACGCGGATCGCCTGCAACACGTCCACAAAAAAGTCCCCGGCATGGGCCGGTGATTCGATCCGGCCCTTGACCTGCCGCTCGTAAATCGTCCACCGCTGGGCTGCCAGATAGGACACCGAACATACCAGAAGGCTCGGTAGCAGCAGATGATAGGAATTGGTCATCTCACTGACGAAAATGATGGTGGATATGGGTGTATTGGACACCGCCGTAAAAAAACCGGCCATACCCACCACCACAAATGCACCCGGCTCGGTGACCACACCGGGCATCAACTGGTGAAAGAGAAGCCCGACCACGCCCCCCATGGCGCCGCCGATCACCACCGAGGGCCCGAATACACCGCCGCTGCCGCCGGATCCAATGGAAAACGAGGTTGTCAGGACTTTTCCGATGGCCAGGGTCAGCAGGAACGGAATGGTCCGCTGATCGTAGATCGCTTGCTGCACGTAGCCGTATCCGAACGCAAGGGTCTGGGGCAGAAAGAAGCCGACGATCCCCGTGCACAGACCGCCCAGAACCGGTTTGAAAAAGTTCGGGATGTTCAACGATTTAAAGAACCGCGTGACCCCGTAGAACGATTTGACATAAAAAATCCCTGTGAGGACCAGCACCACGGCAAGCACCAGATAGGGCCCCAACTCTAGGGGATTTCGGAAGACAAAGTCCGGAGAGTCGAACAGCGACCCCCAGCCAAAGACCAGACAGAACAGGCAATAGGCCACCACAGAGGATATGCCGGCGGGAATAATCACTTCGGATTCAAATTCCGGATCCTTGTACAGCACCTCGGCCGCAAAGAGCGCGCCGGCCAGGGGGGCCCGGAAGATGCTGCCCACGCCGGCGGCAATGCCCGCGGCCATCATGATCCGGCGCTCCCGGTCGGAGAGCTTCAGTTTGGTCGCCAGAAAGGATCCGAAACCGGCGCCGATCTGTGCGATCGGGCCCTCCCTGCCGCCGGATCCACCTGTGGTCAGCGTGATGGCCGATGCGATGGTTTTAACGATGGGAACCCGGCCCCGGATAAAGCCGCCTCTACGGTGATACGCATCAATGGCGGCATCGGTCCCATGCCCTTCGGCCTCGGGTGCAAAGGTGTACACCAGCCAGCCACTCATGATGCCCCCAAACGCAGGTAAAAATAAAAGAACCCATCGGTTGAAGGGTCTGTCGGATGGCGGCAGCAGATGATGCTCCCCGGCGGGGGCCGGCGGCCGGTATCCCGCCAGCAAGTCCATAAAATAGTGCATGCCGAGCTGGCAGAGATAGTGAAAAACGATGGAGCCCATGCCGGCAATCAGGCCGATCACCACAAAACGAAGCGTCCAGCGCCAGGCCTGGGCAAGGTCGAACGACCGACGGCCGCCGAAAAGGCGGGAAAAAATATGTTTCAGTCCAGTGGTCTCGGACATATGTTCATGCCATCCCGCTGGAATCCGCCTTCCAGCGCTGGGAGTCCAGTGTCGCCATCGATTATCGAATGATCGATATCGTTCCGTGTACCCGATCCCTCAAGGGGGTCCTGGAATGCTCGGGTCATGGTAAGAAGAGCACGTAAACCACGAAGGAAGAACTGCCGTCTTTTCTCCGTGTCCTTCGTGCTCTTTGTGGTCCGAATCAAACGGCGTGCCCGGAAAAATGGATTACACCGTAATTCAAGCCAATTCCCGGGCTCCCGTGTAGACCAGGTCGAACAATTCCGGAATTTGGCGTTCCTCCAGACAGGAGAAGGCCACCCGGAGATTGTGTTCGCCGAGGGAAATCAGGCCCACTCCGTATTTCTCCAGAAGATGAACGCGTAATTTCTCTGCGCTGACATGGCGCATCCGCAGGCACATAAAATATCCCGAATTGAATGGATACACATCCCACACATCCGCATATTTCGGGTCCGCGAGCACCTGTTTCACACGTTTCGCCCGCGCTTTCAGGACCTGAAATTTTTCTTCCTTCTCCTGGTCGTATGTGGATCCCTGCATCAGCCGGAGAACGATGGATTGACCGATATGGGATGCATTGGAAATGCTTCCCCGAACGCAGCCGCCGGTTTTTCTTTCCAAGGCATCGTAGGCAACGGCCGGAGTACCCTCAAAATACGCCGCATAGGTGATAAACCCCACCCGGAGTCCCCACACGAAATTCTCTTTGGTGGCGCCGTCCATTTTCACGGCCAGCAGCCGTGGATGTCTGCCGCAAAGAAGGGCGAAGGGCGATTCCTTCAATGTCTCTTCCTCATAGAAAAGCCCGAAGTAGGAATCGTCCATGGCGGCGATGACGTTCGTCCCCTGGGAGGCAATGTCGACCAGAATATCCGCCATCCGCTGACCTTCCTCCCGGCTGACGGTGTAACCAGAGGGATTGTGAGGAAAATTCAGGATTACGATGATTTTATCACGCTGTGCCGCTTGGGTCCGGACCATGTCCTCGAAGGCATCCGGATTGTATCTGAGGTCTTCGGTAAAGACCGGGTATGTAACAATTTCAGCCCCTCTGCGGACGGACAGGATCATCCGGTAGTTCCCCCACATCATGTCCGGAAGAATTACGGTATCGCCGGGATCCACCCAAAGATCGGCGAAGACACCGATGGCATGGGTAATACCGCTGGTCACCACCGGCAGACTGATGGCGCATTCCCCGAGGGACGGATTCTTGTCCCGAATGGCTTTCTGCCAGGCGGTTCGGAGGTCCTGAACTCCATACGAGGGAGCATAGGTAATGGAGGCTTCGGGTTTCATATGAGGGATTTCCGCCATCACCGAGGGAAGGTGCATGATCCCGTCCGCGTCGGTGGCAATGCCGATGGTGGCGTTCATGTGATGCGCTTTCTCTTTGGCCTCTGCGCCCTGGGTTATAATACCTTTCGGGTAAAAGAGCTGACGCCCCACCGAGGATAACATCTCGAAAAGATGCGGGTTCGCCTCCTTCAGGATCTCGTTCAGCCCTTGCGCAATCGGATTCATCATCCTCATCCTCCCTGTCCAAAAAAGGGATGTCCGGCCCCTGTCCGGTTATTTCAGATAACTGTCCGCCATGGTTCCGGGCAACTTCTCCGGGAATGGCCCGGTGCCCGGTTCATGTTTGCCGTTACTTACTGTTTGATGGGTGAAAGGTCAAGAGTCTTTAAAAATCAGGAGGATAAAAGATCAACACGGGTGTGACGCAAGGAGCGAGACGGTTCATTTCCTTCGGAAGTGCGGGTGACCATGGCCCGGTTAACGAAATATTGAATAACCTTATGGTTCGACGGGTGACCTGGCACACGAAACTTTTTAGCAGGACCTTGAGAGGTAATGAAAAACCGAAATTTGGGAGGTTTATTAAAGGGCTTGTGGAAATCGGGAGAATGCAAAAAGTGCTGGTTACCGACCTTAAAACAACCCTGGAACCCTTGACCCCTCTTCTCCAAGTTAATGGAGAAGACCCTAAAAAGAAGACCCCGCCACATACGGGCGGGGTCTATGGCTGGTCAATGGGCTCCATTTACCTGCTCCCCCGTTTGGATGCTTTCAGCGGATTGATTTTCTGAGCATTGCTCGCGGTCGCTGCCTTAACGTGGGATGCCAGATTACATGTTCCATTCTTCCATTTTATGGCCGGGTCCGGGCAGGCGGTGCAGTACCATCCGGTATTAAACTCGGAGGTCTTGCCGCAGCCTTCGCATTGTTCGACGACCATATGGCATTTCCCACCATTGTAGCCGCAGCCGTTTGCCGTCATAAAAGGGCATTCCATGCCCTTTCGGATCGTTTCGCAAATCATGGGTATCACCTCCTTTCCGCGTGGATTCAGTTTGCGATGCCGCCATCGCTATCAAAAAAAACCTGGTATCGCGAATCGAATACCAGGTTCGAAATCAGGCAGTATATAAAGAGCACCGGAATCTTTGTCAAGGGGAAACTACCCGTTGAGTGATAAATTACATCGGATTTTCGGATCCCCTTGCACAGCGCCCGAACCCGCTGGGCAAGGGGCGTTTATTGACTTTCCAGGGGAAAACTGCGAAATAGCGGGGAATCATCAAGCCAATCCTATTAAAACAAGGCATAGGTATATGATCAAAGATGATGCCATCGAGGTCCTGAAACTGGAGGCGGAAGGTATTCTCAAACTGGCAAACCGTATCGATGACCGCTTCGTTGAAATGGTGGATATCATTTATAACGCCAAAGGCCGGGTGATTGTTGCAGGCATCGGCAAATCCGGGATCGTCGCGCGGAAAATTGTCGCTACGCTGAACAGCACCGGGACCCGATCCCTCTTTCTGCACCCGGTGGAGGCGGTGCACGGCGACCTGGGAATTGTCAGTGCGGATGACGTATTTTTGGCCTTGTCCAATAGCGGCGAAACCGATGAGTTAAACATCCTGCTGCCGAGTATCCGCCACATCGGCTGTTCCATCATCGGCTTTACCGGAAACACCGAGTCCACCCTGGCCCGGGGCAGCGATATTGTCATCGATATCGGGGTGGACCGGGAAGCCTGTCCCCTCGGCCTCGCTCCGACGACCAGCACAACCGCTCTGCTGGCCATGGGAGACGCACTGGCAGTGGTTCTGATCAAAAAGCGTGATTTCAGGCCGAGTGATTTTAGGAAGTACCATCCCGGCGGAACCCTGGGTCAGCGGCTGACCAGCCGGGTAAAGGATATCATGATGACCGGTAATGCCGTTCCCAAGATCACACAGGCGTCCGACATGGCAACAGCGATCGACGAAATCGAACGCCTCCAGCTGGGCGCGACACTGGTCGTCGATCAGACGGACACGCTTGTCGGAATTATCACCGATGGAGATGTTCGACGGGCCGTTGCCCGTCGGGAGGCGATTCTCAACCAGCCGATCGCCCACGTCATGACTCCGAACCCGCGGACGGTTCGACCTGAGACCCCCACCTACGATGCCTTGAACGTCATGGAAAAATTCCAGATCACGGTGCTGCCCATTACGAACCCCATCGGTCGGGTGCGTGGTATTCTCCATCTCCATGATATTCTTGGAAAAGGTGAGTTTAAATTCAATGGTCGATAGCCCATCACCCTGTCCCAGAGGGTTGCTCTGCCCGGTTCTTACCCCGTTGAGATCCGACAAGACTCTCGACACGGCATCCCTGGGGAACCTTTTGCTGAGAACGCGGGAGGTTGTAAACGGATTTGTTCTGTGTGATCCGGTCTGGGGAGAGGGGGTGCGCCTGCCATCCGCGACACGCCGAGAACTGGTCACGGTGTCCCTGGAGATCATCGACGGCACCGTTCCGGTATTGGTGACGGCAACCGGACAAGGCCCGGAAGACACCCGTCAATTCATGGAGACCGTCGAATCGGTGGTCGATCACATGGCATACCCGGGCAATCTGTTCTGGGTGGATTATCCGTTGGTGTATCATGGGAATCGGGATCTTCCGGCGCTTTTCGAGAATCTGGCCAGCCAAACACCCCACGGCTGGATTTTGGGCAACCATCCGGGTTTTGTAAGCACCTGGAAGGGCCCGACCCGGCACCGGAATATCCGGACCGCCGTGCTGAAAAAAATAGCACAGAATCCTGCCGTCCGGGGCATGATCTTTGTCGGGTCCCTCCGCAGAAGCCTCAATTACCAGGAAGCGGTTCGCGTCAGAAAGGACTACATTTTCTATGACGGCGATGAGGGGCAATTTCTCAAAAACCCGGGGACCGGGGGCTTGATGGCCGGCGGCAGCAACCTGATGCCCGGACCTTGGCTGGAGATTGTACGGTCGTCCCTGAATCGATACGACATCGAACGCCAATTCCAACGGCACCAGCAGACCATTTGGGAGCTCGGCATCATGTTAAGTGAGTGTTACACGCTATACAGCGATGCGCCCGCCTATTACATGAAAAAAATCCTTCACCGCCTCGGACTCATCGACGGGGAAACGTGCCTGGAACGTCCAAAACATATCGATCCCTCACGGGAGCAGGCGATCGACCAGTGGTTAAAGAAGTACGACATCGTTTGACGATAGAATCCGTTTGTTTTAACACGTTCAGTCCCCGCTGCTTGTTAAAGCAAAGCGGAAATCCCGATCACCGGGGCTGCGGGGATCGATAGCATCGCCCGCCACAACAACGGCGGATACATCCGCCGGAGGCGGACACGTTTTTCGCCCGATGAGCGACATCGTCGCGTTTCATAAAATCGTAGCACGATTTTATTCTGGAGACCGCTATGGAACTGGATATCATAGATACTCACATCCCCTCACTGGGCGTGCCGAAGATACCCTCGCCGGTGGGAACCCACGACACGGATAACAGCAGCTACCGGTTTGTTTCCGACAACGATAGGATCCTGATCGATGTGGATGCCGCCACCCTGCGCCGCCGACTGGACTCCGGTCAGGAACTGCGGTCGTTTGAGAGGGCCGGACCGAGGGAAAAGATATACTTCGATCCGAGCAAGCTGCGTTGTGCCCTGGTCACCTGCGGTGGCTTGTGCCCCGGATTGAACGACATCATCCGGTCGATCGTTCTGGAGCTCTACTACGGATATGGCGTGCGCAGAATTTACGGGATCCGGTACGGCCTCGAAGGATTCATACCTGAGTGCGGCCATGATGTCATGGATCTCCTTCCGGAGACCGTGGGCAATATTCTCGATATGGGCGGATCGATTCTGGGTTCCTCCAGGGGGCCCCAATCCATCGAAGAAATCGTGGATGCCCTCGAACGGATGAGCATCGGCATTCTCTTTATGATCGGCGGCGACGGCACCTTGATGGCCGCTACCCGCATTGCCGATGAAATCGCCCAGCGCAATTGCAAAATCAGCGTGATCGGGATCCCCAAAACCATCGACAACGACATATACATGGTGTCCCGCAGCTTCGGTTTTGACACGGCGGTGGAAGTGGCCCGCCAGGCAATTATGGGGGCTCACAACGAATCCGAAGCCTACCCGAACGGCATCGGGCTGATCAAGCTCATGGGCCGTCATTCCGGATTTATTGCAGCGACCGCCACCCTTGCCCAGCAGCATGTCAATTTCGTGCTGATTCCGGAAGTGGATTTCGACCTGGAAGGCCCCCAGGGGCTTCTTCAGGCAGTGGAAGCGAGACTGGCGTTGCGCAACCACGCGGTCATTGTCGTCGCTGAAGGAGCCGGTCAGAAGTACTTCGAAGGCTGGCGGGAAGAAACAGACGCTTCCGGAAACATCCGCCTGAAAGACATTGGCCTGTACCTGAAAGGGCATATTCAAAAGTATTTCAAGGAGAAGAACATCTCCATCTCCTTAAAGTACATTGACCCGAGCTATATGATTCGCAGCCTGCCGGCAAATGCAAACGACAGCGTATTTTGCGGGTTCCTGGGACGGGGCGCGGTACATGCCGGCATGGCCGGCAAAGACCGGACGCTGATCGGTCACTGGCACAATCATTTTGTTCATGTTCCGATGTCGGCCTCGGCGGGAAAGCGCAAGCAGGTCAATCCCCGGGGAACCCTGTGGTCCACGGTGATGGAGGCCACCGGGCAGGGAACACTTAGAAACAATGGATAACTGTCGTTAGGGAAAGCTATTGCTGCGAGACGACGCGACGCTGGAAGACGAGGGATCAGACAGCATCGATCCATTCCAGCGCATCAGGCTCACGGGTGAATATCCTGACGGCATAGGGAAGCTTGTGGGCCAGGCTCTCGAACATCCTCGCCATACCATAACTGGCGCTTTGGTCTGCAACGATGGCGGTTTTTCGGTGGGGCGAATCCGACCGGTACCGTTCCCTGATAAAATCGACGATCGCCAACATGGTGTCGTAATGTAAAGCGTCACTCGGCAGACTTCCTTGAAGATCCCACAGATCGTTCAGGGCGCTGCTTTTGGGCAGGCTGAACTCCCTCTCCAGAACATTGAATATCAACTCCGGTGTGATAAGAGCATCGGATTGAAAGCGGATTCTCACATAGGTATCATATCGTTCAATCCGATAAGATCCATGGTGATCCGTGATTGTCATGCTGCCCACCGGCAATGTTCACTTCAGAAACTACAGATCATTACTATCTGGGTAACGGAATTCATTATATGTCCGGTGACATAGCAGGGTACGCCCACTGGGTCAACCGGGTGATTCAAGCGGTGATAAAGCGGGCGATCTCGTCGGCATGTCTCTTTCCGGCGCCCTGGTTCCGGGAAACCGCCTGGAACGCCCGCTGCCCGATCCTGGCCGCCCTGGCCCTGTTGGCAAAAAAACCCCGAACGGTTTCTGCCAGTTCCCCGACGCTGTTTACCTGGGAACCACCCCCGAACCTTTCCAGCAACTGCTTCGCGTCCAGAAAATCTTCCATCGACGGCCCGTAGATGACCGGCTTTCCCCACGCCGCCGGCTCCAACACGTTCTGTCCGCCGAGGGGCACCAGACTCCCGCCGCAAAATACGACGGTGGCGATGCTGTACACCCGGAACAATTCCCCCATGGTGTCCAGAAGCACTACCGGTGCTCTCCGGCGGACCCCCGGGCGGCCCAACTCCGATCTCAGCTGGTATGGGATACCCGCTTGCTGAAGCATCGCTTCGATGGCAGCGAGTTTTGGCAGATGCCGGGGCGCGATGATCAGAACCGCTTCGCTCTCGGTGCGCCGGATGCGCCGAAAGGCCGTAACCACCATGTCATCTTCATTGCGGCGTGTACTGCCTGCCACAAGCACCGGTTCGGTGCCGCTCAGACCAAAGAGTTGTCCCATGTCCTGTCGGGTCCGGTCGCTGGTGGCATCGATCAATCCGTCGTATTTCGCATTGCCGTGGATTCGAATGCGAGATGGATCCGCACCCAGCCGGCGAATCCGGGTCGCATCAGCCGGACTGATCATGCTCAAGACATCGATATTGGTGAAAACAGAGCGCATCAGGGGCCGAATCTTCAAATAACCGGAATACGATCGAACGGACAGGCGCCCGTTCACCAATGCCGTGGGAATACCGTGTCTCCGGGCCTCCATCAGCCAGATGGGCCAGAGTTCTGTTTCCATGAGCACCAGAATGTCCGGCCGGATCACCCGGATCGCGCGGCGGGTGGAAAACACCGTGTCGATCGGAGCGAGAATGCAGGTCGCCCTGGATCCATATCGTTTACGGGCGATTTCATACCCGTGTTCGGTGATCGTCGACAAAATAACGGCGCTGTTTGGAAACGAGACCCTCAGGGCTTCGATGATGGCGGCCGCAGCGGTGACCTCACCCACAGACACGGCATGAATCCAGATTCGCGGCGTTCCCTGGATGCCCTGCAACGTGCGTTCGCTGTACCTACCGAGTCGCTGGGCCATCTGCAGCCGATATTTTCCGGTCAACCGGGAATAGAGAAAAAAGGGGGGGAACAGGGAAAGCAACAGCCCCATTCCGATAAGGTTGTATGCAGCATAGGCAGGGTTCATATCCACGCCGTCAGGGCCCCTGGGAAGGGCTGCTCCCCAAGGTCTGAAAACCAGGGGAAACGGGTGCGGTTTCCAGAGAGAACGTGTCCAACTCCGTGAATCGGTTGCGGTGAATCTGCAGTAGGGTGAGCTGCTTTTCGGCTTCCCCGGTCTCGTCAAAGGAGGTGCGCCCTGTTACACCGGCGTAGTTGTTCAGCCCCAGAAGTTCCCGCTTCAACCCGCTTCGAAAATCATTGTTGCTCCTATCGACGGTATCGAGAGCGATCCCGGCGGTATCGAACGCCACGGCCTCGATAAACCGGGGCCTCTGTCCGTAAACACTTTCGAAATCTGCCACAAATTTCCGAACGTGATCAAAGCGGCTGTCCGCATAAAAGCCCTCGGCGACCAGCGCCCCTTCCATATAGTCACCGGCCATCTCCAGCAGCCGGTCCGAGTGCCAAAGATTGGTGCCCATCAGGTAGACATCGTGGACATCGTAATAGGCCAGCTGAGGAATGATCAGACCGGCCGTGGTCGGTGCGTCCGGAAGAAAGACTGCCTCGAAGTCGACGATGGCCTTGGGCCCCTCATCCTCCGGCGGTTTCAGCCCGTCATCCTCGTTCTCCTCCGGCGGTGGTTCATGCTGCGGCGTCGTCTCCTCCAGAAAAACAGCGTCCAGCCCAATGGCAGGGGGTTCCATTCGGGCAAACTGAGCGGGTAACGGATAATACAAGCCAACCAATTTTTTGACAGGCGCGGCAAAGTCTGTCTGATCGACCGGATAGGATTCGAGCCCCACCACCTGTCCCCCCTGTTCGACCACCTGGTCCCAAAACAAGTTCATGAACGTATCGCCGTAATTCTCATCCGGATAGAGCACCGCGAATCGCGTCAATCCCAGTTTCTGGACGGCATAGGTGACCATCGTTTCGACCTGCATGCGGGGGGTGAGAAAATTCCGGAAAACGAATTTCCCCAACTCGGGGATGCCGTCTTTCTGGGATAACGTGAGAATCGGTATGCCCAAGGCTTCCGCTTCGGTGGCTGCGTCCTCGGCGGTGATGATCGGCCCGATAATGAGGGCTGCCTGTTCCGTGAACATCTCCTGCACCAGTTCAACCGTCGTCCCAGGATCCCCCGCGGTATCCCGCACCATCAGGCGGATGGGCAGGGCGCCCGGCTGCTGATTATGGTTGAACAGGGCCAGTTCGATACCCTGCAGGGCCCGCACTCCGTAGGGTCGATAAGGGCCGCTGAGGGGAAGTAATACGCCGATAAGGTCTTGCCGGAACACATAACCGGTTTTAAGCTCATCGATCAGTGCCAGAGCATCCGGCGCATACTCATGGTCTGGGAAGCGGGCGGCCAGTTCATCGAGTGCATCGATGGCGTCCCCGTATTCTTTTACTTCGATAGCATTGAGGGCCAGCTGATAGAGGAGATAACTGATCGGCAGATCGTCTCTGAGACGATTTAAAAGCGTCAGGATGTCATCTGGTGGCAGCTGTCGCACGGCCTGTTTGAGCTTGGCGACCGTCTTATTCTTGTCTTCTGCCGACGCCTTGTCATGGGCCATGGTATAGAACGCGATCGCATCCTGGGGAGCGTCGATGGCAAGATGGATATCCCCCAGGAGACTGTAGGTCATGTAGATGTGCCGTTCGGAAACCGGTCGTTGGATAATATCGGAGGCGATCTCCATTGCTTTCTGATAGTCACCGACCGCATAAAAGGTCTGCATCAGTGCGATCAATGCATCGGCCGCCGGCGGGCTGTCCGGATAGTCCCTCACCAGTCGCCGATAGGCAGCGATACTCTGATCCGTGCGATCGAGTCGGCTGTAAATGTCCCCCAAACGCATGAGAACCGCAGGGGCATAGCTGCCATCGGGAAAATCGGCCACGTATTGCTCGAAGATCGGCTGAGCGTCTGTTATTGCCCCATCCCGGTAGAGCTGTTCGGCCTGTTCCCACAGTTCCCCTCCGGGTTCGAGAATTCCAGGCGGCGTCACCGTGGGCGTTGGTGCGCAGTTTCCTAACATCAGAAGGAGCAGCACTATTCCGCAGCGTTTTAGCCGTGTGCGGTGCTTGCCAAACATATCCATTGATCATCCATTTGCGTTACAGTGTTCGTCATAATTGCGTTACGTCGGCACAGTGAAATATCGAGTGACGCTGTAGGCATAACAGCGTGTCGGCGGAATTTAGACCTCGACACGGCATCGTTATCGCGTTCGGAATCGATCGGGATGACGCTCTTCGCAGCCGGTACCGATTCCGACCTCGACACCGATTCCGGTGACTCCGATGGATTCCTATCCGTTGAGATGCCGGGCATTTCTGTATACACAATTTTGCCTGTTTTTTCCAATTCCGGAGATGGGACGCACACTTCCGCCCGGGACGGTACACCCGACACGAGCGGGTATGGCCGATCTTTTATTTCTTTTTTTTTGAAGCCAGGGCCTGCTGCAGTTTTTCGGCGAGATCACTCATGGGAGGCGCGCCGGTCTTCTCAGCAAAGCGCTTCCAGGCACCCTCCTCCGCCGCATCCCCGGGCGTCAGGGTGATTCTCCGGTCCCGGGGTCGGATCTCCTCGATGATGACCGGCAGGGAATCGCCTTCCTTGAGTTTTTCAATATCTCCGGGATGGGACGCCCGTTGAAGTCTGGATTTTGGGAGAAGTCCGGTGATGCCCGGTTCCAGAGTGACAAAAAAGCCGAATGGCTCTTTTTTCTCCAGCGTTCCCATGACCTCCTGGCCCGCGCTGAATTTTTCCCCGACGTCAGCCCAGGGATCCCCTTCCGCATCCCGGAGACTGAGCGAGATCCGGCGGCTGCCGGCATCGACCTCCTTGACCAGAACGGATACCGATTCTCCCGGTTGAACGACATCATCGGGTCGGACCACCCGTTTGACATAGCTCATCTCGCTAATGTGCACCAAACCTTCAATGCCCGGGGATATCTCCACGAACGCGCCGAATTTCGCACAACGGGTAACCGTCCCGCTCACCTTGTCTCCCGCGCGGAAATTCTCAACCACCGAATCCCAGGGGTCGCTGTCCACCTGTTTCATGGAAAGAGAAATTTTCTGCTGACCCTTCTCGGTTCGCTCACCGAAGGAGGTCACCACAACGGAGACCCGATCATCGGTGCGGACCACGTCCTCTGGATTCTCCACCCGGGACCAGCTCAGCTCGGAAACGTGCACAAACCCCTCGACACCCGGGATCAGTTCGACAAATGCCCCATAGGGCATCACCTTGGTAACCCGGCCGGTGAACGCATCGCCCTCTTTCAGGCTGCCGAGAAAGGCCGCTTTTTCTTTCTCCATGGCCTCTGCCAGAATTTTACGCCGGGAGACAACGATGTTTTTACCCCGATCCTCTAGTTGGGTGATGAGAAATTCATATGTGTTGCCGACATAGTCCTCCGGTGTTTCGACATAGGTGATGTCGATCTGGCTGATCGGACAAAAGGCCCGTCGCTGAACCATGTCCACATGGAAACCGCCTTTACAGGTGGCATTGACCTTGCCTTCCACAGGGATGGCGCCGGCGTAGGCATCCTGAAGCAGTTCGAGTCCACCGATACCGGAAATGGCTTTCGATAAGCGTATTTCATGATCATTGAAAGCCACCACATACAATTCCAGCTCATCACCTTCGGCGAATGCCAGGTTGCCCTCCTCGTCCAGAAGTTCGCTTTTGTCCACGGCACCGTCCACCTTCGTGCCGGTGTCGAGAAATACCGAATCCTTTCCAATGGCAACGATTTTTCCGGTTATCTTGTCGCCGACCTGTAAATCATCTTTCATCCGCGAGCTGTAGGATTCCAGAAGATCGGCAAAATTTTGGTCATCATCAGGATGTTCGTTTTCAAAGTTCTCGGCCATGGGACTGCTCCTGAAAAGGTTTTAGGTTTTCCGGGCCAGGGCGGTCGACCTGCCGCACCCGGTATCTCCGGGTGACCGGTGAACCGCGTTTCGGGGCCTGTGGTCGCCTCTCCTGTATCAGATCGATTTCCAATTTCCAATGTTGCTTCCACAGATAACATTAGGAGCTTACCATTTCTTATGGTTCCGTTTGTGAACTGGAAACCCAGATATGATTCGCAGGGGATTTAGACTTCATCAAAGCGGGTGACTTCGATACGTTAAAAAGAGACATCGCAGAGTTCAAAAGAATGCTGAAAGCACTCATTAAATCGTTAGAAAACAAAACCTTGAATCCATGCCAGAGGTTTAGCTGCCCCAGGCTGGCAGGTAAACCCTGGTCGTCTCCGGCGCCGCCATAGGTTTATGCGCCTCAGGCGTGCGGGTAAACCTTGACCCCTTGACCCCTTGAACCCTCTTCTCCCACTAATTGGGAGAAGAACCTATAATGACAATGGCTCTGGAGGTTGTCCAGCTTTTCATATTGGGTGTGAGCCGTAAAGTACGCTATAATACCGACCGCGGACACGGTATGCCGCAAATGACACCACCAGTGGGGGCACCCCCGGGGGGGAGAAGAACGATGCAAAAGAAGCGCCAGGACGATGCTGATCGGAAACCCGCTACAACACGGTTCCCTCTTTTGGCTGTCGCCGTGGTCGGCGGCCTTTTTGCGGCACTTGGCGTCAGCTATTGGTTGCTGGGACATGAAGGGGTCCACCCGCTGTGGCTCATCGGGGTTGCCGCGATCATATCGATTGCACTGCCGGTGCTGAGAGCCAATTTCTTTCCCAGTGCCAAAGACTGTACCAGCGAATACACGTTCCACGAGAAATGCCTCAAAGAGCAGATCCGCCGGCAGATTGCCGAAAAACTCGGTGCGGCAGAGATCGGACGGCTCTACTCCCGGGCCGGCACCTTCCGCGATTCCGCAATCGATCGTTGCCGGGAACTCATCCACGCTGATCCGGCACGCAACGATCCGGAGCTTCGCTTCGCCCTGCTGCTGGCATTGGCACGAATCTATGAGCACAGCGGAGAACCCGGAAAGAGTATTCAGCATCTGACGGAAGCCATCGACATCGAGCCGCACCACTTTATCGCCAACTTCCGGCTCGCCATGAATTACGAATGGATGGGCGATAATCCTTCCGCCGTCCTTCATTACCGGCAGGCGTTAGGGGACCCGGACGGTCTTTCCCGGGCCATGGAAAAACTGGCGGTTGCCCAGATGGAACGGATACGAAAAGGCGAAAGTTAGAATCGGCATGACGACGGGAAACATGACGAGGCCACACGTCCAGTGGATATTTACAGCGCTGATATCGGTGCTGACCCTCATGGCCTGCGGGCACCATCTGTTATCGTTGCGGCGCCGCTCAGGTCAGCAGGTCGGCGGCCTCGTGCATCAACCGACCGATCGGCAGACGGCGAGGGCAGGATTTCTCCGCGACACTGAAATCCAGCCCGGTCAGAAGCGCCCCGGTGTTGTCGGGCAAGCGCTCGAACGTGGTGCGGGCCAGATCACGATCCTGGTAAGAGTGCAGATACATGAGGCAGCGCATGACGTCGTTCACCGGCAGCGGTTCGGCCAGCTTTTCGGTGCAGATGCGGCCACAGCCGGCACAATAGTCGCCGCTGGTTTCCTCGGCGTAAACTGCCAGCCGCGCACCATCGGACCGGGAGAATCGGCTCCGGTCCACTGCCGCTGCGGAGTTTGCGGCCATGATGGTGAGATTCGGCATTTGAGAGCAGATGCTGGCGATACGCTTGTCCTCCCAGACGGCCATGAGCTTTGCCTGGTAATCGGTAAATCCTTTCTCCATGAAACGGCCCGCCATGGCCATCTCGGACTCGCTGGTTCGCGTGATCGGGCCGCCGCCCTGGGTCTTCATGGCCGTCAGGCCAATGCCGGCCTGGTGGCACGCCTCGACCGCCGCCCGCATTCGGGGGTCGTGCATCAGGCGGTAATTATAGGTAAACATGATGCCGTCAATCCACGGCATCCCGGCGGCGCCCTCGAGGCACTCTTCCATGTTGGCATGGGTGCTAAAGCCGAACAAACGAATCTTGCCGGCTTTTTTCATGTCCTGCCCCCACGATTTCATCTTGCCGTCCATCTCATCGATGCCGCGGATGCCGTGCACAAACAACAGGTCGACGTAATCGGTATTCAGCCGTTGAAGGCACTTCTCGAGCCGGGGGGTAAAATCGGTACCCCTTCGCCGTGACAGCTTGGTGACCAGAAATACCTGTTTTCGGGTATCCGGGTTGCGGGCAAACCATCGCCCGATACCCTCCTCGCTGCGGCCGCCGCCGTAAGCCTCGGCCGTGTCCCAGTAGGTAAGGCCCCACTCCATGGCTTTTGCGAGCATCAAGCGGTTGTTGATGATATCGAACATGCCGCCCATGGAGAGGGTGGAGACCGTGATGCCCGAGCGGCCGAAAGGTCTACGGGGTATCGCCTGCCGAGGAGGCGGGATTTGAGCCAGCACCCGCCCCGAACGTTCCAACGCGACGCCACCCACCGAGGCCCCCACCCCGATGGCGACCGCCTTTTTCAAAAAGTCGCGGCGGTTGGAACCGGTCTTGCCGTTTTTACGCGATGCCATGCCGGTGTCCTCCTTGCCCGGAAGATTCGCTAATCGGTTACGGCAGCCGGGGAAAGCCGCCTGCCGGTGTTCAGGTCGAAAACCGGCCGGAAGCGGTCCATAATCACTTCCTCGGGAACCTGAAGGCTGGTTTCGCCATTTTCGATCAAAAATCGGAGCTCACCCCGGATGACCAGGTCCTCTTTCACGGCGCGATCCAGCTTCTGACGGGTGTCCCCGTAATAGCCCTCCGCCTTTCGCCCATGATACGCCCGCCGTGCGTCGAACCATTCCTGAGCCGTGTGATACGGCAGCACCACAAACACCCAGTATTCCGTGCGCGCGGAAGCGACAACTTCGAGGTACAGGGAATACTCGGATGGGGTCCCGCCCGGGCCGGCCTGCTCCAGCCGTTTCAATTGCTGATCCTCGATCAGCCAGGCAGGGGTGCCGCCGAGGGTCTTGACGAAATCCCGGACCGGCCCGAATACAAATCCGGGCGTCCTTTCCCGGGCGATGAAATATCCATCCAAAAACCAGACCGGCGGATCATAAACCCGCAACCCGTGCCGTTGCCGAAAGGCCCAAGCGGACCCCGCGACAGCATCGATCGGGGTCATCATCGGGCCGATCAGCAAACACACGATTGCCCGCAACCACCATTGTTTCAAAATCATCGGAAGTATTTCGTTACCCTGAGTTTTTTGGCGTTGCCCGGGTCCGCAACGGAGCCGGGTGGGAAGATACCGTTACCCTCACCCGAGCAGCTGCCGTCATAGAAAACCCTCTTCACAGCAGACGGGGTTCAACTCGCGACCACCATGGCAACCAAGGTCGACAGCCCGACAAACCCGAACAGCACCAGGTCGTTTTTCTTGATCGTCGCATCAATCCACCCCATTCCCTGGTCCCTGAGTTTGCCAACCCGCATGAGCCAGACATAGGTAAACGCCACGCCACCGAGCCAAGAGATGACAATTGCAATTTTGGTCACAAGAATTCCTTTCTCCCCGGATCCTTATAATAAACGGCTTCATCGATTCCATGACTACCTTATACAAAAAAATGTACCACATCCACGAAACAATTTCGCGGTGTCCATTTTTTTGAATCATCTCCCGATTCATTTTGTCACAGGTCCGTTTTTTTTTTGATATTTTCTTCATATTCTGGGAAATAGTGCCCGATGACCGGAAGGTCGAACCGGCTCAGAATCTGGGTGTTGCTCTCCCGCTTCAGCAGAAATTCAAAGGATTTTTCAACGAGTTCCACAACCGGAACACGACCGCCGGTCAGTTTTCGATAATACGAAGGCTCCACAGAAACCGTGTGGACGGTCGTACTTTTTTCCGTTACGGTAACTTTGAAGGTTTGCTCGTCAAGGATTTCTACAGTAATCATGGCGCCCCCTGAAGTGGTACAGGTATCTTCCTGAGTTTCGACGACGCATTCAGGAAAAAAAATGTGTAAAACTGCAAAAGACAGATTATATTGGTACATCAACCGGGCCTCGATCGCGAGACCATTGTCGTTCTTGCGAAACGTGACTCGAGGAAGAATCGTTTCATATAAACTCTTCTCGTGGAGATAATCATGACACCCATGCCCACAGCGTCCCATCTGCCGGAACGCTTTCGCCGCTTTGCCCGGCACATGTCAACGCACCTGCCGGCACATCGGATCATCACCGATCCCCTTCGCACGCTGGCCTTTGGCACAGACGCCAGCTTTTACCGCTTGATCCCAAAGATCGTGATCAAGGCAGACAATGAGTCGGAAGTGTCCGAGATCCTTAGAACCGCCGACGCATGTGATGTCCCGGTGACCTTCCGTGCCGCCGGAACCAGCCTGTCGGGCCAGGCCATTACCGACGCCGTTCTGGTGATCGCCGGTGACAGCTGGAAATCTTACGAGATTCTCGACGGCGGTGACAAGATAAAATTGCAACCCGGCATCATTGGAGGCCAGGCCAACCGCTATCTGCTGCCACTGGGCCGTAAAATCGGGCCGGACCCGGCATCCATCAATGCCGCCATGATCGGCGGCATCGCCGCCAACAACGCCAGCGGCATGTGCTGCGGAACAGCTCAGAACAGCTACAACACCCTTGCCGGCGTGCGGGTTATATTTCAGGATGGAACCATACTGGACACTGCGGATCCGGCCAGCAGAATCGATTTTGAGCGGACCCACCCCGATCTCATCGATCGACTCACCGCCATGGGAACGCGTGTTCGTGACAATACGCGGCTGGCCGAACGGATCCGCCACAAATTTAAAATAAAAAACACCACCGGATACAGCCTCAATGCCCTGGTGGACTTCGAGGATCCCTTCGACATCCTGGCCCATCTGATGATCGGATCGGAAGGCACCCTCGGTTTTCTCTCTGAAGTTGTATATCACACTGTTGAGGAGCATCCCCACAAGGCGAGCGCCCTGATCATTTTCCCCGGTATCAAGGAAGCCTGTATGGCCACCACCGTATTGAGAAGCCAGCCTGTGGCCGCTGTGGAACTGATGGATCGCGCGGCGTTGCGGTCGGTGGAGAACAAACCCGCCGTCCCCGCTTTTCTTAAAATCCTTTCCCCCGAGGCAGCCGCCATTCTGGTGGAAACACGGGCGTCGGACCCTGAAACACTTCACCAGCAGATCGATCAGATCACAGAATCCATCCAGAATATCCCCCGGGAGCGGCCCTTTGAGTTTACCGATCGGGTGGAGGAATACACCGCTCTCTGGAACATCCGGAAAGGGCTGTTTCCGGCAGTGGGCGCCATGCGGGAAACAGGTACCACCGTCATCATCGAAGATGTGGCGTTTCCCATTGACAGACTTGCAGATGCCACGTTGAACCTGCAGGACATCATGGCCGAGTATCACTATGACGAGGCCATCATCTTCGGACATGCCCTGGAGGGCAATCTGCATTTTGTGTTTACCCAGGATTTCAGCACCGCCGAAGAGGTCGAACGCTACCGGAAATTCATGCATGACGTGAGCGTGATGGTGGTGGAAAAATACGACGGGTCCCTCAAAGCCGAGCACGGAACCGGCCGCAACATGGCCCCCTATGTGGAAATGGAGTGGGGGGCGGAAGCATACAAATTGATGCAGGAGATCAAAGAAATCTTTGATCCCCGGAATCTGCTCAATCCCGGGGTGATCCTGAATGCCGATCCCAGCATCCACGTCAAAAACCTGAAACCCCTGCCGGCCACCAACGAAATTGTCGACAAATGCATCGAATGCGGATTCTGTGAAGTGGTGTGCCCCTCCAGAAACCTGACCCTCACCCCCCGGCAGCGGATCAGCATCCAGAGGGAAATATCCCGACTCAAACGCAGCCGAAACGATTCAAAAAGGCTCCAGACGCTCCTGCGGGATTACCTGTACCAGGGCGAATATACCTGCGCGGCCGACGGCCTCTGCGAAATGGCCTGCCCGGTAGACATCAATACCGGCGAGCTGACCAAAGCCCTCCGGCAGCTCAAAGTTGAAAACACCTCCGCCGAATTAGTGGCCCGTCAAATAGGTCGCCACTTTGATCGGGTCACGGCGGCCATGGGCATCGGGCTTCAACTCACCGACGCCGTCCACAAACTGGTCGGCTCAAAGAACATGACGGCCGTTGCCGAAACGGCCCGGCGTGTCAGCGGTAACCGCCTTCCGTTGTGGACCCGCGCCATGCCTACCGCAGCGGCATCTCGCAATCAAACGAACACCAATCCAAACGGAGGACGCCCTGTTGTTTACTTCCCGAGCTGCGTGGCCCGAACCATGGGGCCGGCCCAGGGGGATCCGGATGGGGATCCGCTGATGACCGTCACCGAGCGGGTGTTTCATAAAGCCGGCTATCGCGTCATTTATCCGCCGGACATGGATCGCCTGTGCTGCGGCATGCCGTTTTCCAGCAAGGGCTTTGTCCGGGTGGGAGCGGAGAAAGCCGCTGAACTGGAGTCCGCGCTGCTGGACGCATCCCGTGGGGGAGAAATCCCTGTTGTGTGCGATACCAGTCCCTGCCTGCTGCGGATGCGCCGGCTGTTCACGGACCGGCTGAAGCTTTATGAACCGGTCGAGTTCGCCTACGATTACTTGTTGGACAAATTGAGTGTAACCCGGCTTCCCGAAACCGTGGCCATCCATACCACCTGCAGTTCCCAGAAGATGGGTCTGGACGACAAGTTTCTGGCGGTTGCCCAGAAATGCGCCGACCGGGTGATTGTCCCGGAGCGGGTGGGATGCTGCGGGTTTGCGGGAGATCGCGGGTTTTCTTTCCCGGAGTTGAACGCTGCCGCACTGGCAGACTTGAAGCCGTCCGTCGAGGGCGTTTGCACCGCCGGCTACTCCAACAGCCGTACCTGCGAGATCGGGCTCTCCCTCCACAGCGGGATCTTCTACAAATCCATATTCTATCTGCTGGACCGGTGCACGGAATAGCCCATGATTACTTAAACAAACGGCCACACATCCAATGGTCGGATTCGTGTCTTGACCTGCCCAAAGGGCTCTAAAGGTATTTCGTGCGCCCGCTCGACATGCCATGCAGCCGGCGTGTTATTTTCGATCCGGGTAGGCTCGGTGGGAATCGGTGGATTTCCATCGTAGGCTATTGGTAAGATCCTCGGTCGACAACCTGCTTCACATCAGGCAGAGCACTTCAACGGGATATCGAGAAGATCAAGAGGGCTTTCTGTTAAATGAGCGAGTTCAAGAAAAAAAAGATTAAGGGCAGCATCATGCTGGTGGATGACACGCCAGCAGATTTGCATACGCTGAGCGACTTCCTGACAGGAAGGGGCTTTGTCATCTGCACAGCCTCCAGTGGCCGGGAGGCTCTTCGGAATGCGGCAAACGATCCACCGGATATCATCCTGCTGGACGTCAACATGCCGGAAATCGATGGCTATGAGGTCTGCGAGCGGCTTAAGGCCGACGAAGGACTCAAGCACATTCCAATCCTTTTCACTGGCGTGTTGAACAAGAATAAGGAGAAAGCAAGATGCTTTGACTTGGGGGGCGTTGATTATCTCTTGAAGCCCTTCGAGTTATCTGAAGTTCTTGCCCGTGTGAGATCCCACCTAACCATTTCCAGAATGAACGAGAAACTGGAATCGGCCAATCGAGAACTGGATGAGGCCCGTAGAACCTCTAAACGATTACAAGCCAATTTGAAGGAACAAGTTCAGCAGCGAACCGTCGAGCTGGAGGATGCCAACAAAGCGTTGTGTGAAATAAAAGCCCAGTTCGAAGCGGTTTACAATCATCACTACCAGTTGACAGGGCTCATCGATAAAGAGGGTTGTCTACTCATGGCGAACAGAACGGCGATGGAGTTTGCCGGCGTCGAGGCAAAGGACGTTATCGGAAAACGCTTTTGGGAAACGCCGTGGTGGACACATTCCCAGGAGATGCAGCGCATGTTGCGAAAGGCCATGGCGCGGGCCATGAGAGGGGAGATGGTACATTTTGAGTCCACCCATGTCTCGGCCGCCGGGGAGACAAGAAACATCGATTTTCGCATCGGTCCGGTATTCGACGACAACGGGGAGGTGATCTACCTGGTCCCGGAAGGGTACGACATAACCGACCGCCAACGCGCAGAAGCGGCTCTAAGAAAGAGTGAAGAACAATATAAGACTCTCATTAACAATGCCATCATGGGTGTATACCAGGTTACGAAAAATGGGCATTTTCTACTAGCCAACAAAAGGATGGCAGAAATGTTCGGGTATGATTCCCCTGAAGAGTTTATGTCGTCCGTTGGGCATATTATTGAGCTGTATGCTCATCCCAAAGAGAGAAACAAAATTCTCAAAGAGATCGATGACGATGGATTCGTTGAAGCAAAGCCGGTTGAGTTTAAGAAAAAGGATGGTCAAAGCATTTGGGTAAATTTGTATACCCGAGGGACGACAAGCCTGGATGGGGAAATCGTGTATGAGGGTTTGATGGAGGATGTCACTGACAGAATGAGGATGGAAAGGCAACTTTTGCAGGTCCAGAAACTTGAAGGTATTGGCACCCTTGCCGGCGGGATTGCTCATGATTTCAACAACCTTCTGATGGGCATTCAAGGGCGTGCATCGCTCATGGAAGTAAATCTTGAAAAGTCCCATCCCAATTCGGAACATATTCGCGGAATTGAAGAATATATCAAAAGCGCAAAGAATTTAACCAAACAGCTTTTGGGATTTTCACGTGTCGGCAAATATGAGGTGCGACCTGTGGATATCAATGAGCTGCTTCTCGAAACATCCACCATGTTCGGCCGCACGAAAAAAGAAATACGCATTAACCCCAGGCTAAACGATCCGCCACCGGTCGTTGCAGCGGATCGCAGTCAGATCGAACAGGTCTTGTTGAACCTGTACGTCAACGCCGGGCAGGCCATGCCCGATGGTGGTTATCTGCACCTGGAAACCGAGGTGGTTACGCTAGACGACTCGGAAACAAAGCATTACGGTGTTTTACCGGGTCGTTATGCGAAAGTTTCGGTTACGGACACCGGTATCGGAATCGATGAGTCCAATGTTCAACGTGTTTTCGACCCATTTTTTACAACCAAGGAAAAGGGACGCGGCACTGGATTAGGGCTGGCTTCGGCCTATGGTATCGTTAAAAACCATTCCGGTATTATCACAGTTGACAGCAAAATCGGCCAGGGCACGACTGTCGAAATTTACCTGCCGGTCACTGACGATCCCGTACAAGAACATGTGACCACGACCAAGGGTATCGCGAGCGGGTCGGAAACCGTTCTCCTGGTAGACGATGAGGAGATGATCATCGAGGTTGGGAAGGCGTTGCTTCAGAAATTGGGGTATCGGGTTATGGTTGCTGGAAGTGGAGAGCACGCCGTTGATATAATAAAAAATTTCGGGGTCGAGATAGATCTGGTTATCCTTGACCTAATCATGCCGGGCATTAAAGGGGACCGGGCATTTGATCTTATCCGGGAGATTCAACCGAGGATTCCAGTATTATTATCCAGCGGCTATGCCCTCGACGGGCAGGCAACCCATATTATGAATAAGGGATGTAATGGCTTTATCCAAAAACCGTTCAACCTATCTGAGCTATCTCAAAAGATTCGTAGAATTTTGGATGCGGATAAACAAACTACAGTGGATTGAGCCGGCATCGAGTGACACGCCGTGGCACTTCATGGGCAGCCCCGATCTGCGCCAATTCCAACTAACCCGAACCTTGCATGAAATCTTTTCAGTAAATGTCTTAAAAGAAACAATATCGGTGCCTTAACGTGAATACTGACACATTGGAATGCGATGCAATTTGTCACGTTGAAAAACTGATGAACGGTCTGAAAAGATTTCACCCTTCGGGCCAAACGGAGACCTTCATGGCCTGCGTTATTCGAGATTCGTGGTAGTCGGGCTACAGCTTCATCTCGAAGTGCCTTGCCCATGAAGGTCTCCGTTTGGTGCAATGTCCGGGCTAAGGAACACGATTATTATACCTCTGGCCTGATCGCAATACCCGAACCGCGGAACACAGCTAATTGTCCCCACTTTATAGATGCCCTTGTAAACGTGCAGACCGTGGCAAGTTAAGTAGCCCTGAACCCTTTTAAGCCAGACTGCTTTCACACCCCTACATATTGTGGCAGCCTCATGGGGGCGAAACAGATGGGAAATATTGCAATGCGAACATAGTGATGGTTTTATGAGGGTGCGCACCCAGGGAAGGTCCACGCTCCAGATACTCTCCTATTATCGGTACTTTGCTGATATTTGGTTTTCCTGCAATATTCTGTAAATATTGTCTTAAAAGCTCGATTAATATATATTGGCTATCCATATAATTGACATGAAGCCCTAAGTACACTATTTTCAGTCTAACCAACCAAAATTGTAGAATATTCTTTTCGCCTGCTGCCTTCTAAAAAATTCTTGGAGGGCATAGATATGAAATGCCCACAATGCCAGGTTGAGAATCCAGAAGACTCCATTTTTTGTTTTGATTGTGGCGTTAGAATAGAACTTAAATGCCCCGAGTGCCATAAAGATTTACCTATTGGGGCGAAATTTTGCAATAAATGCGGTCACGATCTGAGAAAGCCGAAAGAAGCCCCGCTTAAAGATATCTCCTTTGATCAAAAATTAAACAAAATTCAAAAGTACCTTCCCAAAGGTCTCGTTGAAAAAATTCTATCTCAAAGAGACCGTATTGAAGGTGAGCGCAAACACGTGACGGTGATGTTTTGCGACATGAAAGGCTTTACCTATCTCTCGGAGTTGTTGGGTATGGAAGACTGCTATGCGATCATGGATAAGGTTTATGAAATTTTGATTCAAAAAGTCCACGACTACGGCGGTGTGGTCAATGAGATGACCGGTGATGGAATTATGGCGCTATTCGGCGCTCCGCTTGCTTTGGAGGATGCACCGCAGCGGGCGATTCGCTCAAGCCTTACCATTCATAGAGAGATGGTAAAATTCAGTGACACTTTCACGCAAAGGAAAAAGTATATTCCACCTATTAAAATGCGAATCGGTATTCATACCGGACCAGTAGTGATGGGCACCGTTGGTAACGACTTGCGCGTTGAGTTCAAAGCGGTTGGCGATACAGTAAATTTGGCTTCAAGAATGGAAGAACATGCAGATCCAGGGACTACTTATATTACAGAGGATACATTCAAACTCACTGAGGGACTCTTCCGGTTTGAGGCTCTTGGAGAAAAGCGGATTAAGGGCAAAAAAGAGCTAATTAAAGTATACCGTGCCATTGCCCCCAGTACGAGCAGGACCAGATTTGATGTTAGTGCGGAGAAGGGTCTGACGCAGTTTGTTGGTAGAGAGCGGGAACTTGAACTTCTACTAGACGGCTTTGGGCGCGTCAAAACAGGTCGTGGACAGGCCTTCTCCATTGTCTCTGAGGCCGGTGTGGGAAAATCTAGGCTTCTTTATGAGTTCAGAAAGGCCGTGGCTAACGAGGATGTTACCTTTATGGAGGGAAGGTGTCTCTCTTACGGTAGTGGCACGGCCTATCATCCAGTTGTTGATATCCTGAGGGCAAACTTCGATATACTGAGATCAGATGGAAACACATCGATCAAAGAGAAGTTCAAAAATGGCTTGAAGAAAATGGGGCTCGATGAAACCGCAATCCTTCCATATCTTCTGGAACTCTTAGGCGTAAAAGACAGCGGCATTGACAAGATCCCGATGAGTTCAGAGGCGAAAAAAGATCGCATTATGGATTCGTTTAAGCGAATCGCCATAAGGGGTTCCGAGATCCGGCCGTTGATTCTGGCTTGTGAAGATCTCCATTGGATTGATAAGAGTTCAGAGGAGCTTTTCAAATATATATTAGAGAGCATACCGGCTGCACGAATTCTATTGATTTTCACATACCGGCTTGATTTTGTACAGACTTGGGGTGGCAAGTCGTTCCATAGTCAGGTGACTTTAAATCGGCTCTCCAACCGGGAGAGCCTTGCGATGATGACCCACATTTTGGGTACAGAGCACATAGACAGTGACCTTGAGGATTTGATTTTAGATAAAGCAGAAGGGATTCCTTTTTTCATCGAGGAGTTTATTGGGTCCCTCAAAGAGCTAGAAATAATAGTTAAAAGTAACAGTGTATATTGTCTTGCTAAGGATATCAATGAGTTAAGGCTACCTTCTACCATCCACGATGTGATTATGGCCAGGGTTGACTCGTTACCTGAAAAAGCTAAAGAAGTGCTTCAATCTGGGGCGACCATTGAAAGAGAGTTCAGTTATGGGTTGATAAAAAAGGTTACTAACCTCTCAGAAAAAACGTTAATGTCCAATCTGTCGATTTTAAAAGACTCAGAGCTTCTTTATGAGAGGGGTATATATCCCCAATCCATTTATATCTTTAAACATGCATTGACCCGTGAAGTTGTCTACGACTCGATTTTGATCAAAAAAAAGAAGAAGCTTCATGAAAAAATCGGTTCTGCGATTGAAGAGTTGTACAAAGAAAACATTCATGAACATTATGGTGTCTTATCTGAGCATTTTATTTCTAGTCAGAATTATGAGAAAGGGGCAAAATATTGTCGTTTGGCGGGAAAAAAAGCTGAGAAATCGGCTTCTTTTACGAATGCTATTGAATATACCAGAAAAAGAATAATCTGCCTCGAGAGTATGCCCCCAAAAGAGGATGTGCCGATAAGAATAATTGACGCTAGGTCATCTCTTGGTCTTTATTTGTTTCAAATGTATTATTTTATTGAAGCAAAAGAGGCCATTGAACCTATAATAGATTTAGCCATAAAGAGCAATTACAAGAATAAATTTCCTCAAATATATACCATAATGGGAACCTATAAATATTGGGTTGAAGAAGATTTTCCGACTGCAATTAAATATTTAGAAGATGCCTTTAAAATTTCTCAAGAATTAAACAATGTTGTATCATTGTTTTTTTCAAGCGGTTGGTTGGGGATTGCTTTATCAAATAATTGCGAGTTTGAAAAAGGATTATACTATTTAAACAAAACGATAGAAATAAACGTAGCGGCAGATAATGTTTCGGGTATTTCAACTATGAAAAGTTGTACCAGCATTTATTATTACCACCTATCCGGAAAGATAGATCAAGGTTTTCAAACAAGTTATGAGGCTATCCAACTTGCTGAAAAGAGTGGTGATATATTTTCGAAGGCAATAGCCTATACCTCTCACGGCATTTCATTTTATGGTAAAGGTTTTTTAGAAAAAGCAAGAGAATTTATTTTGAAGGGAGCTGACTTTTGCGAGAAAATAAATCTCCTTCAATGGAATGGTTTCGCTCAGTTTTATTTAGGGGAGATTTATTTTGATATTGGAGAGTATCAAAAATCAGAGGAGCATTACAGCAAATCAATTAAGCTGTTTGAACAAAATAAATCATCTCCATCCACTGCCAATTTAGCGAAACTTGGTCTGGTAAGAACCAAAGTAATGAACGATGAAAAAGATGTTTATCTAAACGCAATTTATAACAATGAATATGATTGTAATTACAAAATACATGATGGCTGGAAGGCAAGATATCTAAGCGAGATTCTATTAAATATGGATGACCAACATATAATTGATTCGGAGGAATGGATCAAAAAAGCAATTGCAGAAGATAAAAAAAATGGCATGATATTCCACTTAGGTAAAGATTATGCGTTATATTCGTTTCTGTTAAATCGGAAGGACGAACTATCTAGATCTAAAGAATATCTGTGTAAAGCAATAGAAATTTTTAAAGAGTGCAGAGCTGATGGATGGGTAGATAAAAAGGAGAAAGAATTGACTCAACTTTAAAAAATATCCTTCGTAAAGGGTATTACAGCGGTGCAGATGGCATCCCTTTATCCACACATTTGGGCGTATTCAGCCGACCACAATATCTTGATGAGGGAACTTAGATGGTATTGGAGCACAACGGCTTTCTTTGCGCACCATCGAAATTCAAGAAAGAGACATGAACAACTGGATGTAACCAAGTTGGCCTTGGAATACGTCGGTTGAGTCTATCGGTTCTGTGAAAACCTGAAGGGGCATCGACCTGCTCGGGATCAGTTGCTCCGCGCGTCGCAATCTATCCCCTTGAACATAGCCGAAGGCAACGGAAAGGCCACAGAGGCTGACCGGCGAAAGTTCTTTGAAATCGCTCGTGGTTCGGTGCCGGAATGCACAGCTGCGTAGGATGTATTGGAAGTATGCGGCGCTCTCGATGCGGAGAGGAATAATGGAGCCAAATATTTGCTCGACCGGATCGTTTCCATGCTGACGAAGCTTGGACAGCGTGGATATTCTGTCTCACCAATTATCAGCAGGGACAATCGAGTGGTGCTCCGGGGCGATAACATTCTGGCGGTTGCTCGGAAATGCGCCGATAAGGTCGTCATTCCCGAACGTGTGGACTGCTGCGGGTTCGCAGGGGATCGCGGTTTTTCTTTCCCTGAGCTGAACGCCGCTGCACGGGCGGATTTGAAACCGGCTGTCGAGGGGATCACGAGAGGCGCCCTTAAGCGGTGCGTCATGCCACGCTGTGGCTTGAAGGAGTCTGCTATGGATCTGCTGATTATATGGTTCGGACCAACCATCGCTTTGTGGGTCATTGCGATATATTTAGCAGCCAAGACATGGTACCATCAAAAACTGGGTCGGATTAACGACAAGCATTTAGAAAGTAATGCGCTGAATCGTGTTCCCGTGATGATGGCCTTGGTATGCTATGTCGGCATCAGTTTGATGGGGCCAGCCTTCGGACCGGTATCGATGCTGGTCATCTCCTTGACCATTCTGATGTGCATCCTGTGTCATTCGCGCTGCCTGGCTATTATCGGATCTTTTCCAGGCCTGACGACCTCGATGGGAAAACTCTTCATGTTGGTTTTGCTCCCGATCTATCTGTTTGCAGCGTTGATCACCCCCATCACGATTGGAATGCAGGCTTCTGCCGGGTCGTCGCTCCATATAGATCAATCGAATATCTTCTTTGGCATTCTTGTCATGATCAGTACACTTGTATTCTTTGAGCTTTATGTGGCCGTTGATCGTATGGACTAAACAATTATAGCAGAAAATATCAAGTTAGGTTTAGTCAATTCAACCTTATCCGCCCAAAGACTGGAGTACCATAGGTTCCATATTTCAATCGACACAATAAATTCCTTAAAATACATTCTATCATGAGGAGAGAACAATGAAAGAAAGCTTGTCTCGAGCGTATCGTCTGGCGAATGAATTGACACCGCTTTTTGAATTGGGAAGTAAAATTGAGACGATGCTTTCGGTTTCGATGTACTACCTGAACCAATATATGGGATCCGAAAGGTCTTCCATTTTTTTATTCCAACATTGGAACCAACAACTCACCATCTTTTCATCCCTCGATTTAAAAAAGTATGAAATCAGCATTCCGACCTCGTCCGGAATCGCCGGATGGGTGTTTGTAAAACGCAAACCCGCGATCGTAAACGATTGCTATCAGGACAGCCGTTTCTGCAAAGAAGTAGATGAAATGACAGGTTTCCAGACGCGCAATATTGTCTGTGCGCCTTCAATTGACTACAAGGACAATTGTTTGGGGACGATTCAATCCTTGAACAAGAATACCGGAGACTTCACAGACGACGACCTTGAACTTTTGAACCTGGCCGCCAAAATGGTTACGACTGCCATTAACAACAGCAGAAGATACGACGAACTTCTCGTTACGAACGACGCACGTAAAAACTTTATACAAAAGATTTCCAATAATTTTGAAAATATACTTGATCAACAGCGAACGGACGATGAGTCCTTATAAAGCTCCTTCGACAAACGTCATTTCTATTTAAGGCATCGAATTTTTTTATAATTCTTGATTTGCTGTGTTATTGTTTTTAGTTTAGGCGGATCCTAAAATCGCCCTGTAGTTCGTCGACTGATTTATCGATAAACCACACCCCGCCACCCAACCTGTGCCACAAATTTATCGTGCTTGGTTTGGGAAGTCCCAAATGACTGAAGAGGAATCCATTCCGGAATATGAAAGAGCGATCCGGTCACGCATCGCCCTACAAGAAGCGTCTTGATCTGTTTGGAAAGAGAAGGATACCGGCAAGATCGGTGCGATGTTCCTGCCTGGGTATCTTTTATAATCGTTCGTTTCTTTTCGCCAAATTCCCGTACCTGTGGCACAGGTACCACAATAATGTACCTAGATGCCAACAGTTGTGTACCCCTCCTTCTTTTTATTTAACTTTCTATACCCGTATCACATCGTAATCATTGAAAAAAAATAATTTTTAAGATGGCACAATAATTGCTATTTAATCACGCTGCTGAGTAAAATTCCCGATATGAACCCCGGAATCCTTCATGCTGCGACCAGGGTGCGAACATATCAGACCTAAGAGATTTAAACGCCGAAGCTGAAATACTGAATTGAGGAAAATTGATATGAATAGAAAATTATCAATCATTGTTCTTGCGATGGTATTCGGCACAGTACCGTTGTCGGCAGGAGCGACGCCATTTTCATTCACTGCTCCCGACACCCCTGTTCCGATATCCGATCAGCAGTGGTCATATTCGGTCATTTTTGCCAACATGTCCGGCTCGATCGAAGACCTGAATGTGTTTGTTGACCTGGATCACAGCTGGATGACGGACCTTGCCATTTTTATTGAACATGACGGCCGGACGGTACAACTATTCAACGAGCATGGGTATGTGGGGGATGACCTCACTGATGTTCTTTTTGATGACGAAGCCGCTTCATACATAGATGCAGTGAATCCCCCATTTGGGCCCGGCTCGTTTAAGCCCACCTCCTTACCCGACCCGGGTTACAGCACAATGTTAAGCGCATTCGATGGAATGGATGTATTTGGAACCTGGACGTTAAGCATATTTGATGATTCTGTGTATGATCAAGGCACCTTGAATACGTTTCAAATAGCAGGCCGTACAACTCCCGTTCCCGAACCCTCGGCCATATTTCTTGTGGGTGCGGGTTTAGCCGGTGTTGCCGGGGTGCGCAGAATATTCAGAGTGACCAAGAGAAAATCTAAAGTGCCTTGATCAGTTCCGGAACCGTGTCACTGGGACTGATCTTGTACCAGGCAGCGGCGATCTTGCCGCCCTCGTCGATGAGAAAAGAAGAACGCACAATCCCCATGAATGTCTTGCCGTACATTTTCTTCTCTTCCCACACACTATAAGATTCGGCGATCTGATGCTCGGTATCGCATAGCAGCGGAAATCCCAGGCTGTGCCGATCATCGAATTTTTTCTGATCTTTTTCCGAATCCGGGCTGATCCCGATAACGGCCACGCCGCGCTTTTCCAATTCTGGCAGTGCGTCCCGCACCGCCTTGGCCTGAACGGTTCACCCGGAGGTGCTCGCTTTTGGATAAAAAAAGACGAACAGCCGGCGCCCCTCGAAATCGGCCAGTCGATGGGTGTTGCCGTCCTGATCCCCAACCTCGAATGCCGGCGCCTTGTCACCCGGTGTCAATTTTGCCATAGGAGTCCTCCTTCCCGATTCAATGAACCTCCATTTAGCAAACTGCCGGGACCCGAGGCGGAATTCTTTTAATCTTATCCCCTCTCCTTACCTCTCCCACCTAAAGAGAGGAATTGCGGGGGATCCATGCAGTGAGCTACAGGGGAGGTATATGTTTGATACTCATGCAACCTATAACAGGGGTCAAGCGGAATCAAGGTTGCCGCCACAGGAATCGAGAATCGATTTTCCGCCTTCCAGGGTGAGACGCCGGAATCCCCAGAACCGGCTGAATCCGAGCTTTAGAACGCCGGAAACCGTATGTTCCGGCCGAACCCGATCCGATACCCAGAGGGTCACTCCCTCAAGGGAAACCGGCTGAAATCCCTTCACTACTTTCGGCGCGCCCATGCGAACTGCAGGGCTGCGACCCACGGTTCATCAGCCGGCTCCGAAGGGCCTGCTATATAGCCAGATGGTGGCCGCACCTTTTTTATGCCGGACAAACTCCAGGGCTTCCGGTTCGAGAATCAAATCGAGTCCGGATAAGGATTTCCCGGCAAGAGTTGTGTCATGGGTCATATGCTGCAGATATCCTCCAGGGTTTCCACATATTCGGTGTGCGCTCCCGATCGGATGCTTCGGTAATCCGGGAGGCGGCCTTTGATGCCGCAGTCGGAGAACAGAATTTGCCAGAGTTGGTTTCTGCGGGCACGGAAGCTGCCGGCGCAGGATAGCAGATAGTAGTTCCACATACGGTAAAATCGCCGATCGTAGCGCGTGGAGAGACAGTGCCAGCGTCTGGCGAAGTTCTCTTGCCAGGCCATCAGGGTCGGATCGTAGTAGGAACCGAAACTGTGCCAGTCTTCAAGGACGAAAAGGCCCTCGGCGGCAGCCGTGATCTGCCGGGCCGACGGCAGCACGGCATTCGGGAAAATGTACTTTTGAAACCAGGGGTCGAGCGCTTCGACCGACCGGTTGCACCCGATGGTGTGAAGCAAAAAAAGCCCTCCGGGTTTCAGGCAGCGGGAAACCATTTTCATAAAGGTCCGGTAGCGGCTTGTCCCGACGTGTTCGAACCTGCCGATGGAGACGATGCGATCGAAGGTTGCCCGCAACTCCCGGTAGTCCTTCAGTTCGATGCGGACCGGCAGGTCTCCGATCCGCTTGCGGGCCCAATCGGCTTGTTCCCGCGAGACGGTAATACCGGTGACCTCTGCGCCGTAATGCTCGGCAGCATAGATGGCAAGACCACCCCACCCGCAGCCGATATCGAGCACGCGCATTCCCGGCTCCAGCATTAGTTTCCGGCAGGTCAACTCCAGTTTGTCTTCCTGGGCTCGGTCAAGATCCTGGGCATGCTGCCAGTAGGCGCACGAGTAATTCATGCGACGATCGAGCATCGCCGCAAACAGGTCGTTGCCCAGATCGTAATGCCGTTTTCCGACTTCAAAGGCCCGAAACCGGCTCTGGGAGCCGGTCAGCAAACCCTTTACCCTTGCCCAGAGCAGTTGCTGAGATTTTGCGACCCGACAGTCGAGCCTGGCTCTTAGCAACCGTTCGAACAACTGGTCCAGAGCCTCGCAATCCCACCACCCGTCCATGTAGCTTTCACCCAGGGCCAGGGTACCACCGGCCAGGACCCTGGGGAAAAACTCCGGATGGTTCACCCGGATGTCGAACGGTCTCGACCCGCCTAAGGCGACGCCGACACAATCCAGAAGTTGCTCCAGCAGCCGATGTTCACAAGGAGACGTCATGGGATCCCCTCCGTGGTCGAAAAACAAAAAACCCCGTTCCTCGCTAACGAGAACAGGGCTTTGGATTTTGATTCATGGCTCCTCCCCGGCTGAAGGTGAAGTCCATTTATATCCTGAATCTATGTTTCCAACTTGGCCATGTCAAGTAAAATGCCATCCTTTCTGGTAGGCGGGGACTCCTTGACAGGGGTGCTTGCGACCCGGCCGGTCGGGACAGAGCATCCGGACCGCCGGACTGCCGGGATACCCGTCAGTCTTCTCGATAATCCCCTTTAATACCCAGTTGAATCCTGTTTTTGCCATACCCCACCAGATCGAACGCCTGCCCACCGAGCCGGATTCCCTTTTTCGCATCCCTGACTGGAATTCTATGATGATAGGGAACCTCCGGATCCAGTTCCAGAATATAGACGGCGATATGTATCCGGTCGCTTTCCAGACCGTGGTAAACCAGTTTCTTCTTCCACACCGTTACCGGTCGCCCGCGCAGCAGGGTCAGTGTGTTGTTTTTAATGGGGGAAAGGGTTTTTTTCGGGGACGCATCTTTATATGTCCCATCAGGTGGCCGCATGCTCTGTCCCGCCGGCCAATTGTACGCACGATAGAACACTCCGAAAACGATTCCCGCCATGACCACGAGCACGAATATTCTCAAGTATCTGTTTTGGGACCATTCTTCCATGATCAGCCCTGCTGAATCATTCGGATCACGTCAACCAGCCGGCCGACCAGGTGCTCGTGGTATGCCTTCCCCCCGGCTTCCGACGCCTTGCTCGGTTCACCGGAGGTGCCCCCGGCGATCTCGGCCATCGCCTTCATATCTTCGGGGCTGCTCGGGACATAGCAGAGGGTATCGCCGGCATATCCCGGATCCACGTGGTAACGCGGGTGGTGCCGGTGGGGGTTGTCTTTGGCACGATCCATTTTGACCAGGTCCGGATAGTAGTGCCACATGTGCGATCCTTCAATCTCTTCGGCATGGCCCACCTCCCCCCAGCCCATGGTTCCAACAAATTCCTTGGACATGTAGGCCGGATCGAAGATCACCACCTTCACCCCCAGCTTCCGTTTGGCGCGCTCGCCAACCATCTGCAGCCAGGTGACGTTGACGATCCGATGGCCGTTAATAAAGACAATCTTGTCGAACCCGTGGTGATTCAGGGACGCCACCATGTCAAAACCCACCTCCACCAGAATCTCCGGTCGAATGGTGATGGTGCCGGGGAGCACCATGTGATGCGGACTCCACCCGAACCAGAGGGGCGGTGCCGCCAGGACATGGGCCTCTGCCGCCGCCGATTCCGCCAGCGCAATGGCCACCAGGGTGTCCGTTCCCACAGGCAGGTGCGGGCCGTGCTGCTCGGTGCTTCCCACGGGAAGAAGGATCGTGCCCTGACTCTCGGAAATTTTTTCCCGGACTTCTTCCCAGGTCAGGTTCTGAAGCCAGACGTGTTGTGTCATGGGTGCTCCTTTGGATTCCACAGAACAGCAAGGAATACTGTTTCTACTTGCACCCGTGCAAACCTCCGATGCGCAGAAAAACAGGACTACCGACCAGCGAGTGCTTCAGCGATCTCCAGAATCCGCTTTTCATGATCCGTGTAGATGTGATGCGCCTTTTCCAGGGTGATGCTCTCAAATGTAACGCTGTTACCGGGAACGGCCTGGGCTATTTTGGATAGATCCTTGGATATGACGGTAGCAATTTTTGAATATCCGCCGACTGTCTGTTCAACGAGCAGGATGATCGGCTGCCCGTCGGCAGGTACCTGGATGCCGCCCGGCATGGTGGACTCTGAAATAATGCTTTGGGGAACATTCTCCCGGTGTTGAATCGGCGGACCTTGCAGTCGATATCCCATACGATCGGCCTTGGAGGAAACCAGAAATTCTGACCGGAACAGGGTTTCCAGTCCTTCATCAAAATGATCGTCCTGGGGACCGGCGACGGCGCGCAGCGTGAGGTGATCAGGATACCGGGGAATCCATTTCTCCGGAAGATAACGCGGGGCATTTAGCAGCGATCCGCTACCGCGCGTGATGATATCGCCTTTTTTCAATGGCCGACCGCCATACCCACCGATCTTACCGCCAAAGTAGGTGGACTTGCTTCCCATTACATCCGGAACATCGATGCCCCCGGATACGGCCAGATAACCGCGGCAACCACTTTTAACCTGTTGAAATGTCAACACATCTCCTGGCACCAGATGGATCGTTTTCCAGTTTTCGATGGGTTGGTAATTCAAGGTGGCTCCCATCTCACCACCGGTTAAAGCGATATCCGCCTCTCTCAGGACGGCCAGCTGGGGGCCGACGATGGTGCTCTCGAGAACCGCACTGTCTTCAGCATTCCCAACCAAAAGATTGGCCACCCGGAAGGAAAATGCGTCCAGCACGCCTGATACAGGAATTCCCATGTGCTGATAACCAATGCGTCCGTTATCCTGGACGGTTGTGAACGGCCCGGGCGTTAACACAAGAAAGGTGTCCACTAGGAGTCCTCCATGTCTGAAAGCCGCTGGTAATCACTCGGAGATGTGGGTTTGAATCGGATGCGGTCCCCTGCCTGGTACAGTATCGGGGATGAACGCTCGGGGGAAAACAGCGAAATGGGTGTTCGGCCGATTAACTGCCAGCCGCCCGGGCTGGCAATGGGATACACCCCTGTCTGGCCGTTGGCGATACCCACAGATCCTCTTGGAACCAGTGTTCGGGGTGTCTTCAGCCTTGGGGTGTGAAGTACCTCGGGAAGCCCTCCGAGGAAGGGGAAGCCCGGCGTAAAACCGACCATGTATATCAGATATTCGGGTTCTGAATGAAGATCGATAACCTCCTGCAGCGTCAGGTTATGGCTCTGGGCGACATGTTCGATGTCCGGACCATAGTCTCCGCCGTAACACACCGGGATCTCGACAACCTTGGGAGGCGGAATTTTTATTTCCGAAAGACCGCTTTCCAAATCGGTCAAGGTCTCTTTTAACATTGCAGGATTCGTTATCAGAGGATCATAATAAATCAATATCGACCGGTAGGTGGGAATGATTTCTCTCACACCATCTGGCATATTGTTTTGCACAACAATGGCCATGGACCTGACTTTTTGGTTGACGGCAGGATCTATGGCGTCACCATATTCGACAAGAAGGCCGCAGTCGCCTGCGATTCGAAAGTATGCCTTTTCGAATAGGCTGCTTGCCATTGTCTTCTTCTCCTTTTTTCAGAATTTGCAGTGTTCGGGCTAAACGGCATCTCCGATGGATTTGAGCAAGATGCCTTCTGTCTCCAGTGCCCTGCGGATACTTTTGACCAGTTCCACGGCAGAGGGTGTATCCCCGTGAACGCAAAGGGTTTGCACCGACAGCGGGATGTTCGTTCCGTCCACGGCTTTAACAACACCCTCTTTTGCCATCATAAGGGCCCTTTCCGCCACCTGATCCGGGTCTTTTATCACCGCACCCGGCAGCCGCCTGGAAACCAGGTTCCCTTCCGCCGTATAGGCGCGATCCGGAAACGCCTCATAGACCACCTTGAGACCGATTTCCTTGCCAATGCGCGTCATCATCTCGCCTTTGGCGCCTGCCAGGGCAACATACCGAAGATCCGGATCTACACTTAAAATGGCCTCGGCGACCGCCCGGGCCACATCCTCATTCACCACGGCGGTAAGGTAGAGGGCGCCGTGGGGTTTTACGTGGCGAAGCCGGGTGCCATGCACCCGACAAAACGCCTGAAGCGCCCCGATCTGGTATATGACATAGTTGCGGATCTCATCTGCTGTACAGTCCATGTTCCGGCGTCCAAAACCGTTTAAATCCGGATATCCCGGATGGGCACCCACACCCACGTTGTGTTCCACGGCTATTTTGACGGTTTTATTCATCACCAGTGGATCCCCTGCATGCCAGCCGCAGGCCACATTGGCGGAGGTAATATGCCTGATAACCGATTCATCCATACCCAAGCTGTAGGCACCAAAGCTTTCACCCATGTCGCAATTGAGGTCTATTTGTTTCACCTGTTCCTCCTCCGGAAGTCGTTGTAAATTGGAAATTGGTTTTAGTTCGTAACGATTAAATCCATCACTATACCTATTTGGTGACCATCAATTCCGGAAGGTAAAGCGCAATCTCGGGGAATATCGTCAGAATTGCCGTTGTCAGAAGCATTAGGAAGAAGAAGGGCAGTGCGTATACGGCGATTCTCATAATCGGTTCATTCGTCAATCCCTGTATGACGAACAGGTTAAATCCCACCGGCGGCGTGATCTGACTGACTTCCACCATCAAAATAAGGTAAATGCCAAACCAGATAGGATCGAATCCGGCTGCCACCACCATGGGAAGTGCAATGGGAAGGGTCATCACCACGATGGAAAAACCGTCAAGCAGGCAACCCAACAGTATGTAGAAGGCTCCCAGAAGTATCATGAGCAGGTAGGGGGAAAGGCCCAATCCCGTGATTGCCGTGGTAATGGCCGCCGGGATGCCCAAATATCCCATGACCCGAGACAGAAAACCGGCCCCTACCACGATCAGCATGATCATGGCATTTGTCTTGACCGCACCCACCAGGCAGTCAAACATAATTTTAAAATTCATCCGGCGGTTAACGGAAGCAAACACGGTGGCCCCGAAAACACCGATGGCAGCCGCCTCAGTGGGAGTAGCGACACCTCCGTAAATACTACCCAAAACCATGAGGATCAGGAGTAACGTCGGAGCCAGGTCTTTGAGGCCCAGCATCCGTTCCTTCCAGCTGTAGGTTTCTTGGGATTGGGGTGCGATTTCAGGATTTCGGATACCCCTATAAATGATATAGGTTGAGTATACCCCCGCAAGGAGCAGGCCGGGAAGGACACCGGCCATGAACATCTTGCCGATGGATACCTCGGCCAAAATGGCGTAGACAATCATGATCAGGGAAGGCGGAATCAGAAAGCCCAGGGTGCCTGCCCCGGCAAGGGAGCCCATGGCCAGGCTCTTATCATAACCCAGCTTGTCAAACTCGGCCAGGGTGATCCGGCCGACGGTGGCAGTGGTGGCGGCACTGGAACCGGATACGGCAGCAAAAAGCGTGCATGAAACAATGTTCATCAGCAGCAATCCCCCCGGAAGGCGGTAAAGCCATGGTACCAGAGCCTTGAAAAGCTTCTCGGATATTCCTGATCGGTACAGGATTTCACCCATGAGGATAAACAACGGCAGGGCTACATATTCCCATTTCTCGATGGTGGCCCACACCGAGGATGCCATGTTGGGGCCGGGTGGCAGGGGACTGAACAACACCATGCCGAGAAAACCAACGATGAAAAGGGAGAATCCGACCCAGATACCGCATGCCAGGGCTAAAAACAGGATCCCGAACACCACGATGGACATGATCAGACTTGCATCCATTATATTACTTCCTCCCCGCTCCCGATGGCGTCATAGGTTTTAAAAGTGGTTGCGACCAGTTGAAGGAGAAAGAATGCCGCGCCGATAAGCATCACCGTCTGTGGAATCCACAGGGGCGTATTGGTCAGGGTCCCTGAAGTTGAACCGTATCGGATGGTTGCCTGCACCATTTTGAATAGATACCACCATAGATACCCCATAAAAGCGGTGGTGATGCCCGTGGCAATAAACGTTATGACCCTCGAAAGTTTTTGCGGGAGAAACCCCAGTATGAGGGTGATGCGGATGTGCCCTTTTTCCTTGAGGCAATATCCGGCGCCGAGGAAAATGATGGCGGCCAGCCCGTATGCGCTGTACTCATCGGCGATAAGGGTTGTCTTTTCAAACAGGTTCCACAAGGTGATTTCAGCCAGGATCAAAAGGGTCATCAATCCCAGCGCTACAGCGGAAATCCATGACGCCCAGTCACTCAAACGTTCTATGCCTCGTACAAGTGTTTTCATTATAATATCACCAAAAATGATAGCGATAAGCGGGGATAAGCCGATCTATCACCAATCCGCTCACCACCATTACCGGGATCTAGGGTTATGTTCAGTTTGTGATCCGTAGCATCGATTGCAGTTGTAAATTTTCAATCATGTTGAAGCTTCAAGTGACCAAAGTTATGGCATTCGCCATAGCTTTGGTCACTTGTTTTCTGTTTGTTGTTTCGGCAGGTCTAACGGCCAACGATCCTGCTGTATTCCTTGAGAATATTCTGGGCATCGGATCCGGCCTTTTTGGCCCATTCTGACCTGAGTTTATCGCCAAGGGCGTTCAACTCAGAGCGGAACTTTTTGTCTACCGGAGTCAGCTCCATACCGTTTTCCTCGAGTTTGGCCCGGCTTGTACGGTCCATGTCCCCGGCCAGGTTCCACATTTCGTCTTCCATCTGTGCGGCGATTTCAAGCACGGTGGCCCGGATATTTTTGGGCAGCTTGTTCCAGACGTCCAGGTTCACATTGATCATGTTCACCGGTCCCACAATATTGATCGGGGTGAAATACTTGAGCACCTCCCAGGCCTTGGCATCCACTCCGGATACCGAAGATGTGTACATTGAATCCAGAAGCCCTGCCTTCATGGCCGGATAGACTTCACTGAAAGGCATCTTCCGGGCCGCGATTCCGGTGGCATCGCCAAAAGCCAGACCGGTGCCGTCATAAACCCTCATTTTCAATCCTTTGAGATCGGCTTCTGACGTAATGGGGCGCTGGGTGTAGATTCCGGAAAAGGGCCATACAGAGGTATACAGGGTGATCTGGTTGAAACGCTTGAGCACTTTACTGTAGGTTTCTTTCGAGAGCTGATACAACAGGCGCTGCTCAAATGCATTGGTGGATATGAACGGCTATGCCGTGAGAGCCAGGACCGGCGCATCCCCCTCCACCATGCCGGTGGGTATTTCGGCCGCGGCGAGCTGGCCTTCAGCCAGAGCGCGCAGCAGTTCGGGCCCCTTGAACCCGAGGGAAGCGCCGGGATGCAGCACGATGACCAGTTCCCCGTTGGTGGCGGCCTTTACCCGGTCGGCAAATTCCTGGGCACCCTTGGAATGAAAATTTCCGGCCGGATAGTTGAGATGCAGATCCCATTTTGTTTTGGCCATTGCATCGGAAAATAGTCCCATAACCAATACAGCGCTGATCAACACAAACAATACTTTCTTCATCTTTCCCTCCTATTGCGTTTGCCTGAATTCAAGAAGTTTTTTGAGAAACGATCTGCCTCATCAAGAGCTCATATAATAAATGATCCGCCGTTGAAATGCCGTGATGTGTTCAAGAACCGTTTTTTTCAGCAGTTCTTCATTTTTATCTCTCAAACAGGTGATAATCTTGTCATGTTCACGGATTACGGACTCGTAATGGTCGCTGAGTGATATTACGGGATCGACTTCGTTGACATATGACAGATAGGATAACCGTTTGGCTTCACTTCGGATTTGATTTATCCCGCGAATAAGATATTCGTTGTGTGAACACTGGGCAAAGTATTGATGAAACTTATGATTGGCCTCCACCAGCCTGAGGGGATTGTCGTCCTGGATCGCCGACTTCACGGCAGCACTCGCTTTTTCCATCTTGCTCAATAAGGGGGTGACATTCTGTCGAACGGCAAGGCTTACTACACCGGTTTCCAGGATTTTCATCATTTCAAATGCGGCTTTGATATTTTGAAGCGTAATGGGCCGAACGATATATCCCCTGCCCGGCTGTGACTCGACCATGTTATTCCCAACAAGACGCAAAAGGGCTTCCCGGATCGGCGTGCGCCCCATTCCCAACTGTTCAATGAGCTGCTTCTCTTCAAGACGCTGGCCCGGTTCAAAATCGAGGCTCACGATTTTTTGATAGATCTTTTCATAGGCGGCCACGCCAAGGGGCAGTCTGGTTTCTGAATGTCTTGTTTCAGCGTTCATCGGTTCAATATGTCCCGCAATGGATTTAAACAAAATATACTTGACATATTTAAAAATTATATGTCAAGTATATTTTAAATATTTATTTAGGCCGGTTTGAACAAAATGGATTCGCCGGGTAAAATTCGAAGTTTAACGTCAGCACCCGTCCCATGCTCCACATGTGGAATTGATTATCCGGGAATCGGTTTTAGCTTAGTAAATTAGCACACGATTGGTTGTAGTTTTCACAAAAAGAACGCAGACAATCTCGCCACGGAATAAGCAATTTAAGTTATTTGAGAACAAACACTTGACCCCTGGACCCCTCGAATCCATGCCAGAGGCAGGTAAACCCTGATCGCCTCCGGCGCCGCCACAGGTTTATGCGCCTCAGTCGTACGGGTAAACCTTGGCCCCACTTCTCCCACCCATTGGGAGAAGAACTCAAGTTAATAGGATACCGTCAGATACAGAGCTTTTAAAGGAGTCGGTCAATGGATGTGATCTCGTTACTTCAAAAAGTTCCCCTGTTTGCCCGTTTATCAACAGAAGATGTCGAAGAAATCGCCAAGAAGACCAAGCTTCACCGCTTTAAACGGGGACACGTCATCATTGAGGAACACAGCAAGGATGACCGGCTGTTTATTGTGGTTGAAGGAAAAGTGCAGGTGATAAAAGGTCTGGGCCGAAAAAACGAAAAACTGCTCCACGTGTTCGGACAATTTGACTACTTTGGCGAATTGGCATTGATCGACGAACTGGAGCGATCGGCAAGCGTAGTGGCCATGGCGACGACAGAGGCCCTGACCATCGACAGGTGGAATCTCCTGGAAACGATCCGGAAAAACCCGGATTTGGCGATCGATATGCTGAAAGAGATGAGCTGGCGGCTCAGAGCCACAACCAATGTCCTTCTCAGCACAATTGGGAATCTGGAAGCGATCTGCATTCATTGCCACCGGATTTACGACAAACAGAACGAATGGGTTCCCCTGGGGCAGTATGTGGAGGACTATTCCGAAAGTCACATCAAGCACTCCCTGTGCCCGGGCTGTTCCAAGAAACGGTTGCCGCAATTTTACAGAGATTGAAGATCCAGGTGTGGAGGATGTGTATGAGATTGGAAGGGAAAACAGTCGGTATTCTGGTCGGACCCGGTTACGAGGACCTCGAATTCTGGGTGCCGCTGATGCGTGTTCAGGAGGAACGTGCGAACGTCCGGGTGATAGGTTCCCGGGCCGGTGAGCGCTATACCAGCAAAAGCGGCGGGCTGACCGTGGAAAGCGAGGTTGCGGCCGGGCAGGTAAGCGCCGGCCAGCTCGACGGCCTGCTGGTCCCCGGCGGCTGGGCCCCGGACAAGCTTCGAAGAGACCGGCATGTGCTGCAATTGGTGCAAGACATGCATGCGCAGAAAAAAATTCTGGGGTTCATCTGCCACGCCGGCTGGGTGGCTGCCAGCGCCGGTATTTGCCGTGGCAAACGGGTTACCGGCAGCACCGGCATCCGGGACGACATGGAAAACGCCGGTGCCGTATGGGTTGACGAATCCGCCTTCCGGGAAGACAACCTGGTGTGGGGGCGCGTGGTGGCAGATATTCCAAATTTTTGCAGGGAAGTGGTCCGAGCGCTTTCCAAGCCTGAAATTGCATGAATCTCTGGCCCTTGCCAAAATTCTATTCTGAATTCACACCACCGCATCTGAAGGTGTTCGGCGTCGGGGTCGGAATCGGAATTGAGTCAGGACGGCCATCTTCGAAGTCGATACCGATCCCGACCCCGGTACCGATGATTCTGCCGAGTGCATAGAGTCAACCAATCCTCTAATCGTACCGGAATTCTGACAAAAACTCTATCGTCAGCCGGGAAGAACACGTTTGAAGCCGACACAGGAAGAGCAACAGGTGCTCATGATCCTGGCCAAAGAATGGGACTACAACGGACCACCGGGAATCATGGATGTCAGTGACATTGTCGCCGCTCTGGGCCAGGCCCCCAGCGAGACGCTGCAAGCAATCAAATCGTTGTTCGAAACCGGTCTGGTCGATAGGAACAGTCTTCAAACCGGCGCATTTCTCACCCCGGAAGGCTACGGCGCGGCAGAGAAGATCCGGAAGAACCTAATATAATAACATATCGACATCCTTCGTTTCCGCCAACTCAATTCTACTGCGTTTTCAATTTGTTGACCGAAATTCCATACTTCCGCAGTCGATATTGCAGGGTTTGACGAGGAACGCCCAAAAGAGCTGCGGCTCCGCTGGGTCCGCCCACGACACCCCCTGTTTCCTTGAGGGTGCGGATGATGTGCCGACGTTCCAGTTCTTTCAATGTCATATGCTTCCGGCGCGTGGAAGTGCATACGCCACTGAGCTGAGTATCTATTTCATTACCCGTTATTGTTTCTCCAGGCCGCAGAATGATTAATCGTTTTACAACATTTTTAAGTTCCCGCACATTGCCTGGCCACGGGTATTGTAACATGATTTTCCGGCAGGATTTTGAAAATAAGGGTGGCGGCAGGTTCCTCTCCGCCGATTGTTTGGCCGCCAATTTCTCTATCAAGACCGGTATATCCTCCGGGTGCTCCCTCAGTGGGGGCACCTTAATGGTTACCGTGTTCAGGCGATAATAAAGATCTGAGCGAAAGGAATTGTTTTGCATCGCTTGTTCAAGGTCTTTGTTGGTAGCCGATAGCAGGCGGAAATCTATCGTTTTCGGAGAACTCTCACCCACCCTTTCAATCGTCCTGTCCTGAAGGACTTGAAGCAGTTTTGACTGGAGGCCAATATCCAATTCCCCGATTTCGTCCAGAAAAATAGTGCCGTTGTCCGCCATCTCGAATCGGCCCACCCGGTTCCTTTGTGCTCCTGTAAAGGAGCCTTTGGCATGTCCGAAGAGTTCGCTCTCAAAAAGAGCGCTGTTCAAGGCTGGGCAGTTCACTTTGACGAAAAGCGCGTCTTTGCGGTTTGACATCTGATGAATAAACTGGGCGATCATATCTTTGCCGGTTCCGGTTTCGCCAATGATAGAGACGGATACGTCCGAGTTGGCCACAATCTTGGCTTGACGGACCACGTCAGCCAAAACTTGGCTTTCATAAATGAACTCGTCAAAACCTTCGCTAAGTCTATTCTGAGAAGTTAAAAACTCTTTTTGCCTCCGTAACTGTGCATTGATATGTTTTAGCCGTGTGTGGGACATCATGTGGTCGACTGCGATGGCGATGCGTGTGGAGACCTCCGATAAAAACTCGATCATCTCTTCTAAGTGCTCGGGTGCTTTGGCATAGCTTAAATGGAGGGTTCCCTTGACCTTATCTCGAACGATCAGCGGAAAGGCCATTGTGGCATTCAAGCCTGCGTCTTTCATCGCATTTACCGATGGCCAATACGTATGGGTGGAAAGATCAGAAAGGATAAACGGTTCGCGAGAACGTATGACCGCACTGGCGATGGCACCTTTGGCTAAAGGCCTGGCGTCTTCGCTGATCTCTGTGGGAGAAATGCCCTCTGCTGCGGCAAAATAACTGAGGGAATTGGTCTCTTCATCAAAAAGGTTTATGCTTAATCGATCGAAACGAAAAGTGTCTTCCAACGATTGAGCCAGGGCAGAAAACACCTCACGCCGTGTAGACGCAGAGACGATGTCGTTGTTGATCCGGAGGAGTAACTTATATCGGGTTGCCGTGTCCCAGTGCATGCCACCTGCCCCACTCTTACTATCCGATTCATTTTCTTCGTTCACATATCCTTAACAAAGATCTCCAATGAGTACAGGATATTATAGTGACTATGGGAGCCACATTGTTTTGTCAAGCCCAATATTGGGCGCCGTGCGGGGAAGCGCATGCAATAGAGGCGGCATGGGCGACTGCGTCAATCATCCGTCTGGAATCAAAGCGTACTATCTTATTATTGTTGTCTAACTAACTGAAATCTATATTACTATACAAACCATGCGGATGATTGCCCAATATTGGGCGAAAAGCTCACTATTGGGCAGCAGCCAATGCGCAGCTTGGGGTTGATGGCTCTCATAACACATTACAATCACACACTAAATTAAAAATTATACGTATTGGCTCATTTTTTGCTCTTGTTAAAAAATACCTTAGTGAGCAAGTGACGCCTCCCTGCACAGATGTAAGTTTTGTCTTGAACCCCCTAACGATTTTTCTTTTTGAACCCCCATGACGATTTCAATGCTATCATGGAACCCATTTACTTCAATTTAGGAGGTCGGGCATGATCCAATTTTTAGTTCATGAAAAGGCCGATAATGTTGGCGTTGCCACCGTCGATATCAAAGCCGGCGAAGCGGCACAGGGGCTGTACATGGACAGCCAGGAGAGTTTGGAGATGAAACCGCTGCAAAATATCCCGCTGGGACATAAAATCGCTCTCACAGATATTGCCGCAGATACTTCGGTCATTAAATACGGGGCGGATATCGGACGGGTTGTGGCCGATATCAAGGCCGGCGAACACGTACACACGCAAAATTTAAAAACCAGGAGGTGGTAATCATGAGCAACCCCAAAGTGATGGCCTATCGTCGTGAAAACGGACGCGTCGGCATCCGCAACCACGTCATAATCCTGCCGCTGGATGATTTGAGCAACTCCGCCAGTGAAAAAGTCGCGTTTAATATCAAAGGATGCAAAGCGCTGCCCCATGCTTACGGCCGCCTTCAGTTTGGCGAGGATCTGCAGCTGTTTTTCCGTACCCTCATCGGCACCGGAGCCAATCCCAACGTGGCTGCTGTTGTGGTCATCGGGATTGAGCCCGAATGGACCAATATCATTGTGGACGGCATTGCCGAGACCGGAAAGCCTGTCACCGGTTTTTCCATAGAACGTCATGGTGAAATCAAAACTGTGGAGATGGCCAGTTGGAAAGCCAAAGAATACATGCATTGGGCCAGCGAGCTCAAACGCGAAGAGTGCGACCTGAGCGAGATCTGGGTGTCCACCAAATGCGGCGAGTCGGACACCACTTCCGGTCTGGCATCCAACCCCACGGTGGGCAATGCCTTTGACAAACTGGTGGCCATGGGCGCCACCTGCAGCTTCGGTGAAACCAGTGAAATCACCGGCGGTGAAATGCTCGTCAAGGAAAGGGCGGCTACACCCGAGGCCGCCGAGCAGTTCATGGCGCTGTTTGACCGTTATGCGGAGATGATCGACCGCAACAAAACCGATGATTTGAGTGGAAGCCAGCCCACGAAAGGCAACATCGCCGGCGGGCTGACCACCATCGAAGAAAAAGCGATGGGCAATATTCAGAAAATCGGCAGATCGTGTCGCTATGTCGGTGCCCTGGACAAGGCGGTGACGCCCTCCGGGCCGGGATTGTGGTACATGGACTCTTCCAGCGCCGCCGCCGAAGCGGTTACGCTGTGGGCAGCCGCCGGCTTTGTGGCCCATTTCTTTCCCACCGGCCAGGGCAACATTATCGGCAACCCCATCGAGCCGGTCATCAAACTGACGGCCAATCCGCGCACCGCCGGCGATATGTCCGAGCACATCGACTACGATTGCTCCGCCATTTTACGGGGTGAAATGACCCTGGATGAATCCGGCGACAAACTGATGGATATGCTGATCCGCACCTGCAACGGCCGGTTGACGGCACAGGAAGTTCTCGGGCATGAAGAGTACGTCCTGACCAAGCTTTACGAGAGCGCTTAAATCAGTGAACCGCAACGGCACCTTAAAAAGTAAAGACCCCTTCCGGTCCGGGTCACCGGCAGTGGCGCCGGGTCCGGAATGGATCCTGAGAATAACAGGATATGAAGATCTCTGTAGGGCAGGAGAAGAACGGTAACGCCGTATCAAGAAAGTCTGTGAGGGATCGCTAAATCGATACGCTTAACGCGGAGGTAAAATGCCATGGTGGCACCACAAGACAACAAGACAAACAGCGAGAAGGGAAGAGGCGCGCTGATGGCCTGTTTGGGTTCTTTTGCCATATACTTTATCAACGTGCTTGTTGGTAAAGCGAATATCTCATACGGCCTGAATCTACCACACTTGGGAAATGTTCCCGAGTTTCTCCTGCTATCCCTGGCTTCCATCTTATTGATCGCAGCGGCTTTAAAGGACGAAGCGGCTGAAAAATAATCTTCAATTCAGACGAGAGGAGATGAAAAAATGGCACATGACGAACAGAAAGAATCCGGTCCGAAAATGGTAGAACGGCGGCGCTTTATGGAATTGACGGCCAAAGTTGGATTTACGGCTGCCACGGTAGCGCTGTTCAGTGGCGTATTGGGTTCCAAAGAGGCCAGCGCTCAGGTCGCCAAGGAAGAAAAGAGGCGCCGAAAGAGAGCCAAATACACGATGAATATCGCCACCGCCTATATCCTCGGGGCATCGCGCAGCTATCCCATTATGCAACTGGATATGAAAGAAAACATTCAAAACTGCACCAATGGAGAGGTGTATGTCAAGCTGGCGCCGGGCGGCCAACTGGGTGCCGGTTCGGCACTGGCCCAAAAAGTTCAAAGCGGTACGATACAGGCCGCCCAGCATTCCATCTCCAACTTCGCCCCGTTTGCCCCCGTGGTGGACTTGATCAATATCCCCTACTGGTGCGGTGAAAATCAGAAATTTGTCAATCTGGTCAACTCCGACACCTGGCGCCGAGAAGTTCATGCCAAGGTGGCCCAAAAAGGGTTCAAGGTGCTGTGGTATGTCGTCATCGACCCGCGCGTGGTCGCCACCCGCAAGGGGGTCGCCGGCCCGATCAAGACGCCGGACCAGATGAAGGGGATCAAGTTTCGCGTACCCGGATCCAAGATCCTGGCGCAGTTCTATCAGTTGCTGGGCGCCAACCCGACCCCCGTGGCCTGGGGCGAGACTTCTTCCGCCATCAAGCAGGGTGTGGCCGATGCCCTGGATCCATCCGTTGAAGCCCTCTACGTGTTCGGTTTCAAGGATGTGCTGGACTGGGTGACCTTCAACGGCGCCGTGCCCGACAGCCAGGTGTATTCGTGCAATCTCAAGTGGTTTAAAAGCTTGCCGCAGAAACATCAGGACGGCATCGATTTCGCCAGTGAAATCACCATGCAGCAGAATTTAGCCAAAGTTCCGGCGGCACGCGCGTTTGCCATGGCGGAACTGGCTGCAGCCGGCGTGCAATTTTATGTGCCCACCGCCAGTGAAAAGAAACAGTGGGTGGAAAAGGCCGGCGCCCAGTTGCCCGCATGGGACAGCTTTAAAAAGGAACTGGCCGGATCTTTAAGTAAATTCGATGCGTTTCTCGATGCGGCAAATACAATGGGCCGATGGTACGTGCATGACGTCGAGGCATAGCTGTTGACTCCCGGCGGCGCCGATACCGATCAGGGCGCCGCCGGTTTCACCACCGGAAATTGCAGGAAAAAAGGATGTGACGCATGACATTTCGCAATATCCTCCACAAAATCGATGACAACGGCGAGCGGTATTTACTGCTGCCCCTGTACGCCATGATCGTAATCACCATCTTCATGGAAGTGTTCCGACGGTTTGTACTGAGTTACTCCTCGATCTGGGCGGAGGAGGTCGCGCGCTACGCCTTTATCTATGTTTCATGGATTGGCGCATCCGCGGCAATCAAGGAGCGTGCCCACATCCGTATCGACTTGATCCTGCCGCTCGTCGGCAACCGAGGCAGGGCCATGATCATGATCTTTGGCGATCTGGTGACCATTGTGCTGGCTGTTCTCGCCTTCTGGTGGTCCCTTGAGAGTGTTCTGGTCTCCATCAAATTCGGGTCGGTGACCATGGCCTGCGCATCAGTCTGGCCTGGTTTTTGGCGGCCGTGCCGCTCGGGTTCGCCATGATGCTGGTCCGGCTGGTGCAGTCCATCATCCGGGATGTGTCCGACCTCAGGGCCGGACGGCCGATATACGAGGGTAAAAAACTTTTCGATTAGGAGTCGACAAATGCTTCAACAGTATTTAATGCAACAAGAAGAAGTCGTTCTCGGTTGGGGATTCTATCTTCCCTTGCTGTTGATGGTCGTCTTGATTTTGCTGGCCGTCCGAATTTGGGTCGTCATTGGAATCGGTTCGTTTGCCATGCTGTTACTCACGGATGTCCTTCCCCCGACACTGTTGGGCGAGGCGCTCTTCGACGGTATCGATTCATTTGCCTTGATTGCGGTACCGTTGTTCATCCTTACCGGCGACATTCTCGTACGCACCGGTCTGTCCGGTAAGCTGCTGGACGTGGCCGAAGCCACCCTGGGCGCCGTTCGATCCGGATTGGGAACGTCCACCGTACTGGGCTGCGGTTTTTTTGCCTGTATCAGTGGCTCCGATGCCGCCGATGCCGCGGCGATCGGCAGAATCACCATCGACCGGTTGGAGGCGAAAGGCTATCCCAAGGCCTATGCCTGCGCCCTGGTGGCATCAGGCGCGTGCACCGGGATTTTAATCCCGCCATCGATTTCGTACATCATCATCGGACTGGTGCTGGGCATCAGTGCCTCCACCCTGTTTCTGGCCGCCGCCATTCCCGGCGTGCTGATTTTGATGTCGATCATGGTGGCCAATGCCGTGGTCAATCGTGTGAGAGGTTACGAAAACAGCACCGCGGGATTCAACTTCAAGTACTGGCTGAAAACCGTATACTCGGGGCGCTTTGCCCTGATGATCCCCGTCATCATTTTGGGCGGCATCTACTCGGGCATCTTCACCCCCACGGAAAGCGCGGCCGTGGCGGCCCTCAGTGCGATCATTATCGGATTTTTCCAGCGGACGCTGAAACTCGGAGATATCCCCAAGATTCTGGAGACCTCCGCAAAGGTGAGCGGTGTGATCGTGCCGATTATCGCCATGAGCCTGCCCCTGGCCCAAACCCTGGCCAGCCTGCAGGTGCCGCAGGCGTTCGTGAGCTCCATGACGTCCCTGACGAGCAATCCGTATCTGATTATTCTTATCATGGTCGCCATCTTGATGATTGCCGGCTGCGTGATGGAAACAACGCCGAATATCGTCATCCTGGCGCCCCTGTTGCTCCCGCTGGCCCAGGAAATCGGTATGAACGAAATTCATTTTTGTATTTTCATGGTCACCGCTCTTGGCATTGGATTCATCACACCACCGCTCGGCCTCAACCTGTTCGTGGTTTCAGGCGTTACCCAGACACCGATTATCTCCATTTCCAGATACGTTTTTCCGTTCGTTTTTACCATGCTCATCATCGCGCTGCTGATCGGCTATGTCCCGGCGATTTCACTCTGGTTGATCAATTGATGTGGTTGAAGCAAAAACCGATTCGACCGTGAACAGGCACCTTGCCACCACAACCGTTTAACGGATTTGGGATTATGCAAAAAGACACTAAAAATAAAGGGCTGACATCATCCGAGCGCCGACGTTTCTTAAAATTGAGCGCCGGGTGTGGCATCACTGCCGCCATGGTTGCGCTGTCCAAAAACGCCCTGGGATCGGACGAAATCGCTTCCCAGGTGGCCCGCAAGGAGACAGAACGCAAAGCGGCAGCTGAACATCACATGATTTTGGGCACGGCCTACGCCCCGGGTGTGTCACGAAGCTACCCGATCATGCAGCTTGATTTTAAGGAGAATATTCAAAATGCGAGCCTCGGCAAAATTTATGTGCAGCTGGCGCACTCAGGGAAGGTGGGGGCCAGCGGAGCACTGGCGCGAAAGGTGCAGAAAGCGACGGTCCAGGCCGGGCAGTGTTCCATTTCCAACTTTGCACCATTTGTGCCCGAAGTCGACCTGATCAATATTCCCTACTGGTGCAGTGAGAATCAAACGTTTGTCAACCTGGTGACGTCCGACACCTGGAAAAACGAAATCCATCCCAAGATCGAGGCCAGGGGATTTAAACCGCTGTGGTATCCGTGCATCGATCCGCGTACCCTGGCCATGGGCAAAGGGGTGAAAGAAAAAATTACGACGCCCGATCAGATGCGCGGCATCAAATTCCGGATTCCCAATTCGAAAATGCTTCAGCGCACCTACCATCTGTTGCATGCCAACCCCATCCTTGTGGAGTGGGTAAATGCGGCGGTGGCGATTCGGACGGGGCATGTGGATGCCCTGGACCCGGCCCTGGGGGCGCTTTATGTGTTCGGATTCAAGCATCTGCTGTCTCAAATTACCTTTGCCGACATCGTTCAGGATGCCCAGATTTACTTCTGCAATCTGGAATGGTTCAACCGGCTGCCGCAACCGTTGCGGGCATCGATCGATTTTGCCAGCGAAATGACCATGCGCCAGAATCACGCCAAGGTGCCGGCGGCGCGCGCCCATGCCGAGATGCAAATGACCGCGGCCGGCATCAAGCTGCACCGGCTGAGTCCGGATGAAAAGGCGCAGTGGCGGCAGAAAATCGGCGCACAGCTCGCCGTCTGGGACGATGTAAAAAAGCAGCTGGCCGGGTCATTGGCTCAATTCGACAAGTTCAAGGAAGCAGCGGATACCACGGTTAACTACTACGTCCCTGAAAGATGAGACCGCCCACCGGGAGTTCGGCGCCGACCTCGGGCGACCGCTGCGAATCAACTCGGGTCCATTCATGACGACGGCAGGCATCCATCCACATGATGGAAATACCTTCTCTCAGCACGTACCTTCCTTTGGGAGGACGTTATACCCATCATCAAATATTTAGAACAGGAGCAAAACAATGAGTATCGAGTACCTGAAAAAGGCAGCTAAAACCGCACAAACCGATGAAACCCAGACCCGTGAGATCGTCGTTGGCATGTTGAACGATATCAAGGAAAACGGTGAAGCGGCCGTAAAAAAGTATGCCGAGAAACTGGACAACTGGACCGGGGATTTCATCATCACCCCGGACGATATCGAAAAGGCGGCGGCCAGCCTGGACCAGCGCACCAAAGACGATATCCAGTTTGCCTATGAGCAGGTCTATAATTTTGCCGAGAAACAACGCGAAAGCATGCTGGAATTTGAAACGGAATTGCATCCCGGCGTTGTGGCCGGCCAGAAATTGATCCCGGTAAATGTCGCCGGGTGTTATGTGCCGGGAGGGCGTTTTGCCCATGCGGCATCCGCCCTCATGAGCATTGCCACGGCCAAGGCTTCCGGTGTGCCTTATGTGGTCGCCTGTTCCCCGTCCCACCATGGCGGCGGCATCCATCCGTCCATTCTCTATGCCATGTCGGTGTGCAAACCGGATGTGATCCTGACGTTGGGAGGGGTGCAGGCCATTGCCGCGATGGCCTATGGACTGTTTACGGGGAAGCCCGCAGACATCCTGGTGGGGCCCGGCAATAAATATGTCGCAGAGGCCAAGCGGATTCTTTACGGAGAAGTCGGCATCGATGTGTTTGCAGGTCCATCGGAAATCCTGGTCATTGCGGACGAGACCGCAGATCCGGATATCGTCGCCGCCGATCTGGTGGGACAGGCCGAGCATGGTTATGACTCCCCGGCCGTGTTGATTTCCATATCACAGAAACTGGCCGACGAGGTAATGAAGAAGGTTCCTGAGGTGATTGCTGCATTGCCGGAACCGGAGGTGGCCGAGGCATCCTGGCGCGATTACGGGGAAGTCATCCTGGTTTCCGACAGAGAAGAAGCCGTCCAGGTGAGTGACGAATATGCATCGGAGCATTTGGAGATTCAAGCCGCCGATCTGGACTGGTGGCTGGATACACTGACCAATTACGGGTCGCTCTTTTTAGGCGAAGAATCGACGGTGGCATACGGCGACAAGACATCCGGCCCCAATCATATCCTGCCCACCAAGAAAGCGGGGCGTTATTCCGGCGGATTGAGCGCCGGCAAGTTCATCAAAACAGTCACTTACCAGCGATTGACGCGGGAAGCGAATCGACAGATCGGGTGCGTTTCGGCGCGCATTTCCCGTCTGGAAGGAATGGAGGCCCATGCGCGGACATCCGATGTGCGTCTGGCCAAGTATTTTCCGGATGAGACATTCGATTTGGGAGAAACAGGATGAGCGTCATAGACGATCTTTTTGCACTGAACGGCCGGGTCGCCCTGGTGACAGGGGGCAGTTCGGGTATCGGTCGCGCCATGGCCTCGACCCTGGCCTCTGCCGGCGCTGCCGTCGTTCATGCCGCACTTGAATCGGAAGAAAACGCGCTGCAGGAAGCCGTCGCAGAAGTGGAGCGTACCGGCGGGAAAGCCGCCTATGTGACCTGTGATGTGAGCAACATGGATGCCCTGGCCGGCACGGTGAAGCAGGCGTCGTCCTTCTTTGGGTCGCCGGACATCCTTGTCAACGCTGCCGGGGTGAATATACGTGAATCCTGGGATAAGGTCAGTGAAGCCACCTGGAATAAGACCATCGCCATCAATTTGACGGCGCCCTTTTTCCTGGCTCGTCTGCTGATACCGGCCATGCAGGAAAACGGATGGGGAAAGATCATCAACATCGCTTCGCTGCAATCCATGCGCGCCTTCCCCAACAGCGCACCTTACGGTGCATCAAAGGGAGGGGTGATGCAGTTGACCCGTGCCATGGCAGAGGCCTGGTCCGGAAATATGAGCGGCATCACCTGCAATGCCATCGGCCCAGGCTTTTTCAAAACCGGACTGACCGGCCCGCTGTATAAGGACGAGAACGTGATCAACGCCCTGGCCCGCCAGACCATCATCGGCCGCAACGGAGAAATGGACGATCTGCGCGGGTTGACGATTTTTCTGGCTTCCAGGGCATCGGATTACATTACCGGTCAGACCATATTCCTGGACGGCGGCTGGTCGGCAAAATAATTGCGAATCTTGGAATTCTGTCGTTTTATACCGATTCTCAGAATTCCGTTCCGACTCGTTTAGCGACAAAGATTTACCGCAGAGCCGCAGAGGGCGCTGAGATCATAGTCTTTTTTACTTTTCGCTGACCCTTCGACCGAGCTCAGGACAGGGAGGGCGAAAAGTAAAAACATCGAAAGAAGATTGGAACATCATGAAAGCATTGGTCTACACCGCGACAAATGAAACGGTCTACCGGGATGAGCCCGATCCAGTACCGGGAGAAGGCGACGTGCTGGTAAAAGTGGCCGCCTCGGGCATTTGCGGATCGGACATGCACGCCTATCACGGCAAGGATGAGCGCCGTGTGCCGCCTCTTATCCTGGGTCATGAAGTGGCCGGCACGGTGATGTCAGGACCCCGCGAAGGTAAACCGGTGGTTATCAATCCGTTAATGACCTGTGGCCGCTGTGTTTTTTGCGATCAGGGATATTCGCACTTATGCGCCGAGCGTGAACTGATCGGCATGCGCCTGGCCGGCGCCATGGCCGACTATGTCACCATCACCCCACGCAACGTGATCGAAATTCCGGCAGATATGGACTTTGTCGAGGCCTCTTTGACCGAGCCGGCCGCCACGGCCCTGCATGCATTGAATTTGGCCCGGATGAGATCATCCCGTCCCCTTGCCGAACTCAACACACTGGTCATTGGCGGCGGTGCTGTCGGGTTGCTGGCGGCCCTGTTGCTCAACATGTACGGTTGCCATGATCTAATAGTGGCTGAAACCCACGGCGAGCGCCGCCGCTCCGTGGCCAAGCATGTGGGCTGCCGGGTTCACGATCCGCTAAACGATCCGGCGTTGGCTGCTGACAGTTTCGATTTGGTCATCGATGCCGTGGGCGGCGGGGTTACCCGAAAAACGGCCATGGCCGTCGTCAAGCCCGGAGGGATTTTCGTACATATCGGCCTGATGGACTCGGCCGGCGAACTGGATATCCGCAAACTCACCCTTTTTGAAATTACCCTGTTGGGCGTCTATTGCTATACCCCGGCAGATATGCGGGCCGCCGCACACGCCATTGCAACAGGGGTCCTCGGCGATCTGAGCTGGGTGGAAACCCGGCCGCTGTCGGAGGGGGCGCAAGCCTTTCGGGATCTGGATGAGGGACGTACGGCAGCGGCTAAAATTGTCCTCATTCCCTGACAGAATAGCGATTGCCGGAATTCCGTTCCGATCCAAACCTTGTGCACGTATTGCTGGATTTGCCGGCGGGCGCGGTGGCCCGCCCTAGCATAACAAGAAATCCTACGAAACGTAGGGCCGGTCACTGTACCGGCCTGATGCCTTACGGAAACGGAACATACTTTTGGCAATTGGTATAAACTTGGGAATCGACCGCGTCGAGGCGTCGACATCCCGTGGAGAATGATCACGCCTTGAAGACCTGGGCAAAGAACCCGGCAAATTCCTCGAAATCCGTCGGTGTTCAATTGTCTTCCGTGCGCGGCTGGACACTGGCTAAGAGTCGGTCATTAATAGCAGCATCCAGCTCCGCCAGTTGATGTGCCATGTCTTCCGACAAACCGGCCTGCGACAGGCCGTTGATGTAATCTTCCCGGGAAAAGTGCACATAGGATAGGTCCGGCTTGCCGATTTTGGCTCCGATGATCCGGGTAACCTCGTCCATGGAGATGTCCCGGGGGCCAAGCAGCTCCCGGACGGTCTTTCCGGAAAAATCCCTCTCGAGCATCCGCTCTGAGGCCACCTGGGCGATATCTTGGGTGGCAACCATGGCAAAGGGCACGTCACCTCGGATGTGTCCACCGTTGATTCCCATGTTTTTGATCATATCGATGTTCATCAGCGTGTTTTCCATAAAAAACGTGGGGCGCAGATGCAGGATGTGGACGGCGTCGAGCTGATTCAGACGCTGCTCCTGGTCGTATAATCCTTTAATGGGTCCGGTTTTGTCGGGCAGGTGCGCACCGAGACTGCTCAGGCTGACAACATGGGTTACACCCGATTTTTCAATGGCCGCTGCAATGCCCCCACCGATATCGTTTTGATATTTCCGAAAGTCCGGCGCGGCGTAGTCCGGTGGAATCATGGCGAAGACCACCGCAGAGCCGGTGAATGCATCCGCCAGAAAATCAGAATTGCCTGCATCGCCCACAGCGGCTACGGCGCCCCTGTCCACAAACGTTTGCAATCTGTCTGTCGAGCGCCCGATTACTCTTACAGGTTTTTCTTTCGTCAACAATCGATCTGCCAGTTTGCTGCCGATGTTGCCGGTAGCTCCCATTATGGTAAACATTTGGCTGCCTCCATATATGTTGGTTTAATGTGATTCTGGGTTTAAAGGAGTTTAATGCAGAAAACTTATACACTCTAGTAACGTATGCAAGGCCGGCACCACAGAATACAAGTTGATTATTGTAGCGCAAATAATTATTTTAAGGGTCTACAAGCCAAAATAAGGAATGCGCCAATCTTACCCCCTACCCCTGGCTCCCTCTAGTTCGGCTCCGCTCACCACGGGCCGCCAGGGGAGGGAGACCATATCGTCCTCCCCCTTGATGGGGGAGGCGCGGTGGGGGGTGGCAGAATGGCCGATAACGTCATCTTTAGATTTGTTTATAGGTCCGTTTATAAAATTGAAAGTCATACAGAAGACAATGTCACCGGGAAAACGGGTGGAGTTAAAAATGGGGGGCAACATGACCATCGAAGAAGCAATCAAGACGGCCATTGAGTTTGAAATCAAGATTCGTGATATTTACTCTGAAGCGGCGGATGCCGTAGATGACGAGGTCGGCAAACGAATTTTCAAGACGCTAAGTGATGACGAGCAGCATCATGTCGACTACCTCAATTCCAAGCTGGAGCAGTTACAAGAGACCGGTACGATCACGGTTGAACGACTTGATTCTGCAATTCCTTCCCAGAAAATTATCAAGCAGCAAGCGGACCAGGTCAAATCTCTGGCGGTAAAAGATTTCCATGGCATCAAGCAGCAGATGTTAAGCAAGGCACTGAAAGCAGAAATCGAAACCAGTGAGTTTTACCAGAGAATGGCGAATGAGCTGTCTGCCGAAGGCCAAGCCATGTTCAAGCGGTTTCTGGAAATTGAAAACAATCACATCGATGCGGTTCAGTTCGAGCTGGATTACCTGGGTAAAACCGGGTACTGGTTTGATTTCAAAGAATTTGACATGGAATAGGTAGACATTTTAAAGGTCTTTTTGATGGGCGGTCCGCTGCCCTTCTATCTTCCCACGCGTGCATGGGAACCTATCTTGAAAACACCCCGTCAATAAATTAGAGGATGTTCTTCAAATTTACAGATTTGTTAGAGAATCAGGAAAAAATCATTTATAGGTTTAAGAGCGATGTTCTAACTTCCGCGTATTGCTTACCGAGCTGTCTGTTCACTGCGTTACTCTGCAAGAACCTGAACCCTCCACTTTACCACAAGCACCTTCACCACCGTTAACGTGGCAGTTCACAGTGGCTGAGGCCGGTTTGGGTTTAGCGTCTGCGTCTCCGCAGAAACCATTTGTGACGCTGTCGCCTTTCGTGATGACTTCACAGGTGCCACCCTTTGTTCCGGTAGAAATGGTAAATGTCTTACCACCTTTACAGTTTACGTCTATCGTTGCGTAAACAGGTACCGTTCCATCGCATATAACCACGGGTCCATCATCGGCATGGTGGTTCCCATTGTAGGTATTATTTTCCATGTTTTTTCTCCTTTCCCACCTTTTTCCCAAAATTCAAGAAGGACCACACCTTCATTTCGTTGAAACGGGCTGTTCGCCAATCATGATGGTTTCCTAGTGTCATTCAATTCTCTATGAGTAATTGGGTTGAGAGCTAACTTGAAACATAATCTTATTTTAAATATAGTCAAATAAAGGCAGGGTCTGTCCGCTTTTGTTTAATGGGGGGCCGAATGCCGAGAATGGATGTGTAGAATTGGTTACAGATGCGTTAATTATTGGTCAGCGGTAGCCTGACGACCACCCGGGTGCCCATTCCCGGTGTACTGGAGACATCGATGCGGCGCCGCGGGCATCGCTGGTTACCTGAGGCATTCGTCTGAATTCTTGGGCGCTCCCGCATAATTTGTTAAAATTACAGTCTATTATTTACGAAATATCGATACCCGGTGTGGACCCGACGTTCATGCCTTGATCCTTTGTCTGTTTTCCTTCGGAGATGAAATGATGCACTTCCTGTGGGGTCTTCTTTACCTGTTGATGACCATGGTCCTGGTGTCGCTATACATTCTCGCTGCGTTGGTCCTGGCGCGCCCGCTGCTCAGTGCGCTGATCTTCCTGTTCTGGGCGATCAAATCCAGAAAAAGCGACGTCGCGTTCAGCAAGACAAGGGAATTCCGCCGGAAATACAGAAACCGCTTTTTCAACCGGAAGTTTGCCCTCCAAGCCGGTTCCTTTATCCCCGCCTTTCATGTGGCGGTTTACATCAGTCAACGAAACAGGTGGATGGGTGACGACAACGCCCATTTCGATGCCAAGGAATTTAGGGGACGAGGAATTTAGGGGACGTCTATTGTTTTATAAGTTACTCGTGTATATTAGCGTCCATACGTCATACCTGCACAACCTTCCCTCGTGACGAAAGGACGGCCTCTCCGAGGGGTGTCGTATTTTCAACGGGTTTTGCAGATTTCATCAAGGATGTTGAAATCATGGGAACGGTTGAAGCGCTCGAGTTTATCCACCAGTGCTTGGTTGTCTTCCAATAAAAACGATCCTCCCTCAACAGCCAGACCCTCGTCGGAAAGGCCGATGAAGATGGAAACCGATTTTGCTCTTGCGTGGTGGGCGGCCTCAGCCACGTCTTCCAGAAAAGGCGGAGTGTACCTTCCCTTCCGAAAAGCGGTTTCTAACGCCGTTCCCGTAGCCACATAAGTAGGGTTAAGATGCATGTTAATATGGATATCGTGCTTGTCGGCGATCCGGTTCAGGTAATCGATGGCATTTTGAATGTCGGCCACAGCTTCGACATCGCTCATGCCAGGTACCGGTTTTTGCATGAAGTAGCACTTCAAATGATAGCCGTAAGGCGCCATTTTGAGTACGAGTCCTTCGAAGGCTTCCAGACTCAGGCCTTTGTCAAACACCTCATTGCGGATGCGATTGTCGAAGGCTTCAAATCCAATGGCGATTTCAAGCCGTGTCGGCGTGTCGCCTTCGGCCAGGGCTCTGGAGATGAACTCCAGCTCCGCCAGATCAACGTATTCCGGACGCGATTCCATGGACAGAACCGACAGGTTGGGAAAATTGAGATTCAGCTGGGCAATGAGATACATCAGTGCTGTGGAGGAAAAGGTATCTTCATCGAGCACCGACCCGTTATTGCTTATAATCACTTTGCGAATCAAAGATGCCCGTGAACGGACCTCGGGATCGACAAAGATGTGATCGATCTGAGTCATGAGTGACTTGTAGGGGACATGATCCTGAGATACTTTTGACGGCAGGTTGCACCCCAGACAACGCGACCAACGACAGGCTTGCGTATAAAAAACGATGAACAAAATCAACCCTTCATCAGGTTCCTGAAACCATTGCTGGGCCGGCAGGGTGGGGTCATGTTTCTCGTCAAAGGTGTATGTTTTCCCAGCTTTTTGGGATCCGAAAAGAATTTGTCTGGTAATTGCATCCGGTTTCATTCGTCAATATTCCTTAGGTAATATTTTTGTAATTTTGCTATATTCAGGATATGTGGACAATTTGTGGGATCCGCTTTTTTCTATTTATGCCCATAAATTAAGAGCCCGCCTCTTTTTTTAGAATATTTACCTTGTCGATTCTTTCCCACGTAAAATCCGGGTCATCTCTGCCAAAATGGCCGTAAACGGCTGTCTTTTTATAGACCGGCCGTCTAAGATCAAGCTCCCTAATGATATCTGCGGGTTTAAGTGGGAAATGTTTATTAACCAATGCTGCAATTTTCTCTTCCGGTATCGTATTTGTATGAAAACACTGCACCAGCACGCTGACAGGTTGCGCAACGCCTATGGCATAGGCAAGCTGCACCTCACACTTTTCAGCAAGACCTGCCGCGACAATATTTTTTGCAATATAGCGCGCCGCGTAAGCACCGCTCCGATCAACTTTTGTAGGGTCTTTACCGGAAAAACATCCACCACCATGTCTACCCATGCCACCATATGTATCAACAATGATTTTCCTTCCGGTAAGTCCAGAGTCAGCGAAAGGCCCGCCTCTGACGAATGAACCTGCAGGATTGACATGGTAAAGGGTACCATCGTCCAGCCAGTCTTTACAAACAGGCTTAATCACGTGATTAATGATGTCTTGCTTAATCTTTCCATGTTTAACCGCCTCATCGTGCTGTGTTGAAACAAGAACCGTATGCACCCGAACCGGCTTGCCCCCCTCATATTCTACAGTGACCTGGCTTTTGCCATCAGGTCTGAGGTAGTCGAGTTGGTTTGATTTTCGTGTCTCTGCTAATTTTATGGCGAGCTTATGTGCCAAAAATATGGGAAGTGGCATATATTCAGACGTCTCGTTGGTGGCATAACCGAACATCATGCCCTGGTCGCCGGCACCTTGCTCGCTGCTTTCTTTGCCTTCAACAGATCTTTGGTCAACGCCCGCCGCTATTTCAGGAGATTGCTCCTCGATATGCGTAAGAACTGCGCAGGTCTCGTGCTCGATGCCATACGCCGCTTTTGTGTAGCCTATGTCTTTAAGTGTCCTGCGTACAATGTCATTGATGTTAACGTAGGTGTTTGTCGTTATCTCTCCACCAACAATGACTACGCCTGTCTTTGTAAAGCATTCACATGCAACGCGTGCTTGAGGGTCATCTTTGTAAATCGCGTCCAAAACGGCGTCAGAGATCTGGTCACAGATCTTATCCGGGTGACCTTCGGTTACGCTTTCTGAAGTGAATAAATGCCTTTTAGGTTTCATTTTGCATCCTCCTTTCCGTTTGAATGCGCACCATTTCATCCGTCGTAACCATAGGCCACGATGGCGAAGTCTGCCTTCTCCCCTTTATCGGGCCAATGGGAACACAGTAAGACGGGTGTGACGCCATTGGTCCAGCACGGAATTATCTTCAGGGTAAATTACAGCGCACCAATCACAGGCAATGTGACAACCACCCGGGTGCCGCTGCCCGGGGTGCTGGTGACATGGATACGACCGTTGTGGGCATCGACGATGGCTTTAGATAGGCTCAACCCCAGGCCGTAGCCGCCGGTCTTCCGGGATCGTGAGAAGTCGGCCCGATAGAATGGCTCGAACAAATGGGGCAAGGCCGATTCGGGGATGCCTTCACCGTGATCTTCGACCACTATTTCGACATCATTCTCCACCACAGCCATGGATATCGATACGGGGTAACCGTCTCCGGGTGTATGTTTCAACGCGTTTTCCAGTAAATTCCGCAGTACCATGCGGATCTTGTCCCGATCTGCTTGAATCTTGACCGCCTCCGACCCTTCCCAGACAATTCCGGGAGGACGATCCTTAAACTCCTCCAGGACCGATTGAATCGATTCGGTCACTTCAACCGTTTCCAGGTTTAACGCTGCGCCGGAACTTCTGAGCCGAGCCTCCTCCAGAATGGCCGTCACCATCGATTCCATTTCCGCCACGTCGGCACGCAGGGCTTCCCGGATTTCCGTATCGGGCAGAAATTCGAGCTGAACTTTAATCCGTGTCAGCGGAGAGCGAAGCTCGTGGCTCATGTCCAGCAGCAGATGTTCCTTGCTCGCCAGGAGATCGGACAGCCGTTTTGCCATGGTGTTGAATGCCTCGGCCAGATCCCGGAATTCGTCGCTGCCGGACTCGGCAATCCGATGATCCAGACGCCCGGCGCTAAGGGCCGCCACGCCTGCTTCCAGCTCGCGAACCGGCTTGAGCACCCTTCGGATCAATAGATAGGCGACACCGAGCACGGCAAACAGAACGGCGGCCATAAATGACAGGATCAAACCGGCGTTTTCATGATCTCGGGCCGCCGGCGAGGCAACGAACATCAAGTCTCCCCCGCCATGGGATATACGGATTAGATGATGGCCTCGATGACGCCCGATCCATACGCCCTTTCCCTTGTTTCGCATCCAGGCCCGGTCCAAATTCACGGACCCGGGGAGCGCTCCGGCCTGCCACCCGCCATCCGGGTGGTCAAAGTGGATAGACAACCCGGTGCGGCGGGCAATTTCCGCGGCCCGATCCTGATCCGGAGGATCGCCCAGATCCCGTATCAGGTATTCCGTGTACAAAAGCAGATTCCGGTCCAACTGGGACAGGCTGTGGAAGCGGATAATGAAAAAACTCACCACGATGGTCAGTGTAATGGCGATGCCGGCTGCCAGAATGATCACCAGCAGTTTGGTGAAGACGGAGTGAAACAGGCGTTTAAACCGATTCCGGTGCATCGTCCGACTCCTCGGCAATAAACACGTAGCCGGCGCCCCATACGGTCTTGATGAATTCCGGCATTTTGGGATCGTCTCCCAGTTTCTGGCGCAGGCGGCTGATGGTGACATCCACCGCTCGATTGAAGGGATCGCTGTCGATGCCGCGAAGGGTCTGGAGGATTTCGTCCCGATCCATGACCTTTCCGGCATGGCGCACCAACAGGTCGAGGGCCGCAAATTCGTTGGTGGTCGGTTGACGGGAGAGTTGTCCAGCCAGGCCTGCTGACGGTGGAAGTCGATACTCAGCCGCCCGAAGCGTCTGCGGCGGTCCGAACCGATATGTTGGGTCCGCCGCAGCACCGCCTGAATGCGTGCCACCAGCTCCCGGGGCTCGAATGGTTTGGGAAGATAATCGTCGGCACCGAGTTCCAAACCGATCACCTTGTCCATCAGTTCTCCCCTGGCGGTGAGCATGATGATGGGGACCGAACTGGACTGCCGCATCCGTTTGCAGACATCGAAACCGGTCATCCCCGGGAGCATCACGTCCAGGATGATCAGATCCGGATTCGTCGTCCGGATTTTTTTTAATCCGTCCTCGGGACCCACGGCGGTAAAGACGCGAAAGTCGAAATCGCCAAGAAACCGTTTTAACAGTTTGTTGAGTTTTTCATCGTCATCGATGACCAGCAGGGTCCAGGACATGTGTGCGGCCTCACGCTTTGCTCAACAGAGATTTATCGGCCTTCGGCCGGTTCGGTGTTAGAGTAAATGTCGTATTTTCGTTCCGATTCAAAGGAGGATAACCTTACGGCTGCTATGGGCGGGTGCGGTGCCCCGCCCTACGAAAGCCGTAAGGTAGGGCCGGTCACTGTACCGGCCTGATTCTCTTCTGAATCGGAACATATTTTTGACAGTCGCTATAGATGGGGTTTTGAAACCCCTTCTAGCAAATTTCTCAACGAAACAAAAGGAATGACCGCCGGCACGTCGGTGCCGGCGGTCGCTGATCCGGTGTTCCGTCTTGGCTCGGGCTAGTGGTGGAAATACCTCCCTTTGCCGGTTGCGTGCTCCTCGATGTGAACCGCAATCTTCTCGCGCTGTTCCGGGGTGAGGGTGGCGTGAAAGGCCAACAGACGGTCTGTGGCAAATGCAGCCAGCTCCTCCATTTTTTCCATCCTGTCGGTGATCATGCGATCCACGGTCTCACGGCTGATGGTCTCCTCTCGAACGAGGTCCGCCAGTTCCCGGTGCCGGGATTCCCGGTCGGCCCGCATGTCTTTTACTTTTGCCGTGATTTCGACGGCGATCGATTTCAGCTCGGCTTTCTGGGTGTCGTCCAGATCCAGCCGGGCGGCGATCCGGTTGGTGGCCGCTTCCAGGTCGAATTCATCAAAGCCTCGGTGATAACCGTGTCTGCAGGCGGCAAAGCCTGTCGCCAGAAACAGGGATGTCAGGGTGACGATAACAACATTTCGTTTTTTCATGACTGCCTCCTTGCTTGAGTGGTATTACGATTTCGGGTTTCAGTGCCGCTTTCGTTTGATCCCACTGTAAGGCAGTCCGGGGAGGAATGCTTTTCCTGGAGGTATCAATGTGTAACATATTGTAACGATAAAACCGTTTCACGGTTTTATGAAACGCGACTTTGTCGCTCTAAGGGCAAAAGCTAAAATTTTCAATGCGGGCTGTGGGAAATCATCACGAACAAACCGGCGAGGGCACCGCAATTACCGATGGAGGCCCTCAATGGGAGGCATGAATTGGGATTACGAGATCGCGTTAAAGCCTTATCCGATAAAGTTCTCTGGCGTTTTTCGTCACGGCCTCCAGGACCGCTTCTTCATGTATCTCCTTGATTTCGGAAATGGCGCGAACGGCGGTCATCAGATATGCCGGCTCGTTCCTCTCGCCCGGCTCGGCCCCGAGCACCGGGCTGTCGGTTTCCACCAGGAGCTTCTCCAGGGGCAGGTGGCGTACGAGTTTTTGCTTTTGGCGGGAACGGACAATGGAGGGGGGCACCGAAAAACAGAACCCGGCCTCAAGGGCCGGGCGGGCGGCTGAGATCTTGCCGTCGAATGCATGCATCTGAACGCGCTCCGCGCGATACTCGAGCAGCATCTGAACCGCGTGCCGCCCGGCGGAACGGGAGTGCACGTTGAGGGGAAGGTCCAGTTCCCGGGCCAGGCGGATGAATCGGATAAAGATCTCCCGCTGGAGCGCCCTCTCCTTTTCTTCCTTGACGACCCAAAAATCGAGCCCCACCTCGCCGATGGCCCAGAGCCGACCCCGGTGACGCCGAATAAAGTCCACCATGGCGCCGGCCGCAGCCGGATCCAAGATGGTCGGGTAGAGACCGGCCGCCGGGTGCAGGACCGGATAGCGTTCGGCCAGTTCGAGGTTTTCCTCGGCGTCCGCGGCATCTTCTCCCACGGCGATAATCACTCGGATTCCGGCCGCTATGGCCCGTGCCAGCACATCATCCCGGTCATCTTTGAATGCGGGATCGCAGATGTGGGCGTGGGTATCGATCAGATACGGCAAATCGGCCATCGGCTGGCTTGGCTCCCTATCCCGGACATTGCACCAAAAGGCAAAGATCTTGTTTCTATCTATACGTTCGCTGAAGAGATTTCATGCATTGTTTGGGATAGATCATCCACCGTCATGGTCTTCCATGATCGATTCGACTTCCCGGATGACGCTATCGGTGTTGTCTTCGGTAACGCCGGAGAACCAGATTCGCTGGGGATACAGCATAACATTGGGGCCGTCCATACAAAGCCCCATGCACCCGCAATGGGAGACCCGAACCTTTCCTGTCCAGCCCCGTTTTTTGAATTCTCCTTTCAAGAGTTGCTTCACCGCAGGGCTGTTGCCGTCTGCACAGGATTTCCGTGCCCCTTTGCGGTCATTGACACAAACAAACACATGGCAGACATAAGGTGACGAATTTTTTTCCATGGCTGTTTCCACTCCGTTTCGTTTTCAGCAAAACGCCCGGATCATGGGCGTTTTCTGGTAGGGTTAGGGCGGCTATCGAAGTCAGCCGGATGAAGCCTGTACAGGCACGAATCCATACGTCTTGTAAAGCTTCTGAGCGGGTGCCGACGTGATGAAATCGAGAAATTTCTCGGCATTGTCGGGATTCGGAGCGTTCTTCAGCCGTCCGATGTAATAGGTGATATGATGGCGCTGATCCAGCGTCTCCCCGGGATCCACAACGTCACACGGCCACCCGCGGCTTCGGGCGTGGACCACTTCCGTTGCCCAGACCGGCCCCACGTCAACCGTCCGTTTTCGGATCCGTATGGGCGTCTCCCGGTGGTGAACAATGGTGAATATCGTGGTCCCCTCAACACGCTTCTCCTCCATGATTCGGTGGACCAGGCTGTCGCCGCCGGCATCCCGGTACATCGACATGATGTGGAACGCAATATCCTCATTTTCAGGATCGGGTTGGGATATGCGGACATGGTCCAGCCCCAGGTCGGCAACCTGGTGAATATTGCCGGGGTTGCCTTCCGGAACCATGAGTGTGATCCGGTTGTGGAGATAGGGATAATAGGCGTCCGGATCGATGTGGCCGGATCCCACCAGAGCATGCATGGCGGCCTCGCTGACCGAGCTGTAGACGTCGGCTTGCATCGTAAGCACCCGGTCCCCGAAACATGCCCCACCGGCGAGTATCTGCTTCAATTCCAGGCCTGGAGGAAGGGTTTCATAATATATGTTGCGGACGTCCGGGTAGGCCTGGCGAAACAAGCCGACGATCTCGGCCATCGCCATAAACTGGTTTCCGGCCATAAACAATACAAGGTCGGCCTGGTCAGCGATGTCCAGGTGATGCAGGTCATCGGATCGATCCGAAGGGATGCGAGGATAATCCGTCGGTGTCATGGGCTACCCCCCACGTGAACGGTAATCACGATGGAAAAGATTTATGCAGAGGAAGGTTTTCCGTTGTTGAGGATAATTTCCGCCTCATCGAGGGTCAGCGCATTCGTGGCCGGACACGACGAATTCATATGGAGCATTTCGAGCTGGAGGCGGCCGAGCACGCTGCCCTGATTTCGAACGTAAACAGCCTTTTTAAGGCCGCCGGAGACAAGCGCTCCTTGTATCTTGAACAGGAGGTCCTGATCGGAGGGCAGGAGCAGCGCGCCTTCCGTGAAATGGAAGATGCAGGTGAACCCGGCAGTCACTTTCTTGCATGAGACTTCAACGCTCTCCAGCGCCGCCTCGATCTCCACACGGTTGGCCTCGCCAATGGTGATGTACAGCCGATTTTTTTCCGGATCCGGTTTAACAAGATGCATGAAACGCTGCCCTGATGCGAGAATTTCAGCCAAGTTAGACCAACGCACCGGCGGTGTCAATGGGAAATGGTCTCCGTGGCCCGTGGGCCCTGGTTTGACTCCTTCCTAAATTTGTGAAATTTTAAAGGAAACGACCAATGCGTCCGGGCCGGAAGATTCAGAAAAATACCATCCCGGATGACGGGGTGTTTTGACAACCGCGCCTATGGGGAAGGACCTGCATGACTCGAAGGAACCAGCGACATGCCGAGATCTGGGCCATTGGCGGGGGAAAAGGCGGCATCGGCAAAAGTTTCCTGATCAGTAATGTCGCCAATTACCTTGCCCTCCACGACAAAAAAGTCGTGCTGATCGATGCAGATCTGGGGGGCGCCAATCTGCACACCTTTTTCGGCGTGAACAAGCCCCGGACAACACTGACCGAATTTTTTGACGAAAAAATCCCCATAGAAGCGCTCATCATCGACAGCGGTATTCAAAATCTCGAACTTCTGGTCGGCGCCGTCGGCTCGCTGGCCATGGACAGCATCAAATACACCCAGAAGCAGAAACTTCTTCGTCATATCCGTAAACTTCGCGCCGATTACATTTTAATCGACCTCGGGGCAGGAACCCACTTCAACGCCATCGACACGTTCCTTCTGGCAAACAAAATGATTGTCTGTGTCGTCCCGGAAATTATCGCTATCGAAAATCTTTACTACTACCTGAAGAATGTGTTTTATCGAAAGTTGATCACCGAATTGGCCAGTCACGGGCTTCGCGGTCTTGTACCGGACATCTGGAAACACCGCCGAACCCATCGGATCCAGAATTTACGGCAGCTTATCCAGCACCTTGGACGGCTTCAGGACCCTGTGCCGGATGTTGTCGCCAGCGCATTGAAGAATTTTGCAGTGTACATCGTGCTCAATAAAGTCCGCCGGCGCCCGGAGATAGCTGTCGGCTCCTCGGTTAAAAGCATTTGCGCCAAATACTTCGGGTTTCATGCCTGTTATGCCGGGTACATCGAACACGATGATTTTGTTCCGATCTGCATCAATAAGCGCCAGCCTTACATGCAAGCCTATCCGGCCTCCCGCTGCACTCAGGAGATCGGCGAAGTCGCCGAAAATCTGATACACGGGCGCCCGTTTGTACGTGCCTTGCATGAGGTCTCGTGAGGTGGCCGCAGCCGAGGGAAGAACACCGCACCGCGAGGAATTTCAGGAAGGGGGACGTAACGTAAAATGAATCGTGACCGCTATCTTCGTGATTTCGAGATCCTGGAATTTACTCCGGATGCCAAACTGAAAGATGTCAGAAAGGCCTATCTGTTTCTGCAGGACCTTTACTCGTCCGAGTCGATTGCATCACTGCCGGTTACCGATGAACTATCCTACCGGGACAAGCAGAGTATACTGGATGATATTGAGGCCGCGTATCAGCACCTGCTGGACTTCTTTGCAGCGGGGGGGACTAAAGGAACGGGACAACTCCCTCCGGACCGGACGGACCTCCGCGAACTTGTCGAAAGCATTTCAGCCTACGACGGCCCATCACTCCGGAAAGTTCGGGAATGCCTCGGCATATCCATCGAGGACATTGCACAGGAAACCCGTGTTCCACGTCACCACCTGAGGCACATCGAAGCGGAAAACTTCGACGAGCTGCCGCCGCCGGTGTATACGAGAGGATTCGTGGTGAACTTCGCCGAGGTCCTTCTTTTAGACCCACAGGTTGTGGCAAAAGATTTTATGAGCCGATATAACGACTGGCGGAAGGCGGGAACGGATAAGCCCCGCCTCCGGACGAAGAGATCGTTCCGAAGTTGATGCGTGAAACAGAATCCTCGGTATCGGTATCGGGTTCGGAATCGGTATCGGCTTCGAAGATGGCCATCCTATCTCGATTCCGAACCCGATACCGATAGCGACCCCGAACAGGTCCAAGCCCGAATGCTTCAGAGGCGTTGTTAAGAGAGGTTCGTATAGAAGTCCCTAATCTTCTCCACGACATACGCCTGCTGATCACGGGTCAGTTCGGGATAAATCGGCAAGGCCAGGGAACATTCCGCTGCCTGTTCGGCCACAGGAAAATCTCCTTTTCGATAACCGAGATCGGCAAAACACTCCTGGAGATGGAGCGGCACCGGATAGTAGACTTCGGTGGCGATTCCGGCATCCGCAAGGAATTTTCTCAGATCGTCGCGATCCGACACCACGCGGATCACAAATTGGTTGTATATGTGCCGGTTCTCCCGTTCCACCGGCAAGGTGATACGGTCCTCGAGACCGGCATCCCCAAACAGTTGCCGATAGGTTTCGGCATTGCGCTGTCGTTCCGAGGTCCAGCCGTCGAGATAATTGAGCTTCACCGACACGATAGCCGCCTGGAAGGCATCGAGCCGAAAATTGCCGCCCACCAGACGGTGATAGTACTTTGGTGCGCTGCCGTGGACGCGCAATATCTTCAGCCGTTTGCAAAGGGAATCCGAGTTGGTTGTCACGACGCCACCATCGCCGAAGGCTCCCAGATTTTTCGACGGGAAAAAAGAAAAACACCCGGTATCTCCCATGGTCCCGGCACGGGAGCCCTTGTACTCGGCCCCGATGGCCTGGGCGGCGTCCTCGATGACAACCCAGTTTTCCTCCCGGGCGATTCCCAGCAGGGGATCCATGTCAGCGCACTGTCCATAGAGGTGCACGGGAATCAGTGCCTTTATGGATGATCGCTCCCCGGAGCTCATTTTCGAGAGGGTCTGCTTCACACTTTCCGGATCGAGGTTGTACGTGTCCGGATCGATGTCTGCAAACACCGGCCGGGCTCCGACACGCGAAATAGCGCCGGCGGTGGCAAAAAAGGAATAGGGGGATGTCAGGACCCGGTCCTCCTGGCCCACCCGGGCCGCCATCAGGGAAATCAACAGCGCGTCGGTTCCGGAAGAAACCCCGACGGCATGGCTGCACCGGCAATAGCGGGCAATGTCTTCTTCGAGAGACACCACCCGGGGGCCGAGAATGAAGTACTGGGATTCGTAAATTTCTTCCGTCACCGCAAGAATCTCATCCTTTAGTTGCTGATACTGAGGTTTTAGATCGAGTAACGGGACTTTCATTCTGTTTTACTTCCTTTCCCCCGGAACGCGAGGCAAAATATTACATCGCTTATCAGCAAGATTCTCCAAGAAGATTAAAAATCACATTGGACCTGGATCAGCTCGAGGATATCGCCGAGACCGTTGACCACGTCAACGGTCTCGTTTTCCGGTACGATGGCATTTTCCCCGGACTTCAGGATCCGTTTACTGTCCTCAGTGCAGAATTCCGCTTCACCCCTGAGTATAATCAGATGCACGATAGCGCCCTGCCGGGATGCGCAGCTGAATCGGGCCCCGGGAAACAACACAAGCCGGTCCGCCCGGTAGCCGGCGTTGTGTTCCAGCAAGATCCGAGTGCCCCAGGGAAAATGGACGGTTCGATGGCGCTGGGTTTCTTCTCTGCCCTCCTGGTTGAGACGGGTCACGATCGCTTTGACATCTCTGCTGCGGGAAATATCGGAAACAAATACCGAATCCGGTGTCTCCACGACCACCATATTCTGAATATGGCTGGTGGCGATAAGCCGTTCGTAGCCCATGATGAAGCAGCCCCGGGTGTGCTGGGTGATCACATCCCCGGATATGACATTGCCGCTGTCGTCTTTTGGCAAAAAGTCGTAGAGCGATTTCCATGAACCGATGTCACTCCAGCCAAAATCGGACGGCAGAACCGCCCCTTTCCGGGTCTTCTCCATGACCGCATAGTCGATGGAGATGTTCGGCAGGGCCCCATAAATCTCCTCGGGAAGCCCATGGTCGCTGATGGTATGAGATTCCATGGCGTCGAACAGTTCGGGACAGAGATGCCGATATTCGTCTTCCATCACCTTCCCACGGAAAGCGAACATGCCGCTGTTCCAGAAATAGTTGCCGGCCTTCAGGTAACCCCGGGCGGTCTTCAGATCGGGCTTTTCAACAAACCGACGGATGCGCAGACCGCCGCCGGAAATGGGGTCCGCTCCCTCGATATAACCGTAGCCGGTTTCCGGATAGTGGGGCGTGATGCCGAAGGTGACGATGTAATCGTCTCGGGCCAGACGGATCGCATCCCTCAGGGTGTTCTGGAAGAGATCGATATCCCGGATGACGTGATCGGCCGGAAAAACAAAAATCAGGGCCCCCGGATCCGTTTGTCGGATATGCCTGACTGCCAGGAGAATGGCAGGCGCCGTATTTCGGCCGCAGGGTTCACTGAGGATTTTTCCGTCCGGCGGCACATCGATGTCGTCCATGTGCCGTGAGATCTCGTGAAAATGTTCCTTGCCGCAAACCACGCGGATCCGCTCCCTGGAGATGAGCGGAGAAAGGCGTCGAATGGTGTTCTGAACCAGGGACTCTTTTCCAAAAAAACTGACCAGCTGCTTGGGAAAGAGTTCCCTGGAGACCGGCCAGAGCCGGGTGCCGGATCCCCCGGCGAGCAGCACGGCATAAACGTTCGGTTCGGCCATCCTACCTACCTCGGATTTTTGGATTCTTGTCCGCCATCTGGCGGGGCATCGCTCAGACGATCGAAGCCCGGAGCTTTCAGCGACGGCGGGTTGGATTTTGGATTTTCGAGCGATGGTTCATGCCCGAACAAATCGTCTCCACGGCCGGGTATCCCACCAATCCGTTGACGTCGCGGCTCAGGGTCGGACCCGGCTGAATACGGAGTTCTTCGGGCAGTTCGATCATTGTTTGCGCCGTTTCAGGGAGTATCAGATTGATAAACGCCCGACTCGATCCGGGGTGGCGGCGTAAAATACTATTGAGGTCCGACAAGGTTTCCCGGGTTGTCCGGCTCATGTCCAGGTTGAAATGAACGCGGGCCGTCCAGAGTTCTTCGGCCCGCTCCATGGAAATAACGGAATCGGCAATGAGTTTGACCGATTTCTCATCCTTCTGAACCCGTCCGTGGATCAATATGAACGCATCGTCCTGGAGCAGTTCCGACGATACCGCGTAGACCGATGAAAACACGATGACCTCAAGAGATCCGTTCAGGTCCTCGACGGTCACAAATGCCATCAAATCGCCCTTTTTCGTCTGGATGGTTTTCGAGTTGGTAACGATACCGCCCATCCGCACGGTTTCGCCGTCATCCGCATCCAGAACCGACAAGGTATCCGTACTGGTGAATTTTTCAAGGGTGGCTGTGAAACGCGTCAGCGGGTGGCCCGTGATCCAGAACCCGAGGGCCTCTTTTTCAAACGCGAGCAACTGCTTCTCCCGCCACTCGCCGATGTCCGGCAATGGGGGGTGTCCCACGACCTGCTCCTGTCCACCGCCGCCGCTGAATAGGCCCATCTGGGGATCGGACCGCTCCCGTTGGAGCAGCTGCCCGTATTCGATGACATCCTCCAACGCCGCCGCCATCTGGGACCGGCGATGCCCGGTGACATCTAATGCGCCGCATTTCACCAGGCTCTCAACGACCCGCTTGTTGACCTTCCGCAGGTCCACCCGCTCACAGAAATCATATAGGGACGTGAACGGGCCTTCGGTCCGGGCCTCGACAATGGCGTCGATAGCGCCCTCTCCCACGTTCTTGACCGCCACCAGGCCGAAACGGATTTTGTCCCCGGATACGGTAAACGTTTTACCGCTCTCGTTAATGTCGGGCGGCAGCACATCGATTTCGTGGCTGCGGCACTCGGCGATAAACTTAACCACCCCGTCGATGGAATGCATTTCGCTGGTCAGTAAAGACGCCATGAATTCGACCGGGAAATGGGTTTTCAGGTAGGCTGTCTGGTAGGCAATCAATGCATACGCCGCACTGTGGGATTTGTTAAAGCCGTAACCGCCGAATTTTTCCATGAGCGTAAATAGCTGTTCCGCCTTTTCCTGGTCGATGCCGTTTTCGACCGCGCCGGTGACAAATCGTTCCCGGTGCCGGGCCATGATTTCCGGGATCTTTTTACCCATGGCCTTGCGCAGGTCGTCGGCCTCGGCCATGCGGTAATTGGCGAGGTTTCCGGCAATATTCATAACCTGTTCCTGGTAAACGATGACCCCGTAGGTCTCCTCCAGGACCGAGGCCAACTCGGGGACGAGATACTCCACGGATTTTCGCCCGTGCTTTCGTTCGACATAATTGTCGATCATGCCGCTTTCCATCGGCCCGGGTCGATACAGCGCGACAAGGGCGATGATGTCTTCAAAACAGGCCGGCCGGAGACGGACCAGTAAGTCTTTCATCCCTGAACTCTCCAGCTGGAACACACCGGTGGTGTCTCCGGCAGAAAGAAGCCGATAGGTCATCTCATCCTGAAAATCGAGATTGGACAGATCCGGCGGGTCTCCTCCCCCTTCGGCGATCAGTTCCAGGGTGTTGGCGATAACGGTCAGGTTTCGGAGGCCGAGAAAGTCGAACTTCACCAGTCCGATTTTTTCCACGGCCTTCATATCGAACTGGGTGACCACTTCCCCCTTTTTACCCTTGTAGAGCGGGAGATATTGGGCCAGGGGTCGGTCGCCGATCACCACCCCGGCGGCATGGGTCGAGGCGTGTCGGGGAAGCCCTTCCAGGACCCGGCACACGCGAATCAGATCGGCCACTTCGGACTTCTCTTCGGCCAGTTCCGCCAGGCGCGGCTCCTGCCGCAACGCGTCGTCGAGACGGATGTTGAGGACGTCCGGGACCATTTTTGCGATGGTGTCGACTTCGGACAATGGGATATCCAGGGCCCGGCCGACGTCACGGATCACAGCCCGTGTCTTGAGTTTTCCGAAAGTGATAATCTGTGCGACATAGTCGTTTCCGCCGTATTTTTCGGCGACGTATTTGAAGACTTTTTCCCGACCGTTGATACAGAAGTCCACATCGATGTCCGGCATGCTCTTGCGGGCCGGGTTGAGAAATCGCTCGAATATAAGCCCGTGGGCAATGGGATCCAGGTCCGTGATGCCCAGGGAGTAGGCTACGATGCTGCCCGCCGCGGACCCGCGACCAGGCCCCACCGGGATGTTGTTCTCCTTGCTGAACCGGATGAAATCGGCCACGATCAGAAAATATCCGGAGAACCCCATGTCCCGAATGACAGACAACTCATAATCCAGCCGCTCCCGATATATCCGCTCATCGGCGTCCGGCTGCCGTTCCCGGACCTTTTTCATGATCCGCACGAAACCGCTGCGGGCCGTCTCCTCGAACAGCTCATCCACCGTCTGCCCCGGGGTGACATCGAATTTTGGAAAATGATAGGTTTTAAAGTCAAGCTCCAGATGACACCGCTCAGCGATGGAAACCGTGTTTTCCAGGGCGCCGGGATAATCCTTGAAGGCGGCAAACATTTCCTCCCGGGGCTTGAAGTAGAGCTGATCGGTTCGGAACTTGAAGCGTTCGCTATTCTGCACTGTTTTTCCGGTCTGGATACACAAGAGAACATCGTGGGCGTGGACGTCCTCTTTGTCGAGGTAGTGGCAGTCGTTGCTCGCCACCAGCGGTATGGACAGGCGCCGGCTCATATCCAGAAGGGAGCGGTTGACCAGCTCCTGGACATCAATGCCATTGTTCTGGACCTCCAGGAAGAAGCCGTTTTCACCGAAGATCTTCTGATAGCGCCGGGCCACCGCGTCAGCGGCATCCATCTTTCCGGCTTTGATCAATCGTGGGATTTCTCCATGGAGACACGCAGACATGGCGATCAGGCCGCTGCTGTACTCCTCCAGTAGCTCCCGGTCAATGCGCGGCCGGTAGTAAAATCCCTCCAGCTGGGCCACCGAAGCCAGTCGACACAGATTCCGGTAGCCTGTTTCGTTTTCCGCGAGAAGGATGAGATGGCATAGGCCCTTGCTGTCCAGGGGTGTCTTGTCTGTAAGGCGCCTCGGGGCGATGTAGCATTCACAACCGATAATCGGTTTGATGCCGGCTTTGATCGCCTTTTCGTAGAATTCCACCACGCCGAACATGGTGCCGTGGTCGGTGATGGCGACTGTGGGCATTTGGTACTGCTTGACCCGGTCCAGCAGGGAATCGATCCGGATGGCCCCGTCCAGAAGGCTGTATTGGGTGTGTACGTGAAGGTGGACAAACGGTGGATGGTTTTCGGTCATAGGGTATACTTTTTCTCAAACCGGGTACCTGGAAATATGAGGACTCCGGTCATTCGGCTAAAGGATTTTCAGGTAGTGATCGGGGCGAATCCGGTGATTCCACCAAATACTGAAAAAATTTCAGAGAACGACCGGATCAGTCGAGACGATAGTTCGGCGCCTCCTTGGTAATGATAACATCATGGACATGACTCTCTTTCATGCCGGCGTCGCTGATCCTCGCAAACCGTGCTTTTTCACGAAGTTCTTCGATGGTTCGGCATCCCACGTATCCCATACCGGCCTTGAGACCACCGATCAGCTGGAAAATATTCCCGGAAAGGGTGCCGCGGTAGGGAACCCGCCCGACAATCCCTTCCGGAACCATTTTGTCGTCGGTTTCTTCATGGAGTCCGTACCGGTCCTTGCTTCCCTTCTTCATCGCTTCCAGCGAGCCCATTCCCCGGTAGACTTTATAGCTGCGTCCCTGGTAGAAGATCGTCTCTCCGGGGCTCTCCTCGGTACCCGCAAACAAACCGCCGATCATGACCACATGGGCACCGGCGCCGATGGCTTTGGTAACGTCGCCGGAGAATTTGATGCCCCCGTCGGCGATGATCGGTATACCGGTTTTATTCGAGATGGACCGGCAATTCATGATCGCCGTAACCTGGGGCACGCCGATACCGGCAACAATCCGGGTGGTGCATATGGACCCCGGTCCAACGCCGATCTTGACGGCATCGACGCCGGCCTCAATCAGGTCCTCGGCACCTTTGCCGGTGCCCACGTTGCCGGCGATCAACTCCACATCCCGGAACATGCTTTTGAGCTCTTTCACCGAGCGGATCACGTTTTCGGAGTGACCGTGGGACGTATCGATCAGAATCACGTCGGCACCGGCCTTGAGCAGCGCATCGGCACGTTCGGACATATCCGGGCCTACCCCGACGGCCGCCCCGACGCGCAGTCGACCCATCCGGTCTTTGCAGGCATTGGGATACTTCTTGATTTTTTCAATGTCTTTGATGGTAATCAGGCCGAACAGTCTGCCCTGCTTGTCGACCACCAGCAGTTTTTCGATGCGGTGCTTGTGAAGCAGTTGTTTGGAATCATCCAGGTTAATCCCTTCAGGGACCGTCACCAGATTATCCTTGGTCATCACTTCGGAGACCTTCCGCTCCAGTTCAATTTCGAATCGCAGGTCCCGATTCGTAACGATACCGACCAACTGATCGCCTTTAACCACCGGAACCCCCGATATGCGGTACTGCTCCATCAGGTTCAGGACATCCCGTACCGGAGCGTCCGGCTCGATGGTGACCGGATCCACGATCATCCCGCTTTCCGACTTTTTAACCTTATTCACCTCCTGCACCTGGCTCTCGATGCTCATGTTGCGGTGTATGAATCCCATGCCGCCTTCCCGTGACAGACTGATGGCGGTTCGGGCTTCGGTGACGGTATCCATCGCGGCGCTGATGATCGGTATCTTCAGCCGGATGTTAGGGGTCAGTTGGGTGCTGGTATCCACGTCCTTGGGCAGAACATCCGAATAACTCGGTATCAGGAGCACATCATCGAAGGAAAATGTCTCCTCCGGGGGAATTTTCATCATGGTTCCTCCAGTTGGTAAAGGTCTTCAGAATTGCTGCGGGCATCCACCCGGGTATAGAACGGATCAGAATTAACGTAATGCTCGGATTCAACCTGACATCGCACATTGCCGATAGGATTTCAGGTGATGTCTGGGTTAGAGGCCTTGGTTACCAAATACCCCTGGCTTACGCAATCCTTTATTTTGTGTTCACACATCCTCCGGACCACAAGGCCGGTTCCGGCATGCGCCTTGACAAGTACCGGCACCGGGGGTAATTAACTCGCTCTGAACAACACAACCCGCGGTGTCCATAAAATCTTTACAGGGTAACGATGCTGATAGCCATCAATCCACATAATCCCCAACAACGACTGATCGACCAGGCCGTGGAAACGCTGCTGCGGGGAGGTGTGATCGCTTATCCGACGGATACCTATTATGGTATCGGTTGTGATATCATGAACAAAAAGGCCATTCAGCGTGTTTACCAATTAAAGCAGCGGCACAAGAGCAAACCATTCAGCTTCATCTGCTCCGATCTGAAAAACATCAGTGTTTATGCCAAGGTATCCAACTATGCGTACAAGACGATGCGGCGGCTGTTGCCGGGTCCCTATACGTTTATTCTGGAGGGCTCCAAGCTGGTCCCGAAAATCATGCTCACCAAGCGTAAGACAGCGGGTATCCGCGTGCCGGACAACCGGATCTGTATCGATCTGGTCCATCGACTGGGGCACCCCATTTTGACCACCACGGCACAGCTGCCGGGGGATGAAATCTTCCACGATGCATCCTTGATCCACGACCATTTCGATTCCAGACTCGAGCTGGTTATCGACGGCGGGCCGGTTCCGGGCGAGCCATCCAGTGTCATATCCCTGATTCGAGACGAGCCGGAAATATTCAGGAGGGGTCAGGGGGATGTGAGTATATTCGAGTAAAATCGTGAAACGATTTTACGAAGTGCGACGAAGTCGCACATAAACGATAGCAGTTTCCATAAATAGGTTCCGATTGAAGGTAGGGGTCCGGGGGCGGGATTTCCACTTCGCTCCAACACCTGGCGGGGGAAATCGTCACGTTGACAGGGGGTTACGGCGTGTGGACGTAGCCCCCGACGATCCGGGGGTGCAGAAGCTGCTGCAACCATGAGGCGATCGGCGTTTCGGCAAGAAATTCCATCAACGAAAATTTTTCCGGCCGTGAATAGACCGTTGAAATTTCTCCTTCAATACCACCCTCCCGCCCGGCCCATTCGATGGCATCCTCCAGGTTCCCCAGCCGATCAATGAGTCCGAGCTGTTTGGCTTGTTCTCCGCTGTAAATGCGTCCGTCGGCCAGTTTGGCCACCTGTTCGGAGTCCATGCGGCGTCCGTCGGCCACCGCCTGAACGAACTGCCGATGGGTTTGATCGACAAATTCCTGCAGCAGCTGACGCTCTTCGTCTGTCATCTTTCGGGTGGGCGAGCCGATATCCTTAAAATCGCCGCTTTTGATGACCACCGGTAACAAACCGATTTTTTTGATAATTTCCTGAAAATTGGTATATCCGATAATCACCCCGATACTTCCGGTAATGGTGCCGGGACTGGCCATAATTCCGTTGCTGGCGGCGGCCACATAGTACCCTCCGGAGGCCGCGATGGATCCCATGGAGGTAATCACCGGCTTTTCCGGAATTGTCTTTTGTATTTCCCTGTAGATTTCCTGGGAAGGCCCGACGATACCGCCGGGGGAATCGACACGCAATACAATCGCCTTGATGGACGCGTCTTCCCGAAACCGCTTGATGTCCGCTATAACGTCCCTGGAGTCCGCGATCACGCCTTCGATTTCAACAATACCGACCTTTTCACCGAATTCCAGGTCAGCCATGCCTCTGCCGATCAACATGAGCAGAGACATCATTACCGAGGCCGTGGCGACAATGAGAGTCATCATCAGCAGAAAGAACAGATATGGGTGGCGGCGGGAGAACATGATGTCCAGATGGGTGACGCCGATGGATGTCCCCGTGAGAAACCTTCACCGGTGTTTGGGCCAATCCGATTGTATGGGATCGACAGGATGAATGAAACGGAGGGGCGAGAGGCACCATCCCCCTCGCCCTTACCAACAGTATCTATAGAAGAACCCTATATTTTTTAACGTTTCTAAATTCTCGGAGAGAATTTAGTCTTCGTTGAATTTCTCCTGCAGGTTCTCCCGGAGAATTTCACCGAAGGTGGAGGTGGCCGGCCCTATCTTGTTGATGTAATCGCTCAGCAAGGACTGTTCGTCCTCCATTTCAAGCCGTTTGATGGAGAGTCCGATCCGCCGCTCGTCACTGTTGATGTTCATCACTTTCGCCGTGATGAGATCGTCGATATTGAACATGCCGACCGGGGTTTTGATCTTTTCCTTACTGATCTCGGACACGTGAATCAGGCCCTCGATCCCCTCTTCGAGCTCCACAAAGACGCCGAAATCGGTCACATTGGTAATGGTGCCGGTAATTTTCTTCCCAACCTCGTAGCGCTCGGCGACCGTTCCCCAGGGATCCGCCTGAAGCTGTTTGACCCCAAGGGAAAAGCGCTCGCTCTCCTTGTCGATATCCAGCACGATGGCTTGAACCATATCGCCCTTTTTGTAGAGTTCCGAGGGGTGCTTGATCCGCTTTGTCCAGGAGATGTCGGATATGTGTACCAGTCCGTCGATACCTTCATCGATTCCGATGAAAAGGCCGAAATCGGTAATATTCTTTATTTTTCCCTCGATGGTCGTGCCCACCGGATATTTTTCACTGATCACATCCCACGGGTTGGCAGCCACCTGTTTCATACCCAGGGAAATGCGTCGATTATCGGGCTTGATGTCGAGCACCACCGCTTCTACAGTCTCTCCGACGGATACCAGCTTGGAAGGATGCCGGACTTTTCGGGTCCAGGACATCTCCGAGACATGGATCAGGCCCTCTATTCCCTCCTCCAGTTCCACAAACGCGCCGTAATCCGTCAGGCTCACCACCCGTCCGGAAATCCGCGAGCCGACCGGGTATTTTTCCGCGGCCGTCGACCACGGGTCCGGAGTCAGCTGTTTCATTCCCAGGGACACCCGTTCCCGTTCCAGGTCCAGATTGAGGATTTTAACCGTGATTTCATCACTGATGGAGAAAAGCTCGGAGGGGTGTTTGACGCGACCCCATGAAATATCGGTGATATGCAGCAACCCGTCAACCCCGCCGAGATCCACGAACACGCCATACTCGGTGATGTTTTTCACGACGCCATCCACGACTTTGCCTTCGGCGATGGTTGCCAGGGTCTCGGCACGTTTCTGTTCACGTTCGGCTTCCAGAATGACACGTCTGGACAGAACGATGTTGGCCCGTTTCCGGTTGTATTTCAATATCTTGAAATCGAACGTCTTTCCAACCATGTCATCCAGATTCCGGATCGGGCGCAGATCCGCCTGGGACCCCGGTAGAAACGCCTGGACGCCGATATCGACGGAAAAACCACCTTTGACACGATTGGTGATGGTCCCCTGGACTGCCTCGTCCTTGTCGTAGGCGACTTTAATCTCTTCCCAGACTTTGATGGTGGCGGCTTTTTCTTTGGAAAGAACGACGACTTCGTCTTCGTCATCCCACCATTCCACCATCACCTCTACCACGTCATCGACGGCAGCGACGATTTCGCCGTTTTCGTCCTTGAATTCATGGATGGGAATTTGCCCTTCGGATTTGTAGCCGATATCGACGAGTACGTAGTCCCTGTCAACGGAAATAATTTTCCCCTTGACGACTTCTCCCTCTTCGAACCGCTTGAAGCTTTCTTCGTACATTCCCATGAGATCTTCCTCATCGGGATCGATCTCATCCATGTCCTCCGAGGGTTCCGCATCGGCGTGGTCCTCAGCTGCCTCCACCGCCGTTACCTCCGCAACGTCTTCCACGGCAGGTACTTCTTCAGCGTCTTCCACAGCAGGCTCTTCCTCAGCGGTCACCTCCGCAGTGGCTTCCATAGCAATCACTTGCTCAGCCGATTCCATAGCCGGTACGTTCTCGGTCTCCGGCTCCCCGGTGTTCTGTTGTTCGTTAGTGTTCTGTTTTGGCTCTTCTTCCATTAATTGCGTTCCCCCTTGGCCGATTTATATGCCCCATGGGCTCTCATGGTGGCACAAACAAAATTAAATAACAGCTTATTTATAAAATTACAATGCATAAATAAAATCGCTCCGCGATTTTATGAATTGGCCGCTCCACCTGTCCGATGGGCATCACCGTGGAGAATGGCAATCCTTCAATCTCACTGGAGCGGATCTCGATATTATAGTTACATGGGGATCTTAATTTCTATCGAGGCCGGCGTCTTTTGGAGATCACAGCGCTCAGTTCTCCATTTTGTCGCGAACCACGGTCATCATCTTTTCTACGACCCCTTCGATGCTCAGCTCGGTGGAATCGATACGGACAGCATCGGCAGCCGGCTTTAGCGGGGCCGCCTCGCGGGTGCTGTCATTCCGGTCGCGGCGTATCATGTCCTGTTCGACCGCTTCGACGGTCATACCGGGCGCCGGGGGAAGCTCCTGAAATCGGCGCCGCGCGCGCTCGTGGATGTCGGCGATCAGAAAAAACTTCACGTCGGCATCGGGAAACACAACCGTCCCCATATCCCTTCCTTCGAACACGGCGGCTTTTTCCCTTCCCAGCTGCCGCTGGAGACCCAGCAGAAATTCTCGCACCACCGGCCGCGCGGATATCGCCGATGCCAGCATGGTAATCTTCGGTTCCCGGATTCGAACGGTTACATCGACATCTCCGGCCAGCACATGGGGGCCGTCGTATCTCATTTCATAACGGATGGTCAATCCGTCCAGCAGCTGTTTCAGTGCCGTATCATCATCGGAGCGGATGCCCAGATCCTCCGCCCGGACCGCCACCGCCCGGTACAGCGCCCCGGTATCCACATAAATATATCCCAACCGGTCAGCCAATCTCCGACTAACACTGGTTTTCCCGGCACCGGCCGGTCCGTCGATCACGATCAATAAACGTTTCGCCACCGGGAATCACTCCGTTCGTATGGTATCCAGCGCCTTCAGAAAGCGCTGGTTTTCTTCCGGCAGTCCGGCATTGATGCGGATAAACTCCGGATACCCGTAGGATGTCATGGATCGTACAATGACTCCGAGGCGTAGCATTTTTTCGAAAACAACATCCGCACTCTGCCCCACGTCGATCAGGAAGAAATTTGCTTGGCTGGGGATATAGCGCACCCCCCGATCACCGAGCGCGGCGTATAGTTCGTCCATGCCGTCGTGCACCAGTTTTACGGTTTTTTGGAGAAATTCCTGGTCCGATAGGGCCCCCAGGGCACCTGCCTGGGCCAGGCTGCTGGCGTTAAACGGCGGCCGGATACGATGGAGAAGTTCGGCCAGTTCAGGTGCCATGACACCGTATCCGATGCGCAATCCGGCCAGGCCATACGCCTTGGAAAACGTTCGCAGCACCGCCAGATTGCGATGTTCCGGTAAAAACGCCATTCCCCGGGCATAGGCCGCATCCCGGACGAACTCCGCGTACGCCTCGTCGACGACCACCGCAACACTCGGCGGCAGCGCTTCCAGAAAGCTTCGGAAGCTGTGTGCCTCGACAATGGTCCCGGTGGGATTGTTCGGGTTGCAGATAAACACCATGCGGGTTTCCGGTGTCACACGTCCCAGAATGGCATCCAGGTCGATGGCCATATCGCGCAGGGGTAGGAACACGGGGGTTGCTCCGGTTGCCCGGACCGCTATCTCATACATGAGAAAGGTCGGTTGCGGAATAATGGCTTCATCGCCGGGCTGGAGCAGAGCCATGGAAAGCAGCCCGATGAGCTCGTCGGATCCGTTCCCAAAAATAAGGGACGCGACCGGAATATCCAGATGCAAAGACAGCCGCCGGGTGAGTTCGTGGGCGGCGCCATCCGGATACCGGTTCAACCTCGACACGGCAACCTCTATTGCCGCCATCGCTTTGGGGGACGGTCCCAGCGGGTTTTCGTTGGAAGCAAGCTTGACGGAATCGGCGATGCCGTATTCCCTTTCGACCTCCTCCAAAGGTTTTCCCGTTACGTAAGGATCGATGTTCTGGATATGATGGGGTACGAGTAGGCGAAACATAAATAGAAGCGATTTCGTGAGAGGTAAACTAAGCCGTGAGTCCCGCCTTTTGGCCTTCATCCACCGCGGCCAGGTTCAACGGGATGATTTTTTCCTTATTAGCGAATTCCTCTTTAATGCAGTCCCGGATAAGATCCATGTCGAGAATCCGGCTCCGGGCGACAAATGCCGACAAGGCGACGATATTCGCGGATCGCGTGCTGCCGAGATCCTTTGCGATGTCGGTGACCGGCACCCGGATCTCGTCGACATCGTCCCTGCTCGAACTGATCTTGATCAAAGAGCTGTTGATCAGAATGACGCCACCCTGCTTCACATGGGGAGCGAATTTCTCCAGGGACGGCCGGTTCATGGCCACCAGGTGCAGTGGATTTCGAATAATCGGCGAGCCGATCGGACGGTCGCTGACCACCACAGTACAGTAGGCGGTGCCGCCCCGCATTTCCGGCCCGTAGGATGGTATCCAGGCGACCTCGTACCCATCCTTCATGGCGGCGTGGGCCAGGATCTTTGCGCTTAACAAAATGCCCTGCCCGCCGAACCCGGCAAACATGACTTCACTTTGCATGCTCCCCCCCCCCCAGAATTGACAGTTGTACTGGAATTCGAATTTCGGATTTAAGTATGAATCGTAAGCCAAATAATTTTATGCTTCTGTATGTTCTTCTAACGCGTTGTGCGACAGTCAGTCAGTGGTTTCCGGTGTTTTGAGCTCTCCCAGCTCATAGTATGGCAACATGGTGTCCTGGGTCCATTGGATCGCTTCCATCGGTGTCATCCCCCAATTGGTCGGGCAGGTGCTGACCACCTCCACAAAACTATAGCAACGGCCCTCCTTCTGATAGGTGAACGCCTGTTTGATGGCACGCTTGGCGCGCTTGATGTATTTGGGTGAGATGACCGTCTGCCGAACGATATAACCGGGGGTCTGGAGCGCAGCCAAAAGCTCGGCGACTTTAATCGGCATGCCCACCTCGTCGACACGTCGTCCAAAGGGCGAGGTCGTCGTCCGCTGATTGGGCATGGTCGTCGGTGCCATCTGGCCGCCGGTCATTCCGTAGACCGCATTGTTTACGAATATGGTCGTGAACTTTTCCCCTCGGTTGGCGGCGTGGACAATCTCGCCCATTCCGATGCTCGCCAGGTCCCCGTCGCCCTGGTAGGTGAAGACCATAAGGTCCGGTCTCACCCGCTTGATACCGGTGGCCATGGCCGGAGCCCGGCCATGTGCGGCCTCCTGGAAATCAAACGTAAAATAATTATACGCCAATACCGCACAACCGACCGGTGCCACGCCCACGGTACGGCCACGGATTCCGAGTTCGTCGATCACCTCTGCGATGAGCCGATGAATAATACCGTGGGTGCACCCCGGGCAGTAATGGGTGACAGCGTCCGACAGGGCTTCCGGCCTTTGAAACGTTTTTCCCATAATCCACTCCTTGGTAAAATTGCTACACAATTTTACGAAAATCAAAACCTGAGCAAGGCGGCCGGAAGGTCGCTCAAGCCAGTCGACGCGTCTGTCACCTCCGGCATCGGACTACAAAAGTGTTCTGACAAACTCCATGATCTCCTCAGGAGTCGGCACGTCACCTCCGCACTTTCCGTACCAGCTCACCGGCTTTACGCCCTGGAGCGCGCGTTGCACGTCTTCCACCATCTGTCCCATGCTCATCTCGATACTGGCCACATGGACACAGCTCTGTTTTTGGGCGGCATCGTGGACCTGCTGCACCGGAAACGGAAACAGGGTCTGGGGGCGGATCATGCCGACGTCGATCCCCTCTTCGGCCAGATTGTCGATGGCGGTTCGGCACACCCGGCTCATGGTGCCGTAGCTGACGATCAGGACCCGATAATCCAAATCCATGTGGTACGTTTCATAGCGGACCTCTTCCCGGTTCATCCGGTCATATTTCGCCTTGAGGGCAAGATTGTTGCGATTTAATTGGTCCGGATCCAAAAAAAGAGATTTGACCAGATTCCGCTTGTCGCTGCGGCGGGTGTCCATTCCGTTGGTGGCCCAATCATCTTTATTGGAGGGCTCGCTGCGAAGATCATCGGGGAATTCGACCGGTTCCATCATCTGGCCGATGAGACCGTCGCCGAGAATCATCACCGGGTTCCGATATTTTTCAGCCAGCGGAAATGCCGTCATGACCATCTCGACCGCTTCCTGGACACTGGCGGGCGCCATCACGAGCATGCGATAGTCCCCGTGGCCACCACCTTTGGTTGCCTGGAAGTAATCGGCCTGGGACGGCAGAATACCTCCCAAACCCGGTCCTCCGCGCATGATATTGACGAACACGGCAGGGCACTGGGCCGCGGCAATGTAGCTGATCCCTTCGCACATGAGACTGATGCCGGGGCTGGACGAGGTCGTAAAAATGCGGGCACCGGCGGCAGCGGCCCCGAATATCATGTACGAAACCGCCACTTCGCTTTCCCCCTGCAGAAATACGCCCCCTGCCTCGGGAAGCCTTCTCGACAGGTACTCGGCAACCTCCGATTGGGGAGTGATCGGATAAGCAAAGTAATTCAGACAGCCTGCACGGATGGCCGCCTCACCGATGGCTTCGTTTCCTTTCATCAACACCTTGCCCATGGATTCCTCCGGCTAACCTTCTATTTCGTGAACCGGTCTGCTGTCAGTCCGATTCCGCTTGTTCTTCGACTTCACAAATGGTGATGGCCACGTCCGGACACATCGTGCAGCAGATCGCGCAATGGATACAGTCTTCGGGCCGGGCCTGAAACGCCGGAAAATAACCTTTCGGACTGACGGATTCGGACAGCTCCAGCACCTTTTTGGGGCAAACAGCAACACACAGGCCACACCCCTTGCAATGGTCTATATCAATGTGATGTTCATGCGCCATACAGTCGGTCTCCTCTTTGCACACCCCCGGCGCCGGCGGTGTGCCGGGGTAGCACGCGTCATGGGATGAACGTGTTCATACAGCCCATGTGTATCGCCGGGCCATCCTGTGGGGTGCCCCGGATTTGAAAATGATGGCGGATTACCCTGCTGCCAGGTTCGCGCTCCGGCCCCAGGGCGGCACGAGCTGTCGGCGGATCGGCAGTACCGGGCACGCCAGCCGGTCCGGATCCAGATCCGTCATCAGGCCCACATCCGCAGTGACAAACGCCACTGGCAAACCGCTCTCACGGGAAAAGCGTTGAACAAATCGATGCCCTTCGTAAATAACGTTCACATCGGTCTCATCGATCAGATTGGCATTGCCGACAATACCGGTCATGTCCAGCTTGGCCGCCGCCTCGATCTCCCGCCGGATTTTCATGCAGCCGGCCACAGTTTCCGTAAACGGGCGATAGGGGTTGACCACCTGCAGCATCTGGGGCGGCTTGTCACCGAACGCATCGGCCACGGCGGCGAGCACATTTGCCCCGACATGATCCCCGCCCACATCCAGAATGTTCAGCGGGCCGGGCTGTTTGATCATGCCCGCCACGTCCGGGCTCAGGATCGGCAGGTCCGCATGCAGATATTTCTCCGGCGGAAGAACCACATCGATCCCCAGCCGGTGAAGCTGATGCCGGGCTTCCCTGGTTCTGAAATACGGATTGACGAGATCCAGGTCGGCGATGCGTACCCCCGCCACTCCCTCGGCGTGACTCGCAACCGCCAGGTTAATGGCAACTTCGGTCTTCCCGCTGCCGTAGTTGCCTACGATGATCACGATGCCTTTGAGATCGGGAGTCATATGGAGGTGACCTGGCATGATTACCCCGGCTTCGGCCGTTGCGTATCGAACCGATCGGTTTGCAGCAGCCTGTCAGCCAACGGAACGGTTATCCTCGGCCAAGGCCCTGCCGGTTCTAACAAGACGTGTCTTGTAGTGTCTATTTCAGGCTTTGTCAAGGACAACGGCCGGGTGCTGGGAGCGGCAGCAGACGGCCCGAGAGGTCAGTTGAAAATGCAGGGGTTTCATGCGATAACCGGCGCCATGGAACAGGTGAAAACAGGCCTCGAGCAGTTTGTGGATTCCCCGCCGAAATGGCTTTCAAGGCAGCGGCTTGGCCTTCTGTGCAACCCGGCCTCGGTGGACCGTCGGCTGACCCATGCCCGTTGGTTGATTGACCGCAGCGCGCCCGGATCGCTTGTGGCACTGTATGCGCCTCAGCATGGTTTTTTTTCGGAAAAGCAGGACAACATGATCGAGTCCGACAACACCGTTGATCCGGTCCTTGGCATACCGGTTTACAGCCTATACGGGGAGACGCGCATCCCCACCGAAGCGATGATGGCGGACATCGACGCTCTCCTGATCGATCTCCAGGACGTCGGCACCCGTGTCTACACCTTCATGTACAGCATGTCCCACTGCCTGGAGGCGGCCAGGCGCTACCACAAAAAGGTGATCGTGCTCGATCGCCCGAATCCCATCTCCGGCAATCGCATTGAAGGCAACTGCCTGTCCGACGACAACACGTCGTTCGTGGGTCGCTATCCGATCCCCATGCGCCACGGCCTGACGATGGGAGAGCTGGCCAGATTGTTCAACGACATCTACGGCATCGGATGCGATGTGACCGTCATTCCGATGCGTGGCTGGAAGCGATGGATGTATTACCGGGATACCGGGCTTCCCTGGGTCGCACCATCACCGAATCTTCCGACACCCGCGTCGGCACTGGTGTATCCGGGTCAGGTCCTTTGGGAAGGCACCAACCTGTCGGAGGGCCGCGGTACCACCCTCCCCTTTGAACTGTTCGGCGCTCCGTTCATAGATCCGGCGCAGATTATCGACAGCTTGGGAAGCACCCGGCTGCCCGGCGTCGTGTTGCGGGCGGCCGCCTTTGAACCGACATGGAACAAGTGGCAGGGGCGGTTATGCCGTGGATTTCAGCTCCATGTCGTCGACCGGGATGCCTATGCGCCCTACCGAACGACATTGGTACTGCTTCAGGCCGTCTGTTCCCTGTTCAAAAATGACTTCCAATGGAAAGCGCCACCCTACGAGTACGAATTTGAAAAACCGCCCATCGATCTAATCATCGGGGACCGGCACATACGGAAAGAGATCGAACGTCAAGTGCCGGTGGACAGGCTGGCGGCGTCGTGGATGGACGATGTCGCGCACTATCAACAGACCATCGAATCCGTTCTGATGTACTGAGGAGGCCCCGAGTGGCAAACACCGAAGACGACGGCGTCCAATGGATCCGCATGCGATTTAAGAAGAACAAGGTCTGGCTGGCCGCAGACCAGAACGGGTCTCCGGTGATGGACAAGGGAAAGGTGCGGATCAAGTACCGCGTGGACCAGGAATACGAATACTGGGTCCGGCCGGAAAGCGTGCACCCGCTGGATTCCCCGGCCGGGACCGAAGAAGATGCCGACGCCGTCGCAATTGAACCACCCGCTGATCCTGCTGCCGAGTCGGCAAAAGCGGGCAGCATCGAAATTTATACCGACGGCGCCTCTTCCGGCAACCCGGGCCCCAGCGGCATCGGCGCGGTGCTCCGATACGGTGCCCATGAACGGGAAATATCACGCTATATCGGTGAGGCGACAAACAATATCGCCGAACTGGAGGCGATTCGGGTGGCGTTGGGTGCAGTCAAAAACAGAGATCTTCCGGTTCGCCTGTATACAGACAGTAAATATGCCCACGGCGTATTGACCCAGGGCTGGAAGGCGAAGAAGAACCGACGACTGATCGAATCGATTCGAGACCTGATGGCCCGATTCCGGGACATCCGGCTGATGAAGATCCCCGGCCACGCCGGGTTGGAAGGAAACGAACGGGCCGATCGTCTGGCCGTCCGTGCCATTAAAAGCGGGGGCTGACGTGTGACGACCGGTTCAATATAAAAGCCCCGCACAATCATGCGGGGCTTTTGGTCCGACGACTGGTGTTCCCGTTCAATACGTTCTGCATCTCCCGAAGCGGTTCACGCCGGGGTTAAAGAACCCCGAGCGCTCGGTCCGACGGGATGCCGCAATTAGCCTTTTTCCGACTTCAGATCGTTGATCTCTTTTTTCAGATCATCAATTTCCTGCTTATACTGGTCCATATCTGCACCGGCAACAGCGGTATCGAAGGCAGTATCATCCTTCTTCCAGGTATCTTTCAGTTCATCGAATCCGAGATAAAGGGCCAAACCGCCCCCCAGGAGCAACATAACGGGGATGGCGCCAGCCAACAGCTGTAAGAAAGGTTTCCACCAAACAGACATACCAATGAGACCCAACACGGCAGCGACTGCCCCTCCGATTAACGTTTTCATAAAGAAACACCCTCCTTTGATTCAAAATGGTTGCGATGGAAAAACTTGATTTTTGGTAAAAAACAACTCCCGTAGAGACAAGCGGATGCTTTCCCCGCAAGATCCCGCCTATCCTCCCGGAAAGATTAATTTTCAAAATTATTAGGTAGATACGACTCTAATCCCGACCGCAAAACGATAAAATTGTGCTTAACACACCCGGTATGGGAAACGCAAGTGGAATTTTCCAGCGCCCATTGCGAAGAAGACGCCTGAATCCGGAGGTCCCGAACCCGCCCGTGAATGTTCTAGTCAATGGCTGCGGTTACACGGATGTTTCCATGGGACCGGAAGGTCCGGCGTTCGCATTGCTTTCACGGCAAGGGGTGACCATGGCGCCCCGGGCTCCAGGGCGGCACCCGTTTCACATGCATCGGATGGCTGAATTCAACTATTGCAAACCCATGCCGATTCTGTTAGGCTAGAATTGTCAGCCGGCACTACAGAAACAAGGCCCGACCGTGGCCTGAGTCGCTTCGGACAAACCCCCATCTTACCGTTTCCCGGCACTCGTTGAACCGGACGCGTCAAGGACCCGTTATGGCGTCAACAGAAACCACATCGCGCTCGCTGTTTCGTCGATTCTTCGAGTGGGCGCTTCACGGAACGTACCGGCACTTCTTCTGCTGGGTACCGCCAAAACTCGGATTCCTGACATCCTGGTGGATGCGCCTGTTCTTTCGGGGAATCCAGGTCAGCAATACCCAGACCCGCCGGTTGAAAGCGCTGCAAGACCAGGGCACCATTATTTACACGACGAAGTACAAGAGCCGATTTGATTTTTTCTTCTACCACAGCCGATATCAACAACTGGGATTGCCGTTTCCCGAAATCGGTCTGGACTATCGGATAGTTCTCATGCAGCCGTTCCGGCGGCTCCTTCAAGTAACCCTGGCAAACGTGATTTATTTTTTTAAACATTTTTCCCTGCCCGATCCTTATGAAAGCGGGTATATCCGGGACCAGCTGCTGGCCGGCAAATCGGGATTCGTCTCGTTGATCGAAAAAAGAGGCTTCGATCGCCGATTTTTGAAAGCGAAAACAGACCCTTTGCAGTATCTGATCCAGTTGCAGAAGGAGCAAAACAGGCCGATTTTTATCGTTCCCCAGAAGATATTCTTTAGCCGCAAGCCGAACCGGACCATTCCCTCCATGGTCGACATGTTGTTCGGCAGCGAAGAACGTCCCGGACGATTGCGACGGGTGGTCACCCTGTTTCGAAATCCGGGCAAGGTGTTCTCCGAACTCGCCGAACCCCTCAGCCTGCAGAACGTATTGGCGTCACCGGATTGCCGGGACCTGGACACCCAGACCCAGGCCCAACACCTCCGGCGTCAACTCGTTCAACGCTCGAATCGACTCCGCCAGAGTACACTCGGTCCGGTCATCAAGACCCAGGAAGAACTGAAGCAGAACATCCTGACCAGCCCGCGGCTTGAGAAATTTATGCAGCATCACGCCAAAAGTAGAAATGTCTCCCTGTATTCGATCCACCGGAAAGCCAGCAAGGCCCTGGATGAAATCATGGCCAAATACAACATGGTCGTTATCCGGGCGGCGGACTTCTGCATCCACTGGATTATCAAGCACATGTTTGACGGTGTCTCCTACCAGCCCGAAGAAATAGAAGAACTCAAATCGAAAGCGCAAAAGGCCCCTCTGGTTTTGATCCCATGCCATAAAAGCCACATCGATTATCTGATCATTTCCTATGTCCTTTTCCACAATCACGTGGCGGTGCCGTTTGTCGCCGCCGGGGCGAACCTCTCTTTTTTCCCGATGGGCCCCATCTTCCGGGGTGGCGGGGCTTTTTTTATCCGGCGCACGTTCCGGGGTGCCGTTCTCTATGCCAAGGTCTTTTCAGAGTATATCTACTGGCTGCTCAATGAAGGGTATAATATCGAGTTTTTCATAGAAGGCGGCCGCAGTCGAACCGGAAAGCTGATCCTGCCAAAGCTCGGACTCCTTTCGATTCTTCTGAACGCCTACAAGGAAGGTGCCAGCGAAGATCTTTTTTTCGTTCCGATTTTCATCGGGTACGATCGCGTGTTGGAAGAAAGTGCCTATCTTCACGAGCTTGAAGGGGGTAAAAAAGAGCCGGAAAGTTTTCGACAGATGCTCAAGATCCCCCGGCTGACCAAAAAACGTCACGGCAGGATCTATCTGAATGTCGATTCGCCGATCTCGTTGAATGAATTGCTGTCGAAGTGGGGCGGCGCTATCGAAGACATGCCATCCAAGGAACTGAACGCGTTCTGTCGAAATCTCGGCCACCGGGTCATTCATGCCATCAACGCGGTGTCGGTGGTCACTCCCTTCGCCCTGGTCGCCAGCGCCATTCTCAATCGGCCGAAGGACCGCTTCTCCGAAACCTCCCTGAGGCACCATATCGACACGTACATGGCCTATCTTTTTTCCCAGCAAGCACGACTCAGCGACACGTTGTTGATGGACCACCATCGGACCGTGGAACAGGTCCTGGAGGCCTATGTCCAGCGCAAATTCATCGAGCATGGCACCGCCGAAAAAAAGAAGAAAAAGAAAAAGGGGCTCCGGCACGGCTGGTACGCGATCAACGAATCCAAACGGCCCCATCTGGAGTACTATAAAAACAACAGCATATCGTTCTTCGTTCCGGCGGCCTACACCGCCATGACGATCCTGGAAATCGATGCGTTTCAATTCGGGGCATCGGATATCTACGATGGCTACCGGAATCTCCAGGATCTTTTCAAAAATGAATTTGCCTACGATGTGGACAAAACGGCCGAGCAGTATGTCCGCAAGACCATCAAATCGTTCATCGACGATGCCATCCTCATACCCCATCCAACACTGCCGGACCGCTACAACATCACGTCTTCGGGATACCGGAAACTGAAGTTCTTCGCCTTTTTCCTCAAACCCTATCTGGAGTCCTACTGGGCGGCGCTATATGCCTTTTCACGGTATCCCCAGAAAAAGTTCAGCGGCAAAGACAGATTGAAAAAGATCCAGTCCATCGGCACGCGAATGTACAAACGACGGGAAATCGAGCTGAAAGAATCCAACTCCAAAATCAACTATGCCAATGCGGTGGATTTCTTCGTGAGCCGGGGCATCCGCGGATCGGAAAGCCGGGAGAAGATCACGCCCTACAGTGAAGCGATCCAGCGATATCTGACCTTGTTATAACGACACCATGAAAGCGCTGATCCTTGCAGCAGGGTACGGAACCCGCCTCAGGCCCTATACCGACCGGACACCGAAGGCGCTTTTCCCGATCGCGGGCCGACCGGTCATCGACCGGCTGATCCGCCAGCTGGCTGCAGCCGGTTGCAGCGCCGTCATGGTCAACACCCATCATCTCGGTGACCGCGTGGCCGCGTTTCTCTGTGAGCAATCCTACCCGATTCCGATCCAGGTGCGCCATGAACCCGAAATTCTCGGCACCGGCGGGGCGATTCAAAATGTGGCGGATTTCTGGGACGATCGCCCCTTTATGGTCGTCAACAGCGACATTGTCACAGATGTGGACTTCCGCCGACTGTATGCCGTTCATGGGGCGCACCCCCACCCGGTGACACTGGTTCTCCACGATGATGCCTCACAGAACAGCGTCCAGGTGACTTCCGGAGACGACATCACCGGTTTCGGCCCCCCGTCGGATGGAAAGAAGGCGGCACCCGGTTTGCGACAGCTGACGTTCACCGGCATCCAGGTTCTGGACCCCGGCATCCTGCCGCTGTTTCCACGTGGAAAATTCTCTTCCAGCATCGATGTTTTCCGGCAGCTCATCCATAATGGAGAAAAAATTCGGGCATGGATTCCGGAGAATATCTACTGGAAGGACATCGGCACCCCGGACAGATACCGGCAGGCCGTGGTCGACCGGATGGCTCCGGAAGCATTTACCGGCTTCCGGCCGGATACCGGAAATGTTCCCATCCGCTGGCAGACCCTGGCCGGGGACGGTTCGGACAGAAAATGGTTTCGTCTCAGCCAACAGAACAGGAGTCTCATCCTGGCCGATCACGGAATTCGACAGGCAGACGGTGTCTCTGAAGCAGATGCGTTTATCGACATCGGCCGGCACCTGAAGCAATGCTTGGTGCCGGTGCCGGATATCCTCGGTTACGATCGCTTTGCCGGGCTTGTGATCCTGGAGGACCTTGGCGATCGGCACCTGCAGCAGATGGTACAGGGGGCATCCGAAACCGACGTTGTCGCCCTGTATGAGCGCATCATCGCCGCCCAGATCCACATGTGTCTCGCCGCTGCAGATGGCTTCGACCCGCAGTGGGCGTTTCAGACGCCGGTGTACGACGCACACCTGGTCCTGGAAAAGGAGTGCCGCTACTTTGTGGACGCTTTTATCAACGCATACCTGCGATTGGATGTGGACGTCGAAACGATGCGGGACGAATTCGAACAGATTGCGGATGGCGCTGCCGGAGCGGAAATCGTCGGATTCATGCACCGGGATTTTCAGTCCCGAAATATCATGGTACGCGATGGAAACATCTTTTTCATCGATTTTCAAGGCGGCCGCCGCGGGCCGCTGGCTTACGATCTGGCGTCCCTGCTGATCGATCCCTACGTGGCACTGCCGGCGGCTATCCGGGATCATCTCACCGACGTGGCCTGCCGGATGGTTTCCGAAACGCGTGCCGGGACCCCCGAACAATTTCGTCGTGACCTGCAGTACTGCGCCCTGGCCCGGAACCTGCAGATATTGGGGGCGTTCGGATTTCTGACCCTGAAAAAAGAGAAACCGTTCTTTCGCGATTTTATCCCGCCGGCGGTCAAGACCCTGGATGAATTTCTCTCCGGGCCGTTAGGGAAAAAATTTCCCAAGCTGCGCAAGTTACACGGGCAGATAGAGGGGGCACTGCCAACTGGTGTTGATCGCATTCAATCCTCATCAGAAATAAATGATTAACGATTACCGCAGAGGCGCCAGGCTTCGCGGAAAGAGTTCTTTATTGAACTGCAGACAAAGGAGGTGAATCATGATTCACGTCATGGTGAACGGGCTCCCCGGAAACATGGCCGAGCAGGTGGCGCGGCGGGTCATTACGGACGATCAGTTGACCCTCGTCCCCTGGTCGTTGACGGGGCCGGAGATCGAGGCCGCAACCCATCCCATCGGCAATACGACGGTCACACTCATCCGCCCGGAGGTAAAAGAAGACCGCATTTCCGGCGTTCTGAATGATTTCAACGCAATCATCTGCGTGGATTTCACCCATCCTGCGGCGGTAAACGAAAATACGGATTTCTACTGCAACCAGGGCATCCCCTTTGTCATGGGCACCACCGGTGGGGATCGGCAGAAACTGGAAGAACGCATCCGGGCCTCGCAGATCGCGGCCGTGGTGGCCCCCAACATGGGCAAACAGATTGTCGGGTTTCAGGCCATGATGGCCTATGCCGCGGAGAGGTTTCCGGGCCTGTTCGACGGGTACGAGCTGTCGGTCCGGGAGAGCCATCAAAACGGAAAGGCGGACACCAGCGGCACCGCCAAGGCCATGGTCGGCTACTTCAACCGTCTGGGCGTTCCGTTTACAGAAGACGCCATCACCAAGGAACGGGATCCCGCCATCCAGAAGGCGCAATGGGGTATCCCGGAAGACTACCTGTCCGGGCATGGCTGGCACACGTATCGACTCGTGTCTTCGGATGGGACGGTATGCTTCGAGTTTACCCACAACGTCAACGGCAGGGAGGTCTACGCCAGGGGAACCCTCGATGCGGTCCGGTTCCTCAGCCAAAAGACGGCCGATGGGGCAACGGGGCGGGTCTATTCGATGATTGATGTTCTTAAAGGCGGGTAGTTCGGATGTCGGATGTCTGGGCTCAGGTGTCGGATGTTTGAGGTCTGGAACCAGGTGTCGGATGTCTGAGGTCTGGAACCAGGTGTCAGGTGTCAGGTTTCAGGTTTCAGTTGTCTCTTGTTTGTTCTTTGTGATTTGGCTTGCTCTGCTCGTTCTGCCTTTCCTGAGCACAGCCAAAGGAAGCCTGCCTGCAGTGCGCCTGTCAAATCCTTCGAAGGGGTGTTTGGTATTCGTAATTTGTTGTTTAGGATTCAGCGTCAGGTGTCAGGATGCTACACCGATCGCTTTCTCGGTGGTCGGTTCAGCCTGAAACCTGACACCCGAAACCTGACAACTGGGATCTGACACCTGAAACCTGACACCCGACACCAAACACTAATCACCACTTAACAGCTCTTCCGCCTTCTTCAGTGCCTGGTCGAGATTTTCCGGTTTCGAACCGCCGGCCTGGGCCATATCCGGCCGGCCACCCCCACCGCCTCCGACAACCGGGGCGATGGACTTGACGATGTTGCCGGCATGGAACCGGTCGGTCAAATCTTTGGTGACCACGGCAATCAGCAGCACTTTCGAGTCAACGGCACTGCCCAGCACAATCACGCCGGACTTTAGTTTGTCCCGGTATCGATCCGCCAGGTCGCGCAGTGCTCCCGGAGTATCCACGGCCACCCGTTTGACCAGCAGGCTGACACCGTTGACCTTCTGGATCGTATCGGCCGTGTCGTCCGCCTGAAGCCCGACGATTTTGGCCTTGAGCCGTTCGATTTCCTTTTCCTGGCTTTTTTGTCCGGCAATGACCCCTTCCAGCTTCTGCAGCAGGGAGTCCGGGGTGTCCTTGAGCATCCGGGCGGCATCCCGGACAATATGATGTGTGTGTTGCATCTGTTCCACCGCGGCATTGCCGGTGATGGCCTCCAACCGACGAACGCCCGAAGCCACGCTCGATTCCGATATGATCTTGAACAGCCCGATGTTGCCCGTGCGATCCGTGTGGGTGCCGCCGCAAAGCTCTTTGCTGAAGTCGGCCAGGGAAATCACCCGCACCCGATCGCCGTATTTCTCTTCGAACAAGGCGGTAGCTCCGGATTGAAAGGCATCCTCGGCATCCATTTCATCGATGGTTACAGGCGCATTCTCCCGGATACGCTCATTGACGAGCCATTCGATGCGATCCAGTTCTTCCGGAGTCACCTGGGAGAAGTGGGTAAAATCGAAACGCAGGCGATCCGGGGCGACCAGGGAACCGGCCTGTTTGACGTGGTCGCCAAGGACCTTCCTCAACATGGCATGCAGAATGTGGGTGGCGGTGTGATTCAATTGCGTGGCCCGCCGTTTGTCTTCGTCCACCGACAGGGTGATGGCATCACCGGTCCGGAGTGCTCCCTCGACCACCCGTCCTTTGTGGATGATCAAACCGGTGGGGTCTTTGACGGTGTCGGTGACGTCAACCTTCCCCTGGGGGCCTGCGATGGTGCCGACATCCCCCACCTGCCCGCCGGATTCTCCATAAAACGGCGTCACTTCGGCAACCACGTCGACAGCGGCGCCGGTGTCTGCCTCGGTCACTTCGGTGCCGTCTGAGACCAGCAACACCACTTTGGATTCAGCCTCGATGCCGTCGTATCCGCGGAACTCGGCCTTGAACCCATCGGCGGTCAGGGTTCGAAAAGCATCGCTGATTTCATCGAACGATGACACCTGCCGGGATTGCTCCCGCTGACGGTCCATGGCGACATTGAAGCCGTCCATATCCACCCCCAGCGCCTGATCCCGAACCACATCCTGGACGATGTCCACCGGAAATCCATAGGTATCGTAGAGCTTGAAGACCACGTCGCCCGGAACCACGGTTTCCCCCCTGACCTTCATCTCGTCCAGGGTTTCGTTGAGCAGTTTCAATCCGTAGTCGATGGTCTCCGAAAACCGCAGCTCTTCGTTCTGAATCACATTGGTGATAAAGGCCTCGGCCTCGGCAAGCTCCGGATACTCGGGTTTCATCACGTCGAACACCACTGTGGCGGTTTCGTGAAGAAAGGGTTTGGTCAAACCGATATTCCGCCCGTATCGGATGGCCCGCCGCATGATCCGGCGGAGCACGTAGCCCCTTCCTTCGTTGGACGGCAGGATACCGTCTCCGATCAGAAAGGCCGCGGCCCTGGAATGGTCGGCGATGACCTTCATGGCCACCTCGGCCTCATGGGAGGCATTCCGGCCGATGCCGGAAAGCGCCTCGGCCCGCTCGATAATCGGCACGATCAGATCGATGTCATAGTTGGTCGGTACGTCCTGCAAAATGGAAACCATCCGTTCCAGCCCAAGCCCCGTGTCGATGCTCGGTTTCGGCAGGGGGGTCATTTCACCGGAGGCGTCCCGGTTGAACTGCATGAACACCAGGTTCCAGATCTCCAGAAACCGGTCGCATTCACAGCCGAGGGCGCAATCGGGTTTCCCGCACCCGTATGCCTCCCCCCGATCCAGATGGATCTCGCTGCAGGGGCCGCACGGCCCGGTGTCGCCCATGGCCCAGAAGTTGTCCTCTTCACCGAACCGAACGATCCGATCCTCAGGCACACCGATCTGACGATGCCAGATCTCTGCGGCCTCGTCATCGTCCAAAAAGATCGACACCCAGAGCTTGTCTGCGGGAAGACCATACCCGTTAGTCAACAGGTCCCAGCCAAAATCGACCGCCTTTTCCTTGAAGTAATCTCCGAAAGAGAAATTGCCCAGCATCTCGAAAAATGTATGATGCCGCGCGGTGTACCCCACGTTCTCCAGGTCGTTATGCTTTCCACCGGCCCGCACGCATTTCTGCGATGTGGTGGCCCTGGAATAACCGCGCTTTTCTTCTCCGAGAAAGAGCCTCTTGAACTGCACCATGCCCGCGTTGACAAACAGCAGCGTCGGGTCATCGTGGGGCACCAGCGAGGAGCTCCGGACGATCTGATGATGATGTTTTTCGAAATACTCCAGGAACTTTCTCCGTACATCATTGCCGGTCATGTTGTTCTCCAAAATTCAGCGATTATGTGTTTTCCGGTTCCTGCGGTGCCTCTTCGGTTGGCTCCTCCAGACCGAGGGCCTGGCGCGCCTTCGCGTACAGCGCATCGGATATGTCCGTGTTCTCCTTCAGGAACCGTTTGACGTTTTCCCGGCCCTGGCCGATCCGCTCGCCGTTGTAGGAATACCAGGAGCCGCTTTTGTCGATTATCCCTGCATCGACGCCGATGTCAAGCAGATCCCCGGTTTTCGATATGCCTTCCCCATACATAATATCGAACTCGGCATCCTTGAAGGGAGGGGCCATCTTGTTTTTCACGACCCGGACCCGGGTCCGGTTTCCGATGACCTCCTGGCCGTCTTTGATGGCACCGGTGCGGCGGATGTCCAGCCTTACCGAGGAATAGAATTTAAGGGCATTGCCGCCGGTGGTGGTCTCCGGGTTTCCAAACACGATGCCGATCTTCATCCGGATCTGGTTGATGAAAATGACCGCCGTCATGGTTTTCCCGATGGTGCCGGTCAACTTACGCAGGGCCTGGGACATGAGGCGGGCCTGAAGTCCCATGTGGGAGTCTCCCATTTCCCCCTCGATTTCAGCCCTCGGCACCAGCGCCGCGACCGAATCGATGACCATGATATCAATGGCGCCGCTTCGCACGAGCATATCGGCAATTTCCAGTGCCTGCTCCCCGGTGTCCGGCTGGGCCACCAGAAGTTCGTCGCAGTTGACACCCAGCCTCCGGGCGTAAGCTGTGTCCAGGGCATGCTCTGCATCGATAAAGGCCGCGATACCGCCCTGGTGCTGCGCCTCGGCAACAGCATGCAGTGCCAGTGTGGTTTTACCCGAGGATTCCGGGCCGAAGATTTCGATGACCCGCCCCCTCGGCAGACCACCGATACCGAGTGCCCGGTCCAACGCGATCGATCCCGAGGATATTGTCGTCACGTCCACAATTGGCCGACTTCCCAGTTTCATGATCGACCCCTTGCCGAATTGACGTTCGATCTGCGTCATGGCCGATTCTACGGCGCGCTGTTTGTCGTTTCCCCCCCCCATTGTCTCCTCCTTGAATGCGCTGTGCTGGAAATATGGTTGACTGTTCGGAATTTCATATCCCATCATCCCGGGAAAAGAAGTCACGGAATGATCAGGAAAGATGGATTTTATGTAGTATGGTATACACCGCCCCCTGGGGTTTCAACTGACTCTGATACAGGATAACCGACTCCACGGTAAACCGGGGCGATTCGAAGTCCTCCAATTCGGCAAAGGCCCCCATCAATCGCTTCCCGTCAATCGGTCCCTTGCTGCGGCCGATGGTCAGATGGGCCTTGAACCGCCGGGAATCCGCGGGAAACCCGATTCGAGCCAGTTCTTCTTCCACCTGTCGCTGGCACTCGAAAAGCCCGTCCGTATCGCCGCTCACACCCACCCAGAGCACACGCGGCTTCCGGATGTTCGGAAACACGCCGAATCCTTTTGCGAAAAGTGTCAACGATCCCATGCCCCCCACGGCCTTGACAAGGGCGGTATGGATGCGATCCACATCCATTGAACTCACGTCACCCAGAAATTTTAGCGTCAGGTGAATACTCCCGGGGCGCACCCAGCGGATTTTGAAGCGATGCGATCCGAGCGCGTCCTGAGCCCTGCGGATCTTCTCGCGAACCGTGTTGGGTAGCGGCAGCGCCACAAAGGCACGAATATCCGTGTCGGGTTTATCCGCCATGGGGTACCGACGGCAGCGTGAACTGGGGTTCCCCCAGCAGAAAGCCGCCGTTTGCAATACTCTTTTTCAACTGGTTGGCAATTTCACGCGCTTTGACCACACTCGACAGGGGCACCGTCGGCACCGTCTCTCCGTCGACGGTGATGGTCCCGCTTTTCAGCTCGGCATAACTGACCTGGCCGAGACTTCGAGAGACATTGTTCGGGTAATCGTTGCCGTAGTCCACGACCTGGGTGACGATCTCTTCATCGGAGATACCGGTGGTCTCGGCGATTTCCTCGTTCAGCAGCGGGATCGGTATCCCCAGCCCAACAGCCAGAGAGCATCCATAGCCCTGAAGGCTGAAGCCGCGCAGCCACTGAGGGCTCATCTGCTTCAGATCCCCCATGACCCAGAGTGTGCCGGCCGGCCGTATGGGTGTTCCATTGGATGTCCGGTCCACGTTCGGGTTGTGCTGTGTACCGTGCCAGGTGACATAGCCCTGCGCGCCCCCCAAAAAGATGCGGGTTCCCAGTCCGATGGTTCGATAATAGGGATCGTTGAACAGGGGGCTCAACTGGCCGGCGGAACAGTAGTTCGCATTGCTGGCTTTCGGCTTGAGGGCCCCCATGTAGGTGTAGATGGTCTTTTTGGTTAAATTCACAGCGCAGTTATAGTTTTGATAACCGTTTCTCGGGTTGCAAAGGGTTGCCATGGGTAAATCCGCCAGGGTCAACTCTTTCTCGAACCCCCGGTTCGGGTAGCACGACGTCCCGTAACCGATAGCTCTCAGGTGCACGGTGTTGCCGGAAACCAGATCCTCGAGAACATGACCCCCGCCGTAGTTAAATTCCCCCGGCCACACCTTGTTGAGCGGGTCATCCTCGCTGGGCTCGGTCACCCCCAGGTAGCAGTCCACCGCCGCCAGCCCGGCATAAGCGGGCACGTTGTTGAACCACACCTTGGACGCCTTTATGGTCGGGGTGGTGTGCCCGAAGTTGATAAACGCGCCGCTGGAGCACATCGGCGCAAACGTACCCGTGGTGACGACATCGACCTGCCGCGCCGCCTCGACGGGGCCTTCCTCCTTGACGATATCGATGATCTCCTCGGCGGTGACCACCACGACATCTCCGGATCGGATCTTGTCATTGATCTCCTGATACGTTTTCTGGACTTTGGTGTTCTTGTTCATTACGCCCACTCCCTTGACATGGCTTCGAAACCGTTGTGCCCGGCGGGTTACTGGATCATCGTTCCCGCTGCGCCCTGATTTTATTTCTGACGTTGTTCTCAATCCATTTCGCATCCCACCATTCCAGCGGATTGACGAATGTATGGTGGACCAGCATGGCATAATGGAGGTGGTCCCCTCCGGCCAGACCGGTGCTTCCGGTATATCCGATGATATCCCCCCTGTCGACGGTTTGATTCGGTTCCACCTCGATACGGCTTAAGTGGGCATACATGGATTGCAAACCCAGCCCGTGGTCGATCACCACGCTGTTACCATAGATGCTCAACGCATCGGCAAACACCACTTTGCCGTGATTGGCCGCCGGCACCGGTGAGTGCTTAACGGAGGCCAGGTCCACACCCAGGTGAAATTGACGGTCGACCTCGGTCCCGTTGTGCGTATAAATCCGCCGGTCTCCAAAGCCCGCCTGCCGGGCGGAACCGGGCAGCCGGACAAAGGACCCCGACCACAACATCCCCGGACGCGTATCGGGGATCACCGCTGAAAGCCTCTCGTAGGCGGACGCCCGGAGGGTCCTGTTGACGTACAGGAACTGGTCCACCGGTGCCTTATCGGCTACCGGCGACAGTTCAGCATCGAATTGCGGAAGCTTGCGCTTCAGAAAGCCATCGGTAATCCGAATCGTGTCCCTGGGGAATCGTTTGGGCCGGATATAGTGACGAAACGCGGCCCTGCTCGTGTTGCCGGCCCGATCCGAGGCGCCCAGGTAGATGCCGGTGTCCCTGCCCTGGTCAACCCGCAACGCAAACATGGCCAGGTAGACGGACGGATCCTCAAAATACCCGCCGGCGCCGGGGTAAAAATCAGTTCCAACGTGCACGCCGCTCCGCGAGCAGGGTTCGGACAACCGATAAATGACAAGGCCGGCACCCCCCTGGGAGACATTGTGGGCGTTGCTGATCGCCCGGATGTCCGGGGGCACGGTGTCGATCAGGACGGTTTCTTCGGCAACGCGTTGATTGCCGTTGCTGCTGTTGCGCCAGGAATAATCCCATACCGTGGAACGGATAAGGACGTTTCCATCGGTAATCCCCATTTCCCGGGGTTCCAGGGTCACGGCGAGTTCCGTCTCCCGAATCACGCCTTTTTTGAAGAATCCCGTCGAAGGGAACCCCCGATCCAGAAGCAGGTGGGTCTTTTCACCCTGGATAATTTCAATGCGAAGATGCCGCAGCCCGGTTTTCCGGTCGGATATTGAGACGGAAAAGGGCTGAGACGGTCCGAAGACGGGTTTCGGCAGGGTCATATGGATGGCTGGTGTCTCGCCTTCGAGACGTTTCAGCAATCCCCATCCGACGGGTGCGGCAAGGATGAGACAAAGTGTGGCAAGCAGCCCCCACTTGAACCTTTTCTGTTTATCTTTCAATGGGTTGCGGATTGTGCCTCCAAATGGATTGACCAGAAACAATAACAGTTCGAAATATGTTAGGCAATGGTTTTTTAGCAACTTGACTTTTCCAGGGGTGCACGATAAATGAAGCTCGTAACATATCGTAAATCTGGGCATTTTTTAACTTCGTACGGTTTGGGAACCACCGAACAACGTCGTGCAGCGCGTTTATGAAACGCGAGGATGCCGCCCACGTGGCGAACAATTGGTCCGCCTTTTTTGTGGCTGGCTAAAATGTCTGTTTCTGAAGCCGTGTTGAGCGGGATTTCCGCTTCTCTCCAACCATCTGCAGGGGTGTATACGGCATTGTTGCCTCGGCACCAGGCCTGAAGCGCCGCAGATTCACGTTAATACGGAACGTTATCTCATTTTGAGCGTGTCTGGTGCCGCCCCACGGTACGGGATTTCTGCTTCGCCTCAACAGGTAATAGGGAAGAATCAAGATTATGACCTTTTCCGTGGACATCGGATCACTTACCATCGGGCAGGGCCGCGCCCTCGCGTTTATTGCAGGGCCCTGCGTGATCGAATCGGTCGAAAACACCTTTCGGATCGCAGAAGCATTGAAAGGGCTCTCCGATACCCTGAATTTCCCGCTCATTTTCAAAGCCTCCTACGACAAAGCCAACCGCACATCGATACAATCGTTTCGGGGGCCCGGCGCTCGTGAAGGCCTTGACATCCTGGGGCAGGTCCGCAGGGAACTGGGCATACCGGTTCTATCCGATGTCCATCGCATTTCCGAGATAGATACCGCAGCGCAGGTTCTGGATGTCATTCAGGTCCCGGCCTTTCTATGCCGGCAAACCGATTTCATTGTGGAAGTCGCCCGGACCGGAAAACCGATTAACATCAAGAAAGGTCAGTTTCTGGCCCCTTGGGACATGTCCAATGTGATCGGCAAAATCACCGCCATGGGAAATCACCATATTCTCATAACCGAAAGAGGGTCCATGTTCGGGTACAACAATCTGGTTGTCGATTTTCGTGGCATACCGATCATGCAGCAAACCGGCTATCCCGTTGTCTTCGATGCTACACACAGTGTGCAAACGCCGGGCGGGTCTGGAACCAGCTCGGGCGGGCAGCGGGAGTTTGCCCCCGTGCTGGCGCGGGCAGCCGTCGCATCCGGGGCCGATGCCGTGTTCATGGAGGTTCACTTCGATCCGGACAACGCCCTTTGCGACGGTCCGAACTCTCTTCATCTGCATTCCCTGGGATCTTTGCTGGAGGAACTGATGGCCATCCGCGCTGCGATATCCCCGCAACACCCCGAGGGCCCCAAGGCCGAAACGATTCTCCCATGAAACTACCGAACCGCTTAAGACGCATCCGCCTCCTGTTGCTGGACGTGGACGGGGTCCTTACCGACGGCAGCATTATTTACGACGACCGGGGGATGGAGACCAAAGCCTTTAATGCCAGAGACGGTCTCGGCATGCGCCTGCTCATGGACGCAGGTATCGATATCGGCCTGATCACCGGCCGTTCATCCGAGGCACTCAAGCATCGTTGCCGCAATTTGGGAATTTCCCGTCTCATGGACGGCGTGGAAGATAAGGCCAGGGCACTGGCACGTGTCATGTCAGACACCGGTCTGACCAAGGACCAGATCGCCTTTGTCGGAGACGATTTACCGGATTTGGCCATCATGGCACGGGTCGGTCTGCGCATTGCCGTCTCGGATGCCCATCCTGCAGTCCGGGCCATGGCCCATATGGTCACCCAAACGCCCGGCGGCAGGGGAGCCGTCCGGGAGGTGTGCGAAGCCATTTTAGAAAGTAAAGGCCTCTGGAGCGACATCGTTACCAGGATGGCGGAGTGATGCAAGGCAGCCGGAAGCATACCAGGCGATTTCTGAAACTGTTTCTGATTATGGCCGTTCTCATCGGTATCGGGGCCGTCATCGTTATGTTTTTAGAGTACCGCCGGCTGTCGGGGCATCCCGAATACATTCTCTCGGATGTCGCCCCAAATGCGGAACTCACCATCCGCAATCTCAATCATACCGCCACCAAAGAGGGCGTTACGGAATGGCGCCTGCATGCCGAAGAGGCACAATATCGGGGGAACGAAAAGACCGCCCAACTGCGGAACCTCTCGGTAACGTTTTATATGCCGGAGGGCGAAGAAATCAATTTGTCGGCCGAGCGGGGGCAGCTGGATACCGAAACCAACAATCTTGCCCTCGAGGGTAATATCCGTATCCGGCGGGGTCCGCTCATGATGACGACCGAACGCATGCACTACAGTCATCAACAGCGCGTTATACGTTCCGAAAGCCCGGTGAAATTATCCGCTAAGAAAATTACGCTAACGGCCGATCTCATGATATATGATATCCTGGAACGCAGAATTATGTTTGAAGGAAACGTCCATGGGACACTTCAGGGAATTTTTTCCATATAATGTGATAAGCGTTCTCCGGCCGGCTGCGGCGGCACTGATCCTATTCTGGGGAGCCACGGGGGTTTCCCAGGATCAAGTTCCGGATCAGGATGCCAAGGCGGCCCTGGAGATGATTCAAATCCGCTCGGATAGTCTGGTCGCCGACGACCAGTCAAAGGTGGCGGAATTTATCGGTAACGTAACAGCGTCCCAGGGCGACACCGTCATCGAGTCGGAACGGTTGAAGGTCTATTACGGATCCGGAGGGCAGCCTTCGGAGGATCCGGAAAATCTGGCGGCCCAGGTGGAAAAAATTGTGGCTTCCGGAAACGTCCGCATCCGATTTGAAAACAGACTTGCAGTCGCACAGGAGGCGGTATACAATGTACGGTCTCAAGTGTTTATTCTCAGCGGAGAGGGCACCCGGGTGTCCAGCGGCAGCAGCTACATTGTCGGAGAGAAGATCACGCTGCGCCGAAAGGACGGCCAGGTGGTCGTCATCGGGGGCGAATCCCGGCAGGTGGAAGCTGTTTTCTACCCTGAAGATGCGGAAAAGAAGCCGAACCCACCGCAATCGAACTCCGGCGGAACAGGATCGTCGAGTGAAACCGAATGAGACGGGAGCCGGCCACTGACGCAAGATCTGACCTGCTTTTCGAACCACCATGACGACACTGCAGCTCGAAAATCTGGTCAAAACCTACTATCGCCGAACGGTTGTCAATTCGGTGAGCTTGAGCGTTGAAAGCGGCTCTGTGGTGGGGCTTCTGGGCCCCAATGGCGCCGGAAAGACCACCACGTTTTATATGACCGTCGGGATGATCCGTCCGGATGCCGGCCGCGTTCTTCTCGGCGGAGAAGAAATCTCTGACACTCCCATGTTCGTAAGGGCGCGGAAGGGGATCGGTTACCTCCCACAGGAGGCCTCCATTTTCCGCAAGCTGACCGTCCGGCAGAACGTCATGGCCGTGCTCGAGACAATGTCGCTGACACGTTCGGATCGGGAGCGGCGTGCGGACCTGCTCCTTGAAGAGCTGGGGATTAAAAGGCTTTCGGATCAAAAAGCCAACGTGCTGTCCGGAGGAGAACGGCGGCGGCTGGAAATTTCAAGAGCCCTGGCCACCAATCCGGCGTTCATGTTACTGGACGAACCATTTGCGGGAATTGACCCGCTGGCGGTCGTGGATATTCGGAAAATCATCGAACATCTGAAAAAGAGGGACATCGGAATCTTGATTTCCGACCACAACGTCCGTGAAACCCTTGAAGTCTGCAACCGGGCATATATACTAAACAATGGTCAGGTGATTGAATTCGGCTCTCCCGAAAAGATCGCCGCCAGTGAAACCGCCCGGCGATTTTATCTAGGGGAAGAATTCAGGCTATAGGATGGCAATAGAACTCAGACAACAATTGCGGCTGACCCAGCAGCTAATCATGACCCCGCAGCTGCAGATGGCCATCAAGCTCCTGCAGCTGTCACGGCTGGAACTGGTGGACATGATCCGCCAGGAACTCGAGGAGAACCCCACTCTGGAAGAGGTCCAGGAGACAGCGCCAGAAGATCAGGCCCGTCAGCAGACCGAATCGGTGCCCGCCGAGCCGGCCGCCGCCGATGAAGTCCAGATCAAGGAAAATTTGACCGAGGATATCGATTGGAGCAACTACATCGATGAATACAACTCTCCCGGTCGAATCTCCTACGAGACAGAAAGCAGGGACACCCCCCGTTTCGAGACGTTTGTATCCGCCAAAAAATCGCTCAGCGATCACTTGCTCTGGCAGCTGCTGATGACGCTCCCCTCCAATGAAGAAGAGCGGGTCGGGAGCCTGATCATCGGCAATCTGAACCGCGACGGCTATCTGGACATGGATTATGACGATCTGGTCGAAACAAGCGGCGCATCGCCTGAAATGGTGGAAGCGGTCCTGGCCATCCTACAAACCTTTGATCCAATCGGCGTCTGTTCCAGAAACATCAGCGAGTGTCTGCTGATTCAGGCCCACCACCTGGGTCTGGACGACACAGTGGTCACCGAGATCATCACCAACCATCTCAACCATCTCGAGAATAAAAATTACAAAGCCATCTGCAAGGCACTGAAAGTCGACATGGACACCGTTGTGACGGCTGTCAACATCATCAAGGGCCTTGAACCCCGACCGGGGCGGGAATTCTCCGAAGACGAGCCGGTTTACATCAATCCCGATATCTACGTTTACAAGATGGATGATGACTTCGTGATCATGCTCAACGATGACGGGATGCCGAAACTGCGTGTCAATTCGTTCTATAAAGAGGCGATCACCGGAAGCGAAAAGGTCTCGACAAAGGCCAAGGATTACATCCAGGACAAAATGAGATCTGCCGCTTGGCTGATTCGCAGCATTCATCAACGCCAAAAAACGATTTACAAAGTCATGGAAAGTATCGTCAGCTTTCAAAGGGAGTTCTTCGATCAGGGCATTGCCTTTCTGAAACCGATGGTACTCCGGGATGTGGCCCAGGATATCGGCATGCATGAATCGACCATCAGCCGGGTCACAACCAATAAATACGCCTACACGCCGCAAGGCATCTTCGAACTGAAATACTTCTTCAACAGTTCCATCAATCGCGTTCACGGCGGCTCCGTCGCGTCTGCCAGCGTTATGGCGAGAATCAAGCAGATCATCGAAAACGAGAATCCTCGGAAACCATACAGCGACAGCAAGATTGCCCAACTTCTGAAAGATTCGAACATCGATATCGCTCGGCGCACCGTCGCCAAGTACCGTGAAATGCTGAAGGTACTGCCCTCCAACAAACGGAAACAGATTTAACGGGAGATGCTCTATGCAAACATCGGTTACCTTCAAAAAATTGGCTCCGTCCGATCATTTGAAAGCCTATGTCAGCGAAAAATTGGACCGGTTTGATAAATACCTGCACAACCCGGCAGAGGCGAACGTCGTTTTGTCGGTAGAAAAATTCCGGCATATCGCCGAGATCACGATCATCGGGGATCGCCTCAATATCATCGGAAAGGAAGAGACTGAAGACATGTATTCGGCCATCGACATGGTCCTGGACAAACTGGACAAACAGATTAAAAAATCCAAGGAAAAGATCCGGGAACGGCGGGGCGGTTTCAAGGCCAAGGAACTCGGGACCATGACCGAAGCATCCGCATTGGAGCCGGAGGACAGCTCCGGTGAGCTGATGGTCGAGAGTATTGAGTACAAGCCGATGGATGTGGAAGAGGCGCTGATGCAGCTAAAACTGGTCAATGACAATTTTCTGGTATTCACCAACGCCAGGTCTGATCAGGTCAACGTGCTGTATCGGCGCAAGTCCGGAAATTTCTGCCTGATCCAGCCGATCATTTGAGCCGACCGGGGTCCGCGCAAATACCAAATTCCAAAAATAAAATTCCATACCCAAAATACAAAACACCGGATACCAATCACAAAACACGAAACACTGTACACCAAACACCAAACACGAAACACTGTACACCAAACACCAAACACGACTTTCTAAACACCAACCCTATGAAAATACTTGATGTATTACAGCCGGAAGCCATTTTGCCCAACCTGACGGCACGGGATAAAAAAAGGGTTCTTGAAGAACTGGTAACACCCGTCGCCCCCCATGCCAATGTGACTCCGGAAGAGCTGGTTCGGGTTCTGATGGACAGGGAGCAACTGGGCAGCACCGGAATCGGGGGCGGTATCGGCATCCCCCACGGCAAATTGAAGGGCCTCGATGATTTGCTCCTCGGCTTCGGGCTCAGTCGAAAGGGTGTGGATTTCGATTCCATAGATGGGCGGCCCACGCACATCTTCTTTCTCTTGGTGACACCGGAAAACTCCACGGGGCTGCACCTGAAGATGCTGGCCCGGATATCCCGAATTCTCAAAAACGAGCCCTTTAAAGAAATGCTGATGCGGGCGACAAATCGCGACGAAATATATGACATTCTGAAAAGCGAGGACGAAGATTTCTAGCGCAATGGAAATTTCATTCGGGACATGACATCGGCTATCCGGTCCTCTCCCTTTCATGTAATCCTAATCCAATTCACCTTTTGATGATTTGAAAACTAAAAGACGACAATATCAGACGCTAGGATCAGAGCCGTGACGCTCCCTACCCTGCTCATCATTACCGGGCGTTCCGGATCCGGCAAGAGTACGGCCATCGCCGCACTGGAAGATGCCGGATTTTACTGTGTGGATAATATGCCGGTCGCCATGCTTCCCAAATTTCTCGAGCTGCCCTTGGAGGGAGCCTCGGACGCCACCGGGTTTGCCTTTGTCATGGACTTGCGGGAAAAGGGATTTCTCAGCAGCTACAAGACGATCCTGGGCACACTTGGTGACAAGGGATACCCCATCGAAATTGTGTTTCTCGAAGCCGACCGGGATACCTTGCTCCGACGCTACAGTCAATCCCGCCGCCAGCATCCCCTGGCCCGGAAAGGCCGGACCTTGTCCCAGGCAATTGAAGCGGAAAAAGAGAAACTCGAGGATCTGCGCGGGGAGGCCGAGTATGTGATCGACACCTCCCAGGCAAGTGTTCATGATCTTAAAAGCATGATACAGGACATTGCCGAAAAGAGTGTCGAGCTGGCCCCCATGCGTGTGAACATCATGTCCTTCGGGTTCAAATTCGGTTCACCCAGGGAGGCGGATCTGATCATGGACGTCCGGTTTCTTCCCAACCCTTATTTCGAGCCCCGTCTCAAGCACCTCGACGGAGAAAACGAAACGGTTCAATCTTTTGTCTTGAACAACAGGCAAACACGCTTATTTTTAGACAAATTTTTGAACCTGCTTGACTATCTGATACCGTTATATAAAAAGGAAGGTAAAGCGTTTCTGACCATTGCCGTTGGTTGCACCGGTGGCCGGCATCGATCCGTTGTCGTCGCCCGGCAACTATTTGAGCACCTTAAACAAGTGGAACATCGTGTTGAACTGAACCATAGGGATATTCACCAACGGTAGCCCGGATATGATCGACGTATCCGAAGCATTCTCCTGCCGCGACGCCGGCTTGAAAACCAAAACCGCCGTTTTCAGCACGCGCCTTGCATGAATCGTTGACAAATTAAATCCTTCCCCGTTCGACGCATGTTATCCGTAGAGCCCCGGCCACGGAGTCAGCTTTCTCCGATTCCGGGTAGAATCGAAGGATTGAGATGCAAGATTCAGTGATTGGAATTGTTCTCGTGACGCACAGCAGTTTGGGTGAGGCCTTGATCGAGGCATCGGAATTCGTGTTGGGTTCCCGGCCGGAATCCGTCACAGCGATATCCATAGATCTTAACGAGAAGGCCGAACGCCTCAGGGCAAAAATCGTGGAAGGGATCAAGTCCGTCGATCAGCGCCGGGGCGTGCTGATTATGACCGACATGTTCGGGGGGACGCCCTCCAACCTGAGCTATTCGTTTCTTGAGGAAGGGCGCATCGAGGTCATTTCAGGGGTCAACCTTCCCATCCTGATCAAGGCTGTGAACAGCCGCGGTAAAAGCCATCTGTCGGATCTGTCATCAACTCTGGAAGCGTACGGGAAAAAAAGCATTTCCCTGGCCAGCGGAATTCTCCGCGGAAACAAACGCGAATAGAAGGAGGCAAAATGGGTATAAAGATAGGGATAAACGGTTTTGGACGGATCGGTCGCATGGTGTTCCGGGCCGCCCTGAACCATCCGGATGTCACCGTAGTGGGCATTAACGATTTGATGGACACCGAGACCATGGGGCACCTGCTCACCTATGATTCGGTTCACGGGACCCTTGACCGAACCATAACCACGGAAGCAAATGCCATCGTCGTGGACGGGTCCCCGGTGGCCATTACATCCATCAAGGATCCGGCACAGATCCCCTGGGGGGACTACGGGGCAGCGATCGTGGCCGAGTGCACCGGGCTTTTCCGGGATGCCGAAAGTGCCGCCAAACACCTGTCCGGGGGGGCCCGGAAAGTGGTTATTTCAGCGCCTGCCAAAGACCCGGACATCACGATCGTCATGGGGGTCAACGACACCCAGTATAACCCAAAGGAACATCACATTATTTCCAATGCATCCTGTACCACCAACTGCCTGGCGCCGGTGGCCAAGGTGCTGCTGGAGAATTTCGGCATCCAGCACGGGCTGATGACAACGATCCACTCCTACACGGGGGATCAGCGACTGCTGGATTTCCCGCACAAGGACCTTCGTCGCGCCCGGGCAGCCGCTATGTCCATGATCCCGACCACCACGGGCGCCGCAAGGGCCGTCTCCCTGGTGCTGCCGGAGCTGTCCGGAAAGCTGAACGGTCTGGCCATCCGGGTGCCCACACCCAATGTGTCCATCGTCGACCTGGTCGCCACCCTGGAAAAATCCGGAGTCACCGAATCCGATGTGAACGCGGCGATGAAATCCGCATCCGAAACGTCCCTGTCCGGGATCCTCGGCTTCAGTGAACTGCCGCTGGTTTCCTCCGATTACAACGGGTCCACCCTGTCGTCCATCGTGGACGGCATGACCACCTATGCCATCGGCGACATGGTCAAGGTGATGTCCTGGTACGACAACGAAGTAGGCTATTCCAGCCGAATGGTGGATCTGGCCGCCATGATCGGGAAACAGCTATAAGACAGATAATGGGTATTCGGTATTGGGTATTTGCAAATAGGAACCGGGTATTGGGTACTCGTTATTGGGTATTACATAAAGGAAAACGCATATGGGAAACCGAACGCCGTTGATCGCCGGTAACTGGAAGATGTACAAAACATGCCCGGAGGCCGTGAATGCCGCGGAGCGGCTTGCCGGCCTGATTCCGGGAGGTCTGAACGTGGATGTCATGATCGCGCCGGCCTACACCGCGCTGTTTCCCGTGGCAGACGTGCTTCGAGGATCCATTGTCGCCCTGGGTGCTCAGAACCTGTACTGGGAAACCGAGGGCGCCTATACCGGCGAGGTATCGGCCGCCATGATTCAGTCCGCCGGCTGTTCCCACGTCATTATCGGACATTCCGAACGGCGGCAGTTTTTTGGCGAAACCGATGAAAACGTGAACCGAAAGATCCGTGCAGCCGTCGACGCCAGGCTGGTGCCGGTCCTGTGCATCGGGGAAACCGAAGCCGAGCGCGATGCCGGGGAAACCTTTGCGGTACTTGACAAACAGGTTCAAATGGGGTTAGAAAGTTTCTCTTTAACGGATCTGGAGCGGCTTGTGGTTGCCTATGAGCCGGTGTGGGCCATCGGCACCGGCAAGACGGCCACCAGCGTCCAGGCCCAGGAAGCGCATCGATATGTGCGGGGCCTGGTCGAAAAGACATTCGGCGACGAGTTCGCCGCCGGTTTACGCATCCTTTACGGGGGCAGCGTCAAGCCGAGCAATGTGCGTGAACTCATGGACCAGCCGGATGTCGACGGCGCCCTGGTCGGCGGAGCAAGCCTGGACCCGGATACGTTCATCCAGATTGTAACCTATCAGAATAAAATCGTGTAACGATTTTATGAAACGCGACGATGTCGCTTAACGGGCGAAAGACACCCTAAACTAGGGTTTTTCTAATCTGATACCGTCACGCGCTACTCCGCTGCGTGGCATTTCCGCCTCGCTCTCAAAAGCAGAGGCGAATAATCAAGTTAAAAAGGAATAAATAGATTCCATGTCGATTCCGATTATCGTTATTCACGTTGTCGTCAGCATCGCATTGATTCTGATCGTGCTGCTGCAGACCGGAAAAGGGGCGGATATGGGCGCCTCCTTCGGGGGCGGTTCCAGCCAGACGCTATTTGGCAGTACCGGCGGTGCCGGATTTATGGGAAAACTGACCACAGGGGCAGCCATCATCTTCATGGTGACCTCCCTGGTGCTGGCGTATATGTCCGGCCGCACGCCGGTCGACTCTATCATGACCGACAGTCCGCCTCCGTTGGAACAAACAACGGAACAATCCGCACCGGCAGTGCCGGCGGCCCCCCCGCAGACAGCTGAAACTCCGGCGCCCGCCCAACCGGCCTCCGGGGAATAACATGTGACGTGCCGAAGTGGTGGAATTTGGTAGACACGCTATCTTGAGGGGGTAGTGGCCTACGGCCGTGCCGGTTCAAGTCCGGCCTTCGGCACCATAGAAATGACAAGGGTTTATCGATATAGTCTTCGGTAAACCCTTTATTTTTAATTATTCTACACGATATACACGTACAAGCATACATCAATTAACTTTTTGCTCTGATACGCTTTTCATTTTTTCTGATTCGATTCCCGATTTAGTCAACGGTTTGTCAACACTTTGCAAAAACGCATCGAGTTGGTCAATCGCCTGCCGAGTGTCGTCGTTATCAATCGTGTTATATCGGTCAAACATTTCCCGAGTTGAGTGCCCTGTGATCTCCATAATAACCGAGTCAGTTACCCCTGCCTTTCTCATGTTGGTATTAAAGGTGTGTCGGAGATCATGGAAAACGAAACCTCCCCGCTCAAATCGACCGTAAACTACCTTGGCCTTTGCACATGCCTTCCGTAGACCTGTCCGAATGTCGGTGATTGGTGTTCCTCGGTATTGAAAAACATGATCGTCACTGTCGCTATTCTGTATGCGGTTCGGCAAACTGACCAAGATGTCGAACAGAGTTTCATTGATTGGAACGTTTCGCGCTTCGCTGTCTTTGGTGTCGGCCGCTTCGAGTCGAATCATTCTGTTTTTCAAATCAACTTGGTCCCATTTAAGCGTCAGGATCTCGTTCTTTCTCATCCCAGTATAGTATGCGGTAGCCAACACTGGCTTTAAATGGTCGGCTAAATGGCCCATGATTCTGTTGTATTCATCGAGTGACAAAATCCTATCGCGTACATCGGAGCCCTTTTTGAGCATCTTTTTTACCTGTTTGAAGGTTCTCAGCGTGTCTGCCCCAGCCATTCTATTTTCAAAGGCTTTAAATACCATTGTCTTGGTTTTGCCGATTTCGTGGTCGATAGTTGCATCGGCCTTCCCTGCTCTCCTCCTTCTGATCTGATAATTTTCCAAATCAGCAAGCTCAATGCTGCTGACGATCAGGTCACCAAATACGGTATTAAACTTATTGATGGACAGTTTTACCAACCAGTAGGACTTCAGTGCCTTGACTTTCTCTAAGCTCAAATACCATTCGGTCAACTCGTTAAATGTAATTTTTGAATCTGGCAAAAGCTCAAATATTCGCCCCTCGCGTTTTTGGCCACGCCGTTTCCCATCAGCGTCTTTGGCCTCTTCAATCGAATAGCCCACAGGTTCGCGCCTCTGTTTCCCTCCTGGCAATCGATAATTAATCCAATACCGCACTCGCCGTGACCGCTTTGCCTTGATCAAATTCTCACCGCATTTACAGAGCCGATTTTTGTTGCTCTGCTTATTTCGGCATGTTGGACATTCGGCTAAGATAGACATGGTTCGTCCTCCTAAACTTATAATCTCCGAATTATTTTCTTGACTGTTCTTTTTTTTTAACTATTATACGAGTAGATGTCAAACATTTAACACTTTATTGTTGTACAAACGGCATTATTATGAGTAATAACTTAATTAAATATACCAAGTATTTAGGTAACGATCTGGTTTTCAGCACTTTTGATGCATTAAAAATCCTGATGATTAAGAGAGGCCGCTTGGTACAATGGATGCGGGACGGCTATCTGCCAGTAGGAACTCAAGTGAGTTGGGGATCAGGGGTAAAAACCGTATTCAAAGCTGTTGATTTGTATGCGATCTGTTTATTCAAGAACCTGGTGGAAATGGGTCTGAGCAGAGATTTAGCATCAAAATATATAGAGGGTATTAATTGGAAAGACGTAATTTATGGCAATGAAGGGTATCTATTTATTCCCAAGCACACTTTTTATTCATTCCAAGAATTTAATGATGAGCTTGATGAACTTGATGAATTTGACCAGGAGGAATCCGAGATTCCTTCTGATTCGGAAAATGCTGTAAAAGTTGTCCATGAAGCTCCAGCGTTATTATCGGAGGATCAATTGGCAATAAGATTATCCAATTTATCTTTTTGCAGTTCCGCCATTGTCATTGACTTGAAGGGTCTTGCCAGAGAGGTTGATCAGAGGCTGTAATTTTTTTTCGCCTTATTGTGTTGTACGTACAACATTTTCATGACTATTGCTTAACATTCTGAGGAGGGAAAAGCCATGAAAACAGAAATAATCACCCAAAGGTTGCTTTCTGTAAAAGAGACCGCTGCATATTTGGGGATTTCCCCCCGCAGCATCTATAACCGGCTGGGCCGAAAATCCAAAAATAGATTTCCAATCAAACCGAAACGAGTCGGCAGATTGCTGAAATTCGATCGACAGGATTTGGATCGCTATATCGATTCCATATAGGATTAAAAGCAATGACAGATAATTTGAAGATTTCAGACGACTATCCACCTTCAAAATGCCCTTCTTTTGAAGAATGCTCGGCGCCCCTCTGCCCTTTAGATCCTGGTATCGAAAAACGTGTTTGGTGGGTATTCGAACCTATTTGCAGGAGTCATATATACGGGAAGAATCGATGGATTAAAAAGCAACGGTCAATATTCAAGCGTAAAACCAAAAGCTATTTAGGCAAGCCGATAACCTACAAAGCACTTTTCAAAGCCAGCAGGCCACAGAATTACACACCTGAAACCCGAAAACGGATGTCGGAGAGATTAAGGCAGTGGCGTGGTAAACAGGCCCATTCTGAGTCGGATATTTTGGGGGGCTAATAGTAATGTCTGCAAACTTTATTTTCTTCTTTGATCATAAAAAGATCAACATCAAAACATCCGTGGACGCTATCCATTTAATCGCATTCCGCCATTGCCCATCCAAATTCATGGACATCTTAAATCGACGCTATAATGTGATCCGTAATGTCCGTATCAAGAAGGATTATAAACGCGAACGTAAATATGCAACCGAATCTGGCAACATTCGTCTGATATATAAGCTTCGTTCAGCAAATTACGGCAATCCTTCTTCTTTCCAGCTTTATCTGCATCAGCCAAGCACTATTTCAATGAACAATCTGAGCAATCTCTTTGCCGCTAACGGTATTAACCCCATCGTCAGTCATCTTGAATTGGCATGGGATTTTTTTTTGGACGGCCAGGGTCTAAGTTTCCTGAAGGAATATTTGGAGAATCATGTATTCCTCAAGTACCAACGCAGTCACAGTTTCAAATACAAGGATACATTTTATACGAACGATATTCGGAAATCATCAAAGGGTGTTCGGATTTATTGGCGGCCGAAAAAGTCTTTCATCGGCAATTACATCAGGGTCGAACTCGAACTGCACCGCCGAATACTGAGAAACCTGAAGATCAATTTCCCCATTAAACCTCAGCAATTGGATTTAGATTACAGAAATTATTTTGAGTTCCGCTACCTCAATGGACGCGCGCTTATAAATTACCTTGTCCGCAGAAATTTAAAAATTGCCAATGATCGGTTTAATTTAAACCAATTTTTAAAAGCCCTTCTATCCGCACAAATTAGGAACCTCAATTAGAAGTCTAACCTCTATGCCGATTTTGGCGGCCGTTCGAATATTGAAATCAAAAGGATACGGCCTTCCGAATTACAGCCGATTTCTGAAACCCATCGGTTGGCTCAATTTGATGGTAGCGGAGGCAGTATGTACACAATTGTTTGGGCTTACCCCTGAGGGATCAAGAATCGTTACCAGCCATTATAAGTCACGCGCACCATGAGGTATGCAAACATGGCTGCATCTATCAAACGTGATTTATGCTTTCTGACTCAACACGAAAGCATCTATCTCGCAAAAGCATTTCAAATTATCTGTGTTTTTAAGAGCGAATATTGAAAATCAATACGAGACATATTCTTGAGAAATGGCTTTCTTTAAACAGCACACAATTAGCGGATTGGTATGCTAAACTATAGAGAGGGCGTGACCATGAAAGAAATCATCAATAGTGGACGAGATCAAACTGGGGCGAGCCTTGCACAACAATGCAATCGCTGTAGCTCAAAGTTTGGCTGGTCTATTGGTGATTGTGGATCTACTCAGTGTTATTTCTATCCACAAACCAATAGTAGCCATCAGGAGCATCTGGAAAATCCGTATGAGTCTCTGAATAAATTAGGCTGTGATCTCGTGGAATAGCAAAATGTTTAAGGCAAAAAATACGGTATATTTTGGCTTTTGGAGTTAAAGGACTATATTATCCTCCCTTGTCACCTGCCCATGGGCTGGATGAGTTCTTGATGACGGCGGCATATTACATTCAATTATTGAATAATGAAAAAAATCCCATGCAATCCGAAAATACTTCAAAATATGGCAATCAAAAAATGAACATACCACAGCCAACGCATCGATGCGGCGCGAAAACAAGGCGTGGGACACCGTGTAAATCCTATCCTGTTAGGGGCAAAAAGCGGTGTAGGATGCATGGCGGTAAAAATCCAGGCAGGCCACGCAATCCAAAGGTTCAGGCCAGAAAGTATCGCCAAATGGTGCGCATGCATATAAAAAAAATATGCATAGGCTGCCCATTTGTGGATAAGAATTGCTTAAAGATTTATTGCGGTAAAGATTTGCCAGAGGATTTTGCGTGTAGGTTGAGTAAATATTGCCGTGCATGCGCTTGAGCTATAACCTTTTTTTGATAGCTTGTTCCGTCAACTATAATAACTAATGGCCATTGCCCATCGATTCAAATCTCTCAAAATCAAAAATAAAATTACTATTCTCATTTATCTTAAATGTTTTCATTAGGCTATCGATCATTTTTTTGGTACCGATAAGGGCTTCAGAGAAAAACATCCCTGAAGGTAAAATTTTGGCAATATCGTTATAGGATACTCCGTGGAACTCACAAATCTTTTTTCCTACCCAATGGATGCGGCCTGGTTCTTTTTCATTGCTGAAGGCCTTATCGTATTCTTCGATCCTTTTAATGATTATATTCATTAGCTCAAGATTTTCGTTAATATTTCCCCTCTCTGACAAAATATCACAACACCATTGCCGGTAATAATCGATCAACTTATAACAAGACTTGGCCCCCTTGAAATGAGTCAAAAGAGATCGGCATGTGATATAAATATATAAGATATTTTCCTCTATCCAAAACCTCTCACCTTCAAGATTAGTATCCCCACCAAACAGTTTTCCCAACTCAGTATCATTGGCATCCAATCTGAGTGTGAACTTGGCCAACACTTTTCCTAATTCATGAGACGGAATCTTCTGTTTTCTTTTGAAAGGAAACATCTTATATTGCCTCCAGTCTTACCTCCTTTTAAGATTGCAGCGTTGTCATAAGCGGTGATAGAAGTTATTGAGTCCCTTCATCTCCTTCGCGTCGACAGAATAATCAAAGAGCGATTTGTCTGGACTAACTTCTGATTGGCACTTTCAAAAATATAATCCTTTATCATGGGCAGCATATCAATTAAGAATAATGTGTAACACACCCGTGAATTTCGCATGCTAAGAAAACATCCTGGCCCTGAGGATTTTATTGGCAGATTGCAGCGATATTGTGCTGCCTATTCAGAGGGCCACTTTTCTGACTGATAATTGATTATATGTTAAAATACTTTGTGGATCTAACGTAGATGGTCCCAATTTGCCCAATTGAGTTTAGCCCTCGAAGATCCAGCTGATATAATGCTGTTTTTAGCGCGCCCACTTCTCAATGCACACTCAATCATTCGCTACTCAATGGAATCGATTTTCGACAGTCTCAGAACGCTCATTTTCGAATTTAACACTATCTCAGAGATCGATTTCGCAAGAATAAATTCAGTTTTTTTGTATCTCACACTTCAAAATACCAACATCCGTTGTTCTAAGTTATAGGTGATGGAAAGGCCCTTATAAGACTTGAGGCGCGGAAAAAGTCAGAATATCCGCGCAGTTTTTATTGATTTGCTAGGTGCGCACATATAGCCGTTTTCCGCGCTAACGCCTATTTTCAGAGGCAGCAAAAGAAACTGTGACTTCGTAAAGGTTTCTTAAACACCGAACGCCGCAAAAGCTATAACCGCATCACCTTTGCTGTCCTTCTGCAACCGGTTGTTCGGCGGGTTTCGATTTCATAAAACTCTCTTATTTTTAATTTAATTTTAGTAATTTATAATTTTTGACTATATGCTTCTTTAATATAAGGGATGCACATATCAATATCTGCATGGGGAGTTTCAGGGCCAAACTTAATGAATGATGCCTTTGTAGTTCCCCACGATTTTACTTCATGGCCGGCTATATTGACTTCATTTGATGATAGTTGAAAGGCAACCCAAAAATCACCATTTTTTCTAAATTCTCCAATACTCGCAAAATGTCTACCTTCATTTAAAAATTTCATCCATTTTTTTCTGCCACCTTCTTCAATATTTGCTGATATTTGATTTATTTTGTTACGAAGATAATTCACACGCTCAAGAGTGTCACTATTATTTATTATTGATAGATGGGATTCGTGTAGTCTCCAGTCGATATTCTCATCTTCAAAGACGACATTTTGATCGTAATTTAAGGACACACCGCGTTGATCTAATTTTTCCTTAAGATTTTCTCTTTCAGTGTTGGCAAAATATTCAAGGAAGGCATCGTCCTTTTTATTTACAAGAAATTCTTGTAATTCTTGTTCGGTAAATTCTCTCCATTCTATTCCGTGATGGTCTAGTGCAGTTTTAAAGTTAGGCGGAACCCTGTTACCTATGAGTATTATTCTTGCTGTTGGATCTTCGACGCTTAATACACTACCTTCATATTCCATCACTTGGCCGATGTGTTTCCGATGAATCGTTCCTCTTTTTAACTCCACGATCAATTTTTGGCCGAACTTATCTTCAAATAAAATATCCATTATTTTCCCGCGTACTCTCACTTGCCTTCCTTTAAGAATAAGATCGTTCTCTATAAGTTCAGGGTATTTGCAGATAATATCTTCGAAATTTTTTTCTAACAACATAGATACCTCGCAATAAAAATGAGTTATTTTAATTCCATAGTAGCCGAACTAGTGAGTAGCGGGAATTAATTCGCGTATATTGAATATCACGAAATTAATTTTCGGATATTGGACACCTTCTCGGTTTATTTTTTAATATTGTAAAAGTGCGTTGATAAAAAGTCAAAATCCGACCTTTCAACGGTTTATAAAACTTGCCAGGTTCGATGGTTATGCGATCTTTCTGAAATTTTGCACAATAGATACGATATTCCGCGCTTTAACGCAAATAAACACACTGCGTTATATAACTATCCTGCGGAAACCGAATCGGGGCTGGACTGAATCCGGCCCCCGATTTAGAGGATTGCCTTATATTAACCGTGCTACGGTTTCGAATCGCATGGGTGCGGACAAATAGCCGTTTGTTGCACTTCATAAAAAGGCAGTACCATCGCTGCCCCTGCCTTGTTCTTTGAAAGTTGACTTGACTATTCCAATACGTAATTGAGGGGTAAAGTTACTGGAATGGTGAAGGTGATGTCTGCTTCAGCGATACCAGTCACTATAGCCATACGATCTCGAGTTTCACCTTGTGAAAGATAGTCACATTCTCCTGATGATTTATGTTCAGAATAGAATGTGACCTGGTTCCTCAAGAGCTGGGATTCAATGAAATAGTACTTGGATGGATATCCTTCCCGTTCTTGTTGGATGATAGTATCCATAGCGACATGATGATGGGCTACATACGGTACGCCTGAGCAGTCGTCACTTTCATAGTACCAATTACTATGGGAATTCAGTACCAATCCCCCTGTACTTGGAACGATAAAAATCTTTTTTCCTATGGTTGGTATAAAGATTTCTACCACACCACCTTCAGTACTTGAAGTGGAGCCGAGCATAACACCCAAATACTGGGGTGGTTCACTGGAATCATAGACATTGACACTTGCAGTTGGCCCTGGAGGTTCTGGCTCACCTGGAGGCAGTTCTTCGAGTGTTGTAATCCGTTCCTCATGGTCTGCGACGGTTTGCTCCAATGCCTTGATTCTTTTCTTTGTGTTTTTCTTAAACTTCCAAGGGTTTGACCCACTGGAATACCCGAGGCTTGAAACTAAAAATGACATCAGAAAAACTGAGGCTAACACAAGGATTGATGATTTTTTGAAACTCATGATGCACCCCTCCTTCTAAATATAATAGCCAAGTAACCATCCATGGTAACTCGGCTATCTCTCACTACGCAGATCTGTGGCTTTTCATCTTGCGCCTGATACCAGCAACCCCGGCAAGACCGATTCCAACCAAGAGAATTGTCGCGGGTTCTGGGATGGGGTCAACAGGGGTAGCACGGAATACCTGATAATAACCGTCCACCAATTGAGTATATGAGATCACCCCAGCATCATTAATGGAGGCATCATTTTGATATCCCTCGCCAAGATCGAGCTTACCAGCAAAATTTGAAAATATGCTCCGTTCATCACCGTCTTGACCAGACCAAATTATCTGTCCATCATTATTTGCTGATGGATTACGGTAGATAGGGCCAGCAGCAATAAGCCCCTGCTCATTTGACATTATCCGGTATGGGCTTGGACTTGATTCACCCCACAAAATTTCGCCAAGGTCATTAATATTAGGATCATAATGACTTGTGGTTTCTCCAAAAGTAATCTGTCCTCTAATGTTGGAAAAGATTTGCTCCTGTCCTGATCCATTCCACTCCCACCAAACCAACTCTCCCAATGAGTTGATAGATGGGTCAACATGGTGAACAAAAGCTTTGGTATATTGTGTACCATTTAAAAAGACTTGCTTTCTATCATTAACTATTTGATCCCATACAAGATCTCCGTTATTACTGAGAAACGGATGCTGTATTGTCATTCCTTCTACCAATGTCCCGCGTTGGTCGGAGACAATTGCTCTATCTGTTCCACCGGCGTTACGAAACTCTAACCAAACAATCTCGTTATTATTATTTATGCTTGTCTCCCAGTGGTTATAGGAATCAAATGTAATTTGTTCTATCGTATATGAAGATGCCCATAAAATTGGTGCTGTGGTAGGAAATGCTGTGATGATAAACAGGGCTATAGTACATGCTACCTTTCTCACTCTAATACCTCCTCAAAATCATCATTCTGGATTATGGAAAGGAGATCTTTGAATCCTAAATAAACTTGCGACGAATACCAGCAAGCCCAACGCCAACCAATAGGATTGTGGCAGGCTCGGGGATGGGTGCTATCGAGACATCTCCTACTAACTGCATATCAAAAAAAGTAGCCCCTCCATGATCTTCAGCGAGCACTCTTATGGTGTTGACTCCGGATACCAAGAGAGAGGGATCCAAATTAAATATATATTCCCAGTAGCTTGTATAGCCTTCCGCATATGTTTTAACCACTTGGTACCCATTTATGAATATTAAAAAGCCATTATCTGACGCGACATTCATGCTGAGACTGTCCACGGCCAGATTGTCGAGTTGTATCTCCTTCGTCAAAGCCAAATCTATGATAGGGTCCCACAGGGTTGAATAGGGTAAAGGAGCAGGGTTTCCGAATGCGGCATTCCCGATTTGCCATTCCGCAGTGTCCCAGTTGAAATTGCTGTAGCTAGCAGATGCCCAATTTTCTCCTTCTAATCCCCACAAGTCAGTATCCTCGGATGTAAAAAACGCATAATTCCATTCGGCACCTTGATCGATAAACGTCATGGGAGTTGCGCCTATCGTGGATGGGTTTGAGCAGATTATGGTGACTATAATAATATACAGTATTCTATGCATCCCACTCCTCCTTTCTTAAACTGCCAAAAAAAAGCCAAGTCACCAACCAAGGCAACCCGGCTATCTCTCACTATGCAGATATGTTGCTTTTCAGTTTGCGTCGGATACCGGCGATCCCGGCAAGCCCAACTCCAACCAAGAGAATTGTGGAAGGTTCGGGGATGGGATTCGAACTGATGTTCCGAAGGTATACAGTTGGATCGGTTTTTTGGCCTGCATCGGCAAGGAAAAACCTGATTTGGGTTTCAAGACCTCTTGCCCACTCTGGGACGTACATTGAAAAAGTTTCCCAATCACTTGAAGAGCCGTCAAAGTTTGGTAGTAAACCTCCGAAGGAAAGCCATTCGTTGTCATAGAAAAATAGAATGTCGAGGTTGGGATCGGTGGGTTCATTACCCATTTCCCACCAATAGTCAAAGTTGAAGGTGTCGCTGAGGGTTAGGTGGTCGGCTATGAAATATTTATCAGTGGATACGATTCCATCAAGGGCGGCTAGCATACCTCCACCTGTTAAATAATAATCAAGTCCGCCTAAGTATTCGTTACTCGTGGTAAGCGGGTTGTAATACACACTGAAGTCCTGTTCACCGAGGATATTGGCGACGGTGTCGTCCAATATCGAAAGACCCGAAAACGCCTCTTTGACAAACCAAGGGGCATCTCCTCTTCCGGTCATGGCGCCATTATTGCCAATGATTAGCTCTTCAAAATATTGAACAGAGTTTTCGCTGTTGAAAGTATTGTTGTTTCTGAAACTTCCATCATAACTAACGGTTGTGTTTGTAGATTCCCAGGTTCCGTTGTTTATAACATCTCCGTTTACTGCTCGAGTGCCATCACCGCTTAGATTTGCGGTCCCATAGTTGGTTATGTCAGCATTTAAATCACCACCTGAGTAGTTGAATTCATCATCATTGATCAAGTTCAGTGATGTAAGGGTTCCACCACTTAAATTGTATTCACCATTAGACCTACCGATGGTCAATGTATCATGAACGATATGAGTCCCTCCTGTTTGGGTAAAAATTGTATGATCATCACCATTAAGCGTTACATTATTCGCTTCAAGGGTCCCATCTACCAGATTGAAATCTCCTACATTCCCCAAGTAAAGTCTATCATTAACAATAAAGCTTCCTCCTGTTTGAGTAAACTCGTGGTGGCCTGAGTCTCTGCCAAATGTTACAGAATCCGCTTCTAAGGTTCCACCACTTAAATTGTACCCAACATCGCCATCATAGCCGAGACCAAGTCTCCCTGTCACATGTGTCCCCCCGCTCTGATTGAAATAAAGTGTTCCATACCCGGTGGAACTAGTTTCATTTGTTGTTACTTTCCCTCCACTCAAATTGTATATCCCCACGGAACCATGTTCAGAAGCAAGGCCAAGAACTTGGGCCGTTATCGTTCCTCCACTTTGATTAATAGTACCGAAACCCATATCATCCGCAACAGATATTAATTCGGCCGAGAGATTTCCTCCGATCATATTAAGTATGCCTGTTCCTTCATTACCACTTCCGAGAATGAAGCGTTGGGCCGAGAGATTCCCCTCGATCATATTATATGCACCTTTTCCAATCGAATAACCAAGTTGTAGAGTACCATTGACAAAATGTTCTCCGCTGGTCTGGGTAATCTGACCCGTACCGAATAAATAAGGGTCTTCCCCATACACCCCTATCCCATGTCCAACAAGCTCGTTATTAACTTCCAGTCTATCTTGACCCAGATTGAGAGTCATATTACCTGTCCCAGTTGCAGAGATGGTTAGGGATTCTAAAGTTGCATCGGGGGACAAAGTGTTACGGTAATGGACATTTCTATCAATTGTATCAGTTTGTGTTAAAAATACATCATCACCAGTTTGTGGCTGACCCGAAGGATTCCAATTAGCTTCTTCGTCCCACCATCCGGTTCCACCTGTCCAGACTTTTTCTTCAGCTTGGACAGATGCAGGAAACAACAATGGTTGTAAAAAGCCAAACATCATCAATACGATCAAAACTGATTTCGTTATCCTGCGATTGGCGGCAAAATGCAAAGAGACGATTTTCATCGCTGACATTTCTTTCATTAGTTATTCTCACCACTTCTATATTGAAAAAGCCAAGTCACCATCCAAGGCAACCCGGCTTTCTCTCACTACGCAGATCCGTGGCATATGCCCCTGAGAGATCCGTAGCTTTCCGTCCCTGTCTTACGGCAGGTTTGGCTTTTTCTTGATTTTAAATTGGATTAGTTTTCATATTATATGCAAAAACCATGCAAAAACAATGGTTTGTACGATATCATGCAAATCTCAATAGTTACTGAAAATGGAAGAAACCCAAGAATGCACAAAAGGAAATCAAATTGCCGAATTTAGGAATGATTTTACGTAATCGCGGACAGATTGGGTAACAAGGTTTGCGGATGACCCAGGATAGTAGAAATGATTTAAGATGATGGTGGGGAGAAGGGCTTAGGGCATACAGCTTGCCATTAAACGCACTGATTCTGCCTATCTGGAATTTTCACACTACAGCAGGCTATCCGCACTTTGACGCTAATGCCACACTGCGACAACAAGCCAAGACCCTAAAACACGAACCGGGGCTGGACTAAATCCATACCCCGATTTCGAGGATTATCTCAGATTATCTGCACCTCGTGCGTTTAACCGCATAACTGCGAAATTATCAGCCGCTATCTGCTTATTAGGGCTGCCTTCTCTTTTTTCTTATTTCCCGAGTATTGAATAGCGTCTGTGACAATTTCAGAAGTAACACTTATAACCAATAGCCACCATCCTAACCATGAATAAAATGGAGTTTCAAATGACCATTGTTTCAATTCATCAAGGCGACAAACAGAAGTTGACCTTTTACCGTTAGTAAATTCAACATGAACCGTTCCAGACATTGGCGGGTTATTTCCAAATGCAATCCATTTTAGAATTAAACCTTTTATCTCGGATTGCCGCATATCGGCTGGTAGTTGTTTGGAAAAATAGAAGTTATCTAAAAATATTTTAGCTCCTCGGTTGGAGATAGGAACACTGTATTCTGATGATTTTTGTAGCAATTGATTATAAACTGACTGCCGATTCTCATCCAAAAAACAACCTTTTAAGTTACAAAATGTAATTACAACACCAATTATAGCAGTTAATCGAATTAAGATTTTGATAATTTTTATTGGTTTTAATCCCATTCGTATATGCCGCCCTAACGACTCTGCGCATAAATTGCATGCGCTCACTCACCAGCTGCAAGAAACGGTCAGCTATTCGTGTTCCGTGCATGCACACAAATGAACTATTGCCCCGCGCATGGCAGCTTCATGCGCCTGTTAGATGGCGCTCATTCGTCGCCCAAGTCGGTGCCATCGCCGTCACTCTCTGCGACGGACGGTTCCGCCACCGTCGGCACAAGCGTTTCGATATTAGTCGCAAGTATGTACCCCAGCCGAGTCCACCTAAAGGTCGCTTGGCCCTCCGGCGTCACCCCAACGGTCACGATTAGCTGCTTGTCGAGCAGCCGGGATATTGCGGCGAGGGCGCTGAGGCCGGTCTTGGTAAGCCAAAAAACCTTCTCCGGCCCGTATCTGGAGAACGTCTGCAGCAGATTCCTTTCGCCGCTGGTGAGCTGAGCTACTGTAGTGAGGATCCTTGCGTCCAGAAGATGGTCGCGTTCCGCAAGGCGCCCCATGAGCTCCTGTTGAAGCGTGGTCATCGCTGCCGTGGGATCTGAGAAGTCGATGTGCTTGTGTGGGATGGTGCTCACATCGAACAGAAACTTATGGGTATCGTCCCTGATCAGCAGAACCTCTGCAGAGTGGCGACAAGCCAAGGCAAGTCCGACCTCGTACATGACATTGCCGTTTCGGTACGGGCCGCCACTCTTTGAGTCGTACCCGACCGTAGAAACATCGGCAAGCACAAGCTCCGAATGTGCGATTCCATCCACAATGTCCGTCAATATCGAATCGCCGGTCTTTGACAGATCCACTCGATTGGCTGTCAGCTTCCGCCCGTGATGAACGATCGATTCGATTGCTGGCTTTATTACGTCGTCAAACCGTTGCTGAAGAGCACCAGCGAAGCTCATCGCCACGAATACTTCAGATCTGAACTCAGTGCGCCAGAGCGTGCGAAGGAACGAATTCGGATGCACTATTATGACCTCACTTCCAAGCTCCGTCTAACTGGTGAGTAGCGGGAAATAATTCTCTGATATTGAATTTTCGGAATTAATTCTCGGATATTGACCTCCTTCTTGGGTAATTTATTGATATCGTAAAAGCGGGCGGGAAAAAAGTCAAAAAAGCCAAGCTATCACCGACGCACAAAACTTGCCAAGAAACGCAATTATCCTGTCAATTAACAAATTTGCACAGTAATAATGACAAACCGCACTTTGCCATCAATTTGCCAAACTGCATTTTCATATCCGGTAGCCGTAATCAGCGATTCAGCTTACGGCGGATACCTGCAATACCAGCAAGCCCAGCGCAAACCAAGACCATTGTGGCGGGCTCTGGTACGTGGGCTGCGCCGATATCGCCATCATGCACCGCCCATGCATAGACGCGATGATTTTGAATCTGAACTCCTTGGCTGCCGTCGGAAAAGGGGAAATACCAAGGATAACCGTCAAGAGTTGATCCTGACCAATATGCACCAGGCCGAATGTTAAAAAAAGGGCCCTGTGAACTGGCTGTTATACCTTCCGTCCAATTTAATTACCCATTTCACTTGTAGTGCAGGGGTTCGGCCCTCTACAAATCTTTGATGTTTCTGGCAGTCTCCATTCTGTGTGCCCCTGATAGATCAGATTTTCAGCCCAAGTAACAGCATCAGCCCAGTACATTGATCCATCAGTATCAATCCCGTAAAGTGCATCGTCATATCCAGTGGTATCGGAATAATCTGCATCCTGAAGCCATGTAATGTTTTGTTCGGAGTCATATATCAACCCTTCACCACGATCAATCAGGATAGTATTTGCATATGACGGGACCCGAGTATGAGCAACACTGCGAACAGTAGCTTTTTCATAACGGGCGCCTTCCCTGAAAACAGAAAACCGAGTTTTCTTTAATGCCTTCGAAGTTTGTTGAATCGACGTTTTAAGCCAGCAATCCCTGCAAGTCCAACGCCAACCAAAAGGATTGTGGCGGATTCGGGGACGGGGTTGGAGGGCCTGAGTGAGTATTCATATGACCATGTTGATGACCCATCATTTATACGATTAAATAGTACTCTTCCACTTGTTATAACTTGGTAATAACCAGAAGAAAGATTCCATATTTCAGAGTGCATTCCATTTTCATAAACAATAAAATCAAGGGTGTCTGTTTGAGTCTCAAAAGTAACATCCGAAAATTCTCGAATTGTTATGCTCATAGTTTGACCATTACCATTGTTTAGTGGCCCAGGAGTTCCATATGCTTGTGATGACCAGTCAAGGAAGTATTCATCATCAATGAAAAAACGGAAATTTGTAGAAAATTTCGAATGGGCCGTACCATAATAACCATGTTCTCCGTTTATGACATCTGCTTGAGCAAAACCATTAGCTTTCGAAGTAAAATAATGCCCATCAAATAAATAAGTAGATTCTGCCAATGCAAATAAATTGTATCCTAATAAAGAGCTTGATGAAAAGAGGCTGTGAGTTTCGCTAATAGGGCCCCGAACGCCACGAGGTGCCTCGTTCAAGCTATGTTCAAGCTGCAGACCGGAAGAGTTGTCGTTTATGTAGGTTTCGGTTGCCGTATCGATTGAGCTGCCCCCGGCACCGGTGGGTCTTATCATAGTAATGGTATTAGCGTTGGCCGTAAGAATCGAAGATAGCAATAATAGCAAAGTACAGAATATTGAAAGAATGCCGGTTTTCATCTCTCCCACCTCCAAAAAAAGACCGAGTCACCATCCAAGGCAACCCGGCCATCTCTCGCTACATTGATCTGTGGCTTTTGCCCCTGAGAGAACCGTAGCTTTCCGTCCCATCCTTACGAATGGTTTGGCTTTGTCTTAAAACGCTGAGATTACATGCAAAAACTGTGCATGAAGTCATGAAAAACAATTCCTGTGTGAATCTAAAGTGTTACACTTTTTCTTATGAAATCGGATGGGTAATATTGGTAATGTTTCATTAGTTTTTATGTAATTTCTTGGACACACTATAAAGAGTTAAATCCTATCCTCGCCCCATATCATCTATAAAAACGAACGTTAAATAATCGAATGATTGATTAAAAAACCCCTAGACTTTCCCAATTAATCAGTGTACAAAAAAAGTGTGGAATAACAATTGTATAGACACCAGCACTGGGGAGGAGGGTACAATGAAAACGATTGCATATTTGAGGGTATCAACCGACAAACAAGACCTCAACAACCAAAAGCTCGAAATCCTCGAATATGGGAGGAAAAACGGATTCAATATTGACGATTTCTTTGAAGTTGAAATGTCCTCCCGCAAGACACCCAAACAGCGCCGTATTAACGAACTCACGAAGCGACTCTGCGAAGGTGACACTCTAATCGTCAGCGAATTATCAAGACTTGGCAGATCTGTGGGGCAGGTAGTTTCCTTTGTCGATGGCCTTATCAAATCGAAAATCAGACTGATTTCCATCAAAGAGCGTTTAGATTTGAACGGAAAGCATGACCTTCAATCAAAGACCATGCTTACGATGTTCACGTTATTTTCCGAGATCGAGCGGGATCTTATCAGCGAAAGGACGAAGCAGGGGCTGGCTGCGGCTCGGGCTAAAGGAAAGATACTCGGAAGGCCGAGGGGCAGTATCGGGAAAAGCAAGCTCGATGGTAAGGAACGGGTTATCGCTGAGGATCTCAAATATGGAGTATCGAAAGCCGCGATAGCACGAAAACTCGGTGTAAGCCGTACATCATTGGTCAATTTCATCAAGACACGGGAAATATAATATACGCCTTTATACTGACCCCCTCGAAAAATCTTGGGTACCCCCCCTTTGGTTTTGCATCGGGGACCTGACCATAAAATTATTCCTATAATATCAGAAAAATTGAATTAGGTGATACACGAAAAGAGCCAGCGAGGCATTCTCGCAAAGGTGCGGATAGCCAATTATAGTGTGTGACATCTGGCGAAAATCGGATAATCGCCGAGCCTGGCAAGTTTTCAGTTGTTGTAGGTTGCCTTTGGTATTCATCCCAATAAACGATCTTTTTTGAGTTATATTATGTCAAACCACCTTGGTTTGATCTTCCGGTTATAAAAGTCTTCAGCAATTGCGTGCCAGAATAAATAATCGTGGAATTTCAACATACTAAGCTATACTAACGATTGAAGGAAGGATGATTCGCACAAATTTGTTGGCAAGTCTACACTATATTTTCTCAGTTCTCTATACCAATATGGGAATCTCTGTGCTCTAAGAAAGAAAAAATTGCCAAATTATTCAAAAAACATGCTAATTCGATTGAATATCTGTAAATGATCGAATCCGCTTGCTACTAATTGGGCCAAACATGAAAGGGGAGATCAAGAATCATATCTATACCGCGGGATTGATGCCGAAAATCGGTAAAGAAAAGTCCGTTTGGGTTCAGTGCACTATTCACCACCTTGCAAGGACTAACTGGAAGTATAGGGATTTTTGAGAAATAATAGGACGCAAACATGGAAATCGCTTCTCTGTGGTTTGATGTTGATGCATCTTCTGTTGAACCGCCAACGGTAACCCGCGAGCAAGTGCTGCCTTTGGGTAGTCTTACTTGGGAGAATTTTGAGCGGCTCTGTTTTCGACTCGCTCATCGTGGCGGTAATGTTGAGGACGCTCGGATCTATGGCGAGCGCGGACAAGCCCAGGAAGGGATCGACTTGTATGTCCGACGCGCAACTGGCGACTACGCTACGTGGCAATGTAAAAGGTATCAGGAGATAAAAGCTACCGATATCAAGAGCGCCGTCACGAAGTTCTTGGAGGGTGATTGGGCAACGCGAACTAAGCTGTTTCGGCTGGCCGTTGCATCTAGTTTGAATGCAACTGAATTGGTTGAGGAAATCGAAAGACAACGCACGCGATGCGGTGGTGTGAATATCACTTTTGAGCCTTTGGATCGGAATCGTCTCTCGCTAATGTTGAAGGACCATCCCGATTTAGTCGACGACTTCTTCGGTCGTTCTTGGGTCGAGGCATTTAACGGACCTGAGGCGGCGGCGAACCTGTCTGGACGCAAACTTAGTCTGGAACAAAAACTCAATGCTCGTAATTTCGTCCAGATCCTATATGAGACTCACTTTCGAACGATCGATGGCGGCATCCCGGCAGCAGCACCGATATTTCGTGGTGCAGTACTGCCAATGCAGGTCTTTGACCGCTATGTGGAACCGGCCATTGAACTTGTCGAATCCATTATCGAACAAGGACAATCTCCGATCGTTCGGCCAGAGAATGGTGCCCAGGACGCTGTCCAAGGGGGGCCAGCTACGGGATTTTTCAGGCGCGAAATTACGACGAAGCTTTCATTGTCGGCAGGATTGGCGACCAGCGATCGTTTTCTCTTGTTAGGGGGCGCCGGCTTTGGAAAAAGTGCGGCTTTGCGCGTGGTCCTCCACTCCCTTCTGAACGATGGCGGTCGATTCCCAGCACTCGCCAAATCCTGGGGGCAGCGACTGCCGTTGCTTCTTCCATTCGGTTTTCTGGCCCACCATTTCGCAGAAAATGGGACCCCCACGGTTGAGGGTGCGCTAAAGGCGTGGTTGATGGTACTCGGGGCGAGGAATGAAGTGTTGACTCTATTAGAGGAAATGATAGGGGACGAACGCCTACTCTTGCTCGTGGACGGCCTTGATGAATGGCAGAATCGTGAGGCAGCCGCGACTGCTCTTACGGCTTTGACCACCTATGTCCAGACTCGACGGCTACCTCTGTTTGCAACGAGTCGCCCGCTGGGTTTTGATCGAATCAGCGATTTTGGCCCCGATTGGAAGCGCGCGAATCTTCTTCCACTTACCACCAGTCAGCAACGGGAATTCGCGAGCTATTGGTTCAGGCACTTTCACGAAGCCGAAGCAGCATTGGATACGACCGCGTTGGGGCAAGCGGTCACGCGCGACGCCACAGAGTTCGCCAACAATCTCTCTGAAGATCCAGCGTTGTCCGATTTGGGGGGAATCCCGTTGCTACTTTCCGTCATGATATATCTACGACTGATGGGGCGTGTTCTTCCACGTAGCCGACTTGCCGCGCTTGAGGAACTCATAAAGGCATTGTTGGAAGACCAGCCCCGACGGCGCGCTCAAGCAGCAATGCAGCGTGCCGATCAATCGGTGGTGCGTTCGCGACGTATCCGGCACGGAATTGAGTATCTCGCCTACTGCATTCACCAGGAACCCAACTCCATCATTCTTCCGAATGAGCGCGACGGAACTGTTGAACGACTACTTCCGTACCAATTTTGAACTGCCTGCAAGTGAGGCCGATGATTGGGCCGCTCGCGTCCTCGAACTGGGCCAGCACGAGTTCGGAATTTTGGTGGCACCACAGGAGCATCACATCGGGCTCTTGCACAGGATCTTTCAAGAGTATCTCGCCGCAAAGCACCTCGCACGGCTTTCACTCGACCAGATTAATAGTTACTGCGTGAACACTGGAAGCAAAGCTCCTTGGCATGAAGTCACCTTGACTCTGATGCAACTGCTTGAGCGGCAGGACGAGGTCGACGGGTTGATCGACGAACTCTGCAAACCCTTGGCAGACTGTCTTGAAGAACCGTTTCAACAAATCCTTCTCACTCGAGTCGCGGTGGCCGAGATCAACTGTTCACGCAGAAAGGCCTGCGAGTTGCTATCGCGGGTTTTTTCGTGGATCGAGTTCGGGCGATGGATGCCTCTTCGCCGCAAATTGGTCCAAGAGGTGGCAGTTGGGTTGGAGTCCGAACAGGTGGCTGCTTTGATAGCAGCCCGGGCAGCCCGGTGGTTCCCTGGCCGGGTTGAGTGGCTGTTAGACATTCCCACTGCTGCTGCAAAGCAGCCCACGGCTGAGACTATTTCTGACCTACGCCTCGCACTGCACAATTGCGACAACAGCTATGAATACCGAAGCATTGCCGAGGCATTGGCGTCCTTCGCGATAAAGTCCCCGGACTTGGCCGACGAGTTGCTCGATATCTTACAGGGTCCAGCGGAGCCTGGAATTATGGGAGCGGCGTTACACGCGCTTGTAAAAGGATGGCCAACACACACGGCCCTGCCTTCGCTCCTACAAGTTGCGAGTTCAGCACCGGCGAAAGAGCTTCGGTACGTGGCAATCTTGGCACGTTTCAATCAAGGTGAACGTTCACATGAAGTCCGCGATGCCTTAGTCGAGTTTTGTCGCGAGGGTGAGTGGCCATGGCCTTGGGATAAGGATATCGTGTCGGGATTGGCGACCGGTTGGCCGCGCAATCCTCAGCTCATGAATGGAGCACTAGAGCGCATCCGTGGTATCGGACATCCTAAATCTTGGGCGATCAAACCGGCAATTGAGTATCTGCTCCGTGGATGTCCAGAAGATGATGCAGTGGCGCGAATACTGGTCGACCTACTGGAGAAAGATGAGCGTCATTATCTAGGGTTACACATTCACGAGGTTTACGAAGCTCTCCTATCTGGATTCACCAAACACCCGTTATTAGTACCCGCTGCCGAAGCGTGGCTTGAAAAGAATGCAGAGACGCATCATTCGCCCCTGGATATTGCTGTCATCGCTAAACTGGGGGGAACGCAAAAGTGCCGACGGGCTTTGCTCGACTGGTTGCGGCGAGGCAAATCGAGACCCGCATGGATTATTTCAATGCTTTTGGAGATGTCTGGAGGGGACGATCCTGAAGTTCGTGCTGTCCTTTCCGACTACATATGCGACGAGCAGCGACGTTCATGGGCAGTTCGCTCATTACCGGACATCATTTCTGAGCCGAAAGAGCTTGGTATCGTCCTCCGAAATATTTTGCGCGACGCCCACGTTTTCGATTCGTGTTCAGCTTTAGAGATTCTTGTTGATAATGAAGGGCGCGACGCACCAGACCTTTGGCCGCTGGTTGAAGCGAGGCTTGCCAACGATAAGGGGGATCACTATTGGCGGCTGGGCCACTACACTATTATAAAAATCTGGCCAGAAGATCCGCTGATACGCCAGTTGGTGAAATCGACCATCTACGGCGAGGATATGTCGATTTCGGGGTTATACGAGGTTTACGGAAGCGATCCTGAAATACGTCCGCTTCTCGATAGCACCATGCACGTGCTGCATAAGGACCTGCGGATTGAATTCGCTCACGCCATCGAGCCTTTGGTCCAGAGAGGTGTGCCTGCTGCAGTTGCCATTGCTGAGGAGTTCAGAAACGAACCGAACGGCGAAGCGCGCACGGTTGCGTCGCGCGCCTACGCGAGAGCCCGTGTACGGGAGGGTGGTAAAGTTCATGATCTGATCGAAGCCCTCAGTGCAGACATCACCGGGTCCTTGCTGGGAAGACAGCGACAGCAAGCCGCTACCGCTGCATTATTGGAGCTTGGCAGAGCAGACCTTCTGGCTATAAAGCGAGAGGACGGCCAGGCGCTCAAGTTTAGCACATTCTCGAAAACAAGGCACAATTGGGAGTTCGTAGAGACCGTGGTGGAATATTGGGAAATTTTGGTCGAAGCTTTACCCGACATATGGGAACGATTTGATCATTCGCCCATAATCGCCACCGAACTGGCGAAGGCTGGGAAAGGTGCTCAGGCGCTCAGCCAAACCCAAGTGTTTGAAAACGCGATCCGCACGGGAGGACAACTGCAGGTCAAGCAAGTCCGGGCTTTGATCGCAATGCATGGTCGTAGCGCTCTCTTGCGTGACTTGTTCTTGGGTCGGCTGCAGTTCATGACGCAACAGAAATCAATGATGGGTTTGGAACGAGCTGCTTACGCTGCAATGGCTTCTTACCTCACTGAAAATTTCCGCAGCAATGAGGCTGTCGGCCATGTAATGCTCTCATTATCCAAGTCATCATTGATTCGCGACGTTGCCTTCATTGCACTTTGTCAAGGATGGCCAGATGCCCCCCCGATCGCCGAGGCCACGGGGAAGTTGCCAATGTCCATTGAGGGGGCCGAACCCGTAACCGCTTGGTTATTCGCGTCCAAGGCGGACCCCGCCCTTATGGCAAAGTACCTCATGAGCTATCCAGACAAGCTCATGCGCGGCCATTTCGGAGACCCGCGGGAAGGAATAGCAGCGGTGCGCAATCGACTTCAAACGGATCAGGAGTGTCGAAATCTGGTTTTTGAAAACCTACAAAACGCTACCGAGGTCAATACCCGAATTTCGCTGGCTAAGCTGCTCGCGCCATCGATGCGCAAAGATCCGGCGTTCCATACTTGGATTTCGGATCAACTGCGCGGTGCACGGGAAAACAGTCGCGTCATTTGTCAGCTCGCCTTTGACGTGCTTGGGAATGCGTGTAAGCCCGTCGAGTTCGCATTGCTCGAGGCAGCTTTGACCCGGTATTAGGAAGGACAAAGGGACGCTCTTGAGATACTGAAATGTGACGAGAAGAAGCACCCAATTCACTGGTGCGTGCTCAAAAAGCCGCGCCGCACAGTTCAGCCGACTTCGGCTATCTTTACGCACTCGCAAATGCATGAAAATCGGCGCGGAAACTCGAAAATGTTCCGCTCCGTATCACCCCATAAGCGGATTATAGAAGTAATACTCAGATTGAGTGTTTTTCCTCTGAAGTAGTAAATTAAGGGATATAGCTAATGAATAATGCTTTTGATACAGATAAAAAAATGAAAAACGTTGTTGATATGGCAAAGAAATTAGGCTCCGATCTTGGTTTATATTTTGATCGATTTAGAGGTAAAAAAATCACGCCACTCGATGAATCTTTTTTTTGTGGTGGGCCTATAAAACATGGCTCTATTTCACAGCCTATTATGGAGTCAGATATAATTAATTCATTAATCGAAAATAATAACTTGATTATAATGATTTCTAAACCTGTTGATCGCCGCAAAAAATTCTTAGGTGTACGTATTGGCAAGGCTCCAATGACTTGGGACAGAGCCCCTCTTGCTCTGATATACATCGATACTCAAGACGGAACACAATGCATTTATTTATCAACCACGACAGATTTCTTTGATATGGCACTTTTACTCTCTTATATTTCAACCCGCCTTGAAAGCCCCAAAATAATTGATTTTTTTAATTATGAATGGACTGATATAAGACAGTTAAGTGCAAACAGCAAAATGACTGGTTTAAAGAAAGAGCACGTATTTTATTCAGGTCTCATTCCATTTGAATACGACATTAATTTTGAAGTCGAAAATCAGTACAATCGGATGATTGAAAATCTAAAAACTGCATTTAGAGGGGTGGGTGCTTTTTCGCAAAGCTTTATGAAGGACCAATTTTGTTTTTCTATTAAAGATGAGGATTTTGGAATTTATCTTGAAGACTATGATTTATAATAAAAATGTTCCCCGTAGAGCGAAACAGCTTTGGACGCTACTTTAATCTCATTTGTTGGAAGGTTATTAGGATACACCCTATGGCCAGGTGAAAGGTTGAACATTGATCAGTCAGGCTGATCTTGATGTATAGGAAATTGGTCAAACCAAGTATTTTTAGTCAACATTTAGTCAACAAATTGCATTTTATAACTCTCTTTTTACATCTATTTCGCTGTGTTTCACTCTCTTGCTACATACGGCTTAACGAATTGGATTTATTATAATATCGGAGTTACTTCGATTTCATTTTCATTATTTGTATTACATCAAATATTCTCTTGAGGGGGTAGTGGCCTACGGCCGTGCCGGTTCAAGTCCGGCCTTCGGCACCATCCAAGATATAAAAGGCTGCAATCCTATTGGATTGCAGCCTTTCTGATTCGCGGGCCTTGCCGCTGCCGGTAGCTTGTCTCACATATTCTTCCGTATTCCTTTACTTGTTTGACTGTTGAGAGAATTCCATATGTCGCACTTATTCCCTTGGCGGCCAAAGTCCCCTTTTGTCACTGAGAATCGATCGATTTCAGCTCCTGCCGGATTTGCTCTGCCAGGTAAATCTTCACGAACGTTGGCGTGGCGCCCATGGACCGCAGGCGCTGATAATCTTCACGGCAGCTTCCCGTCAAGTAGAGCCCGCATTTTGGCTGTGTGGGATGGTCTTGTACCACAACAGCCGCCGACGACGGTGGCGCCGGCCGCAAGCCACTCGGAGACATGAGCACTGTATTCTTCCGGGCCCAGATCCGGGCGCAGCGTCAACAGGCCATCTGTGTCTTTTTCTCCTTCCAGGGTCCAGTCTTCCGGAACGGGAGTAAACGTATTGGCGTAGCCGCCGATCCATTGGGCACCGGTTTCAGCCAATTGGGGCATCACCTTGGTAATGCTTTCCGGCGCACAACAATTCGCCAGGAAACCGCTGACGGGTAATTCCTGCAGAGCGGCCACAGCTTTTGTCACGTTCTCTCCGCTGCGCAAATTCCCCGAACGGTTTTCATGCAGCGTCCAGGCCACCCAAACCGGTTTGCCCGTCCGGCAGGCAGCCTTGGCAGCGGCATGTCCTTCGGTGGCACTGGACATGGTTTCGCACAACAGCAGGTCGACATGTGGAGCCAGCAGTTCAGCCTGCTCCTGGTACAGGGCCTCGATTTCCTGAGGGGGTCCCACCAGATCGGGACGGTAGCTGCCACCCAACGGAGGCAGGGAACCGGCGATGACGACTTCCCGTCCGGATGCCTCGCGCGCTTCAAGGGCCAGATTGCAGGCTAGCTTGTTGAGTTCGGCGAAACGATCTACAAGCCCTTCTTTGGCCAATTCCTTCCGGATAACGCCATAGGTGTTGGTTGTTATGATATCAGCGCCAGCAGCGATATAGTCGAGATGAATCTGACGCACAACCCCGGGGTCGGTCATCAAGGCGCCTGCCGACCAGATCGTCTTCGGTAGCGCTACCCCCCGGAACCGCAATTCACGCCCTAAGCCACCATCGAGCAAAATGCGTTTGTGGTTAAGTTTCATGTTTTATCAGAAGGATGCCCCTTTCCCGGGGGTCTCTCGATTATCAGGCTCGATTATAACACTATATCGATACCCACACAGCCCCGATGGTCTCTATCTCTTTTTCCCGTTCAACTCGTTAAATAACGCCTTGAACTCCATTGTAAGCTTATGCTTGGGCACAAGATTTACCAAAGGCGTGGCTTTTTGATGCGATTCACGGATTATTACAGAATGTGAAAGGTAGGTTTCTAGAATTGGAAGCCCCTCTTCAATCAGCTCATACACCAACTTTCGCGGCAGATTGGCCCGCTGCTGAAAGTGATTTATGACGATACCCTCTATATCCAAGTCTCGATTGTGGTCTATCTGGACTTCACGCACCCGTTCAAGGAGCCGGTAAAGAGCACGTCTTGAAAAATCGTCGCAGTCAAAAGGGATCAAACAACTGTCGGCAGCAATAAGCGCCGAGAGGGTATAGAAATTAAATGCCGGGGGCGTGTCGATGTAAATTGCGTCATATCCGTTTAATTGGTCCAGCACGTCTTTTAGTTTTCGAATCTTGTAGCGCGATTCCAACCGATATATCAACTCGCCGAGGTCTTCATCAGCAGGCAGAAGCGCCAAACGTTCAAAGGGAGTGGCGTGAACATACTCTTCGGCAGTCTTGGGGTAGAAAGTGAAGCTGAGAGTTTCCTTATAATAATCCGCTATCGTTGGCTCAAGCGAATCAGCCATCTTCCCAAGCAGGTACTGAGTAGAGTTCGCCTGAGGATCTAAATCGACCAATAAGGTTTGATGCCCGGCTGCGGCACTCAGAGCAGCAAGATTACATGCGATCGTCGTTTTACCAACACCGCCTTTTTGGTTGAAAATTACCCTTCGCATATGCCCCTTCCTAAATTAAGTATTTGATTTAAATAAGGAAAAATCTACGGTTGGGTGAGGCAAGAAGGTGTATACCCGCGTGCAGTGGAGCCCCATCCCCCGTATCAGCCATCAGACATTAATCCTCTGCCGGAATCTTATGATCGCCAAGGGGTATTATGTCAAGCAGGCAAATTTCGATAATTATGCAAAAATTAAACGCATTTTAGAAATGGAAAGCCTGCATACCCGATTGCGGAGTTTCTAAAAACAGGTTGTTGGGAGCTAACCACCCTCGTTATCACCAACAAATGCGTCCGGTTGTTGGGTAAACCTTTGGGCACATTCAAAAGAACAGAAATAGTAAATTGAATCTTTGTACGTCAGCTGCGCAGCTGCCGATTCTGGTTTGACAAACATACGGCAGACGGGGTCTTCAACATTGGTTTCGAAATTTTGACAGTCTGCAATGATTTCAAAAACAGATACGGGTTCAAAGATGTTTTTAAAATTTACCTGCCCCAGAGCCCTGAAACGTATATCTTTCGTTGCTGCAGCCATTTCAGCTACAGCCTTCGTGCACAGTATCTGGCATCCCCTGGCGTGTGATGCAACTCTTGAGGCGATATTGAGGGCGGATCCAAAATAATGCCCGTCTTGTTCAAGAACCTTTCCGGCATGAATACCCGCATGAATCGTGGGAAAGGAGGGTTCGGCGTCAATTTTGCGGACCAGAGTGATCGCTGTGTTAATGATGTCGGTGACATCAGATCCGGCCATGACGACTTCATCACCGACACGCTCTAACAGCCTGGCACCCCCGGAAAGCGATCCTTTGGCGATGTCGGTGTACCGATTCACGATTTTAGCAGCAGAGACGTTACCGTGTGCTTCAGTCAGAGCTGTATAGCCTGACAGGTCTGCGACCAAAATAACGATGTCTATTTCTTCGAAACTGGCCATGGGAAAACCTGTGAACTTTAATTTATCGCTTTTTCCCACACGTCACTTTCCTGACTTTCGAAGACCGAATCGCGATGAAAAAATGAAGATTCGGAATTATCCGGAGGTTTCCCCTTAGAGGGTGACATTCTTCTTGCCGCCGAAATAGCGCATGAACTGCGCGCGTTCATAGATGGCCGGATCGGTGCTCTTGTCCTGGCTCATTTTGCCTTTAAAATTCGAGAGGCGGCGGAACTTTTTTTTCGCCATCCATTTTTCCAGGTCCCCGAGCATCTCCTTGAGGTATTCCGGCCCGTTTTTGTACAGGCTGGAAACCACCTGCACGGCATCCGCCCCGGCGAGCAATTGCTTGATTACCGCAGTGCCGTCATGAACACCGGTGGAGGCGGCCAGATCGCAGGCAACTTTTTCTGCCATCACGGCGATCCAGCGCAGCGACATGGCCAGATCCGACGGGGTGCTGAATACAAATGAGGGTTTTACTTCCATGGTGTGAATATCGAAGTCAGGACTGAAAAAGCGGTTAAACAGAACCAGGCCTTTGATGTCAGTGTTGGAAAGCCGCTGGATCATCGGTCCCAGGTCGGTAAAATAAGGGCTGATCTTGAGGGCCACGGGTATGGAAACTGCCTGGGTTATCTTGTCGACGATCTCAAAGTACAAGGCCTCTTTCGCTTCCCGGGTATGCTTGAAATCGGTGGGCGGAAAGAACATGTTCAACTCCAACGCATCCGCCCCGGCACTTTCCAGATGCGTGGCAAAGGAGAGCCAATCCGCAGAGTGAAAGAAGCAGTTGATACTGGCCATCACCGGAATGGAAACGGTCTTTTTGCACTCTTCGATCAGCGTTATATATTTTTGTAGATTCTTTTCCCGGATGACGTAATCGTAATACTCGATGGGATTTTTTCGGCCGTCGTAATCAAAATACTGGGGCGCGCCGTGCTGCTCCTTTGCCGTTTTCATGAAATCCGCATACTCGTACATAATCTCCTCTTGGAAGATCGATTTCAAGACCACGGCGCCGGCACCACATGATTCGAGAGTCTTGACCTTTTCGACCGAACCCGTCAGCCCCGAACTGCCTGCAATGATTGGGTTTTTAATCGGTATCCCCATGTATGTGGTAGAAAGATCCATGGATTCCTCCTTTCCCTATTTTCTACATGACGGCGGGTAACTGCCTGCAGACCGTATTGCCGGGATCGGCTGCTGGTGTCCGGCCAACACCCCTTTACCCCGATGGGTCTACCGGCGTCTCATCCCTTTCTATAACCCGGTTGAGATCCTGGATCAAATAGATCAGGTCAAGATGATACTCCCGGGCACATCCGCCAGGGTATGGAATACCTCCGCCGGACAACCCACACACATCAGCTTCAGATCCACGAACGGTTGACGTCCCCATGTTTCTGAAGCTTACAAACCAGTTGACATACCCGGATTCCCGATTCTTGTAGATGGGGTATCTTTATATAACGGCTCAAGGTCCTTTTGCCCGGACATTGCACCAAATGGAGGCTTTTATGGGCAAGGCACTTCGAGGTGAAGCTGTAGTAAATCTACCGCGAACCTCGAATAACGCCGGCCATGAAAGTCTCCGTTTGGCCCGAAGGGTGCAATCTTTTCAGTCAGTTTTAAGTATATTGAACATTGCAAATTGCATTCTTGCTAACATGCTCGTGTTTACGATAACATATCGAATTTGCTTCTTTTTAGCCAAGCGCTGAAAAGATTTCATGCAATTTTCGGGATAGGTAATCGGCATGCAGTTTTGCTCGACTCATCATCATCCAATTTCTATTGGTTCAGCGGATCGTCCAGTGCCTGACGGTAATTTTCATATTCCCGGATCTGGACCAGGTCGTCTTTATGAAACTCACTGACCTTGACCGGCTCGTCAAAACTACTCGGGCAATTGATCAGATCGTTATCGGTCATAATGAGTTGCCGGTCCCCGACGTGCTTTACAAAACAGGAACCACTACCCATTTCTCCGTATGCCTGTTCTTGCCATCCCTCAAGTTCAATGATGTACTTGACATTCATGTATATGCCCTTTCCAGAGATCGTCGCGTGAAGGGCTTCCCCGTACCCAACCATTGCTTATGAAGCTCCCCGCAGCAAGCTGCAGGGTATCAAAGGGGAGGATATCTATTCTTAACCCCCTCACCCTAACCCTCTCCCACCGCGGGGAGAGGGAACCAAAGGACCCCCTGCAGCAAGCTTCAGGAAATTATCAAGTTAAATTTAATATCTAAATTTATGTATTTATTTTGATAGTTTATTGTTCATTGAATATTTAGGCATCTTAAAGTAATGCATTCTATAGATTTTTCCTTGATAAATCGCGCCAATCGTTTGTCCGCTTACACCAATTGTGGAAACGTAACCTGCGATGGACGTTCCCGTCAACCACAATAAGCGTAACATATTAATTTTATTCAATTTACTCAAAGGCGGTAATGATCGGCATTGGCGCCACGATGGGGCCCGGGATTTTTGCCCTGCCTGGCGAACTGGCGCATATGGTCGGTCCGCTTGGCGTTCTCGTCTATCTGGCCATGGGTTTCTTAACCCGGTTTACCGCTCTAAATTACAGATAGCTCAGTGCAGCCATACCGTTAGCCGATGGTGGATATTCCTTTACCCACAGAACATTGAGCCGACCCGTGGCCTTTTTTACCGGTTGGTTCTTCTAGATCGGCAACGCCCTCGCGTGTTCGATGTACGCCCTTATGCTCAAGAAATAACCTGAAGCAAGAAACAGGACGCCGTTTTTTCGGCCAGAGCCGTTTTCCCTCGGTCTTTCAGCCGATGCTGATTAATTCTTCCCCTGCTGCAATTCGCATCATGCAAAGCGCATCCATCCGATCGATTCCCGCATCGCCGGCGTAGACATCGGCCGAATCGGAAATATCTGAAAACCGTCGCGAAATACACGCCAGCGCTCCCGGGAGCGTTTCCGGATTCCGATCAGGACCTCCCGGCCAACCATCAACCGCATCCTTTTCGATTCTATTGGATAAATTTGATTTTGTGCTTAATCCTGTGTTATGTGCTTGCCGCGAATCAACCACCACAGCAAGCCATGTAAACACAATCCACCGTACCGATCAGAAAAGGGGGCATGAAAATGGCTAAACGCGTCGTGATTGACTCTGATGAATGTACCGGGTGTGAGACATGCGTTGAATTATGCGAGGAAGTCTTTGCATTCAATGAAAACGAGGAAAAGGCAGAGGTCATCTTGCCTGAAGGGGGTCCGGAGGACTGTATTGAGGAAGCAATCGAATCCTGTCCTGTTGAGTGCATTTACTGGGATGAGACCTAAAGAATTTGGGGATTCGCCCGTCAGGCTTCGACCCCTTGGTCGCCTCCGGCGCCGCCATGCGGGTAAACCCTGGGCCCTCTTGTCCCACCATTTGGGAGAAGAACCTATAGGATGAATCATGCCATCCCCTTCCCCTTTTTATAAAGGTGCGGGTGGGCGGGCGATATGACACCGAATCCGGATTTTAACGGGGCGCCTTACGTCGTATTTCGGTGCATGCATGCGCGCCCCACGTGTCATTGCTCAGATCCTGAGGATTTTCTTCCCGAACAGCGACAGTACATACTCGGTTGCCGTCCCGGCGGTGGAGCGATTCACATCCCTTTCGGGGACATAATTGACCACCGCCAGAGACCGGATGAGGCCTGACTTGGCAATCATTTCCATGGCAAGGTGGCCTTCCCGGTAGGAAAGTCCGCCCCTGACAGGCCGGTGCACACCGGGAGCCACGGTGGTATCGAGCGCATCCAGATCCAGTGTCACATGCAGTCCATCCGTTCCCATGCTCGAGGTGCGAAGGGCGCGGTAAATCACCTCCCGCATTCCCAGTGCATCGACGTCCTCCAGCGTGTAGGCACTGATGCGTGACCGTCTGATCAGCCGCGATTCCTCATGGGACACTTCCCGCAGACCGATGAACGCCACACGTTCGGATTCCAGCCTGGGTTCGACACCGCCGGGGCCGGGGGGCAACTCCGTGAATGCGGTGATGCCGCTGCCATGAGCGCTGAGGATGATGGTCCCGAAAAACGGTAGCGACAGAGCCAGCCCATGATAGATACCCAGACACGTGTTTGGGTCGTTGGCATACACCACTGGGATCACATCATCATTGATGATTTCGGCGACCGCCTCGGCAACGATTCCGGCGTTGCCCTGGATTTGCCGCCGTTCGGCAATCGACCGCCCCAACTCATTCAAGCCTGCTGTAAGGTCATCGATGTTCAATATCCGATCGGAATCCGGTGCACGTTGCGGCAAAATTTCCGTCAGAACAATGCTGCGGTATTCGGAAACGATTTCTTTGTCTCTTAATGAACGCTTTTCCACATACTCGGATGTCATGGCGGCCAGAAGCGCGCCGTAGTTCATAAAAAATGCCAATTCGCTCCCGAGCCGGACGTTTTCGGCCTCGGTGACGTCCACGATGAGGTGGTCGCTGGAAGCACCGAGTATGGAAATCTCCGGTTCAACCGGTTTCATCCCCTCCACGACAACGTCTTCGCGGCCGATGTTTAATATGGCCCGGTCTCTTTCGCCCCTGTCGAGAAATTCCGGCTTGCCGCCAAAGGCATCCTCACTGGTATCCCCGATGGGCACGGACGGTTTTTCCTTGAGCTCGATAATTTCGGCCTGGAGTAAAAACGCGTCCTGAAACGTGCCGGGCCAGGCGACCCGGTGCACGGTTTCACGGCCGAGGATAATGCCTTCTCCGATGCGGATGTGATTGACGGCACGGGGCATTTTCCCCGATGCAATCAGGTTCAGGGAACTCGAATTGCCGCCCGAGATGTATCGCAGTTTGATACCGAATGCGGTTTCAATCCGGCAGGCGTATTCGACCAGTTGATTCATATTCTTTTCCGACGGCATGACCCCGCCGTAACAACTCAGATTCGTTCCCAGGCCGCCGATGCGGATGCCGGGCAGTTCGACCACTTCCCGCACCATCGGCAACAGGTCGTCGGGCCAGACGCCTTCGCGCAGGTCTCCCAGGTCGACCATGATCATGATATTGTGCACCAGTCCCCGCCTGGAAGCGGCTTCTGAAAGTGCCTGGATGACAGGCAATTCCGAATTCAGGCTCATATTCACGGATGTGACGATATCTTCCGCGGCGGAAAGCGGTGGAATCCTGAGCAGAGTAAACTCGGTGGCGACTCCATTCGCCTTGAGGCGGTGAATGTTTTTTACCCGAGATTCGCCGATACAGGCGACCCCGCCCCGGAGCATTGCTTTGGCGACCTGGGGCATCCCGCAGGTCACCTTGGTAACGCCGCAGACGTCGATGCCGTACTTTCCGCACAAGGCGGTGATCGTGCGGGCGTTATGCTCGATTTTGTCTAGATCGATGGTGATGTAAGGTCCGTATTGAATGGTCAACTCCCCGGATTGGATTCACTACAGTTTAGATCGTGCGTTTATTCACCGGCCCTGTCTGAGCAAAAATGTCGGATAGGTTATGGTATTGTATCAATAAACCCGACACTCTCCAACAGCAGTGCCGAAGCCTCTTGCGGATAGCGCAAGCTTAACACACCGGCGGCCGCCATGATATTATGGTGGTCCAGGTAAACCGCGGCATCCACAGGTGGCAGCAGTTTGGATTTGCGCGGATCCGGTTTGACATGTTGTAGAATCTCCCTGCCCATTCCCAGGCGGGTCAATGCGCCACCGGTGCCGATCACGTGCTTGACCGCGGACAAGTCCCTGCCTTCCACGAGTTCATTTCTACCATAAGCGCCGTAGGCGACACGCACCTGTCCCGCATGCCGCCAGATGGAAATATCCACCGCCCAACGGGCCAGCCGAACCGAGGTGTCACGCTCCCCTGCCGTATCCGGAATCGGGCGGACATGGTCAGCTTGCGGAAGTTCGCTTCCCGCGGCTTCCACGATTCGAGACGCATTGATATACACCCCCAGATCGCCCTCGACGGTCCGTTTGGACCGCGGTTCCGGGGCAATCATCATTTTGGAGAACTCCGGCGAGCCTTCGGTCACCGAATGCACGTCCGTGGTGGCGCCGCCCACGTCCACGGTCATGATATCCCCCATGGTTTCGGCCAGAATCTCGGTGGACCGCATGACCGCACCCGGCGTGGGCATAATATCATCCCGGACCATTTGCCGGATGTTTTCCATTCCCGGCGCCGTGACGATGTGGTGGGCGAACACATCCTGGATGACCTTACGGACAGGATCGATATTGAGCTCATCGATACGTGGATACACATTGTCCACGATGAACACCGGCATACCGGCGGCGTCGAACAAACGCCCGATGTCGCTTCTGACGGTTTTATTGCCGGCATATACAAGGGGAATATCCAGTTTCAGCGACGCCAGTGCACGGGCGTTGGCCATGACGATATCACGGTCTCCGTAATCGACCCCACCGGCCAGGAGAATAATATTGGGTTTGATCCGGCGGACCTCTTCCATAGCGTCCGGGTAAATCTGACCGGCGGTCGTGAACATGACTATGGCGCCGGCCCCAAGGGAGGCTTCACGGGCTGCTCTCAGCGTCATGTCACGGGTCAGCCCGTGTACGGTCATCCGCAAACCACCGGCGGCCGATGACGCAGCCATCAGCACAGCGTCCCGGGTGTTTACGCCCAGGCGCGTTACCAAATCCTTGCGGGCCGCCTCGAGGCCCTGCATCACGTCACCCTCAGCAACGGTGGTCAACCCCAGCCCCTGGCCCAGGAAACTGGGATTGCGTCCGGAACCCAGCCCCGAAAAGGCGCTGACCTTGGTTATGGTACTGCCGATGTCAGCGGCAATGATTTCGGCATGCTTCATTCGAGTCGCGGGTTTTCGTATGATTATTTCGGTTAACAGGGTCTGCGGTGATTATCCGCCGGATATGAGCGGCATTATCACCAGGGTATCACCATTGGCGACAGTTGCATCCGGGCTGGATCTCCGCCCGTTGATCAGGGCGGTATGGTGGCCTTCGGGAATCGCGAGGATCCGGAATATATTTTCAAGAGTACTTCCGGTTTCGAGCCTCAAGGCAAAGTGGGGCCGATCACCGGGCGCATAACGTTTCAGATCACCGTATAATTTGACGACTATTTCCATTCGGCATCTTTTTTCAGGACAGCCCGAACCGATCAAGCACTTCTTGGGTCGGGATGCCGTCTTCCGTCCACCCCCGGATTTGGTAATACTCATCCAGCATCTTATCCAAGTGACATACCAGGCCTTTGGCCGGACCTGTGGGAGCCGGTGTCTTGGTGAGTCGTTCGGGGAGGCTGTCATCCTTGCGCGCAAAGCCGGCTCTGGTCAGAAACAGACGCTCGGCATGAATGATGCGTTCTCCGGCCTGCATCAGCTCTTCGAGCGTATAGTCGGCACCGGTGGCGGCGTTCAGATACTCCAGGATGCCCACCGGCGCCACACCCAGGTCCTTGGCCGCCAGGTGGCGGACGGCAAAGAAAATGCACAGCCCGGCCGAATCGATGATGGCCGAAAGATCCTGAAACGCCTTGGTGACCACGGCTTTCCCCTCCCACTGGTGCGGGTCCATGAACTCGGGCACCCCGAACAGCTCGAAATAGGCGGGATCGCCGCGCATGTGAGATCCGCCGATGGGTGAGGTGGCATAGGCCAGTCCCATGGCCTGAGCGCCACGGGGTTCATAGCCGGGGAATTCCTGCTTTTTGGATACCGGCGCCAGTTCCGGGTGGCCGTAGCGCTCGGCCAGGCGAAAGCTTCCCTCGGCCAACTGATCCCCGAAACCTTGACGGGCGCCGGTCAGGCGGGTCAGCTCCACCAGGGCCTCGGCATCGCCCCACTGGAGCGACCGGCCCACCTCTTCCTCCGGCAGGTACCCGCGCTCCACCAGTTCCATGGCGCAGGCAATGGTGGCCCCCATGGTGATCGTGTCCATCCCCAGCTCATTGCATATGTAGTTGGCCTTGGTGATGGCCGCCAGGTCGTCAATCAGGCAGTTGGCGCCCATGGCATAAATGGTCTCGTATTCGGGGCCTTCTCCCTCCCCGGCAAAGCGGGGATCATCCACCCGGGTCTTGCGGCCGCAGCCGATGGGACAGCTATAGCAGGGCGAGTTTTTCTTCAAAAAGCGCCGGGTCAGTGCCTCGCCGTCAATTTTCTCCCAGCCGTCGAAGGTGCCCTGCTGCCAGTTTTTAGTCGGCAGCACACCGAAGTTCTGGGTCGCCATGACCACGCCGGCCGTTCCGTTGATCATCAGGCCCAGCGGAGTCTCCTGGATCTCTTTCTTGAACGACGCCAGCTTTTGTTTGTTGAAGGCCTTGAAGCGATCCGGATCGGCCAGGGGGATGCGGCCTTTGCCCTTGACCACGACCGCCTTGAGATTTTTGCTGCCCATCACCGCTCCGACACCGGATCGTCCGGCCGCCCGATGCTTGTCATTCATGATGGCGGCAAACAACACCCGGTTTTCGCCCGCCGGTCCAATGCAGGCCACCCTGGCCTTGGCATCGGTTTCCGCCAGCAGCGCATCGGTGGTCTCGTGGGTGGATTTGCCCCACACATGGTCCGCGGGCCGCAACTCCGCCGTTTCAGGATCGAGATAAAGATAAACCGGCGTCTCCGATCTCCCGGTAAAAACAATGGCGTCGTAGCCCGTGCGTTTGAACTCGGTCGGAAACATGCCCCCGGAGTTGGAGCAGGTGATGGCCCCGGTCAACGGCGACTTGGTCATCACCATGTAGCGTGAGCCGGTGGGGGCGCCGGTGCCGGTCAGCGGACCGGTGGCCATGATGAGCTGGTTTTCTGCAGACAAGGCATCGCAGGTCGGATCGACCTCCCGGTTCAGCAGATGAATCCCCAACCCCCGACCGCCGATGTAGTCTTTTGCCACGGAGGGCTCCATTGGACGCGCGCTGCAAACGCCGCTTGTCAGGTCGACACGGAGCATTTTTCCCATCCATCCGTTCATTCTGGTCTCCTTTACGGTAAAGTGGTGTCGAACCCCTCAGGATTCAAATAACCATTCAGGTATTCGTAATCGCGGGTCAACCGGCCGTTGTAGACGATGACCGCTTTTTGGATCTCGGGCGGCAGGCCCGATGTGCCCAGAGAACCATCGTAGTCCGCTGCCAGCAGTCCGGGGACATACGACCTGAGCTGCTTGCTGAAAAACGACGAGGAATCCATGGGCAGTTCGCAGGGCAGGTTGTCCACGGCCAGCAACACGATCCCTTCTCCCAAGTGGCCGTCGCTGATCGTTCCGGTGGCGGGGTCGACCCGGTAGGCCGGCATATCGCTGTCCGTGGATTTGACATTGCACTCGATCGAACCGTGGGTGTCGCAGGAGATGTCTGCGATTCCACTGAGTTTGAGCCGCGTTGCCCTCTCGGTCAGCCGTTTCAAGCCCGCCCAGGTCACGAACCGGGGATAGCGTTTCTCCCAGTAGACCGCGTTGACCAGCAGGGTGAAACTGGGCAGGAACCGGTCGAATCGGCTCTCGTATCGCTCCGGGTGGTCGTAATATTCCTGCAGGTCGAACACGGCCCCGTCCGCCTTGGGCGTCACCAGGTCCTGCTCTTTGAACACGGTCAGATAGACGGTATGCCGGTCGCCCTCACCCCGGCCTACCCGATCGTTGATCGCGTCGGCCGCGATGCGCTCGGTGGGCAGGGAGTCGAGGATCTCCTGGGCGCCGCCGGATACGTTGCCGTACCCTAAAATACCGATGGTAAAGGGGCACAACTGCCGGGGCAACCCGTCATTTTGAATGCGGCCGCCGATGTCACCGAGGTGTTCGCAGGCCGCATTTACCGATTCGTACTGGTGCGCGCGGCGAACTTTAGCGAACGGGGTGTCGATGCCCGCGGCGGCCCAGTGCTCGCCCATGAGCGAGAGGATGTCGATGGCGCCGGCATGCCCCGCGTAGGGGCCGAAATAAATCAGGCGGCGGCCCTCTGTGTCTGTGATCCGTTCGTAGTCGATGAGGGTGGAGCCGCTTTCGATGATCCGCCGCAGCAGCGGCATGTTGCTTTGCTGCCCTTTTACGGTGTGGGAAAAAAAGACATAGGTTTTGTTGTCCAGGATTTTTTCGACCGGAATTTCCTTGACGCCGAGGATGACATCCCCATCGGCCATGCCCGCGCAGCGGCCGGCCCCTGCCGCTGCGTAGTGATCCTCTGCAAACACCCGCTTGTCGGATTTCTCCACGAAGGCGCCGGCACCGGTTTCGGCGATGATTTCCCGCAGATCTGCCGGTACCAGCGGTGTCCTGCGTTCCCATCGGTTTTTATCTTCGGCCCGAATCAGCAGGGTTTTCAATGTTTCAATCTCCCCAACAACTGATTTCATCCGTCTCCAGATTGGAACGGCGTTCTTTGAAGTGAATGCCCAGGCGCTCGCATTCGGCCAGCACGGGCATGTAGATTTCGGCCGATACCGGCCGCAGCACCCCCGTCCGGCTGATGCTGCCTTCGGCGATCAGGCCGGCCGCTATGCCCACCGGATAGCCCACGGTTCGTGACATGGAGCTATCGCCTTCGGGATCGCCGTGGTCGATGAGGGTGGACTGGATGCGTTGACGGGGCATGCCCGGGTAAACGGCTTCGAATTCGTGGTGCATCACCAAAAGGTCCATCTCCCCTTCGTCGTACACCAATCGGTGCTTAAGGGTGTGGGAGAACATCTCGAAGACCGAGGCCGTACCGATGGGACACTTTCGGTCGGAAAGCAATCCCAGCCACTCCAGTTTCTTGAGTGTCAGGGCGTGCTCCGGAATCTTGAGGTATGCGGCCACGCCTGCCCGCACGTCCGTCACGGGGCAGTTCACGATGTTGGCCAGCACTTCGCGGGGGGTGACCTCATCGAAGTCGAACTTCATTTTACGGTTGAGCAGCCCCAGCTGCTTGATGAAGTCCCAGGTTTCGCAGTAGCCGACGTTTCGCAGGGTGCCCCGGTAGATGCCGGTGGCGTCCTCGATGCCGTAAATCTTCAGATAAGGCAGGGCATCCCGGTTGACATAGGCTTCGAAAACCCCGGCGCCGGGGACGCTTTTCAGCCAGTAGTGTTTGAAAAGATCGCCCCCGGGTACTTCATAAACCTTGCCGTGTTCCATGTAGCGCCCGTCGTTGGTGGCCGCCAGCATGGCCCCTTCCGGACTCCAGGAGAACTTGTACCCCAGGGGGTTGTTGTTGCTCTCCAGGGCAGGAAGGCCGCCGCAGTATGAGAAGAAACTGTCGATCCTTCCCCCTCCTGCGTGGACGGCATCGATGATCTGCATGGCCGACATGTGATCGAGGCCCGGGTCCACCCCCACCTCGTTGAGAAAGATCAGGCCCTTGGCCTGTGCGTCACGATCCAGGGCCTGCATTTCCTCTTTGACATAGGAGGCGGTCACCATGTGCTTGCCGTGGGCCAGGCACAGTTCGGAGATGACCGGATGCAGGGTCCAGGGCAGGAGGCTGACGACGATGTCGGCACCCGCGATGGTTCGTTCCAGCATCGGGGCGTCTCCGGCGTCCAACGCGACGGCCCGGCCGGCGGGGTGCCCGGCGACAAGGGCTTCGGCCTTTTCCGGGTCCTGATCGGCAACGGCCACCGCGACGCCCTCTTTTTCCAACAGGTAGCTGACTGCGGGGCGCGCCACCGCTCCGGCTCCCAGGATCAGTACGTGTTTCATAATGCACCTGAGTACACAGTAAATAAACTATCAGAATTTCAGCAGGAAATCCATTTCGTTGATTATCCGGTTTGACCCCTTTCTTTATCCATCAGTTTTCCCACGATAAAGCTCGCCGCATGCCCCCCCTTGGTGCCCCGGCCGAATCCGGCATCCATCCCGCACTCGACGGCCATGGCGTCATTGACCTGCGTGCCGCCGGCGATCAGGATCAGGCCGTCGCGTATGCCGCGCTCGACGGCAAGATCGTGAAGCCGGCGCATGTTGACCCGGTGGATGTCGTTGTGGGAAATGATCGTCGAAATCAATGCGGCTTTGGCACCGGTTTCCTGGACGGCGTCCAGCACTTTGGATACCGGCACGGACGTGCCCAGGTAATGGCAGTGGAACGCGTATTTTTCCAGGCCGCCGTGCTTGATGTCGATGATTTCCCGCATGCCCACCGAATGCTCATCCTCGCCCACGGTGGCGGCCACCACATGAATGCCACGGGGCCTTACAAAGGCTTCGATCTCATCATCCGGCATGACCGTCTCTTCTTCGGGAATCACCAGTTTGGTTTTGTCCACGGCAACATCCAACAGCCCCTTGATCTCGAACAGGGATCCCTCGGCGGGATGGATCAACCGGCGGCTGATCACTTCGGGTTCCGTAAGTCCCATCTTCCGGGCCATTTCCAGGGCAGCGGCTTCGGCGACCCGCGGTTCTTCCGGAACGAAAAGCGTCACGCAGACAATGCCGTCCCCGGCCCACTCCACTTCCGGCCGCACCCGCCCGTCCGCTTTTTCCGCCATGGGTATTTTAAGACGGTTGTGAACGTTGTCCGATTCATCCAACTCATCGATGTAGGCAATCTTGGATGGATCGCACAGGGTGCATCCACCATAGGCATCGCATGCCTTGTCCGAATACGTGTTGGCGCCGAAGTGGCTGCACACCGGCGCTCCGTAATCGGGTTCCCGCTTGACAATGCTGCCGGCGGAGACCCCGCCTTCGGGGTCACGCGCGATGCCGTCATCGTTTCGTTCGGGGAAGTACCCGGAATCCACGAACTGGCCCTGCTCCACGGCTGCGAAATACCCGCCGTTTTCAATGATCTCCTCGAGAAACAGGATGGCGCGTTCTTTCAGTTCCCGGACCTTTTCGGGCAGGTGTCCCTCCTGTTTCAGATCGATCATCTCCATCAGGCCGTCCAATCCCATGAGCGTCTGACGCGCCGTGTTCACCCCCAGGATATTGTTGTAATGCCAGGGAACGTTCCGGCCCTCGTCCGGCGTGATCGTGCTCTGGATGTCGGCGGAGGTCATGCGGGAAATCAGGGTGTCCAGAACGTGGGTGATGGTGGCTTCGGCCATGTCGGCTTCCATGTACCGGGTGTTCTGCTGTGCCCTGAATTTATACCCTGCAAACAGGTCGCGCAGGGCGATGGCGTAGGGCAGGTCGAGCCACAGCTTGGGAGCCGGCGGTGCCGTGGGGGGCACCGTGGAAAGGGCAATATTTTCTCCGGGCATGCCGGCGGCGCGGGAAAACGCGCAGTTCACGGCATGCTGCACCAGAAGCTCGGGCATGACCTTCCAGGCCTCCTTGGCCGTGGCATTGGCATTGTGGGCGCCGTCGATCTGGAGAATCCCGGCATCCGCCATGACGGTCTTGGCCTCGGCGGCGTCCACGAATGACCGGTGCATGTTGATGTTCCGGTACAGCACGTTGTACTGGGGATCCTGGTGGGCGCCGTTGACGCCCTCTTCCGAAAACATCACCGCGATTTCGGGCCCGGCCACGCCGCTGACATAGGAATGAAAATTGATGGGCCGGCCGACTTCCGCTTCGATCAAATCCAGCGCCTTGCGCGACGCGCGGACCTGTTTGCGGGAAATGGGAATGCCGCCGACACCTTCGGGCGTGCCCTCGATGAGGCCGTCGAAATGGGACTGGCCGGCGGTGCGGATCACCATGATATGATCGGCCCCGTGCCATGCGGCCATGCGCATCCGCCGGATGTCGTCCTCGAACCGGCCCGAGGCGATTTCCGTGGTGATGACGAAATCGCACTGGGGATCGATGTCGTCGAAATAATGGGCGGACGGCAGCGGCACGGAATGCTTCAGGTTCTCGGAAGTGTCCTTCAGCTCGAACGGTCCTACCCTCTGATGTTTCAAGGGTTTTCGCCAGGTCCAGCCCTTGCGCTTCGGGCGGTATTGATCCAGGTCCTTGAGAATCTCCGGGACGTCGATTTTTTCATTGGGCTTCAACCGTTTCATACGGACAACTCCTCCCAGTATTTGCCCTCTATCAAGCCAAGGCCCGCCTGCCTCACGGTGATGCCTTTTTTTTGGGCCAGTTTCAGAATCAGATTTCCGGCACCATGGCCCAGCAATCCCTTTTCCAGCATCCGGTTCACCAGCGGTTTGGTTTCCAGGCTCGAAAAGCCCATGCGAAGCAGGATCGACCGCTCGATCGACGGCGAGGTGTGGGTTCGGGCCTCTTCCACCAGCGGTTGGACCATCTGCTCCACCAGGGACCAGAAATGATCATGCAATTGCGCATCCGACATGTCCTTTAAATGCTCCCTCCGGGAGTCGAAATCATCTTTTCGTTCTTTCATGGGACTCGATGGCCTCCCTGACATAGGTTTCGCCGGTTTTTATTTCGGCGGCCAGAAACGCGATATCCGTCTCGGTGACAGTCTCTCCTTCCGGAAGTGAATCCAGAGCCTTTCGCAAATAGGAGCGCCGGAGGCGATCCAGATCCATTTCGACCGGCGTGATCTGCGATGGATGCTCCGGGATGACGATAGCCTTCCCCGGCCGGTTTTCCCTGGGATCTCCCCGGCGGACGTCGATCCCCATCTGCTTGGCCAGGTTCAACTGCCCCAGCGGATGCTTGCCCGCGCCGGTATATTCGGTCTCCTGGACGACGATGATCTGTTCGCGGTCCAATTCCCGTGCGATGGCAAACGCCGCGGCAAGGGACGTGTTTCCGGCCGGGCCTCTTTCCATGCCCTCAATGGCCGCGAGGGCTTCGGTCATGTAGAACACCTCACCCTGGGTCACCGTGACGAACCGGTCCATATACCGGAGAGACCGGGCTGCGTTTCTCGGAACATCCGTCCGGTCCGGCCAGGTGGAGAACGGCACGGAAAAGCCGGTATGGCCCGTGGTAAAGGACTTGCGGTTGAAATCCCGGTCCGAGGCCATGTGAAGGCCGGACAGATCCACGCTGGCAGCCACCATCAGGGTATCGGCCGCCCCGGCCTTGATGAGCCCCCGGGCCGTGCCGGTCACATTGCCGCCACCGGCATGGGTGGCGATCACCAGATCCGGAAACCGCCCCTCCCGCTCATTCACCTGCACGGCCAGTTCATAACCCAGTGTTTCGATGCCCAGGATGGAATAGGGCGTATACAGGGAGGCGTTGAAATATCCGGTTTCCTCTAAAACGATGAGAAAATAGTAAAAGAGTTCAGGTCCCACGGACAGCCGGGCGACTTCGGCGCCGTACGCCTCGCAGGCCCGTGTCTTTTCGGCGATCTCCGGCTGGGCAATTCCCTGGCTGTCAAAGGCTTCCTGCACGATGATGCACCCCAGGCCCGCCTTGGCGGCCTGGGACGCCACAGCCGCGCCGTAGTTGCCGCTGGTTGCCGCCGCGATGCCCGGGTACCCTTTTTTCTTCGCCTCGAAGGCCGATAGCGATGCCCGCCGGTCCTTGAACGAACCCGACGGATTGGCGGCCTCGTCCTTGACGAAAAGCCGCGCGCCCTTGCCCGGGTCGGACACGGTACGGACGAGTTCGGTCAAATTCTTCAGTTCCACCAGCGGTGTATCGCCCACAGCGGAACGGCTCTGGATATCGCGGATGGCATCCAGGTCGTAACCGGTGTCGTTGAGCATGGCCTCGTAATCGAAAGAAAGCGGGCCGGTGGTGTATTTCTCATAATCGATACCAACCGAGGCGCGCATGATGTCCGCTTTTTGATCCATTATTGTTTTATAGGAATCCGTACTCATGACGCGTTCCTCCTTTCCCGGAGAATCGCCCGGATCTCTCCGGCGATTGGAGACAGCTCGGGAATCGGGCGGCCGAACATATGGGTATACTCCGGGTTGATCCCGGTAAGCGTGCCCCTGACCGTGCGCCCCGAGGGCGTGATGATTTCGGCTTCTGCGCCGATTTCCGCGTCATGAAGGAGAAACCCTTTTACCCGCATTTCCAAAGGGACTTGTTTTGTATCATCGGGCAGGTTCGGCGCGCGTTGGTCTTTTTCAAGAATGACGGCACCGATTTCCACCCACGTGTTTTTGACCGCGCGTTCCATAATCGTTCCCTTTCGTAAGATGGACAAGGCCCAATTCGGATGTCATTTTGACGATAAGTTAGGATTATACCGCAATCGAGAGCTGACGTATAGAGACGCAGAACCAATACGGCGGATTCCAAAACGCCATGCCTCCCGGATTCGAATACGACCGATCTACTCTCCGTATTTCCGGGACTCGATCAGTTGCCGCACATCCCCCATGATGGCCGCCGGCGCCGGCAGGTCCGCCATGGTTTTCAGTCCCGGAAGACTGGTGACCACCTGGGGAATCATGTTGACCGCCAGGGCAATCGTGCCGATGCCGCCGGGGATCTCGGGACCGCTGGAAAAACTAATGTCCGGCTCACCCTTGATGTCGATATAGTCACCGGTCTGCACGTCCTCCAGGTGCGGATGGACCTGCTGGGGGTGAATCAGGTGAATGACCGGTTTGCCATCCATGTAACCCTTGGCCGTGTGCGTGCAGCCCGCGGTCAGGCCGGGTTCGATGTTCACAAACTCGGTTTCCCGGTGGACATTGGAAATGATCGGATCACGGGTTTGTTCGATCTTTTCGATCTTCCAGCCGAGTGCCGCGGCGATCATGCTGATGGATTCCGGAAACCCGAAGTGGCCGACCACCGATCCGTCCTCGACGCCTTTTTTAAACGCTTCGGGGGTGATGCCCACGCCCTGGGTTTGCAGGACGGACGGGCCGTAGGGCGACAGGTCGTTGATCCGCCGTGCGGTGATCGATTCCACCCCGTAGCATACGCCCGTCAGGGAAATCACCAGAAGATCCAGGACAAAACCGGGATTGATGCCCGTTCCGACGACCGTGACCTCGTTCTCCATGGCAAGCGTATGAATCTCCTCGGAAAGCCCGGGCGCCTCGTATGACGGATACGCCATTTCCTCGGCAATGGAGATGACATTCGCTCCGCCTTGCACGGCGGTTTTGATCTCATCGGCGGCCTGTTCGACCTTCGAGCAGGTCGCCTGGATAACGACATCCGGTTTTGCCGATGACAGCATGCCGGGAAGATCGGCGGTGAGTGCGACCCCCATTTTCTCGTCGAGTCCGATGGCCTCTCCCACATCGACCCCGGCCCGATCCGCCCGCCGACCGTATACCCCCACAATTGCCACTCCTTGTTTTCGCATCAACAGTCTGACAATTCCGGATCCCATCTGGCCGGTACCGAGAACCGCTACGTTTAGTTTATCTCGCATGTGACTCCCTCCTTAATTCAATCGACCTTGTAACGCATTCGCCGCCGCGAAGGGCGGCGCTGCCATGTCGTCAAAATATACCCTGCCCCAAACAATAACCAAGTACCAAAAACTATTAGAATACAAACGTTAGATTCATTGAAAACGAGTAACCATTTGTCTTATTCTTCAGGGAGTTTGTATTCCATCGTGAATGTGATCGACTCTTTCTTTCAAAGAATGGAGGACCTGGTCAATAACGCTGTAAGCTCCTCTTCTGTCGATATCGCTCATTGTATAAACAGGAAGATTGACACTCCTGATGTTCGCCTTTTCAAGATGGTCTATGCTTCTTATTGCGATTAAAGCGCAGTTTTCGGGACTGACTTTGGGAGCAAATCCCAGTAGATCGGTCAGTTTTTTGTTTCCCATTCCCAAAGATGTCGCCATAGGCATTCCGTATTCGTATTATACAAATCAATGTTCCGTCGAGCAGACCGGGACCTACCCGGGCTATATGCGGATATTTATTTTCTCTGTATTCCGCCGGGTTCCGAGCCGGTGTCACAATATCTCAGATATACCTAATCGTTTCCGATCTAGCTATACAGATAAACAAAAATCCCGATTGCCGTCAGAAAAAATAACGGTTGAAACACACGACCGAACATTTCGAGCCGTTTTGCCAGTATATTCTTTCTCTTGAGGAACGCGATGAGCTCTGCGACAGAGATGATAATTCCCGAGAGGATGAGAGCATAGGTGGCAAAATAAATAAAGTCCAGCGCTACGAGATAGCCTATATTCGGCAGCTGGCTGGAGGCTTTGACGCTTAATATGATGGCTGTCAACAGCGCTGTGACACCGAGGTTCATCCGTGCCACGAATGGCGGCCCTTGGGGGGATATGTAGAGCATGGCATAGCCGAGTAAAATGATAATAAACAGTGGGATCAGATTGTTGAGTATGTAGTTTTTCGCATTCCTTTTTATCTCGGTGACGACATTGAACCGGGAGTAGTTTATATCGGTATCCGCTGTGGCATTGAACATGCGCGGATTGCCGAGGGTAGAATCGGTGGCGCTGATGTCCGAAAAAACCATCACCTTCTGCAGATGCCATTCTCCGACCGGGTCGAGGATGGAATGTTCCCTAGAACTCTCCACCTGTGGTAGGCCCCCATCACGTTGCATCCCGATATCGTCGGCCACGAACAAAAGGCCATTGCTGTCGAGTCGTTTATGACGAAAACGGATATTCAATGTTTGTGAGTCGAACGGATAATCGCGAAAAGTAAATTCTTCCTTAAAATCACCTTTGATTCCATAGGCGCTGTATGAAGTATCATCAATTGCCATTTTCATAATGGGATCGATGAGATGGATGTCCTTGGCTGCATTGAGGAACTCTATTTTGCTGTAATCGAGGGGGCCCCTGTGTCTGAACCAAATGTAGAAATCCGCATGGAAAGCTCCATTTCTGGGGTCAATATTGCTGATTTCATTGATGTCTATTCCCGTGTAAACCACGGTTGTCTTGTACATGAAGTGATCATCGACAGCGAGAATTTTTCCCTCTTCCAACTTTTCGCGTAAATCGACGACCGCTTCGGGGTTTACGATCGGTTTGAGCTGAACAGGTGCTGAGATCAGCTTGCCCTGCAAGTAGACACCGAAAGGAAAAGGTTTCACGACGTTGCCGTGTTCATTAAAATAGATGCGACCGGTAACACCTTTGTGGGCAGTTTCGATGTGGTTGAAAGCCGTCAACTGCCTGCGGATACCTTCACGGCTTTTTGCCAGATCGCCCCCTGGTCTTGCCCGCTTGATGGCCTCGACGACTATCGCAGCCGCATCATAACTCGTAGCAGCTACATCATCGGGATTTCTGCCAAAGTGCGTTTTAAAAGAATGGTTGAATTGCTGTGCCTTAAAGTCGCCGATGTCGCGTATGAAAAATGTGGTTGCGTAAATGCCATCGGTGTAATGACCGTAGCCTCTCCTTCTTAAGGGAACATCTTCAAATTTTCTCGCAAATGATTCCGACCCGGTGGCATCTCCGCCGATGATCGTAAGGTCAATTTCTTCGTCTCGAATCAGACGCACTATTTTGGCGGCTTCGTGATCTTGGAGCGCTACAAACAAGGCTCCGGGACTCGGGTCATCCTGCAAGTCACGCGTGATCTTCTTGAGTAATTTGTCCAGATCACCGGTTTCTGAATCAATCCCCCATACGTTTTGTATTTGAAGCCCAAGATCGCCGGCAGTGCGCTTGAAAGAACGTTGCAGCGCGGAGCCATAAGTGTCTCGTTCATATACAATGTAAGCTCTGTCCTGCCGGAGTATCTCCTTGGTGTAAATGGCTGTCCATTTTCCTTGAAGATTGGTATCGGGAACAACGCGAAAGAACCAATCGTTTCCTTCAGTGACCTCCGAAGCGGTTGCGCTTGCGGTCACTGCCGGAAGGCCAAATTTTTCGTAGATCTTTCCCCCCTCAACAGAAGTCGAACTGTAATAATGACCAATTACGGCCAACGCGTTGCTGTCGCGGGCAATCTCCAAGGCCTTTATTCGAGCCATGTTTTTGTTATTTTGATCATCGTAAGCAAGCACCTCCAGTTTTCTACCGGCAATCCCTCCGCGTTCATTGATCTCTGCCACACATAGATTCACCCCATCCAGCATAGCCTGGCCGCCGGCACGGTCTTTCCCGGACAAGGGGCCGATGACCGCTATCTGGAATGTGTTGCCGTCCCCACATGCACTCATTGAAAGCATCAGAGTTACTGCCATGACAGCGGATAACACCCTGAAAATGCATGATATCTTTGAGCCATATGTCAATATATCACCCATCAAACGAAGTCATTTCCTTACCCTTTGGTCATCGAGGACCGATTTACCTATGCAAACCGACTACTTATTACTTTAGGCTGCGGACCGGCAAAACATAACCGGATCGGTTTTTTATATTTTCGTAGCACGTGGTGCCGGATTCGAAGTATACAATCCATGCCATATCCGGATGATAATCAAATCTCGTTGACGACCAATGGTAGCCCGAGGGAGCATCTGAAAACATATGACCGTCCGGCAAGGCTGGATCTCTGTTTCTGAAATCGATTAATGTGCACAGTTCTTTCATTGTCGGCAGTCGCCAATCACCGGCAGAAGATCCATCGGAAAGAATATGTTCGGGATTTGGTCCGCAGTCTCCCGATTTAAGGCTTTTTGCTGCCAGTAGCGCACTTTGCCAATCCTGAATCCCGAAACAATTCATATTCTTAAGCCAAACTAGCTGGGTCAGATGGTCGGTCACCGTCCCATCTTTGTTATCCGTAAAACGGGAATCAGGGATGGATTTGTCAAACATCAGTTCGGCATACGGCCGTTTGAAATCACATGGAACGACACTTCCTCTCCAGTCATAGCAAGTAGAGTCAAAAGGATTGACTATCGCTTCCAACATATCATCATTTTGAGGCGCTGAAAGCGGAATGTCATCGTTGGCATACAACTGCTGAAGATGGGCGCAATAAAGAATGAAGAAAAATGAAATCAGAGGGAACACACGTTGTTTAATTGCGATGGATCTATTCTTCGCTTGAAACGATCTCCATAAAAAAAGATTCATGGCGATCATCCTTGCCTGTCAGCCATTTCATATCTTGAAGATACCATTATCGTACCGTGCATCTAGTTTGATCCGAACCATTTACTGTAAATTCTGTCGTATATGCCTTTTTTTCTTAGTTTCAAAAGGGCTCGATTCACCGGTTCACGCAGCTTACTTCCTTGCGGGAACAAGAATCCGTAGTATTGAATGTCAAAGAGCGTACCGACAACCGAAACTCGCCCGGCACCCTTGTTACGCGCATAGTATAGAATCGTCGGCGAATCAAAAACCAACGCATCCACCTCATCATTTAAAAGCTTCTCGTAAGCGTGATCAATTGATTTCCCAGGAACGACGATTGCCCCGAGTTTTTCCAACGCAGGAACACTCGTCGTTCCCTTGACCGTTGCAACCAATCGATTGCGAAGATCCCGATGGCCGGTGATATCGGGATGGAGTTTTTGTAAAGTGATTGCCGAAGACAGCTGAGCAATCGCCCATCCAAAAAACCCGATGCCGATAAGCATTACAAGAAAGGCCATCAGTCGCCCGACCCATTTGCGCGGCACAATGTCTCCGTAGCCGACAGTGGTCATGGTCACCAGAACATACCAAAAGGCTTGGAATATCCCCGGTAAATAGTTTCGGCTGATATATTTGTGACCTCTTTCAATCCACCAGAATATGTGCCCGCATATAATGATAAACAATCCAATGTAGGTTATTGATTTCACTACGATTGGAGAGAAAACGGATTTCGCCGATTCGGTCAGGCTGAATGTGGTTTCATTTAGAACCATGATGCGCAGGCCGGAATCAAAATAGTGGTGGGAAAAGTCGATCATCTTTTCCCGTTCTTCGGTCACGGTAATGCATGAAAAAGCCACATCTGCCTTGCGTTCGACCATATGATTAAAAAGACCCTTCAAATCGGTCTCTTTATAAGTAAACGCAACGTCCAGTTCTCGAGCGATTTCCTCCCAAAGCTCGATGTCAAAGCCGGTATACGTATTACCGGAATGCATGACACACGGCGCAGTTATCTCAACGGCCACGGTCAACATCTTCTCTGCGGATGGCACCTCATTCGGCAAACCAAAAACCAGAACAAAAGGTACGATCAAAAGAAATCGATAGATTTTCCATTTTCTTCTACGGTTTTCCATTTTTCATATCGAATGATCATCGAAGCCGTGAACAAATTATCCGACCTGAAGGTCTTAAACCGGATCACCGGTGCTGTCAGAACCGAGCATCAACAGCTGCCCTTGCTTGATTTCTTTTAAAAATTCGTTCAACCAGTTGAAAAAATCCGGATCATTTTTCCGAATCGCCCGGGCAACAGGCTCTTTGGTAAAGGACGTATTCAGAAAGATCAGCCGAAGCAATATGCAGTTCACGGGTTATCTATACTGGCTGTTCGATCGTTTCGGTTATGAGGATTTTTCTCTTTTTCAGCTGGTCCAAGACCACATCGCAAGGCACGTCAGTAGCCGGTGAAAGGACGCCTATTTTGGCGATTTTTCCTTTCACGATCATCTCGGCAACAATACAGGCAGGAAACGCCACGCCCATGCTCATGGCCAGTAAACCCGTTTCCAGATCTCTTTCAATCAAAAGGGAACACGTTAATGTCTGGTGGTTTCCCTTCCGCACTCCCTCAGCCTTGTTTACCATTACACATAAATCTTTTTCGCTTTCATTATACTGCAGTTGCGGCTCAAGCAGTTTGGCAACCATTTCAATAGGTGACACCTTCTCAGACAATCCGTTGATCGGTTCGTCACCTAAAAAGCCTAGTTTCTTCAGCGGATTCCAAAATGAACACCAACCCGGCCAACGGAGTGCATACCTCCCGGTTTCAGAAAGGTGATGACCCATTTTCAACAAATCGATATAATGCACCGCATTGCCGTTTGGAATGGCCTCCAGTGTTCCAAGGCCCGGAAATGCAATATGGTGAATAAACCCATTCTCATGCTGCTCTTCCGCTGGAATGTAAATACATTCCGAGTCCGCGATAAGCGTGGCATCTCTTTTCTGGCTGTTTAGTAAGGCTTTAATATTCCAGCTGATTTTGTATTTAAGCGGATTGTTACACGCCGCCTTTTCAGGAATCCCTCCGCAATAGGAATTGAGCTTAAACACTGTATCGAAATATTTTAGACTATAATTGTACAGTATCAGGTCGATCCCTGGATCGAGACCGCACTCGGGGATGATGGCGATGCCCCTTTCTTTGGCTGCGTGATCCAGATCCAGAATGTCGTATGCGTAGTTGGTGTTGACAAGATGAACCCCAATGTGAATCGCTGTCTCTGTGACAGTCCGAACAAATTGTGGGGGCAAAAAATCAAGAACGACATCAAATGCATTGTCCATTAGGGACGCCAACGCTTTGGGGTCGTCGGCATCCAACCCGACAGACTGTATTTTGGTCGTGTCCAGGAAGTCAAAGGAATGAATCAGATCAGGATGAATATCAGCGCAGGTAATCCGGTCAAATGTTGAATTTCGTGACAAATCATAAAGCGCGGCTCTTCCTTGAATTCCACAGCCGCCTAAAACGAGGGCTTTCATTGCATTTAAACTCCAAAAAGTTTGTCCTGTCTAGAATAAACGTTATTATCGAGGCTCAGGCAATAATTTTAGGCGCCCTACCTAGAGAACAGAAATTTTATCATATTTTGCTTGAATCCTCGAATCCCTGGTCGCCTCCGGCGCCGCCATAGGTTTATGCGTCCGCCAATGGCGGATAAACCTATGGCGTTCGGGTAAACCTTGAACCCTTGAACCCTTTGGAATGATTGGCTCAGCGATAGACCATCTACGGTTTCATACCATTTTTCATCTACGAATCGGGAGATGAACCTTTTCTTTACGCCAACAGCGTCTCCAATTCTTCCGCCGTGTGCTTTGAAAGCCCTAACGTTTCCATCGTGCGCCGGGCTTCACCCACATAATCCCGCTCCATCAACAGCGATACCAGTGTGATCACAGCCGACATAATCGGTGTGGCCACCCCGACCTGTTTTCCAAGTTCCTGGAGGAACACCAGACCGTACCCCACATCCTCATTGAAATACCGGTAGTCGAGGCTGGGCTGGGCTTTGACCCCCGCGAATCCCGGCGAGGTGACAAAACCGGTGTCATACGTGGCTTCTGTCATATAGCCCTGAATGACGCCCAGTTCCGGATCGGGAATGACCTCCACGCCCAATTTTTTGCCGATGGCTACCCGCTCTTTGTCCACCCCTTCGATCAGCCTGCCGACCGCAGCACTGACGCCATCATGATAAAAATCGAAATCGCCCTTGGTGCGTTCGATTCTCGCGACATTCATGAGCGTAATCGTGGGATGGATGACCGGGTTGCCGTTCTGCAAGCTGGTCTGCAGGATATTTTTTGCCGCGCTCATCGCCGGATAGACATCGCGCACCTGCTCCAACACATGCTTGGTGTTTTTCGCTGGAAGCGCCGCCAGAAACAATCCCCCTTTGAGCTTGTTGAAAATCCGGATCTTGCCCGGCTCAAGCAATCGCACGGCATACGGCAGCGTCGACGTCTCTGCCACGACAATGTCTTCATCCCGAAGCACCAGTCCCGCGCCGTTTTTAAACTCGATAGCGCCCCCGCAGGAACTCGGGCACACGATCACGATCTGCCCTTTTTTGAGGTGCGGCTTGCAGGCCTCTGCAAAAGGTCTGGTGCTGTACGCCGGGCCGACGGCATAGATGATGTCCGCCCCATCCAGCGCTTTTTCAATGTCGTGTCCGGCATAGTCCACCGGCTGAAATCCGTCGAGCTCACCCTCGCAGTGGATACCTCCGTTCTTTTGGACAGCCTTGATGGTATCCGGGAATTGTTCAAAATCAAATAGACGGACCTGATGGCCGTGGACCGCACAGTCGAATGCAACCGCACAGCCTCCGTTTCCCGAGCCCAATACAGCGATGTTCATACTGTTATCCTCCCGATTTCTTTGGGTGAGTGATAATAAAATCGTGGGACGATTTTATAGAACGCGACATCGTCGCTCCACGCATCTCTTCGAGACTCGAGTGCCGACAACGCAGCCGGCGATTTACTTCCCCCGGTCTATCGGCCCATTTTCCCGAACCATTTGTCATAAATTAGCTCATAGGTGCCGTTTTCCTTCAATTCGAGAAGGGTGCGATTGACCGCCTCACGGAGTTCGCTCCCTGCGGGGAACATGAAGCCGTAGTATTGAATGTCAAAGAGCGGACCGACGGTCTTGACTTTTCCAGCCCCTTTATGGCGTTCGTAATAGAGGATGGAAGGGGAGTCAAAGACCACCGCATCCACTTTTTCATTTAATAGCAATTCATAAGCGTCATCAATTTTTGCGACTGGTAAAACTATGGCCCCGAGATCATTCAATGTGGGAACACCCGGGGTAAATTCTACAGTTGCAACAACTCTGTTGCGAAGATCCGCGGGCCTTACGATATCGGCGTGAAGCTTCCGCACCGTGATGGCCGACGAAAATTGAGCGATGGCCCATCCGAAGAAGCCGATTCCAATCAACATAATGAAAAGGGCAATCAACCGCCCAAACCACTTGCGGGGAACCACGTCCCCATAGCCAACAGTGGTCATGGTGACCATGACATACCAAACGGCTTCGAATATGCCCGGGAAGTATTTGTTACTTATGATGTGACTCCCTCTTTCCACACACCAGACCGCATTTCCGCAAATGATGATAAACAGGAAAAGGGTGCCAGGACCTTAATGGCAACCGTTAATGATTTTTCCTGAGATTTTACCTCGATTGGACCATGTAGAACCAGAAGTATGGATATGAATAACCACAAAGGTATCCTTGCAGGAGAGGACCTGTTGTATTCGAGTCTCTTTCGGTCCAGTTTCATGAGACGAAGCAAGGTGAAAAGAATTTGCTTTACATTATCGTTTTGCGGGTCTCTCGGAATGGATCAATGTGATAGGATTGAACTTAAAAAGTATTTGCCCCTCTCCGTTTGCGGATTTGTAAAAAAATCGTTGGGCGGCGCCACCTCGACGATCTTTCCCTCATCCATAAATACGACCCGATTGGCGACCTCCCGGGCGAATCCCATCTCGTGGGTTACCACCATCATGGTCATTCCCTCTCTGGCAAGCGTTTTCATGACATCCAGCACTTCTCCGATCATCTCGGGGTCCAGGGCGGAAGTCGGTTCGTCAAAGAGCATAATTTTGGGGCGCATGCACAGACCCCTGGCGATGGCAACACGCTGCTGCTGACCTCCTGAGAGTTGGGCTGGATAGTGATCGATCCGATCTTCCAAACCCACCCGGGTGAGCACCTCGCGGCCGAGTTTCTCGGCCTCTTCATTCTTCATTTTTCTGACTTTGAGGGGTGCGATGGTGGTGTTCTGGAGCGCCGTCATGTGCGGATAGAGGTTGAAGGATTGAAAAACAAACCCGATATCCGCCCGAATCTTGGTCATATTGATCTTTTTGTCATGCACTGCCATGTTATCAACGACGAGCTCGCCTTTCTGGATAGGCTCCAAGCGGTTGATACAGCGAATCAGGGTGCTTTTTCCCGATCCACTCGGACCGCAGACCACCACCACCTCCCCCGGGGCAATCTCCAGATCGATATCATTCAGGACGTGAAGGTCTCCGTACCATTTGTTTACATTCTTAAAAGATATCATTTAGTTGTTCCCCTTAAGGTTGTACTGTTTCCTGCAACTGCCGTTGCATGCCCCGCTTTAGAGCCTGGTGGACACGACCGTCATGCGCCTTTCCATGTAAGCCGACAGATTGATTAACGGATAACAGATGGCAAAGTACAAAATCCCCACAAGGCCGAATACCATGAGGCCTTCCGGGATGCGTTGCACTGTCAGCCACCCGACCCTGGTGATATCGACCACGCCAATGGCCGAGACCACCGATGAATCTTTTATTAAAAGAACATACTGGCCCACCAGCGGCGGCATAATGGTTCGCATGGCCTGGGGCAACACGATAAATCGGAGTTGCTGGTATTGAGAGAGCCCGGAGGCGGTCGCGGCTTCTCTTTGGCCTTTGGGCACGGCGAGGATACCGCCGGCGACGATCTCACAGATGAAACTGGCTGTTAAATTGCTCAGTGCAATAACCGCTGCCGGGAAGGCTTCCAGCTCGATGCCGGCACTGGGCAGAATAAAAAAGATGATAAAAACCTGCACCAGAAAGGGCGTTCCGCGAATGACGTCCACCCAGGCGCCGATGACGGCTCGGAGAATTTTGTTCCTGCCGGCCCTCAGGATCCCGCAAATGAAGCCGACAATCGTCCCTGCGATCAAGCTCAATCCGGATACCGCGACGGTCATCCAGACGCCCTTGAGAAAAAAGGGAAGACTGTGCATCAGTTCGTCAAAATAGAAACCCCACATGGTTTATTCCTCGCAGTTCAATAAGCTTCCTGGAAGATCAGCCGTTTTTCCGACCAGTTGGAAAAGGCTTTGAGCATGTAGTAGATAATCAGATAAAAGGCGGCTGTCGTCAGAAATCCTTCCGTCGGCATGAATCGTTCCGATGTCAACAACTGGCCGGCCCGCGTCAGCTCCATAATTGAAATCAATGAGAGCAGGGAAGAGTCTTTTACCAGCACGATGGCCTGCCCCAGCATGGGCCGGATCGTCATTCCGAGCGCTTGCGGCAGGATAATATGGCGCATGCGCTGAAAATAGCTCAAACCGGAGGCAATTCCGGCTTCTATCTGCCCGAAGTGAATGGCCTGGATACCCGACCGGATGATCTCCGCATAATAGGCCCCGCTGTTCAAGGTCAGGGCCAAGACACCGGTCACCCATTCCGGTAGCATGATCCCAAGGGTCGGCAGGCCGAAATAGAAGAAATAGAGCTGAGCCAGCAAGGGCGTGGAGCGGATGCTTTCGATATAAACACCGGCTGCGCGGGACAAGAATCGTGATTGACTCAGTCGCATGGCACAGGCGATGATCCCCACCAGAATCGCTCCAAACAGCGACAAGGCAGACAGCCAAAGGGTGGCCAGGAAGCACTTCCCATAGAGCGGCATATATTCCAAGATGACTCTAAAATTGAAGGCTTCAAGCATATCGTATACCCGTAAGTTTCTTGTCAGGGGTTCTATTCAGCGAGGTGTGAGCCGGAGCCCCCGGCTCACACCCGGCAACAGGTGACCCGCCACAGAGAGGTCAAAGGTCGTTTAATGGTCTTCCTTCCAATCCAGTGAATTGACCCAGTAATCCAGGTTTTTACCCAGGCGGCCGTCCAGCGTGGTGTGCAGGAAAAACAGGTTGAGCCAACTCTGAAGATCCGGAGAATCATAGCGCACGGCAAAGGCCAGGGGGGAACGGGACAACTGGCCTTCCAGGATACGGACGCTGTTGGGTGGAAAGCTGGCGACCTGGCCCCTTACCGCAGAGCCGTCGTTCACCCCGGCCTGGACGTGCCCGGCAAGAACGGCGTTGATCAGCAGCGGGCCGCCGCCCTTGTATGTCTTATATTGAGCGTTCGGAAAGACCTTTTTGGCATCGCTTTCACCGGTCGAGCCCAACAGAACGGCCATCTTGGTCCCGGCGGTAATGTCTTCCAGCGTCTTTATCGGGCTGTTCTGCTTCACGAACACCACGCTGCCGGTGTACATATAGGGGTCGGTAAAAGCGATTTTCATGGCCCGTTTCAGGGTCGGGGTCATATCGGCGGCAAGCATGTCGGCCTTCTTGGAGAGCAGGGCCGGGATCAGACCGTCCCAGTCATAGTTGAGGAACTTGACCTTGACCCCCATCTCTTTGGCGATCAGTTCACAAAGCTCTACGGAGCTGCCGGTCCGATTGCCGTTTCTGTCTACGAAACTGAACGGCGCACCCTGGGTCTGACAGGCGATACGGAGCTCGCCCCGTTTTAAAATCTCATCGAGTGTTCCCGCTGAGGCGATCCCCGAAAGACCGAAAAAAACAGCCAGTGCAACAATGCCCGAAAGTAATTTAGCGGCTTTCATTCTCTTCCTCCCTTTTGCCTGTTGTTAATTGTGTTTTGACCATTATTCGTCAATCTTCTTCTTTTACTGAATCCCCCGTTCTTGATTTGGATGAATGCTTAAACTCAAGGTGTCCTACAAAGACGAACGCCAATATGCTGAAATCTATAGCGCGGGGGACTCCCAAAGCGGCTCGCACACCGGACATCACGGGCCGGGCTGTACCAGACGCCGCCTCTCATCACCCGGTAGGAGCCCTTCTCTGGCCCTGTCGGATTGACCACTTCATCGTCCGGATAACCCCCAAACCAGTCCTGGCACCACTCCTGGACATTACCGGGCATGTCATAGAGCCCCCATGCGTTGGGTTTTTTCCCCGCCACCGGATGCACCCGGTTTTGCGAGTTCCCGCAATACCAGCTAATGGCATTCAGGTTGTCGTCAACATCACACTGGAGCGTTGTGATATTGCCGCTGGGAAAAGCGGTGGTGCTGCCCGCCCGGCAAGCATATTCCCATTCGGCCTCGGTAGGAAGCCTGTACGTGTCGGTGCCTTCCTTCTGATTGAGTTTCCGGATGAATCGCTGCGCATCTTCCCATGAGACCTGTTCCACCGGACAGTTATCCCCACAGCGTTTGTGACTGGAAGGATTGCTGTCCATCAATGCCTGCCATTGTGCCTGGGTGACCTCGGTGGTCTGCATATAGAAAGGATTTGTCAAATTGACTGTGTGTAAAATTTCTCCGGTATACCGTCCAGGCTCATCTACAGGGCTTCCCATCAGAAAGTTACCGGGCGTTATCCAAACAAATTCCATTCCTAAGCTGTTTTTGATCCTTTTCTTAGGTTCTTCGGCATAAACGCTCAAAACGAACCCCAGGGTAACCCCGATGAACACGATGAATTGGATTGAGGCAATGAATTTTCTCATCGTTTGATCCTCTACGGAAATTGAATACCGCTCGCTGATTCAAGATGCAGCGTCATCAAACACTAGAATGGTCTGATGGTTCTATCGATTAAATTTCCGCCGCACCTTTGGGCAATCGCAACCAGTTGTTACGGGATCTCATGAGGATGAATGTTTCACTTTTTACGATATTGCCCATCTTCAGAATCGTCTCGGTCGTGAATCGGTATAATTCGTCCTTCCCTTCCACACAGATTACCTCAGCAATGATATCGTAACGCCCGGTAACCACCCCTGCCCAGGCCACATTCGGCAGCTGGGCGATTTTATCCAATAGCTGATTTAGTTTCCCCTCCGACCGGACGCTCATGGCAACCAATGCGGTGATCATTTCTCGATGTCGACGCGGATCGATCAGCCCTGAAATTTTGAATATGCCTTTTTCCTCCAGAACTTTTATCCGTTTTCGAACGGTAGGCGCAGTCACATCGAGTTTTTTTGCCATTTCACCGATTGGCATTCGCCCATCCTCGGTTAGCAGACGAATGATGTCATTATCCAAAGCGTCAAGATCGATTTCTCACATCCTCCTATCGGGAAAATTTCTATACAGATAGATTGGTACCTGTTGTAGTATCTATAAAGAAAATATGTCAATAAAAAATTTTCTATTTAGAATATTTCGTGCCAATGGATAAAGCCATGGACGTCCCCAACGTTACTTGGTATTGACGGAGGTGCACGGAAAGACGGGCAGACGGGAATCAAAACCCCCGACACAGGGCCGCTGCACGACGCCGTTGCCATCGAATGTCCGTCGTACCTCTGCGCTCATACACACCATACCGATTGGAAGGTATCTGCCGGTCACAGCACGGCAACCCTTTTGAGATCTCACCGGGAGACGACGATGACACAGAAAAGCACGTTTTCACGCCGGAATTTTTTCAAGGCAGCCGGCGCCACAGCTGCCGCAACCCTCATGACCGCTTTTGACAGCAGGGCCGACACACCCCTTGAAGCGGGCTCAATGCCCACCCGCCCGTTCGGCAACACCGGGGTCGAGGTACCCATCCTGTCTTTCGGCGGCAGTGTGAGCATGCCGCAGATTATGCTGGGTCAGGCATTCAAATGGGGCGCGACGTATTGGGACACGGCAAATTCCTATATGGGCGGAGACAGCGAAAACCGTATCGGAAAATACCTGGCGCGGTATCCGCAGCACCGCAAACAGCTTTTTCTGGTGACCAAATCCCATGCCTGGACCCTTAGGGGCATGGGGGCCGATCTCGATGAATCCCTGGAGCGGATGCGGACCGACTATGTGGATCTTTTCCTGGTGCACAGTGTCAGCGGCATCGACGAACTCGACAACGCCAAAAAAGCCTGGTCGGAAAAGAAAAAGGCCGAAGGAAAATTCCGGCTCTTCGGATTCAGCACCCACCGGAACATGGAAGCCTGTATGATGGGGGCTGCGAGACTCGGCTGGATCGACGGTATCATGATGTCGTATAATTTTCGTTTGATGCACACCGATGGTATGAAAAGGGCCGTGGATGCGTGTTCACGCGCCGGAATCGGTCTTACGGCTATGAAAACACAAGGGGGCGGGGCATTGAAGACAACCACCGAAACCGAGGGGAGACTGGTTGAACGGTTGTTGCAGAAAGGGTTCACCCAGGGCCAGGCCAAACTGAAAGCGGTCTGGGAAGATCCGAACATCGCGAGCATCTGTTCGGAGATGCCGAACATGAGCATTCTCATGGAGAACGTGTCTGCGTCCCTAAACCGCACCCGGCTTTCCAAAGGCGACAAGCAGCTGCTGCAGTGTTACGCCGACGAAACCCGGGCGGATTACTGCAGCGGGTGCACCCGCATCTGCGAACCGGCCCTGAACAGTGCGGCACCCATCGGAGACATTATGCGTGCCCTGATGTACTGGCGGAGCTATGGCGATTATCGTCGTGCGGCCCGTCATATCCATCGGATCTCCGCCGACTGCCGAATGAAACTCGCTGCCCTGGACTTTGCACCGGCCGAACGCATGTGCCCCCGGCAGATGGCCATCGGCCGTCTCGTGCGGACGGCATTGGCCGAATTTGACGCTTAATGGACAGGACCTGCGGGGAACCTGCACCTGAGCCGGATTGGACCTAACCCGGATATTGCACCAAATGGAGACCTTCATGGGCAAGGCACTTCGAGATGAAGCTGTAGTCCGACTACCGCGAATCTCGAATAACGCCGACCATGGAGGTCTCCGTTTGGCCCGCAGGGTGAAATCTTTTCAGGTCGTTGACCAGTTTATTAATGTGACACATTGCATCGCGACCCTATGCAGTAACAATTACGTTAAAGCGCTGATATTGTTTCTTTTTAGACATTTGCTGAAAAGATTTCATGCAATGTTCGGGCTAAGGCAGACCAAGCAGCATCTGGAGATGATTTTATTAATATGGTGTTTAATTCCCTGGAGCTGAACTACGTGTATTTTTCTATCAATTCCGCGCGCTCATCATCCTGCAGGGATTTCGTAAAGGATTTCCAGCCGGGGCACCATCCGATGTGCCATTTCCATAATCTGCCCAATATTGACCGAGGGTTATTGTCGTAGGTCCCTCGAAATTTACAATTTTCGCAATTGCTCATGTTAACTTCCTCCTGATTCATCTGTTACCGGTGGCATTATAGCGATTGTCAGAATTCCGTTCCGAAACCACACGCCGGACCCGTACCTTCAATCGGAACATATTTATGACAACAGCTATAGACACTAACTGCAACACGATTGATTCGCCACCTGCTCGCACGGCAGATCATAAGGTTCCTTGCTCCCAATGAGTTCATCAACGCTGTTGGCAAGTGCCATATGAGCCCCCTTTTTTACCTTCCCGGCAATATCCGTAGCCCGTTTGATCTCTGCTGCTGTCAAACCGGACGTGATGGCCTTTTCATAAAGGTATTCAAAGCACGGGATACAATTTGCTGCTGTGGCTGCGCCTATGGCAATAAGATTCTCCGTCTTTTCCTCCAGGGAAAGTTCTTCTCTGTTTGCAATCGGTTTCATATACTTTTCCTCCTTTTTACGACTTGTTGGAAATATAGTTACCTTATAGCCCGATTCGATCTGGATCATAACTTGATCCACGGCACGGAATGTTCCGCCTGATGAACAAGCGGAGTGACATGGTTTAATTCGAGCGATATGTTACACGGCCTGTGAAACATGGGTTGTATACTCATGATACCTTCGCTTTTCATACCCTGGAGCACCTTGCAGGAAGTCGATTTGACAGCGTCATGGACCGTGTCCAGCGCGGCTTCACAACCCAGTACGAGCAGCGCATCATATTTGGCTGCACGCTTTAACAGTTTTTTCCGACGCCTGACCGTCCACATGCATACGACAAACTGGTGGGGCAGGTAACTCCTGAACACGTCGGTTTTGACGCCCTTTTCCTCCAGATTAGATTTAATCGTGTCTATGAGTTCTTCATAGGAAGCTGTCTTTAAAAAGGTCCGCAGGAACTCGAAATAAGGGCGATTTTTCCTCACAGCCATACTGGCCGCCGGGCAGAATCTGCAGGGAATCATCAAAACCGATTTGAGGCTCTCCAGTTCAGGAAAGTCGTTTACGTCTTTTAAATAAACCGGCATTCATACCTCCTCTTATTCATGTTACAAAGAACGATCACCTATAATCCTTGTCAACGCTGGTTTAAATTTAAGCTGAACCTTCAACGGTATCGATTAAGGTGCGTTTTCGTTCTTCGTATTCCTCCTTGTCTATCTCGCCGGAAGCATACCGCTTGTCGAAGATCTCCAATGCCGAATTCGAACGTTTGTCCTGCGGGCTGCCAAAATTGCTCGGGCCAAAACCGCACATCATGGAACCCCTCCTCCCTCTCATCATGAAAAAACACAGAATCATCATAAAAATCGGGACAATCCACCAGAACGACGAACAGGCAAACTCTGACCCATACATGTCTAATACCTCCTTGGCTTCCTCATTAAATGTGACATCCTCTTTACGCTCCTTTGTCTCTTCTGCCCCCATAGACGAAATCTTCATCGGAAAGGATACGCATTCAATGATTTTTTTTGGGGGATGACAAAAAAAGATATTGTTAACAATTGGCTATAACGGATGGCGAATCCTTGAGACGGGAAACGACCGACAATTACTTGGGAGGTTTAGATAGAATTCGGACTTGCTTCCGATCGCAGGCAAGGGTGTTCTGATCGTTGTGGTAAAACTCGCAGGCTTCATTAAGGACTGCCTTCAGTTTGGCTCTGGCACGGTGAAGCCTGATCTTTACATTGTCTAACGTGATGTTGAGAATTTCGGCAATTTCTTTGTTTGCAAGACCTTCCAGTTCGCTGAGAACAATAACGGTCTTGTAGTCAGAAGGCAGTTTATCGATATATTCGTGGATGCAATCACTCATTTCCTTTCGAATCAAAAGCTCGTCAGTGGAACGGGGCTGGTGGTCCTCCAAAACACATTCGGTTTCAGAATCCGCACCTTCTTCGATGGCAACGTGTTTCGTTGCGTGTCTGTGCGCCGCAGACCGCGACCGGTCGATGGCGGTGTTCGTCGCGATACGATAGATCCAGGTTGAAAGGCTGGATTTCCCGTAAAATCCATCGAGACCTGTGTTTATCTTGCCGAAAACCTCCTGGGCCAGATCCTCAGCGTCATCCGGTCCGGCCATCCTAGTCAGATATTGTAGTATCCTTGGATAATAGTCATCATATATTTTTTTGAATTCGTATTCAGGAGCCATTTTAGTGTCCCCTCCCCAGAAGACTTGTATCTAAAACTAAATCCGAAGTTTCCTTCCTAATTTAGTGGGTAACAGCGCCTGCGGCTTTATTCGGAACAGCCCCAGATTGGCTCTAACAAGCTGATATCAATATATATTAAAAAATATAAAGAGGTATGATGATGTGTAACAGAATTTTCAGGCGGTTGTCAATTTAGCCACCCGATAATCGGTTGGCGTTTTTCGTATCCTTATATGGTGGTCGCAGCGATAATGATGGTAAATCCGGTAACCCGGTGCAATGACACGGTGTTGGTGATTGCTTGCATGGCACTGTTTATTGGAACATGGAGCCTCTCCGCTGGAACGGTTTTGGCAAAGGCACACGACGCTTTCCCGTAGAGGCCCAAGGGCCTATCGTTTTCCTCCATCCGATACGTGATGTACGGGTGCCGTCGTGAAGGCTGAGGCGAATTTTTCACATCTTGCAGAGAAAACATTAATCCGCCTCGGGAGGATCCACACCCTGGACCTTGAGTCAGGTTTCGGAACGGAATTCTGATAATCGCTATAGAACATCTCTGTCAAGATAACTGCTGATAAATTAATGGACCTTCGTCAGGTTTTCTTTTATGTAATGCATACCACTTGCATTGATCCGTTGGTAATCCGACAGGGCTGGAAAATGACATTTCCACAACAAAACAACTTCTCAATCACCGTTGAGAAGCAAAATCCGGCAAACATCACAAAAGCGAGTTTTCCGCTCCGATACGGCACCTACTCAGAGATCAGAACATCGGATTATGAGTTCCGTTTTAACTTAAGCGGCGAAATTAAATTCATCCGCGGCCTGAATACGAACTGGCCGCATCCGGCTGAACAGCTGAAACGAACCGACGGCAACGACTGGGTGTATTACTCCGTGGGCGATCAAAGCGGTGAGGATGGCCTTATTTCGTGGATGGGCGAATATTATCTGCCTTGTCTTCCCTACCCCAGCAACCCTGTTTGGGAAGTTAATTATGTTGCGAATCCGAACATCATGCACGGTTTCGCAGCCTGGTCCCAGTTGTACGCAGATCTTTATGGGGCGAAGGAAAACAGGCAGCATCCAAGGGCCCGGGACCTGATCATCCGGATCTTAGAGCATGATGACAGGGTGCTGCACGAACGGTCGCAACACTTGCACACCATCATCGGCGAACGGGTGTCGGTGTTGCCGCCGGATACGCGACATGTCGATTATGAAATCATTCCCCTCATGATCGCCGACGGATGCCTCTACCATTGTGATTTCTGCTGCGTCAAAACGCTGCAACGGTTTAGGGTCCGTTCCGATACCGACATCCTGGATCAGATCCGCCGGCTTAAAGATTTTTATGGCCGGAATCTTGAGAACTACAACGCGCTGTTTCTGGGGAACCATGACGCCCTTGCCGCCGGTGCTGATCGGATCCACTGGGCCGTCTGCGAAGCCGACAACGCGTTTCGTCTCTCGGATAGCCGCCCCACCACACCGATGCTGTACTTTTTTGCCAGCGTCGACTCCTTTCTTCGATCAACACATCAGCTTTTCGAGAAACTCAATCAGCTCCCCTTCTATACCTTCATCAACATCGGTTTCGAATCTGCAGACCCAAGTACCCTGGCGTTCATTGGCAAGCCCGTGTCGGCACCGAAGGTCCGGGAGGTGTTCTGTAAAATGAACGAGATCAACGCCGCCTTCACGAACATCGAGATAACGGGCAATTTTTTGATAGGGACAACACTTTCTCCGGACCATTATCAAGCCCTGGAGGAGTTGCTCGGCAGTGCACCAACACCTCCGAAAGGCAAAGGGGCCATATACCTGTCCCCGATCAAGGACAGCCCGAAAAAGCGTGAGTTACTGCCGCAGTTTCTGGAAATTAAGCAGCACAGTCGACTGCCGGTGTATATTTACTTAATCCAAAGGCTATAGGGCAGAAGCCCCTTGTGCTGGAGCCCTTTTTCAGTGCACGCCCGGGCAAACCCATTCTTTCTCTCAGGAGGTGTATAACGCTATGCAGAATACGATTGGGAAATGCTTCTCTCTTGCGTCAGCATTTCTAATGGTAGTCGTGGTCTCATGTGAAGACCGGCCGCCGGCCCGGGAGGAGGTACCGGAGCCGAGGATAGCGGGAGTAGAGACCCGGATTCTTCAGGAGCAGACCTGGAAAGAAACGATCAGTGCATTCGGAGTCTTCGATGCGGCAAAGGAGATCGTGATTACCACCGACTTTTCAGAACGCGTGGAAAAGGTTCACGTTGAGGAAGGGGACCGGATCCAGGCCGGCCAGTTGCTGATTGAGTTGGACCGGAGGAAGCAACAGCTTCGCCTCGCCCGGTACCGGACGTCACTCAAAGAGGCCAAGGCGACGCTGGCCAATGCGCAAACGACCCTGAAAAGAGAAGAAGCCCTGTTTGCCGGACGCAACATATCAAAATCGAGGCTGGAGCAGACACAGCTTGCGTTTAAAACTGCAAGAGCACGCTACGAGGAAGCACTGGCGGCGGTACAATTGGCAGAGCGGGAACTGGCAGATCGCAAGATTACGAGCCCCGCTTCAGGTCAAGTGGTGAAACGGGCTGCCGAGGCCGGAGAGACCGTCAGCCCTGGAGCGACGTTGATGGTGCTTCAGGTTGTCGATGCGGTGCGGGTCATCACCTATGTGACCGAAAAAGATATTAACCACCTCAGGCTGGGCAGCGAGGCCACCGTTATCGCACCGGCTGTGCCGGGTCGGACGTACACCGCCCGCATTGAATCCATAGGATCCAAAGCAGATCCGGATACCGGAACATTCGCGATAAAACTGGCTGTTTCGAACAATGAAGGATTGTTGCGACCCGGCATGACGGCACGGGTTAGCCTGCAGGGACTTACATATCGGAACGCGATCCTGATTCCCGACGATGCTCTGGTCGACCGGAATCGCCGCCGCGTCGCCTTTAAAATCGTGGAAGGCGTTGCGGTGCAGGTGGAGCCGGTCGTCGCGCTGTCCACCATCGACCAGGTCCATGTGCTATCCGGTCTTCAGGCCGGAGATCGACTTATCGTGGGGGGGATCGAAAATATCGCCGATGGTACACCGGTCCGGATGATTGATGCCGACTCGGCATTGGACACCGCTTCCTGATGAGCGTCACCTGGACCGTCACCTGACAGTCACCTCTGGAATCTTTTTTGATCGCCGTATCCCAGAAGAACCCGTCATACAGAGAGCACACCATCATGAAACGTCTCTCCGCCTTTTTCGTTCGCCGACCGCTTCTGGTTCGATTGATCATGCTTTTCATTCTGATTGCAGGGTCATTGGCCCTCCGTTTTCAGACCTACGAAATGTTTCCCACCATCGACCTGGGCATCGTCACGATTACCACCTTTCGTCCGGGTTCGAGCCCCGAAGACGTGGAACTGTCTCTTACTGTTCCGTTGGAGGAAGAGCTTCTGGAAGTAGACGGCCTGGAAAAGATATATTCGAGCAGCATGGAAGGCATGTCGGTCATCACCGTGCGGATGGATCCGGATGCAAAGGATACGCGACAAATCTCAGCCGACATACAAAAAGCCGTAGACCGCGGGTCTGTGAAGCTGCCAACCGATCTGATCCAGGCGCCCCTGATTCAGGAGCTGTCGACGCGCACCATTCCCGTGGTTGAAATTCACGTAACCGGTACTGTACCGGAGTTACTGTTGAGGCAAACAGCCGATCAGCTGGCGGATGGCCTGCGCGAGGTAAGAGGCATCTCCGGTGTGGACAAGGTGGGGCATCGGGATCGAGAGGTCAAAATTTTTGTCAATCCGGACCGGCTGCAGCACCTGGGGATTTCCTACCGGGAAATCATAGATGCCATCCAGCGCAGAAATGTGCGCGATTCGGGCGGGTCCCTCGATTCCTTTGTTGCCGAGAAAAAGGTGCTGACCGTAGGACAGTTTGACACCCCCGCGGAAGTACAGGAAGTCATTGTTCGCAGCAAGTCTCCGGGCAACCACGTGCGCGTCCGGGACGTGGCCGATGTCGTTCTCGATTTTGAAGACTGGCAGGAGCGTTCGCTCATCGACGGAGCCCAGTCTATCCTGCTGCTACCCAAGAAAAAGCCGTCTGCGGATGGGGTGAAAACAGCTGCTGCGATAAGAGAATTTGTTCGCAGTGCTCAAAAAGATGCCCCTCCCGGGGTCCAACTCATCATCGTCAACGATTTGTCTCGATTCACCTTCGACATGCTCGACGTGCTGAGCAGCAACGCCATCATCGGACTTATCCTCCTGTTTACAGCGCTGCTGATTTTTTTCAACCTGCGCCTGGCTTTCTGGGTCAGCGTGGGGCTGCCCATTTCCATCCTGCTGACATTTTTAGTCATGCCGATCTTCAACATGGGGATCAACACATTGACGTTGACGATGCTGATCCTCATGATCGGCATGTTGGTAGACGATGCGATCGTCACCTCGGAGAGTATATATGCACACCGCGAAAAAGGGATGTCTCCGGTTGACGCCAGCGTTGAGGGCCGGGCTGCGGTGGCCGGGCCGGTGATTGTCAGCTCTTTGACCACCATCCTGGCGTTTGCGCCGATGATATTTCTGGGGGGGCTGGAAGGAAAATTCCTGTGGTACATTCCGGCGATGGTCGCCCTGCTGCTGGGTGCATCGTTATTTGAGTGCCAGTTTATGCTCCCCAGCCATCTGGCCCACGGCGGAAAAAAGCCGCTGCGCCCCAAGCAATGGTTTTCGCGCGTTCAAACCTTCTATGACCGCTACATTTCAAAGATGATCCGCTGGCGCTATCTGACCATCGCCGTTTTTGTATTGGGTTTTGGAGGGATCGTTTTGTTCGGGGTATTAACCTTGAAATTTAATCTTTACCCGGAAACCGACATCGACACATTCAACATCAAGGTGGAGCTGCCGGAGGGGGCCTCGTTCGAATATACAGCCGAAAAAGTAAAGGCGCTGGAGAAAGTGGTCCGGGCCGCCGTGCCTGAAAACGAACTTCTCAATATCGCCGTCAAGGTGGGCCAACACAACACGGATTTCTACGGCGCTGCGGAAGGGCGAAATCCGGGATGGGCCCTGTTGACGGTGTATATGCTTCCCCAGGGACAGCGCCAGGTCAACTCCAACGACATTATTTCCAGTTTACGCCGAAAGTTCAAGACAGCGAAGGGTTTTCAAAGCCTTCAGGTGGAACCGCTGAAAGATACGCCTGTTGCCGGGAAGCCGGTGGAATTGGAACTGATCGGCAACGATCCCGGCCGTTATGACCTGGTGGACCTTGTACTGGAGTTCTTGAATAACTACCCCGGCGTGACGGAAGCCTGGACCAGCTACAAGACAGGAAAAGATATTGTTGAACTCAAGCTCGACCACAGCGCCCTGTCCAGCCGAGGTCTGACGACTGCCGATGTGACCCGAGGGGTTCGCATCGCGTTCGATGGTGTGATCGTCGATGAACATCAGACCGTGGATGAAGTGATCCGATACCGGCTGCAGTTTCGCCCCCAGGAGAAGGGCAAGCTCGAGACGCTGAAAAATCTGGTGCTGGTCAATGACAGGGGGAAAGCGATCCCCGTCCGCGGTTTCGCCGAAATGGAAGCCCGGCCGGGCCAGGCAAATATCAAACACTATCTGGGACAACGCACGATCACGGTTTACGCAGACATCGACAGGAAGGTCGTCGATGTTCAAAAAATCAACTCAGATGTGGCGGATTTCATCGATCGAGAGAACCTTTTGCATCGTTTCCCGGGAATGCGTGTCTGGTTCGGGGGAGAGTTGGAACAACAAAAAGAGGCCCTCGGCAATGTCCAATTTGCATTATTGATCTGTGTTATCACGATATTCTTCGTACTGGTGATTTTGTTCAATTCGCTGACCCAGCCCTTTTTGATCATGATCGTCATCCCTTTCGGGATGAGCGGAATCATCATCGGATTCAGTCTGCAGGGCATCGAAATGAGCATGCTGGCACTGATCGGCGTCCTCGGTCTGATCGGTGTGCTGGTCAACGACTCACTGGTCATGGTGGCGTATCTAAACAGACTCAAGCTGGCAAAAAAAACTGAAGAACAGCGACACGCTGCGCCCCTGAGTAACCAGGAAATTGCCGATGGCGCCAGTGATCGACTCCGGCCCATCGTGATCACTTCTATAACGACCTGTGCCGGGCTGTTTCCCACGGCCTACGGCATCGCCGGATCCAACCCGTTTATCACGCCGATGGTTATGGCCATGTTCTGGGGGATCCTCTTTGGTACCCTGATGTCGCTGATTCTGCTGCCCTGCCTGTATGCGGCAGAGCAGGATATGCGAAAATTGTTTCGAAGCGTGATGTTCATTGGCAGAAAAATAGAAGCCTGATCGATTTTGACCCATCGGGAGTGAGCATGCCTCCGTTACGTTTATCCGGCATGCGCTGCTACAACACCCTGCGCCGGCATACGCTTGCATTGGAGAGACCATGTTTAAAGCCCTGGAATCCATCAACGAACGTCCGAAGCCATTCGAATACTATACCATCGAAGAGCTTTGGAATGATGAACACACATCGAAACAGATGTTAAAGTACCACCTGAATCCCGATGTCGATCTCTCATCCCGCAAGCCGGCCTTCATTGGCCGTTCGGTGGCATGGATCGTCTCCCGGTTCAATGTAGGAGCGGGGACCCGGATCGCTGATCTCGGTTGCGGCCCGGGGTTGTATGCATTGCGGTTGGCAGAACAACGGGCTGACGTGACCGGCATCGACATTTCCGAAAACTCGGTCCGATACGCTGAAGAGGCGGCCAAAGAGGCAGGCCAGGACATCCACTACGTGAATCAAAACTACCTGGCCTACAGAACCGATCGCCGCTTCGACCTGATCATCATGATCATGTGCGACTTCTGCGTCCTCAGCCCGGAGCAGAGAACAGTGTTGCTTGCGAACTGTTCAGAGATGCTGAAGCCCGGCGGGTCTGTCCTGCTCGATGTCTATTCCCTAAAGGCGTTCGAGGAGCGGGAAGAGCAGGCTATTTATGAAGTCGACCTGCTGAATGGATTCTGGGCGGCCGACACGTACTATGGTTTCTTGAACACGTTCAAATATGAGAAAGAAAAGGTGGTGCTCGATAAATACACCATCGTCGAGCCGGACCGAACACGGACGGTATACAACTGGCTGCAGTACTTCAGTGTGGAATCCGTACAACGGGAATTATCGGCAAATGGCTTTCAGATAGACGCGTTTTATTCTGATGTTGCCGGCAAACCGTTTGACCCTGAAACGCCAGAATTCGCCGTTATCGCAACGAAATCGTAAATACGACCGGTACCGGTGAAAGTCTGAAACGGCGCCACATGATTGGAAAGGATAGCCAAATGAAAGCATCGATCTGTTCCAAACGACCGGTCCTGGAACCGTGCAGTCTGGAAAGCTCTGATTATCAGATCGATCCCTACATCGGCTGTGAACACTACTGTTATTATTGCTATGTCCTGGGGCAGGCTGAAACGGACTGGACTGAAGAGATTCTGATCCACGAGGATATTACGGGCCGGCTAAGGACAGATCTCTCAGGGATACCACCCCAGCGAATTTATATGGGGTGGCACACCGATCCGTATCAGCCCTGTGAGGCGGAAATTCGCCAGACGCGGCAGGTGCTTGAACTGCTGCTGGAAATGGGGTTTTCGGCCGGCATCCTGACCAAATCCAACCTGGTGCTACGGGACCTGGACCTATTTCAGGCCATGAACGACGCAAATGTCAGCGTCTCTGTGGCATTTATGGATAACGCTGTCCGCAGGAAATTTGAATGGCGGACCATCGACACCGAGGCCAGAATCGAGGCGTTACGCGAATTCAAAAAAGCGGGCGTCAGGACATCCGCTCTCATATGCCCGGTCATTCCCTATGTCACTGACGCCGCATCGTTGATTGAGACGCTGGCTCCCCATACGGATAAGATCTGGATTTACGGACTCAGTATTTTGAATAGATCCGATCAAAACTGGCGGAATGTCGAAGGTATTTTAGAACGCGATTTTCCCGATATGAAAGAACAGATCGAAACGGCGGTCTTTTCAAAAGACCATTCCTATTGGGAAAAGCTCAGGCAAGATTTGGTCTCCTTACAGAAAGACAAACAATTGAATCTAAGTATTCATGTGTAACCGTACCCGGGGATGAGGTACGTGTTTTAGGTGATTATTTCTCATGATCCCCCAAACGGGGGATGCCGTTCGGATCGAAAACCGCAAACTGCTGATGATATGAAAGTGTTCAATCTGTGCCTGATCAACAAAATGGGACTGGCGAACTGGGCCGAATCCAAGGCGAGGGACGTCCGTGACACTTACTTTACCAAACCATGGAAGTTGACGTAATTAGATCCATAAAGAAACGCAAAGACTCCGACGAGTCATCGCGCAGTACCGATTTATATATCAGGGAGGCGAAACATGGACAGCGCCATCGTGAGGCATTTAAAACCGGAATTTGAGCCGGTGGCAGTCGTCTGGAGCAATACGATTCCCGATGATGCGCTTCAGTTTAAAAAAGGTAGATTTGGCTGCATCCTATACCTCTTTGCCGAGGCGGCCCGACGCGGAAAAGTTGCCGGTGGCAATAGAGAGAGTATCGCGTGCAATGGAGGTCGCGCAGCCATGGGCTTGGGAGTCGACTTTGATGCCTCCGAGGAATCACTTGACCGGTATGCGGCAGTATTCAGCAAAGGCCTCAAATCCACCGGCAATCAAAAGGCGTACCGGGCGATGATGGAGGCCGCTCCAAGGAGATGGAGAGCTCTTTTTGGCTATGGCGAACGACGGCACTGCACCGCCGAACTCGCCACAGAATGGATTCGCAGTGGGCTGCCACGCTACGATATCGCCTTCGAGTATGTTCTATTCAAGCCCTTGAGCCGCACCGCCTTCGACGAAAATGTCCGGGCCATCATTTTCCCGGTAAATCCCGTTGAGCTTTCTGGTCTGGTGACCCTCGCGGGATCGGTTATGCCCGGGACAGATCCGGTCCAGGTACCCCAGGGAGCAGACTGTAACCGGATTGCCGCGTTCGCTTATGCCCAGGCGGATCTTGCCGAGCCAAGGGCTGTAATGGGTATGCTGGATGTCGATGGAAGAGAAGTGATGCGCAAGCGATTTCGGGACGACGTCTTGACACTGACGCTACCGATGCCCCTTTACCTTCGCATGGAACAGGAGGCAGACGACTCTGTATTCCAGACGCCGTCATGGCAGGGCCTCGTCGACACACGTTTAGCCAATGGTCGCTATGGGAAACAGAGGGAATGGGAGGAAGTATGACGGATCTGATCGACCCGGTTCATTTTCAAGATTTGTCCACAAGAGACCCGAACGATGTGTGCCGGCGTGCCGGGTGCCGGTACGATCAGGCGGAAGACCGGTACACGGTGTCTGTATGGAACGAAGACGTGAACATCTTTCCCCATTCAATGACAATCGAATCGGCAGGCGGGGAACGCCAAGAACGTCATACCTATTTTCACTTATTCGCAGTCCACTACCTGCTGGGAGCTCAAGCTGTAAATATCGCCGACTCCTGGATTTCGGAAAAGGAGGTGCCGGGCGGCGCCACCTTTTTCAGAGGCCCGCATCGAATTCCCACCGACATGGTTTCGAATCGGTTCAACAACGACATCGATGCATTCTCACAGCGATGCATAACGCTGGGCGGCGAACCGATCGAAATGGCCGATGCGGCCTACGGATTCAGGATCACAGACAGAATCCCGGTGGCCGCCCTGTACTGGCAGGGTGATGATGATTTTCCGGCCGAATGCAAACTTCTGTATGATCGCACCATCACCGCGCATCTTGCCCCGGATGTGATCTATGCCCTGGCCGTCGGTGTCTGCCGCAGGTTGGGGAGTTCTGCTTAAAAGGAACGCACATCGCCCCATCCAAGATCCACATCCCAACGCCTTCCGGCAATGTGTTGGTAGGCAAGAGAAAGGGCGGCATGGGCTTCCGAGTACGTCGGGTCCAACTCAATGGCCGTTTTGAAGCTGGACACCGCCTCGACCAAATCGCTCTTGGTGTCGCGGCGTTGATGCTCCCATCCTTGCAGGTAGGCTTCGTAGGCTTCAAAGTTATCCGTTTCCCTACGGGAGAGATGGTGCAGGTCCGTCTCCGTCAGTTCTATTGATAGCGCGGCTACGATCTTCTGCGTAATCCTGTCCTGCAGTTCGAAAATATCGCCCAGATTTCCGTCATAGCGCTCCGCCCACAGGTGATGGCCGGTGGCGGTATCGATGAGCTGGGCGTTGATGCGGATCCTGTCACCCACTTTGCATACGCTTCCCTCTAAGATGTATCGTACATCGAGATCTTTCCCGATCTGCTGGGCCTTTGCAGTTTTTCCCTTGTAGGTGAAAGTGGAATTTCGGGATATTACATAAATATTGGATATTTTTGATATATCGGTAATAAGATCATCGGTGATCCCGTCGCTGAAGTACTCCTGGTCCGGATCGCCGCTCATATTCGCAAAGGGAAGGATCGCAATGGAGGCTATTTCTGAATCACTCTGAATTGCGGCAGGCTCGATCTTGCGCGTTTGCGAGTACCAGATTCCGACAGACAATATTGCTGCAGCAAAGACGATCGCAAGTGCTATCCCTACCCTCTTCCGGCTTTGCGGAGATGCCGGCTCGGGCACCTTGTCGTCCCTGGACTGGGGATTTAACCGGTTTGTAAATTCCTGCCATGCGGCATTGCCCTGTAGATCTCCGAAAATGACGGAGACGTCCTTCAGGTCCGCGCCGGCCGAATCGATGGCAAATTTGAGACGCCATGTATTGGTCTCGTCATAACTGAACAGATTCGCCCATCGTCGATGCCACCGCAACCAATCTGGACACGGGACTGGTCCTCAACCTGGCCTCACGAAACATCGGCTCGATCTACAAGAACGTCCTGTTGTTACACAACCCGTTTCCACCATTCGATCCAAAGAAACATCTGGGAACATGGGAAATCAAGGTCAAGGACGCCCAAGGAAACGAAGTCATCGCCAAAACCCACAGATTGGATAAGGCGGAAAGACTGCCATACGTAAAAAATATTCAGGCCTCGGGAAATTCTCTTGCCCCGATGATCACCTGGAGCGCTTTGGATCCCACCCGGTACCCTTCGGAGTGTAAGATAAAGTACAAGGTCCGCCTTCTCAAATCGAATCTGGAGCAGTTCTATGCAACCAAAAAAGGCACCTCGGAAACGAAGGATCAAATCCCTGAAGGCATTCTAAAGCCGGAAGACTTGGCCGAAACCTATGTCAGGATCGAAACCCAATGCTGGGACACCGATGATAAGGATCAGCCCGTTCCGGTGGAGCTCAAATCCGAGACGTTCATGCCTTTGGCGAAAGCGCTCGAGCAGTGAATGGGTATCAGGCACATGAACACGAGCTGACCTTCCGGTTTTACAATCTGCGCTGCACCTGCGTTCGCCTCCACTTAATTTGAACTGCTCTATTTCTTTTTATAGCAGTTGCCATAAATGTGTTTCGATTGAAGGTAGGGTCCGGTTCCGGAACGGAATTCTGAAAATCGCTATAGATCATCTGTCGGTGGTCCACTACTGTGTCATCGGATTCTGTGTTCCAACAAGTTCAGCCTCAGGCATCATATCAAGCTATAGATGAAAGTTAATCTTCGGCTGACCGTTTTAAATTTCTTATGACCGCATGTATACTCGACAAGCATTGCAATTGCTGATTGCTCAGTCTAATAGTATAGGAAATCATCCGGCACCTGCACGCGATATAGAGCTCATCTCTTAAGAAGCAAACGACCTTCCACTGCGCTCCCTTTCATCTGCTTTCAGATAACGGCGGATCAAGCACATACGAAATCTCATCGAGGAGGGTGGCACATGAACAGGAGAGCGATATTGTTGCTTCCTATGGTCGTATTTACCCTTTTAATTCCTGCCTCTGCACCTGGCGAATGGTTTGGAGACGTATACTTCGGTCTGCACAGCAGCCAGGCGGACAATATGGAGATCACGTTCAACGGGACCCCGGTTGCAACGGTCGACAACTCTGATTCGGGCCAGATTTTTGGCGGGAGAATCGGTTATTGGTTTAACGGCATGTCGTGGCTGGGGTTGGCAGGGGATGTAAGCTTTTCCGAACTGAATTTTGGCGAGATCGATATCGGTGTGGGCTCCCTGTCCGCATTGGTCATGGCCCGGCTAAAATTAAACACCAGTGAAAAATATCCAAAAGGAAGAATCCAACCCTATATCGGAATAGGCCCCGGTTTTTTTTATGGCGGCATGTCTGAATTCATAGAAGCGGTACCCCCCTCCGGATCCGTTTTGGAGGACACCTATTTTAGCATGGGAATTGATGCCAGGGGTGGCGTATCCGTTTTGCTAAAGGAAAGCTATGGAATTGTTCTCGAATATGGATACAAGAGTTTCAGCCCGTCCTTCACCAGCGAGGCCCGTGGAGGAGGCCAAATTGCGCTGGAACCCACATTCAATACGCATAATGTTGTTATTGGGATGACCTTCCGGTGGTGATATAATCTGAGCCTGCATCACTAGCAGGCAAATTGCCGTGTGTAACCGACGACCGCCCCGTGTTGCGCCGGGTGAATCGAAGGCGGCACTTGAACGACACGCCGGTTGATCACCACAAAAAAAGCGGGCAGAAGTCGGAATCGATATTCTGCTCGCTTTTCAGTTTTGAAAAAACAGAGATGACTAAGACATCAGGCTTTCTTGTACTTTCGCCGGGCACCGACAAGACCGATTAGCCCTGCGCCGACCAGGAAAAGGGTGGCCGGTTCGGGGACCGGCGCCACGCTGACGCGAACCGCCATGTCGTCGTGATTGTCGTCATTTGAGGCGCCCCCGTCATCGAGAAACACCACCAGGCTCGTTCCAAGTTGAGCAGCCGCATTACCGTCAAAACTCGTAAAGAAATTGATATCGGAGTTCCCTTGGAAGTCGTTCGGATTAGAACCGTTTGTAAGCGTATCACGGTCACTGTCAATATCGAAATAAAAGGGCAGCACGCCGGATCCCAACGCATATGATACCGAGCTTCCGGGCGATGGAAACTGTGGAGATGTTTGGTTCGTGAAAATGTCCCCCACACCGGCCAGGTTCAATCCAAAATCATTTGTAAACCCGGCCTCAAAGCCTAAGAAGGTAAAGGTCACCGTCGCATCCTCGGTCAGGGAGATGTTGCTGCCGAAGTATCCACTCCGGCTCGTAACACCGCTACCATAAATATCATCCAAGATATCGTTGGTGGCGCCTCCTGGAATGGAGCCGAAAGTGCCGGGACTATCTACGATGCTGAGCATCGGAACGGCGTGAGCTGAGGGAACGATGAGCAAGAATGCGAGTAAAAGGCTGCCTAAGAAATTTCGTGAAACCATTTCGAATACCCCGCCATAATCAGGTTGTGGTAATATTTTATTACTCATCATTAATCAAATTTTGTGCCAACCCGTATAAAAAAATTTAATATTAAATATCGAAAGGTTAGAATAAACCAGCGGATGCACGGCCAGACCATTTTGTGTAATAGATCACACAATCTGGGCATGCGGTTACCCATATTCTATAATCGATAGTTCAGGTGGTCTGGGCAGTCTACCTGCTTACCGGTGCCTCGCCATCTCCACGGCACCCGGGGTCACGCCCCGGCCGGGCAGGACAGCTCGGACGCCCGACAATATCGGGTGGTCTCTATAATGGTCCGTCTGTTGGCGTCCGCTCGATCCCGGTGAATCTGAACCAGAGACAACATGGGCATGTTTTTTATATTTCTGTAATGAAGCTCCCCGCAACAAGCTAAGGGGTATAAAAGCGGAATAATGTCTATCTTGCCCCCTCTCCTTACCTCTCCCACCAGGGGAGAGGAATTAATTGGGTCCCTGTAGCGAGCTACAGGGAATAAGCAAGTTCAACAAACCTTACATCAGGACGTTGATTCGCGGGGGTTCTTTAGTCTGATACGGAGCCTCTTGTTTGAACTTTCTCACACCATTTCAGTAGCGATCCCTTGATCCGACCAAGTGTTCTAGATAAGATCGGTTCCCGGCAAAACTCGGGAAGTCGGTGTTTCAGCCGGGGAGCGAATTCTTTCAGGTCTATGCCGATCCTATTTATCTGGCTCACCCTTTAATAACTCCCAAATCGATTTTCTTTCATTTGGCGGTTTGTCCTTGTTTTGGATATGATCTTCCGCCAGGTAATCCAGAACATGATAAATGGTGGCCACGAAAAAAATGACGACCATTGCCAGTAAAAATTTTACCAGGCTCCCACGGGTGGGGTTATAGTCCGTAAGATGAAGAAACACCCACCCAAAGACCAACGTCAAGACAACCGTTCCGGGAAGGGTCCATTTAACAGCATTTTTAATCCGTTTATTCATTTGCTCCCGCCGCCTTTCGCTGCCAGAATCCAATCAATAGCGTTTACGATAATGAAGGGGCCCGGTAAAAATTTCATGGGAAACTTGATGCCAGGATCGGCCCCTGAAGTGCCCGGACCAGCGAAACCCATAATTCCGCCGATCTGTCAGACAACACATCGGCGCCATATCCATTCGGAGCTAAAACAGGTGGATTCGGGTCGCAGATGCACTAACTTCAATGTCAGATCAGGACATGATGGGCAAATCCGGATGTGTAAAAAAGTGCGCACACCCCGCAAATCAGAAGACGCCCGACAAGCCCTTATGTTATTTAGCACTTGAGGCGCGACATGTCATCCATCAAGACACATGAATCGGCTGATCAAATGGCCCAACAGACCGATAGCCATTTGCGCGCGGAAACAAACCGGAACGCCCACCTGTGGATGGTCATCTTCTCGGTCATTATCGCCGGATCGTTTCCGGTGGTTGCCGCCATCACGCCCGGTCACGATCCTACGGTGCTGACCTTTTGGCGGTTTTTCACCGCCACCGTCATCTTTGGGCTGATGCTGCCCTTTGTGAAAGGGGTCCGGTTGCCAGGATGGAAAGATTTGGGACGCTACAGTGTCGTGGGCGGAAGCTATGGGCTCTTTTTCATTCTCATGTTCCAGTCACTCAAAGAAACGTCGCCTTTGAATACCAGCACCATCTATACAACGCTGCCGTTGATGACGATGCTGCTGGGCAGGCTGGTGGGTGAACCGATACGGTTCCGGCAGCTGTGGATTCTGGCCTTGTCCATGGCGGCATGCCTCTGGGTCATTTTTCGGGGTGATATCGACCGGATGCTCGAATTAAAAATTTCCCGGGGCGACTGGATCTTTTTTTTAGGAACCGGCTGCCTGGCCGTCTACATGCTGTCGATGAAAAAATTGCAGCGGGATGAATCCAAGGTCTGCTTTACGTTTTACAGTCTCCTGATCGCCACTTTGGCGCTGCTGGTGGCCGCCGTGTGGCGAAACGGCGGCTTGCCGGTACCCGATTCCGGTGTTTGGCTGGGAATCGCCTATCTGGCAGGGCCTTCTACCGCCGTCACGTTCTGGATTCTTCAGCACACCGCCCCCCGGTTGGGCCCCTCCCGTGTGGTCGCCTACACATTTTTAACGCCGTCGGCCGTTGCGGCCATAGAGTGGGGACTGGGGCTTTCACCTCCCCAATGGGTGGTGCTGCCGGGTATCGCGATCACCCTGTTGGCGGTGTGGCTGCTGCAGATGGACGCCGTGTCCGGTCATCGTGTCCGGTAACGTATGTCGGATGGCAGAGGACAGAAGGCAGAGGACAGAAGGCAGATGTCGGAGGTCGGATGTCCGAGGTCGGATGGCAGAGGACAGAGGGCAGAGGACAGAGGACAGAGGGCAGATGTCGGAGGTCGGATGGCAGAGAACAGAGGACACACGGGCCAACCGGCTAACGGGCTAACCCTTCGACTCGTTTTACTCGCTCAGGACAGGCGGGCAAACGGGCAAACGGGCCAACCGGCAAACGGGCCAACCGGCTAACCGGCAAACCGGCCAACCGGCAAACGGGCAAACGGGCAAACCGGCTAACGGCAAACCGGCCAACGGGCCCACGGGCTAACGGGCAAACCGGCAAACGGACAAACGGAACATATTTAGGACAACCACTATATCATCCGGTCCGTTACGGACTGGGGTCGCCGAGAGATGGATCGGAGACGCCCAAAAAAGAGGATGGCGCTGTTCTGTTGCATTTTCATCTCACGCGAAAGGGATGTTGTGAGATCATGAGAAATTCGGGATGCGCGAATGCATTCGGATGTCCCGGTCTGCCCAAACGTTCACGTTGCAGCGGAATTCGATCGGAACATTGAAAAACAGGTTGAAAATTCTGCGAAAGAAAATATCCAATGGGTAAGGGGGAAACGGCGCCGTCCACCGGTCAAACGCATCGGCGGCAGGGGTCACCCGATCGCGCAATCCGGTGCGCATCCGATTCCGTCAAGATAACTTCGGGTCCTTGCGCATGCATTGTTTCCCGCGGAGCTTTAAATCCGCTTTTATCATGATGACGTGCGAGACGTCGACAAGATCCGGGAGTGAGGCCGTATTATGGGTCGTGAAAAGCAAATCCTGATATCCGTATGTCTGTCCATCGCCCTGATCGGTTTCGGCTGTCTGGGGTATATGCTCATCGAAGACTGGGGGTTCATGGATGCGCTTTACATGACCATCATTACCCTTGCCACCGTGGGGTACAGCGAGGTGCACGAGATCAGCGTTTCGGGAAGAGTGTTCACCCTGGTGCTGATTGTTTTAGGTGTGGGGTATTTTCTCTATGTGGTGGGCAATATTATCCAGTTCCTTGTGGAGGGACGGATTCGACTGGTTTTAGGGAGGCGCAAATTGGATACTCAGATAAACAGGCTCAACGGGCATTACATCATCTGTGGATATGGGAGGATCGGCCGGGTGGTCACCCGCTACCTCACTCAAAAATATATCGATGTCGTGATCATCGAGCGTAATTCAAACCGCGTATCCACCATGGACGGTGACGGAATCTTGTATCTGATTGGCGACGCCACGGATGAGGGCATCCTGGAAAAAGCCGGTATCCACAGAGCCAAGGGCGTTGTGACGGCCGTAGCCACAGATGCAGACAACGTGTTTTTGGTCCTCACCGCCAAGCAAATGAATCCGGACATTTTTATGGTGGCCAGGGCCGAACTCAATTCGACTAAAAAGACGCTGCTGGCAGCAGGTGCGGACAAGGTGATTTCTCCATACGATATCGGTGCAAGACGTATGGCCCACGCCGTCTTGCGACCTGCCGTCATCGAGTTTCTCGAGAAGGCCTTCGCCGACGACAGTACGGACATCCATTTGGAGGAGATACGGATCAAACCGGGGGCGAAATGTGTTGGTGGGACACTGCTGGGGTCCGGAACTCCGGAAAAAGCGGATGTGAATATTATTGCCGTCAAGAAAGCCGAAGGACGGATTGTGTTTAACCCCAACGCCGACGACCGGGTGGAGGCCGGCGACACCCTGATTGTGTTGGGCAGCGCCAGAAGCATCACACAGTTCGATCGTATCCTTTCAAAATGAATGATATGTTTTCTTTTCCATCACTTTATGAAAAAATTTCATGAAATGTTCGGGTTAGACGACATGGTGGGGTAAAGGAGTGGTGTTTCATTCCCGGGCCCCACGATACACGGGTTGCGCGGATTGACCCGCTTTTCTTATTTCTCGAATTCACGAGCGGCACTTTGAAAAATGCGGACCGTTTGCACGTGAATATCGACTGTGTCGGCGATGTTCCGCGCATAGCCTCCGGCCATGGTGACGACCACCGGAAGCTGGTGTTTTCTGCAAAAGGCCAGCACCTCCCGATCCCGAAGGGCCAGCCCCTCCTTGGAGAGGGCCACGCGCCCGTACCGATCGTCATGGTATGGATCGGCCCCGGCCAGGTAGATGGCCATCTCCGCCGTGAAGCCTCCGGCGATCGTTTCCAACCCGCTCCGCAACGCCTTTAAATAGGTTTCATCGCCAGTGCCGTCCGCCAGGTTCACGTCCAGATCGCCGGCCTGCTTATGAAACGGGAAATTGTTTTTCCCGTGGATGGAAAACGTAAAGACCGTCGGATCGCTGCGGAAGATAAAGGCCGTGCCGTTCCCCTGGTGCACGTCGGCGTCGATGACAAGGATACGCTCGGCACGTCCTGCGGCCTGTATCGCGCGTGCCGCCACCGCGACGTCGTTGAACAGGCAAAAGCCCTCGCCCCGGTCAGGGAAGGCGTGATGGGTACCTCCGGAAAGGGACACCGCGAAGCCGTCGTTCATGGCCGCAACGCAGCTTTCCACGGTGGCCCCCACCGACCGGCGGGCGCGGTCGACCAGTTCCACAGACCACGGCAGCCCGATCCGCCGCATTTCCTTGGCGGTCATCTCCCCCCGTTCCAGCCGTGTAAGATATTCGATGGCATGCACCCGCAGCAATTCCTCCCGGGTGGCCTCCCGGGGCAGGCGCATCTCGTTGCTGCTAACGATGCCATCGTCCACCAGCCGCCTGGCGAGCATCCGGTATTTACCCGCCGGGAAATGGTGCCCCCGGGGAAGCGGAATGGGAAAGCTATCGGTCCGGTAGATGTGCATGAATATAATCGTGCTACGATTTTATGAAACGCGACGATGTCGCTCCTGAGGAGAACAATTTAACCGCCGTTTTCGTGGCGGGCTCCGAGCCGGGCTCCTGGGGCCAGGCAGGGTCTGCCGGCCAGGCCGATCGCAAGGTAGAGAATCGCGGATGCATACTCTATCCAGCCGGCCGGGTCATTTCGCCCTGGGGGGCTACCCAACCACCCGTTATCGGGGACGGACCATTTCGAGACTGATCAGGATCTCGATATCTTTTCCGATGCAGCAAAAGAAGCCGCGTCCGCTTTCGATATCCCCGCTTTCACGTTCAACCCTTGCGAGCACCATCATCACCCGTGCCCATTCCCAGGATTCAAGCGCCGGCGAAAACAGGCTCTTCCATCCGGGCGTCTTCGGGTGTCCGGTCGAAATGGTGAATGCCGAAGTGCGGATAGGAAATCTCGATGCCCTCCTGGTCGAACCGGAGCTTTGCCTTTTCGATAAGATCCACCCGGGTAGCCCAGTACTTCAGGTTGTCCGCCCAGCAACGGCCGCCAAGCAGGATGCACCCCTTGGTCACATCGAGCACCCAGACCGCCGGGCGCGGGGTTTTTTTCACCCGGGGATCCTCGATCATGACGGCTTCCAGCACCTGCTTGGCCTTCAAAATATCCTGGTCGTAGCGGATGGGGATGTCGATTTTCATGCGCCGGGTCGGTGTGTAATGATAGTTGATGACGATGTCATTTAGAATGTTGGTGTTCGGAACGAAGAACACCTTGCCGTCGAAGGTGCGGATCCGCGTGTTGAGAAACGTGGTCCCCTCGACCTTGCCCAGGAGGCCGGCGGCCTTTATGGTCTGCCCGACTCTAAACGGCAGTGTTGGAATGTATGGCCGGAACAGTACCAGCAGCCCGACAACCACCAGCAGGACCGCCATTAACAGGCGAAACACCGGCAGGATTTCAATCCCCGCCTCGGCTGCGGCGATAATGAGCACAAACGACAGCAGAAGCACATGGATGACGTTGGCGATGGTTACCGCGGTGGCAGTATGTTTAACGAGCTTGGCCAGCGCCAGCCGGACCAGCTTCATTACCCAGCGGACGATAAGCAGACCGCCGATAAGAAAAATCAGGCTCAACAAAAGCTCCTGGCCGTGATTGGTCATGATTTCTTCAATTCGCTGGATACACTTGAGCTGGATATCCAGGGGCAATGCTTGTTCTTCCATGGCATCTCCTCCTGTGTTAAAATTTTGGACATCAAATGCGGGTTGCGTGTTATTAACCGGATGTATTCGTTACCGGGTCTTTGTATGCCGAAATTATGCTTCTTTGGCAAGAAACGGAAGAGCGTGGCCGAAAGCGGCGCCTGCATGGATGTAAATGCGGATGTCGTGAGGGGGCGTGGGTCACGGACCTGGGAGCCCCGCAGACAAGCTCGCGGCCGAGGGGCGAATGGCCTTCAGAAATGGTTTCGAGACAAATTCGGAAATGATCACGCCGGTGGACGTCAACAGGGTTTCACGATGTTTTCAGAATAGGATTACAGGGTGTGTTCCTCAACTTCGACGTCTTCCTCTGTCACGAAAAGCTCGTCGATTTTCCATCTCCCTTGCTCAAACACCAGGATGAACACCTCCTGCTGCCGGGTAATCCCGGCTTGAGTCAGTATCGTCGCCTGGGCCACAACCGTTGCGACATTATTCGCCGTATCGGTGTCCGACTCGACGATCTTAAATTCGAGCTTTTCGAACTCCAGCTTTTGCAGTTCCTGCCAGACTTGAACGACCCACACCGAAACAGGCCTCTCCAGCCTGAAACGTTCCGTTGTGTAGGGTCCGATGTCGTCCAGGCGACCCGTGCCATAGACCTCGCTGAATAGGGTAACGACGTCATCGGGAGATAAACCCGGCGGCATTTTGAGGTTCCCATTCGACGTACAGTTGAACAGAAACAATGTCATGACGCTGAATAACAGGAGTGTCCGTTTCATCGGCAGATTATCGACCCATGGGTTGTCGGTAAGGTATGATGGTCCAACTTCATCCGGGGACTTTACGGATGCGCTGCCCGGTAGTGCTCCCGCAGAAGGTCCCGGCCGAAGTCACCATCGAAATCGCGCCATACTGTGTGAATATGATTGGCGCCGTTTTGTACATTGTCGTATTCAATCAGAAATGTCGCCCCCTGAATCCGATAATAGTGGGGACGGCCCGGTTCGATGCTTCCGGCCCAGCCGAAATGAATCCGATCCACACCGCCGTTTCCGATGACATCGCTGCGCTGTCGCGCGATTTCAGGCGGCAGGGACGACACGTATTCGTCGATCAGCCTTGCCAGCATCGCCTTCTGCGCGCCATTGAAATCAGCTCCGGGGATACCCGCCGGGTCAAGGGGCGACACCGCCTCATCGCTGCCGGTCACGATATCGCTATAAGCCTGATCGCGAAAAACGGCCCTTTGCCGCTGCTTTGGATCCAGCGACATTAAAAGCTTGCGGGCAAGGTCCTCCTCGCCGGCCAGGGTGCGCAGACCGCTGAGCGCTCCGGATGTGACATTGGCCGGATTGGCCCCCATAAAACGCGGTGCGGTGGCGAACATTCGGCCCTTGACGATCGTAACGTTGAGCGACAGATGGTGCCCTTCCACCCGCCAGGCCCAGGTGCCGGCCGCAGACGGTGTTCCGAAAAAGGAAAAATAGTATTTTTCCGGGTCCCGACCCATCCAGTTCAAGGTTTCGATCTCACGCAGCACCGTCTCCAGTGTCATGATCGTGGTTGACTTCCAGTAGCCGCTCCGGCTCAACCCACTCTTTAAAAACCCCATGGCAAGCTCCTGCTGGTCCGGGGTCATCTCCTTGAGGGCCAGACCGGACCGGCTTCTGGGGACGTAATGCCAGTCCGTGCGGTCGCCATCGTCAAACGAAAACAACAAGGTGTCACGTTGCTCGGGCGAAAGCGCCTGTAAAAAGGTTTCAGCGGCCTGTGCCATCCGCGCGGCGGTCGCCGGTGCAATGATCTCGTAAGCATGTGCTGTCATGGTAACCACAAGGACGGCGCACAACGCCGCCCATCCGTGCCTGATGTGTGGAGGCATGTTCATTCTTCCCGCTCTAAAACGGTAAACAATGAAAAAAAGTAACTCTTATTTTCCGACATGCCAGGGTTCATGTTTTAGGGCGGTCATAGTGGTTGTCGTTAATATGTTCCGTTTGAACATAGTGAGTTTCTGTTAACCGGATACCGTTTCGGGGGAGTCCGGATATGGACATGTTCGGTATCGGTATCGCTATCGGTATCGGAATCGAGACAGAATGGCCAACTTCGAAGTCGATACCGATGACACCAGAACTTTCAACCGCGTCAACAATCCACAAATCGGAACGGAATTCTGACAGGTGCTCTAAACCGCCATCCTTAAAAATAGGGATGTCCTTTATGTTCCTCTATTTTATAGATGAACAAACCTTTCGTCAGCTCGTTCTTGCACAGGGGGTTTCAGTCCATAGGAAGTCTTCTCTGAATCCCATGTGCGGGTCAGGACGCAACAGGATTTGCTAATCCTTCGCAAATAACATATCAACAGAAGACGAGCATCCCAGGACGTGCTTCCTGCAAATTTCACCTGAACAATATTAAGAGGCGTTTCTCATGCAAAGCGTTTTCTATCCCCAAAGCGTCGCTGTCGTCGGTGTTTCGGCAAAACGGGACAACCTTGGACAAAATATCGTTTTAAACCTGGTCAATTTCGGGTTCGACGGCGTTGTTTATGCTGTCGGTCCCAAGGGCGGCTCATTTGCCACGAGAAGGATCTATACATCGATATTGGACATCCCGGGTCATGTGGATTTGGCGGTCATTTTGGTTCCCGCAAGATTTGTCCCCGACGTGCTGGAGGACTGCGGGCAAAAAGGTATCCGAACCGCGATCATCGAAACGGCCGGATTTCGCGAATACAGCGAGAACGGCAAGCAAATCGAGGATCGGGTCGTGGCCATTGCGGCCAAATACGGCATCAATTTCATTGGCCCCAACTGTATCGGCGTCATTAACATGGAAAACGGATTTTGTGTGCCCTTCCCCCGATTGACGCCAATTATCCGCGACGGTGATGTTTCCATTATTTCACAAAGCGGCGGGGTCGGATTGAGCATCATCAACCACATGGCAGAGGACGGCATCGGTCTCAATAAATTTGTTTCCGCCGGGAATATGCTGAACATCGATTCTGAAGACCTGCTCGAATACCTGATCGAAGACACGGGTACCCGTATCATTTTTGTCTATCTTGAGAGTATCCGGGATGGCAGGCGGTTGATGGATGCCGCCAGGCGTTCTCCCAAGCCGATTCTCATATTTAAATCAAATATCGGAAAGCTGGGACGGAATATTGCCGCCTCCCACACCGCGTCGCTGTCCAGCGATGACAAGGTGGTGGACGCGGCGTTTCGTCAATGCGGAATTACTCGCGTACGGGATGTGACAACGCTTTCCGACTATATGAAAACCCTGAGATTACCCGCATTGAAGAACAAACGCCTGGCCATCATATCCCGTTCCGGCGGCCACGCCATTGTGGCCGCCGACGCATGCGAATTGACCGGCTTCCAACTGGCGGAATTTCCGGAGGCGTTCATCCGCGAAATCGAAACCCATTTTCGGGCGTCCGTCATCAAATTGACCAATCCGCTGGACCTGGGCGATCTGTTCGACCTGGATGTATATCATCGCATCGTCCAGGAAACGCTCCCCCAGGACAATGTTGACGGGGTGGTCTTTCTGCACACCTCGGTCGCGCAGGAGCACGATGAAACCAAACGATTGATCCGGCGCCTGGAAGCCCTGTGCCGGCAGTATAACAAACCGGTGGCGGTGTATCTGTCTGCGATTTCAGCGGAGATATCCGATATCAGGCGGGATTCCGATTTCCCGATCTTTACCCGAATCGTTGAAATGTTCAGAGCGTTGAAACTGAACTTCGAACATTCAGCGAGGGTCGCTCAAGCAGAGGGAAATGAGATTGCACCCGTGTTGGCCGGTAATCATCAAAAAGTAAAACAGTTCATAAAAAACGCGCAACGTCAAAACAGAGATCTTCTGTTGGATGAAGCCGTGGATGTGCTGGAATCTTACGGGATCTCGACCATGCGCTCGCTGACGGCAACAACTGCCGAGGAAGCCCGGAAAGCCGCCGATACCCTGGGGTATCCGGTCGCCATGAAGTTGATCTCCGAGCATATTTCTCACAAATCGGATGTCGGGGGCGTCCAGTTAAACTTGCGGGACGGATCCGCCGTCCTGGCTGCCTACCGGGAAATGGCGTCTTGCGTCGATAGAGCGTACCCGGAGTGTGTGGTCGATGGAGTTCTGGTGCAGCCCATGGCGGTCGGCGGCAGGGAACTGATCGTCGGCGGGAGACAGGACAGGCAGTTTGGGCCCGTGGTCATGGTCGGTCTGGGTGGCATTTTTGTCGAAATTTTCGAACAGGCAACCATCCGGATTGCCCCGATTTCAAAGCACGAAGCCCGCGCCATGATCGAAGAATTAAGCGGATCTCAGATCCTGTTCGGGGCACGCGGGCAGAAGCGTTTCGATATCGACGCTATCGTCGACACCCTCCTCCGGGTCAGCCAATTGCTGATGGATTTCCCCGAGATCAAAGAGCTCGATGTAAATCCACTCCGAATATTTCATGAAGGGGAAGGTTGTTTGGCGCTGGATGCCAGAATACTATTGTAACATCGGTTCTGGTGGCGGCTGACCGGCGGAGCGTTCCGTTTCATGGGGAACGATATCCGCTCTGCGCTTCGTTTCGATCTCTTTCTGTTTGCAATCTTTGCGCGGTTATGGCTTTCTGAGAGGGAGCACGGTGTCAGGCATTACCTGATATGCGCCGACGAAACTACGGAAGCGCAACATGATCCAGCAACTTGGGGGAGATACACAAATGTACGAGAATGTGCCCCCTCTTGGATGTGCGGAAAAAATTCTCCGCTGCCGCCCGACGCCCCCGTGAAGCGTTCTTCCGACCCCCGAAGGATCTCACTGTGCCCGGAACATTCTCACCGGTTATCGGAAATTGGTAATGACACCCAGGATACCACTGATTGACCTTATCGAAGATGTCAACATCGCTATCATCGGGGGCGGCAGCCGCTGCAGGGCGCTTTTAGAAACCCTGTTGCTCCAGACCCCGGATGAAAAGCAGCCGGCGATTCTTGGCGTGGCCGACAAGAACGAGCAGGCGGCGGGCGTGATGTATGCCAGGAAGAAAGGCATCTACACCACCAACGACTTCAGGGAACTTCTTTCACGCAAAGACCTTCATCTTGTCATCGAATTGACCGGGGATGACAGCCTCAGAGCGTTGATTCAAGACAGCAAACCGTCCTGGGTCCTTCTGGTGGACTACGAGGAGGCACGGCCGCTGTTGGATTATTTCAAGATAAAGGGCAAAAAAATAGAAATCCTCGAAAGGCTGCGCACACACAAGGACACGGGGAGAGAATTTCCAGAGCTCCTCGAGGAATTTTACGAGTTTGTCCAGAACATCAACAAGGACAGAAACAGGAACTTCCATGACACCCGAAAGGTCCTGGCTGACAATGAATGGGTCATGTCCCAGATCATCCAAGGCACCACCATACCGACCTTTGTCATTGACAAACACCATCGGGTGACCCATTGGAATACAGCCTGTGAAAAACTCACCGGGTATCCGGCACGGGAGATGGTCGGAACGGATCATCAGTGGAAGCCCTTCCGGGCTGAAAAACGCGCCACCATGGCCGACTTTATTTTGGAGGGCGTCACTGAAGAAGACCTATGGCAGTATTACGGCACCCAGTGGGAGAAATCCGCACTCATCGAGGGTGCGTACGAAGCCGAAGAGTTTTTCCCCCACATGGCCGAGAACGGCAAATGGCTCTTTTTTACGGCAGCTCCCATTACCGCTCCGGACGGTTCCATCAGCGGCGCCATCGAAACGCTTTGGGATAAAACCGAAGAAAAGGAGGCCGAAGCAGAACGCGAGCGCCAAAATAAGGAATTGGCACTCCGGGTGAAAGAGTCCCTCGCCAAGGAGCGCGCCCTGGCCCACATCATTCAAGGCAGCACCATACCCACCTTTGTGATCGACAAAGACCACACGGTGACGCACTGGAACACCGCTCTGGAAAGGCTGACAGGCGTTTCCGCCCGGGACGTCATCGGAACACGCCAGCAATGGAAACCGTTTTATGATCAAGAACGTTCCTCGATGGCGGATGTTATTCTGGACCAGATCGAGGCGACCGAAATCGGAAAATTGTACGGTACCAAATGGCGTGCATCACTGCTCATCGAGGGGGCCTATGAGGCGGAAGTGTTTTTTCCGAATCTGGGCGATGGCGGCAAGTGGTGCTGGTTCACAGCTGCTCCCATTAAATCGCCTGAAGGCGAGGTGGTCGGTGCTATCGAGACGATTTGGGACAAGACGGAAGATAAAAAGGCTGAACATGCACGGGAGCGGCATACCAAAGAACTGGCCACGTTCTGTTCGGTATACGCAACCCTCAGCAGCGCGCTGAGCCTCGAAGACAGAATTAGGGCCGCTATCGGAGAGGTCGCGAATATATTCCTGATCGACGGCATTTGTATATTCCTCCTTCAAAATGACGGTACTTTCCATTTGCAATACGCCTATGGCCACTCCGACACGTTATGTTTCCAAAATAGGGTCTCAGGTGACGAAAGCATGATATCGCGCGTGGCGCTGGCGGGTGACATTGCCGTTTTCCCGGATGTGCCGGATTCCTGTGAAGAAGAAATGACGCTTTTGAAGCAGGAAGATCTGCGGTCGCTGATCTACATTCCCATCCTCGATAAAGAAAAAAAGGCCTTTGGCGTTATCAGAGCGGCAAGCAAAAATCTCGGGCATTTCGGACCCGACGAGACCCGTGCCCTGGAACTGATTGGAAACCGACTCGGGGTCGCCCTTGAAAACGCCACGCTTCAGGCAGAAGTTAGGAGGAGAGCGCATTTTCAAGGGAGGTTGATTGGAAGCTCAAACGACGGCATCGTGGCGACCGATGACAACTGGATTATCGTTATTTTTAATCCCGCCGCTGAAGAGATCTTCGGCTACACCGCGGAAGAGGTCATCGGAAAAATGGACGCAAGAGCCCTTTATCCGCCTGAAATGACAAATATATTTTCCGGTCTGGTGGCCAACGGCGAAAATGACTGGAACTTACCGTGGCAGGAGGCATCGGTTGTATCAAAGGCCGATGAACCCATACCGGTTGGTTTCTCAGGCACCATGTTCCACGAACAGAACCGCATGATGGGTACTGTCGCTTTTTTTCACGATCTCAGGGAAATCAAGCGTCTGGAAAAGGAACTGCTCAGCGCCGAGCGCCTGGCGGCCATCGGGCAAACGGTGGCCGGCATGGCCCATTGCGTCAAAAACATTTTACATGGTCTCAAGGGCGGCAGCTACATGGTCAATATCGGTATCGATAAAAATAATGCCGAAAAGCTTCAAGCCGGCTGGCAAATGGTTCAGCGAAACATCGGCCGCACGTCCGATCTGGTGATGGATTTACTCTCCTATTCCAAGGAAAGAGAACCCGACTATCAGCCCTGCTCCCCCAATGATGTAGCCGATGATGTCTGCGAGCTTATGAACGAACGGGCCCATGAGCAACAGGTGGAGCTGGTGAAAAATTTCTCGTCCCGCATCGGTGAGGTGCCGATGGACCAGCGGACCATCTACCGCTGTCTCTTGAATCTGGTTTCCAACGCCATCGATGCCTGTGCGGAGGATGACACCCCCGGAAAGCTGCACCGTATTGCTGTGACAACGCTTCCCGAGGGAGACAGGTTTATCCGCTTTGAGGTCGAGGACAACGGCTCCGGTATGAGCGAGGCGGTAAAACAGAAGCTTTTCACCTCATTTTTCAGTACCAAGGGGACCCAGGGCACCGGCCTGGGCTTGCTGGTGACCCGAAAGCTGATTGAAGAGCATGATGGAACCATCGACGTGACCTCGCGGCTGGGTCAGGGAACCACCTTCTCCGTTCGATTGCCGTTTGCAGTCAGCAGCCGGGAATGACTCGCCTCGATCCGGGCATGCGTGGTACAGGTACCACACAACCGTGCCCCGCAAACCCTTTGGCGCGGTATGGATTTCCCGGACATTATGGCGAGTGCGTGAGAGTATTCGTGATAATCATATTATGAACGGTTACTAAAAAAGGAGACGAAAATGCTTGCGATCAAAGATTCAGTGGCGGTAATCACCGGCGGCGCCAGCGGCATCGGTCTGGCACTGTCAAAGTATTGGTTGGAAAACGGAGGAAAGGTCGTTATCGGTGACGTGGTCGCCGATGCTCTGGAGAATGTCAAAAAGGAACTGACCGGCGATGTCGAGACGATCCTTTGCAATGTCACGAAGGAGGAGGATTGCGCCAAGCTGGCCGATGCGGCCATCGCGTCTTTCGGCCAGATCAACCTGGTGGCCCCGTTTGCGGGGATTATCAAAGACGGCCTGATGGTGTCCACGGATCGGGAAACCGGAAAAGTCACCCGGAAAATGGCCCTGGATCAGTTCAAGGCGGTCATCGACATCAATCTTACCGGTGTTTTTCTGACCATCCGTGAATGCGCCGAACGGATGATCAACAACCACTGCAAGGGGTTGATCTGCCTCGTCTCTTCCACCGGATCGCTGGGTACGGCAGGTCAGATCAATTATTCGTCGACCAAGGCGGCCATGTCGGTCATGCCCAAGGTCATCACGGCCGAATTCTTCCGGCGCGGCCTTGCAAACCAAATCCGGTGTGTCGCGGTGGCGCCGGGATACGTCGGCACCCCGATGGTCAAAGCCATGCCGGAAAAGGTGCTGGACAATATCGTGGCCCAGGTCCCCATCGGTCGGCTGGTCGAACCTGAAGAAGTGGCAGCCCTTGTCGGTGATATTTATCGTAACGAAGCTCTGGCCGGCGAGGTCTTTTTTATCCATGGCGGTCTGCGCTTGGGATCGAAAGGATGATCCAGTCGTTATCGGTTAGGTCATCCTGCGGCATCAATGATCAGCGGGCCCCGTTCGGTACGACCCAGAATGGCCGCGCCACACCATGGGGATTCGTAAAAGAAAACGGTGAGACCGCAACAAAAGACGGCGACAGGCTCCCGTCCCTGCTGACATTGCATGTAAAACAGGTACCCGTAGGGTAGAGATTCAAGAGGAGTGAACCATGAACGAAAATGCGAAAGAATCTGTGGATCCAAAGCCGGTGCTGGAGGCCTGGTTGAAAACAGCGACAGATTTCTGGGGGCCGGTTTTAGAGATGTGGTCCGCCCCTTCAGGAAAAACAGAAACCTCGATGAACCAGGAGGGGAGTCGGGCCAAAAAAAATTTGGAGTCCGCGTTAAAATCCTGGAAGGCCATGTCTTCTGCCATGAGTACACCGGAAGCCGGGCAATCCATTTTTGGTTTGATTCAGGCGATGCCGGAGGTCGTCACGAAGATGACCGAGACAGGCTGGAACGGCTATTTAACGCTGCAGCGGCAGTGGTACGAGCGGCTGTTGAAAGTCGGCCACACCACCGAGGCCTACCGATTCGACAATCTCGACGCAGACGCCCTCAATGCCTGGAGCGAAATATACAAAGAAGAATTCCAGCGCTTGTTGTATATGCCCCAACTGGGTCTGACCCGACAGTACCAGGAAAGGGCCAACAAGGCCTTGGACAGATTTAACTTGTTACACGTCGCCATGGGTGAGTTTCTACAGCTGTTATATTTGCCCGTGGAAAAATCACTACACGTGATACAGGAAAAGATGGCTGAAGAAGATAAGGTGCAGGAAAATCCAAAAGTATATTATCAGATGTGGATTAAAATACTGGAAGGCCACTATATGACCCTTTTACAGTCACCCGAGTACACGGAAAAAATGGGCGAAACCTTGGATGCGTTTCACAATTTCATAGAATCCAAAAATGAGCTCATGCAAGATCTCCTCCAGGCCTTGCCGGTACCAACCGATGACGACATGGACGAACTGTACAGGGAAATTTACCTTTTGAAAAAGCGCATGCGCGAACTCGAAAAAAAGCACACATCGGAAACCGGCCACCAGGGACCTCAGGATAAGTAAATAAAGGAGGACATCATGGCTGACGCAAAAATTCCCATTGACTTAATCCTGTCCAGGTTGGCCGAGGATACCGAAAAAGCTCAGCAGAGGGCCCGGAAAGCCTCGGATGTATTGATGGGTGAACTCGATACGGCCATTGCCACGACACCCTATGACGTCGTTTACCAGCAAGACCGGGTAAAATTAAAGCATTATCATCCGGTGTTGCCGAAGAAAAAATTGATGAAGACCCCCCTGCTGGTGGTGTATGCCTTGATCAATCGCGAGACAATGCTCGACCTCCAGCCCGGTCGCAGCATCGTGGAAAATTTTTTAAACGACGGGATCGATCTTTACATGATCGACTGGGGCTATCCGACCCCCAAGGACAAATTCCTGACCATCGATGATCATGTCAACGGCTACATGGACGACATCGTCGATTTTATCCGGCGGCAGCACGATCTGCCAAAAATCAATTTAATGGGCATCTGCATGGGCGGGGCCTTTTCGGTCATGTATTCGGCATTGCATCCTGAGAAAATTAAAAACCTCGTGACCACCGTGACACCGACCAACTTTGATACCGATCAGGGACTTTTGCACATCTGGATGAAAAATGTGGATGCCGATCGCATGGTCGAAACGTTCGGCAACATGCCCGGCGATATCATGAATCTGGGGTTTCTGCTGTTGAATCCCGCCCGGTCGATGATCGACAAGTACGTTGGTTTCATGGAAAACGTGGACAATAAGAGCTTTGTGGAAAACTTTGTCCGCATGGAAAAATGGATCTTCGACAGCCCGGATGTGCCCGGGGAGACATTTCGTCAGTTCATAACGGATTGTTATCAGAAGAACCTGCTGATTCAGAGCAAAATGGAACTCGGCGGCCGCCGGGTAAACCTGAAAAAAATCACCATGCCGCTCCTGAATTTTTACGGTCAGTATGACCACCTGGTCCCACCGGCCGCCTGTGAACTCCTGACCAGCAGGGTGGGCAGCAAAGACACCGAGGACATCTGCTTGAAAACAGGCCATATCGGAATTTACGTCAGCTCCAGGTTTCAAAAAGAGTTCGCGCCGAAAATCGCCGGTTGGCTCAAGGAGAGGGAAAAGGAAAAACCGAAACGCCGTGTTACGAAAAAATCATCAAAACCAACACCGGCTCCCCAAAAACGGGGCAAACGGCGGTCAGGGCCGGCGCCGCAATGACCTGATGGAATCAACGACAGCATACCATAGTCCATGACACCGCGCTTTGAAGTGAATTAAGGAGATCACCCATGAAAAAGAAAAACGATTATTTTAAAACATTTTGCAAGGTCAGCAAGGCATTCGGGACGACCCTGGATAATAAGGAACTGATCGATCTGATCGTCTCCAGCGCCATTGAAACCATGGACGCCAAGGCCGCGTGTCTGTTTCTGGCCGATGAGGGCAAGGACATATTTGTGCCGGTAGCCCAGAAGGGATTGTCCAAGAAATACCTGCACGCCAATCCTCTAAAAGCAAAAACCATCGTGGCCGCCATCCAAAAAGAAGGCTTTCTCCACTTTCGCGATGCCACCACAGATCCCCGTCTGGAACACCACGAGGCGAAAAAGGCGGAAGGAATTGCGACCCTCCTGTCTGTGGCCGTGGTCGTTCGAAACAGGACCATCGGTATACTCTCTCTCTACATGGCCAAACCAAAGGATTTTACCGAGGAGGAGATCGAGTTTATGTCGGCCATGGCCGAGCAGGGAGGCATGGCCATTGAAAATAACCGCCTGATAGATCAGGTCCGGCATAACGCGAAACTGTTTCTCGATATGGCGGCCAGTATCAACTCCAGTTTGGAGATAAAGGAAATCCTGCACAAGCTGACGGCCGACCTGGCCGAGTCACTCGAAATGAAAGGTGTAGCCATTCGTCTCCTGGATAAAGAACATGAAATCTTTAAACTCGTGGCGAGCCATGGCCTGAGCGAAAGTTTTCTGGACAAGGGTCCGGTATCGGCGGCGAAATGTCTGGCCCATGCACTGAAAGGCGAAACCCAGGTGATCGAGGATGTGGCGACGAGCAAGGAGATTCAGTACCGGAATGAAACCTTGGAGGAAGGCATCGTCTCCATGCTCTGTGTGCCCATCAGGTCCAAGGACGATATTATCGGCGTGTTGAGATTGTACAGCGGCGTCAAGCGAGATTTTCCGGAAGATACCATTATGCTGGTAAACGCCCTCGCGCATCAGGGCGGCCTGGCCATCCAAAACGCCTCCATGCTCATGATGCTTCAAGAGGATAAAACGAGCCTGGAAAAAGAAATCTGGAGCCACCGGATGTGGTTTTAAAATTTGGAGGGTATCCTGGATGTTCTCAATTTGGGCCGGACGCTTGTCCGGATCGCCGGAATCCTCATCGAGTTGAGCCGGCTGATCAAAGGCCCGGGTGAGCACATCGATGTGCCGGCAATCACCTGCGGGGCACCGGCATGACAGACGAACGTCGAAAAACATCCATAAAGGATATCCTTACCTGTTTCACGCGTCCCACTCACCGTGGGAATGAAAACGCCCAAAACCGGGATGCCTATTCCTCCGGTATTTGGGTCTCCACGCGAAACGTGACGATCTTGCCGTCGGCATCGTATTGCCACACTTCGATGGGCGTCAGGACATCGCCGTTTTCGTCAAAATCCACGGTTCCGGAGGCGCCTTCGTAGTTGATGTCAGCGCCGGAATCGAGCAGCGTGAATGCCTTTTTGAAATCCCCGGGGCCGATGAAGGTACCCGGTGGTTTGGCCACATTCCGGAGCTGGTCTCTGATATTCGCCGACGTCGGCGGCAGCCCCTTTACCTTGGCGGCGTAGGCAGCCAGCCCGATGACTGCCGCCGCATCGTAGGCGTTGGGAATGAAGGGACTGGTCGGCAGTTCGCCATAGGCATCGGTATAATCGGTTTTGAACTTGACGTAGGATTCCCCGCTCGCGATGCCGGGCGACGTTCCCATCATCCCCTCCAGGTGTTTCGGGCCGACCACAGCAGCCAGTTCCTCGGATTTGGAGCCGTCGGAAAAAATGAAGTTCTTACATTCAAACACAGAGATGGCTTCTTGTACGTAGATCTTTGCGTGCTCCGGATAGCTGAATACGGCGAGGGCGTCGAGATGCCCCCCGAGGAGCGGCTTGGTACCGTATTTTCTGGCAAACGCATTGCGCAATTCGTCGATATACGACTCGCTCACCTCCTCCCCGTGGGGCACCATCGTGACAAGACCGCCACGCCTTTCGAAAGAGGTCTGAAACTGCCTTGCCAGTCCTAGTCCGTAGGGGTTGTTGACGTACATCACGGACGCGGTGCTGTACAGGGTAGCGGCAAGCTTACCCAGCACGACACCCTGCAGCCTGTCCGACGGAGCGGTGCGAAACAGGAAATCCTTGCCCTTGTCCTGGCTGAGCGTCGTGATGTAGGGGGCGGTCGCGCCGGGTGAAATCATCAGCATATCGGCTGGACAGGTCACCGATTCGGCGACCGGTACGATGACGCCGCTGGAAGCAGAACCGATAATGGCGACGACCCTGTCGGTTTCGATCAGCTTTTTTGCGGCCTTCTTGGCCGGTTCTGCAGCAGTTTGACTGTCCCTGCGGACGAGCTGCATCGTCCATCCGGCGCCGGCCATCTGCTTTGCTACGAGGTCGGCCGCCTTTTGGTGTCGGGGGCCCCAGTCCTTCAGGGCACCCGAATGATCGAACAGGGTTCCGACAACGACATCCTGCGCCATCGCCGGAAGACACAGGCACACGCTCAACAACGCAATGAAAACAGATTTGGTCAGCCTTTTCATGATGTACCTCTCGAATTGGATCCGACACGGACGTCACAGGGGCTGTTGACAGGACCCCCATGACGTGTCCGCGGACGTGTCGGATGGATCGAAAATGATCTCAGATTAGTCCGTCCGGCGGCGTGTAATCGACGTGAAGGGCATCGGCGACCTCCTGATGGGTCACCTTGCCGTCGACGATGTTGGCGCCGCGTTTAATTTCCGGGTTGTCGCGCATGGCCTGTTGCCAGCCCTTTTCGGCAATCTCCAGTGCATAGGGAAGCGTTGCGTTGGTCAGAGCCATGCTCGACGTTCTCGGCACCGCGCCGGGCATATTGCTCACCGCATAGTGCACGACCCCTTCGAGGACGTAAGTCGGTTCGGAGTGGGTCGTTTCCCTGGAGCTTTCGAAACAGCCACCCTGATCGATGGCCACATCTACCAGGACCGCTCCCGTTTTCATGGAAGAAAGCCTGTCGCGGGTAATCATAATGGGTGTTCTGGCGCCCGGCACGAGAGCCGCCCCGACGACCAGGTCGGCTTCGGTCATTAAATCCCGAATGACGGCCGGGCTGGCCATGCGAACCGAACAATTTTCGGGCATGATATCGCTTAGATATCGGAGCCGTTCCAGATTCACGTCGAGCAAGTGCACCTTGGCGCCCAACCGGCAGGCCACCTTGGCTGCGTGGGTGCCGACCGTGCCGCCGCCGAGGATGACGACCGTGGCCGGATCGACACCGGGAACCCCACCCAACAGGACGCCATGTCCATTCTGTGCCATTTCCAGGTACTTGGCCCCCTCCTGGATGGCCATGGGCCCCGCCACTTCTCCCATCGGTTTGAGCAGCGGAAGAGAGCCGTCATCCCTCTGGATCGTCTCGTAGGCAATGGCGACCGATCCCGCCCTGAGCAGGGTCTGGGCAACCTTAGGGGACGACGCCAGGTGGAGATAGGAGAAATAGATCTGGCCTGGTTGGAGGAAGGCGTGTTCGCTGAGTTGGGGCTCCTTGACGCGCAGGATCATTTCGGAACGGGAGAAGATGTCCTTGGCCTTATCGAGAATTTCCGCGCCGGCTTCGGCGTACTGGGAGTCTTCGAAACCGCTGACCGTACCGGCATCCTTCTCCACAAGGACCGTGTGCCCGCCGTTTGTCATGACTTCCACGCCGGCCGGAGTGATAGCGACGCGGTTCTCGTCAATTTTTATTTCTTTTAGAATCCCTACAATCATGATGCCTCCAATTTATTTGATGAACCCGAACAGCCGGGGCAGGAACAATGACAGTCCCGGCCAGTAGGTGGTGAGCAACACCACGGGCAACATGCCCAAGTAGGTCAGGATCATGGCCGGTTTCAGGTAGCTCTCTATCTTGCAATTTCCGATTCTTCCGGCAAGATATAGGATCGGGGCCGTGGGCGGGGTCACGTTGCCCAGCCCGAGGTTGGTCCCCATGATCGCCGCAAAATGCAGCGGGTGGATTCCGATCTTTACCATGACCGGGAAGAGCAGAGAGGCGGCGATGATCGTGCCGCTGATATCATCCATGATCATGCCGATCCCCAGCAGGAAGATATTGACCATGAGCAGCGTGACATACTTGTTGGGAGAGACCGTCATGATCCATTCAGCCATCTCCTGGGGCAGCTGCTCCATGGTCATGATACGCGTATTGATCATCACGAAGAAGAACATGATGACCAGCACGCCGGTGGTCGTGGCCCCACTTACGATCGACTGTCCCAGCCCCCGCAGGTCCAGGGTCTTGAAAACAAACATGCTCACCGGAATCACGTAGAAAACGGACACGCAGGCGGCCTCCGTGGGGGTGGCAATGCCGCCGTAAATCGCGCCGAGCAGCAGAACCGGCAGCAGCAGGGCGAGGCTGGCCCGTTTTGTGGCAATGCCCATCTCGCGCAGTTGTTGGTTAAAACCCGCCGGCGGCAATACCTTGACCGGCATTTTTCGGGCCATGAAGAAGTTAAAGATACAAAATATGATGATGGTGATAATTCCCGGACCGATGGTGGCCAGCCAGCATCCCGGAATCGACTGGTAGGTGACCAGAGCGAACAGGATCATCGGGACGCTGGGGGGAATTAACTGCCCGAGAATGGAGGAGACGGCGACCAGGGCAGTGGAGTACCCCCGGGTATAGCCGTTTTCCTCCATGCGCGGGATCATGATGGTGCCGATGGCGGCGACGGCGGAAGAGCAGGAACCGCCGATGGAGCCGAACATGGCGCAGGCGATCACTGTCACAGCGCCAAGACCGCCGCGGATACGGCCCGTTATCGAGTTGACGAAATCGATGAGCCGTGTCGCCAGACCGCCGGAACTCATTAAACTCCCGACCAGTATGAAGAACGGGATGCTCAGAAGAACCACGGATTTAATCTGATAGAAGGCCGTCGGGATCAGCATCCGGGTCGGAACGTCAAACGCACTGGCCAGAAAGATCGCCATGGCGCCGAAGGCCATGGCCACCGGCACGCCCAGGATAATCAATATAACCAGAATGAGTATTCCTATAGCGAGCGTTACCATTTTTTCTCCTTACTCTGAAGCGGGTTCAGAACCGAATGCCAGAAGAAGGTAATCGATCATTTCCCTGATAAAGAAATAGACCATCAGGACGGCCCCGATGAGGATCGACACCTGAAACATCACGGTGGGCAGTCGCAGGGTCGGGGTCATCTCGTGTTTTTTCAAGCTCCATTGAATGTATTCGTAACTCCACGACACCATGTAGCCCGCCACCACCACGGCGACAAGGGTGGCAAACGCCCGGATCAGATAGAGGATCCTCTCGTTTTTGACCACCAAGTGCGCCATTTCCGCCTTGATCTGGCTGCGGTCGAACGCCCCGTAGGCGGCGCCCATCATGTACAGCCAGACGGCGGTATGTCCTGTAATCTCGTCAAGGCCGGATATGGCAATTTCAAACACATAGCGGGCGATCACCTGCAGGAGCATCGTGCAGGATGCCATGATGGTGATGGCGATGATGATCGTTCTCATCGAATAATCGAGTATTTTGTCTCCTTGTTTGACGATGGATTGTATACTCATGAGAACCACTCCCTTGCGGTTGATGTCTGCGGATTACTTGACGGTGAGGCCGACTTCCTTTCGGATCTGGTCCATCCATTCCTTGCCGATGAGTTTATCCAGCTCCGTCCAGCACTCGCGGGAATCATCGCGGGCTTCCATGAGTCTTTTGGGAGTATCCGCCAGGTCGACCACCGTCAGACCATGATCTGCCAGTTTCTTCAGATACTCCTGGTCTTCTGCCTCTGCACCCTCAACCCGTTTCAGCACTTGCCGGCTCACGGCATCCTGAATCAACTTCTGATCATCGGCATCCAGGTCATTCCAGCGGTCCAGGTTGATGGTGAATCCCCAGACTTCGACATAGTCCCGGTAATACACAAAATATTTATTCAGATCACGGCAGCAGCTATAGGTCTGAAACGGACCGCCGCCGGCCTGGCCGTCCACGACACCGGTGCTGATGGCGGTTGGAACTTCGCTGTAGGGGATGAGGCTCGGGGTGAATCCGAGTTTCTTCCAGTAGCACTCGAACGCGGCAATGGGAGGTGTCCTGATTTTGATGCCTTTGGCCTCCGCAGCTGTGGTGGCAGGCTTAGCGCTCAGTGAGACGCCGGCAAACCCCTGAATCCAGGTGCCCAGCCATTTCATGTTCACATCTTTCGCCCAGGTTTCGAAGATCTTATCCATAAAGCCGCCGGGACCGAATACTTCCTTCGCCTCATTATAATTTGTGACAATGTACGGGGCGAACGTGACGTTCCATCGCGCATCGTAGCTTGCGGACATGGGCGACAGCATCATGTCGATATCGCCGCGGTTGACCATCTCGTTCAATTCCGCCCAGTCGCCAAGTTCGGGACCGTAGATTCTGAACTTGATCCGGCCGTTACTCTTCTTTTTCACTTCGGCGGCAATCGACTCGACAGCATCCATGTGAGCAGAGGGCGACGGGTAAAGGGTTTGCGCAATACGAAGTTTGTGTTTTCCCGCCGCGATGGCCGGAGTGGCCGTTATGGTCATCATGAACGCAACCAAAATGAGAATAATAACAGTGACCTGATGTCGTTTCATTGGATTCTCCTTTCCAGTTCCGGGCCGCCGGTTTACAGCACCTCATCGACGGGGGTGTAATCGAGACCGAACGCGTCGGCTACGGCTTCGTAGGTGACCTTGCCATCGATGACATTGGCGCCGAGCTTCATTTCCTCGCTCTCCTGCATGGCCGCTTTCCAGCCCTTATTGGCAATCTCCACGGCATAGGGCAGCGTGGCATTGGTCAACGCCAGGGTGGATGTGCGCGGTACGGCACCCGGCATATTGGCCACACAGTAGTGCACCACACCTTCAACTTCGTAAATGGGATCGCCGTGGGTGGTCGCCTTCGATGTCTCGAAGCAGCCGCCCTGGTCAATGGCCACGTCTACCAAAACCGAACCCGGTTTCATGGTTCTGAGCATCTCCCGGGTGATCAGCTTGGGTGCCTTGGCCCCTGGAATCAGCACGGCGCCCACCACCACATCAGCGGTTTTGATGAGTTCCCGAAGCGTGGCCGGGCTGGAAAACAAATTAAAGCAGTTGGCGGGCATGACATCGCTCAAATACCTCAACCGGTCCAGGTTCATGTCCAGAATGTACACCTTGGCACCTAAACCACAGGCCATCTTGGCGGCATTGATACCCACGATGCCCCCACCGATGACCACCACGTTGCCCGGGTCCACCCCCGGGACGCCGCCCAGCAGCACACCGTGGCCGCCCTGGGCCATTTCCAGGTATTTGGCCCCCTGCTGGATGGCCATTCTGCCGGCCACCTCGCTCATTGGCGTGAGCAGCGGCAGCGAACCGTCGGGCTTTTGAATGGTTTCATAGGCGATGCAGACCCCTTTGCTTTCAATCAGCCCCCGGGTCTGCTTTTCGTCTGCGGCCAGGTGGAGATAGGTGAATACGATCTGGCCTTCCCGGATCAGATCGTACTCGGATGGCTGCGGTTCCTTGACGTGCATGACCATGTCCGAGCGTCCGAATATGTCGCTGGGTGTCGCTGCGATCTCTGCGCCGACACTGGTATAGGCGGCGTCTTCAAAGCCGCTGCCGTTGCCGGCATTTTTTTCCACTATAACCGTGTGGCCGTTGGCGATCATGACTTCTGCACCGGCCGGTGTCATGCACACCCGATTCTCCTCTGATTTGATCTCTTTTAGAATGCCTACAATCATGAGTTCCCCTCCTCTGTTTAGTGATTGATGTTAAAATCGCCGACACACGCTCTTCATAAGAGCAAGATGCCTGCCAGAATGCTGATCCTTATCAAAATTATAGCGGATACTCAGGAAATGAACCGCTTTCAGTGACTCTTGAAAAATGCCGAAATAGAATAGAAAATCAGTGTTAACAGAGTGTTAAATCTTACCCGATTTTGAAAGAGAAAGCGTGGGAGCGATTGACTATTATAAATAACGCAAATCCGATGGAGCGTCGGAAGAACTGGAGATGGTAGAGAATCTTACCGCTTAGGGAGCCATGAATTGTATAACAATTTGATATTAAATATTAATTTTAGCTTTATCAGAAGTTCTACCATCGGTAATATTTCTTACCATTCGAATGTCGTGTTTTTTCATTTTGGCCAGCACGGTTGGATGTGAAATCCCAAGGCGGCGAGCGGCCTCTCGAATACTGGCCGCATCTTTCAGGGCATGGACCAGAATCCGCCGTTCATGAATATCCATTTGCACACGCAGGGGGGTGTTCCCGGAGCCGGATTGGGGTACACGACAACCGGTAATCCATTCTTCGGTCTGGGATCCGAAAAGGATCGCCTGTTCCCCGATTTCCTCCGTTTCGCAGAGAATATGAGCCCGTTCCACGACATGCTTCAACTCGCGGATATTGCCGGGCCAGGGGTAATGGATCATCTTTTCCATAGCCTGGGGGGACAGGCAACGGGCGCTTCGACCGAGCCTGCTGGAAAGGTGAAACAAAAAATGCTCCACCAGCAGCGGGATATCGTCGCGCCGCTGAGTCAGTGGTGGAATGTGGATGGGCAGTACATTGATGCGATAGTACAGATCGCTTCGAAAGGCCTTTTTCTTCACAAGTGCTTCCAGATCCCGATTGGTGGCCGTGATCAATCGGGCATCATAAGGTATTTCACGTGCCCCGCCGATTCTTCGTACACGCCGGCCCTGCAGCGCACGCAGAATTTTCGCCTGGGAGGGCATCGGCATCTCGGCGATTTCGTCCAGAAACAGCGTTCCCTGTTCGGTCCGTTCGAACAACCCCGGCTTTCCCCCTTTGCACCCCCCGGTAAAGGCGCCGTCCACATAGCCAAACAGCTCGCTTTCCAGGAGCTGCTCCGGCAAGGCAGCGCAATTGATCGCCACAAAAGATCCGCTTCGGCCGCTGGCTTCATGAATGGCGCGGGCAAACAGCTCTTTGCCGGTTCCGCTGTCACCCCTCAGGGCGACCACCGCATCGGTGGGTGCGATTTTTTGTGCGAAGTCGATGGCGCCAATCATCGCCCGGGATTGGCCGATGATATCGCTGAAACTGATGTCCTTTGATCCGGTGATGGAACGCGCCATTCGCTCGATCTCACCGAGACCTTTGTCGATTTCCATGGCGCCGATGATGCGGCCGGCCGCATCGCGAATAGGGCGACCTGTGGCAAGGTAGCGGAACCGACGGCCCTTCGTGATCAGGCTCTTTTTGATGTTGGTATATTTCTGCCCGTTCAGGCAGCCGATGATATCGAGATCCGGCAGGTCTAATTCCCGGATATCCCGGCCGAGGTCCCGGGCGGCATCCAGGCCCAGTGCTTTCAGGGCGATGCGATTGATGGTTTTCAGGCGATAATCGCTGTCAATGGAAACACCCCGTCACTCATGTTGTCAAACAGGACCTTGAAGCGGTTTTCACGTTCCTCATACGGCAGGCTATCGACAAGCTGGATCTGTTCCAGTCCTTCGATTCGGCTCAGGCGCTCGAATATCAGCTTGTCGGTGTCGTTGCGCCTGGATGTTTCGAACTCCACGTAGACCATGGCACGGTCTCCTGCCTGAACGACCTCCATGGAGTAGATGCTCATTTCAAAACCGGCCAGCAGCGCTGAGATATCAGCGACGATCCCGACACGGTCTCTGAATACAAGCTCGCTTTTCAATCGCATTGGCGCACCCAAAAAGCCCTCGGCCAAGGGCCATGCACTGGTAGGATCGCCACCGGGTCGGAGCGACGTCAAGATTGGTGACGGGTGTCACATTGTTAACAGCTTTGGCTTCAGATAGCAATCGGACAATGTGCCGAATGTCTCTCTGTCGTTCCGACGCGTTATAGACGGTGATGTGAACACTTTTTCGCAACGCGCAAGAAATACTTTGGACAAAGATTCACAGATCATTTATATTCAAAAAAAGAATCATTCAAATTTGCCATGAGTTTTCGATGGGTTAGCGTGCTCCGCGAATATTTGTCAAACCGCCTGGGCAACAGGAGCACGCGGGTGAATCCCGTCCAGCGGATTGACAATCATGCATGGAACCGATGCCGCCAGGAACCCGTGAACGGTGATAAAAGAATTGGAGGGCTGCTTGGGGGGTGAAAGGAGTGTGTTCGAGATGAAAACGATAATTCTGGTGAGACACGCCAAATCAAGCTGGAAAGATTCCAGCCTGAGCGACTTTGTCAGACCGTTGAACAAAAGGGGTAAACGCAATGCGCCATTTATGGGGCAAAAACTAAAAGAACGACACATTATGCCTGACCTTATCCTGTCAAGCCCTGCAAAACGGGCACGAAAAACGGCCATAGTCATTGCCAAGGCACTCGACTATCCGAAAAAGAAGATTAAATTTAAGGGCAAAATGTATCATGCCAGTGAACGCTATCTGGTCGAAGTTGTAAAGAACCTGGATGATCAGATTGAAACCGTCATGCTGTTTGGCCATAACCCCAGCTTCAATGATTTTGCTAATATGTTGCTTAAAAAGTATCGGATAGATAACATCCCGACTACCGGCGTCTGCTGCATCCGGTTCGATTGCAACCGGTGGCGAAACGTCAGAGACGGTCAGGGAAAAATCGTTTTTTTTGATTATCCGAAGCGATACACGGATACGTCAGCCTAACATCACTCACTGGACACGTCTTTAACGCCACAAAACAGGTGGAGGTGCCGTTTTATAATCGACCAGCAATGCACAGGTTCAGGGTACAAAAGTTCGCAATCTGTTAAGGCCAGCAAAACAGTCAATCATAAAACCTGCCCCGTTTTGAAAAAATCCATTTGGGAAATTTGTCCGGTTAACCGCCCAACCTTTGAATGCCTGCTGCGCTCCTCGAGGCCACGATGATGCACGTTCAGATAAAACACAATCTTCCTGCCGGGTTTGATCAACGTCAGTTTATTTCCGAATTGATGAAAACCTATGCAATTGAATCAGATCGGCCCGAACTGAATCGTATGGCCATATACGATACGTTTGACTGGCGCCTGTTTAACAAATCTCTTGTTTTATACGCCTGTGGAAACAGATTTTTTGTGCGAAAGCTATTTTCAAACGAAATTATGCACGGTTTTGAAATCAAGCGTCCACCGGTCCTCCTTCAGGATTTCCCGAAAGGTGAGATACAGGAGTTTTTGGCACCGATTCTGAAAATGCGGGCACTCTTCAGGCTTGTGGATGTACATTCCCGGTCAAGGGCTCACCGTATCTTGAATCAGGACGAGAAAACAGTGGCCAGATTTGTGTTCAATGAGATTCGTTCGACCCGCGAAAAAGAATCACCGGTCTTGGACGCCTATGTGTTGTTGCAACCCGTGAAGGGATACCCGAAGTATTTTCGCAACCTGTCCAAACGTTTCAAAGAGGCCGGATTATTCGCAAGTGAAAATGATGATATTTATTTTAAAGCACTTGCGTCCGTGGATAAAAATCCGGGGGATTATTCCTCAAAATTAAATTTAACGCTCATCCCGGACATGCGCTCCGATGACGCCGCCAGAATCATTCTAGGTTCGTTGCTGCAAGTCATAAAGATCAACGGAGCCTACATCGCAAAGGATGTGGATACGGAATTCTTGCACGATTACCGTGTCGCGATCCGCCGCACCCGCTCGGCGTTGGGTCAGATCAAAAAGGTATTTCCCCACGAGACGACAGCGCGATTCAAGAAAGATTTTTCCTTTTTGGGGAAACTCTCCAACCAGTTGCGTGATTTGGATGTCTATCTCCTCAAAAAGGAGGTTTATAAAGGGATCCTCCCCGTTGTTTTGCGGGATGACATCGATCCTCTGTTTAACTATTTACGCAAAAAGCGATTAAATGCGCTGAAACAGGTTGTCAGCAGTTTTAAGTCCGAAAAATACAGGCAAATACTACATGATTGGGAATCATTTTTAAATGAGCCACAGAAAGATGCCCCGACGACATCAAATGCCGATCTGCGCATATTGACCCTGGCGCAGAAAAGAATCTACAAGAAATACGGTTCCATCGTCGAAGCCAGCAGCCGGGCACTCGAGACACTCGATGATGAAAAACTCCATGCGCTGAGAATCGAATGCAAGAAATTGCGATACTTGATGGAGTTTTTCTCCAGTCTGTTTCCGCGTAAAAAAATTAACGTTTTGATAAAGCAGTTGAAAAAGTTACAGAATAAATTGGGTAATATAAATGATCTTCGCGTCCAGCAACAATATCTGCTTCACATATCCGAAAAACTACCCGCGACCAATCAAAAAAATAAAAAAGCCGTTGTTGCAATCGGGGCTCTCATCGGCTCACTCGATACAGAAAAGCGGATGCTCAAGAATACGCTGCCTCAAGCCTTCGAAAACTTTGCATCACCCGACACCACGCGTATCTTTGGAGAACTATTCTCACCAAAATATTCGAAGGAAGTTTCATGACAACGCTTGCTCTTTACAGCAATAAAGGAGGCGTGGGTAAAACCGCAGCAGCTGTAAACTTGTCGTACCTCTCTGCCCAAACCGGGGCTAAAACTCTCATCTGCGACCTCGACCATCAGGGTTCTGCGACCTATTACTATCGTGTGAAACCCAAACTGAAATCCGGGACGAAGGGTTTCATCAAAGGTGGGAAAAAGCTGATAAAGAGCATCAAAGGCACAGATTATGAGAACCTTGATCTACTGCCTGCCGATTTCGCTCATCGAAATCTGGAAGCCGCTTTTTATAAGTTAAAACATCCAAGGGAGCGTTTGAGCAAAATATTAAAACCGTTGAAAAATGAATACGACGTGATCCTTCTGGATTGTCCGGTAACCATCAGTATGCTGGCCGAAAATATTTTCAACGCTGTCGACTACACCCTTGTTCCGCTGGTTCCCACAACGCTCTCAGTTCATGCCCATCGGCAGTTGTTGTCATTCTGTAGAAAAATGAACTATGACGAAAGTAAGATTTACACCTTTTTTTCGATGGTCGACGGGCGCAAAGCATTGCACCGCGACCTCATGGAACTGGTGCTAAACGAGTTTAACGGCGCATTACAAATCCTGATTCCTTATTTATCGCAGATCGAAAGAATGGGTATCGAGCGGCAGCCCGTCGTGGCGTTTTCACCTAAATCGGCGGCTTCCAAATCATATGAAAACTTGTGGTCAAAAGTCCGTGAAACGATACTTTCGCCTGCTTTCCATTAATCCATGAACCGGAAAAGATTTTAAGTAGTTTGAGGTATCCAACTCGTCTAATCTCTTAAACCGTTTTTGGTGAGACACCGATGGCCCTGGAGATTGAAAGAAAGTTCCTGGTAAAGGGATATCATTGGCGCAAGGGGCAAGGAGTGCTGTATCGTCAGGGTTATCTGAACAGCAATGAAAAACGAAACGTGCGTGTCCGTGTTATTCACGACAAAGCCTATTTAACCGTCAAAGGCATTTCCCAAGGCGCTGCCCGTGTTGAATACGAGTATGAAATCCCTATTGCAGAAGCTGACGCCATGCTGAACCACCTCTGCGAAAAACCGCTTATCGAAAAAAAAAGATACAACATCGATTTTAAGGGTTTGGTATGGGAAGTTGACGAGTTTTTTGGCGAAAACAGGGGATTGATCGTCGCCGAGCTGGAGCTTGAACGTGAAGACCAGGTATATATCAAACCGGACTGGGTAGGCGATGAGGTAACTGGAGATCCCAAGTATTTTAACGCAAGTCTGGTTCACCGCCCTTACAGCAAGTGGTGAATTGACGCTCCGAAAGGGCCGTCGTTTGCAATTCCCGGTATGCTTTTACAAATCGTGTCTGGATCTTATTTACACTTGACACACCCTGCCGGCATCCCTTATCTCATGTTTAATCTTTTCCTGACACATCTGCCCCGCACAAAGGTAAACCTTCGAAGGAAACCGTCATGAAACAAAATGATCTCACTGTATTGAAACATGTAGGAACCAGCCGGATGAAATTACTCAACGATTCCGGGATCACGACCATAACTCAGCTTCATGACATACCATTGGATAAACTGGCTGGAATTAAATCGATCGGCGAATATTATGCAAAGCGGATCAAAAAATCTGTTTCTGACTATTATGGAGTCAAAAACGGTGAATTATCGGTAACGATCAGACCTGTTAAAGAAGAACAGCCCGAGAGGATCAACCGGGATTTGAAGAAAAAGATAAAAAAGCTTCGGAAAAGACTTAATCGAGTGAATGAAAATTTCAAGCCGTTGTGGAAAAAAAAGTATCTTGAATTGTATGTTATTTTTAAAAAGAGATTGACCAAGCTTAAGACGCGCCTCAGTGTACTGGTTCGGATTAGGGAAGACCTCTCCGATGATGACAAGAAAACGATTATCAAAAAAGCGGACGTCCTTATGTATAATTTAAAAAAAGTGGGGAAAAAACCGAAAAAGAAAAACTATAACATAGCGATTCAGGAAATTCAGTCATTTTCCAAAATGCTAAAGGAGATTATTTCCTGATTTTTGCCCGGGCGAATGCGGATCGACCCGCAATACAGCCATGGGCCTTACACACGATATTGAGACAGGTTCTGGTTATCGTGTTTTATCGCTTGATACTCTCGTAGATTTCGTAAAATGTCTTTTCGCCGATCAGCGAATCCACCTGACCCTGAATATCTCTTCTTTCTTTGCTGGTTTGCCACTTCTTCCAATCTTCAGCCGTTTCCCATTTACTAACCACCAAATAATCTTCGGGATCTTCAAGGCTTCTCAGGGTTTCTCCGGAAATATATCCTGGCTGTTCTTTAGCGCGTGAGTGCAACTGATCAAGAAGTGGAAAGAGCATTTCCGGGTTGTCGACTTTCCATTTGCGTTTAATCATAACCTGAACGCTCATTTGTCCCTCCTTATCGACTAAAAACGTATTGAGTCGTTGCGGGAAAAAAACGCCCGGAATAACCGTAATCAACCGGGCAGTTCGACGCCCGTCATTAAATGATCTTCCATGAATCTGATTTCATCGATGCCCGATACCACGATTTCCGGGTCGGCACGAAGTTGCTCTTCAGAAATTTTGTTTTCATACTTCACTTTGGAAAGGATATGTTTGATACAGTTGAGTCGTGCCTTTTTCTTGTTGTCGGATCGGATGATTGTCCAAGGTGAAATGGTTCGGTTGGTCTCGTTGAGCATCTGAAACTTTCTTACTGTGTAGTCATCCCACCTTTCCTGTGCCTCTCTGTCAACCGGAGATATTTTATACTGTTTCAAAGGGCTTGTCTCTCTCGCTGTAAAACGCCTCATCTGTTCCTCTTTGGATACAGAAAAGAAAAATTTGAATAGGAGAATGCCATTTTTGACCAACATCGCTTCCAGCATGGGTGTATCTTTTAAAAATCGCTTATTCTCTTCATCAGTGCAGAAACCCATTGTTGGTTCAACCATTGCCCGGTTGTACCAGCTGCGATCGAATAGAACAATTTCACCACCGGAAGGAAGGTGTTGAATATACCTTTGAAAATACCACTGGGTGCGTTCCCTGTCACTGGGTTTTAAGAGAGCGACAACCCGTGCGCCCCGTGGATTCAAGTGTTCGATAATCCTTTTGATCGTGCCACCCTTTCCGGCGGCATCCCGTCCTTCAAAAAGCAGCAAGACGCGATCTTCTTTTGCGATCACATGTTTTTGCCATTTTAAAAGCTCAATCTGCAGCTTGTTGAGTTCCTCCTCGTATTCCAGGGTAAATTTTTTGACCCAGACCGCTGTCCTTGTTTTTGATTTTTTCTTGTCCAAATTTTTGAAGCTGGTGTGTTCGGATAATTTCTTCTTGAGTTTTATTTCCTTTTTTTGGTTTTTCTTTTTAAATTTCGTGTCAGAATCATCGATCTTTCCCGCAACGCTGGTTTCAGATCCTGACTTGACCTTTTTGTCTTTCGTTTTGTTTTTTTTATTCCTTTTTTTGGCCATGTTATCCCCTTTCTACGATAAACAACACTGAATTGGGGTGATGTGTTAAAATCAAGTTATGATTCTGCCGTATTTTTTCCGCTGTTTTTTCATTTCCTTTAACTCTTTGTTTCCCGGGATAACAATATTCGGATCCGTAGTAAAATCGAGTTTTCTGCTTCTACCTTTGTAGCGAACTGATTTGAGAATCAGTTTCATGGTTTCTTTTCGGGCAAGATGCTTGTTGTCGGATCGAATCACCCACCATGGCGATGCTTTTGTGTGGGTTTTTTTTAATAACGTAAACTTTTTTTGGGTAAAATCATCCCACAGTTCCTGGGCTTGCAAGTCCACTTCGGAAAGCTTCCACTGTCGTAGCGGATCATTTTTCCTTCGATCAAACCGCCGTTTTTGCTCCTCTTTAGTCACCGAAAAATAGAGTTTGACGAGTATCGTTTTACCGGCATCTTCAAGAAAGTTTTGTTCGTAAGTGATGACCTTTTTCATAAACCGTTTATATTGAGCTTTGGTGCAAAACCCCATAACCGGTTCGACCAAAGCCCGGTTGTACCAGCTTCTGTCAAACAAGACGATCTCCCCGGCATGCGGGAATTGCTCGATATACCTTTTGATGTGGAGTTCCGTTTTTTGGTCATCACTCGGTTTACCCAAGGCAACGACGCGATATCGTTTTTCATTCATATACCGGGTAATCCGGCGAATCGTTCCACCTTTGCCGGAAGCATCCCGACCATCGAAAAGGATGACCAACTTTTTCCCGACCATTTCGAGATGACGCTGCATCTTGATAAGCTCTGCTTGATAGGGTTTTAATTCCTGTGCAAAATAATATTTCTGTACGGCTTCCACGACAATTTTTTCTTTTTCACTTACTTTTACATGCTTCGATTTTTTCGACGATTTTTTGATAGAAGCATCGGGCTTGATTTTCGAATCGGTTTTTTTTCGAGCCCTTTTACCACGCCTCACCGAAGGTTTATCATTCGCAGACGATTTACTTTTTCCTCTCTCATCTTTGACTGTTTTTAAAGACACCTTTGGCGATTCATTTTGCCTAGCCAATCTTTTTTGAGATGCCATACTTCCGGAGGTTTTTACCTTCAGCTCTTTTTGTTTATTTTCGATTTCAGTTTTCATGGCTCTTCCGTATCATTAAACTATTTTTTCTTCTTTTTCGCCGCCTTCTTTGCCTTTTTCGCTTTTATTTTTTTCTTTTTGTCTTTTTTCTTTTCCTTTTTTTTCTTCTTTTTCTTTTCGTCTTTTCCCGTGTCTGGCTTCAAGACCTTGCTTTTCTCATCTTTTTTGACTTTTTTCTCAAGTTCGCCATCCTCGGTTTTGAGTTCTTTCGCCATCTCCCCCCCTTTTTGTCTGAGTGTAATTTAGTATGGTCTGCAAGACATGGCAAAATCAAGCCTCGCTCCCTGAACACCATTCATAAACGGAACGCCAAACAAAATCAAGACAACCAGGGCAAGCCGCCGAAAGATCCGCAGACCAGACGGCGACTGTCCTTGGGAACACACCGATTTTATTTCAATGACACGGGTTTGTGTAACCATTTTTTCTTATCCGCGACCCTGCCGCACTTTTGACACACGAAGCCCGGGTTACTGACGATTGCTATATATTTGTCGAGCTTTTTGTCCAAAGATTTTTCACTCCACTTACACAAGCGTTTTTCCTTTTTCGCCATTTTTTTCTCCTTTCAAGCGCATGAACAGCGAGGGTAATATGTCGAAAAATATCCGGCACGCCGATTTCAAAAACATTTATGATCTTTACATGGGCGCAGCCGACCGTGATTCCGGAATTGTTTTTCAGTTATATCCGTCATTATCAATCTCTGTCCGATAAAACGAACGGGGTTGAAGCCACCTCCGGACGCCATCGGGTTTGGATTTTGTGATCCATTTTAACGCATCGGAAGCCGTGAGTTTAGCGCATCGCAATCCACGACCAACGCCGAATACGCATCGGCCCCATGATAATCCGGTGATTTGCCGTAACGTCGTATTTACCGAATGTAATTATCGCAGGCACCGGTGTACAGTACGTGTTCAGACCATAACGATACCGTCAGCAGATATTCATATGATGTGTTTATCGATGAGCACCGCGCTGTCTTTCAGGATTCGTCCGATGTAAGTTAATTTGCTAGAATTCGCTAGGACATGGGTGGTGAGATTGAATAACATGACATTAATAAAAAATTCAAATATTTTTAACGATGCATAGCATAGATGGTTTCGCCGCTTTTGACCTGGAACACGAACCCTGATATCCTGCGTATCCTTCGAACAGAACCGAACCCGATGGAAGTCAGCTTTTTATGAAAACGATCACTGCCTGCACCATGGATTGCCCGGATGCTTGCTCACTGGTAGTTACCGTCGAGGAGGGAAAATCATTCCGGCTTCGGGGAAACCCGGATCATCCGATTACAGCCGGGTTTACCTGCAAGAAGATCCGGAATCACGTCCGGCGGCTGCAATCCCCCGACAGGATCCTCCACCCCTTGCTAAAGAAAAACGGAAAATGGAACCGCATCGGCTGGGAACAGGCCCTCGACCTGTGTGCGGAGAAAATAAATCACTATCGCGGCGAACCGTTGTCGATTCTCAACGTGCAGGGGTCCGGTGCCCTTGGCGCGCTCAAATCTGTAACTGGTCTGTTTTTCGGGCGGCTCGGAGCCAGCCGGTTTCGGGGCTCCCTGTGCGATGCGGCCGGATACATGGCCTTTGTCCATGATTTCGGATCCCGTCGAAACAACGATATCCGCGACCTTACAAACGCGTCCCGGATCATCAACTGGGGAAAGGATCTTTCCCGGAGTTCGGTTCACCTTGCGGCCATGGTCCGAAGGGCCCGAAAAAAAGGCGCCAGGGTGTTGACCATTTCGCCCGGCGGGGATGGCAACACGTCCTTTTCAGACGACCACATCCGTATTCGGCCAGGAACCGACCGGTTTTTGGCGGCCGCCGCAATTCGCCGAATGATCCAAAGCGACGGTATCGATGCTCACATCATCTCCCACACCAAACACTGGAGCCCGTTTCGGCAAGCGGTCGAGTCCTGGACCGAAGCGCAGCTTCTCGAATCCTGCGGGCTCACACCTGCCGAACTGGAGACCCTGCTTTTCTGGTACCGGCAAAAAGACCCCACCGCCACCCTGGTGGGCACCGCGCTTCAGCGGTATCGCTACGGCGGTGAAAATGCGCGGTTCATCAACGCCCTGGCCCTGCTCGCCGGCCACATCGGCCGGTCCGGCGGCGGCAGCTATTATCATCTTCACGCATACGGCGCGTTAAATCTGGATTGGGCCCGGGACGGGGTGCCCCGGTCTGGACGCTCCTTTTGCAAACCCACCATGGGAAAAGAAATTCTGGAAGCAACAGACCCACCCATCCGCATGGCCTGGTTCAACGGCATCAATATCGTGAACCAGGCAGCCAACTCCCGGCAATCGAAAAAAGCTCTTGAGGGTGTTGAATTTGTCGTGGTGGTGGACGCATTCATGAACGATACGGCCGCTGCCGCCAATTTGATCCTGCCGTCGGCCCTGATGCTGGAGCAGGAGGATGTGGTCGGGTCTTATTTCCATGAATATGTGCAGTATGTCCCGGCTGTTCTACCGCCGCCGGCAGAGGCCCGAACGGACTACTGGATCATGTCGGAGCTGGCCCGGCGGATGAATCCGCCGGTGGAGATCCCCGATCCGGAAACCGTTTTCTCACAATCCTTAACCTCACCCCTTTTGGAGACGACACTCGAAGAGCTCCGTGAGCGGGGGTTTGTTCGGACCAACCGGCCGCCGGTGGCCTACGAGGAGCTCCAATTTGACCACGCGGATGGAAAGTACCGCTTCCCCATCGCGCTTCACCCGGAGCCGAATCCTCCCGACGGGTATCCGCTCCGTTTGCTTTCCTTGATCCGAAGAGAGGCCATGCACTCCCAGATCCTTGCCGAAGACCAGGAAATACCTCCGGCGGCGTGGGTCGCTCCGGACTGTCCCGCCATTTCCGGGCTGGATCCGGCAAAAGACGTTTTCATGGTGTCTCCTCAGGGGCGTCTGAGGGTGCGCCTTGAGGTGCTGCAGGGGCTGCATCCGGAGGTAGTGGTTTACCGGCGGGGGGACTGGATGAAGCTCGGTGGCGGCATCAACCAGCTCATCCGGGAACAGTTAACCGATATGGGCTGGGGGGCCGCTTATTATGATCAATATGTGCGGCTCGAAAATTAACTGATTGGTTTGCCCGTGGGCCCGTGGGCCCGTTCGCCGGTTTGCCGGTTGACCAGTTTATGGGTTTGAATCTACAGTTTAGCTTTATGGGATTGGCGTGTTGAGAAATGGGCAGTAAAGACAGCGCATTCGATGAATTCATCCGACTGTGCCGAAGTTGGTCTGAGCAAATGGCCGCTCTGAAAGAAGAAGCGCTTCGGATCGATTATATGCGGGGTCAGTTGCCGGAGCTGTTGCTGAACCGGCCCGTGGTCGGCGCCATTTTAAATCACATCGCCAAAGGGGATCCTGTCCTGAATATGGGCCGGTGCGGCATCTTTGAAAACGAAATCCTGATCTACCTCGATCCGCAGCGTCTGTTCTCGGTCCGGGTATACTTTCATCTGCCTGGAGAATTCACACCCATCCACGATCACAGTGCATGGGGTTTTAACGGCACTCCTCAGGGCGCCCTGGACATCGTCCGGTATCGCCGGGAAGACGACGGCGCCGACCCGAGGCGGGCCAGTTTGAAAAAGACCGAACAGGTGGTTCTTACTCCAGGGGAGGTGGGCATCGTACACCGCCTGGATGCCGGCATCCACCGGACCGGCAACACCACCGACCGGATCAACGCGATGATCAGCGTCTACGGCAGCCCGATCCGCAGGCTGTACATCCGCACCTTCGACCCGGGATCCGGCCGGATCGAGAAGCGGTTTCCCCCGAAGATCCAAAAGCGGCAGCTGGCCAAAATCGCGATGCGTCAATACAACGAAAAAATATAACCGTTCAGTCTGCTTATCTGTTGGTTAAGGAACCCTCGTGGAATTGTTCTAAACTTTTTTTGCAGGTTTCCTTTCTTTTCCCTTGAGCGTCATTAACTTTTTTTTATGGACTTCCGTCCATGAGCGTAAATCACATGTGTGATGATGGATAGATCTCGGAGGTGTATCATGAGTGATTCTTCAAAGAAATTTGACAGCAGCTGTTATCAGGATTGCGAATCGTCCTATCGCGAGTGTATGAGCAGCAAGGAGCACGAGTCCGTGTGCAAAATGAAGCATGCCCAGTGTTCCTGCGGGTGCGTCCTGAAATAGTGACCAACGTTTAATAACGGGCCTTGGGCCTTTCAAAATGGGGTTTTGACCATGGTTAAAACCCCATTTCTAATTGACGGACATGGATTATGTGGACATGGTCTTTAAACTGGGGCGAAATTACACCGTATATCGTTGTTGGGTCCTGTCCCATGACACCCGGCGATATTATCCGCATTCGCGAAGAGACCGGAGTATCGGCGCTGTTTTCGTTGCAGCACGATGAATGTTTGGCGTACTGGAAAATCGACGCCAAAGCGATGTGTCATGCCGCCAAAAAATTGAAATTGGCCACCATGCGATGTCCGATTCGCGATTTCGATGTTCCGGATATGCGCCGAAACCTACCTCGTGCCATCTCCACACTGGCACACCTCCTCCGATCCGGCCACCGGACCTATGTGCACTGCACCGCCGGGTTAGGGAGATCCCCGCTGACCGTTCTCGGTTACCTGATATTGATGGAAAATGTTCACAAAGACGAGGCCATTCGGCTCATATTGCGAGGTCGACCCGACGCCGTTCCAGCTTGGGAGGCCTTATACGGTGCCTGCGATGATCTGGAAAACCTGTATCGAGAAGACATTTCCATGCGTGCTTATGAACTGTATGAGACTGGAGTGAATCAAGATCCCCTCATGGACTGGACAAAGGCCAAATTTGCTGTTTTCAAAAAGGAATTGATAAAATATGTGGTTGATCAAACAGTGTAGCGCAGATTTGACCGAGACATACCGTTTCTTGAGCTGCGGCTGATCTCCTCGCCTGTGGCTAAATATGTGAAAACCCTTGCTGCTGGCCTTCAACGTTTTATTTTTAGTCAAGCCCTTCTGATAGTCGAGTTCCAATGATAAGTGAACGACCATGCCCGATAACAAATATACGCGATTTCAACTCTCCGATCGTGATCTGAACTTTCTGGTCGAAGTCGCCGCCCTGGATGTGCGGGACAAATCCCAACTCAAAAAAATCGTTCGGGAAGATGACGAATTTTGAAAACAAAACGCCACTCTCTGTTTTCGTAACTCACAAATGTTATCACTGCCTGGAAATCTAATCGACCTTCCTGAAATTCGGCAGCAGGAGCGCGTCTTTGCTGATCGACGCGATGCCGGTCGGGTCTTGTCACGGATGCTGGTCGACAAGATCGATCCCGACAGCGTTGTCCTGGCCATTCCGGCCGGCGGGGTGCCGGTGGCCTGCGCCATGGCCAAAGAACTGGGTCTTGACGTGGATGTGGTGGTGGTCAGTAAAATCACGTTTCCCTGGAATCCCGAAGCCGGGTACGGCGCCGTGGCACAGACCGGGCTGGTTCGCCTGAACGAGCGCGTTCTGGCCAGGGTTCGGTTGAGCGAAGCGGAAATCCAGGAGGGCATCACGTCCACGACCGCCAAGGTAACCCGGCGGGCAAATACCCTGCGCGGCGGGAAACGGGCCGTCGATATAACCGCCCGGCACGTGATTCTCGTTGACGACGGGATTGCCAGCGGGACGACCATGAGCGTCGCCGTCGAAGCGGTGGCGAAAATGAAACCCGCCTCGATCACCATTGCCACACCTACCGGGCATCTGGAGTCGATCCGGATTATAAGCGACACCGTCGATGCCATCTTCTGCGCAAATGTTCGCAGCGGCTCGATGTTTGCCGTGGCCAGCGCCTATGAGAATTGGTCGGATGTTTCCGAAGCAGAGGTGATCGAACTGCTTTCCAAGATCTAATCTGAACATGCTGCCGGGCTAACCCTTCGATGGGTTCGACAAGCTCACCACAAGCTCGTGCCTCGCGCTCCCTACGACGGGTTCGACCGATCAGCCCCGGGGCGTTCCTGCAGCGGCCCCTGCCCGGCCACAAATCGCCGGACCCAGTCGAATCCCAGCAACAGAAGGGCGGTGTCGTTGTCACGGATTTCGTCCAGACGATCCGAGGGAACATCGAAACGGGATAAAAAGCTGCTGTCGAAAACGAACCGACGGAAGGTATCCACATCGTAGGAGGCCATGTAGGCCATCTTCATGGCCGGGTTTTCAAAGGCACGTTGGCCGAATGGGTTGTTGGAGAATAGTGCGGCCACCTGAGCCCATTTCGCATTAATCGCGTTGTAGTCAGCCATCTGCTGGTCTGCCATCCATTGGGAGGCGGTCCAGTCCCCTTGCTCCCGGTGCCCGAGACAATACCTGTGACGCACCACGTAGCATTGAATGGCCATCCGGTCTTTTCCATCTCCCGACATGGCCGGTTCCAGAGGGTAAGCTCTGCAGGAGTATGGCCGGTCTTCATAAACGAGGCAACCGCTCTTGGACAAAAACGGACAGGGCCGCCCTTTCCGATCGCTCATATTCAGCATCACATCGGGAAAAGACAGGTTTTCCCGAAACGCCGTAACAATGTGCTGCGCAAGGAATTCCCCACTGCTTAGATCAAGGCACTGCTTGAGACGGATGATGTCATAGGGATAAAGGTACATGTCTGCGTCATGGCAGCATCGGGTAAAGCAAGCCACGCCGCAGTGGCAGGAAAATGAAAATGTACTGTTTCCCAGCAGATATCGGATGGTTCCTGTGCCCGGGGTGTTTGTTTTCTTAATCACGCGATGAAACCTTTGGAACGTTTAGAATTCTTTGTAAATCCGTGCCAGGGGATGCCCCTGGGCGTCGAGACTTAAATCGTTAAAATAGCCATACGGTGTCTGAACAGCTTTGTACCCAGCGGTTTCCAGACGATGCTGGGCCCGATCGAAGAGCGCTTTGGCGGAACCGGGATCTGCTTTTTCTTCACCCAGATGGGTAAAGGAGTGCAGGATCACCCGCTTCGTTTCCCATTTTCTCGCCAGCCATTTGGCATTTTTCACCAATTTGGTTTCCGCTGAACTTTGGCCTTCCACATCACGTGGCTCCACATGGATAAATGCCACAACCGAGTTTTCATGGGCATCGGAGGCGGCATCCGGAACATCGTCCAAGGTTTTGATGCTTGGATTCCATGCAAATCTGTCGCAATACCAGAAAAGTACTCTCATCTTATCGCGTCACCAAACATTTCTTACCTGAAAGTAATTTTTTCTATGCCTTCAATTTTGGCTTTTTCGAGTATCGAGGAAAAATTTTGTCTGGCTTCGGAAAATGCATAAACCGTCATAATGTCACCTCAACAACTTTTACACCAGCCTTTCGAGATGCATTTAGATAATTCAGGGGTCTGGGTGTTTCTTCCGTTATGCCGGTTCCTGCCTGCGCAGGGACAGGCTCCGGTTCGGCAGTCAGAAGTGTACACTTTAAAAGACCCGGATTCCGGATCAAGTCCGGAATGACAAGCGTTGGTGAGCAAAACTCCCGACTGCTGAAATATTTAAACCAAAACTGTTTTGCAGTCCATAAAAAGCGTTATATTTTTTAATTACGAATCATAAACAAAGATACGAATAGGATAAGGCAGGTCAGGAGGAATTATGATCGAAAGTTATTCCTTCGGAAACATCGTTGTAAACGGAAAAGCGTACCATAACGACGTCAAAATTATCGATGCCACCGTAATACCCGAATGGTGGCGAAAAAGCGGTCACGTGGTATCCCCGAAGGACGTGTCCGACCTGGTTGCTGCCCGGCCGGATTACGTTGTCATCGGCAAGGGGAACCCCGGCTTCATGAAGACCAGTTCCGAGGTAAAACACCTTTTCGAAGACAAAGGAATTACCCTCCTCGAGGAAAAGACCGCCAAGGCGGTAAAGATCTTCAACAGGCTGCACCGGGAGGGCAAGAAGGTCTGTGCCGGATTTCATCTCTCCTGTTGAACCGGGAAAGCTATACTTTCTCATAACAGAAGTGGCTTCAAAACCTCAGATCGCTTCGAAGGTCAAGGCGCGGGGCGGCGCAAAAGCGCAGCATACATATGAGTATGTACGCAGAGGGGCCTTGCGTCCTTGCCAAAAGATGTTCCGCAACGCGGAGATTCGGTGTTAGATGAGGTTTTGAAGCCACTTCCGGGGGTTAGCCCAGCGTAAAGTGCTTTCTCACCGGCACCGAGATGTCCCAGGTACAGGATAGCCCAGCCGGAAAATGAACCAGGTCCCCGGTACCGAATCGGACCACCTGGCCATCGGGCGTGGTCACCTCCACCTGCCCCTCCAGCAGGTAGCAGGTCTCGTCGCTGTCATAATGCCAGTCGAACCGGGACACCTCCTTCTCCCAGATCGGCCAGTCGAAAATTCCCTGCTCTTTGACGTCCTCGACGTCAGGCCGTTTTACCTCTATTTTCATGATATCCCCCTCCGCTGTTCAAATAATTACCATAATTATGTTTCGATTGAAGCGTATTGGGAATCACGTTTAACAAAAAAAATCTTAACGCAGAGGCGCAGGGTCCGCAGAGAAGGTATCTATTTTTCCAGAATCCCTGAGAAGGGGATTCTGGAAAATGGCTGCCTCACAAATGCAGTAACGATCTGTATTTTCTGATGGAAGTCCTTTTGCTTTTCGCCCTCCCTGCCCTGCCATGGTCATGTCAGTAACGACGGCAGGTCAGCGATAGGCAACATTAGCATCACCTCTGCGTCCTTTGCGGCTTTGCGGTAAATGATTGTACCAAAACGAAAAGGAACAGAATTCTGACAATCGCTATAGTTCTCGTCAGCCGTTCAGGCGCCGTACGAGTTCCGCCACCCGCCGCCCCAACTTTCGGCCGTTTTCCTTGGTGCCGTCGTCCGGTGCACCCACACAGGCGGTACCGTAATGGCCGGTAGCCGACAGAGGATCGCCCACAATGATCATCCCGTAGATCAGCAAGGCCTGGATGATCGACATCATGGTAGTCTCCTTGCCGCCGGTAGGGTCGCCCGATGTGGTGAAGGCAGCGCCCACCTTGTTTTCCATTTTTTTGCGGACGCCGACAAACTCGTCCAGTACCAGTTTCAACTGGGCAGCCATCGTCCCGAAGTACACCGGTGAGCCGACGATCAGTCCATCGGCCCCTACGAAATCGTCCTTTGTCACATCCTTTGCGTGGCGCAGAACGGCCTCCACTCCATCGATCTGCCCAACACCCTCGCCGATCGCCTCAGCCAACCTCCGGGTATTGCCGCCTTTGGAATAGTACAACACCAAAACGTTCATTTCCTCTCCTTTCCAGTGTCTGCAAACTATAAATCAACGGTCCAATAAATAAAAATAAGGGACGAGCCAATCTTACCCCCTCCCTCTGGCTCCCTCCCGCCAAGAGAGGGAGAACATATCGTCCTCCCCCTTGATGGGGGAGGCGCGGTGGGGGTGACAGAATGGATGATTAGCGTAGCCTTGGTTCTGTTCATAAGATCGCATATTTAGAGTTCCCAATAATGGGGTGACTGTGTTAGATTTCCAAGAGAATGCCACTCCCCCCACACGGACATATCGAGAGTCACAGGTGGCCAAACTACACTGAACGACATGGCTTTTTCTCTTTTAACCGATGGGTGAACAGATTTCAAAGAATGAGCGGGCAAAGTGCCGGCTTTCAAAACAGGGGCTTTCGCCAGGAAGTTGTCTGGTCAAAACAGAGGACGGCCGGCGGCCGGCTTGTCTCGCGACCCTGAAATACGAGAACGACATACCACTGCGCCTCATCACCTCCGTTCACCTGTCGCGGCCTGAAAACTATCTCTCCATTTATCAGTCGGGGTGCAATTTTTCCTGCCGAAAATGTCACTCATGGTATTTCAGCAAAGCGGCGGACGGTGCCTGGTTCACACCGGAGCAGATCCTTACCAGAAGCGTGGAATACGAGACGCTGGTCACCCTTCGGGAGCCCCGGGAGAAAGCCACCGCCTGGCATGCGCAGGAAACCTGCCGATGCTGTGGAAGTTGCGTCATCCGGGGGCGGCCGTCGAGCAACTGTCCGGGTGTTCTTGATCCGGATGCCATCCGGTTAAGCCCGCAGGGTTTTGGTCCGGCACGGAATATTGTCGCGTTTACCGGCGGCGACGTTACCTGTTGTCCCGGATTTTACGAGGAGTGTGCGCGTCTCATCAAAACCCACACGAATCTGTGGGTATTGATTGAAACCAATGGTTACGGGCTCACCCCTGAAAACCTAGACCGTCTCCAGGGTTCCGGTGTAGATGCTTTCTGGCTGGACATCAAAGCTCACGATGCCGACAAGCATAAATGGCTGACCGGCTGTTCCAACACACATATCCTCAAACTTCCGGAGGAAATGCTCACACGGGGATTCACCCTGGAAGTCCTGTCCCTTTATATTCCCAATCTTGTTGAGGGCGACGAACTGGAAACGATCGCCCGGGATCTGTTTGCTGTGGACCCTGCGATCCCATTTACCATCCTGGCCTTTTTCCCGGAACATCGGATGGAAGATTTCAGGAGTCCCACCGTCAAGGAAATGGTTGACGCTTATCGGAACGTACAATCTACCGGATTGAAGAACATCAAACTCGGAAATCTGGGAGTATTTGTCCGCAGCGACGAGGACCTGGATACCCTGATAGCCGGCATCGGTTCAGGCGCACTGTAAGTTGAAATAGTACGAGGCGAGATTACGGCTCCCGGTTAATGTTGGACTGCAATCGCAGAAAATTGCCGCCCAGGATCGCCGACGCAAGCTCGGGATCGAGTCCCAGAGATTTGACTTTTCTCAGTTCGGAAGCTGGGCTGCCAAACGGAAAGTCGGATCCGAACATCAGCCGCCTGTGCCCGTACCGTCGAAGGTACTCGCGAATTTCGGTCGGGGACGCCAGCGCGGTGTCTCCCCACACGTTGTCCAATTCCCACAGCCCTGCTTCGGCGATGGCACGAAAACCGCCGTTGAGCATGCCCAGATGCGGGATGATCACCCTAACGCCAACGGCAAGTTCCCGGATAAATCGCAGCGTGTTGCCGAACTCCTCCTCCAGCACCACCGGTAAATTCCTGCGTCGAATCTCACCAATGGCGCTGGGGCACTGAGGATCGTCGTAGCAGTACACCGGCTCGTTGTCGTGACGGTGCCACTTGACGCCGCAGTGTGATGCCTTCAGCTGATCCACCGCAAAGTCGTTCCAGATGAAAAAGTAAGGATATACGGTGAGTTCTTTGGGTTTCAATGACAGCAGATACGCATTGCTCTGCTGTCGACGTCGACGCCACTCCGGGCTGTCGGTAAAATGAAAATCATACCGGTCATATATCTCCATAACAGGCGAGAAAAAAGCGACCCCGCCGATATTCGTTCCGCCTGCATCCCGGATGTAGTCTTCGTACGACTGCGGCATACTGCGGTCAATGACGCCGCAATGCGCGTGGGAGTCGATGACTGTCGAGGTCGCTTGTATCATTCCCTTCACCCGGGAGAGTGAATCCCGACTCGTTATCTTCTACTTGATCTCTTCTTCCGTCTCGGCACAGAACTCTTTCTCATGCGCCCTTTTCTGATCCTGCTTTTCCTCAGGACCGCTTTTCGCTTTACATCGCCATATTTTCCAAACCTGCCGCCCATGAGAGTCTTCTTTCACCATTCGCGGGTTGCCAGAACCGCCTTTAAGACTTTATTTTAGTTTGATATTGTTTATCTGTTTTCCTATATCATGTTGGAATGGATCAACCAATGCTTTCGAAGACTCCCACCGAGAAGATCGTCCATATTCTAATCTCCGACGACGGTATATTCCCAAACAATGGCCGTTTGCCGCTGCTACTCTACAAGGGGACGATTGAACTACCTGCCCGCGATCCGGCCCGGGTCGTTGAGGAGCTGTTTGATTCCCACCGCTGGAGCGGATCCTGGCGAAACGGCATTTTCGGGGTCCACCATTACCATTCCACCGCCCACGAGGTGTTGGGTGTCACCAGCGGGAAAGCACGGGTTCAGCTGGGAGGACCGACGGGATCGATATACAAGGTGAAAATAGGGGATGTAATCGTCATTCCGGCAGGGGTTGCCCATAAAAATTTGGGGGCAAGTCTCAATTTCCGAGTGGTCGGTGCATACCCGGATGGGCAGAACTGGGATATGAATTATGGAAAAGCCGGGGAACGGCCGCAGGTCGACCGCAACATCGCCCGGGTGCCGCTTCCGGAACAGGATCCGGTCTTCGGTGAAAACGGCCCGTTCACCGAGCTGTGGCACATCTGATCCGCTCTCACAAACGCTTTCCTGGGGTATTGCTACGGAGGGAGATCACAGATCAGTGAGCTGCAATGCCAGCTCCATGGCCAATGCCTTTAGGAGTTCTCCCGATTCGAGCCCATCGATGAATCGGCGAGGAATCCCTGACAATCCGGTTTGAGCGCCAACAAGCGTGCCGGTGATAATGGTCCGCGCCTGATTTTGACCGCCGCCGTTCACGGAATGGAGAACGGCGGATTCGAAATTGTCATGAAAGCGGGCCGCCAGGTAATAAGCGGCCGGAAGCATGTGGTAAATGGCGCAGGGCATCCCATAGACCAAAGATACCTTCCACGCCGGCTCTATCCGGATGTCCGGGTCAGCCGCTGCGGAAGCCATGTAGGACGGCGTAAGCAACGCGTCCGGGGATGCAAATCGGCCTGCCCGTGGCGGGTCGGGATCGCCGGGACGGGGCGGCTCCAGATTTCCGTGGGTCACGGCGTGGAATGGGAGATCGCCGCTTTTTACCAGCGCCATGAGTTTTCCCGACAGGTTTCTGTCGAAAGGCTCCCCTTGCACCAGGAGACCCAGCGCCGCGCCAAAGGCCACGGTCATTGAAACGATGGTGTCATCACTCTGGGTGAGAACGGTGTTGCCGGCAATAGCCACCGCAAGCTTGGCAGGATTCATTGCGTAACGGACGGCAATGGCAAGGGTCCGTTCGATGGCTTCGGTGGTGTCCGCATGCCCGCCGATTTGGCCCCACGGCAGTTTCCGCTCCACCCGTTTACGCCATGCATCGCGTATCGATTGGCTGGTATATCCGCCGGGCCCGCTGAACGGCTTGCCGTCCAGAAACGGAAAAAGCTCTTCGTCCAGGCGCCGGCAAAAGTCTTCAGCGTCGTATTTGCCGCAATCAACCAGAGATCGCACCATGAGGGTGAGAATAAACCCGGCCTGTGAGAGCTGGCCGGCCTTCAATCCACTGTGATACCGACCGGGCTTTGGATCGGTATATTCGTCGATCCAATCGCCGTAATCCCGGCGAAGCTCGTCGAGGTCGTAATACCAGTGAGGACCAAGCCCCAATGCATCGCCGATAAATGCGCCCATAATGGCGCCTGCGGCCCGGTCTTGTATATGCTCATTCGACATGCGAGGCTCCTTATGGTCATTCTCGCGCAGGGATGCCGTGAGAGGCATTCGTTGCTCGGGTGCATCAGCGGGTCGGCTCAATCCAACGGCACATGCTCTTTCGCCGCCGAAAGATTAATCTCCTCCTGGCCGGCGGCATCGATCTTCAACGCCCGGTTTCTGAAGTCTTCGGCATCGATCTTGGCTTCGACCCACTCCCTCCAGGTCTCCGACTGTGAAGAGATTATGGCCTTAAAATCTTTGGATGGATCAAACCGGGACAGGGCATCATTCGCTATCCAGACGCAATAATGGCATTTTTTCTCATCGCCTTTTGCGACGGAAAAAAAATAGCGGAACTTCGCACTCCCGGGTTTCAAGCCTTCCTTGATTTCATAGTTCTTGTAGGACCATGTTTTTTGCATGTTTCCCCCTCGGTGAGAATACCATTGTCAGGTTATAGAAAAACGGGATTTGATAACCAAAGGTAAGCTCAAAGGACCGACTGTCCATGGGTTCCGGTTTGCCTCACCCCCCGCGAATAATTACTATGTTACAATTGGTTGATGTGCTACCGAATCTACAAGGCAATGGGGGTGCGACGATGGCCCGGGCGAAGATTCAGCGCCACGAAAATACGGGAGGGGTGACGGTCTTTTATGACGGTGCGTGCCCCTCGTGTGTCAGAGACCGGGCGCAATATGAAAAACTCTTGGGCAGCAAAGGTGCTGATATACGCTGGTTTGATATTACAGGCCAGGAAGCGCTCCTGCGGGAGATCGGCATCGACCCCCACAAAGCGTTGACGGAACTGCATGTACAAGATGAACGTCATCAGGTACTTTCGGAAATGGATGCCTACATTCTCCTCTTGAAAAAAGTGCCCCTGTTGAAACCTTTGGCATGGCTTATCGGCCTTCCGTTGATTCGCCCCGTGTTGGCAAAAGTGTACCACGGGATGGTAACAAATAGATTACGCCGTAGTGGTCGCCTGTAAAAAGAATGGTAGATCGACCAAAAGAAGACCTGATCCCCAATTTGTCGGTTGCTGTCGTTGGGGCCGGTCTTTCCGGGTTAAGGGCGGCCACTGTGTTATCGGACCACGGCCACCGAGTTACGGTATTTGAAAAATCTCGTGAGCCCGGTGGTCGGATGGGTGCATTGGAATGGAAGGGCACATGCGTCGATACCGGCGCCCAGTACTTTACCGCCCGAGACGCTCGATTTCGCCGGCATGTGACATCATGGATCCAGGAGGGAATTGTTTCCCGTTGGGAGGCTACACTGGCCTCTGTGGATGCTCCAGGGGAAATTCGATCAGTGGCCACATCTTTGGATAGATATGTCGGCACGCCCTGCATGAATCGTTTGGCTGAACATCTGTCAACTGGTCTGAACATCCGGCGTAAATGTGAGGTGAGTGGTATTGAAAAATATGATGGAACATGGCGACTCGTCCACACCAACAAAGACCCGGATGAGACCTTCGATACCGTAATCATCGCGACCCCGGCCAAACAGGCCATCTCTTTGCTTCCATCCGGATCCGAATTTGTGTCTGTGGCATCCGGCGTTCGAATGCTTCCCTGCTGGGCGTTGATGGCCGTTTTTAATAAGACGGTATCCCTTCCCTATGACGGGCTGTTTTTTAACAGCACGCCGCTCTCCTGGGCTGCACGAAACAACAGTAAGCCAGCTCGCTCGACCTCCGAAATCTGGATGTTGCATGCGGCCAATGACTGGACAATCGATAACATGGAAGCAGATTCCGACGAGATCGCCGATACGCTGCTCGAATCTTTTTTTCATTTGACCGATGTGCCGCGGCTCCATCCCCGAACCGTCAAAACGCGCCTGTGGCCATTTGCCGCCGCATCCCCTGCCTTGGACGAAGAATGTCTCTGGAGCGAAAAGGAAGGCATCGGCATATGCGGAGACTGGTGCGCCAATTCGAGAATTGAAGGTGCGTTTTTGAGCGGTACCGCAATCGCCGGCCGCTTACTGGAAAAGGTCGGCATGCAGGGTAGTAAACATTGAGTACAGGTCCATTACCAAGCAGGAATTCAAATACTACCCGGACCGCGGAAGACTTAAGTTGGCTTCAAGCGGATAACCAGGGAGGCCTTTCCAAGTTCAAGAAATATTAGATTCATGTCATCGCATCCAAAACCTTCGAGCTGATGCTGTTTGCAATTCGACCGGCGGATATTGAAATTCCAGCAATTTATCAAATTAACTTCTATGTTTCGGGTAACAAAGCTGTCATTCCATTTGAATGAGGTTGTTTTAAAAGGGGCCAAGGACTCAAGGTTTACCCGCCCACCATAGGTTTATCCGCCTGTGGCGGGCGGGTAAACCTATGGTGGCGCCGAAGGCGACCAGGGATTCAAGTGGTCGAGGAAAAAGCTAAACACACAAATAAAAGGGTAAAAAAAAGAACACTTGAACCCTTGACCCCTTGGGTCCTCGGACCCTAGTGTTCAATTATTCTGTAGAACAGCAGTTTCTGTACTTCAGTTCAAAAAACCTCAAAAGAACAAGGAAGATACAACATGTTTGTTAAAGCTTATTCAGCCAACGAGGCCGCTGGGTCTCTGCAGCCCTTTGAATATGAACTTGGAAACATTGGTTACGATGAGGTCGACATCGACGTGAGTCATTGCGGCATCTGCCACAGCGACCTGAGCATGCTCGACAACGAATGGCAGATGACGCAATTCCCATTTGTGCCTGGACACGAAATCGTCGGAAAAATCAAATCCGCCGGCCCGGGGGTGACCCATCTGGCCGTCGGCCAAACAGTCGGTATCGGATGGTTCTCCCAGTCCTGCATGACATGCGCGCAGTGCATGTCCGGCAATCACAACCTCTGTCCCGATGCCCAGGGCATCATCGTGGGCCGACATGGTGGTTTCGCGAACCTTGTGCGCGCCCACAAGGGATGGGTGATCCCGCTTCCCGAGGGCGTCAATGCAGGTACGGCCGGGCCCCTGTTTTGCGGCGGTATCACGGTATTCAATCCCATCGTTCAAAACAACATCCGTCCCACCGATCGGGTCGGCGTAGTCGGGATCGGGGGCCTTGGACACATGGCCCTCCGGTTCTTGCGCGCCTGGGGGTGCGAAGTCACCGCATTTTCCACAAGCCCGGACAAAGAAGACGAGGCCCGGCAACTGGGCGCGCACCATTTCGTCAATTCCCGCGACACCGGGGCACTGGAAAAACTGGCCGGACATTTCAATATGGTCCTGTCGACGGTCAACGTCCCGCTTCCATGGGATGCTTATGTCAACACACTGAGTCCAAAGGAGAAACTGCACCTGGTTGGGGCGGTACCTTCAGTGGAAGCGGCTTTTTTTCCGTTGCTCATCGGCCAGAGGTCTGTTGGCGCATCGCCTCTCGGAAGTCCTGCATTGATCGCCAATATGCTCGAGTTTGCCGCCCGCCACGGCATCGAACCGGTAACCGAGACCTTTCCCATGTCACAAGTCAACGACGCCATGGAAAAATTGCGCTCCGGCAAACCCAGGTATCGATTGGTGTTGGAGAATGACTTTTAGCTCAAATATTTCATGAAATTTTTGAGCGAATTGGTTTATAACAGTTGCCATAAATAGGTTGCGATTGAAGATTGGGGCCAGGTTTCGGAACGGAATTCTGACAATCGCTATAGTATAGTAGCTATTGCTGTCTGGTGGGTCTGCTTGTCCTGAGCACCGTCGAAGGGCGGCGAAGCGTCAGAATGTACAACTCCGGCTCGTCGACCAGCATTTCGACTCGAAACCTGTATGGAGAGAACAGCTGTTCCGCTTCTGATTTTTCCGGGAAGTCATCGAAGGGAAAGGGGGAGTTTCGTCTCAAGCGGTCGACAAACCGTTTGCCGAGCGGGTGACTGATAATCAGGCGACCGGCCGGCGTCATCATCCTGGCGACATTTTTAAACGCACCGGCCTTGTCGACAATATTGGGGTAGCACGCATTGATAAACACCACGTCAATGCGTGCATCCGGCAAGGTCAGGTCACGGACGTCCGACAAAATCGTCTCGACACCGGGATAATTCTTGCGCAACCGCTTCAGCATCTTTCCGGCAAGATCGCAGGCGTAAATGCGGCCCGGCCGGTATGATTGAAGCAGGGGCACAAGGATGCCGGTTCCCGTGCCCACGTCCAGTACCACCTCCCCGTTTCGGATTCCGGCAGCGGCGACAATCCGGCTCAACCGCTCGGGAACACCTTCCGGCAGTGGTGGTTCGAACCGTTCCACGAGTTCGTCGAACCGCTCGCGCTGGATCCGATTGAGCCGTTGAATCTCTTTTTCGTCCAGTGTTTTGAAAGGCATAGCGTGTTCTCATGTGAAGGAAACAGGTCATGGTGATTCGGCCGTCTCAAAAAGCCGATCTGCACACCATGTCGCGTATCTATGTGCAGACATGGCGTGATACTTACCTGAGTGTGCTGCCCTACGACTACTTATTCGAAATGTCGGCTCCGACACATGAACAAGCGTTTGTGAATCAGCTCGACAGCAACCAGTTCACCAGTTTAGTGGCCGAAGATGCCGGTAGGGTTATCGGTTTCACTACCGGAGGCCTCGAAAGAAACGGCAATAACATCTACGGCGGTGAAATCTACACGCTTTATGTGCTGAAAAATTTTCAGCGGCAAGGGATCGGCGGAAAGCTGGTATCCGCATTGGCCGAACAGCTAAACCGGATCGGCATCTATTCCATGCTGGTTCGGGTCCTCAAACGCAATCCCTACAGACGGTTCTATATTAAAATGAACGGCACCTATCTGAAAACCGAATACCAGCATTTATCCGGTGAAAATCTCGAGGTGGATGTATACGGCTGGCTGGATACCACCCTGGTCAACAATAAAACAACCATACCTTAGGGATTTCGTGAAAGCTTCACCCCTCCGTAAGATCTCAGCGGCTGCCCGTCTGCGATCCGTCATTTCAATGTCTCGGAAAGATATTCCGTAAATCGTTTCCACGATTTCTTGTCGGCATCTTCCCGGTACCGGTTGCCGCCAAACACGGTAAACGCATGGGGCGCGCCGCTGTAGGTAATCATTTCATGGGAAACGCCGGCGGCCTCCAGTTCCCCGGCAAGCCGGGCAAACTGGTCCATGGTAATGTTCGCGTCGGCCGTCCCGTGCAGAATCAGCAGTTTCCCTTTTGTTTTGGAGTAGTCCTGCCCTTGGGGTGTGGCCAATCCGCCGTGAAACGTGACAAAGCCTTTCAGCTCCGCCCCGGACCGGGCGAATTCGAGCACAGCGGCCCCGCCGAAACAGTATCCCATGGCCACCGCGTTATTGACATTGGCGCCATTGGATTTTGCCGCATAAAGTGCTCCCCGGAGCAGATCGCGCATTTTGTTCCGGTCCTTGTAGAGCTCGCCGGTGTGCTGGCGTTTGTCCTTGACTTCGGTCGGCCTCACCCCGACCCCAAACAGGTCGGCGGCGAAAACCGCATATCCCATATCGGCCAGCATGTCGGCGCGTTTGACTTCATAATCGGTCAGGCCGTCCCAGTCATGAATAAGCAGCACCAGGGGGGCGTCGGCCGAGGGGCTGACATAGTATCCTTCGTAGGGTTCTCCGCTAACCTGGTACGACACCACCTTGCCGGCAGCGCCGGCGGTGGAGGAAAACGCCAGTATGAGTAAACATGCGACAATAGCTTTCATGATATGTCTCCTTTAACCGCAACAGTAAAAGCGGTCCTGATGATTCACTGAGTTAATTTAGTATTTTATTTCAGAATGTTAAGAATATAGCGGGTTTAATTTGGCTGAAAGATATTGCCGGGTAACACCTCTGTCAATTCCGGCAGATAAAAGAAAACAACCGGCTCAAAACCACTTGTTGTAAATTTTCCGGTATTCCCCGCTTCCTTTCATTTCGAGAATGCCCAAATCGAAAATTTCCTCGTAGGGACTCTGGATATGCTGGGGGAACACCACACCGTATTTCTGTTCGTCGAACATCTCACCGACCACTTGGATCGAAGGGTCTCTTTTTGCCGTATACATCAAGGCCGGGGCATCATACACGACGGCATCGGCGGCCCCGGATTGAAGACTTCGAATCAAATCATCCAGGGTCTCGGTCCCCATGACGGTGACATCATAGTAACGCATGAAGTCTTCACTGGTCGTCCCCTTGATCACCGCCACCTGTTTCCCTGAGAGGTCCTGGAGTCCTTTGATCTCCCCGGGGTCGATTTGACTGACCGTCAATGAAGAGGTCAGGGTTGCCGTGAATGCGGCGAACCAGACGATGCCGATAATCATCCAGACAGAAGCGATCAAACGGCCGATAATTTTCCTCGGGCACTTATCGCCGTATCCGACGGTGGTCATGGTAACGATAGCCCACCAATAAGCGTCCACAATGCCCTCGCTGTACCGGGTGGGAAAACTTCTTGGGTCTTTGTCGCTTTTTTCAAGAAACCAGATCGCATGGGCAACCACCGTGAGGCCGATGGCAAATATCACCAGGGAATACCCAATAACTCTCAAAATCTTCAGGACCAGATCGTGGATTCGGGTATCAGCAACTTTTTTCACCGCCACGATCAGACCCGAATCGAAAAACGGATGCGAAAAATCAACCCGTTTTTCCCTTTCTGCGGTAATAGTGAGACCCGAGAAGTTGATATCGCACTCACCGCTTTCAACCGCGTTCAGGACCTCCTGCACTGAACCATAATAGACGAACTCCGGTATCAATCCATTCCGCTCACAGATCGCTTTTGCCATATCGATGCAAAAGCCCCTTCCGTCTTTGAAAACAAAGGGGGGGAACTCTTTAACAGCAATTCTGATGCGGTTGGTGGGCTCCTGCGCCAGTGCGGGAAGACCCATCAGAATCAGGATGCACAACGACAGGGCTATTTTTTTCATTCGATGCACCTCCTGGACAGGTTGCAGAGGTTCAAGTTCGAAACGGACGGTACGCAATAGTGGTATCCCTACCGGTCGCAACTGTCAAATGTTGAAAGCAGATATCATTATGTTGAGAAAATCTACGTCGAAAAAGCCAGATAACGACATGATATCGCGATCGGAATCGCAATCGGGATCGAAACAGGATGGCCGGCTATATCGTCGATACCGATTCCGAACCCGATACCGATTCCGATGATTTTACCAAGGTGATATCGTTACGCAATCTACCCATCGGAGTGAAATAAGGATGCCAAAATACCCGATCTCCCGGCTTGTCGGTAAGTTATTCCATGTCCACCTTGACATGCCCGTGCCCAATGTCTTCTATACTTCTATGGACAGCGACCTGTTGATCAAACGCAAATTTACATTCCGTGTCGGCGATCAGAAACTCATCCTGATAAAAAAGCCGGTGGAGAGCGCGCGGCACGTCATCATGAAAGCATTGCTCTGGGCGCTTTATCTTCCCGAGTACCCAGACCTGCAGGTCGAAACGGGTATCGACCACAAGTACAAACCCGACCTGGTGCACATGGAATCCGGAGATCCCGTCTTCTGTGGGGAAGCCGGCAGCATCGGGACATCAAAGCTGCGCCGCATACTGAAGCGGTTTCCGAACACCCACTTTGCCTTTGCAATCTGGGGGGCCGATCTGAATCAATTTGAAACCCGGATACGCCATCAGGCAAGAAAGGCGAAACGGACCGGACCGGTGGATGCCATCCGTTTCTCACCGGATGCCGACAGGCTGTTCATCGATGACCGCGGGAACATCACTATCAGACATAACGACCTGGAATGGCGGAGGATTGTCTGACGCCGGGGAGGGAGAGTGCTATGTTGTGGAAAATAACTCTATCACTTATGCTTTATGGATGCCTGCTACCGGTTGTCGCAGTCGACGCCGCCGATGGTGGAACACTTGTCGAGAAGCTTAAATCCGGCGGTTATGTGCTGATGATTCGCCATGCCTATGCACCGGGCGGGGGGGACCCTGCCAATTTCACCATCGGCGATTGCACCACCCAGCGGAACCTCAACGATGAGGGGCGCTCTCAGGCCCGCCACATCGGCCGATGGCTGCGCGACCGGGGAATTGCATCCGCCCGGATATACTCCAGCCAGTGGTGCCGCTGTCTCGAGACGGCACGGCTCATGGACCTGGGTCCTGTCAGCGAGCTGACGGCCCTTAATTCCTTCTTCGAGCTGCCCCAAAACCGCGAGCCCAACCTGAGGGCCCTGCGGGCGTTTCTGGCCAACCAGCCCACGGACGGGGAGCCGATTGTTCTGGTCACCCATTTTGTCACCATATCCGGCATCACGGGCGAAGCGGTGTCCTCCGGCGAAGGGGTGGTGCTGCGCCTGAAAGGAGAAGGAGAACATGAGTATGTCGGGCGGATGGGGTTCGGGTTCTAGTTCCAAGTGCGACAGACCTGAGCACCGATTCTATCTAACCTAGCCAAATACGGAACCTGGCTTGAGCTGGAAATTCGGCCCACGCTGTTTCCGGTTTCCCGCCCAGGATTTCTGAGATCTGCCCCGCTTGCGTCCAGCCGCCGGCCGTCGCGGAGGCCGGGTTTTCCGTGGCGTCCCGGCAGGCAGTAGCGCCTTGTAATCAAACCCTTCGATCGTCCGGCGTTCGACCGGAGTACCGATAATGCGATCAATGGCCTTTACCATGTTATTATCTTCACTGGTCATAAGGGTGAAGGCCTCGCCGGTATTGGCCGCCCGCCCGGTTCTGCCGATGCGGTGGATATACGCTTCCGGGGTGGACGGTATGTCATAGTTGATGACATGGGATACCTTGCGGACATCGATGCCCCGGGCGGCGATGTCGGTGGCTACTAAAACTTCGTAGGTGCCGTTTCGGAATCCGTCCAGTGCGGCCTGTCGCCTCCTCTGGGAGAGGTTCCCTTGAATAGATGCCGACCGAAAGCCCTTCCGGACCAGTTTCTCACCCAGCCGTTTTGCGCGATGCTTCGTGCGGGTAAACACCAGGACCGAGTCGGCCTGTGTTTGGTCCAGGAGTTTCATCAGCAGCGGTGTTTTCAGGTGGGCTGCGACGGGGTAGAGCGCGTGGCTTACGGTTTCCGCCGGCGCGGTGTTTCCCACCTGGACAATGGTCGGATCACGCAACATGTCCTTGGCCAGCTTTCTGATCTGGTGCGGCATGGTCGCTGAGAAGAGCAGGTTCTGCCTTTTTTTCGGCAGATGTTTCAGGATCCTGCGGATGTCGGGCAGAAAGCCCATGTCGAACATCTGGTCCGCCTCGTCCAGAACCAGTATTTCGACGCCGGAGAGGTCCACGGTGCCACGGCCCAAATGATCCAGGAGCCGTCCGGGACAGGCGACGATGATATCCACGCCCCGTTTAAGTTTCTGAAACTGTGGATTGAAACCCACACCGCCATATATGGTAGCTGTCTTAAGCCCGGTTTTTCGTCCCAAGGTCCCGATGGCCTGGGCTATTTGCTCAGCCAGTTCACGTGTCGGGGCAACGATCAGGGCGCCCGCACAGCTGCGCGGCTGTCTCACCAGATGATCCAGGATCGGCAGGGCAAACGCGGCGGTTTTCCCGGTACCGGTCTGGGCCAGACCCATAATGTCGTTACGTGCCATAATCGGCGGTATGGCCCGGGATTGGATCGGGGTCGGCACGGCAAATCCCGCCGCACGCACGCCCGCTGTAACAGCGGGGTGGAGATTAAATACTTCGAAATTCATTCATTCCTTCTTTCCGTGTTCCATAAAAAAAGCCCCGGATACATTCCGGGGCTCACGATATTTTTCGATTTCATCCAGGAACACTAAGTCTGCGCGAAGCTATCAGTCTGAACTCCGACTGTAAAGCTTTATTTGATGACCATTGGATAATGGGAACGACTTTTCCACAATCCCGCGCCTGAATTGCACGCATGGACCTGGCAGTGAATATAAAACAAGGGCATCTTCTTTATCTGAGAGGATGCCCTTGTTACACGGAATGGCACACTAAACGACGGTGACATTTACAGCAGAAGGACCTTTTTGGCCCTGCTCGATGTCAAAGGTAACCCGGTCGCCATCATTGAGACTCCTAAAGCCGGTGGCGTTAATTGCCGAATGATGAACAAACACATCCGGACCGTCTTCCTGCTCAATGAATCCGAAACCTTTCCGTTCGTCAAACCACTTCACAGTTCCATTAGCCATAACAACATCCTCCTTTCTTATAATTTTCATCTTCCAACTGGAGGATGCTCATGCGATATATACATTGATCCTTCAGAAAGAAACTAAACTGACACCATGAATCAGCAATTTATCGGATAGCAAGAAATTAATCCCTGTTTGGACAAATAGCAACAGGGATATCGACCCCTAAGGCACAGAACGGGTGTAACGCCCAGGCCGTCGCTCTACCCTTCCTCATAACCCTCAATAAGGCTTCGATCATCAAAACGGACTTCAGAATCCAGCCCCGGATCGCCATTGAGCAAACCGGTCACTCTATCGGCGATAATCGCGGCGCAGGATCCGATAGGGTAGAAATCTTCCGTTCGGAGAACTGAAATCAGTGCCTTCTGCCCCGTTTTTATGGCAGCGCGGATGTCTTTGCCATCGAATGAAACCTTGTATATGAGGGAATACGTCCCCTCGACGGTGGGGTAGCTGATACGCTTGCGTGATTTTGTATCGAGAACAGCATATTCTTCGATTGAAAGTCGATCTGTCTGATCATTCATGGCGATGTCGTATCGTTGTAGCATGATAGGCTCCCACCTGCGGCTAGCGCTGTTGAAGTTAAATCGAGGTGCTTGATTTCCAAAAAAACCATGGACCAATCAGCTGAAGTTCCATGGGGATATCATCAGAAGAAAATCTAATTCAGGCGAGAGGAATATGAGGCTGAGTTAAATCCGATCCCAATAACGTTTTCTACAAAACTTTTATAATTTATACAATAATTTATATTAGTCCTTGTTTCTTTAAATGTCAAAGGCTCCGCCATGCTCGGTTCAGGTGATGCCATCAACCGATCAATACGGATCGCATGGAAATGGACCCCATGGTGACTTTTTTACAGAAAAAGGAAATTGTGTCGGATTGTTCCTGCTGCGCCAGTACATACAGCAGCGGCAGGAAATGTTCGTTGGTGGGTATGGCCTTGGGGGCGGTGCTGCCCAGTGTTTCGTAGGAGACAAGCGCGGAATGATCACCCTCCAGGATCAGCGCGGCCAGTTTGGCATCGAACTCCTTCGCCCAGTCAAAGGCGGTATCGTCCCATCTTGAAACCCGCAGGTTGTGCACCATATTGCCACTTCCCATGATCAGGACACCCTGGCGGCGGAGGTGTTTCAGGTTCCGCCCCAGCCGATAGTGAAACGCGGGCGGCTGGTCGAAATCGAGACTCAGCTGCAGGACCGGGATATCCGCTTCAGGGTACATCCGGCCCAATACCGACCAGGATCCATGGTCCAGTCCCCAGCCGTAGTCCAGGTGAACCACCGTATCTGAAATTGCCTGTTTGATGCTGCGGGCCAGATCCGGTGCCCCGGGTGCAGGATACCGTCGTTCATACAGCGGTTGGGGAAATCCGGCGAAATCATAAATGGTGGACGGTGCATCCATGGCCGTAATCCGGGTTCCCGTCGTCTCCCAGTGGGCCGAGACACAAAGGATAGCTCGGGGGCGGGGAAGTTCTTTCCCCACGGCTGTCCAACCCCGACTGAACTCATTGTCTTCGATGGCATTCATCGGGCTGCCGTGACCGACAAACAGGGCGGGCATCAGTTCAGACATGGGGTCATGCTCCGTTAATGGGATGCAGCGTGAGAGTCCTGATTTGTTTTTTGACTTGGTTGGAATTTAGAATTCAAGGGGTCAAGGGGTCAAGAGATTATTTAGAAATTCTTAGCGTTGTGTGGGTTCATATAAATTCTAGAATATTCTTTGATCTTCCCCGGTATTCCTGATTTCAACTCAGTTAGTATCCTCTGCAATTATCTTTTGGTGGCAGTTATTAAGCTCTTCACTTGACCTCTTGACCCCTCGGACCCTCCCTGAGTAACAGCACTCGAACCTTCGAATTCCTGGAACTGTTGACTCCCTGAGCCCCTGAACCCTCGGTCCCAATCACGGCAGAGCGTACACAATTTCCATGGGCAGTCCTTCATCATCTTTCGCCGGATTCTGCGGCAGGGTGGATGCTGTTGAGTTTGCGAGCCTGGCCGTCACAGCCAGAACCATAGCATCCAGAATGTCATCCGAGGCCGCACCGTTTCTCCTGAGTCGGATATTCTCGAACGTCCGATACCGTCTATCTATCCCAAACAATCAATGACCGCCTCGGCGGCTTTTCGCCCGGAGAGCATGGCCCACTGAATACCCGGCAAGCTGCCGTGTTCGCCGGCCACAAAGAGGCCGGGACGCACCATCGGTATCGGGGTGTTTGGATCGGCCGTAGGCGGGGACTGGTCGGGCAGAGCATGGACCATCCGGAAGGTGGCCAGGTGCTCCCAGGCGGCTGCCTCACTGCCGAACCAGTCAACGAGCTGATCTTTCACACGGAAGAGCAAGTGCGATTCGCCCGCGTCCGGATGACCGAGTACGACGACGGAAACCAATGTTTTGCCGGAAGGTGCGTAGGCCGGGGACACCGCACTGGGAAAAGCGACGTTGTTGATCGGGCCGGTGCCGTCAGCATCGAGAACCAGAAACGGCGGATGCCATTCGGCGCGATCGCATGAAAAATACAGACATGTTTCGGAGATGGATCCGCGACTCCGGGGTATTCCCAGCAGCCTGTCCGCTTCGGGGCCCTCGGTTGCCACAACGATAGCGCGGGGCGAAAGAACGGAACCATCTTCCATCGTGACCGCATTGTCGGCAATCTGCCGGACTCGAACATTGGTTCGAAGGATTTCGGCGGGAAGATCACTGGCCAGTTGACGGGGAATCTGCTCCATGCCCATTGCCGGCAGCGCCACATCCCCTTGAGCAAACATGCGGAGTACATACTGCAGCACGCGGCTGGAAGCCCGGATCTCAGGGTCGAGGCAGACCCCTCCAAAGAAGGGCACAAAAAAACGCGCGATCATGGTTTTGGAAAATCCCTCGGCTTGGAGAAATTGCATGGCGGTGGACTCAGGCTGCTGGAACAGGTCTTCAAATCCTTCCGTGGTCACGCGATGGGTCAGCCTGGCCAACCGTATCCGGTCCACGAAAGTCCCGATGGGCGCGGTGATGGTGCCGATCACATCCCTGGGCCGCCGTAGCGGATCGGCAACGGTAAAACGTCTTCCGGCGACCTGGAACATGGCACCGGGGGCAAACGCATGCAGGTCCAGCTGTCGGTAATCCAGCACCCGCTTTGCCTCCGGGTAGGCGGTTTGCAGCACTTGAAACCCGTGATCCAGAAGGAAACCGTCGTGACGGTCCGTTTTAACACGCCCGCCGATCCGGTCGGATGCCTCCAGCACTGTGAATGGGATACCTTCGGTGTTCAGACGGCGTGCGCAGCTCAATCCGGCGATACCGCCTCCGATGATGACAACGTCGTTATTCGGGAGTCTCATGGAAGAGTTCCGTTAGCCCGTCTGCCCGTGGGCCCGTTTGCCCGTGGGCCGGTTTGCCGGTTTGCCGGTTGGCCGGTGGGTTCGTGATTTCGTGCGTCCGTTACCCGTGAGCCGGCTTTCAACTTTCAGCCTTGAGCTTTCAGCTCTCTGTATCTCCACAGGCGGATCCAACAGACCGTCGACCCAGCGCCGCGGGAAGCTTTCAACGCCGTGGGCCGCTCCTAACAGCGCGCCAAGCACGGCACCGCGCCCCGCATTGTCTCCTCCGAGATTGGTGTTGACGATCAGCGCCTTTTCCGGGTCATCATGATATTTCAGGGCAAGGTAAACAACGGCAGGAACCGCGTGTTCCACGTAGCAGGCCGTACTCAAACGCCGGCCGATGACGATCTCGTCCGATTCTGCCATCCACGTCATGAAGGGATACAGCGCCAGGGGGTGTTTTCGGGCGCCGATGTGATCTGTGATGGCCTTCCGGAGCGGTGTTCCTGCGAGAACGTTCAGTAGAAGATCGATGAACAGCAACGCCGCCGTCGTCATCTTGGGGCCCGGATGGGTCAAGGCAAGATGCTCCAGGGCAGCCGCTCTGGCCCGGTCCGGCAGGTCCTGGTAGAAAACCACGATGGGAACGATCCCGACAAGGCCCCCGATGTGTTTTTCATCGACCCCACATTCATCCGGGGGAAGACCTTTGGCGTAATTGGTAAAAAAATTACGGTGACATTCTTCGATGTAGGTGTCCCGGTGCTTTCCGGGGGTCGTCATGAAGGTGATATATCGTTCCAGAAAATCTTCCGCAACGTAGTCGCCGTTTTCACGGAGCGATTCCAGAAGCAGTTGGCTGATCTTGACGTTCAGGGTATTCGCGCCGGCCTCGAGAAACTGATGGTAGTGAACATTTTTTTGGCCCCAATACCGGGCCTGACTGTGCAGAATTTCTCCTTTCGCATTGATCGCAGAAAAGGACGATCGCCAGAGAATGCTGTCCGGATGTGGGTTTTGGGGAGAGAGAAAGTCCGATACGTAACCGTAATCCCTGAGAAGTGCCCGGCGGTCGTAGTACCAGTGAACCGGCATGGCCAGTGCATCACCGATAAACATTCCGTAAAGAGCTCCGGCACGTTTCGCCGTGGTCCGATTCCTGTTCTCACGTATGACGTCGTTCATCGGTCAGCCCCATCATGTAAGATAGGTGTTCAGGATGTCGGACAGCCCACTTGCACACTCCCGATGGTCTTTGAATGCATAGCCGGCCAGCAGGCGGCCCTCTTCGTAGACGTCGACCCCGGGCGTCAGGGGCGGAAAAGTGAAAAGAGCATTTACGATGGTCGATGACGAACCGCAGCGCTGTGCGGCGACAGCCCCGGCGTCCGGCGAAATGCTGTACAGCCCGGTCGTTTCGTCAGATTGCCGCTCACCAGCGCCCGGCCACATCGCCTGCTGGACAATGCTTGGGGGGATAAAAACGGCGCAAACCGCTTCCGGAACACGAATGATGCCGACCATCTCCTCGAAAAAGGCTTTTTCTTCAGGAGCGATGTTCTGAAAGGTCACGATGCGGCCGGCCTTCAGGTACGGTCCCAGGGATGTCAGCTGCTGCTTGAGGTCACGATACCAGTCCGCCACGCGGGTCTCTTCAGAATATTTGCGGCCTGGGTCCCGCTGCGAGGTTATCACCCTGGTTTTATCTTCCTCGATGTTGGTCATCCGACAGTTCCTTTATATGCTATTTGTCCTTAATGTGTTCTTTTTGCAGAAATATGGAAACGATGAACGCAGAGTCGCGGAGGACGCAAAGGAACTGCATTTTTCCCCGAATCCCCCCCTGGCGGGATCGAGGGGTGGGCCCGTTGGCCCGTGTGTCCTCTGCCTTCTGTCCTCTGCCATCCGACCTCGGACATCCGACCTCCGACATCTGACTTCTGTCCTCTGCCATCCGACATCCGACCTCTGCGCCGTTGCGGTGATAGGTTGATCGAAAAAGGAATCGGAACGCCATTCGGAAAATCGCTACACTCAGGGCGATGTTCCCTGCTTCGGAACTATCGTCAGCGCCGATGCTATGGCCAGCAAAGCCAACAGCACCAAAGGCACGCCGATCAGCAGAGGGACGACGGCGTAAGGGCTCAACAGACCACCGCCCTGGCTGGCACTACGCTCCGCGGCACGCATGCCATAGAAACCGAGTATCACCGCCAGAAGCCCGGGCGGCAGCAACAGGCCATGTGTTACGATCAGCGCCTTCCGGAGCCGTACATGCCCTTTCCAGGTCCGGCGACCCAGACTCACCATCCACAACCCCAGCAATCCAAACGGAGCGGCATGCAACAGAGCCAAAATCATGGCAGTCAGCAGTCTTGTCGGAAAGGCTCCGGAGGACATGTAAGAAAGGACGTGAAATGCGGAAATGATGATCCAAGCTGCCAGCAATAGAAGAATGGTGCCCCATGCGAAGTGGCATATGCTTAAACCCCGGATAAGCCAGTTCGAAAGTGTCCTCACTATCCGTTCTCCATTTGCGGACCATGTGGCCTGGGCACCATGGGATCGGCCCAGGCAATATCGTTATTATACACTGAAATTAGATAGAAAGGCACTCTCAGTTAGAAAAAAGAAGGGACACTCTCAGCAATTACAACGCTGATGGTGATCTGACCGAATATGTAAATGCTCGGCTCACCACCTAAGATTCTATGTATCACGAATCCTCTACGTCCATGTTGCCGGCGTATCGCCCGGCGACGGCATTATCCACACAATTATCGAGTTCCTCATCCGTTGCGGATCCACGGTCCTTTAACGCATTGAGAGGACAGATAAATTCATTGCCGGCATCATCCTTGGCGCGCATCCAGATATTCTTTTTTTCTCTGGGCGTGACGTTCGCAGATTGGAAAAAGTTCCGCAAGCGGCAGTGACAGACGTTTCCCCTGATTTATCCTATGACGGCAGGAGAAATCTTAGATTGGTTCGACCGCCGGGCCCCGCGTGTTTTCAGGCGCAATCTGTCGAAGTCGGAAATCCACCTGTTGGAATCCGAACACTTAGCACTGGAGAGGCACGCGGATGAAATCTCGGCGCTGATCCATAATTTTCTGGCGAACATCAACACAGGTTAAAGAACATGGGTGATCCGCTGATCAGTTGGGTTCTTTTCGGTTGCGTCTTCCTGCTCGGCATCAGCGCTATCGAGCATTATTTCAGAAAGTCCATCATCCCTTCCATCTGTTGGATTATGCTGGCAGGGATCGCCTATGGGGCCGCGACCCGGACCCCTGCCCTGCACCTGCCGAAACTACACCTGGCACCGGATATCGTTTTGTTCGTATTCTTGCCGATTCTGATTTTCGACTCGTCCCGCAAACTCGAATGGACCGAATTGAAATCGGTCGGGGTGGAAGCCGGTGTGTTTGCTTCTGTTGGCGTGATCGCTTCCATGGTGCTGATCGGTCTGGCGGTGGGCTGGATCGCCCGCATACCCCTGCTGGATGCCTTGCTGTTCGGAGCGATCATCTCGGCAACGGATCCGATTGCGGTAGCGGCCATATTCGACCGATTCGAATTTCCGGAAAAGCTCCACACATTGATCGAAGGCGAGTCCCTGCTAAACGACGGAACCGCCGTGATTCTGTTCACCACCCTCAGCATGGCGGTGTTTCAAAGCACCGGGATCTCGGTGGGAGAGTTGACGTTCAGGCTCGTTCTGGCGACCGGCGGCGGCATCCTGCTGGGCTGCGCTTTCGGCTATGCCGGCGGAATGCTGGGCCGCTACTGGCATGAGCTGCACGACCGCTTCATCGGTGCACTCCTGCCGTTGATCACCATGTATGCAGCCTTTGTGGTCGCCGAGCATTTCCTGCACGTCTCGGGTGTCATCACGGTCATGGCCGGCACGTTAATGCTGACCAAAATCCACTACGCGGCCGGACATTCCCGCCGTGAAGCCCGATCGGCCGATGAATTTTTCAACCAGTTCTGGGAATTCTCGGGGATGTTGGCCAACGTCGCCCTGTTTTTCCTGCTCGGCAATGACATCGGAGTCCATGCGTTCACATTGCAATGGCGTCAGGTGCCGGTGTTTATCTTGATTCTCCTGGCATCCAGAAGCATCGTTGTGTATCTGCTTTCAGGGACGCTGCGAGCCGCTCATCGCGAGATTCCCCTGTCGTGGCAGCACGTCCTCAATATCGGGGGCCTCAAGGGCGCCCTGTCGATTGCCCTGATTTTGCTGCTGCCCAGCGACTATGTCTACCGGGAGCTGTTTCTCTGCACCACGTTTGTTCTGATTATGTTTACGCTGATCGGCAACAGTCTCGCCATGCGATGGTATCTGAAAAAGACAAACCTTACGTGAATTTTTGGGGGGGATAGAGGGGGGACGTGACATCCGTCATCCAGACTTCTGTTGGTTCGGCGTGGTCATCGATTCCATGATTGAATAAATGGGGCGTACTCGGTGTCGGGGTGAAGATCTTCCCGCACCGGCGAGAAGACTTCGATGTACATCGAATCTTTTATGGCATACATACCGTGTTCCGCGTTACCGGGAATGCACCAGCTGTCCCCCGGTCTGCAGTTGTAGATCTGGTCGCCAATGAACAGTCGGGTCCTGCCGGTCAACAAGTACCCTGTTTGTTCATGGGGGTGGGTGTGAGTTGGGATTCGGGTCCCCTCCGACAGCTTTAATTCAGCCATCAACATATTTGGGCCGTAAACCAGGGTTTTCTGCTTGCTACCTTTTATGGTGGACAGGTAACCTTCCCTGCTGCGTTTAGTGAACATAGGCCTTCCCCATACGCCTTCCCAAACCTACCGCTTGCTTCAATCTCCTGGCCACATCATCCAGATAGATAGGGAGTTACGTTTAACGGATATCAGTATGTAAAGGAGCTATTTTCCTATGTAAACCCACCACACGTTTTGTTCAACATGCAATTGCCGCTTTTTCGTAACCCATTTCACAATCCGTTAACCCATAACGTCCCTATCATGCCTTAAATAGGGTTTGCCGGTGATCGCCTTAGATGACGATCACCGTATGTTTTCGGATTGGTTGGTCCGACCGCAGATCCATCATTCTACCATTCTGCCGAGTACCAAGCCCCCTTCAACTGCCCGCGGCAGGCCGATTGACCAGATAAATGCCGCTGCCCACCAGCACCAGGGCCAGCAGCAGCAGCGGCGTCATCGGTTCGTTCAGCAGCAGTCCGCCTCCCAGAACGCCGAAAAGCGGCGTGAGGAAAGTAAACGAGGCCAGGCGGGACGGCGGATAATGTTGAATGAGCCAGAACCAGGCAAGATAGGTGATGGATGCGACCCAGAAAGCCTGGTAGGCGATGCAGCCCGCAATCACCCATGTCATACGGGTCACGCCGGGCTCTCCCATGGCCACAGACCCGATCGGCAGTACCACGGCAGATACCACAAGCTGGTACAGGAGGGTCTTGCCAGGTGAAATCCGCACCAGGGGACTGGCTTTGATCAACACCGTCGTGGCCCCCCAGAAAACACCGGCGGCCAGGACCATGCTGTCTCCGACCAGCATGCGAACCGTCAACAACCTGAAAGATTCACTGAAGGCGGCGACAATACCGGCAAACGCGCAGCAGAGCCCGCCGACCTGAATCAGCCGGATTTTTTCTCCGGGAATAAACAGGTACGCCTCCAGTGCGACGACAAACGGTGAGACGTACATCAGGACGGCCGACCGGGACGCATGGGTATACTCAAGGCCCCAGTAGAGCAGGAGAAACTCTCCTGCGAAAAGCAGGCCTGCCGCAATGCCCCACCACAGGGTGCCGTCTTTCTCCCATAACGGTACTCGACGGATCCCCATCCAGACGCCCACCAGAACGGCAGCGCCCAGTGACCGGATGCCGGCCTGCAGCACGGGAGAAATTCCCTGGATGGCAACCTTGATGGTGACCTGCTGCAGGCCCCAGCTCGCGCAGAGGGCTACAAGGAGCGCCATGACGGCAAGATTCAGCGACTTAAACTGGGTGGAAGTTTTTTCCGTCATTCAGGCCGTTTATGATTCCGTTCGGTTGGGATCATCGCAATCCGATATCTTTAAATTCTGCGGAATACAGGGCGTGCCAAAAGCTTGTTCTATTGCATGAGGGTCGGTCTGCAACCTGTCGGAACTTATTTATGGCTACGGCGATGATCCATCCCCACGCTTCTATTTCAGCACGCCCGGCCAATTTGCATCGGCTTTCCGGATGTATCCCGGGATATCCTGCTCCCACTTTGTTTTTATCTTGACGTTGTAGTTAAGAGCTTGCCGTCAACGAGTGACCAGGCTTTTGCCGGATTGACATCCGCCGTGGTTCCCTGGGAGATAGCCCAGGCACAATATCCGCCGTATACCGGAGCATACTTTTCAGGATTGGCCTTGAACATATCCCGGTGTTCTGCGCTGTCAAACCGCCATTTGGCATCCTTCCATTCGACTTCATACGTTTTCGACCCTTTGACCGGTTTGCCATCCGTGTGAAAGGCCACCGGGTCATAACCCTTTATCGCAAGTCCCCGCCAGTTTTTATTTATCTCACTCTTTGCTTCGGCCAACGAGGGCGCCGTAACGTTGACCAACATGGCCGTGGCGACAACCAGCGGAATTAACATCAGCTTTATATGCATTGTTATTTCTCCTTATGGTGTAACGGCTGTAGTAGAACACGTGAGGCCGTCTAAAAGTTGTCGTAATGCATCTTTATCATGATCGTTCCTTCATGGCGGTATTTTTTCCCCATCACATCCGAAATCTGAGTACCGAAAATACCGCAATGCTGTTGCTCCGGGGCGATCGGCCGCGTCAGCGTTTTAACGCCATGAGACGGTTGAATATGCCTTTGACGGTGGGTGTGAGACGCCCCCGGTTGTAGGCGTCTCCGCATTGGCGAATCGCCTCGGCCACCGTTGGATACGGGTGAATGACATTTGCCAGCTTTCCCAGCCCCATCCCGCCGTGCATCGCCACGGTGATCTCGCTGATCATATCGCCGGCGTGGCTGCCGACGATCGTCGCCCCCAGGATTTGGTCCGTTCCTTTTTTAACGTGAATCTTCACGAACCCTTCCGTCTCCCCGTCGACAATGCCGCGGTCGACATCGGCAAATACCCGCGTGAAGGTCACAAATTCGATGTGTTGTTCTTCCAGATCTTTTTCATAAAGCCCCACATGTGCCACTTCCGGTTCTGTGTAGGTCGCCCAGGGAATAATCAGATTCGAGAATTTGTCGCGACCAAAAAACAGCGCGTTGCGGATCACCAGCCGCGCCCCAAAATCCGACATGTGTGTGAACTGGTATTTGCTCGCCACATCACCCACAGCATACACATCCGGATTGGTGGTTTGCATGCGATCGTTGACCTTGACCCCCCTGCGCTCATCGTATTCGATGCCGGCGTCTTCCAAACCGAGGCCTCTGACGGTCGGCTTGCGACCGGCTGCGACCAGCAGCGCGTCAAATTCCAGTGACCGTTCTCCATTGCCGTCTTTCACAAACACGGTGATCGGAGGTTTTCCACCCCGGGTTTCAACCCCCTTGTAGTTGACATGATAGGCGAAGGTGACACCGTCCCGGCGCAGCGCGTGTTGAACGATCTGTGCCGCATCCGGATCCTCCTTGGGCAGAATCTTGTCGCTGCGGGAAAAAACCGTCACCTGTGATCCCAAGCGCTGGAATGCCTGGGCCAGTTCGAGCCCGATGGGTCCTGCGCCAATGACACCCAGGCGCGCAGGCAATTCTGTCAGGTTGAATACCGATGCATTGGTGAGATACGGCGCCTGTTTGAGGCCCGGGATGTCGGGGACGGCCGCCGTGCCGCCGGTTGCCACCACCGCCTTGGCGAACGTGAGCGTCTTTCCGTTGACCTCGATCGTATTCTCGCCGGTAAATTTGCCCTTGCCGATAAAGACATCCACCCCGAGTTTCTCGCTGTAGCGTTCGGCAGAGTCGACAGGTGCGATGCTCGCCCGCAAGCGGCGCATCCGCTCCATGACAAAGCCGAAGTCGACAGTAACCTCGCCGTTTATGTGAACGCCGAACTCGGCTGCGTTGCGGACCGCCGCCGCCTTGGCGCACCGCAACAACAGTTTGGACGGCACACAACCCACCGTCAGGCAGTCACCGCCCAGCAAGTGGGACTCGATAAGTGCCACACGGGCCCCGACACCCGCCGCGCCCGCTGCAGAAACCAATCCGCCGGCGCCGGCACCGATCACCACCAGGTTGTATGACGGTTTGGGCTCAGGATCCACCCACCCTTTGGGGTGCAGGAGATCCATAAACTTGGTGTTGTGCTCATCCATCGGCGAAACACCGCATGCTTCGAGATCGACCTGAGAAAACGAGGCCAGGTTCGTATCGCGTCCCGGAATTTTCGGCTGGAGCGACAGGCTTCGGTCACCCGGGGACGTCAGCGGTGTCATGAAATCAGCCCAGCTGACCGTGCTGCCGTCGGGTTTGCGTGCCGCCGTGCCGTGATCCTCGTCCGACAGGAAACGGTAAAACAGATGCTCGTTCTTGAATGCGTGTGCATCGAGTACGTGATGAATTACACCCGCGTTGAGCATCATGTTTCCAATGCGCACGGCGTCCTCTTCGTGGCTGGCGATGCCTTCCTCTACCAGTTTGTCGACCGCCTCGCTTCCGACAAAACACTTGGGGTACGTCTTCGGCGGAATCCCATATTTTCGATCACCAATGTCGAGGACCCGTTTCACACGTTCGCTGAGTTCTTCGAGGTCGGTATTATCAAAAGACGCTTCTGCGTCCATTTGGTTTTCAGTTGTCATGTAACCCTCCTTCTCGGTTTTGCTGATTGTGCCAAACCCGGATCTGTTTACCCTCCTGTGGTGGGAATCACACAGGAGCTGGGGTTACCGGATCGGTATCCATCACTTTGCAGTGAAACATCCAGACCCCGGACCCGTACCTTCAATCGGAACATATTTATGAAAACTGCTATACCGGTTTCAGATGCCGGATACCGGGTCAGTTCACCATCAACAAACATATCGATGCCGTTGACCCAATCGGCCTTGGCGGGAGCGGACCAGGCTATGGTTCTGTGATACGGTCACCCCCAGAAAAAAACGCAGATTTTTGGATTTTATATTTCTGATAATAAGACCAAAATCACCGTTCAAAAGCCAATGGGGGAAAATAGTTCCGGGAAGGAACCCGAGGGGAACATCCTGGATAGGGGAAATCCGGTGCGTTCTTCATACTTTTGTATTTACTGAAGAACGTGCCACAATCACATACGCCATCAGATAATACATAGTCGCCTTTGTTGAACCATGGACACATCACTTCATAGTGCTGTGACTTGCCTTTGGCATACACCAACAATCTGACTGCACGCAGAGCTTCATCGCCGTATTGCGAAACCAACTCAAGGCTGGGGGGCGGGCCGTTTTCGGTAGACTCCCTAAACGAAAAGCCGACCGTGAGGCGTCCGGCATTGTCTGATCCGACGTAGTCAAAGTCGAAAAACCCATGCGTCCGATCGCTTTTTTGTCGTACGAAACTTCTCCGATGTGAGATGTCTAGTGACTGTAATTCGCCGATGGTGTTGTTGAATTGCCGGCAATTCTCAATCGACCGCCGTGCTATACCGTAGGCCGGGTCGAAATGCTTCCTTGCCAGGGTATCCTTTTCCGCGTTTGAAAACCGATCAAAGGCTATCTCGGCCCACGGCGTACTCAAATAAATGAGCAACGCGACGGATGCAATCGCTATCGCGATATTTATCGGGCGTGCGCTTGATTTCGGCGGACGATAACGGACGATGCAAAGGGCACCCCCTATAAATGCAGCCGCGAGAATGCAAAAGAGTATAGCCATCAGATCCACTTCATTAGGTCAGATACAGCTAGCGAGACAATTGCCGATATCGCGAGGAACAGACCGGCCGTAACGAAGAGAGACACAGGTATCGGGCGTGTCCCAGTCCGGGGAAAGATAAGGTTACCCACGGAAAGCACGAGGGTGGAGGCAAGGAAGCAGCAAATGGGAATCGCAAAGAAACCCTGCAGGAGGCCGTCTGGTACGTCGGTAGGAGCATCTATCCACCATCTGTGCACCACCAGGGATTTCGGCCCCAGCTTCAGACCGATGAACCCCGCGACCATCGCTGCAACAACCCACAGAACGGAAGTACGCCATGGGAGCCGGGCATCGTTCGTCTCGTTCATCGTAACCACTCCAGTCCATGTCGAGAAGCATTCTTGCCGGCGGAGCCCTTGAAGATCCGACAGCCTGGCAATCCGCAGGTAGCAAATAAAAATTCGCACATTGCGCCTTGGGATCTGACCATATCAATCCAGGTCATTATTATAACATAGAAATCATCTAATAGACCACTGCTTGATCAGATTAGAAGATCAACTATTCGACGTAAAACTGGCTGTCTAAAGCTATTTCGCAGCCCATTTATTTATACGTTTGTCATTATGTCAATTGATTAGCTTGGCGCGGCCCCAAAGCCCCGCAGCATCTATGCCGTTTATCATGCTCGGTCAGCATCCGAACCAGGCGGGAAGTCTGTTTCAAGAGTGTTTTCCTGGAGGTCCACACGATCCCCTGGTTCGTTCATCGACATCCGTGAGCTTATTGTTAGGTATTGATTTAATTACAAATAGAATTCGAGGCCGGAAAATCAGAACAATCAAAACTACAATTTAATTTGACATACTAAGCGCCCAAAATGTATTCATAAAATAATAAAATTGTTCATGGTTGGTATGCAAATGAACTGAACGCTCCCTTCAAATTGTTAGACGTGTCCTTTCTGATCTCTCCTGTTCGCGTTTCTCGATGGTCTCTCGACGCTTATCAACCAGGCAGATGTACTTTTGCCCTGTGGACGGGGATTCACGTTGGCCGGAGTAGCAAAAAAATTTAAACATATTTTCCAGGGAAAGGATGACAAAATGGTGGCACAAGAAAAGCAATATATTAAAACGTTCAAGGATGTGTGCAAAAAAATAAATTCTTCGCTTGATATAGGCAACGTGTTAAAGGCGATAACTGAAAACACGGTAAACATATTAAATGTCAAAGGATGTACAATTTTTCTTCTCGATAGAGCCGGAAAGAAATTAATTGTTGGTTCATCATGCGGTTTAAGTGAAAATTATGTGAAGAAAGGACCGGTGGACTCCGAAAAGAGCATTGTCAGTACGTTAAGTGGAGAGTGGGTAATGATTTCAGATATAGAAAACGATAATAGAATTCAATATCGAGATGAAGCAAAAGAAGAGGGAATCGCATCCATCCTTTCCGTTCCGATGTCCGTTAAAGGAACGATAATTGGCGTACTTAGAATTTATATTTCGGATTCCAGAACGTTTTCAGATGTCGAAAATGAATTCATATCCGTTCTGGCAGAGATCGGCAGTATCGGTATTGAAAACGCAAGAATTTATGACCACCTGAAAACCGAGCATGAAAAATTGATACACGATGTTAATCGATGGTTCGAATTCGGAGTATCACATGGCAAGTAGAACCTGACTCAAAGATGTTGAGAACATCATTTATTCTCTCCGGCGAGACAAAAAAAGGAGAATGGAAAAATCGTTCTCTCCATTCTCCCCTTATCGATTTCTGTCATCAAAGAATGTTTATCCTGCTATTTCACGTATAGATGTGAAGCCCGGCTCAGCTCTTCGATGATGGCCAGTCCCCTGCTTTCGGCCTCTTGCTTGAGAAGTTCCGATTCGCCCACGGTGAGCGCATCGGTCAAGCACACCTCTGCGCAGACCGGTTTTTGGCCGGTGGTGATCAGGTCGTAGCAGAAGTTGCACTTGTGCGATATCCCTGCCTTTCCGTCGAACTGGAGTACTCCGAATGGGCAACTCTGCATGCAGGCGCAGCCGCAGTTGAGACACCGCTTGGCTTCGGCCATCACCATGTCTTGGGTCAGGGTCTGCTCCAGTTCGTTGAAATTACCCTCTCGTTCCTCCGGGGCGAGCCTGGGTATCGCAACCCGCTCTGATGTGTCGTATTGCTCTCTGAAGACCTTTCCGGCCATGGTCCAATCCCTTTCCTCCGCCGCCTTCAGGTCCAGGCCGCGCACGTATCGGTCGATGGACGCTGCGGCCTGCTTCCCGCTGGCGATGGCTTCGATCACGGACGTGGAACCGTGCACGGAATCCCCACCGGCAAAGACCCAATCCAGGCGGGTCTGCAGCGTCAGGGGGTCGGCCCAGAGTCTGCCGGCGGAAGTCAGGGCAATGCCGCCATCTTCTGCGAATTCCCGCTCGCCGACCAGACTGATGGAAACAATGGCCGAATCCGCCTCCATGCTCGTCAACTCACAGTCGTCGTATGCGGGAGCGAACCCGCCGTCTTCGTCAAACACCGCGGTGCAGCGCTGAAATTCAACGCCGGCGAGCCGGCCATCTTCTTCCACAAACCGCATCGGGCCCAGACCGTTGATGATCTCGATATTCTCTTCCAAAGCATCGTTGATTTCGTGCTCCCATGCCGGCATCTCGCCACGCTGCTCCAGGCAGACCAGAGAGACGTTCTTTGCCCCAAGTCGTTTGACCGTCAGGGCGGCGTCTACGGCCGCGTTGCCGCCGCCGATGACGATGACCTTCTCCCCCAGCTCGACCGGGTTCCCCAGGGCCGCGTCTTTGAGGATATCCAAGCTGCTGTGCACGCCGGGCAGGTTCTCTCCGACAACATCGAGCCTGCCGGTCAATTGTAGGCCGGAGGCGATGAACAGGGCGTCGTAGCCATCTTCCCTGAGAGTGTCGATGGTGACGTCGTCACCCAGCGCCACATCGGTTCGGATGTCGACGCCCATATCCGTGATAACCCGGATCTCGGCCTCGAGAATGTCATTGGGGAGGCGGTAGGCCGGAATGCCGACGGCCATCATGCCGCCGGCCACCGGGAGCTGCTCGAACACCGTCACCGGATAGCCTTCCCGGGCCAGAAAATAGGCACATGTCAAACCGGCCGGTCCTGCACCCACAACAGCCACCCGTTGATCCTTTGCCGCCTTGATCGCGGGCACATGACGCGTCTCCGGATCCAAATCCAGATCGGCAATGAAGCGCTTGATGGCGTTGATGGCAACGGGCGTATCCTTCTCGCCCCGCGAGCAGGCCTCTTCGCAAGGGTGGTGGCAGACCCGGCCGCAGACCGCGGGAAATGGATTTTCCTTTTTGATGAGCTTGAGGGCCTCGTCGAATTGACCCAAAGCGGCCATGTTGACATATCCTTGGACGTTGAGGTGTGCCGGGCAGGTGGCCGTGCAGGGCGCCGATTTTGCCTTTTCCTCGGGGTAGGACCCGGTCTCGGCCTGGCAGCCGGCGCACTTCTCCTCATCGATCTGCACGACACCTGTCTCCAGGTCCTTGGCGATGGCGCCCTCCGGGCAAGCGTCCAGACATCCCGGTTCCGGGCAGTGCTGGCAGGGACGGATCCAGGTATCCATGGTCAGGTCGGGGAAGGCCCCCTGGACTCGCGATTCCACGCGAAGGTAATACGGGATATTATCCGGGTCGGCGGTCTGGTGGTCGAAGAGCTCATGGTAATTTCGGCAGGCCACGACACACGTTCGACAGCCGATGCATCTGTTGAGGTCAATCATCATGCCTATCTGTTTCATGGTCTCACCTCCTTATGTGACAATGCGCACGCGCGTGGACACGTGGGCCTCCCCACCGATCAGGTCCTGATAGTCCAGGGTGGTTCCGGCGTCGGCGATGAGCCGGTTGTCGCTGACGCCGCCGGCCGCAGTGGCGACCGCTCCGACGGTGGATCCGAAACCGTGGGCCAGACCAACGCAGTCCGGCCGGATCCGCTCGGTCAACGCCACAGCCACCTCGACATCGCCGCTGGGAGACTGGACGGTGACGTTGTCACCTTCAGAAATACCGAGCTCACCGGCGGCTGCCGGATTCATTAGAAGCGGATTGCTGTGAAATCCGGACACCTTGTCTCGAAGCTGCGGGTTATTGAACGTCCACTGCCCGGAACCGGCATGGTATATGGTGCGATAGGAGACAAGATAGAAGGGAAATGCCTCTGCGTGGGCCACATATTCCGCTGGGGGTGCCACCCTCGGAAGGGCTTGATCCCAGGGGGCTTCCTCAAGGTCCTCCCAGTAGAGATGAACCTTTTGGCTCGGTGTGTCGAAGCCTCCCCTTTGTTCATATTTACGGAAGCCCATGGTGCCGGGCGCCCAGTGCCCACCGGCCTCCTGGAGTTTTTCCACCGACAGGTCGAGCCCGGACAGTTCGATATCGTAGTATTCGATCAGGTCCTTGAACTGGAAATATTCCGGGACAATCCGTTTGCCCAGCTCGATGAACACATCATTTGCATGCCGGCATTCGCCGGGGGCATCCACCACGGGCTGGCGGAGAGCCACGCCATGCCCGTAGTTGTACCACCAGGGCATATACAACAGTTCCCAGCGTTCGAAAAAGGATCTGTCCGGCAGAACGAGATCGGCGTATTTGGCCGTCTCGGACATGAAGAGCTCGAAGCTGACCAGCAAGTCCAGTTTGTAGTTGCCGTCCGCGTCTTTTTCCTGAACCGCCTGTTGCCAGCCGAAATCACCCATCTCGGTGAGGGCGGGGTTGGCTTCCGCCACCATGAGGATTTTGAGATCGCCATTGCGGATGGCCTGGGCCTCATACCAGGTGGGCTCCATAATGAAGGAGAACTTCTCGAACTTGTCTCTGTCCGGACCGGTGCGGTGCCACCCCAGCTCGTGCAGATCCGGCGGGGTCGGGACCGGCTCCACAGGCGAGAGTGGAACAAGGTCCGGCAACGGCTGTCCACCCGGGTTGTCGATGTTTCCGGTGATGGCCAAAAAGATGCACCAGGCGTGGGAAAAATCCATTGCATTGCCCAGCATGATGCCCTTGAAGCTGTCCACGCCCACAGACGGTGCCTTGGCGCATTCGTCCGCCAGTTTACGGATATCGGAGGCCGGAATGTCACAGATCGGGCTCATCTGTTCCGGAGTCTTGTCGGCAGCCCATTGGGTGAGCTTGTCGAAGTCGCCTTCCCGTATCCAGTTGGCGACGAAATCTTTGTCATAGAGTTCGTTGGCAATGATGTAGTGGATCATACCGGCAAACAGGGCGGTATCTCCGCCCGGCCGGATGGGGAGCCACCAGTCGGCTTTGGCAGCGTCGGGAGTGAACATAGGGTCGATGACGATCAGCTTGGCCCCTCTCTCTTTGGCGTCGAGGATATCTCTGGGTATGGCGGCATCCTCCAGCCCGCCGAAGGCGTGTCGCCCGGACAGGATCATGATGCCGCCTTTGGGCACGGTAAACCAGGCCGGGGGGATGTGATGATTCGGGACGCCTCCGGTGGTTTTGATCCAGGACACGATTTTGGCGGAATCGCAGTGGGGCAGCGCCGTGTTCAGGAAACCCCCATAGGCATTTAAAAAACGCCACTTGGGATCGGTGATGCTGTGGGGGAAGAAGCTGGCCGTCATTTTGTGGGCTTCTCCGCTGTCCCGAAGCGCCTGGAGCTTGTCGGTCATAATCTCCATGGCCTCTTCCCAGGAGATGGGCTCGAAACGGCCCTCGCCCCGCCCGCCCACGCGCTTCAGCGGATGCATGAGCCGGTCGGGGGAATACTCCAGGGAGATACCGGACATGCTTTTGACGCAGGCCTTTCCGCGTGCGTGGGGATTCCCTCTGATCTCCTTGAGCACGCCGTCTTCGACACGGGCAATAATGGCGCACTCGGCTTTGCATTGGTAGCAAACCGTTGGAATCCATTTCGAATTCTCCATGCGGTTACCTCCTTTCTCACTTTATACGCCCGACGTGCGGACGTTTTTCAGGTTGTCCTGTCTCGGCACACGCCCACCTTGCGGCAGAGGACTTGCCCCGGGTTTGTGCCTCTTGAACTCCCTCCATCTTTTCTTCGTTTTCCGGTGCGTCCGGATAGTGGGGATACCTGCGGTGAAACAGCTTTACGATCACATAGGTGATAATACAAAAGCCGATAAAGATAAGCCAGATGAGAGGATTGAACGGTGAATACGCGTAGCCCATGGAATGAAATCCTCCTTAGAGCCTCAGCATGTGATTTTTTTTGTCCCGGTAAATCTCCATGACCCGTTGGGGATGGGAGACAAGCTGGAATACGATGCCGATGAAAAGGATACCCCCGACAAGATTCCCGAGTACCGTAAAAAGCTGATTGTGGGCCCAGCCGAATTGACCGAATCCCCAATGGAGAATAACCGGGGTCACCTCCGGCATCCTGGAGACAACGTCGAGGTAGACGTCCTGCTGAAAGAGAGGCAGCGCCAGAAAACCGATGTTGGCAATACAGTGTTCGGTCATTCCGGCGACAAAGGCCAGCGGCCCGTAGGCCGCCATGGCGATTTTAGCAATGTCGCCTTCGGCTTTCACATACAGAATGGCTGCGGTCTGGAGCATCCAGGTACAAACGATTCCCATGGCAAAGATCTGGCCTGCGGTCTGACCCATCTTGGCCACGCCGATGGCATGGGCGCGAACCAGCCAGGGCATATACGCAAAGGCGGCGGATTTGCTGATCAGCCACATGAAAAACATGCTGCCCAGGAAGTTGCCCACATACCCGAGGGTGACCCCCCAGACAAACCATCCCCAGCTGATGCGGCGGTGAAAAATACCGATGACCCCGATGTACATGTCAGCGGTGACCAGGGTCATTCCGCTGACCATAATGATCACCAGGGAAAACATGAACACGAGTCCCATGAGCAGGTTGGAAAGCCCCGGCGCCAGTTTTTCCGGGACTCCGGCGCTGACTGCCAGGGCCAGTGTGGCGCCGAAGACGACCATGGCCCCCCCGGCAAAGCCGGATATCAGATAGGCCAGAGGCCGGTTGCGGATCATGTCCCATTTGTAGGTGCAAATATCGGCAACCCGGACTACGAGTTCGTCGACATTGGCCGGCATCGCAACGTCCTCCTTTAGCAAACAGTAACCAAACTAAAATCGAAGGATATCTCTTTAGCCAGTGGCTAAAAATCAACAATTTCTCAGTGATAAGGGGATTCGAACCCGATCGAAGGGAGGCCAATATAGTGCATGTTCTCGCTGTTAAACGATCTGAAAAGATTCCCCCGTTCGGGCCAAACGGAGAGTCCCCTGCCCGGCCCCGTTCACGGATCGCGGTGGATGGACGGCACATTCACCTCGAAGTGCCTTGGCCATGAAAGTCTCCAATTGGTGCAATATTCAGATAAACAGCTCGATTTTTATGTGAAAAAGTAATATCGGATGGACTGATCTATAATATCTGGAACTCGCGCTTGAATTACGGAACAAATATGCTATTCAGATCAAAATCTTGAGGAAAGCTTCAATTCACAACTCTAAAGAATACGCTAAAAAAAAAGGCTACGGCCGGCATAGTGAAGGATACCAAATTCAGAGATAAGAACCTCGTGAGATCCAGAAGGTAGATTATCAGAGCAGGCGAGGTTCAACCGGATAATGAGATCTATATCAAACTTTGTAGAAACTGCAAGATGCTAAATGTAAATTGCCCGTGGAAAATTCTTGTATTGAATTTTTTGAGACCGAAATCAGCGGGTTGAAAAAACCATGGTTTGATTTGGGCTTTTTCGGTGTCCGTTCCATTTGCAGTGAAACATCCAGACCCCGGACCCGTACCTTCTATCGGAACATATTCATGACAACTGCTATAGATGCGTTAATCTTGGCCGGCGACAAAGAAGGCTATGTTTCTGTCCACCACAGAAACAAGGCGTTTCTTTCCCTGAAGGGAAAATGCCTCTTGGAACATGTTATCAAGGCCGTGGATCGTACCCAACACGTAAGGAATATATTTGTCGTGGGACCATTGGACACGTTAACGTCCAGCATAAACCTTTCCGATTATCAAAAACCTGTTGAATTTCTACCCCAATCGACAAGTGTCATCGACAATATATTAACGTCCTATGAAACAATTTATTCATGGGATGCGGATTATCCGCTTCTCATTTTGCCCTCCGATATTCCGTTAACGACCCCGTCTGAAATCGATGCCTTCATTACGGGTGCTGACTATTTCAAATATGATTATGTTATGGGGTTTCAGACTGAAAAAGCGTTACGTGCGTTCTATCCCACAGAAACCCACGATGGTATTCGGATGAGTTATTTTTATTTTAAACAATTCATTGGCAGACATAACAATCTGCATATCGTCTGGCCCAACCGTGTTAAAAATGTGAAATTGGTGAATACCACCTATAACTTGAGGTATCAGAAAAAATTTCAAAACTATCTCAAGTGGGTGGCATCGATTGTTCCCTCAACAAAGGGAAAAGGCAAGATTCTCCGGCTCACCCTGTTAATGCAGCTGGCCTTGATCGGGGATTACATGGGCGTCGACCGGATTTCAAAATCACTCCGGCCGCTGATGGATATCAGGGAAATTGAGGCCTGCATCTCGAATGCCTTGCGCATCCGTTTTAGAGTATACTGCATGGATTTTGGGGCCTCTGCCGTCGATATCGATAGTGAAAAAGATCTGGAAATAATTTCTGAGAGGTTTGATTCGTGGAAAAATGATCGATAGCCTGTTGCCGAAGATTCCATCCGATCGGATTGCCATGCATTTTTACGACACATACGGCAGGGATGTGCCGAATGTGCTGGCTTCGTGGTCTTCCGGCATTCGGATCTTCGACGCGAGTGGGGGGGTCTCGGGGGCTGCCCTTTCGCACCGGAGGCGACGGGCAATGTCGCCACCGAGGCATGGGTCAAAGCACTTGAAAACAAGGGGGAAGCTGTCGGGTGTCGACCTTGAAAAACTGTCGCAAGCCCGGCGCCTCCTGGACCCTTTTCTGGTAGACGAACGGCGCTCACTGCCCGAGGACGGTTCTCCCGCCTGGGCGGCATGCGAATTCTCCACAAGTAATGTTTGCTGCCGGAGATGAACGCCGTAGGAATGACGCGTCAGACGGAAATGCCGAAAACCGTTGGCGTGCCGTTCGTCGTTTTTGAAAACATGGTGCACGCACAACCCGAAGGGGGCGCAGTAACACTGATGCCGGCAGAAGACAGCGATGTGCCGGCAGGGTCCCAGATCTCTGAGGAGAGGAGCAGGAAGTCTGAAAAGAAGGTGCAAGAATACAAGGTGGAGATGAAGGCGAAAGAGACGGAACAACAGCAAGAAAAATCGCCGCAACAGGAATTGCCCGGAACTAAAGATCCAAAGGAGGGTAACTAAACCCGCTCATTTTCTATTGTCGCGGCAGGACCTGTGTGTGCCCGGCACGGTATTTTTACAAATACACTGAATATTCCCATGCCACGGTCACGAAAAAAGGGCTCGATATTCGGCCCTTGGAAAAAAATGGGTCCGCGGTATACCTCGTTTATTTGGATGGCATGCCAAGCGACGTTAATTGTTCATATTGTTGATGCGTTAAAAACACGCCATCGTTGTGCGCCTGTTTCCTCAGCTTCAACCTGCGATCACCCGGTAAGCGCGTGTTCGGTTGACGCAGTATCGCTTCGATGAGATCTTCGATTCTGGAATAAAACTGATGACTTGATAAGGGATCAGGTGCGAATGCCAGCAAGAGCTGGCCCACACCTGGCGGTTCCCCTTCAGCGGTGAAGAAAGAACCGGCTTCAAAGCCAAAATGAGCGGCCGTCAGGGCTGCCGAAAAGATTTCCACCATCAGCACCAGCGCAGCGCCTTTGGCCTCGCCCATGGGCACCATGGTACCGGACAGGGCGGCATCCGGATCGGTGGTCGCTTGGCCATGGGAGTCCAATGCCCACCCATCGGGAATGGATTCCCTGTTTTGTTTGGCAACCATGATTTTGCCTCTGGCGACTTTACTGAGGGATAGATCGATAACCAAGGGATCGTTGTCTTTTCTTGGGGCAGCGAATGCTATGGGATTGGTGCCGAATACGCCGGTTTTACCCCCCCAGGGCGCGATTGCCCTGGGCGTGTTGGCGAACAACAATCCCACCAACCCGTTTCGGGCCAAGGCCTCCACATGATAGCCTGCGGCGCCGCAATGGTGTGATCGGGTGACCGCCGCAACGGCGATGCCCGTTTTCGGTGCCAGCTCGCAAAGTTTTTCCACGGCCACTGCCAGCGCCCCGAAAGCGAAGCCGTGCTGCGCGTCAATCCGAATGGCGGCATCGGCCACACGGGTTTCCACAGGCACGGCATGCCCATCGACTTTACCAGTTGCGGATTGGGCACAATAAGACGGCAGCCTGGATATGCCGTGCCCTCCCAGACCATCGGCCTCAGCGGCCACCAACGCACTGGCGACCCGATATGCGTTTTCTTCACTGGTGTCATGCAATCTCAACGCAGTTACGGCCAATCGATGCAGTTGCGCTAATGAGAGCTGTTTGCCTTTCATGTGGACCCCTCCAATACCCGGCATACATTTTTCATGGTAACTTGGCTGACGCGCTGGTTCGATTCAGCGGTGATCCCGGCAATGTGCGGGGTCAGCACTACATTCGGGAGGCCGGCGAAACGGGCGGCAGCGGATTCGGTCAGTGGCTCGGTTTCAAATACGTCCAGGGCCGCCCCACCGAGGTGGTTGGACGATAGCGCTTCCACCAAGGCTTTCTCGTCAACGGTACCCCCCCTTGCGGCGTTGATCAGGACCGATCCAGGTTTCATCTGGGAAATCGCTTCAGAGTCGATCAGATGATGCGTGGCCTCGCTGAGCGGAACGTGCAGACTCACCACATCTGCTAACGGCAGCAATTCGTTCAGGCGATCCATTTTTCTTGTATCTTGCCAGCAGGGGTCATCGGCTGAAACATATGGATCATAGGCGATGACTTCCATTCCCAGGGCCTTCGCCCGGCTTGCGGTTTCCCGGGCAATCCGGCCGAATCCTATGAGACCTAAAGTTTTACCGGCAGTCTCACTTCCCATGGACTGTTCGCGGGGCCATTTTCCGGCCAGCATCTGAGGTGTTGAAAGAAAGGCGCCCCGAAGCAGGATCATCAGACTGGTGATCACCCACTCTGCTACGGAAGCATCGTTGGCGCCGGTGGCCGGACAAACGACAACCCCGCGTTTATCACAGGCTGTCAGATCTATGTTGTCAAGGCCCACCCCCAATCGACCGACCACCTTCAGTTTCGGGGCCGCAATTAACAACTCCTGATTCACCTGGGTGCGATTGCGGACCACCAGTGCCCTGGCGTTTTCCAGGAGAACCTTTAGTTCGCCGGGCTTGTCGACAAGGTTGGGATCGTAATGGCAATCGTACCCCTTGGCAGTCTCTTCTATATATTTTTCATCCATAAATTCACTAATGACGATGTCTGTCATATAGCCTGCTCCATCGTTTATCGATTTTTCTTGCTCACCCCACTCGGCTCCCCATTATGGCTCAGAACACTTTGGGAGGTTGTTGTAGTTGCTGGATGGCGGTAAACCGTCCTCTTTGAAGACTCTACCCGTCTCGGAAACGATCACACTATCCACTCTCCATACATCAGCAAATTTTCGGAGTCCTACAGAGACCTCGACATCATAGACGCAATTCACATTTTCTTTTTTACCAAACATGGCACCGATGACGTTGTATGAAACGGCATTCCGGTAGGTTTTATGATGCTCGATGTCTCCGTAGCGCCTCCGAAGCTTCAGGGCCTGGCGCAATTGCGATTCATTACCGGATCCATCAATGACATCGCCGCCGAGCACAGCTTCCCAGTTGATAACATCGGCGCTCACACCGGAGTCCCTGCCGAATACCCAATTGTTGATGTACTGTTTTGCCACGCGACAAGAAACGGAATTACAATTTCCCCATTCAAAGCCTGCAGCCCGTGCATCTTCGATCTCCTGGTAGGTAAGGCAGCCCACATTTTCATGCTGAACGGTCCGCTCAGGGTCGTAGCCGGCGTCCTTCAGGGCTGCCATAGCGGCATACCCTTCGTCCGTTGATGTGAGCGGTCCCAAATATCTTAGAGCTGACCGGAGCTGAACACATTCTTTAGCTTTCTCGTAGTTGTTCTGCCCCTGGGCAATGGCTTTAATTTCGTTTTCGATAAGTGGTCGAACCGGTGAGTTGGCGGAAAGAATCTGCGTTGGCGAGTAGAGCGATTTTTTAAACTGCACTCTCATCAACACCATACTCGGAAGACGCGATCTGTCCGCTGCATTGAGTTCGTTCGGTGTTTTCGGGATGCTGCCGGGATTGCTTATCAACGCCCTGTATTTACTCTCATCCCCTTTTGCCACGATGGCGACAAACTCGGTCTTTGCCAGTTCACCGACACCGTGAATGGTATAGGTCCCTATTTTTCTTTTCTCGGAAGGCCCCGCGGTAACCCCCGTGATCGCATCGATGATCGTCGAGGCGACAGTGAGATAACCTTGTGTGAACGATGTGACCAGTGGGACGGCATTGAGCTCATCAATTACCAGTTTGAGTGTCGCGGCACGTTCCGTTGTCACCTCACTCAATGATGCCCTGATCCGGATTCGATCTGAATTTTGAAATCTTCTCCCGGAAATGATGGTGTCCCTGTATCGGATATCACTCCCGATAAGTTCTTCGTTTCTATCGAACACGCTCAATATCTTGGACGCTTTGACCAGCGGTTTATCCCCTGCCAGGATTTCCTGTTGAATCTGAAAAACAATTTTCTTGTCGTTGTCGACAAACACACTCCTGACTTTTCCAAGAAATGAATCATCTGCTTCTTGAGAGACATTGCTGTATACATATTCGAGCCAGTAATAATGATCATCCACCACACCCTGGATCTCGTTCTGGCGCTCGATGGTCAAAACGGAAAATATATCATTGTGATGTTCTTGAGCCGTCGCGGGATCGGAAAATACGAAGAAGACCGTGGCGAGAATAATTGCCGGCAGCCGCAATTGCCTTGACATAGCCATTTTTCCTTTCCTTATAAAGTGGGTAAGATTGTCTCCTGCATCAGCACTTCCGGTTATGGAGGGACCGTAATTTAATCTTCTTCAACGACCAGGGACTCTGGTCGATTCGACTTCAGAGTGCACCGATCAACTGTATGGAGGACATCACAGGTGTTCCGGTGATGTGAGAAAGCACCACCCACCTTGCATCCGAAAGAGCCCAATAGGCCCAGTTGTCATTTAGCACTTGAGGAGCGCTATGTCATCTATCATTTGGACTCTTACGGGCTGAACTATCGAGAGATTGGCATAAGACCGGGCCGGCATCACACCACCATCCGTCGAGAAGCCACACGCAATCGGCCCACTTACGCCGATGTTGCGGTCCATTGGCATGACACCGCTCAAAACCGGACAAACGCAAGAACATACCGGCCTGGATATGTTCCAAATTGCATTAAACGTCAGAGGGCTCAACAAGAGATTCAACAGCTCGCGTGTCCTTTACATTCCCACGGGAAACATGGAAGCATAATTTGCCCACGTTACGGGTTGATCATGTTCTACTTGCCATGAGGCCTTCAAGTAGGTGTGTGCTATCTCGTAGGAAGATCTCCCTTGAAATTCAAAAATTTTGACCATCAGGTAATAATGGCTGTTTCCCTTGACCTGGTTCTGGTATGCAGAAGAATTTATAAAATTTTTGAGTCCGGCAACCTCACTTTGATCTTATTCTTGCTTATACAAGACGAAGTGGTCGGCTGGGTAAACCGGTGCTGGCCAGGGCGCTGCTATGAAACCGGATCACAGCCACCCGGAACAGATAGAAGATAAACGGAAGCACGAATTGAGCTGATACTGGCATCGGGGAAAGACTCGAAATAGTAGAATTTGTTGAGATTCCATAAAACAATGTTACCGGGCAGGCAGAGGATACGGGATTCCATAAATAAAAATATTCGCTTCAACTGCGACAGGACGAGATGAGAGAGATCGGGGGCGTTTATTTGTCGGGAATCAGGACGACGGTTCCCGTGGTCTGGCGGGATTCTATTTTACGATGGGCGTCGGAGGCCTTGCCCAGGGGAAAGGTTTCGATGGCGGGGATGATCGTGCGGTTTTGGATCTTTGCGAAGAGCTGGTGGGCGAGTCGGTGCAGGTATGGGCGATCGTCAGTGTAGTCGAAACAGACCGGGGCCGACACGGTCAGGGACCGCTGCTTCAACAGGTTTACGTCCAGGGAAATGGGCTGTCCGTCGCGGCCGCCGATAACCGCGCAGTGCCCGCAGCGGGACAGGCAGGCAAGCGCGTCGTCGAGCCCCCGGGCGCCGCTGCTGTGGACCCAGTGGTCAACCCCGCGCCCGTTGGTAATGCGCATGACATCGGCCTGGAGCGGGCGGGCGTCTTCGATAACGATGGGGTGGTCGCAGCCGTGGTCCCGGCTGAACCTGGCCTTTTCAGTGCTGGATACCGTGCCGATGACGATAAGATCCATGGATTTTGCCCATTGGCTAAGCAGGTGGCCAAGGCCGCCGGCCACCGCCTGGATCAGGATCGTTTCGCCTGGGGCGGCCCTGAAGACACGTCCGAGCAAAAGCGCCGCCGTAACGCCCTTGAGCAGGGTGGACGCGTCCTTGTCAGATACGCCGGCGGGCAGGGGGATGCAGGCGCCGGCATCGACGCAGCGGATGCCGGCGTAAGCCCCGGGGGCTCGGGCCATATAGGCCACACGGTCTCCCGGGAACAGGCCGTTGACCTGTGCCCCCACGTCGACAATCTCCCCTACCCCTTCCACACCCGGAGTCCCGGGCAGCTCGAGCCCGGGGACGATCCCCCGGCGATGCCCGATATCCAGGTAGTTCACCGCTATGGCCGTCTGGCGGATGCGCACTTCCTGCGGGTCCGGCGCAGGGACCGTCACATCGCTCAGCAAGAGAAGATCCGGGCCTCCGTGATCCGTCACCGTCACGGCTCTCGACGGCAGTAATTCGCCTTCAACGGTCTCGACGACAGGCGGTGAAGCTCCGGGAGGCTCCGGCCGCGCGAGTGCCCCCTCGTCTGCCAGAAATGTCCGCAGCCCGGTAAATCCCGCCTCGTATATCTGCCGGCCGACCAGGCCCTCCAGTTCGCCGGCGCGATCGCCCGGGGCCCGAAACCGGGAACGCCATTCCCAGAACGTCCGGTTCCCGTCGGTCACCGGCTTCAGGCGCACCGTCGCCACGTAGTCCAACAGAGGCAACGGCGAGTCGAGGATGCAGTACGTCAAGGTGTGCTCCCGATCGCTGTGGCTCAAAAGCTGCTCGCGCAGCTCGGAACCGCCGGCGAGGCAAAATCGCCGCACGGATCCGACAACGTCGCCGCCGGCATCGTTTTCCATCTCGCTGCGGTCGACAGCCGGGTGCCACTGCTCGTGACTGTTGAAATCGCGCAGCACCGCCCACACCCGATCGATGGGGGCGTCAATAACGGCCGACCTGTTGACGGTGATTTTCATCGCTGTCCGTAACGTTTCTTCAATGCGTCGAATCCGGTCTGAAACATCCCCTCGCCGACCGTGTCCGTCAGTTCCGTTACCTGTTCCGGCCGGCATTCGAATTCTGCAGACCACTCGATGAAGCAGCGGTTGCCCTCGGTAACGGGCAGCAGCCGCAGGGTGGCCACGTAATCGCTCATATCCATGGGGCTGTCCAGGATGGCGTACATGCAGGAGAAGTCGTAGTCCGACAGGGACAGGAGTTGTTCCCGGATCCGGGCGCCGTCCTTGAGCTGGAGGTTTCTCACGCAACCGACCTTGTCGGCCGGGTGGCCCTTTTCGATGCGGCTCAATGCGATCGACGGATGCCAGTTGGCCAGCCCGTTGAAATCACGAAGGTCCCGCCACACCCGATCGGCCGGGGCGTCCAGGACCGTGGACCGATAGACCTTGACCATGGGTTATGTCTCCTTGTCCTCTTTGGGGTGATCCTTCTTCAAATCCCCCAGCAGCCTGGCAATCTTGGTGGGATCGCCGGCATCGATGCCGATTTCGTCCAGCAGGGCATCCACGATGGGGGCCTGGGCGCGGTAGCGCAAAGCACTGCTGACAAGGCGGTCGGTGAGGCCCCCTTCACTGTCCGAAGACCCGCCGCCGGTTGGCGTGGTCAGGCCGTCCAGGTGGACCACCTTGATCCCTTCGATCTTTTCCATCGGCTTGACGCTCTCGCGGATGATGGCGTCGAGTTTGTCCACCAGACGCAGCCGCAGCGCCGAGGTACGGGCCTCGGGACTGGCGATATTGTTGGCCTCGGCCATGAGCCGAACCCCCTCGGATTGCACCTGGTTCCGAACCTGCCAGGCTTTGGACCGGGTCTTTTCGGACTCGGCAAACGCTTCGGCCTCGATGCGCGCAATCTCCGCCTGCTCGGCGGCCACCGCTTTTTCGGTGGAAATACGGGTGTTTTGCCGCAGCTGGTCCTTTTCCACCGCCAGGGCGGTCAGGATCAGCTCCACCTGCTTTTTACGATCCGCCTGGGCGGTCTCCCGTGCCGTGAAGATGGCCTCTTCGGCATGGATGGCCTTTGCCCGTTCGGTGTCGGCCCGGGCGCGGGCCGCGGTTTCGGCCTCGGAAGATTGGGCGACGGCCACAATTCGGGTGTGCTCGGCCAGCTCGATCGATTTGCGCCGTTCGATCTCCATGGCCTCGATGTCCCGCTCCTGCTCGATGCGGTCCTGTTTGAGTTGAAGATCGGACGCGATGCGGGATTTTTCGATCTGTTCGTTGGCCATGATGTCGGCCACTTGGGCGTCACGCTTCCGCTCGGCGCGCTCCCGGACCAGGTCCGCCTGCTGCGCGGCCCGGCGGAACTCCAGCTCCTTTTCCTGGGCCAGGCGGGCGTATTCGCTCTCCCGCTCGATATCCAGGCTCAGCTGCTCGGTTTCCAGGTTCTTGGTACGGATCTGGATCAGGGTGTCCTGCTCGATGTCGTTGCGCGTTTTCTTGCGCTGTTCGATCTCGTCCGTGAGGTGGGTCAAACCCTCGGCATCGACCGCGTTGGAGGGGTTGAAGTACTCCATGTCGGTCTGGTCCAGGTCGATCAGGCTGGCCGACTCCAGTTCGAAGCCGTTCTTGGTCAGGGACTCGGCCACCGCCTGCCCCACGGACTGAACGAACCGGCTCCGCTCCTCGTGGAGCATTTCCAAATTCATGCCGGCGGCCGTGGCCCGGAGGGCATCCACGAATTTGCCGGACATCATCTCGCGCAGTTCATCGGGTTTGCCCGTCTTGCGTCCGAGGGTCTGCGCCGCGACGGTGACGCTCTCGGGATCTTTCCGGACCCGAATGTAAAAATCCACGGCCACATCCACGCGCATGCGGTCCTTGGAGATCAATGCGTCTTCCTTGTCCCGGACCACCGACAGTCGCAGGGTATTGAGATAGACCTCGGTGACGTCGTGAAAAATCGGAAACACAAAGCAGGCGCCGTCGATGACGACTTTCTGCCCCCCCAGTCCGGTGCGGACAAAGGCGATTTCCTTGGACGAGCGACGATAAAAGGACCGCATGAACCAGATCCCCACCGCGATGACGATGATCGTGGTGACGACCACCAGAATAACCCACCCGTATATAGTCATGGCACTCCTCCTGTGGGGTACAAACCACGCAGCGCCGGCGCATCCCGGGTTCCTGCATGGACTGCCGTTTTGGGCGACCGGCCGGACCGGGCGACCGTCAGCTGCGCGTGATGTTTACAAATTCCCGGGTCTGGGCCGTCAGGGCTTTCTCGGTGGGCAGCCGCTCCATCGAGGATGCCCCGTAGAACCCGTTGCACTGCGGACATCGCTTCAGGACGTACTCGGCATCCGCGGGCATGGAGATCGGGCCCCCGTGACACAGGATAACGACGTCCCGGCGCTTCTTGAGTGCGGCGTTGCTCCAGACGTTGATATCATCGACACAATCGTCGAGGGTCTTTGCCGTGTCGGCACCGATGTTGCCACCGGTGGTCAGCCCCAGATGGCAGACGATAACATCGGCACCCGCCTCGGTCATGGCAACGGCATCGTCTTCGGAAAACACGTAGGGCGTGGTCAGCAGGTCTTTCTCGTGGGCCAGCCGGATCATGTCCACCTCCAGATCAAAACCCATCCCGGTTTCCTCCAGGTTTTGCCGGAAGGTTCCGTCGATAAGCCCCACCGTGGGGAAATTCTGCACACCGGCAAATCCCACGGCCTTGAGCTGGTCCAGGAAATGGTCGAAGATGCAAAAGGGGTCGGTACCGTTGACGCCGGCCAGCACCGGGGTGTTGCGGGCCACCGGTAGCACTTCCCGGGCCATCTCCATCACGATGTCGTTGGCATTGCCGTAAGGCATGAGCCCGGCCAGGGACCCCCGGCCGGCCATGCGGTAGCGGCCGGAATTATAAATTACGATCAGGTCGATGCCGCCGGCTTCCTCGCATTTGGCCGACAGTCCGGTGCCGGCGCCGCCGCCGACGATGGGCTGTCCGCTGCGGATCTTCGCATTGAGTCGGTCCAGAATCTGTTGTCGGGTGAAACGGGCCATAATAATCTCCTGAGAATCACCGTCCGGAAGCACCGGATGGTATAAGGTCCAAAAAGTTGTCGACCAGCGCCTCGGCAAAGGCCGGGTCGTTGATGTTCATATCGAGTTTGATCAGCCGGCGATCGGGGCCCGGTTGAAATTCGCTTTCCAGGGTGTCGAACAGCATCCGGTCGGCCTCAGGGTCGTGAAACGGTTTGCCGGGGGCATCGATCAGGGACACCCCTTTCAGGGGCAGCAAAAAGCGCACCGGCCCCTCCATCTGGTTGAGCTTGGCGGCGATGAACAGGGCGAATTTCCGGTTCTCCTCCGGGGTGGTGCGCATCAGGGTGACCTGGGGATTGTGCTGATAGAGGTTCCGGTTCCTGAATTCCTGGGGCACCGTGTCCATGGCTTCAAAATTGACCATGTCCAAGGTCCCGCAGGACCCCACATAGGGAATTCTACTGCGGATGATCGCCCCCATGCGATCCTCCCCGGCGCTCATGACGCCGCCCACCGTGAAATCGGCCACCTCGGTAGTGGTCACGTCGATGACCCCCTCAAGCATCCCCGACTCGGCCAGTTTCTCCATGGATTGGCCCCCGGTGCCGGTGGCGTGAAACACCAGGCAGTCATAGCGCATGTTCAGGGCTTTGGTCACCGCCTGGACGCAGGGCGTGGTCACACCGAACATGGTCAGGCCGATGGCCGGCAAGCGGGAGCGGTCCTCTGCCGGCCGAAACCCGATCATGCCGGCCAGGGCATGGGCGGCATTGGCCAGTACGCTGGCCGAGATGCGGTTGATGCCGGCCACGTCGGTGACCGAATACATCATGCAGATGTCCGAAGGGCCCACGTATTGCCGCACATTGCCCGAGGCCACCGTGGACACCATCACTTTGGGGATGCCCACCGGCAGGCTTCGCATCGCCGGTGTCGCCAGGGCTGTACCGCCGGTGCCTCCGGCTGAGATGAGGCCACCCACGTCGCGGCGCCCGGCCATGAAGCGGATGAAGGCCTGGGCCATGCCGGCCACGGCCGTTCCGCGGTCACCGGTAAACACCGCCCCGATGCCGTCCGGATGGTGACGGGCGACCTCCGTGGGGCTGATGGCGGCCGTGGACGGTTTACGGGATGTGGACAGGTCCACGGTGACAGTGCGCAGGCGTTGGCGGTCCAGACAGGACTTGATGAACAGCAGATCCCGGGCTTTGGTGTCGAAGGTCCCGGCGATGTAGGCGACCCGGTCGACGGTGTCGGCCACGGATACCGGCAATACCGTGGAACGGGGTTCCCTCACCGGGAGCGTCGATGCCGGTTTTTCCGGGGCCCGTGCCTCGGGAAGGCCGGCGCCGCTCCATCGCGTGGGCGCGGTGGCCCCGACGACCTGGTCGGGGAGCGCTTCGGCTGCCGGAGCCTCGGGCACCGCGTCCACCTTCGCTTCCGGTTCCGCGGGCGGCGACAAGGTCACGTCGGTGTCTGCCGCTGTCACTCCCACCGCTTGTTGCAGAATCGTCCGGTCCGCCGCCAGTGCGTCGGCTGAAATGTCCTTGGCAATGCGGCCGTTTACGACAATATAGGCACGGTCGGCGAGAGACTGGGCCATGTCCAGGTTCTGCTCGACCAGCAAAATGGCCATCCCATGGGCACTTAAATGGCGGCACACCTCTTCCATCCTCTGGATGACCGCCACGGACAAGCCCTCGGAAGGCTCGTCCATCATCAACAGCAGTGGATTGGTGACCAGCGCCCGTCCGATGGCCAGCATCTGCTGCTCGCCGCCGCTGAGAAGGGTGCCGGAAATCTGGGCGCGCTGTTCCAGTTCCGGAAACAGGTCATAGACCGATTCGGCCGACCACTGGGAATTCTGCCCGCCGTGGTGCCAGGCAAAACGCAGATGTTCATCCACTGTCAGCGAGGGAAACAGCATCCGCCCCTGGGGAACGTATCCGATCCCCAGGTTGGCGACGTCACTGGTGGGCATCTTGACCGTTTGCTGGTTGTCGAAAACGATCGATCCGGTCCGGGTGACCGGCGGCAATCCCAGGATCGATTTCAGCAGCGTGGTCTTGCCCATGCCGTTGCGGCCGACCACGACGACCAGTTCGCCATGGCCGACGTGCAGATCTACCCCCTGCAGGACATGGCTTTTGCCGTAGAAGGCGTCGAGGTGTTCTATGTTCAGTAGCGCTTCAGGCATGTCTGAAATCTTCAGTTTTGCCGGCTCAGGGTGTAAATCTCCTGTACCTTTTGATTGACCACGATCTGCTCGGGGGTGCCCTCGGCAACAATCGTACCGTGGTCCAGCACCGAAACCTGGTCGCCGATACTGAAGGCCACGTCGATGTCGTGCTCGATGATGACCACGGTTATCTCGGGCTTCAGGTCCATGATCAGTTCGGTCATAAATCCCCGCTCGGCTGCGGAAAGTCCTGCCATGGGTTCGTCCAGCAGCAGTATCCTGGGCTTGTGGGCGAGGGTGATGCCCAGCTCCAGCTGGCGATGTTCGCCATGGGAGAGTTCATTGACCGGCACCGTGAGCTTGTCATCCAGGCCGACCCGCCGGGCAATCGCTTCGATATGGCGGCGCTGATTCTCGAATCTTCTCCATGAACGGAACAGCGTGGCAATGACGGAAGCCCTCCGCCGGCGCGTCTGCCAGGATGCCAGAAACAGATTCTCCTGAACCGTCAACTGGTCGAACAGGTTCGACATCTGATAGGTCCTGCCCAGTTGCGAGGCAATCCGCTTTTGGACGGGCTCACGGGTAAGGTCCCTGTCGAAGAGCAGGACCCTTCCCTCATCCACGGGGATTTCGCCGGTAACCAGGTTAAAGAGGGTCGTCTTGCCGGCCCCATTGGGCCCGATCAATGCACGGCTTTCGCCGACCGTAATGGTAAGATCGACATTACTGACCGCATCGATGCCGCCGAATGACTTCGAGACGTTGTCTAAAACGAGCGCATGCATGTGATCGAACCCTGTCGTAACCTGACCGTTTCGTGTTGGGTTTATGTCCGGGCGATGACACCGGAGATTGGGAAGTATCTCAAAAATTGGATTCGTGCTCGAGATCAAGGCGAACCCGGGACGCAACCCCCAGGCATTTTCGCTTATGTTGGGGAGTTGCGTCGAGGGTTCAACACGGATATCGGGCGAAAAGACTTTTTTGAGATGCTTTCTCAGTCGACCCAGCCTCCGTTTCTATTCAGTTTTTCGACATAGTCCTTGCCGAAGTACGTTTCGATCTCCCTGAAATAGGAGGCCCTGTCCCCGGGCGGGTAGGAACGGGTCGTGGCCGGGGCCGCCATGTACTTTTCCGCCATATCGGCATAGGGTCCGAACTGGGAGACATTGGTGTAGGTTTTCACGGCGATGTTCATCAGCCGGCCGTCCTTTTTAACCACTTGTTTGATGTAGATATTCTGTACCGGGTTGGCGAATGTATCGAAATAAAACGGGCCCCGTGGAGATTCGGCGACACCAGCTGTACCTTGCGCAGGGCGGCGATGAACTTTTCGGGATTATCCACCTGCCCGTTGATGGCCTTCATGGCTTTAAAGGCGACATGCACGGCATCGTATCCCTGGACAGCGATCACGTCGGGGTAGTGTCCGTACTTCTTTTTGAAGTTTTCCCGGAACATCTGGTTCGCCTGTGACGGGTTGCCGTCGTAGTAGTGCAGGGAAGAATACACGCCCAGGGCGGAATCCCCGAGTTCGGAAAGCATCGAGACGATGGGCACATTGGCTTGACCCAGGATCTGGGGATAGACCTTGTCGAGCCCGAACTGTTTCCACTGTTTGAAGAACGCCACCACCTGGGCCCCACCGGAATTATTCAGGACAGCATCGTACTCCCTGGACATGCCCATCAGTTTTGCCATGATCGAGCTGAAGTCGACAGCTTCCACCGGATGCCAGATCCGTTCCACCTTCTCCCCGCCGTTTTCCAGAAAACCCCGGATGAAACCGGCCGCCTGGTCCCAGGGATAGGAGTAATCCTGCCCGACGATGATAATTTTTTTGTAGCCCAACTCTTTGGCACAGTACTGGCCAAAATTGAAAATCACCTGGGCACCGGTCCAGCCGGGACGGATGACACTGTTGGTAGCCTTGCGCATGGTGATGTCTTCGGGGGCGGAATAACCGATCAGCATGGGGACCTGGGGGTTTCGGGCGCCCCAATCCACCGCCGCCATACCCTCGTGACCCAGCGACGGACCGATGATCAAATGGACCTTGTCGCGATTCTTTAACGAGTCCAGTTTGGTCCGCATCACCTCGACGTCGGCTTTGGTATCCTCGCTGAAGACCCTGATCGGAATACCGTTGAATTCGTTGTTGTATTCATCGAGGGCCAGCTTGATGCCGTTGAGGCAGCCTTGACCGAAGATGGTCGCCCAGCCCGTGATCGGACCGATGGTGCCGATCCGGATCTCGTCCACCGCCGCCGCGGTGCCGGCCATGGACCCGATGAAAAAGAAAATCGCCGTAATCGCTACGATCCATTTTTTTCGTTTCATTTTACGTCTCCTTTTTTATTGGGTGTCAAGAAAAAGGGTTCAAGGATTCGAGGGGTCAAGGGTTCGAGAGCTTACCCACCTCCAGAGGCTCCTGATGCGACAATTCTTCGTTTTCCAACGATTTAATGGTGCTTTAAGCACTCGTTCGATTTCTGCTATGTCTCGTTTTTCTGCACTTATGTCACCATTTGCAATGAATCCTAAGTCCCCTGCTGCTGAATTCTTTAGCATTTCACTTGGATCCTTGAATCCTTGACTCCTTGAACCCTAACAATATCACCGCCGGCGCTCCCCGGAGGGGATCCTGCTCCCCGATGCGCGCGAAAAGATGCTGTCCCACAGGCGCATCAAGGCACCTGCAGCCCCCCGGGGTGCGAACATGACCACGATCAGGAACAGGACGCCCATAATCAGCAGGTAACGCTGGGTGATGCCGCTCAGAACCACGTCGAGAATTTTGAGAATGGCGGTTCCCAGGATCGCCCCGAACAGGGTCTGGATGCCTCCCAGGATCCCTGAAAGCAAGGTTTCGACGTTCGTGGTCAGCGAGACGGAGTGGGGATTGATCAGTCCGGTAAAATAGGCAAAAAACACGCCCCCGACAGAGGCCACGAACGCTGCAAAGATAAACGCCAGGTACCGCACAAGGGCAACCGGGTAGCCGAGCATCGCCATCCGGCTCTCGCTGTCGCGAACGCCCCGCAGCATCAGCCCGAATGGCGACCGTTTCAATGCCCACAGAAAATAAACCACACCGCAAAAAAAGAACAACTCAAAGAGATAGAAGGCCCCTTTGGACGTTTCCGTTGAAATTCCGAATATCACCGGAGCGAAGATATCGGTAATGCCCGAATCTCCCCTGGTGACGGACGCCCACTGGCTCGCCAGCGCCCAGACAAGCTGACCCAGCACAAGTGTCAGCATCAAAAAGTAGATGCCCTAGGCGCGAATCACCAGAAGCCCTGCCACGGCGGCAAACAAGACCGCCACCCCGATGCCCACCAGGGGCGGTATGGGAAATGGAATCTGGTAGCGGGTCTGCAGGATGGCGATGAAGTACCCTGCTATACCGAAAAACGACGCCTGCATCAACGACACGACACCCAGCTCGCCCGCCAGATAGCACAGGCTCAGCGTCAGCATTCCGAAATACATGACGCGGATGCACATCATGACAAAATAGTCCGAGGCAATCCAGGGTACGGCGACAAGCAGCGCCAGCAACGACAGGAGGACGACGGATCGCTGTATCCGAGGAAACGGCATCGGGTCAGGCCTTTGTTCCAAACAGCCCCTGGGGGCGGATGGAAAGGATAATGGCAACGGGTAAAAACAGTATGAACAGCGAAAATTCAGGAATGTAGGCGGTTGCAAAACTGTAAACCAAACCGGTGATCAGCGCACCCACGATGGTGCCCCCCAGACTGCCCATACCTCCGATGATGATCACGATGAGCGTTAACGTGAGAATGCGCCAGTCTTCACCCACCACCAGCATCAGGGAAGTTCCGCCCAGGACACCGGCGACACCGGCTAAAAATCCGGACAGGCCAAACACGAAGGTAAACAGACGGCGGACGTTGATGCCCAAGGAAGACACCATATCGAAGTTGTCGACGCCGGCCCGGATGGTGATCCCCAGGTTGGTTTTCGTCAGAAAGAGCCACAGGGCGACGATAATAAATATGGCCAATCCCAGCATAAAAATTCGAAATACGGGATAGACCATGTCGATCACCGGTATGGTCCAGACGCCGCTCAGCAACGGGGGAATGGCGATCGATTTGGGATACCCCCCCCAGATGACGAGGACCAGGTCGCCGATGATGATGGCCACGGACAGGGATATCAGGGTCTCCCTGAGGTCGTCACCACGGGCCCGCCGCAGCAGGAACCTTTCTTCCAGCAGGGCCACGACAGCCATGGCACCGCCGCCGGACAGCATGGCCAGGAGCCAGCTCCCGGTGACCTTCACCACGGACATGCCGATGAAGCCCCCGGCCATGTAGAGCGCGCCATGGGTCAGGTTTACGACGCGCATCAGGCTGAACGACAGCGTCAGCCCGCTGGCCGTGATGAACAACAGAGCTGCCAGTGTCAGCCCGTTGAGCATTGACATGATGACGAGAATCGACATCGAATCCCTTTAGCCCCAGCAGTGCATGAATCTTTTCAGCGGGTGGTTCCACGGAAACAGCGTTGAGAGTTTACATAGAACATTGACACGATTCGCCAATGCTCATCCCACAGCGGTTCTTTTTGGATGGGCGTCCGGCGGCGTCCTCCCCGGGGGTGAACCCGATGGGAAGGACTCAGGGCCTTGTCATCTGAAACCGAACGGCCTCGAACGACGCCATCTGTTGTGACACGGCAGTTTACGTGAGCAGTCGCTCCATGCGGGAGGCGCCGGGAAACATATTGACGCCATGGGCGTTTCAACGGACGAATGGGTATCGTCGGGCATGGAGATGGGGCCACACCGGCAGGGGGCGGCCACTTGGGGATTGACCCTACACGGTGCGGCGGTTCGAGTCAATGGCAAGCGCACCCGGGCGGTGCCTGAAAGGGGACGTACACATCGCGGGGAAGTATTATCCCACGGCGCTCCCGGAGGGCACACCGCCTTTTTCAGCCGTTGACGGGCGCCGATACCCGCGAATTCCTGCCACCCGTCCGCTTTGCCCGCACCCTTCGACGGTGCTTCCTTCGATCCCGCCAGGGCGGGACTCAGGACAGGCAGGATAATCAGCGGCTGACTCCAGGGGATGGACAACCCGTCTCAGATCGATTGTGTGACCCGATGTCAGGGGATGACCGGTAACAGGCCGACGGTGCAAACAGCCGTCTACTTCGGTTCATCGGGGAATCCGGCCGCGACCCATCCCTGCCATCCGCCGTAGAGAGCATATACGTCGGTGTAACCTCTGTACCTCAATTGCCGTGCCATACTGGCACTGGTTTCTTCATTGGGTCACGCTCAGTAAAATACAATCGTCTTGCCTTTGGGCAGAATTCCCGCCCAGGAACTGAACTTATTGGGATCGAACCGAAGGGCGCCTTTTATTTTCCGGTTGCTGGCTGACCAGTCAGATCCGGTCCTGACATCCAGGACCATGGTGTCCGGATCGCCGATCCTGTCCTTGAGGTCCTCTACGCTCATCATCAATGTGTTCCCGGCCACCACCGATGGATACCAGCCGACACCGACAAGAAGAATCAGCGCGATGATTATCAGACGCTTGGATCTATCTATGGTCATGGGGTCACCTTTTTGCATTCCCTCACAGAGCTCCAGGAGTTCTCAGGGTTTAATTTACTGCTGAAAATATACCACCCGCTCCCTCTGCTAAAGCGGGCAACCATGTCAATCGATACTGGACAACATTCGCTCACACGTGTAAATCTAACAATTCTGAATCACATCACAACCAGGAGTGCAGAATGCTAGGACTTGAAGTCGGCTTCTTCGGCCTGATCATTCTGATCGCCAATATCTGGGCGATTGTCAGTACATTTCAGAGCAATACGACCACCGGAAAGAAGGTGTTTTGGATTGTCTTTATCCTGGTATTTCCCTTCGTCGGATTTGTGCTGTGGCTGTTCGCAGGCCCCAGATCGGCTTCCTGATTTCCTCATCCTGATATTTACCAACCGCCCGCCTGGCTCACTCCCTTCGACTGTGCTTCCTTCGACGCGCTGCGCTTGCCCAGGACAGGCAGGACACGGAGGACACAGAGGGTGTGAATCTTTTTCTGATGTTCGTTGAGATTGGCGGAAATCAAAAAGATGCTCAGCCCAGTGCTTCGGCGATGCTCCCGATTAGCGGCTTGGGGCTTACGTCGCCCATCTTCGCCAAGGCTTCAGGCTTGGGGCTTCGCTCAAAAAAAAGCTACGACCCCGCAGGTCGCTTTTCGAGCTTGGGGCTTGGGTGGTTTCACGTCAAGGGCAACATGTGGGCTATGAACTATCCCCTGTTTTTCCCTTTGGGCAGCACATCGTATATAGATTTTTAGATAATTTAATCAATTATTTACGATTCTTCAACAAGGCGTCGAGATCGGCAAAGGGTCTATGGGTTCCGATTGGTTTCGGCTCGCTGCCCGGCGCTTCCTCGTCATACCCTTCCTGATCCAGATATCGCGAATGTTCATTGTCGTGGCAGTAGATGCACAGCAGCTCCCAGTTGCTGCCGTCGGGCGGATTGTTGTCGTGGTTGTGGTCCTTATGATGGACCGTGAGCTCACGAAGTTTTTTCCCCTGGAAATCGCGTCCGCACCGCGCACAGACCCGGGGATAGATCTTGAGCGCTTTCTCCCGGTACCCCTGCTCCCGTCGCTGACGGTTGCGCCGTGCCTCCTCTGCGATCCGGTGCAGTCTGTCTTTGTCTGATCGATCTGTGTCCCTTGGCATGGTTTCACCTTGAGTGACGTCACATGTGTCAAGCCGCATGCCCCTGCATTCGGCCCCTCGGCAAAGAACTCGAGCCGGCCGGAAGCATCAGAAGCATTCCCGGCCGCTCTCCCTCTCTATACAAAATAGATCGGCGTCGTCAAATGTCAGGGGCCCATAAAAGGGATGGCGGAATGACCTACTCACAGATAGGTGTTCCGGGTCAGATCGCGTTTCAGGCGATCGGCCGCCTTTCTGATTTTTTTCAGACCCGAATCGCTCTTACGAGCCAGGTTGCGGAGCTGCAATCCCATCCGTGGATTGTTACTCAACCGCTTCCGGTTTCTCGCCAGGAAATCCCAGTAAAGTGTGGTAAACGGGCAGGCGTTGTCCCCGATCGATGTTTTGTAATCATAGATGCAGTCCGGGCAATAGTTGCTCATCTTGTTGATGTAGTTGCCGGTGGCGGAATACGGCTTGGTCCCGATGATCCCGCCGTCGCCGTACTGGCTCATCCCGAGCACATTCGGCAGGGAAACCCAATCGATGGCATCCGCATACATGGAAAGATGCCATTGGTGCACTTCATAGGGCCGGACGCCCAGCAGCAGCAAAAACAGCCCCATGACCATCAGGCGCTGGATATGATGGGCGTAGGCAGTATCGATGAGCTGCTCGATGCACTGGCGGATGCAGTGCATCTCCGTTTCCGCCGTCCACATGAATGCCGGCATCGGCAGGTCTGCTTCCAGCGCGTTCATCTCCGCGTATTCGGGCATCTTGAGCCAGTAGACGCCCCGAACAAACTCCCGCCAGCCGAGTATCTGCCGGACAAAGCCCTCCACGGAATTGATCGGGGCGTTCTTGTCCCGGTAAGCACCGACCGCATCGTCGATGGTCTTTCGGGGGTCGAGCAGGTGCAGGTTGAGAACGCAGGACAGCCGGGAATGATACAAGTAGGGATGATCGGTCACCATCGCATCCTGATAGGTGCCGAAATGCGTGAGTCGATGCGTTACAAAATCTTTCAAGGCGGCAAGAGCCTGCTTGCGGGTGACCGGGTAATCGAAATTATCGAGCCGCCCCGGGCTGTCCGGAAATGCCCGCTCCACGAGTTTCATGACGTCCCGTGTGGTCGGATCGGGACGAAAGGAGCGGGGCGCCTTGATTTTCGGGGGCCCCTTTTTGCCGAAGACGCCGCGATTGTCCTTGTCGAAGTTCCATTGCCCGCCGACAGGATCCTTGCCCGTCATCAAAATATCGTGATCCCGCCGCATTTTCCGGTAGAATGTTTCCAGGATAAGAGATTTGCGGCCCTTAGCAAAATTCTTGAAGTCATCGATGGTCGACATAAAATGGCGGTCCGGCCTCACTTCGAGCTTACAATCCACTCTTTTTGCAGCTTTTTGAACGCTCTCCAGGACACGGAAGTCACCGGGCCGGACGCAGATCAGGCACTCGGGCCGCGTTTTGTTCACCCATCTTGTGATCTCCGCTCCGAAGCTGCCCCGGTTGTTGGGGTCATCGAGCATGGCATAATAAACGGTATAGCCGCGCTCTTTCAGATCGTCCGCGAAATGGCGCATGGCGGAAAAGAAGAGCGCGATTCGGATCTTGTGCTGGGGAACATAGGTTGCTTCTTTCTTTACCTCCATCATCACTACCGCGTCCTCACCCGCGTCGAACCCGTCGAAAGCCGCCGAACCGGCATCGAGCTGATCTCCGAATACCAGTATTAAATTCCGGATTTTTTTTTCGTTTTTGCGACCCACTGGCATACCACCCTTTCAGGACCGTCAGGTCCATGCGCACGTGTATTCCACTTGTGCCACAGTTAGCCCCCTTTGGCGGCTCAACGCAAGTAAAAGCATCTGTAGCACCTATATCCGTTCATGCGTCCTTGATCGATCATGTATCTTGAAACGGCTTCAGGCCCGTTCAGGTTTGGGGCACCCTCATCTCGAATCCACTTACCGATCTGAAAAAGAGCCTTCACCTGCAGCAGGTGAATGATGGACGATATACCAGAACGTCGCCCGATTCCGGACCCCGTGGGAATAACCTTCAAAAACTACCAACGTCCCCTATTTTGTGGCAGTCGGGCGGGGAGCCTTATCGGGTAAACTTCCCGGAGAAATTGCCGATAATCCTAAAGAGCGGTTGGATGTTACACGAGACGCCGGTATCCGGATTCGCATGCAATGGAAACGCACATGAGACAGAGGCCGAAACGGCCAAAGGGGCATCCGTCGTGACCGCGGCCGGCTGGATACTGGGAGCCGTCGTATTCGCCGCCGTGATGGGACTGTGGGTCTCGAGGTCGTTTTCGAGACGCGGGGGGAGGAAAAATGGGGCCTCCATGGCGATCCGGGAGGGTGACCGGGCCGCCCCGGCGCCGACCGCGATATCCGGGAATGAGATGGCCGTGTTGACGTCGGCGTTCCATGACATGGCCCGTGATCTCAAGGTGTCCACGGCCTCGATCGACGATCTCAACCGGGAGATGCGCAAGCGGAAGCGTGCCGAAACAGCCCTTCGCAACGCGTACGAAGAGCTCGAAAGACGTGTCAAACTGCGCGCAAAGGAACTCGAAACCGCCAAACTCGAGGCGGAAAGCGCCAACCGCACCAAGAGCGAGTTTCTGGCCAACATGAGCCATGAACTGCGCACCCCGCTCAATCACATTATCGGGTTTACCCAGCTGATTGCGAGCGGGAAGATCGGCAGCGTCAACAGCGCACAGAAGGAATACCTTGACGACGTCCTCGGCAGCAGCCGTCATCTGTTGATGCTGATCAACGACATCCTGGATCTGGCCAAGATCGAGGCGGGGAAGCTGGAGCTCCTGCCCTCCAGAATCGACGTGCAGCCGCTTCTGAACAACTGTCTGTCCATGTTCAAGGAAAAAGCGATGAAACATGGGATCGATGTGGTTCTGGCCGACGAGATAAAGATGAAACAGATCCTTTACAATCTGCTGTCCAACGCCTTCAAGTTTACGCCGGACGCCGGGCGCATCCGGATTACGGCCGGTAAGATCAACGGAAGCGGCGGCAGCGGTGTGCAAATCCCGGAAGATGATGCCGGAACGGGCGCCTGGACGATCTCGGTAGCCGACAATGGGATCGGTATCCCCCCCGAGGATCTGGAGCGGATCTTCAATCCGTTCGAGCAGGTCGCCGGGCAGGGAAAACACCGCCGGGAAGGCACCGGGCTGGGGCTGGCCCTGACCCGACGCATGGTCGAGCTGCACGGCGGTGTCATCCGTGCGGAAAGCGGCGGCCCCAATCAGGGGGCCACGTTCACCGTCGTGCTGCCCCTGACCGTTGAAACATGACCGCGCGATATCCGGCGATCTTTTCTTCACAATGGATAACAGGAGTAACGTGAATGGCAACCCGATCGGTTCTGGTCATCGAAGACAATGCCAAGAACATGAAGCTGGTGCGGCTGCTGCTTGAAATGGGCGACTACCGTGTCCTTGAAGCCGTGGACGCTGAAAAAGGGATGGACATCTGCCGCCGGAACCGCCCGGACCTCATCCTGATGGATATTCAGCTGCCCGGCATGGACGGCCTTGAGGCCACCCGGCGTATCAAAAAAGATCCGCAACTGACCGGTATCCCGGTGGTGGCGCTGACCTCCTATGCCATGACCGACGATAAGACCCGGGCCCTCGGGGCCGGTTGCGACGGCTATCTCGCCAAACCGATCGACACCAACAGCTTCCTGGAGGTGATCGGCGGCTATCTCCCTTCCGGTACCGGCGAAGCTCCCTCCTCCCGACCCGCACCAAACCGCAACGGTGCACGCATTCTGGTGGTGGACGACGACCCCAAGAACGTGAAATTGATATGCGGCATGTTATCCCGGGAAGAATACGATCTGTCTGTCGCCGGCGACGGTTTCTCAGCCCTGGCGAAGGTTGCGGAAAATCCGCCGGATCTGATCCTGCTGGACGTCATGATGCCGGGATTGGATGGTTACGACGTCACCCGGAGACTGAAAGCCGGGGCCGACACCGAGGCGATCCCGATTATTCTCGTTACCGCGCTGAACAGCCCGAAGGACAGGGCCAGAGGCCTGGAGGCCGGCGCCGAGGAATTTCTGACCAAGCCGGTAAATCCCGTGGAAATCGAGGCCCGTGTGCAGTCCATGCTCAAACTCAAGCGCTACCGGGATCAATTGACGATACGAAACCGTTCCGAAGACCGGCCCCGTGCGGATGATCCAAAAGCGGGGTCGCCGGACAACGCCGGTCGGACCCGGCGCATCCTGATCATCGATGACGACAGCAAGGCGCTCAAATTGATCCACGGCTACCTCGACTCCCCGGGTTACCGTATCGAAGTGTCCCACACCGGTTCCGATGCCGTCGACACGATCGAACGTGAGCCGTTCGATCTGATCCTCCTGGATATTCTGCTCCCGGACATCGACGGTTTCGAGATCTGCCGGCGAATCAAGCAGGTCGAGCATGCCAAAGACACCCAGGTGGTGTTTCTGACGTGCCTGAGTGACATGGAAAGCCGGATCCGGGGGATAGAGCTCGGCGCGGACGATTATCTCGCCAAGCCGATCGATCCCCGGGAATTGCGGGCCCGGGTCACATCGCTGCTGAAGAAAAAATCCTACCTGGACAGCCTCCATCATCATTACGAAACAGCGTTGACGTCGGCCCTCCAGGACGGGTTGACCGGGCTTTACAACCACTCCTATTTCAAACGGTTCCTGGACCTGGAAATCAAGCGCTCCCAACGCCATCGGCACACCACGTCACTGCTGATGATCGACCTGGACGACTTCAAGCAGATCAACGACAGCCTGGGGCACCTGGCCGGTGACATGATTCTTCAGAATGTGGGACTTCTGATAAAAAAATCGATCCGGGAAATCGACGTGCCGGCGCGATACGGTGGTGAGGAGTTCGCCATCGTTCTGCCTTACGGCGACCGGTACGGGACGGGTGTGGTCGGAGAACGCCTTCGCGACCTGATTGAAAACCAGGAGTTTGCCGTTCCGGGAACCGAGGAGGGTCTTCGCGTGACGGTCAGCATCGGCGGCGCCGTCTACCCGGATGACGCCGACACCGCGAGCCAGTTGATAGAGACCGCCGATCAGATGCTGTACATAGCCAAAGGGACGGGAAAAAACCGCGTTGTCATATACGACGCAGAAACACCGCCTCCTGTATCCCTGGTGGAAAACGGCTGAAGCACCGCATTCGTCCACTATTGCAAAAGCTCGGTTATAGCGATTGCCCAAAATTACGTTCCGCTTCAGAGCGGTATCATACCCGTACGGTCAGCGGGGTATCAACGCGGGATTTTCACTTCGCTTCAACGAGCAACACGGAAATAAGAGAAGTGCTTTCACAGGGTTCTCAGAGACAGATTTTTCACCACAGAGGCACGGAGGACACAGAGTATTTGTTTCGTTTCCCAAATCGGGAGATACCGATTTGAGAAACTCGCGCAGCCCTGCCCTTCAGCAAGAATCCGGATAAACCCTTCGGCTCCGCTTCCTTCGACAGGCTCAGGGCAGGCAGGGCAGGCAGGCAAACGGGATGCAGGATCCAGGATACAAGATACAGGGGTTAGGAGATTTGGAGAGCTGGATTCTGGATTCTGGATTCTCGATACTGGATGCTTGTCCGCCCGCCCGAGGCGGGTAAACCCTGGTCGCCTTTGGCGGGTCGGAGGTCGGATGTCGGATGGCAGAGGACAGCTAAGACATAAGGACACACGGGCAAACGGGCCAACGGGCAAACGGGCCAACGGGCAAACGGACAAGCCCTTCGACAAGCTCAGGCTAAACGGGCGGTGTGGATGTTGTTATGTGGCCGTGCCGTGCTGCGCATCGGCCGCGAGGATAGCGCCGGCGGTCCGGAGCAGGTCGGCTTCGGATGTTTCCCGGATAATATACCGGTAAAGCCCCATCGCTCCCTGAAACACTGCCGGGTTTTCCCCATGCTCGGCCATTCGGTCGCCGAAGCGGGCCAGGATATCGTCGTGGGAAAGGGCATAGATCCTGTCCCGTCGGCCGAGATAGGCGCAGTAGTATTTTTTTTCGGCGGCCACCGACGTCCGGCCACGGGCAATCATTCGTGCGTAGGCGGCGTAAAGATCATCGTCCACGCTGTAGTTCATCATGTCGACGATGGGGCCTCCGGGCGGGCGGCAGTTGATCTCGATGGGCATGTAGTCGCCGTCGAGATCGAAAAACTCGAAGTGGAAAAATTTTCGCTGGATGCCGAAGGCCTCGACCAGGCGCCGTCCGATTAGCGACAGTTGCTCCGGGATTTCCCGGTTCAGGTAGAAAAAGGTGTCTTTGCCCAGAACACAGTCCAGCACCCCATCTCCATAGGTCAGCGAATTTTCAAAAATCACGTTGCCGTCCCAGTCCACCAGGCCGTCGTACGTGACAATCCCTCCATCAATGAATTCCTCAAGAACGTAATCGCCGTCGAGCTCACCCATGCATTGGTAGAGCTCTGCTTCGTCGGACACCTTGCAGATCCCGGATGCACCGACGCCGATATCCGGTTTCAGAATCAGGGGATATCCCAGGCTCTTTACCAATTGCAGTGCGTGTGGCGGATTTTGAACCCTCTCCCCTTTCGCCACCCGGAGCCCGACCTCCTGGAAGCGTTGTTTCATGCCGCTCTTTCTCTGGAGCCAATCGATGTCGGCAGGCCGGATACCCTGGATGTCGCGGGCTTCGTTGATTCGGGCTTCCAGGCCCAGCCATGTTTCATTGTTGGATTCGACGATGTCGAAGCCGGGCGACACCCCGGCGACCGTCTGGGCGCTTTTCAGTTCTTCTATGGCTGCTTGAACGGCGTCAAAGGAGTTCAAATCGGTTCGTGCATAAAATTTCAGCGCCGATCGCAATGATTCGGGCATGGAAAAAAAGTCTGCCTCACCGATGGCCCACACATTCACACCCATCTCATTCAGCCGCAGGACGAACTGGGCATAGTTGGGGGGAAACTCAGGGGAGATGTATAAGAAGTTCATGGCTCATCATTCTCTCACAGAGCTCGCAGAGGGCACAGAGAATACTTTAATAAGGCCCTGCGGGCCGTTTGAAAATTATTATCATTTACGAGAATTAAATAGGGCGGCAGGTGATGCCGGCTCAGACGAAGAGGATTCCTTTGATTCAGACAGAATATTCTTCACCCGGCCCACAACACCACTTGTCAGACGCACTTTGATTCCGTGGGGATGTGTAGAGGACTTTGTGAGAATATCCTTGACGACCCCTTCCGTCAGTTTACCCGTTTGCTGGTCCTGTTTCCGAACCACCTGAACCCGTCTTCCCGCTTGTATATTCACCCTGTTTGTTCCACCCATTTTTATCTCTGACCGTATAGAAGTTCTTCAAAGCTACGGATGATTTTAAGACGGGAGGGGCAGAAATCAAGGGATTGCTTTGGACGTCGCCGCTTTGTGTAATGCTTAAGCCAAGGCTATCGCCTTTTCGGGACATATTTCCTGGCAGCAGAAGCAGGAGATGCAGATATCCGGGTCGACTTCCGGCAGGTCTTCGATCATCGACAGGGCTTCCACCGGGCATTGGTCGATGCAGGTCCCGCAGGCCGTGCAAGACTCCGGGTCGGCTTTTGGCCGGAGTATGGCGCGGCCGCGGATGAGCTCCTGGATGGCTTCGTTTCCCGTAACGGCGTCGCCGCCCAAGGGAGGCAGTTTGAAGTCCGGAAGCATCTTCAATTCCCCGACGATGGTGATCCTGTCCATGGCGTAGTCCCCAAGGCCCGCTTCCCTGGCTTTTTCGAGAAATCTCAGCCGGGCCGGGTCCAGCCCCATCATGGTCGCGATGACCCCGTCCAGGGCGACCCCGTTGTTCGATGCCAGTATCAGGCCGATCTCCCGGACGTCCGGAGAGGCCGGGCCGTTTCCCTCCATACCGACCACGGCATCGACGATGAAAAGGTCCGGCACCCGGAGGCGGAACACATCGACCACCAGATCGTGAAACCGCTCCGGGCTGCCCGCCGCCCGATGCAGCCGGGCTTTCTGGGCTCCGGGCAAAAATCCGTAGCTGTTTTTGATGGCCCCGGTCATCACCGTCAGGCCGTGGGTTTTAAACTTCGGCAGACTGATGATGATGTCCGCCTCGAGAATCGCCCGTGACAGGCTCACGCTGGGCATAAACTCCGGGTTGAATTCGACTCCGACCGAATCGTCGCCGATGTTCCGGTAATATTCCCCGGCGGCGGCCATCAGTCCCGTTTTCTCAAAGCATTCCTCGTTTGCCCCGTAATTGAAGAGCCCGGGGTTGTCGCCCACCACCAGTGATTCCGGTTCCATCGACGCCACCTGCGCCACGACGGCACGCAGCACCGCCGGATGGGTGACGATGGCCTCGGCGGCCTCCGACGCCCGCAGGACATTCGGTTTGATCAACACCTTTTTCCCGCGGATGGGTACTGGAAAGAGATCGAAGGCCAGTTTTACGGCGTCCCGAACGTGATCGTAGTCGGCGGGGTGGATCATCACCTTGTGCATGGGAACTCCTTTTAATCTGGATACTCGTCCGCCTCCGGCGGGCTGGGTTCTTGATACTAAGAATGAGCTGAAAGTTCAAAGCTGAAAGCTGAAAAAAACTAAATCCTCTCACAGAGCTCGCAGAGAGCACAGAGGACTATCCCGAACATTTCATGAAATCTTTTCTGCACTATGGGTAAATTTATGGAGTTCAGATACAGACGTGTTCGGCGTCGGGATCGGTATCGGGATCGCAATCTCTGGATTTGTCAAAAATGTATTTGCCTCTGGGTGCTTTGCGCTCTCTGTGAGAGATGGGCTGTATTGCTTACTTGAGGCTGGCCAGGGCCTTCAGGAACTGGTCTCCGTATTGGGCAGCTTTTGTCTGTCCGATTCCCGATATCTCCAGTAGATCGTCTATTGTTTTGGGGGTTTGGACGGCCATTTCCTTTAATGTCTTGTCGTGGAATACGCAGTACGGGGGCAGGTTTATGGAATTCGATATTTCGAGCCTCAGGGCCCGGAGTTTTTCGAATATCTGCAGCTGCTCCCCGGTTAAATCTTCCATGGCAATTTTCGCGGATTTATTCTTTCGCTTTTTGGCGATGTCTTCGCCGGCCGGATCCTGCCGAAATTGGACCTCCTGTTCCCCTTTGAGGACCAGCCAGCTGTCAGATGTGAGACGGAACCCGGAAAACGCCGATTCTCCGACGGAGAGCAGACCGGTCGCCAACAACTGCCGATACACGCTGGACCACTGTTTCTTCGAAAGCTCTGCTCCGACTCCGAATGTCTTGAGCTTCTCGTGACGCAGGTTCTTGATCTTTTCCGTGGCGTTGCCGATGAGCACGTCCGTCAGATGGGTGACACCGAATCGTTGTCCGGTCCGGTACACGCAGGAAAGCGCCATCCGGGCCGCCATGGTGCCGTCCCAGGTCTCTTGCTTTTGGAGGCAGGTGTCGCAGTTATCGCACCCGATGACATGATGTTCACCGAAATACCTTAGCAGAACGGTTCTTCGGCACTCGACGGTTTCACAATAGCCCAACAACGCCTCCAGTTTTTGTCTCTGGATTTGTTTGAACGTCTCGTCTCCCTGGGATGCATCGAAGAGCCGTCGCATGGAAACAAGGTCTGCCAGGGAGTAGACCATCCAGGCATCGGCAGGCTCCCCGTCCCTGCCGGCACGCCCCGTCTCCTGGTAGTAGGCTTCCATACTGGCCGGCAAATCCAGGTGTGCGACAAATCTAACGTCCGGCTTGTCGATTCCCATGCCAAAGGCAATCGTGGCCACCATGACGATAGGGTCCTCTTTGAGAAACCGCTCCTGGTTCCGGAGCCGGACCTCCTGTTCCTGCCCGGCGTGGTAGGACCGTGCGGCAACGCCGTTTTCCTGAAGCCAGGCCGCGGTCTGGTCCGCCCGTTTTCGGGTTCGCACGTAGACGATGCCGCTTTGATCCGGATGTTCCCGGCGGATAAACGCCAGTAGCTGGGACCGCTCCCGTTGTTTCAACGTTACCCGGTAGCGGATATTGGGGCGGTCGAAGCTCGAAACAAAGGCGGCGGCATCCTGCAATCCCAGCCTCTGGACGATATCCCGTCGTGTCTGGGCATCCGCCGTTGCGGTGAGCGCCAGCCGCGGGGTATCCGGAAACTGCCGGGTAACTTCCGGGATGCGCAGGTATTCCGGGCGGAAATCATGACCCCACTGGGATACGCAGTGCGCCTCATCGATGGCGAACAGGGATATGGGTATGCGTCGCAGAAAATCCTGGAAAGAGTCGGTCAGCAGACGCTCGGGAGCCACATACAAAAGGTCCGGTTCCCCGGAAAGAATGTGGCGTTTTACCTCCTGACCTTCTTCGAAAGTGAGGCTCGAGTTTAAAAATTCGGCGTGGATACCGTTTATCCGCAACGCATGCACCTGGTCCTGCATGAGCGCGATCAAGGGAGAAACGACAATGCCGACGCCTTCCCGCAGCATCGCGGGAAGCTGGTAACAGATGGATTTTCCCATCCCCGTGGGCATGAGGACAAACGCATCCCTGCCGGCCATCACCTCCTTGATGATTTCTTCCTGGTGCTCGCGAAAGGATCGATAGCCGAAGGTGTTGTGGAGGATATCCGAGGGTGTGAGTTTATTATGTTTATAGTCTTCGGGCATTGGAATGGAGTCCTTTATTGTTCAAAGATTCTCTCACAGAGCTCGCTGAGGGCACAGAGAAGGAGTTCTTTTTCATTTGTCGTGCCCTTCGAGAGCCCTCCGGACAAGGAGTGCGATAAATTGAAACTGGCTCAGCCCTGCCCTTCAGCGATGCTCCCTTCGGCTTCGTTCCCTTCGACGGATTCGACAGATTCGACAAGCTCACTGCTTTCAAGCTCACCGCAGGCAGGCTCCCTTCGACAGGCTCAGGGCGGGCAGGGCAAGCAGGATAAACGAGCGGGATATGCATCTGAAGTTTTGTTTTCTCCTTGGGGGGTGGACCTGGGGGGTGCTTTTCGGAGAAACTACCTGATCGAAGCTATATAATAATTTCTTGAAATCAGCAATCCCCGATACAGGGGAATAATCAAGTTAACGATCTTAATCGGAAAAGCGCGCGACCAGCGCTTCCATGTAGCGGGACTTGACCTGCTCGGTGGCCATGGTTTTTTGGATCGGCGGCAGGCGGAGGATGGCACCGAGCATGGCGGCCAGGGCCCGATGGTGCCACATGACCTGGTTGTCGACGATGAGGTTCTGCAGCTTGCCCCGTTCGATGGCCATCATGATGGCCCGGTGTGTGCCGTCCAGGGGCGTGATGACACGCCGGGGCCGGGGCGAAAGGGTGATGCTGTGGGTCTTTGTGCAGGCCCGAACGCAGACCCCGCAACCGAGGCAACGGGATTGGTCGAGGCGGGCCAGCTTTTTTTTCAGGCGGTCCGGGTCGTTGGCCGAAACCAGGGTCATGGCTTCCACGGGGCACGGGTTGACGCACTTGCCGCAACCATTGCAGGTGTTTTTGTCCACGACCGGCATGAAGTTCGTGGTGTGGATCGGGTGCATGACAGCAAAGCGCCGGGCCGCGTTCATCGCTTCGCAGCAACACCCGCAGCAGTTGCAGATAAAGTTGACTCTCCGGCGAACATTCTCGCCAAACTGGACCAGGTTGTTCTCGCGGGCTTTGGCCAGAAGCTCCATGGCTTCGGACACCTCGACGGACCTGGCGTGACCATGCCGCGTCAAAGACTCTGCCGTGGTATTGAAGGTCATGCAGATGTTCATGGGGGCGTCGCAGGCCCGATCCACGTGCATCATCTTGTGGCGGCAGTAGCACATGCTGATGCCTCGGTGGGGCGAGCTTTTGATGACCTCGCTGGCCCGCTCGTAATCGAGCACGTGCAGGGCATTCTCCTCGGAGAGGGCCGGTTCATGGACAAATGCCCGCCCGAGATTCGTCTCCCCGTCGGCAAACAGCTCCCGGATAAAATCTTCCTCCACATTCAAATATTCGTAGAATAGCCCTGCAAGCAGTTTCTGATCGATATCGTGGCGCACACGCATCAAGGAAAACTCGAAAAACCCGGCCATGGGCGGAGGCAGGGCATAACAGGTATCGCCGTTCACGTTGAAATCCACGAGAAGCGCTTTTTCCGCCAGCCGATTCAGAATCTTGCGCGCGTTGCTTTCGGGCGTTTTCCAGATGCGAGCCGCGCGTTTGACTGTAAACGGTCGAATGGGCAGTTGCGAGACCAGATCGGCCTCCTGCTTGTCGAACAGGATCATCAGGATCTTATGGAGCAGATCGGACGGGGGCGCGCCCTGAGGGAAGCGGTTGAGTCGGTCGGTGAGTCGCCGATAGGCAGATTGGCCGGTTGCATGGGCCATGCACGTCTCCGGATCAATTGATTTAGAAGCTGGGTACTATAGCAGTTGCCATAAATATGGTCCGATAGAGGTTAGGGGTCTGGGTCTGGATTTTTCACTTAAAGATGTGAATAATTCGCCGCTGCCGCCACGACGGCACCTGCACATCACATATCGGATGGAGGATAACGATGGCCATTTGCCTTTGCGGGAAACCGCCTTGTGCCTCTGCCAAAACCTGTCCAGCGGAAAAGCTCCGGTACGGTTCTGTTAAGATTCATCTTGCAGTGAAAAATCCCGACCCCGGTCCTTGTGGTTTCGGAACGGAACTCTGACCATCGCTATGTATAACAGAATATAGGGATTTGGATAAAGCTATTCCACTTTTAAACCACTGAGAAATATATTCGCCGCACTTTGCCGGATTCGACAGATGCCACAAGCTCGCTGCTTTCAAGCTCACCGCAGGCATCCTCCCTTCGGCGATGTTTCCGACTTGGGGCTACGTCCCGCTGTAGCGGGACTTCAACCCCACAGATCGACCCCACAAGACGACGGGACAGGCAGGGCGGGCTTTATTAGCCTTCACCGGAATACCCTGCAGCTTGTTGTAGCAAAGCGGAAATCCCGTTCAGCGGGGCTGTGGGGAGCTTCATGTTGTGTTTAGTGCCGTTCATTTACCATGAAAATCAAGATTGACATTCCTAATTTTCATGGTAAATAATATCTCTATGAAAATTTTAAGCAGACCGAACTATATAGAGCAATTAATTGAGGCTACTCGCCGATCACCGGTTTCCGCAATTCTTGGTCCACGGCAATGTGGTAAAACCACATTGGCAAAACTGTTCCTCAAAGATAAGCGATCGACTTATTTTGATTTGGAATCCCAACCCGACCTTCGCCGGCTGCAAAATCCCGAATTGGTTTTAGCACCCCTCGATCACATCGTCGTATTGGATGAGATACAGGTGATGCCGGAACTCTTTCGCGTGCTCAGAGTCCTCGCCGACAGACCGGACAAATCTACTCGGTTCATCATCCTCGGCAGCGCCTCACCGAATATTGTCCGCAACGTATCCGAAACTTTGGCCGGACGCGTTGAGCTTATTGAACTTTCAGGGTTCGATGTGCGAGAAATCGGCTTCGACCACTGGAAAAAAGTATGGTTACGGGGCGGTTTTCCGAGATCTTATCTTGCCGATTCCGAAATTGACAGTTCGGCATGGCGGGAAGGATTTATTCAGACATTTCTCGAGCGCGATATCCCCCAGTTGGGCATCACCGTCCCTGCCGCAGCGATGCGCCGATTCTGGACCATGCTGGCACATTACCATGGCCAAACCTGGAATGCATCGGAATTTGCACGTTCCATGGGTCTTTCCGGGAAAACGGTGCGTTCTTACCTGGATATATTGACCGGTACATTTATGGTTCGGCAACTACAACCCTGGTATGAAAATCTGGCCAAGCGTCAGGTGAAGGCACCTAAAATATATCTTCGAGATTCAGGGATCCTCCATGGCCTGCTTGCAATTCCGGACGAGCATGTGCTTTTGGGCCACCATCGAGCAGGTGCCTCATGGGAAGGCTTTGCACTCGAGCAGGTGATGCGGATTGTTCAACCAGCTGAATCTTATTTCTGGTCAACTCACCAGGGTGCCGAAGTCGATCTCTTCTTTATCCGCCGGGGCAGACGGTATGCAATTGAGTTTAAATTCACTGAAGCGCCCAAAGTTTCCAAATCCATGCGGATATGCCTGACCGACTTATCATTGGATCATCTCTGGGTGGTGTACCCTGGGGATTACACTTATGCGATGGATGAGAGAATCACGGCCATCCCACTCCAGAGTATTTGCGAAATCAGATCGATCACCGCGGATGACAGGGGTTCGCAGTGATGACCGCCCTCGCTATCAGAAACAGGGAATGGCTGCCAAAGCACCGCGTTCAAATTACAGAGGCAGGGTCCTTCGACCCTGCCTCTTTTTTATATCAAATTTCGGGTTAGTTACCGCGGGTCTGCGTCGTGGATCCTTTTCCGTCGCTGCCGGTGGAGCCCTGCCCTTTGCTTCCGTGGTTTTGGTCACCGCCTGCAAAAGCAACACTGGAACTCAGAATGAAGATCACCGACAGAATCGCTAAAAGTTTTTTCATCCCCTCCTCCTATGGTTTTCGATTTGAGCTATCGCAAAGAGACGCTTCTCACGGAAAAGACAAAGCAATAACCATGCCTTCGTGGAAAATGACCGTTTAGGAGTAGAGAATTTTTTTCATATCGATGCCGTATTTACGCATGCGGTTCCACACCGTACCCCGGCTGACGCCAAGGATTCGGGCGGCCTCGGATTTGTTGCCGAGACTCTGTTTGAGCGCCTGAATCAGCTCATCGCATTCCTTACTCGAGTCCCTGTTATTCGCCGGAGCGGAGAACACGGCAGGTCTGGACTCCATCACGGGTTTCGGCAGGTCCCCGGGCTCGATCAGGCCGGAATCCCGAACGACGAAGGCATATTCGATTGCGCTTTTGAGTTCTCGCACGTTTCCCGGCCAGTCGTAGGCCATGAAGCGATCCATCGCCACGGCGGACACACCCTGGATCGGTTTATCGGTAATTTCCTTGTTTCGCCGAATGAAGTGGTCGACCAACAGGGGGATATCCTCCCTGCGCTGCCGGAGGCGCGGAAGATAAATGGGAATCGTATTGATCCGGAAAAAGAGATCTTCCCGAAACCGGTTCCGCTTGATCAGGGTTTCCAGGTCTTTGTTGGTTGCCGAAATAACCCGGGTATCGATCGACACCGGCCGGTGGTCGCCGACCCGCTCGATCTCTTTGCTCTCCAAAACCCTGAGGAGCTTGACCTGTACCCCTCGAGGGATATCGCCCACCTCGTCCAGAAATAAATCCCCTCCCTGGGCGTATTCGAACCGCCCCATTCGATGTCGATAGGCTCCTGTAAAGGCGCCTTTGGTGTGACCAAATAATTCGCTTTCCAGCAGCGACTGGTTCAAAGCAGCACAGTTCACCTGGACAAACGGCCCTTCTCGCCGGCCGCTGAGATCGTGAACTGCCTTTGCGGCCAACTCTTTGCCCGTGCCGCTTTCCCCAATGATGAGCACCGGTGCCTCACTCGTTGCCGCTCTGCGAATGACATCGAACACATCCAGCATGGCCTGCGATTCCCCAATGATTCCATAGAATCCATCGTCGCCGTGAAAGTGCTGGGTCAGCAGGTCGAGCTTTTCATGAAGCTGTTCCATGCGGGAGATGTCGGTGAACGTTTCCACAGCGAACAACGGCTGGCCGTCAGCACCGTAGACGAGACTGGCGTGCTTGATAACGGGCAGGTAAGAGCCGTCTTTTTTCATGATCAGGCAGCGCGTCTTGATCGGCTTGCGTGCATGAAAGAGGCGGCACCAGCTATTGTTTTCATCAGACCGCATGGTTTCGCACTCGTCGCAGTTGAGCAGCAGACAGCTGTTGCCGGCGAGTTCGTTTCTCGCATAGCCCAACAGATGTTCCAGTGACTGGTTCGCCCTGAAAATGGTCCCGTCCGGTCGAATCAGGATCATCCCTTCGTTAATGGTGTCAAAAATCGTTTCCCAGGGAATCGATGGATTTTCGGTGATGTTGATGTGGGGCATGGTAGGTGTTTTCTTAAAAATTGAACAGGATGTTTAAACAGGATGTTTAGACACCTGTTCAATACCAAAATCCCCCGGGAACGTCAAACCTGCGATCCAGGGTGATTTCCGATAAAAGCCCCTACCTGCAGGATATGGCTTTGAGATGGAAGGTCTCATGTCAATTTTCAGGCCGAGGAAGGACGGATGCCGGCACGGTCCGGGAAGATGGCCAGGCTGGCGGAGGCAAGCACGACCAGGACGCTGCCGACATTGTGCACGATGGCAGCCATGATGGGCGACAGCCAGCCCATGCCGCCGGCCAGAACGGCCAGGGCGTTGAATGCCAGCCCGAATACGATGTTGACCTTGATGATGGTCAGCATCCGTCGGGACAGCCGAATGAGCCAGGGGAGTTTGGAAATGTCGTCGTGGGTCAGGGCGATGTCGGCGGTTTCCAGGGCCACATCGGTACCTGCGTCGCCCATGGCCACGCCCGCCTGGGAGGATGCCAGGGCCGGCGCATCGTTGATCCCGTCACCCACGAACATCACCGGAAGATCTCTGGACTGGTAGTCGTTGATGACATCCACCTTGTTCTGGGGCTTAAGCCGGGCATACACCGTGTCGATGCCGACCGCGTCGGCCACCCGTCTGACCGCCTTTTCATGATCGCCGGATAATATCCCCATGTCGTAAATGCCGAGTTCGTTGAACTGTTGGATGGTGGAGACCGCAACGGGCCTGACCTTGTCCGTGACATTGAGCAATCCCACCGGCGCCTGATCGCGATAGACCACAAGAGGCGTGACACCGCGGGAAATCGAGTTTTCGATGCACTTCTGAAGGCTTCTGGGGATGGCGGCGGTGCCTTCGACCGCCGACGCGCTGCCCACTTCGACCAGGCTTCCGTCGACCATCGCTCTCACACCGAGCCCGATTTCGTGGAAGGCATTTTCAGCGCCGCGCACGACCACCTTGGCATAATGGGCCGCCTTGAGAATGGCCCGGGCCAGCGGGTGGGTGCAATGCTGCTCTGCGCTCGCCGCGCATGAAAGGACCACTTCCTTGTCCACGCCTTCGGTACAGGCAATCTCTTCCACCCGGGGTTCGCCCAAAGTCAGGGTACCGGTTTTGTCGAACAAAACGGCTTTAACGGAAGCGACTCGCTCGAGGTACTGGCCGCCTTTGACCAGAATTCCCGACCTTGCGGCACGGCCCAGGGCCGCTACCGTAGCGGTGGGTGCGGCCAGGATCAATGCGCACGGGCAGCCGACGATCAGAACCGCCACCGCACGGCTGACATCTCCGGTGAGCAGCCAGGCCGTCGCGGCACAGCTTAGAATCAGGGGCGTAAACCACGTGGCATATCGATCGATGAGACGCACGGCTTCGGGGCGGTGCTGTTCCGCTTCGCTGACGAGTTTGATCACCTTTCCCAGTGTCGTATCCTGGCCGACCTTGATGGTTTCCGCCGTCAGCACCCCGTTGTGGCTAAGGGTTCCGGCCAGAATGATGTCCCCCGCCTGCTTTTCCACCGGCAAGGGCTCGCCGGTCATTGCCGATTCATCGACGGCCGAAGCCCCGGATAGAATCCGGGCGTCCACCGGGATCCGCTCGCCCGGCTTGACGAGGATACGGTCGCCGATGGAAACATCTTCGATGGGAATGGTTTTTTCTTCTTCTCCGATCAGCACCGTGGCGGTCTGGGGGGCAATCCGGATCAACGATTTGATCGCTTTTCTGGCGGATTCGCTGGTGACCTGCTCGATAAGGCCGCCTAAGGTCATCACAAAACTGACAACCGCAGCCGCCAGGAATTCTCCCTGGATCAGGCTGGCGATAATGGCTAGGCTGACCAGTTCATCCACATTGACCTTCCGCTCCATCAGTCCTCTAACCGCGCCCCATATAATTGGAAATCCGTTGATGGCAACGGCAATCAAAGCGAATGTGTTTCCCGTTAGGCTCGGGGATGGGTTTCCATAGTCGATCAGGTAGCTGGCCAAGGCCAGAAGAGCAGCGCCGAATGAAATGTAAAAATCCCATAATCTGAACAGTTCCTGATACACACCCAGTTTCGAAAAGCGACCAATCATCAATATAATCCTATCTGCTGAATTTATTAAAAATTTCAATAACTTCAGTTATCAGTTCCGACTCGTTTTCCTCGTTCAGCATGGCAGTGGCCACACATCCCTTGAGATGGTCTTCCAGGATGACGGCACCCAGGGATCGTAGCGCGCCACTGGCAGCGGCGATCTGCTTCAGGACCTGCATGCAGTTGCGGTCCTCTTCCACCATCTTCTTGAGACCCCGGACTTGCCCTTCGATCCTGTTGATACGGGCAATTACCTTCGGATGTTCCTCGCCACATAAAGCCATTTTGACCTCCTCATATACTCATAGGGTGTATATGTATATTGGGTTTGGCAAGAAGTGTCAAGCAATAACTCTTGTTCTCCGAACGGATTGGAGAGGAGGGTTCGAGGTTTACCCGCCTATGGCAGCGCCGGAGGCGACTAGGGATTTAAAGGGTCAAGGGTTCAAGTGCATTTCATTAGGGATTAACTCCTTAGATGTAATGAACTATAAGTCGGTGCGACTTTTTTAATAAGTGAGTGAATTAGCCGCAGACACACGCAGACTTACCGCTGACATTAACATTTTTTGGCCGGCCAACGTGCCCGGCCAAAAGCTGCGAGCCTTTCAGGCAACAATTAAGCTGATTTTGCGAAGCGATGCCGTATTTGCCTCCGCAAGTCGCGGAGGCAAAAGTCAGAGTGCGTCGGCGTATGTCGAGCGATCCCGCCATGCGGGAGAGCGGGCGGCTAAAATATTCAGCTTTTCTCTTCTTCGCAGATAGACGATACAGGATCGACATTGCGACACTTTTGTTCAATCTGGAAAACGATCCGCCGGATCATTTTATCGGACAGCTCACGGGGCCCGATGTGCTCGAATAGAGATGTAAACTGCCTTGGATTGACCACAGGGATACCATCCGGCGATGTTCTCTTCACGAACCAGCCGGGAAGCGCCACGATCGCCCTGGCCGCCACATCTTCGCCGATGGCGCTGCTGATCAATGTCGAAAGCCATTTGGCCCGGCGTTTGGCCTGTTCAACAATCTGTGTGTCCGTATGCTTCGGGAACTGAAGCATTCTGCCGTTGTACTCCACGGTGGCAGCTGTCTGCCGTTGATTGCTCGCTGGTTTCGATCGTGCCTTGGTTTCGATGGCAAAGATCCCTTTTCGACCCACGGCGATGTGATCGATGTTGAATCGATCGGCAGGGAAATCGTGGTACACAAAATAGCCGTCACGAAGAAGTTGATTCAGTTCCTGGCCGACGGCGACTTCGCCGTCGTAGCCCAAGCGTAGAAGTCGGCGCCGGCCCAGCAATCCATAGATTCTATAAAGGCAGAAAACCATCGCCACCGACATCACGCCTCCAGCGATCCCCAGGTCGGAAGATGTAACCTCTCCCCAAGGGACATACAGATAGGGAATGAACATGGCGTAACCGGCGGTCGGAAAAAACAGAACAAACATCATATATTCCGTGAGTTTTTCATTGATAACTTCTATCTCCTCGATCAGGGACTGCCCCGGTGACCTTAAAAACCTGTTCGTGAACGGCAATCGGAGGCCTTTCCTTCGGTAATGTCTTCTGATCAAGAACAAGAAAAACCAGACAAAGAACAATATTATAAAAGGCATTGCAACCGGAATGAATGGAATAATTGAATTAAGCATTCATCCTCCTGCAGACGTAGAATTTCAAGGAGATAAAACTCTACCATGTTAGAGAAGAATTCTCAATTGGATGATCTTAAGGGTAGTAAAATAGTACTAGAAGGAGACAAGATGCGGGTTGCAGGATTCTGGATACAGGACACTGGATACTGGATGATTGGAGTGCGAAGAACTTATGGCAAAAGAAGTCTCACCACAGAGACACAGAGAGCACAGAGCATTCTTTTTTTACTAAACCGGGAGATGATCCATAAAAAATATATCTCTCCTCCGTGCCCTCTGTGTCTCCGTGGTGAAAAAGATTAGATCATGCAGTTGGATTGGTCTGCCAGGCGACTTCGTAGACTTGCTGGGAGGTGTTAAATCCCTTGAAGGGGACTTCTCCAATATCCGAAAAGCGAAAGCCCTTTCCAAGGCAAAGCTCTTTAACGACAGGGGCGACCAGGATCTGATCGGCGCTTGCATGATCACAGAGGCGGGAGGCCAGCTGCACACTGGATCCAAATAGCCGATTGTCCTCTTCGATAGGCTCTCCGGCGCTTACGCCGATGCGCACCTTTATTTCCGCCTCCGAATGTTTCTCGTTGTAATCCGCAAAGGCCTGATGGATGGATACAGCGCAGGCCACGGCAGAGGATGCCGCGCTGAACGATGCCATGACCCCATCACCGGTATGCTGGATCTCTCGTCCGTTGTGCATTCTCAGCACATCCCGGGTGATGGCATTGTGGGTGCGAAAAAACTCCAGGGCCTCGATATCGCCCATTTGACTCGTGATTTCCGTGGAGCCTTTCATGTCCGTAAACATGATCGCCCGAAACGCCGAGTCGACTGCGCTTTCAGAAGGGGCTGCGTGGAAGCCGGACGGTGAAATCGGGTCCTCGATACGTCCTAAAAAGGCTTTAACAAGCTCCGGGTTCACCTCCATGATCGTATGGGGGATTTCCCCATGGGCCTCGGCATGGAGCTGCTTGACACGTTCCGCCGCAGGGGCCTCCATCAAACAAAACGTCGAGCCGCTTTTTTCGTCGAACCAATACGTCATCAACCGGACACCGTATTTCGACTGGAGCTTGAGGTCTTTCTGGTGGGCATCTTCGACGGCCTTTGCCGTCGTGCCATACAAATCATGTCGGTCCATGTAAACGGGCATGGTATTAATCCTTTCAGGGAAACAAATTGAATGAACGACGAGATTGTTTTTGTTTCCAGGTCAACAGACGAAAGCGGAATATAGCAGTGTGAGAGGAGGTGGTTGTAGTTATGATAGAAACTTAGAAGGGAATGTCAATGAGATAGGTTTCAGAGAGCAGAGGACAGAAGGCAGATGTCGGAGGCCGGAGGACAGACGTCAGGGGACAGAAGGCAGAAGGCAGAAGACAGATGTCGGATGACAGAAACCAGAGGGCAGGATTTTGAGGATTACCCGGATATCGCACGCCCCTGAGGCATTCAAAGGGGGTGCCATAGCAAACTATTGCGAGCCCTTGATAACGCCGCCAATGGATTCCTCAGGGAGCGCCCTGCGGGTGAAACCTTTTCTAAATTTTACAAATCGATGGCTGGGTACAAGATGTTATCCCGTTTTTACAGAAAGAGCATTTCCCAAAGTACTGAATTCTCAATTATTACAAATTATTAGAAAAGATTTCATGCGATACTCAGGTTAGATGCCTTCCGGGGCCTTATCCTTAATCTTCGGCCAGTTCGCATAGGCTTTTTTCAGGTGTCCGGGGACATCTTTTTCGAATTTTTTCTGAATTTTTTGGTCCAGATTCAGGTACAGTTTCCCGTCAACAATCTTCCACACCGTGGGATCGGCATAGAATTTCTTTCCCATGGCGGCGCCAAAAGCACAGTACCCGCCAAATTCAGGGAGGTATTTTCCAGGAGACTTAGCGAACATCTTACGGTTTTTCTTGTTTGAAAAGAGATAGGTGGTACCGTCATGGACGGCCACATGCCATCCGGTCCCGCGAACCGCCTTACTATCCGTGAAATAGGCCACAACATCGTAACCGTTGGCCCCCACGTTGCTGGGGTTGTAGTTCATTGCAAATGCGGAAATGGCAAAGAGAAGGACTCCCGCCAGGATCACGCCGATCTTAAACGTAAATGCTTTATTCATAGTGATCACCTCATCATGTGTAGATTCTTCTTCTTGAGATTCCTGGATAAAGGATCCAAGTGGCCAAGGGGTCAAGGATTCAAGTGTTTAACTGAACTTATTGAATATGTCGTTGCGGGAGGGAAAATCTTACAATGTCCCGGATTTTACAGCGGGCTTGCAGTTCGCAATCCAGTAATTTACAAACATACATCTTTGTATCGATACCCATCTATCCAATCCCATCCTTGAGACTCTGGAAGGAGGCATCATGAATCTGTATACGTTATTGCAGGAACGCGCACAGAACGACACACCGATCCGTATCGGCGTTATCGGTGCCGGAAAGTTCAGTTCCATGTTTCTTTCCCAGGTCCGTCTCACCCCGGGCATGCAGGTTGTGGGTATTGCGGAACTGGATCCTCAAAAGGCGATCGAGGCCTGCATTAAAACCGGATGGTCGAAGGATAGTCTGAGCGTCACAACTTCCACGGGAGAGATCAATGACGCGGCAAAAAAACAATCCGTCGCGATCACCGAGGATGCCGTGGCGCTGATCGCCGCCGACCTGGATGTCATCATCGAAATCACCGGTATACCCGAATCCGGGGCCGTTCACGCCTACAGGAGTCTCGAGGCCGGCAAGCACGTGGTCATGGTCAATGTGGAGGCGGATTGCCTGTTGGGCCCGGTGCTGCATAAGAAAGCTGCTGAAAACAACCTGGTCTATTCCATGGCCTATGGGGACCAGCCGGCGCTCATTTCCGAACAGATCGACTGGGCCCGTGCCGTGGGTCTGGAAGTGGTCTGCGCCGGCAAGGGAACCCGGTACCAGCCCGAATTTAACTACTCGACTCCGGACACCGTATGGGGGCACTACGGGTTTTCAGAGGAACAGGTGGCCAGCGGCGACTATAATGCCCAGATGTTCAACTCGTTTCTGGACGGCACCAAGTCGGCTGTTGAAATGTGTGCGGTGGCCAACGGTTCAGGGCTGATTCCCCAGCGGTGCGGCCTTCAATTTCCACCGGTAGGGGTTCACCAGCTGCCGGACATTCTCAAACCCAAATTCGATGGGGGTGTGCTGGAACACAGCGGGACAGTGGAGGTCATCGCCAGCGAGCATCGGGACGGGACTTCGGTAGACGGCGATCTTCGGTGGGGCGTCTATGTAGTGTTTAAAGCGCCAACCGCCTATGTAAAACGATGTTTTGCCGAATACGGCATGGGAACCGACGCTTCCGGAAACTATGCTGCGCTCTACCGGCCATCACATCTGATCGGCCTGGAGCTCGGCATCAGCGTGGCATCCGCGGCGCTGCGTCATGAGCCCACCGGGACGTCAAAAGCTTTTTTAGGGGATGTGGCGTCGGTGGCAAAAAAGGATCTCAAACCGGGGGATATCCTCGATGGCGAAGGCGGTTATTCGGTTTTCGGGCGTCTGGTTCATGCCAAAGAAAGCCTTGCGGATTCGCACCTCCCCATAGGGCTATCGGGAAAGGCACGCGTGGTTCGGCCCGTCCCCAAAGATGAGATCCTGACCTACAATGATGTGGAATTGGATAAGGATCAGTTTGCCTATACGCTTCGGAAGAAAATGGAACAGGAATTTAACCCAAGTACTTCATGATATTTTTAGCTAGGAGTAAGGCGATCAGAACAATTAAGGGAAAGGTAATCAGCCGAGGACTTCGGGGAGCCGATAAACAAAAAATAAGACCACAGGTTCCCGTAGGCCCATCGGTGTTCGTGGTGGTGGGCCGTGAATTGACGCTGGAGGAAGGGATACAGATGACCGTCCATTTTGACGTGACCGCCGGCAAAGTATCGTTTTACACTGATGTGGGGCGAGTCGTGAAAATCCACGACCGCGATCATCCCCTCTTTTTTCAGGTTTTCGGCAGATTCCATAACCACGGTTTGCCATTGGGGGTTGATCAATGACAGAGAATAGGAAAAAAGGATCACGTCCACGTCCACAAACCGGTCTCCGGAATCCTCCGAGAAGTTGCCTTCGTGCAATGTCACCCTGTCATGGAACGGACGCAACTTACGCCGGGCTTTCGCCAGCATCTCACCGGACACATCATAACCGGCCAATCGAGCGTTTGGATAGCGCCCGGCAATTTGCCTGAGCATAATTCCTGTACCACATCCAACTTCCGCGACATCGATCCGGGCATTCCGGGGATAAGGCAACTCGCTGGCGAGCCTTCTTCGACCGAACAGAAACGGCCAGCGCGTCAGGTCGTAGAATTTTGAATGGACACGGTAATAGGCCCGGGCCTTTTTGACCTGGGCTTTCCGTGCCGCAGGGGAAGTTTCGGTCAATTGATCGGAAGGTGGCTTTCCGGATTTGTATGGATGGGTGGGGTTCATTGTTGAGAACGGCATTTACCGCAGATGCTCCGAGCTTCGCTCTTCAAGCTACGACCCGGCAGGCAGAGGGCTCGGAAGAGCTACCATTTCAGAATCCCTGAGGGGGGGGTTTTGAATAAGGGCCGTCCCAAAAAATGGGAACCGGCGGAACGCTCCGCCGGTTCCCATTTTTGAACATTGCGCAAATGCCCAACGGTTCAGCAGTTGGTGCACATTTTGGGTCCCAACTCGGCCGGCAGTGCCGCTGTGACGGTCTTTCCGGTGCCCACGGAAAAGTAGGACATCAGTTTCTTGACATCCCCCTCGCACAACGGGCACTTCACCTTGGCATCATATTTTTGCACCATTTTATCGAAACGATACGCACACGTTTCGCATTGATATTCAAACTGTGGCATGATTATTCTCCTTTATATGAGCCGCCCACGTTTGTCCTGTTAGATTGTTCAATGTCAATTTAACAAACGATCGTAGATCGTATTTAACAGGGTAAATCTGCCTGTCCTGTTTATCCTGAGCTTGTCGAAGGGCTTGTCCGTTTGCCCGTGGGCCCGTTAGCCGGTTGGCCCGTTAGCCGGTTGGCCCGTTTGCCCGTGTGTCCTTATGTCTTAGCTGTCCTTGTTTTCCGACCTCGGACATCCGACCTCCGACCTCTGTCCTCTGCCATCCGACATCCGACCCGCCAAAGGCGGGCAAGCCTCTGACTTCAAGAATCCAGCTCTCCAAATCTCCTAACCCCTGTATCTTGTATCCTGGATCCTGCATCCAGTTTACCTACCTGCCCTGCCTGCCCTGAGCCTGTCGAAGGGAGCCTGTCGAAGGGCGGCTAACGGGTATTTAACTTCCAAAACCTAATGCCGAATTGGTCTACGCGCAATATAGAAGGGGCGTGAAACCAAACTGTTGATCCAGGCTCTCTTATGTTATGGTGGCGGTATTAAACGACACTCCATTTCGTGAAATCTCCAGATACAGCTCATAGTAATTAATTACCCCTGAACGATTGTCATGAAACGGTTCCCATTTTCGACTGCTTTTATAAACTCAAGAGGTGACTAAAATGAAAACCGCATATGACATGCTTCAAAACAAAAAAAGAGAGATGGTATGTGTTTCCCCGGCTCAGTCCGTCAAGGAAGTTGTGGGTGTGATGATGGCAAACAAGATCGGCGCCATCCTTATCAAAGAGGAAGGCCGCATCGTCGGTATCTGGACCGAACGGGATTTACTCCGCGGTGTTTCCGAACCCGGATTCGATCCGGTAACCACCCGGGTGGGCGACGTGATGACCGTCAATCTGCATTCCGCCTCCCATGACACGCCGATCTCCAAGCTCCAGGACATGTTTCTTGGCCTGTTCATTCGCCATATTCTGATCGAAAAGGACAATACGTATATCGGCCTTCTGTCCATCGGCGACGTGACGAGAGCCAGCCTCCTGGAAAAAGACCAGCAAATCCACGAACTCCACCAGATCGCCGGCTGGGAGTACTATGAAAACTGGGGCTGGAGAGGCAATAAGAAATGAGCTGACCGGCCCCTGAGGCCGTTTCCAGCCCCTTGACATAAACCAAGACACCAGTCTATTTATCCTTTCAACCAGAGCATTCTATGAAAAGGTTTCGGGAACTGCATCAGTTAATTCAACCGTCGGGAATTTTTTTCCCACCGACATTTGTCATTCCAGCGGGGCCTTCGCCGGCGTAACGGAAGAAACACACCGAGGCCCGGGTAGTTGGTGGATAGCTGCCTTCCCCCGGTGATACGCATGAAATTTGTCTTGCCCTGTCTGTAACGAAACACCTTTTGGACAGAACCATTTCCATCATCGGCTGACCCGTTTCGCACGTGACCTTCGCTGGAGATGATCCATGGAGCCTGTATTGAACCCCGGTGTGCTGTCCTCCTGGACCCCGGGTGTTTTCGGTCTCGTCATCTATGCGATGGCCGTTATCGGCCTGGTTGCCGTACTGCTTTTTCTTTCTTCCTGGCTGGGAGAAAAGAAACCCAACCCCGACAAACTCCGTCCCTACGAAAGCGGAATCATCCCCACGGGAACCGCCCGTCTGAGATATCCGATTCCGTTTTACCAGGTCGCTATCTTCTTTCTGCTCTTTGACGTGGAAGCCGCATTTATTTTCTCCTGGGCGATCGCCTGCAGGCCCCTGGGCTGGCTGGGATGGTTCCAGATTACCTTCTTTATCGTCGTATTAGTCGCCGGTCTGATCTACATCTGGCAAAAGGGAGGACTTGATTGGGGACCGAAACCCACGCGCCGATAACCCCATTCGACAGGCTGTTAAAACCGGTCGACATGGTGCTCAACTGGGCACGATCCCGTAGCCTCTGGCCGATGTTTTTCGGACTGTCCTGCTGTTTCGTCGAAGAGGCAACGGCCATTACCTCCCGGTACGACATCGCCCGGTTCGGCGCGGAAGTCTTTCGACCCTCACCCCGTCAGGCGGATCTGCTCATCGTCTCCGGAACCCTGTTTAAAAAAATTGCGCCGGTGGTGCGCCGCCTCTACGAGCAGATGCCAGAGCCCAAATGGGTGATCTCCATGGGATCCTGTGCGAACACCGGCGGTATGTACGACGCCTACAGCGTGGTGCAGGGAGTGAACCAGATATTGCCGGTGGATGTCTATATTCCCGGATGCCCGCCCCGCCCCGAGGCTGTCCTCCAGGGGCTGGTGATGCTCCAGGAAAAGGTTGCCGAGGAAAAACCGGCGCGGTCCATCTTTCATCTGGGCGGCGGTACCCAGGGCACCCAGCGGCCCGTTCTCGCCGATGGCGACACAAAATCCCGTGACCCCCGTGGCCCCGGGATGGAACGTATCGCCATTCGCGGGACCTCGGTCACGCCGCCGGAGTTTGTCGGCAGCCGCTCCGATCTGATGTGGTCACCACCTCCGGCGGCAGCCGCCCTCAGCAATGGCGACCACCGGCTTGCCGCCGAGCTGACCCGCCGGTTCGGCGATGTCCTCCGGCAGGCCCCGGAAACATCGGACTTTCTGACCTTCGAGGTGGCTCCCGATTCCGTCAAACAGGTGTTAACCTATCTCAAAACCGATGCGACCCCGCGCTACCGGCGGCTCGAAGATCTCACGGCTGTGGACGAATCGGCCCGCCGAACCCGTGACGCGTACCCCGATTACACCCTCGTCTATCATCTGCTGTCTTTCGACCCGGCCTGCCGGGTGCGACTGAAAACCCCGTTGACGGGGGAATCACCGACCCACCCGAGCATTACCGACATCTGGCCTTCGGCCAACTGGTACGAACGGGAAGTCTTCGACATGTTCGGCATCCGTTTCGCCGGCCACCCGAACCTTCGCCGGATTCTGATGCCCGACCACTGGAAAGGCCATCCCCTGCAAAAGAGCCATCCGGGCCGGGCCACGGACATGCCCCCCTATACCCGGGAAGATGCCCGCATCCTTCAGCCCAGGGACGGCGACATGTTTCTTGAGGAGGCGGTCGATGCCGAGGAGATGATTCTCAATATCGGCCCGCATCATGTCAGCACCCACGGTCTGATGCGGTTTATCGCAGCGCTCAACGGCGAAGAGATCACCGATCTGGATATGGAGATCGGTTACCACCACCGGTCGGTCGAGAAGATCGGCGAGCGTCAGACCTGGAATCAGTTCATCCCTTACACGGACCGCGTGGACTACCTGGCCGGGGCGGCCAACAACCTGCCCTATGTCATGGCCGTGGAAACCCTGGCCGGAATTCAGGTGCCGGACCGGGCCCAGGTTATCCGGGTCCTGCTCAGCGAGCTCTACCGCCTCAGCAATCACCTGGTCTATTTCGGCACCCTGGCCCATGACGTCGGGGCCATGACACCGACTTTTTACACGTTCCGCGAGCGGGAAATGATCCTCGACATCGTGGAACTGATCACCGGCGGGCGTCTTCACGCCTCGTTTTTCCGACTGGGCGGTGTGGCGCTGGACCTGCCGGACGGGTGGAAGACCCCGGTGGATAATTTTACCAAAATCTTCGACCGCCGAATCGACGAATACGAATCTCTGGTGACCGAAAACATCATCTTTAAAATGCGGACCCAGGGCGTCGGTACCATCTCACTGGATGACGCCGTGGACTGGGGTGTCAGCGGTCCGAACCTCAGGGCCTGCGGCCTTTCGTGGGATTTGCGAAAAGCATTTCCCTACTCCGGATACGATGCCTTTGATTTCGAGATACCCACGGCGGAGGCCGGGGATTGCTACGCACGGTACCAGGTGCGGGTGGCGGAGATGCGCCAGAGCCTCAGAATTATCAAACAGGCGGCCGAGCAGATGCCGCCGGGTCGCTGGGTCACCGACGATTACCGGTATGCCATTCCCCAGCGGGAAGACATGCTCAAGGACATCGAAAGCCTTATCCACCATTTCATCAACGTGACCCGGGGTCCCCGAATACCCATCGGGGAGGCCTATGCCTCCTGCGAAATTCCCCGGGGCGAACAGGGTTATTACGTGGTCAGCGATGGGCTGGGCTATGCGTACCGCATGCGCATCCGATCCCCTGGTTTTCCCAATGTGCAGGTACTGCCGATGATGGCCAGGGGCAACTCCATTTCCGACCTTATCGCCATCATCGGCTCGGTAGACTATATTCTCCCGGATATCGATCGATAGGAACCCGATGCTGCCAGAAGAACTTCAGGACAAACTGGAACACGACATCGCTGCGGTGGACCACCCCAAAGAGTTGGCCGTGGATGTCATGTTCGCCCTCCAGGACCACTACGGCTATCTCACGGACGAGGCGGTCGAGACCGCTGCCGGCTTGCTCGGCATCGCGCCGGTGGAAATCGAAGAGCTCGCCACCTTCTACACGTTTGTCTACCGCGAGCCCGTAGGGAAATACGTCATCCATGTGTGCGACAGCCTGCTGTGTATGCTCGACGGCAGTGAAACCATTGAAGCGCACCTTCACCAAAAACTGGGAATCGGGGCCGGCGAAACCACAGGCGACGATCTGTTCACGCTGCTTCCGGTCTGCTGCATCGGATACTGCGATCGGGCCCCGGCCATACTGATCAATCGAAAGGTCTACGGCCCGCTGACCGTCGAATCGCTCGATGCCATCATCGACCGTCTGCGTGCCGACAAGGATTGAGTGAAATAAGATATGACGTCTTATCCAAAAGTATTGCTTCAGAACCGCAAACCGGATCGGATCGCCACCATCGATGAATACCGGGAAAGCGGCGGCTACACGGCCCTGACCGAGAGCCTCGGGAAGGTGCCGTCTGCTGATGTTCGGCAGACCATCCAGAACGCGGTCCTGCTGGGTCGGGGGGGAGCCGCCTTTCCCGCCGGCATGAAAATGTCGACGGTTCCCGAGGATGCCCCGTTTCCGAGGTATCTCGTCTGCAATGCCGATGAAATGGAGCCCGGCACCTTCAAAGACCGGGTGCTCATCCATGCCGATCCGCACCAGCTCATCGAAGGGATGGTGCTCACGGCCAGCGGGGTCCAGGCGGAAAAGGGAATCGTGTTTATACGTCCCGAGTATGAGAGCGCCGCCCGGATCCTGGAACGGGAAGTCGGTATTGCCCGGGACGCCGGTTTTGTGGGGAAGGATATTCTCGGCAGCGGGTTTGACTTCCACATCGATGTCCACCGCAGCGGCGGCCGCTATATCTGCGGCGAAGTGACGGCCCAGCTGAATGCACTGGAAGGCCGGCGACCCAATCCCAGAAAGCCGCCACCGTTTCCCACGGTAAAGGGGCTCTGGGATCGACCGACACTGGTAAATAATGTCGAAACCCTTTGCTGCGTCCCCCATATCCTGAAAAACGGCGCGGATTGGTTTAAACATCTCGCCCTGACCGAAACCGGCGCCGGCACCAAGCTTTATTGTGTCAGCGGCAAGGTCAACACGCCGGGCTGCTTTGAGCTGCCCATGGGGGTGCCGTTGAGGGAGATCGTGGAAACCCATGCCGGTGGAATGCGCTCGGGCGGAACGTTCAAGGCCTGTCTGCCGGGAGGCGCCTCAACAGGATTTCTTCCCAAAGAGCATTTCGACATCGACATGGACTTCGAGGGCCTCAAGGCGGTGGGCAATCGCCTGGGCACAGCTGCCATCATGGTCTTTGACGAAAGCACCTGCCTGGTCCGGGTAACCTGTAACCTGATCGATTTTTTCGCCAGGGAATCCTGCGGCTGGTGCACGCCCTGCCGGGAAGGGATTCCATATATCAAGGATCTGCTGTGGCGCATCGAAAACGGGCAAGGGGAAGTCGCCTATCTGGACATGATCGATCGTATGGCCCGGCACCTGTGGAATGCCTACTGCGCGTTTGCGCCCGGCGCGGCAGCCCCGGTGCAGAGCCTGCTCGAATATTACCGGGACGAATTGATGGCGCATATCGAAGGCGGGAGTTGCCCGTTTGATAAATAAGTAATGGTTCTGTCATCCCGGACGGCCTGCTGGAGGCAGGTAAAAACCCGGCATCCAGAGATTTCTGAACACACTGGATTCAGGCCTTCGCCGGAATGATTCGAGTGATTTTCACCACTCAGCCGGAACCAGGTCAACGAACGATAGAACAATCAGTAAAATCTAATACTTAGCAAACGTAACGGAAAGAATTCGAACTGATATGGCATGCCGACACTGACTATCGATAACCGGCAGGTCACCGTCTCCCCCGGGACCAAGGTGATCGATGCCGCCGAGAAACTCGGGATCATGATCCCGCGATTCTGCTTCCACCCGGCCCTGGGATCGGTGGGGGCCTGCCGGGTGTGCGCCGTCACGATCCTCGAAGGGCCCATCAAGGGCGTTCAGATGAGCTGCATGCTCGACACCATGGATGACATGGTGGTGTCCACCACCCACACGGATGCCGTCGATTTTCGAAGGGACGTCATCGAATGGCTCATGGCCAACCACCCCCATGACTGCCCGGTCTGCGACGAGGGCGGCCACTGCCTGCTCCAGGACATGACCGTATCCGGCGGCCATGGTATCCGAAAATTTCCGGGCACCAAACGCACCTACACCGACCAGTACCTCGGCCCCCTGATTCAGCATGAAATGAACCGGTGTATCCAGTGTTACCGGTGCACGCGGTTCTACCGGGAGATTACCGGCTATGAAGATCTGGGTGTCATGGGAATCGGCGCCCGGGTCTATTTCGGACGATTCCAGGACGGGACCCTGGAAAGCCCCTTTGCCGGAAATCTCACCGATCTGTGCCCGACCGGGGTGTTCACCGACAAGCCCTCCCGGTACACCGGGAGGCGGTGGGACTACGAGCGTTTCCCATCGGTCTGTCTTTCCTGCTCCCTGGGCTGTATAATACGATTGCCAGCGCCCGGTACCGGCAGGTCGTCCGGCAGGAAGCCGGCTACAGCGAGACGGTCAACGGCTACTTTATCTGCGATCGGGGACGCCATGGGTTTGCCTATGCATCGGCCCCGGACCGGCCGCGTGGGGCCGCTCTGGATGGAAAACAGGTCACCGTGGCGGACGCGCTGTCCGATGCGACGATGCGGCTGAAACAGATTACCGATACCCACGGGCCGGATGCCGTGGCCGTGGCCGGCTCGACCCGGGTCAGTCTGGAAACCCAGGCCGCAGCGGTCCACCTCTGCCGGGAAATGGCCTACCGGGGCCCGGCCTTCTGGATGACGACGGATCACGCCACATCGGGCTCCGCGGCAGCCCAGCGGCTGAAGGCGGATATGGCGATATCCTTAAAGGAACTCGAGAGTGCCGACGGTGTTCTTGTCATCGCCGCAGACCCGGTCAACGACGCCCCCATGCTCGAAATGGCCCTGCGGCAGGCATGGCGCAACGATGCCTGGGTGGCGGTCTTTGATCCACGCCCGGTAAGCCTTTCTTTTCCGGCCGAGCACGTCGCAGCGGGGCCCCAAGATCTGCAGGGCTATCTGGAGCACGTGATGGCTGTGTTCATGGGCGACCGCCGCGACACAACGCCGGACGGGATCGACCCGAAAACCCGCAAGCAACTGGAGTCGATCGCCCGTCTGTTGAATCAGTGTATTCGCCCTGCGATCGTCTGCGGTACCGACCATGGGGATGCCACCCTGGTGAACCTGGCAGCCGACCTTGCCGGCGCACTTCGCGCCACCGGCAAACCATCCGGCCTGTTTTACCTGATGGCCGGTCCCAACGGGTTGTCTGCGGCCATGCATGCCGGAGAGCCGCCCGATCTCCAGCAACTTCTGTCGTTGATCGAACAGGGATCGATCCGCGCGCTGGTGCTTTCTGAATCCGATCCATTTCTTGCATACCCGAACCGAAAGCGGCTCACCGGGTGCCTGGAGAAGCTCGATCTCCTTGTCGTGATGGATTATCTCAACACCCCGGCATCAACGGCAGCCCATATTTTTCTTCCCACGACCACCATATATGAATCCGGCGGCGCGTATATGAACCAGGAAGGTCGAATTCAACGGGCCGCACCGGTATACGGCGGGGGGCTTTCCGTCCTTGGCGAAGCCGGCGGAAACCATCCGCCCCGGGTATTCCGGACAGATGCGCCCGGCACTGATCTGCTCCCGGCCTGGAAGATACTCACGGCGCTGGCCGCCGGTGGTGTTCTGCCGGAACGGGTGCCCTGGCCGGAGTCCGATCTGCCCATTTTTGCATTCTTGGCCCGGGAGCCGGACATCCCCGCAGAGGGGATCCGCGTGCTGGCGGAACGTCCAGCCTCCGGGCAGACAAGAACGGAGCCGCCGGTCGAACTGTCTGAAGCGGACCCCGCCCCGGATTGTTTGACGCTGATGACTGTGGAGAGGACCTTCGGCACGGAAGAGCTCTCCTGCCGCTCTGCCCCGCTTCAGGAGCTCGAAGAATCGCCCGCTGTCCTCATGCACCCGGGGGATGCCGGGGCAATGGGCCTGGACGAGGGCGAGAACGTCGTCATCGACACCGGGGCAGGCGAAATCCGGGTTCGACTGGCTGTCTCTGAAGACATGGCCCGGGGCGTTGTTTTTTTACCGCGGCATCACCGTCTGGATTGGCAATATTTGCCGAATCTGCGCGTTCCTCTGCCCGGAAACAGTATTCGACGAGCGGAAGGAGGCGGATCATGATCGCCTGGCTGGTCGGATTCATAGTTCTGATCGTAAAGATTGCTGTAGTTCTCGGCACCCTGCTGTTTATCGCCGCCTATCTGGTCTGGGTCGAGCGCAAACTGCTGGGGCGGCTGCAGGTACGCCTGGGGCCCAACCGGGCCGGCAAGTTCGGCCTGCTCCAGCCCATCGCCGATTCCCTGAAAATGCTGACCAAGGAAGATATCGTTCCGGAGGCGGTCGACCGGACCATTTTTCTTCTCGCCCCGGCGGTGGTGGCCTTGACGGCGCTTCTGATGTTTGCCGTGGTCCCCTTCGGCGAGGACATCACCCTGGGCGGCCGTCCGATCCCCCTGGTCATCTCCGATATCAACGTAGCGCTCCTCTTTATCTTCGCTATGTCTTCCCTGGGGGTCTACGGAGTGGCCCTCGGCGGCTGGGCTTCCAATTCGAAATACAGCCTTCTGGGCGGCATCCGGGGCGCGGCACAGATGATCAGCTATGAACTGTCCATCGGCCTGTCTCTGGTGCCGGTGGTGATGCTTGCCGGCTCCTTCAGCCTGGTCGATATTGTTGCCGCCCAGGCGCGGTATCCGTATGTTCTGGTCCAGCCGGTGTCCTTTATCATTTTCTTCATCAGTGCCATGGCGGAAAGCAAGCGGATCCCCTTCGATCTGCCGGAAGCGGAAAACGAGCTCGGCGCCGGTTTTCACACTGAATACAGCGGTATGCGCTTCGGGTTGTTCTTCATCGGCGAATATGTCCACATCCAGGTACTGGGAGCGCTGCTGGCGGTCTTCTTCCTGGGCGGCTGGCACGGCCCCTATCTGCCGGGGCCGGTCTGGCTGCTGATCAAGATGATGGCGGTCGCCCTGGTGATGATCTGGATCCGGGGGACCCTGCCACGACTGCGCTACGATCAGCTCATGGCTTTCGGCTGGAAAATTTTGGTTCCGGCCGCGTTGATCAACATTGTCATTACCGGAGCATTCGTTCTGATATGAGTGATCCTAAACAGACATCCTGGCTCGGCGATATCCTCGGTTCGGTCAGCGCCATGGCCGGAGGGTTTTCGACGACCTTCAAGCACCTGTTCAGAAAACCCATCACCGAAGAATATCCCGAGTACAAGCGGCCACTGCCGGAGCGCTCCAGGGCGCGCATCATCCTCACCCGGGATCCGGACGGCGACGAGCGATGCGTGGCCTGCTACCTGTGCTCGGCGGCCTGCCCGGTAAGCTGTATTTCCATGCAATCCACCGAACGGGAGGACGGCCGGCGCTATGCCGCCTGGTTCCGGATCAACTTCGGCCGCTGCATCTACTGCGGGCTGTGCGAGGAAGCATGCCCCACATCGGCGATACAGCTCACCCCGGATTTTGAAAATTGCCGAAGGGACATTCTCACCATGGTCTTCGAAAAGGAAGATCTTCTGGTCGATCACGGCGGCAAGGACAAGACATACAACTTCTATCGATACGCCGGGGTGGTCAGCGGCAAAGGTGGCAAGGGCGAACATGTGAAGGAAAAGAAAGCTGTGGATGTTAAAACAAATCTACCCTGAATTGCGTGTAATTTTATCAACGGAGGAGCAAAACAAAGCCTATTGAGATTTAAATAATTTTGCGGAACTTCAAATCGAACAAGATATACCCTTATCCTACCCCCTCCCTTTTATCCCTCCCACCAGGGGAGGGAGATAACATCCTCCCCCTTGAAGGGGTGGAGGTGCGGTAGGGGTGACAGAATGGCGTCAATGAGAAGACCATGACCCTGTACTCCATACTGTTTTACATACTGGCGGCGGTGATCCTGGCATCCACCGCCATGGCGATTACCCGCCGGGACATGGTGCATGCGGTGATCTACCTGGTCGTATCCTTTTTCGGAAGCGCTCTGCTGTTTTACCTGCTGGGCGCTCCCCTGCTGGCCGCTCTGGAAATCATTATCTATGCCGGGGCCATCATGGTCCTGTTTCTGTTTATCGTCATGATGATCCGCATCCGGCCCTCAGCCGGCCGCCTGTTGTCGAGGGTCCAACTGCTGCCGGCCATTGTCATGAGCGGTCTCTACGTCGTTGTCGGTGCGTTCATGGTGACCGGAGATACGGCAGGGCGCGGGGATTTTCAGCCGGCTGTGGCCGCTCCGGAAACCCTCGGCCAGTATGTGTTCCAGCAGCACTGGGTGACCGTGGAAATCGCCTCCCTGTTGCTGTTGGTCGCGCTGGTCGGCGCCATGATCATCGGAGGAAAGTCCCCGCCGGAAAGTCACCCGCCGGTGGAGGAGAAATCATGACCGTCTCCTTCGATCATGCCCTGGTTCTTGCCGGAGCGCTGTTTATCATGGGGATCTTCTGTGTGGTGGTACGGCGGAACCTGATCATGATGCTGCTGGGCCTGGAAATCATGCTCAACGCCGCGTCTATTGCCCTGGTTGGCGCGGCCTTGAAATGGCACCATGTCGAAGGCCAGGCCATTGCCTTGTTTATCATGGCCGTTGCCGCCACCGAGGTGTCCATCGGGTTGGCGATGATTGTGGGATTTTACCGAAGGACGGACACCGTCGATCCGAATGCACTGGAAGAATTCAAGTAAACTTCCAACCCGCCGTCGCATAAAGCTTTGGCGGGCAAGATTTCAAATGCCGGGAAAAGGCCGGTACGGTGCCCGGCCTTACATGAAGAGTGCCTTTCAAGGGCGGGGCACTGTACCCGCCCGATTATAGGCCAGCAAATGGACTTATACAGATCGAGCCAGAACATCTTTGTGGGAAATGTGATGGGTAAGAAATAAATGTTAGGGACACTGAATCAGCAACCGATTCTCTATGCTGCAGTTCTGGCATCGGTGGTTCCACTGATCGCCTTTCTGCTGATTATGGTGGTCACCCGCCGCCGGCCGCGTGTTTCCGCCGGGCTGTCCATCGTCGCCATCACCATTGCCTTTGCCTGCTCGGTACTGCTCCTGGTTCGGTACTGGGGGCTTGCCGCACTGCTGCAGGTCACCGGCACCTGGGTGACCACCGGGCAATTCACCGTCTCCATCGGGTTTATTCTCGATCCCCTGAGCCTGCTGATGGTGACGGTGGTATCCGGAATAAGCCTTCTGGTGCAAGTGTACTCCCTGGGTTACATGGCCGGGGATCCTGGATTCTCACGGTATTATGCGTATATGTCCCTGTTTGCCTGGGCCATGATCAGCCTCGTGCTGTCGCCCAACCTGCTTCAACTCTATGTCTTCTGGGAACTGGTGGGCGTGTCTTCATACCTGCTGATCGGCTTCTGGTATGAAAAATTCAGTGCCAGCGAGGCCGGCAAAAAAGCATTCGTCATGACACGCCTGGGGGATGTGGCCTTTCTCCTCGGGTTGCTGACGCTGTTGATCCCTCTGGGGAACCTCGATGTGCTCATGCTCAACAGTCCTGACATCGGCTCGACCATGCCGGCCGGTATGCTGACCCTTTCGGCGCTGCTGATTTTCGGCGGCGTTGTCGGAAAAAGCGCCCAGTTTCCGCTGCTGACATGGCTTCCGGACGCCATGGAGGGCCCCACGCCGGTCAGTGCACTGCTGCATTCCGCCACCATGGTGGCAGCCGGTGTGTTTCTGTTTGCCCGCATCTTCCCGTTCTTCAGCCAGTCCCCGGCAGCCATGACGGTGTTTCTCGCCATCGGCACCATCAGCATGCTGCTGGCTGCCACCATGGCCATGGTGGCCCGGGACATCAAACAGGTCTGGGCCTATTCCACCATCAGCCAGCTCGGATTCATGATCATGGGGCTGGCCGCCGGGGGATATGTTGCCGGTGTCTTTCACCTCATCACCCACGCCGGGTTCAAGGCCCTGCTCTTTCTGTGCGCAGGGGTCTTTATCCACGTCTACGATTCCAATGACATGTTCGAGATCGGCCGGCAGGGCGGCCGCCGTCTGAAGATCCCCATGGCCTGTATGATCGTCGGGGCCGCCGCCCTGTCCGGGCTGCCGCCGCTTTCCGGCTTTTTCAGCAAGGAGGCGATCATCGGGGTGCTGGCCACCCAGGACAACCGCCTGTGGCTGGGGGCCGCATTGGTGGGGGTTGTGCTGACCGCGTATTACACCTTCCGGCTGATTTTCATCATGTTGTTTCCTTCGGCAGGGGCACCTTCGCCACCTCCCACATCCGGCCACGGGCATCATGGGCGGGACTACTGGACCATGGCGACCCCGCTGCTGATTCTGGCCGCGGTGACCCTGGTGCTCGGATTCGCCCAGACTCCCTTGACGCAGTTTCTCCTCTTCGGTGTGGACGCCGGGGGCGACCATGGCCACGGCGAACGCGGATTGCTCATTGCGGCCATCGCCGGTGCCGTGGGCGGGGTGCTGCTGGCATGGTTCGAGTTCGGCCGCAAAGGCAGCCCCCAGATCGGGTTCGTGGAACGCATTCCGGCGCTGGCAACGCTTTTTTCCGAGCGCTGGTACCTCGATCGGATATACCGGTGGCTGCTCGACAGGGTGGTGTATGGGGTATTCTCCCGGCTGGCCACCTGGAACGACGAGCGGATCATCAATGACGGCGTAGATGCCTTCAGTGATCGGCTGGTGGGCTCCGGGCGGATTCTGGCGACACTGCACCGGGGAATGATTCAGTATAAACTGCTGGTGATGTTTTCAGTGGTGGCGCTATTAGGGCTGTACTTTTTCTTCTGATCATAGCGAATTGAAAGGATTCGAGGAATAAAATCGTGCAACGATTTTATGAAACGCGACGATGTCGCTCAAAGGGCGAAATATTAAAATTTGGGTCCGGGGGTTGAAGGTTGAATGGGTTGCGTGGAGCTCTGGAAATCATGATTAAACATCTGAGGACACACACTTGAACCCCTGAACCCTTGGACCCTGGAACCCTTTAACCCTCTTCTCCAAAGAATATGGAGAAGGTTCTAATCTAACGCACAGGATATCGATGATCATTCATTACGCCCCATTTCCGATTTTAACGACGCTGCTGATGTGCTGCGTGGGCGGCCTGGTGATGATTCTGTGCATTCCCGGGGAAAGAAAAGACCTGATCCGGATGGTCAGTGCCATCGCTTCCGGCTTGACCATGGTTCTGTCGACATGGCTCTTTTTCGCCTACGATAAAACGCAAGGCGGTTTTCAGTTCGCGGAGAAATTCGACTGGGTCCCTTCCATGGGCATCACCTACTTCAATGCCGTGGACGGCTTCAGTGTCCCCATGCTGCTGCTTACCGGTATTGTTTTCTTCACGGCCGTGTTGACATCCTGGGAACTCGAACACCGGGTCAAAGAGTTCTTCGCCATGGTTTTTCTTTTGGTCACCGGGGTCTTCGGCCTGTTCATGAGCATGGACCTGTTTTTTATCTTCGTCTGGTTCGATGTGTCCCTGTTCCCCATGTACCTGTTAATCGCCGTCTGGGGCAGCACCCGAAAAGAATACGGCGCCATGAAACTGACGCTCTACCTGCTGGCCGGAAGCGCCCTGATCCTGCCGGCCATCATCTACCTGGTCACGGTGTCCGGTCTGGGCACATTCGACGTGATCGCCCTCATGACCGAGGGATCATTTACGCCATCCCAGCAGCGATTCGCATTTTTACTTCTCTACATCGGTTTCGGCATCCTGGCCGGCGTGTGGCCGTTTCACACCTGGTCTCCGGTGGGGCATGTGGCGGCACCCACCTCGGTCAGTATGATACACGCCGGTGTGCTCATGAAAATCGGGGCCTTCGGTATCTTGCGGGTCGGCATGTTCCTCTGCCCGGAAGGCTGGCAGTACTGGGCGCACCTGATGGCCGTGCTGGCGGTGACCGGCATTGTCTACGGGGTGTTTGTGGGATTGAGCCAGACAGACCTGAAATACGTGATCGGCTATTCCAGCGTCTCCCACATGGGGATCGTGGGGTTGGGACTGGCCACGGTGACCGTGGACGGCCTCAACGGCGCCGTGTTTCAGATGTTTGCCCACGGGCTGATGACGGCCCTGTTTTTCTCGGCGGTGGGCTATATTTATGACCGGACCCACACCAAGGAAATTGCGGATCTGGGCGGGTTGAGCAAAACCATGCCCATGGCGACCGGCTACTTTGTCTTTGCCGCGCTGACGGGAATCGGCGTGCCCTGTCTCGCCAGTTTCTGGGCCGAACTCACCGTGTTTATCGCCTCGTTTCAGAAATACCCGCTCTATGGCACGCTGGCGGTTGGGGCGCTGGTGGTCAGCGCCCTGTTCATGCTGCGGGTGGTGCAGCAGACTTGCTTCGGCCCCGGTAAGGAGCGCTGGGCGAATCTGTCCGACATATCCCCCGGACTTGGGATCCCAAGGATCATTCTCGTTTCGGTGATCGTTCTGTTCGGACTGTTTCCGTCGCTTATGTTCGACGTGATCCAGACCGCCTCCATACCCCTTATCCACGGGCTGCCATGATGAATATGACACTCTTCCTGCCGGAGCTTTTCTACCTGTTCACCGGTGGTGTGTTCCTGGTGCTGTCGATGGTCCCGGCGACCTCCTCCCGGCGGGACTTTACGGCCGCCATGATACTGGCCGCCATGGGAATCGGCGTCAGCCTGGCCGGGATTCACCTGCGGGGAGATCTCTTCGCCGATGCCTACCGCGTCGACCTGTTCTCCCAGATCTTCAAAGCCCTTCTGGCCATGGGGTTTTTCCTGGTGGTGTGCCTGTGCAGCGATCTCCAGGGCATCGACGGACGCAAGCACCCGGAGTTTTACTTTCTTCTGGCCATATCCACCCTGTCGATGATGATGCTGGTGAGCAGCGTCAACCTGGTGACCATCTATGTCTCCCTGGAAGTGTCCAGCTACAGTCTGTATATCCTGGTATACCTCAGAAAGGACGCGCGCTTCGGCGCCAACGCCGGTATCCGGTATTTTGTCATCGGCGCCGTGGCATCGGCGGTCATGATTTTCGGTATGGCCCTCCTCTACGGCAGTACCGGAAATACCCAGGTGATCGGCATTCTGCGCACGCTTCCCGGGCTGATGGACACACCGGTGGCGGCCCTGGGTCTTCTGCTCACCCTGTGCGGCTTTTTCTTCAAACTGGCCCTGTTCCCGTTCCATTTCTGGGCTCCGGACGTGTATGAAGGCGCGGCAAACCAGGTAGCGGCGTACATCGCCGCGGTGTCAAAGGTGGCCGCCATCGCCATCCTGATCCGGATGACCTCCCTAACCGGCGGCAACAGCCCGTTTATCGTCCACAGCCTGGCCGCCCTGGCGATTATATCCATGACCGTCGGCAACCTCTCGGCCATCGTCCAGAAGGATTTCAAACGCCTGTTGGCGTTCAGCAGCATCGCCCACGCGGGCTACGTGATGATCGGCATCCTTAACATGGACCCGGCCGGATATGCCGGCAGCATATTTTACGCCGCCGCACTGCTGGTGATGAAGTTTTCCTGCTTTATGGTGGTGGTCCTGGTGGCCACAGACGGGATGAACATGGATGTGGCGCAATTGGCGGGCCTCCACCGGCGATCCCCCATTCTGGCCCTGATGCTCATGATGGCGCTCTTCAGCCTGGCCGGCATCCCCCCCACCATCGGATTCACCGGAAAGCTTCTGATATTTTCCGCTGCGATGGGAAACGGCTACTTCAGCCTGGTACTGATCGCCATGATCAATGTGGTAATTTCGCTCTACTACTACCTCCTGGTGCTCAAAGCCGCCTATCTTACCGAACCCGAAGATGAACAACCGGCGCTTCGGATCACACCCGCCACCCAGCTCCTGGCCGGGGTCATGACCGGTATCATGGTGGTCGGCGGCATTTTCCCCCGGTACCTGATCGATCTGGCCAACCAGGCGGCGCGTCTGCTTGGATAGTCACCGAATAAGAAACTCATCGCAGAGACGCAGAGCACGCAAAGTGCATTATCTATTTTGCTTTTCGCTGAGACGCCGAAAAGCAAAACACAGCTTGCCAAAATTCTGAAGTGATCGAGTCTTCCCTGAGGCAACCCTTTTTCAGAATCCCCCTCTCAGGGATTCTGAAATAAAGTAACTTCTCTGCGAGCTCTGCGTCTCTGCGGTGACTATTCATTGGCCGGGCAAGGATCGTAAAAAAACGGGGAGGGAAAGGGTCACACTCTGAAGAGAAGATCAGGCGACGCGATCGCGGGGTTCTTCACCGGCGAAGACGGCATCCAGATTATCCAGGGCCCGGAATCCCATGGCGTCTCTGGTTTCCTTGGTGGAACTGCCGATGTGGGGCATCAGAAACACGTTGGACAGTTCCCGGTATTCCGGACGGATGTCCGGTTCGTTGTTAAAGACATCCAGGCCGGCGGCCGTCAGTTTTCCGGACTTCAGGGCCGCAATCAGGGCGTCGTCATCGATGACCACACCCCGGCTGGCGTTGACGACAATGGCGCCATCGGGCAGCAGCGCGATGCGCTCGGCGTTGAGCAAACCGATGGTTTCCGGAGACGCCACGCAGTGGAGCGATAGAACGTCACACTGGGGCATCAGGTCCTCGGGGGTGGCATGATAGACGGCGCCTTCCTCAAGTTCCGGGGACACCGGACTGCGGTTGTGGTAATGGATCTCCATGTCGAACCCGCGGGCCCGTTTGGCGACCACCTGACCGACCCGGCCGAACCCGATGATCCCCAGCCGTTTGCCCGTCACCTGGGTACCCACCATGAAACCAGGGCTCCAGTCTTTCCACTCGCGGGTGCGGACCAGCCGCTCCCCCTCACTGGCGCGCCGGGCTGCGCCCAGCATCAGCATAATCGTCACCTCTGCGGTGGCATCGGACAATACATCCGGGGTGTTTGTCACGATCAGGCCACGGGCTTTTGCAGCGTCGGTGTCCACGTGGTCGTACCCGACGGAGTAGTTCGCAATCGCTTTGATGCGTTCGGGCAATCGGGCAATCACGTCGGCGGTAAATTTTTCGGTGTGACAGGGTAAGATGGCGTCGGCGTCTTTGGCGCGGACAATGACGTCATCGCTGGTATAGAGGGCATCGTCCGGATTTAAAATCGGATCGTAATCTCGCCGAAGACGGTCTTCGACGGCATCCGGCAGTTTACGGGTTACGAGAATCACGGGCTTCATCGATGGTTCCTCCGCAGATAAAATCGTGCAACGATTTTATAAAACGCGACGTTGTCGCTTAAAAGACCAAAGGGCGAACACTTTTATTGCTGCAGGGCTGGCGGGTCGGACTTCCGTTCTCGCTAACAAGCAACATGAAACCATAAAGCTTGACTGGAGGAACGCTCCAGCCCGAACAAAAAAAGTCGAAAAATCAATTCTCGGATTAGGCCATGGAACGGCGGATGATAAGGATGTTCCGGGAGATCCAGATCAGATGTGGTCCTCGCCTTCCTTCATCGATTTGTAAAAGTCGAACACCATGAAGCCGATATTCAAAAGGATGATAATCCAAAGCACCCCCGATTTTAATCGGATCGCGTAATAAAGCAGGTAAACGAGGGCCAGTGTAACCGCTATTGCGCCACTGATAAAGTTACTCATGATGTCACGGTGATCCTTTCAATGCTGGTTTAATCTTTTACCGGCCGAGAAATTCCATCAGCCAGCGGGCCGTTCGCAACAGCCGGGCGTCGTCACCTTTGGGGCCCACCAATTGAACCCCCAGAGGCATGCTATTACCGCCCTCCAGCAGGGGAAGGGTAATGGCGGGCATCCCGCACAGGCTCCAGATGGTGCAGAAAATCGGGCTTCCCGTCGATTCCAGCCCGACAGGCGCCTCGCCGATGGTGGCTGGGGTGAGAATGGCGTCATGCCACTCAAAAATTTTCTCCAGAGATCGGTTCAACACTGGTATCCGACTCACCGCCTCGTTATACGCCACGGCAGGAACTTTTTGTCCCCGCTCGATCATTTTCCGCAGGATAGCGCTCAACTGATCTTTGCCGCGGTCATATTCACGTTCGAAGCTCCTGGCCAGGTCGGCCTCCATGATCACCCGATGCTGCTCGACGGCGTCATCGAATATTTCCGGTAGCGCTTCTTCGGCACCCCGTTCACCCAGGTGGGCCACCAATTCGGCGAAGGCTTCTTGAGTGTCCGAATCCGCCTGATTCCACACCGGTGTTTTGACAAAGGCCAGGCGCGGCTCTACCGGAGGCTCCTGGGCCGCCGCGCCAAAAAGGCGGGGGCGAGCCCCCAATCGGGTATCCGGATCCCGGGAGTCGAAGGCCATCATCTGCTCGGCAATCAGTGCAGCATCTTCCACGGTGCGCGCAAACACCCCGATCTGGTCCAGGGGCCGCGACGCCTGGAGTACGCGGTGTCGGGATATGCGGCCAAACGTCGGCTTGTACCCGTAGACACCGCAAAACGAGGCCGGTCGGATAACCGATCCGTTGGTCTGGGTGCCGATGGCCAGAGGCACCATGCCCGCGGCCACCGAAGCCGCCGATCCGCTGGAAGAGCCGCCCGGGGTGCATTTAGGATCGTGGGGATTCCGCGTTTTCCCCGGTGCATACACCGCGAGCTCGGTGGTGACGGTCTTTCCCAGGATGACGGCACCCGCCTCCCGGAGCCGGGCAACGGCAGCGGCATCCTCTTCGGGTTGCCGCCCGGCATGGAGCACCGTCCCGTCCTCGGTCGGCATGTCCCGGGTGTCGAAGATGTCCTTGACGCCCACCGGAACGCCGTGGAGGGGTCCAAGGGGCTCACCTTGCTGCAACGCCTGGTCCGCATCCCGCGCCTGGGCCAGGGCATGGTCCGGGTCCAGAAACGCCCAGGCCCCGATGTGCTCCTCGATCCCGGCGATGTGATCGAGGCAGGCGCTCACCAGTTCTTCCGAAGACGTTTTGCCGGCGCGTATCGCTTCTGTCGCCTCGGTGGCGCTCATCAGGTTCAATTCCATATCGTGCTCCAAACAGTTCACGGGACAGCGCCCGTGACCGTTAGTGGGTGCCGTAAACCAGGCCGGGCAGCCATGTCGTGATCTGTGGAACGTTATAGAGAATGATCATGGCAATCAGGACCATCGCCAAAAAAGGTAAAGACCCTTTGAAAATCGTCGTCAGTTGAATATGCGGTGGAGCGATCCCCTTGAGGTAATAACACGACATCGCCATGGGCGGCGTCAGAAATGAGGTCTGCAAGTTGAATGCCACCAGAATCCCAAAAAAGAGCGGGTCGATGCCGAAGGCATCCAGCAGCGGCAAAAAGATCGGCACGAAGATGATGATGATCTCGCTCCACTCCAGGGGCCAGCCCAACAGGAAAATGATCGCCTGGGCCAGAAGCAGAAACATGACCGGCGAGAGGTTCAGACCGAGCACAAATTCCTCGATGACCATGTGGCCGCCGAGGTAGGAAAACACCGACGAGAACGTCCAGGAGCCGACGAACAGCCAGCACACCATGGCCGAGGTGCGCACCGTCAGATAAACCGATTGCTTCAGGCGGTTCCACGTGAGTTCACGATACGCCGCGGCCAAGGCGATGCTGCCGAATGCCCCCACCGACGCTGCCTCCGACGGCGTCGCCAATCCGAATATGATAGAGCCCAGCACCGAAAGTATCAGGACGGCCAGCGGAACGACGGAGGTCAGCAGCATCAGGAACAGTTCTTTTTTCGGGATATCCCACTGCTCTTTGGGGGGTTTCGGCGCCAGCTTCGGATTCAGCCAGGACCGCCCAACGACATAGATGATGTAGAGGCCGGCCAGCATAAATCCGGGGATCAACGCCCCGGCGTACAACCTCACCACGGAAACGCCCGACACGGCCCCGTACACGATCAGCATGATGCTCGGCGGGATCAGGATACCGAGACAACCGCCGGCACAGATGACGCCGGCGGACAACTGTTCGTCGTAGCCGGCTTTCAGAAGGGCCGGGAATGCCAGCAGTCCCATCAGTGTCACCACGGCGCCCACGATACCGACAGCGGTGGCAAAGATGGCGCAGGTCATCAGCGCCGCCACGGCCATGGCGCCGGGCACCATGCGGGCAGCGATATTCAGGCTGTAGAACAGCCGCTCAACGATGTTCGTGCGCTCGACGATATATCCCATGAAGAGAAACAACGGCACGGCCACCAGAACGTCGTTGATCATCACCGAGTACGTCTGGTTGACCAGCAGATCGAAAATGTTGTTCTGGAAGATGTGGCTCATCTGGTCGGGGGTCGCATAGGCCCAATATCCGAAGCCCACGCCCATGGCGATCAGGGTGAACGCGATAGGAAAGCCGAGAAGGATGGATAGGATAAAGGACCCCATCATCAACATGGCGACTTGAGGTTCTGTCATTTGGTCTCCTCCTCTCCCCCGGTGTCTTGCTGGTCATCAAAAACAGCATCCACCTGGGCCGCCAACTCCGCCTCTTTCCGGCGCTGTTGCTCGACCAGCTCCTTTTCCAGTTCCTCCACATCTTCCAGCCGTGTCGGCCATTTTCCGGTTTTCAGGCATTGGACGCAGCGTATGGATTCCGCGATCCCCTGCAACAGCAGCAGAAACGCGCTAATGGGAAGGATGGTCTTCAGGGTAAACACCGGCACCCCTGCCGGGCTGTTGATGCTGATCTCGCCGATCGGTCCGTCCGGGCCGTAGGGCAGAAAGCTCCAGGATTCGGCGGCATAATCGATTCCGGCGTAAATCAGGGCCAGCATGCCCGGAAAGAAAAAAAGGAAGTACAGCACCAGCTCGATCCCCGCCTGAATGCGTGGGGGCCAGAGCCGATAGACAAAATCCCCCCGAACATGGGCGTTTCGGGAAAGGGCGTATGCCCCGGCCATCATGAACAGGGTCCCGTACATGATGTAGCTGATGTCAAACGCCCAGGAGGTGGGCGCTCGCAACACATAGCGGACGAACACCTCGTAGGTGGTGGCAAGGCACAGAACCAGGATGCACCAGGCAAAGGCCTTTCCCATCCACGCGCTCAAGCGATCGATAAAATATAGAATGTGATTCATGTAGTCGTCCTTGAATGGAGTTTCGGCGGCTCCCGGACACAGGCAGCGCGACGTCGATCGACGCCGCGCTGAACCTGTATCAGGCAATTTCCATTTTAGAATCCCAGTTCCCCCGGAAAGTAATGGTCGTAAGCCAGCTTGTAGTCGCAGGCATTCATCAACTCATAATAGGCCACGCGATGCGAAAATACCTTCAGGGACTTTACCACCTTGGCAAAGAACGGATCTTGTTCCAGACCGGGCAGAATCTTGTCCCAGGCATCGAGCTGGGCTTTCATGACCGACTGGGGCGTCCGGTAGACCTTGACCTTGGCTTTTTCCTTGAGCCATTGAAGATCCCTGGAGTACTGATCCTGTCCCCGCCAGTAGTTGTCCGAGGACGCAGCTTCTGCCGCATATCTCAGGATCGCCTTGTGCTCCTTTTCGAGGGCGTTGAACTTGTCCTTGTTGATCATGATTTCAAAAAACTCCGCCGCCTGGTGGTAGCTGCCGAGCATGTACACCTTGCTCACGTCCTGGGCGCCGAAGCTCTTGTCCGAGGTTGGGTTGTTGAATTCAAACGCCTCGATGACGCCGCGCTCCAGGGCCGGAACGATCTCGCCGCCGGGAAGCTGGGTCACCTTGGTGCCCATTTCCTGCATCAGGTCGGCCGCCAGACCCACGGTCCGGTATTTGAGGCCCTTCAGATCGGAGGCGCTTTTGATCGGCTTTTTGAACCACCCCAGGGGCTGGGTCGGCATGGGCATGCAGAAGAACCCGACGATGTTCAGCCCCAGATTCTCGAGAAGCTCGTTGTAGAGCTCCAGGCCGCCGCCATAGTAGATCCAGGCCAGCCCCTGGTTGGCGTTCTGCCCAAAGACAGGGCCCGTCCCGAAGAGGGAAGCCACCTTGCTCTTGCCGTACCAGTAGACGGACACGCTGTGCCCCGCATCGAGCACGCCTTTGTGGACGGCATCCTGCACGCGGAACGCTTTGACCACAGCGCCCGAGACCAGGTACTGGATCTTCAGCCGGCCGCCGGCCATCTCGTTGACGCGCTTGACGTAGTCGGTTGCGTAATCGTTGAAAATGTCCTTTGCCCCCCAGGACCCCTGCATCTTCAGGACGGTCGTCTTGGCCCTGGAAACCATCGGGAACCCCAGGGTGGCGACACTGGCTGCCCCGCCGACGACGGCCGCTTTCTTGAGAAACTTACGTCGCCCAAGTTTCGCATCTTCTTTTTTCTTGACGATTTCCTTAGTTTTCTCCTTTTTCATGACCGGCACCTCCTACTGAGCATTAATGGTTAACACCCCAGAAGCCAACATACCTAATTCCCTGATCCCTTCGGGAAAAAATGTTACCCGGCTCCGATCCCCCTTCCGAGAAGTGGTTTTAAAATCCCATCTGACACTGAAATTCCACATTTCGAACCTGCCTCCGGCAAGCCCGTTATTCTGTGCGATCTGGGGTTTTGAAACAACGGGCTGTTGCCCGAACCGGTTTTATCGAGCCGTCTTTAGCTCCATGACGCATGCTCTTTCAACCAACATGGGAGCATGATTTAATTGCGATCTGAGTCGCATTAGATTGCGTCGGTACCAACTGACAGAGGCAGAGGTGTTGCTGATCCGCAATCCTGCCGCCGCTCGGCTCCTACGATCTTTGGCATACCGAACATAGACCAGTATATTTTGAACCGTGGCCGTTAACAGCTCTTGGATCTTAACGCGCCAAAGCCGTCGCCACCG